>Ga0207695_10000047_pt1 | contig 422459 bp, 355 predicted proteins | sample KBSC54metaG_FD_184354 | JGI IMG/M metagenome (GOLD analysis project Ga0207695, IMG submission 184354) | Corn rhizosphere microbial communities from Kellogg Biological Station, Michigan, USA - KBS C5-4 metaG (SPAdes) (version 2) | ecosystem: Host-associated > Plants > Roots > Rhizosphere >...
GGCCATTCTGGAAGGATCACACGTTCTGGTTTGCGAATTTCGAGAAGCAGAAGTTCAACATCGCGACAGGCAACAGCGGAACTGAGCCAAACGCGGGATACCAGGCTGAAGCGGAAGCGGTGCTCGCAAATTTTGGAGTTGCGGAAAGCCCCATGATGAAGGGACTGATTGGAGCCCTGTGGCCGGAGAATTTGATTTCGGGAACGTCGCTGGGAGCTATTCAGAATCCGGCGCCGGAGTTCGGATACAGCTACAACGGAGTGATCAAGCTGGACCATACCTTCAGCCAGAGACACAACATTTCCGGACGCGCGTTTCTCGGACAGGGAAACCAGACTGCGCCTGTAGGACAGTCGGATGTGAACCCGTGGTACTTCGAAATCGCGCCACTGCATGTGTACAACTATTCGGTTGCGGATAACTTTGTGCTGTCGCCTTCGATCACGAACTCGGTGACGATTGGCGTGAACTACTTCAACCAGACCTTCTCGGATGCCAAGACCGGCTTTGGCGATCTTGCTACTGCGGGGTTTGTGACGGGCGCTCCGTTCCCCAACGCGCCGAATATCAAGATCAACGGTTTTGAGCCAACAGGGAACACGCCGCCGGAGGGACGGAACGACATAACCGGGCACATTGATGATGCGGTGAACTGGACATTCGGCAAGCACCAGGTGCGCTTTGGCGGCGCATACCGGCAGATGCAGTTGAACGAGTTTTACTGGCGGCATGCGGTAGGTACCTTCACATTCGATACGAACTATCTGGCAGATGGGGATGGGCAGAATGCATCGCCCTGGGATGCGCTGGATGGTGATGGAAATCCGATTTACGACATCGACTCCAAGGTAAAGTCGCTGGCGAATTTCCTTGCGGGACACATGACCAAAGCGGCGATGGCTTTCGGAAATCCGGAGCGCACGGTTTACTCGCATGCGTTCGATCTGTTCGCGCAGGACAGCTATCAGCTGACGCCATCACTGAACGTGAACTTCGGCCTGCGTTACGACTTTATGCAGCCGATGCATGACAGCAAGAAGGATCTGTCGGTCTTCCGGCCGGGGACGACCGATACGTATATCGCGTTCCAGGGATCGGACATCGACAACATCTACGATCCGGAGTACACGGCGATCAGTCCACGTGTGGGCTTCAGCTATCAGCCAAGTTGGGCGAAGGGAACGGTGATTCGAGCGGGCGCGGGGTTGTTCTTCGATATGCCGAATGCCAATCCGTTCCTCGACAACAGACCGGGAAACCTGGCGCCTAACGGGCTTGAAGGGAATCCGGGCGGACCGAATCCAGTAATCAATGCGACGACGGGCGCGACGATGATTCTGAACGGTTCGCAGATCATTCCGACGCCGACGACAGACAATCCTTGCCCGGCGGATAATCCGTGCGGCGCGTTCAGTGTTGCGAAGGGCTTCCGTTCGCCGTACAACGTGAACTTCAGTCTGCAGCTTGAGCAGTCTCTGGGCGGAAAAGCATTTATGCAGATAGGGTATGTGGGCAGCCAGGGAAGAAAGCTGCTGAGCCTGTTGAATATCAACCAAGGGATTGCGAACGGAACGGAGACGGCGACGCCGGGGCAGTTCTCTGGGCCGTTCGGGGGGAACTACTACTCGGACGTGAATCAGATCCAGAGCATCGGGACGTCGAACTACAACTCGCTGCAGGCGATCTTCCGTACGAATAACTGGAAGGGCGTGACTTCGCAGCTTTCCTACACGTGGAGCCACAATCTGGATGAGGTGACGGCTTATCGCGGTGCGCTTCCGCAGGACAGCTACAACTTCAAAGGCGACTACGGCAATTCAGATTTCGATACGCGGAATAGCGTGGTGGGTTATTTGAACTACGAGATCCCGGCATTCAAGGGGCCGAAGGCGCTGACAGGAGGGTGGGCACTTAACTCGGCGTACAGCTTCAAGGGCGGGCAGCCGATTACGGTGTTCGCGTCGAACGACACAAGCGGTACCGGGCAGTATGAGCAGCGACCGAATGTGGCGGGGAATCCGTTTGGAGGTATCTCGCACAAGATTGTGAAGCCGGCGGATGGAAGCACTCCGTATGTGCAGTGGCTGAGTGCGGACGCGTACTCGCAGCCTGCTCCAGGGACATGGGGTGATGTTGCGAGGAACAATGTGTACGGGCCGGGGTTTGCGAATTTCGACTTCTCGGTGTTCAAGAACACGAGAGTCATGATTCACGATTTCCCGGTGAATGCGCAGTTCCGCGCGGAGATGTATAACCTGTTCAACCGCGTGAACCTGGCTAGCCCGTCGTGCAATCAGCTTTGCCTCGACTACTGGGACGGATCGAGCGGATTTGCCGGCGCGTTCGGAACGACGAGTTCGACGATTGGTTCAGGAAACTACTCGCCGGGGATTGGGCCGGGTGAGCCGTTCAATGTGCAGCTGGCGTTGAAGCTGATTTTCTAACGGCAGAAAGCGCAGAACAGTGCCGGCCGCCTTTGGGCGGCCGGTTCCCTTTTGTTGCTTAGAGGAGAAGCAGTCGAGTTAAACAGAAAATCTCATGAGGATCTCATCTGGGTCTCATCCTTTGAGGCGCTGTTGCTCCTAGAGTGGTCTTTATCGGGCAACTGATAGAGAGAACGCATTGGAGAAATGAGATGTCAGAGAAGACTTCCCCTGGGAACACGGTTTTACATCTGCGATTCAAGTTGCGAGTGTCACCGGATGTGGTGCTGGCGCATAGCCGCGATGCCGCGGAGAGGATCGCTTCTGTCGATGGCCTGATCTGGAAGATCTGGCTGGTTGAGCGGGAGAGACGCGAGGTGGGCGGCGTGTACTTGTTCGCAAACCGCGAGGCTGCGGTGGCTTACCTTAATCATCCAATCATCGAGGCTCTATGCAGCAATCCTGCGGTGTTATCGACGGAAAGTCACATCTGGGAGGTTGAGAGCGCTCCGTCGGCGATTACGCGGGGACCTCTCGAGCATGCGCGAACTATTGAACAAGAGCTTGAATTGGCAGGAGGCCGGTGATGCAGGGAGCGACTACAGAAATGACGAACGCGGCAGAGATGCAGCAAAGAGTTGAGCAATTTGCGGGACAGGTGGTTACGGATCTTGCTGCGGCGATGGCTGGAGCGATGACAAACCTCGGGCACAAGCTAGGACTTTATCGAGCGATGGCGGAGAGCGGGCCGGTAACGGCGGAGCAACTGGCGCGGCGCACGTCGACGAATGAGCGATCGGTGCGGGAGTGGCTTCATGGGCAGGTTGCCGGCGGTTATGTGCGGTTCGATGCCCACAGCGGGCAGTACACGTTGCCGCCGGAACACGCATTTGTGCTGGCTAATCCGGAGAGCCCGGCATTTCTTCCGCCGGCGTTTGATGTCGCGGCCTCGCTATGGCACGACGAGGACGAGATTCTCGAGGCTTTCCGTTCGGGCAAGGGGATGGGATGGCACGAACACAATTGCCGATTGTTCAGCGCGACGGAGGCTTTCTTTCGCAATGGGTATCGCGCGCATCTGACGCAGAGCTGGATTCCGGCGCTTGATGGTGTGCAGGAACGACTGGCGGAGGGCGGTCGCGTAGCGGATGTGGGGTGCGGCCATGGTGCTTCAGCAATTCTGATGGCGCAGGCATTTCCGAAGGCGACGATAGTGGGTATCGATTACCACGAGTCTTCGATTGCGGTGGCGAAAGAGCGGGCAAAAGAAGCTGGAGTGGGAGATCGGGTTCGATTTGAAGTGGGTACTGCGCGGGTGCTGGCGAGCAGAGATGAGAAGTTTGACCTGATCTGCTTTATGGATTCACTGCATGATATGGGTGATCCGCTGGAGGCTGTGTGGGCGGCACGACAAGCGCTGGCTCAGGACGGCGCGTTGATGCTGGTGGAGCCGTTTGCAAAAGACACGCCGGAGGAGAATGTCGGTCCTGTAGCGAGGATGTACTACTCGGCTTCAGCCGGGCTCTGCACGCAGAACGCGTTGTCGCAGGGAGGACTGTACGCGCTTGGCGCGCAGGCCGGAGCAAAGCAGTTGCTAGGAATCGTGAAGGAGGCGGGATTCCGAAGCGCTCGGGTTGCGATGGAGACACCGTTCAATCTGATTCTGGAGGGAAGGGCGTAGAACAGGGATCAGGGTCACTGGATGTTTCGCGAGTGGGTGCAATTCCGCTCTGACAGGTCAGGACGGGGCACCCTCACGTTGGCGGTAGCGGTAGCCGGTGCCGCGGACAGTTTCCAATGCGTCGCGGTGGGGTCCGAGTTTCTGGCGTATGGAGCGGACAACGGTTTCAACCACGTTGCTGGTTGAGGCTTCCTTGCCGTATCCCCAGATGGATTCGACGAGCTCGTAGCGTGCGACGGCCTTGTTGGGGCGCGCGATGAGATAGGCGAGGACTCCGAATTCGAGCGGGGTAAGAGCGATCCGGCTTTCATCGACGATCAACTCTCGAGCCTGCTCATCGAGTAGTGAATTGCGGGGTGGAGTTGGTGCGTTTGCAGTGCCGACTTCAGCGGCAAGCAGATTGGCAAGCCATCCATCGACGGAGTCTGGCCCCATGTCGAGGCGGAAAGTGTGTTGCACCGCGCCGTCGATGAGGGGCCGGCCTTCATCGGAAAGGCGAAGTCCAAGCTGCTCGAAGGGACGGCGGTATAGGTCGACATCGCAATAGCAGGTGTAAACCCAGCGCAGACGCGGGCGCAGCTCGAGATAGGTGCGCTTGATGTCAAGCCAGCAGGCGGCCTGAGCTGGAGAGGGATGTTCCTCTGTGTTGCGATCGAGTGTGCGCCGCAGCCAGAGGGCGGCGGCTCTGTCTTCGGCACGAGGCAGATCCCTGGCCCAGCTTGCGGCGAGCGGATCGCCGGCGAGGACACTCTTGTGGACCTTCGACGCCTGAATGGCCTGATAAAAGCCCTGGAGCTCGTCGCGTTCATCGCGCACAACGAAGAAAGAATCAGGATGATGGAGCCACCATTGCTCCAGCGCCCGGCGCGACTGCGGTCCATCGAACTTGCGGATGATAGCGAAGATCGCATCACGGTCTTCTGTGCGCGCCGGCTCGACGGAGACAGAGGTCTCAGTTGTGGGGAAGAAGCCTTCGCGCAGGTTCTGGTTTTCGAGGAGATAGATGACGTCGGCTGTGCAACGCCAGTGGTCGGCACGGGGCGCGTTCTTGTATTGATCGCGCACCACCTGCGAGGCCGCGCGCCGATAGTGCTGGTATCGCGCAGGATCGAGCGATTTGAGGGCCGCGGTCACGGGGCCGCGAACGGCGTCGTGCACGAGAAGCCCATCGGGAGACGAAGTGACAAAGGGCAGATCACGAAGACGATTGAGTGAGTCTTCAGCGGAGACGTGGGGCAGCATGGCTGCAAGCAGGGGAGACGTGGCGGTGCGGACGAGGCAAGAGGCCTGCACGACTTCTCTGGTTTGGGAATCGGCACCCTCGAGAAAAAGTGACGCCATGTGTTCGAGAACCTGGTGATGCGTGGATGCGGTCCGGCGGATCCGGCCTCCGGAGGAGTAGAGTGCCAGGCCCAACGAGAGTGCCATCGGATGCCCGTGGGCGATTCGATTTAGATCTCTGGCGCTGCTCTCGGTGAGTCCATTCGCGGTCAGATATTCGTGCGCTGTTGGGGATGGAAAGGTTTCGAGGAGCAGGGAATCGAAATGGGTTCTCCACGCGGGATCGATGCGCCAGGCCGGGCGCGGAGTTTCGCGGCTTGCGAGGATCGTACGCACCCGTCGACCGAGTGAGGGAAGAAAGACCTGCCTGAGCCATGAGTCAATGAGCCTGAAGGACTCATAGCTGTCGATCGCAAGCAGAGTTCGTTTGGACTTGCGTGAAAGTCTGGCTGCTACTGTCTCGGGGTCTTCGGATTCTGGCACTCCGATTTGCCGTGCGATTGCGCGGCAAAGGGCGGCTGGCGAGGGCTCACACAGTCGGGCGTCGATGCGGACGACGAAAAAGTCGCTGGTGCTGACGACCGCTCCAAGAGCATTCAGGAGGTGAGTTTTTCCGATGCCGGGGATGCCATGGAGATGCAGGACGAGACATTCGTCGCCTGAGATGAAGGCCTGAAGCCGGGCGAACTCGTCGCGTCGGCCAGCGGGTGCTTCCATCTTGCGTCGTACATGCCTGTCGGACAATGGCATGGCGTCAGTGTACGCGGGAGGGCGGCGCGAACTGTCATGGAAAGGTAATGCTCTCTGAAAGACAAAGTTCATGCCAGGCTGGCAATCATGCCTTACAAGTTAGCGTTTATGACGGTGGGAATCCTACGCGAGCCTATCGGACACGAGCAGGTGCAGGGATGTCTGGATCAAACTACTGGAGGGTATCGAGCGGTGGATGCGAGTGACGGCTTCCATGAGCGGTCAGTGCGCGATGTGGGGTCCTGGCTGCACTCGTGGGGTGAGGTCAAGGTGCCGAAGCTGTGACAAGAGTGGGGGACTCGCGTTTTTCGTAGAGATTGCGGAGGTTGGGATCTTGGTATCCCATGTCTCCAACGGCGGGAGACATGGGGCACCCACTTCGTGGCAGGAAATCCAGACATCGACATTGTTGTTTCCCATTCATCGAGAAGAGAACGTTCGATGAAATGGGGCACCGCCGTGTCAGGTGGTCATGATTGGTGGGGAGTCGGCTAGTTCTTTTTCGGCGAGGATGGCGAGGTCTTTGAGTAGCTGGTGGTCTTCGGCGGAGAAGGGCCTCGGTTTCTTATCGAAGATGCAGAAGGTTCCGGCTTTGAAGCCGTTCACGTTGAGCGAGCAGCCGGCGTAGAAGCGGATCTTGGGATCTCCGACGACGACTGGATTGTCGGAGAAGCGCTTGTCCTTGAGGGCGTTTTCGACATAGAGGATGTCGTCGAAGAGTATGGCATGCGCGCAGAAAGAAATATCCCGCGACGTCTGGCAGATGGTCAGTCCCTGCACCGACTTGAACCACTGTCGTTGAGTGTCGATCATGCTGATGGTGACGTACGGGACATTGAAGACACGGCGGGCCAGGCGTGTGAGGCGATCGAAGCGCTCTTCGCGGGGAGTGTCGAGGATGTTGAGCGCGTGGAGAGCGGCGATCCGGTCGGTTTCGTTTGAGGGAACAGGCGGTGTCTGCATGGCAGAACTCCGATGGAGCGGGGATGGACTGCTTCAGGTAGTGGGAGGATAGCGCAGTTCACGGGTTCGGGGCCATCGAAACTGAATTCGATACGACAAGAAGCCAGGCTTGATCATGCTAGGCTACAGGGAATCTCATGCGCATCCTCCTGCTGGCGTCATCTACTCTTATTCTGACTTGCGCAGCTTCCGGTCAAGACTCCGCCAACCGAACCGCGAAACCTCCGAAAGATCCGCGCGAACTGCTTGCTGCAGCCGCGCCATCCTACGATTTTCATCAAGCTTCGTTAAGGCCCTGGTACTTGAAGGGCCATTACCAGCTGTTTGATGAGAGCGGACACCCAGGCGAGCAGGGAATGTATGAGTATTGGTCGACCGAGCCGGGAATGTATCGCAGCACCTGGAGCAGGCCGGGTCGAATGCGCACGGAATGGCATTCGGAAAACGGGCGCACGATGTCTGTAGCTTCAGGTGGACGCATGCTGTCGATTGAAAGTGACCTGCGCGATCTTCTGGTATCCGCCGTGCCAGACATCTTGAAGCTCAAGCCCGGCCAAGACCATATCGAAAAAGACGAGTTGAAAGTCGGCAAAATTACGTTTCCTTGCGCAAAGCTGGATCTGCAAAAGCAAAACGACGGACGATGGCCGGTGATTCCGGGAGTCAGAGCTGGAAGCTATTGCTTCGAAGGATCGGAGCCTTTACTGAGGGTGCAGCGTGTTTCGAATTCTGAATACATCGAGTTCGACCATCTGCGGAAAACGCAGGGGCGCATCATTGCGGGCGAGATCACCTGGATTTGCAACGGACGTAACATCTTGAAGTTTTCACTTGACGAGTTGAAGGAAATCGATCGCGATGATCCGGCATTGAAACCAACGAGTGAAGCACGAATCTCTGCAGACGACGCGCCGCAACCATCGGCCGCTCAACAGGGGCGTCTTGTCAAGAAATCGCCTCCTGTCTACCCTCCGGCGGCAAAAGCCGCGCACGTATCGGGAACGGTGCTGCTTGATGTATTGATCGGGGCCGACGGAAAGGTGCGGGACCTCTATGTGCTTTCGAGTTCTTCGCCGCTACTAACTCAAGCGGCCAAAGATTCCGTTGGGCAATGGCAGTATTCACCCTACATGGTGGATGGCGAGCCACAGGAAGTTACCACACGAGTCACAGTTTTCTTCATGCTCGGCGGGTGATCTCCCGAAGGCGTGCTAGAAATGAAAAGCCCCGTCGTAACGACGGGTTTTTTTGTTCGAGCTATACGCCGGCGACGAGAGATGCGTTCTGATGTCAGGGCGAGCGCTGCTAAGCTTCTGAAATTTCATGCACTGTCTTCTGCTGGTGTTACGCTCTTCGATTCTGGTTTTCGCTGTTTCCGGACAGGACTCTGCCTAGATTGCGTCCAGTCTCGGCGATGCTCTGATCCGACTCGGCGCTTTCTATCCGCGAGAATGGTGATCAGAAACACATACGGCGCACCCGCTGGGTCGCATACTGCCTCGCTGGAGGGTCCGATCATGCATCTCGATCGTCTCCTGGAAGCCACAGTCGTCATTTCTTGTCTGTCATGGAATGCGTTGTCGCAGAGCATCCCAAGCCGAACCAACACCTCTCGGCTCGCCTTCGAACCCAATATGGGCCAGAGTGCACCCGGCACGAGCTATATCGCCCAACACCGCGCCTACCGGATATCCATCAACCCGTCCTCGATCAGAATGACAATTCCAACCGGGATCACCAACAACGGTCCCGTCAATGCTCGCATCGTCGAGCTGCGCTGGGGTGTAGGCGCTAGCGAATCGCATTTCGAACCACGAGGCCTTCTGCCGGGCAAGAGCAACTACTTTGTCGGCAACGACCCTTCTGGCTGGGTCGTCGATATACCGCATTACTCAGAACTTAAAGAGTCTGGACTGATTCCTGGAGTCGACCTTCGCTACTACTCCAGTCCCAACGGTGAGCTCGAGTATGACGTCATCTTGAAACCCGGTACCGACCTTGCCTCGGTCCAATTCTCGGTCGATGGCGCGGACCAACTGCGTTTGGATAGTGAGGGTGCGCTGCACATCGTCGTCGGCGGAAGAGAGCTTCGGCAGTTAGTGCCCAGAGCGTACGAGAAGCGAGGCAGCCGCAAGGTTGAGCTTAAGGCGAACTATATCCTCGCCGGGAACCATGTATCCTTCGCAGTTCTCGGACGCACCCCAGGTTCGCAGGTCGTCATCGATCCAGTCGTGGTATTCGCAACGTTGTTAGGCGCAAAGGACGCCATGTATCACTGGAACGATGAGGCCGGGCCCGTCACGTTCGGTTTCAGCACGGCGGTCGATCCAGCCGGAAGCTTCTACATTGCGGGTCAGACCGAGGCCGCCGACTTTCCGGTGACCAAGGGAGCCTATCCGTCTCATTGCCCGGACACTCCGACAGAAGGCGCTGCCTGCACCTACACCCCGCTGGCTTTTGTCACCAAGTTCTCCAGCTCGGGCGAATTGCTCTATTCCACCTATCTTGGCGGACCAACCGGCTTGAACCCCTACTACCAGCCGAGCGGCAAGGTCCTGGCTGTCGACGCCAACGGCTACGCCTATTTGACCGGAGGCGCCTATGCGGACTTTCCGACCACTCCAGGCGCCTATCAACGGACATGCCGCTCTAAGGGTGGAAGCTGCGCATTCCTAGCCAAACTCAATCAGAACGGCTCCGCACTCGCCTATTCCACCCTTTTTGGTGGATCCGGCGGTGCCCCATTCGAGTTCAACGGAGGCACCTTCGCCAACGGCTTGGCACTGGGCAAGTATGGCGACGTTTTCATGGCCGGGGGAACGCACGATGCTACCCTCCCCACAACTCCCGGAGCCTTCCAGACCGCTTGCCCGACCAACATCGACGGCTCCTGCAATAGCGGATTCGTGGCGCGCTTCAATGTGAACGCAAACGGACCCGCGTCGCTAGTCTTCTCCACCTATCTGGGAGCAGCCGGCGGACAAGCGCAGGCCGAGGCCATCGCACTTGATCGCTACGACGACGCCTACGTCGTCGGCCTGAGCACCGTCGATATGCCCTCACTAAAGGCCTTCGGAACCGGCACCATGCCCGGATATAGCGCCTGCCAGCCGTTCGGTGCGGTGTGCAGCACGTTTGTTTCCAAGCTGAACGGGAGCAACGGACAGGCACTTCGCAGAGCGACTCTTTTGCGAGGCGTCACCGGCACGGCTATCGCGGTGGACAGCAGTCTCAACTCTTTCATCGCGGGGGCAGCCACCAGCGGTTTGGCTACCACCTTCGGAGCCTTCCAGGCGAAACTGGGGGGCGGATCGACGGACGCCTTCATCGCCAAGCTCGACCCGTCTGGATATTCGCTACTCTTTTCTACCTTCCTCGGCGGCAGCGCGGATGATGTCGCGAGTGACATAGCCGTCAACAGCAATGGGATGGCCTTTGTCACCGGCCTCACAAATTCACTGAACTTCCCACTTGGGCCTGGCGCGTTCACGAAAACACCGCGATCGTCCTTCCTTACTGCGATGAAATCAGACGGAACCGGCCTCTACTATTCGTCTTATCTCGGTGCAGTCGGCACCGCGGCAACTGGAATCGCACTCGACCCCAAGTGGACCGCCTATGTCACCGGTAGTGGCGACTTTCCTACAACCACAGGTGCGCTCCCGATCACGAACGTCGGATTCTCCGACGCTTTCGTCGCAAAGGTGGTCATCGCGGCAGATCTCCGGGCCACCGTAACCATCAGCGCGCCCTCCGTCGCAAAGAGCAGCGTGGTGATCTATCATGCCCGCCTTACCAACCAAGGCCCGGATGGGAGCGACAAACTCATCTTCACCGACTCGATCCCTCTTGGCATGTCCTACGCGGGCGTCTATGTGCCCAATGGAAATGGGTGTACCGAGCCCAAGATCGGCGCGACCACCGGTACACTCACTTGCCGCAAAACCCGGCTTGAAAAAGGGCAGACGTGGTACGTGAATGTCTACCTTCGCGCAGTGGGAAGTAGCGGCGCCACGATCATCAACAAGGTCAAAGTAACTGCCTGGACGCAGGACCTTTGGGATTCCAACAACGGGGCAGCGGCGACCGTTCGCATTCAATAACGGCACGAAGGTCCTGGCGGTTGAAATAGTGCATCTCTTCATGTCTGCAACTAGAAAAGCCCCGTCATGAAGACGGGGCTTTTTGTTCGAGATTGATGCTGGCTTATGAGAGATGCGTGAAGGGCTGCTGCTGTAGGCGCTTCGGCAGTCTGGGTGCGACGAGGCCGGCGGTGTTGCTGGCCATGACTTCCGTGAAGTCCTTGCGGAAGGCGGTCATCTCCTCCGGGGTGCCGACGGTGATGCGGAGGCTGTTGGGCCATGCGGGCCAGATGCGGCCGACGTACATGTCCTTTGCCGCGAGCGCGGCCTGAACTTCTTTGCCGGGTTTGCGAACATCGAGCATGAAGCAGTTGCTCTCTGACGGCGTGCAGGCGTAGCCCTCTTTCTTGAGCCACGCAAGCGTTTCGAGCCGGGTATCGGCAACGATCTTCTTGCGCGTTGGTACGAGATCCGTTTCGAGGAGGCTTGCCTTGGCGGCGGCAACTGCAGTTACGGGAAGCGCGTTCATTCCACCGAAGCTTGAAATCTTCTTGAGGAGATCGGGTCGGCCGGCGGCGAAGCCCATGCGGATGCCGGCCATCCCATAGAGCTTGGAGAAGGTGCGAAGAACGACTACGTTTTTGCCTTCCTTCACGAAGTCCATCGAGCGGGGTGCGTCGCAAAGGTGGATGTAGGCCTCGTCGATGAGGATGACGGTGTCTTTGGGCGCGTTGGCGACCGCGTATTCGATGTCGCTGCGCGGAGTACAGGTGCCGGTGGGGTTGTTGGGATTGCAGATGTAGATGACGCCTGGGTTGGTGGAGGCGGCGAGCATGGCCTTGATGTCATGCCGCGCTTCACCCTTCGGGTCGGCGAGAGGAACTTTGAGGATGGGAGCCCCGCTGACCTGGGCGGCCCACATGGGGGCTTCGTAGCCCGGATCGGCGACAACGAGCGGCCGGTCTTTGCCGGTAAAGGCGAGGACGGTGTAGTGGAGCGGCTCGCTGGATCCCGCGAAGGGCGCGACGGAGTCGACGCCGAGGCCTTCCTGTTTGGCAAAGAGTTCTGAGAGTTCTTCTTCACCGGTGAAGAGGTAGCGGCCGCCGCGGGGAGTGATGTCGATGATGGCTTTGCGCGCAGCTTCCGAGGGGCCCATGGGGTTCTCGTTGGCGTCGATGTGGATGCCCTTGTTGGGGTCGGCGAACTTGGGGCGATCGGCGTAGGCGAGGTGAGCTTCAGTGAGGATGGGCAGGCTGGCCAGGGCGGAGGCACCGGCTGCGAAGCGGAAGAAGTTGCGGCGGGAAATTCCGGCAGGAGCTAGAGGGTCGACGGAAGGGTACATCGGCGGGACTCCTTTGTGTGGAAATCGAATTGGTCACGAGGCCGTTTCAGACGCGGTTCAGCAGCGGCGAGAGAGGAAGAACTATGAGGGAAGGGGAAGAACCTCATGTCCAAAGGTAGCGCCCAGACGCATAAAGAAACAAGGAAGAAATGGGTATAAGGACAAGGGTGCGCGTGTTTTCCGACGGATGAGCGCCGCGGTGTCGAGGAGCCGCGAACGGGAAGGGCATCTGTCCTATTGCGCGGATGCCCCGCTGTGTTAGACTCCGTCGAGAAAACGTATCCCGGAAAATCGGTCGGATTCGAATTAAATGGCTAAAGGGCACGGGCGGGCGTTTCGCAGCCGGCGCAGACAATGTTTGACAAAGTACCGACTAAAGCCATTTACTAAGCGCGAATGTTGGAATGGTTTTTTGAGTTCAATGGATGACATTCAGGTGACGGAATGTACGAACTAGTCCCGACCGGCGGCATGTCTATTCCCCAGATTGACGCGCATTCGTTACTCGCACTGGCAACTTCGCCTCTGGCACGGCTGGGTGCGCTCGATATTGCGGTGATCGTGATCTATTTCGCGATGGTGATCTGGATTGGCTTTTATCTGAAGGGCCAGGCCAACACCAGCGAAGAATTCTTCATGGCCGGGCGCGAGATGACGGCGTGGATCGCGGGTCTTAGCTTTGTTTCGGCAAACCTGGGATCGCTGGAACTGATGGGCTGGGCCGGCTCAGCTTATCAGTACGGAATTCTGGCGGCGCACTGGTATTGGATCGGCGCGATTCCCGCCATGCTGTTTCTCGGCATGGTGATGATGCCGTTCTATTACGTCTGCAAAACGCACTCGGTGCCTGGATATCTGAAGCTGCGGTATGGGCAGGGCGCAAGCGTAGTGTCGGCAATTTCGTTCGCATTCATGACGGTGCTGATGAGCGGCGTGAACATGTTTGCGATGGCCGAAGTAATGAAGGTGGTGCTCGGCTGGGATCTTAATTTCTCGATCATCGTTTCCTCGCTGGCGGTTGCAGCATATGTGGCGCTTGGTGGATTGCGTTCGGCGATCTTCAATGAAGTGCTGCAGTTCATGCTGATCTGGGGTGGCGCTCTGCTGGTGCCGATCATCGGCATGGTGGAGACGGGCGGGTGGAACGGCTTCAAGGCGCGATTGGCGCACAACATTGAGTCTGGTGCGATCGCGGGCGGCGACTACACGCACATGTGGCGCAGCATGGGCCACTTCACGGACAACCCGATGGGTATCCACTGGACCGGGATTGTGTTCGGGCTGGGTTTCGCGATCAGCTTTGGATACTGGACCACAGACTTCCTCGTGGTTCAGCGCGTGCTGGCGGCGCAAAATCTGCGGGCTGCACGTATGGCGCCGGTAATCGGGTCGTTCTTCAAGATGGCGGTGCCGTTCATCGTGATTCTGCCGGGATTGCTTGGACTGGTGGTGCTGCAGAATCCGAACGGGACGCTGATGCACCTTGTTCCGCAGAATCTTGCCACTGAGAGCTCGGGGCTGCACAGCTACAACGAAGTGCTGCCTCTGATGATGGTGCGGTATATGTCGCCTGGACTGCTCGGGCTGGGAATCACCGCGTTGATTGCGGGATTCATGAGCGGCATGGCGGGCAACGTGAGCGCCTTTTCGGCGGTGTGGACGTACGACATATATCAACCGCTGATCAAAAAGAACGCCAGTGATGAACACCTCGTAACTGTAGGCCGGTGGGCGACGATTCTGGGTGTTGTAGTTTCGATTGGAACTGCGTACCTGGTGATGAGCGCGGCCGGAATCATGGATTACGTGCAGGCGCTCTTCAGCTTCTTCATCTCGCCGCTGCTGGGCGTAGTGCTGGTGGGAATGTTCTGGAGGCGGGCGACGAAGGCGGGCGGCTTCTGGGGATTGCTGCTGGGAACGCTGACGTCAGTGGGACTGTGGGCGTGGGTCAAGGCCGATCCCTCTGCGTTGCGATATGTAGCGATTTCGCCGGACGCGAAGGATATGGCGGAGAACATGTACCGCGCGTTGTGGTCGGTGATTGTTGCGATCCTGGTGAACGTCATCGTAAGTCTTGCGACGACGCCAAAGCCGGCTGCGGAACTGGAAGGTCTGGTCTACGGAGCGACGAAGATTCCGAAGGAAGACCCGGTTCCCATCTACAAGAACGAGTGGTTCTGGACGGCGATAGCGATTGTGATGTTCTGCGCCCTGAATGTTTATTTCTGGTGAGGAGACGAGATGAGTACTTCCGGTCACAGTTCTATCTGGTTCTTTATCGGGATTCTGCTTACGGCCTACGGAGCAATGATCTTTTGCTACGGCCTGTACGAGCTCGCGACAGGGCACCTGGCAAACGTAGTTCTGGCAAACCTGCATGCTCCCGTGTGGTGGGGCGGCGGCATGTTGATTCTTGGTCTTTTTTACGGTATTCGCTTTCGCCCGGGCCGCAACGGCTAGTGCGTCAGTGCGGCATGACAAAGGAGCTTGAAAGATGGCAGCGGAAAGAAAGATGACGTTCGGCGTGATTGTTGGGAACCGGGGGTTCTTTCCCGATCATCTGGCGAAGACGGGACGGGAGGAGATTCTTTCGGTACTTCAGGCGGCAGGCGCCGATGCGATTGTGCTGGGGCCCGAGCAGTCGAAGTATGGAGCGGTGGAGACATACACGGAGGCGCAGCATTGCGCTGAGCTGTTCAAGAAGAATGCGGAGAAGATTGACGGCATCATTGTGACGCTGCCGAACTTCGGCGAAGAGCGCGGGATTGTGGATGCGATTCGGCTGTCGGGGCTGAAGGTGCCGGTCCTGGTGCAGGCTACGCCCGATAAATCTGATGCGATGACGATCGCGACCCGCCGCGACAGCTTCTGCGGAAAGATGTCGTGCTGCAACAACATGATGCAGTACGGAATTGAGTACTCGCTGACGACGCTGCACACGGAGGCGGTGAGTTCGGCGGAGTTCAAGGCCGACCTCGAGTGGTTCTCGGCGGTTTGCCGGATCGTGAAGGGCCTGAAGAACCTGCGGATTGGCGCGATCGGCGCGAGGCCCACGGCGTTCAATACGGTTCGTTATTCGGAGCGCATCTTCGAGACCAGCGGTATCACGATTGAAACAATTGACCTGTCGGAGATCTTCGGGCGCATCAACCGGATGAAGGACAACGATGACGCGGCGCAGGCGAAGCTTTCGGCGATCAAAAAGTATGTAACGACGGCCGGTATACCGGATGACGCGCTGCTGAAGATGTCGAAACTAGGCGCGGTGATCGACGGCTGGATGAAACAGACGCATGTGACGATCAGCGCCGTGCAGTGCTGGACGTCGATGGAGGAGTACTTCGGCGTGGTGCCGTGCACGGTGATGAGCATGATGTCCAATGAGCTGATTCCGTCGGCGTGCGAAGTGGATGTGCCGGGAACCCTGAGCATGTACATGCTGGCGCTGGCGAGCCAGACACCTTCCGCTCTGCTCGACTGGAATAACAATTACGGAAGCGATCCGAACAAGTGCGTGTGCTTCCATTGCTCGAACCTGCCGAAGCACTTCTTCAAAGACGTGAAGATGGATTACCAGGAGATCATCGCGGGAACAGTGGGCAAGCTGAATACGTTTGGTACGTGCGTGGGACGCGTGAAGCCGGGCGTGATGAGCTACGCGCGGTATTCTACCGACGACCGGCGCGGGATTGTTCGCGGCTATACGGGAGCGGGGCGTTTCACGGAGGATCCGCTGGAGACCTTCGGCGGTGCGGGTGTGGCGGAGATTCCGAAGCTGCAAAAGCTGTTGAAGCACATCTGTCGCGAAGGGTTTGAACATCACGTGGCGGCGAACTTCAGCGATGTGTCCAAGTCTATCCACGAGGCTGCGCGGTACCTAGGGTGGGAGAGCTATTACCATCCAGGGGACGAAGACTAGGGAACAAGGGAACGAGGTGACGAGGGACCGGTGGGAGGCTGTTACGTTCAGCCGATCGCTGGTCCCTTGATCTTGTTGGGGAGATATTGCGAAATGGCAAAGAGGATCGGGAAGACGCTGGTGGTTGGTGGAGAGACAATTGTCAGCGAAGCGACGTGGAACGCGGAACTGGATGCGAAGCACACAAGACTCGTGGAGTGGTTGCAGCGCGAGAAGCTGAGTGGTGTTCTGATCCGGCGCAATGAGAATGTGGCGTGGGTGACGGGCGGCGCCGTTGAGGTTCGCGTGCTGACGCCGAGCGAGACAGGCGTTGCGTCGCTGCTGGTTACAGCGGATGGGAAGCGGTACTACTTCACGACGGAGAACGAAGCGCCGCGCCTCAGGGATGAAGAGTTCGGTGCGCTGGACTTTGAGCCGGTGCTGTTTCCGTGGTATGCGGATGATACGGCGGCGGCAGCGGCGAAGCTCGCGGGCGGTCCGCTGGGGTCGGACACACCGGTGCCGGGAACGATCGCGGTGAATTTATATCCGCTGCGGGCGTCGCTTGGCGAGAGCGAGATTACGCGGTACCGGTGGCTGGGTGCGAATACGGCGGCGTCTACGGTGGAGTCGCTGAAGCAAGTTCAGCCGGGGATGAGCGAGTACGACCTCGAGGCGATGACGGCGGCGAATCTGCTCCAACGAGGAATTCTGCCTTCCGTGTATCTGTATGCGGTGGATGACCGGATCTACAAGTACAAGCACGCCGTGTCACGCGGGAAGAAGCTCGAGAAGTACGCGATGCTGAATTTGTGTACGCGGAAATGGGGGCTGGCCATTTCAATCACGCGGTTTGTGCACTTCGGCAGTTTGCCCGCGGAGTTGGAGGCACGGTTCAAGTCGGCTGCGCAGGTAAATGCGGCACTGCTTGACGCGACGAAAGTTGGCGCTACTTCAGCGGAGTTGTTCCGCGTGGCACAGGCGGCGTATGCCGCGGAAGGTTTTCCGGGTGAGGAGCAGTTCCATCACCAGGGCGGACCGACAGGATATGGCGAGCGCGAATGGGTTGCCACTCCCAATGGAAAAGAGACAGTGGTGAACAATCAGGCGGTTGCGTGGAATCCGAGCATTCGCGGAGGGAAGGCGGAGGACACGGTGATTCTGCGCGATGGGAAGATTGAATGGCTTACGTCGACGCCGGAGTTACCGGTGATCAACGCTGAGGTGAATGGGAAGGCGTATCCGGCGGCGGGCGTGCTGGTGCGGTGATACGAGAATCGTCAAGATCGAAGTAGGGAGCGAGCTTTGACGATTCCGCCGTCGCAGCATTTCGGATGCGAGAAAGAGACAAGAAGCAGATCCTTCGCTTACCACCCCCAACCTCCACCCCAACGACGAAGACCTGTCGTTGGGGACCCCGGTGAAGAAAACGTCTGGGGCCCCGTTCGCTCAGGATGACAGCATTGATTGAGGGATGCACGGTGCGGGTTTACGCACAGGCTGCACAAGCCGCTGTCGATAAACTGAAGGTTGCCCTCGATGCCTTCTTTCTGCGAAGTCGCGCTGCCGGTGCCACTGGACCGGACATTTACATACGCGGTGCCTGAGTACGAGCAGCCGGCGCGCGGGGCGCGCGTGATTGCGCCCTTTCGAAATGAAAAATTGATTGGAGTGGTGACGGCAACCGGCGTTGCCGAGCCTACGGAGTTTGCGGCGAAGAGCCTCGAAGCCGTGCTCGACGATGAGCCGCTGCTTGGCGATCATCTGCTGGAACTGGCGGAGTGGATTGCGGGGTATTATCTCGCGCCGCTTGGGGAGGTTCTGCGGACGATGCTGCCGCTGATGGCGGAGGTGCGGCGGACGGTTTACTACCGGATCACGGATCTTGGGCGGGATGTGTTGGCGAAGAGTCTGGATGGAGAGGAGCCTCGGTCCCACTCATCGCGCAAGAAGCGCGCGATGAATGGGGCACAGCTGGGGCATGGAGAATCCGAGGTTTTGGATACCCACTCATCGAAAAAAGAACGTTCGATGAATGGGGCACAACAAGTTAGCGCCGAGCGGAGAGTGCTGGAGCGGCTGGCAGCGGGCGAGCGGGTGAAGGTATCGACGCTGCGGACGGCGACGTCGGCGAGCCTGCAGGTGCTGGCGTCTATGATGCGCAAGAAGTGGATTGCGCGCGAGACGTCCGCGGTGGAACGGAATGCGCGCCGGACGGAACGGTTCGCGGTGCTGGTCGAAGATACGCGGTTGCCGGTGCTGACAAAGTTGCAGCAGGCGATTCTGGCAGAGTTGGCGGCGAATGGCGGAGAGCTGCCGCTGGCGGAGCTGCGAAAGAAAGAGCTGCCCTCGTCAACGCTGCAGACACTGGTGAAGAGGGAATTGGTTCGCATTGAAGAACGCGCGGCGGCTTTTCGCCTGGGCGGGATAGAGGGTGCGGCGCAGCCGCTGATGCTGAATGAGTCGCAACTGGAGGCGATGGCTTCCATCGTTGCGAAGCTAGGGGAGTTTCATGCGTTCCTTCTGCATGGAGTCACGGGCTCGGGGAAAACTGCCGTTTATCTGAAAGCGATGCAGAGGGCGCTTGATCGGGGGCAGTCGGCGATTCTGCTGGTGCCGGAGATTGGGCTGACGCCGCAGATGGCGGGGCTGCTGGATGCAGCGTTTGGTTCGCGCGTGGCTCTGCTGCACTCCGCGTTGACGCCGGAGGAGCGGACAGAGCAGTGGCGGCGGATCCATCGCGGAGAGGCGCCGGTGGTGGTGGGGACGCGGTCGGCGATCTTTGCGCCGGCGCCGAATCTGGGTTTGATACTGGTGGATGAAGAGCACGACCAGAGCTACAAGCAAGAGGAGACTCCGCGATACAACGCTCGCGACGTGGCGGTGATGCGCGCGAAGCTGGAAGGTGCCGTCGTTGTGCTGGGTTCGGCGACACCTTCACTTGAGAGCTGGCAGAACTCGGTGCAGGGAAAATACACGCGCATCGAGATGAACGATCGCGTGAAGAATCGTCCTCTGCCAGAGGTTGAGCTGATCGACATGCGGCGCGAGTTTCAGGAGACGGGACAGGAGCAGTTATTCTCGCGATCGCTGGTGGAGCAGACGCGGAAGGCGCTGGAGCGAGGCGAGCAGGCAATCATTCTGCTGAACCGGCGCGGCTATTCGTTCGCGGTGATCTGCAGGGCGTGCGGTAAGAAGCTGGAGTGCCAGAACTGCGCGATTGCGCTAACTCATCACAAACCTTCGGGAGAAGATCAGATTGCTCGCGCAGGGCAGCGGCTGGAGTGCCACTACTGCGGATACAAGCGGACCGTGCCGTCGAAGTGTCTGGAGTGCGAGAGCGAACACTTGTACTATCTCGGCGCGGGCTCGCAGCAGGGCGAGGAGCGGCTGGCCGAGATTTTTCCGGGTGCGCGGATTGGAAGAATGGATCGCGATACGGTGCGCGGCCGACACGATCTGGAGCATCTGCTGGCGCGGCTGCACTCCGGCGAAATCAACTTGCTGGTCGGAACGCAGATGATCGCGAAGGGACATGACATTCACGGCGTGACGCTGGTCGGCGTTGTGGGTTGCGATCATGCGTTGTCGATGCCGGATTTTCGCGCCGCCGAGCGGGTCTTTCAGCTGATGACGCAGGTGTCGGGAAGGGCGGGACGCGGCGAGCTTCCGGGGCGTGTTGTCGTGCAGACGTACTATCCCGATCACTATGCGGTTCTGGCTGCGAGCAAGCACGACTATGCGGCGTTCGGCGAGCGCGAGCTGAAGTACCGGCGATGGATGCACTATCCGCCCTTCGGCGTGCTGGCGAATGTGCTGATTCAATCGGAAAAGCTGGAGGAGGCTGCCGGCTGGTCGGCGGAGATCGGAAAGTGGTTTCAGAAGACGACGCCGGAGGGCGTGCGGGTGCTTGGGCCGTGCACGGCTCCGATCGCGCGAATCAAGAATGTCTACCGATTCCATTTGATTCTGAAGGCGAATTCGCGGAAGGCGCTGAACGCGGCGCTGCGGGGCGCGCTTGCAAACGCGGATGAGGCGGGGATTCCGCGAAGAAACATCGTGGTCGATGTGGATGCGCAACGGTTGATGTGAACGCGAGCGCTCTCGCATCCGACTGATGAGTTTTGTTGTTGAGTTGTTAACCCCGGTCCCTAAGTGCGGGACCGAGGGCACCCGGAACAGGGGACCGAGGGAGTGAGGGAACAGGGTGTGAAAGGTTCTCTCTCTTTGTCACATTCATATCCGGGCCTTGCTCGCTAGAATTCCGCGCGAGGGAGGTGGCGGTCGATGGAATACCGGAATGCGTTCATCGGCAAGGAAGATACCCCGACACGTGATGAGGTGGAAGAGGCGCTCGGCGCAAAGGTGAAGCTGTGGGATGAGTTGATTCAGCGGATGAGCGAGAAGGAAGGCGTCTCAGACCAGGAGTGGAAGGGCGTTGTGGTGAAGAAGTACGGATGGAGTTTGCGGCTGAAGAAGAAGGGGCGCAACATCCTCTACCTCAGCCCCGGAGAAAAATGCTTCATGGCGAGTTTCGTTCTCAGCGATCAGGCGCTGGGCGAGGCAAAGCATGCGCATCTGCCGAAGAACATTCAAGATGCGCTCGAGTCAGCGCCGCGCTACCCGGAGGGAAATGGATTGAGGCTGCTGGTGTCTCGCAGGACCGACCTTGCGCCAATTCAGAAGATCGCCGCAATCAAGATCGCGAATTGAATGACGAACTAGAGTCGGCTGAGTTTGTGTCGGGTCGAATTGTTCGTATCCCATGTCTCCAACGAGCGGGAGACCGTTCGACAAGCTCAGGGCAGGCTATGGGCCCACCCCGCCTAATTGCTACTGATGAGTGTTTGGCGAAGGGGCTGCCGGAGCGCCTTCGGTCAATGTATGCAGTTCTTTACCGGGCTTGAAGCGTACAGCTTTGCCCGGCGTGATGCTGACTTCGGTGCCGGTTCGCGGGTTGCGGCCAATCCCGGTTTTGCGAGCCCGAACACTGAACACACCGAACCCGCGGAGTTCGATGCGTTCGCCCGCTGCAAGAGCTTCCTTGAGTCCTTCAAACACTGTATCGACTGCCGCTTCGGCCTTGGTGCGGGGCAGGCCTGTGCGCTCGATCACATGGTGCACGATGTCTTGTTTAATCAAAGCGGTCACCTCGCTTGCGCGACTGTTTTCGACTGTACCACGCCCTACCGGACTGATGGTACAGCGTTTGGCTCATTTGTGGAACACCGGGCCGGAGGAATTTTTAGAGATTGTGACCGGAGAGGGCCGGGGGGGCCGGCATTCGATTGTGATTCTGTTCACAGCTCTGGAATAAAACGGGACGGGCGAGCGGGCTGAACCTGCCGTTGTGACTTTAGAGATGGGAAAACCCACGGGAACCACACCAGAACCCTAGGCGAAAGAGTAACTTTGCCGGATACTGTTCTTTCAGGTAACTATAACTGGAGTGCCCAGAGTAACCATCGTTGGGTTAAAGTTACAGGTAATGAAGGGGATATAGCGTCCCTGGCAGGGTTCGATGAGTGGGCTCGAGCCAGTGGAAAAGCAACAAGCCCCATCGCTCATTGGAGCAAGGCAAGGAGAGAGGCTCGATGTCCGCGATGTACAGTACTGATCCAATCCGAATCGGCGTCGTCGCAAATGAGCCGATGCGGCTCGAAGGCCTCACAAGTATCTTTGAAAATCATGCCAAGCCAGGAGAAGCCCCACTGGTTCCAATCGTGGGCACTCTGGAAGAGCATCTGGATAATGAAGCGATCGAATACGTTCTGATTGACTGGAGCAGTTCAACTAAAAAGCTTGGAGTATTGGAAGGCATCCGGCGGAAGCGGCCGACTCTGCGCATGGTTGTCATTGGTCCGGACAGCAACGAGCAGGTGATGATGGATACGATCATTGCCGGCGCGCGGGCGTATCTGGATATGGGCGCAGGACCAAGGCTGGTGCGCGAGGCGCTGGACGTGGTCATTTCTGGATCGATCTGGGCGCCGCGAAAGCTACTTTCCAAGCTGATCGACCGGCTGCTCTCAGGCGAGGACGCGAGCGTGACCAGTCCGAGGCCGCATCTGACGGCCCGCGAAGAGCAGGTGTTGCAACTCCTGTTGCTGGCGAGATCGAATCGTGAGATCGCAGAAGAACTCGGGATCGAGGAGCGCACCGTGAAGGCCCATGTGGGCAAGCTGATGCGGAAGGTGGGCGCAGAGAACCGCATTGAGCTGTCGATGCGCGCACTGCACGGCTCGTACAAACCTTCGCCGTCCCAGAGCCAATATCAGGCCATGGAGCCAGCCACGGCTTAGTAGCCAGATTCACTATTGGTAATCGATTAATTACCGGAAAATCGATTACCAATATGCTAAAACCTTAGTACTCTTGTTGAGTTTGGCTACGTTACCCATAATAGATTTTAGAAACAACGCAGATCTGGGGAAAGGAGTTCCCAGGCAGCATGTAAAGCATGAGCCTGCGAACTCCTCTTTTTTTGTCCTTTTTCTGACACCCGTTTCGCTCCCGACAAAAATCTGAAATTTCCTTCTGAAGAAGGGTCATTGATCTCGCCTGCCTCTGCGTGTGCGCCGGCTGCGCCCTGTGCATTTCAGAGAGAGTGCGTCCCGTACTGTAGCCTTTAAACAGGACGCTGTTATACGGAGTTGTTCCCTCGTTCAAAAGATCCAGCGTAGCGCGCGACTTTGACGCTCTACTGCGGTCCTATACATGCAGCAGCTGGACGCCGCGTGTCTTGTTTACACAAACGTGAAAGGAATCCCCAGATGAAAAGAACCATTGCTTTTCTATTTCTTTGTTTATCGACTTCGATGTTTGCGAATGCCGCTTCCTCCAAGCAGGATCTTCAGGAACGCATTGAAGCGGCCCGAAATGTGCTCGATCAGATCATGGATGCGCAGGACAACACGATTCCGAAGAATATCCTCGAGCAGGCCACCTGCGTTGGCGTGGTGCCGGGAATGATCAAGGGCGCATTTGTATTTGGCGCGCAATATGGGCAAGGCGTGGTGACATGCCGGACAGGCCACGGGTGGAGCGCCCCAGTATTTATCCGCATGGCTGGTGGTTCATGGGGATTGCAGATCGGCGGGCAGTCGACCGACCTGATCCTTGTTGCGGTGAACAATCGCGGATTCCAGGATCTGCTGAAGAGCAAGTTCAAGATCGGCGCGGATGCTTCAGCGGCGGCCGGACCGGTGGGCCGTGCAGGTCAGGCGGCGACTGACTGGAAGATGAATGCAGAATTGCTGAGCTACTCGCGCAACAAGGGCATTTTTGCGGGAATCAGCCTGGATGGAACAGGCGTGTCGCAGAACCAGGTCGATACCGAGACCTTCTACGGCGCACCTCAGAGCTTTGAGAATGTACTCAAGGGCAACGTTGCAGTTCCGGACGGAGCAGTGGAGTTTGTTCGCGACGTAGCGCGCCACTTCACAGAGGCCAAGCAGGCTCAGTAGCCGGACGGTCTTTTCAGGAGGGGCGGCCAGCGACGAGGGCCGCCTCTTTTCGTTTTTTGCGAAATACGAGAAGTTTCGCCTGATCCTGGGGCTCAATAGCAAATCCGTGCCCTAAACTTGTCTTTACCTCAAACGATGCAGAAGTCGCTCGAATACTTGCTGGTGGTGGCGGTTGCACGCGTGCTTGGGTGGATGCCACGCCGGCTGGCGCGGCTGTTCGCCGACGCGCTGGCCTGGGCCGTTTATCAGGCGATGGGAAGGCTGCGGCGCGTGGGCGAGCGCAACCTGCAGCTCGCGATGCCGGAGTTGCCGGAACAGCGGCGAGCGGAAATTCTTCATGGAGTTTACCGGCATCTCGGCTGGCAGCTGGTCGAGTTTTGCCACATGCATCGCTACACACGAGAGAACACCAAGACGTCCATTCGCACCGAAGGGCTGGAGCACTATCTGGCGGCGGAGGCGCTGGGGCACGGAGTTCTAGTGCTCACGGCACATCTTGGTGCGTGGGAGCTTTCGAGTTTCTACCACTCGCTGATGGGGCATCCGATGGGGATGGTGATTCGTCGGCTCGACAATCGCAGACTCGATGATTTTGTGAACAGGATCCGCTGCATGCACGGCAATCACGTGCTGCACAAAGACGACTTCGCGCGCGGGCTGCTGCACGCCATGCATGAGGGTGGGACGGTCGGGATCTTGATGGATACGAATATGACTCCGCCTCAGGGGGAGTTCGTGAAGTTCTTCGGGATCACCGCGTGCACGGCGTCAGGGCTGGCGCGTGTCGCATTGAAGACAGGAGCAGCGGTGCTGCCCGGGTTCATGCTGTGGGAGCCGCGCGAGAAAAAATACGTACTGCACTTCGGACCCCAGCTTCATTTTGCGCGCAATGGAGATGGCGAGGCCGATGTCATGGCAGCGACGCAGCAGTGCAACGACGTGCTGGAGTCATGGATCAGGCGGTATCCGGATCAGTGGCTGTGGATCCATCGCCGATGGAAGACGCGGCCGCCGGGAGAGAAGTCGCTCTACTGACCGGCTGATCATGCGTTTGCCGCATGATCGTCTTCCAGCGTACCTTGGCTGACGATGCACTTCATTGGAAATCGAATCGCTGCAATTGTTTTCGTCGCTTGCACTCCCCTGGCGGCCTCGCATCTTGTTACCGGAAATGGGTTCGGATTCGCGGTGGTCTCTCCCGAACATGCTGCGGTGACGAAGTTCTATGCGCATCCTTACAGCTTCATGTCTCCGGATCCGCAGAAGCCGTTGAGCGAGGGGATTGAGACGGCAAATTTCGTCGAGAGCATTCGATGGAGCGGGTCGGTAGACCCGCGTAGCACGACCGAGTACGTTGAGGATTCGCATGTGATCCGGACGCATAGTTCCGGCGGCGATCTGGTTTCGTTCATGCCCTTTGGTTTTGCGCATCCAGCGCTGATCCTTGTGGGGAGTGCGTCTCGTGCGGACACTGTGCTCGAGGTGAAATGGAGCCACCCCGTCAGGGCGGAGGGCGATGCCGTTGAGGGAGCGCGGCGAATTGAGTTCAAAGACATCGATGAAAATCTTCTGCTGATCCCGCTGGACGTGATTCGCAAAGGACGACCGAACGAAGCCTTATCGACAAGTGCCTCATGGGCGCTTGTGTCGTTGGAGCGCGATGTTGACGCAGGCAAGATGGTGGAGGAGTTTTCACAATGGCGAGCCGGTCTTAATGCGGATGCATTAGCGCAGCGCGAGATCAGGCAAGTCGAACAATGGCGGGTGAAGCCCGCCGTGCATTTTGCGTCAGAACAGGAGCGGCATCTGTGGCGGCAGAGCGAGGTGATGCTGCGAATCGCGCAGAGCCGTGAACCGAATCGCGAAGGGCGTTATGGGAATGGGCTCATCGTGGCAGCGCTTCCGGATGGAGTGTTCTTTACGCCGTGGGTGCGCGACATGGCCTGGGCAGCAGTGGCGCTGGCGCGAATGGGGCATCGCGATGAGGCGCGGGCGGCGGTGCTGGCATACTTCAATGCGCGGCCGACGGGGAAGATGCGCGCGGAGACGAATGGCGCTGGTTACCAGATTTCTGTGGTGCGGTATTTCGGCAATGGGGAAGAGGAGCCGTTCTTTACGCAGGAGGGAAGCACCAATGTTGAGTTTGATGACTGGGGCGAGGCACTGTGGGCGCTAGGCGAGTATCTGAAGCGATTCGATGATTCTGAACTGCTGCGCGAAGAGACCTATCGCGGGAAGTTATACGAGAGCGCGCGTGACTTCATCGTGAAACCGCTGCTGGCCAACACTGAGCCTTATGAGGGTGGGCTGATTGTGAATGCAGACACGTCGATCTGGGAGGAGCGGCAAAGGGATAAGAAGCATTTTGCCTTTTCGACAGCTGCGGCGATTTTCGGATTGCGCGAGTTTGCCGATGTTGCCCGGCGGGTGGGTGATGACAAGACTCGCATTGAGGTGCTGGGCAAGATCAGTGAATTGCAGAAGGGGTTCGATGCTGCGTTCCTCAAGCAGGGGCATCTGCACGGAACGCTGGAAGCAGGCGTGAAGAACGACATTGACGGCGCGCTGATACCGATCATCAATTTCGGCATTGTGACCGATCCGGCGATTGTTCGCGACACGGTGGAGCGAATGAATTTGCTCAAGGTCGTGTCAGGTGGATACAGACGGGTGCGCGGAACATACACGGATCCCGCTATCTATGAGTACTGGTATGAGCAAGAGGAGTTTCTGTTTGTCGATCTGCAACTCGCGGAACTTTGTCGGCGGCTGGGAAGGACGCCTGAGGCGGACGCAATGCTGGCGCGAATTGTGAAGAAGGCGGCAGCGGACCACAACATCATTCCGGAGATGTATGTCGCGGTGCCGTGCAAGCTGTTTTCCGGAAAGATTGGCGATCCGACGGGAGCGCTGCCGATGGTTGGATACGGCGCGGGGGCTTTTGTACTCCACATCACGGAGAGGGAAAGGACAGGAATTAGGAATTAGGGACCAGGGAATAGCCGTGTATTCATCGCTGCGGACTGGGCACTCAAACTGATCCTGACTTAGAGCATCGCCCCCCGACAGCGAGGGACCCTTCGGCTTTGCTCAGGGCAGGCCCCGGGGGCATCCGGCAAAGAAAGATGCAGACACCGGAGCGACGCCTGCATCTTCAAACAGGAACTAGATCTCAGCCGCAGCGGTGAGGATCCTCGCCGGGGTAGTTTCCTTGTACGCAGGGAACGGTGCTGAGGTACTCGTAGATTGCGCGAAGGTCGTGGTCCGAGAGATGGCGGAGGTTCGGCCAGGGCATGATCTGCAGGAGATTCCCATCGAATGGACGAGGGATGCAGTTTGCATTGGGCGCGCCGGTGCAAGGCGGATGGAGGTGATCGGGATCGATGCCGGTGCGAATGGTGTGGAGGAAGTGCTGGAAGCTATCCCCGCCGATCGGTTTGCCGCTGGCATCGGGAGTGAGGTTTCGCGTGATGATTTCGGCCGAGCCGGGAATCAGCGCGCCGAAGTTTCTGCCGCCGCCGAGGTAGGTGGCTGGGTTGGTCTGCTCCGGTTGATTGAAGTACGGATTGCCGCCGGGGAGATACTGGCTAGGCGGTCCGGCAGAGTGGCAGCCATTGCAGTCGCCGGCAACGTTTACGAAGTAGCTTCCGAGGCCCACGAGTGCGACATTCTTCCCCTTCATATTGAGGGGCACGGGAGCGGCGTTCAGGCCGATCTGGACGCGTGAATCCCCCGATTCGGCGGCCTTCGCAGTCGAAGGCGCGTTGGATGCGGCGATCGCGATTGTGGCGACGACGGCGCAGGTAGCGGTGATCTGAAGCAGGCGAGAGCGGGTCATAAGGTTTCCCTTTCAGAGATGGTGAAAGTGAGGAAGATTCTTTGGTCTTCGTCCGGAGGAAAAACAACTTGCTTTGGTGCGAATTGTCTTCCCTTGCTCGAATGGATAGCAATCGTACAGTCAGGTTGTTGTGGTGTCTAACGAATTCTTGTTGAAATCAGGTGTACGCCCACCTCCGGTTTTGCGAGAGCCCTGGTTTGGCTGTAAAAAACATCGCTAAATGCGACTGGGATGGTGCTCAGAGCGAATTTTGTCAAAGATATTTGCGACTGGGGAGCGGGATATCCGCGACTAGATTGCAAAAGGCAAAGATATTCGCGACTGGATTGCAACTGGCAGCGCGGAACCTTGCGGCCGAGATGATGGAGCCCTATGCTCAAGCCGCCGGAACATGCCTAGATCATCTTTAGCCGGCGTCTGTTTACCAAAATATAACTTCCGGGTGGCCCACGACTCGACCGGGACGCACAAACGGAAACTAGCTAAGCCTGATGAGCAAGTCAGAACTTCTCAATACCTCAAATGCTGTCGTCGTAGAATAGACAGGTCAACCCAACAAGCTTCATCGAGGACATTGATGGATAGTGGCTGGATCCCAATCGTAGCTGTGTTGGTGGGTGTACATTGGCTCCTTGCATCTTCCAATCTTCATAAAGCAAAAAGACTATCTGGTGGAACGCTATTCACTGGCTCATTGATGATACGTCTTTTGTTCATCAGCAATTGCATCATCGGAATTTGTGGGGCCGTAAGCTCGTTTTACGTGCAATACCTTCATCAGAATTGGATTGCAACGATTGTCTTTTCTCTGTTGGTAGCAGGTTCCATTCGCTTTTGGCCCGAGGCAATTCTTATTTCGGATGCTGCCATTTCGCAGAGTGTGCTCTTGGGCCTCGGCAGGAAAGCATTCCAGTGGAGAGATGTTGATTACGCGAGAGAAGATCCAGGCGAAGGGTGTGTCGAAGTAGTCTCCAAGGATGGAGCAAAGATCACATATTCAAAACTGCACGTTGGACGGCGGCAGTTTCTAGATGAAATAGAAAAGCGCTGCAGGATGCTCTGAGTCGTTCCTTAAGACATCGCGGCCATTGAGCGGCAGCAAGAATGACGTCCCTTTCTGCGAAACAACGTCCAGTATTCAAGCTCTGGGACTATGACCGTCAACCCGGAAATTACTACTTGAGCAACAGAAATCAGAACCGTTGTCAGAAGAGTAATTTCCGGTTGGACCACAACTCGTTCGTTACGCTCGTAGGGACCAAAACTATGTATTATTGAGCACTGAATTGCAACAGCGATCTCAGGCTGATATGCACAAAGCTGACGACTTCATGCTCGATGCGGACCAAGAGCTGTTGGCTGCAAGATTCGAGAAGAAACGGCTGAGATGGGAGAAGTCTCGGCGGCACGGAAGAGCCCTTTACCTCCTCATGCGGTGCATTTTTCCGATAGTCACTTTCAATTGCCTCTGGGCGGTCTTCCTATACTTCGCGTCGGTCCACATCAGTGGAGTACATCTTCTATACGTTCTTATCTTCTCAACTATTTTGTCGGCCATCTTCGGCTTATGGGAGTGGCACCGGAACGAGAAGACCTATCGTAGACCGTGAAAGTGGCATTCCTTGCATAACCGACGTAGGGCCACCGCATTCAGCGTAGTTAGCGAATGACCGCCTATGCTTCCCTTACACATTTTGTGGCGACTACACAGACGTAATCTGATTCCACCACAACGACTGAACTACTTTTGGAGGCTGGGGTGTTACGTTTCCGTGTCACTGCAACTATTGGAAGACTGATTCTCGCTTTTATCATCGTGTTTGGATCAGTGGTTTTCATTCACGCTCAGAGTGAGAAAACACCTGCGCAGGTGTGCGGAGACCTCCATACCCAAGCCGAGATGAACGATTGCGCGGCTGCGGAAGCGAAGAGAGCCGATGCAGCTTTGAATGCGGTGTACCGAGATTTACTCAGGAAGGTGAAGGAGAACAAAACAGCGACTCTAAGAGTCATCGCAGCAGAGAAGGCATGGGTTGTTTTCCGTGATGCCGAGCTTGCAGCCGAGTGGCCGGTAGCAGAGGGTGAGAACCCCAACCTCCTCTACGGTTCTGTCCACCCCCTCTGTTATTCCAACGAACTCGCCACAATGACGTGGGAACGTGTGAGGACGTTGAAGAACCTGATGAAAAACGAGGAAGGCGATGTTTGCTCCTCCGGCCTCGCCCAGAATGGTCATGGCGATGGACCTCACTGCACCTTAGTGGCAGGGAAGGCCCACAATTCGGAAAAGACGCGAGGTTTCACAGCGGTCTCGGTCGAATAATCGCTAACTGGGAAGTTCCAAAAAGCATGGGAGGCGAACAAGAATCCGAGCTAAGAATCATCCCGCTGCGCTCCCATTGATCCTTGAGGTCACGATCGATCCAGTCCTCGGGATCCCTGCGCTTCTCGCGTTCGCGCCGCTTCTCCTCTTCCTCTCGCTCTTCTCGCCCGTCGCTCACTGTCATTCCCTCTTCTCCTGAGTCTAAGCGGTTCGGGCGGATGGCCGCCGATGGAGAAGTTTGGCAATTTCTTTCCTGATCTTTGAATCGCTCGCTGACACGGGTCAGCGAAGAAAAGGCATAGGGAAGAGTAGGCCACCAACCACTCGGAACCTTCAGTCTGCACCTTCTTGTACCATTCTTCTCAATCGAGAATTTCAGGTAGGTGCTTGAGTGAGCAAAGATTCTCAACCGGAGTTGATGGCGATTCTGCAACGACTTAATGCCGTGATGTCACGCAGCCCACAGTTCGCTGGCGAGCGAACTGAAGAGGTGATTGCTGAAGGGGGATGGTGTGGGCGATCACCCGCTACCGAGAGTGAAATCCGTGCGGCTGAAGCCCGATTAGGGGTCAAGTTTCCCCCATCCTATCGTTTGTTCCTTTCGCTCTCGAATGGCTGGCGGATCTTCAACAGCTTCGTGGAACAGCTACTTCCAGTTCAGGAGATCGATCGGTTCCGGCGTCGCGATCCAGAGTCCTTTGCATTGATGGAGAGCGCCCGTGAGAAGACTGTTGCCCGGGTCGGCTGCGACTCGTCTGTCGTCTCTGACGAGGTGTATCTCGATTATGAAAACCCCGCACACAACATGGCAATCAGACAACACTACTATGGAGACTCATTGCTCATTAGCGAGGCTTCTGAATCTGAACTGGTTCTGCTAAACCCGTTCGTTGTCTCTCCTGATGGCGAGTGGGAAACAATATTCTCGGCTCATTGGATACCCGGCAATGAGCGTTTTCGCACGTTCCGCGATTATTTGGAGAAAGTCGTTCGCGAAGAAGAGCAGTTTCTGGCTGATGAACCGAATCGCAGTCCGTCTGTATCAGACGACCTGAACTATCCTCCCAATTTGTTCCAAGGTGATGAGTGACCGTCTACCCTGACCTTACACTTTTTGCTGCAAGACGGGTTAGGAAGGGTAGGCACCATACGTTCTAAAAGCTTCAATCAGGCATTTGGCTCCAGATCGCAGCGGCACAGCAATTTGCGCCCGCCTGAGAAGCAAGATGCGGCCCATATAGTGAAGGAATGGCCTACACATTTGGTGATAACCAAGAAGCAAGCCGAAGGCTGCGTCGCTTGGCAGAAGTATACGAACCGGAGACTCGTGACCTTCTCAACGCAGCGCAACTAGAGCACGGCACTCGTTTTGAGCTTGCACTCGATCTCGGCTGTGGCCCGGGCTGGTCGACACGTCTGATTGAAGTCGTGTTGAGCCCAAAACGGATTGTTGGTTTGGAGGGCTCCGAGGCGTATGTCGCCGAAGCTCGGGCAAATCATCCTCAGATTGAGTTCGTCCAGCACGACATCTTGAGGACTCCGTTCCCTGTTGACAGTGCTGATTTCATTTTCTGCCGATTTCTATTGACGCATCTTCCGTCGCCGCGTGCCGCTTTCGAATCTTGGGCTCAAGCCGCCAGATCAGGGGCGACACTCGCACTTCACGAAACCCAAGCTTTGCATTCCACACACCCCGCATTGTCTCGCTATTACGAAATGGTGGGCCAGATGCAGAAACATTACGGCCAGAACCTAAACGTTGGAGCACTGTTGGATGACGCCTTCGAGGGTACCAGGTGGTGCTTGGTTCGCAGCGAAAGCGTTGTCCTTGAAAAACCTGCGCGAGATATGGCGCAGCTCCATGTGGCTAATCTCCGCACATGGGGCAGCAATGATTTTGCACTCAATGCGTTTAGCAGAAGCGAAGTGGATCAACTTGAAAGTGAGTTGGATTCGATTGCGTCCGGATGCAAAGATGCAGGCGTTGTTTACAACACCGCAAAGCAGATAGTCGCCCAACTGACGTGACTTTGACAGACCGCGACCCTGAAACATGCGTTCCGGGACTATTACCGTCAACCCGGCAGTTAGCTTTTCGTTGATATCGGTGGCCGGAGGTGGCATGCTGTGCCGCGGAGCACTGCGAGATCTCGTTCGACCTATTCAACTCTCGGAATCAGGACTGCCGGGCCAGAACTGCGATCGCTCAGCCGCAATTATCTCTGCTCCAGTCGCAAATAACTTTGTCAGTCGCAATTAACGATGTTTCTTACATTGGCAGGGACTGGCGACTAGCGAGATAGTTCGTTTCGATCGAACCACTCTGGGCGTGCGCCGATTCGGTCAAAATCTGCGCGGCTTATGCCGGTCCTGAGGAAAAGCTCATCGACCGCATCAAGGAATGCCCAGGGGCCGTGCGGGTCAACCGGAATGTAGCGGTCGAGTTTGCCTGCGGCAGCCAGTGCGCTACTCTCCCCGATCGGAAGGGGATCTTCGAGCCAGTACCAGTCTTCGGGCTGGTCGGCATCGAGAACGAATCCCGCCTTGCCGTCGGGATGTTCGCGGTCCCAGTTTGCATAACGAAATGTCTGGTTGATGCGGTGTCCATAGAGGGCACGCATAAGAGTCTGTACGCACATGTGATTTTCGGCAGGAGAGTAAGGCCATGAGGTGAGCCAGCAGCAGTCGTAGAGTTGGCCGAGAACTGTGAGGTGAGTGATGACGCCGGGCCGCAGTTCGCGTCCGGAGCCGGGCAGGATTTCGGCAAGGATAGTGTCGTCGATATCGATATAGAGAGTGGTCTTGCGGTACAAAGCTGACTGCTCCTGCACAAGATCACTCTAAACGCCGCGAACGACGGATTGCCTGATTATCCTTCTCGCAATGCGCGCATCGGGTCGTAGCGGCTTGCTGTGAACGCGGGGAGATAGCATGCCAGAGCGGCGACCGCGATAAGAGCGAACGATGCGCCGATCAAACTGAGTGGATCAGCGGGACTGAGGCCGAAGAGCATTTTCGAAAAGAGCCGCCCAATGAGAAGCGAGAGTCCCAGGCCGATGCCGATGCCGATGAAGACAAGGAACATTCCCTGCCGCAGGATGTGGAGGAGTATTGCGGACCTTGAGGCCCCCAGAGCCATGCGGACGCCAATCTCGCGCTGGCGGCCTTTTACGAAGTAGGCGAGCAGTGCGTAAAGTCCCACACTAGCCAATCCGAGAGCAAGCAAGCCGAAGGTGCCAAGAAGGCTGAGCACGATGCGCGCGCTCCAAAGAATCTGGTCCATGAGGGTTGAGCCCGTTCGCGTATCGGTGATGTCAACTTTGGAATCAACTGTTTTAACTTCGCGTTGAACTGCGCTAAGGACGGTTGCAGGATTGCCGCGAACACGAACGTAGAGGGTGACGTTTCCTCCGGGATTCTGCAACAGCGAAAGGTAGACGCAAAGCTGCGGCGATTCTCCCAGGGTCGTGTAATCGCTGTTTTTGACCACTCCAACGATCTGGCGGATTGTTGAGTCGCCGCCGAGGTGAATACGCTTGCCAAGGGCATCGCCGCCCGGCCAGTATCGGCGGGCGAATTCTTCGTTAACGATGACCACGGGAAGAGAGCCTTCCCGGTCAGCGTCAGAGAATATTCTTCCTTTTACCTGCGGAATCCGCATGACGTTGAAGTAGTCCACGCCGACGGTGTTCACGACTGCGTTGATGGTCTCTGATTTTGTCTGGTTCTGTCCTTCAATGCTGACCCCACGCGAAGGAGAAGACCAGAAGGGCAGGTTCGAAGCCCAACTCGCGCTGTCGATACCGGGCATTGCGGAGACGCGTTCTGCAACCTGGCGATGGAAGGCCTCGAGCCGTGCGGTATCGTAGCCAATCTGCTCGGGGTTCATCATGAAGACTGCCAGATGCTTGTCGTCGAATCCGGGATCGATGGTGTAGGCGCGTTGCACGGCGCGCAGAAATAGCGACGCGGCGATCAGCGACACGAGGGAAAGCGCCACCTGCCCGGCGAGCAGCGTCTTCTGGAATCTCGCGCTTCCAGCTGAGGGAGCGGCGAGTCGGGTTTCTTCTTTCAGACTATCGACAAGCTGAGTCTTCGTCGCCCGCAGCGCCGGCATGATGCCGAAGATGAACGCGGTGGCCAAGGACAAGAGAAGGGTGAATAGAAAAACCGTGCCGTCAAACTTGGGCTCTACGAGGTTGCGGGCAACGTCCGGTGGACGGAATGTCCAGAGAAGACGGCAGCCTTCGTAGCCGATGCCGAAGCCAACGACTCCTCCGGAGACACCGAGCAGGAGGCTTTCCGTAAGGAGCAGGCGGATCAGGCGGCTTCGACTGGAGCCGATGGCAAGCCTGACTGCGATTTCCTGGCGTCGTTGCACTGAGCGCGCCATAAGAAGATTCGCGACGTTCGAGCAGGCGATGAGTAAAACGAGAAGGACGATCGCGAGAAGGATTGCGCTTGCAAAGGTTGCGCCGCGCTCGCCGCCGGAGCCTCCGAAAAGCGCGGTAGAGATTGGCACTACCGATACGGTGCGTGCTGCGTTTGCGTCTGGATATTCCTGCCGCAATGCCGCGCGTATGGTTTGAAGATTGGCATCGGCCTGATTGCGATCGATTCCGGGCTTGAGGCGACCGACGATCTCAAAGAAAGGCTTTTCGCGGTTGGTCAAAACGTCCTGCATGGGAGGCGGCAGGACTTGTCTTGCCATTGTGGCCGGAAGCCAGACATCGGGACCAAATACCGCGCTGACACCGAGAAATCCCCGGGGGGCGACTCCAATAACGGTGAACTGATTCTGGTTAAGACGGAGCGTTTTACCGACGATGTCTGAAGACAAGTTGAAGCGAATCTTCCACGCGTTGTAACTGAGAACGGCAACAGGAGCGCTGCCGGGGGTGCTGATCTCTTCGGGAGTGAAGAACCGGCCTTTGGCGGGCGAAAGCCCCAGTGTTTCGAAGTAACCTGACGTGACAAGCTGGCCGAAGAAGCGCTCGGATGCCGAGCCTTCGGCGAGCGTCAGAACCAGGGGTGAAGAGTGGCCGGCAAATCCGCTGAAGGCGGTGTTCCTGGCCTGATAGTCCTTGAGGTTTGGGTAGGAAATGGGCAGAAGACTGCCGGATTGCTTCTGGCTCTTCAGGTCGGTGGCGTAGATGGCGACAAGATGAGAAGGATCGTTGGCTGGAAGAGGATGAAGCAAGACGGTGTTCACCAGTGTGAAGACCGTGGTGGTGGCGCCGATTCCGAGGGCGAGGGTCAAGATGGCAAATAGGGAAAAGACCGGCGATCTACTCAGACTTCGAATACCGAACTTTACGTCGCTGAGAAGGTCGCCGGCTGGGTAAGAGGAAGCTTTTTCCATCACACAGGGATTCGAACACTTCTAAGAGTTGCGTGCGATCAAGAACGGTTAAGGAAAGTAAAGATTTGTAAACGAAATCCGGCGGAAGCAGGACGGAACGAGAAGCCAGGGACAAGGGATCAGGGAACAGAAATCTGTAGAGGACTGGGCACACGCCGAATAGTCTGCGCGGGCTGGCGGATCAATTGGTAGTATTCCTGACCAGGGATCAACCGTGGACAACTTCTTGAAGTTGCAGAACCGCCATACCAGGGAGGTCTTGCTGATACGCCGCGTGCGCGACGCCCAGGGACAAATCATCCTTGCCCTCGATGGCACCCTGCCACCGGGCACAGATGGACCGCCTCTGCATGTGCATTTCCATGAACACGAAGAGGGCATCGTAAAGGCGGGAACACTTGGCGCTCAAATCGGAACAAAGAAAATCATCGTGCCGACAGGCGGGACCATAAACCTGCCAAAGGGAGTTCTTCACCGATGGTGGAACGCGGGCGATGATCTGCTAGAGTTCAGCGGGCATGCAATTCCAGCGGTCGACCTGGATCGCTTTCTCCAGGCAGTGTTCGCTGTTCTGAATGCCGGTTCTAAGCGCAGGCCACCTATCTTCTATCTCGCGCATGTGCTCTGGCGTCATCGCGACTCACAGTTGCTCTCGATTCCGCCTCCGGCCATTCAGCGATTCGTGTTGCCTGTGTTGCTGATGATTGGGAGCATCCTGGGAAAATATCGCGGCTCGGACTGGCCCGGTTCGCCTGAATCGTGTACTGGTGCGCCGCTTATTGACGTTCAGGAGCCGGTTCTAACCGCGGATCAGATGCAATGAAAACTCAGGCTCAGACTGCGGGTCTTCGACTCCGCTCTGGGCAGGCTCCCGGCTTCCCTCGGTCGCTCGGGATGACAGTTGTTGTTGTATAGGTATCGATTCAGAATCGGAATTGCTGTGCTTCGAGAACAACCGCAAGACGGCTGCAAGCTGACGTTCCGCGTTGCTCAATTCAGAAATCTGCTCTGGTTTGGTCGATCCAGCGAGAACGTCGGTATCTCGATATCGAAATGCTCGCCGCTCTCGCTCTCCATTTGATATGCCCCACCCATCATTCCCCACGGCGTGTTGAGAGGTGCGCCACTCGTATATTCGAATCTCTCGCCCGGTTTGAGAACTGGTTGTTCCCCGACAACACCCGGCCCCTTGACCTCATTCAACTCGCCACGAGCATTCGTAATCATCCAGTGCCGGCTCAGCAGATGAACCGTTTCGCTTCCCTGATTTTCGATGATCACGCGGTAAGCCCAGAAATACTGCGAATTCTCCGGCGACGATCTCGCCTCGAGGTATGTTGGCTCAACGCTGACTTCTATTCCCCTTGTCACTGCAACGTACGCTGTCGGATTACTCATAAAGAAAAGTCTAGATCAGCCAGGGGCGGGCGAGTTCATCTGCGGATCTGATGCAAATGAAAAGTCCGGCCTGAGGCGCTGCGAAGAATAACTGCGGGTCCCTCGACTTCGCTCGGGATGACAGTCGTCCTGGAGGTGTTGGCATCGATTCAGAATTGGGACTAAACGCAGCTCCGGTGCAAATGAAAAGCCCGGCCGGAGCCGGGCTGAAGAGAACTGCGGAGAGAATCAGGCAAGGGCGGCGACCTGAGGTGTCGTTGCCGTAGCAGCGGCAGCGGGAACCTCTGCCGGAGTGGGATGCGCGGGGATGTGCGCTCCACGAGTAAGGCGATGAACGAAGTGATAGGGCGGCCAGGGGCCGGAGAGCTGCATCTGGCAGTCCTTCATCATCGCGCTGGTGGTCTGGAATTTGTTCTGGTAACGCTCTACGCACTTGCGCTCGATGAGGTGGGAGATATCGAGCACCATCTTGCCGGACTCGGTAAGGCGGCAGCTGACTTCTTCATCCAGCGGTATGAAAAGGCGATGCATCTGGAAGCTGACGGCGCGGGCCCGGGTCTGGCGCTCGCGCTGACGGGTAGCTGTCTCGCGGAGATTGGTGAGGTACTCGCGGCCGACCTTCTCAGGGGAGAGATAGGAGAGTTCTTTGCCGCAGGAGCAATCGTCAACGAGGATCTTCAGGTGCATTTCGGTTTTGCCGCGGAGTTTTTCGATGTTGCCGAGGAACTGACGCTGGTTGGACCGGATGGACTTGCGAAGGCTTTCATCGTCGTTAAAGACTGTGCCGAATCGGAAGGGAAGTACGGTGGAGTGCTTGAAACAATCTGCTATGACTCTTGCGTGGTCGACCCCGGATTTCTGATTAAGAGCATCTGCCGGGTTATGTTCGCTGACGATGACTGCTAGATCACTGGCTGGGTAAAGGAAGACCTGATTTCCGCTTACTCCGTGTACTGTCTCAAGCGGAACTGGTTTTCGGTGGCGGGCTAGTTCTGGGAAGGCTTGTTTTTCACCAATACAGTAGGCATACCATGCCATATGGAGGCACTCCGTGTGCAGACGAGCTGGTAAACCCGCTGCTCGTTAGTGAAGCTCTGTGAACTCAGTGCGGACAACGGTTCGACACAGGGCGAAATATCCCCAATTGAACTACCGGGAATACTAGTCCTCACATAGAAGAGCTGGCAATGTCCTGCATCACGTTGAGCGTAAAAGGTGAGTATGGGAGGGGAAGTGACTTTTGCGCCGTCGAACCTGTTTGTGATGATGTGGAATCTTGTTGACCGGAAACTAGTTTTTGTGATGAGGTGAATTGTCTTTTGAGTAAATAGCCTCAGGCTCAACGGTTTTGCATGACGCCGTCTAGAAGGAAACCCTGATACCGCTGGAAAAGTGGGGGCTCTGTTTCGGACGCCCCTCCGGGGCTTGGTTCAACGAGCGGAGCGGCCCAGAAGTGCGCTGCCGACGGCCTGTTCTGGGCTATGGTCGCTCGTGTCTCCGGAGGCCTCTACATCGCAGATTGGCGGCTAAAGAACAACTGCGGGTCCCTCGGCTGCGCTCGGGATGACAGTCGTTGTTGCTGTGCGCTTCTGGATAGTTCACCCTCGTTCTCCGCCGGTCGCGTGTTGGAGATAAGGTGCGTGGGCATATTTAGGTGTGCATAAGGTAGGCGATGCGGACGACCAGAAGCGCTGAAAAGAGGATCGAGACAACCAGCAGGATGGTGACGAGGCGCATGAAGGTTGTGGTTCGCTTGGCGAGCTTCACCAGCTGCTCGGCGAGTTCAGCCTGATCGGCGGCGTGCTTTTGAACCGCTTCCTGGAGCGTCGCAAACTCATCCTCGATCTGGCGGATGGTTCTCTTCTGCTCGCTGGTATGGAAGGTGAGCGCGCGCTGATCGGACTGGAGCTTGGCGATCGCCTCCTCCATCGGCTTCAGATCCACTTCGCGGGCTCCGCGGTTTGCGATCAGGTTAGCGGCGGCTCCGGCTACGTTCCCTTCGAGTAGCGGAAGCAGGTTGCCGACGAGGGGCAACATGGTTTTTGCAATTCCGACGGCGCGTTCCATCTTGCCGGGTTTCGGCGGGACGGGGCGGGCGAGAGCGCTGGTGGTGGGCTTGGGCGCGGGGATGGGCTCGGGCTTCGGAAGGGCGGCTGCGGTCGATGCGGATTTGGGCACGGGTATCTTCTCTGATCTGGGAATAACGGTAGGTGGTGCGGCCGGTCTGGCTGGTGGTTCCGGCTTCTGGGTTGCAGTATCCTCGGGGCGAATGAGGGCCTCGGGGCTGTCGTAGTTGGCGTGCCTGATCTTCGGATGGAGACGAGCCGCTGCGCCCGGAGCTTCGAAATCGGAGATAACGTCTCTCGGTTTCGCTGGCCTGGTCGCGGGATCGGTTGGATCTGGTCCGAGGGGATCGATCATGCAGCCACCATTTAAGTAACAACTATAGGGGATACCTGACCGGACCGAGTTCTGAAAAACCGGGGACAATTCCGTATGCTGACGTTCAAGGAGCAGAGCGTGAAATCTGTACTTGTCCGTCCAATGCGGAGTTTGCAACGCAACATTCTTGCAGGGCTGATCACGGTTGGGCCGCTGTTTGTGACGTGGCTGGTGTTCAGTTTTCTGCTGGACAAGCTGGTGCGAGCGGGGCAGCCGCTGGTCTATGGTCTGCAGTCGATGTATCCGGAGGCGTGGCTGAGGCGGCCATGGATGCAATCGATACTGGCCGTGGTTCTAACGCTGCTGGTGCTGTTCGTGCTGGGGAAGCTGACCTCGCTGGTGATTGGGCGGCAGGTGTTCGGGCTGTTCGAGTCAGTGCTGGAGCGGCTGCCAGTTGTGGCGAAGGTGTATTCGTCGGTGCGGCAACTGCTGGATACGATGATGGCGAAAAAGGACACAAACCAGCGCGTGGTGCTGGTGGATTTTCCGATCGCGGGGCAGAAGAGCATCGGATTCCTGACGCGGACGATTGTCGATTCCAATACGGGCGAGGAACTGGCGGCGGTGTTGCTGCCGAATGCGATCAACCCTACGTCGGCGTTTTTGCAGTTGCTGCCGATGAGCCGGTTGACTCTGACGGATTTGAATATGGAGCAGGCGATGAGCATGCTGCTGACGGGTGGGGCGGTGGCGCCGGAGAGGATTGTGTTTTCTTCGCCGGTTCGTCTGGAGCAGGCCACCAAATCGTAGCGCCTTTGGAGAAGGTACAGGAGCAACTGCGGGTCCCTCGGATGCGCTCGGGGTGACAGTCGCTGTTGTTGTGCGATTGTTGATTCGGGACCGGAGTCAGATTGCGGATCGATTGCTGACGAAAGAACTGTGGGTCCCTTCTGGCGGTTATGATGGACGTTCTTTGATTCTCTGAGGAGGATTCGTTCTGAAAATGCGTTTGCGTCTTGCGTTTGTGCTGATGACCTGTGTTTCTGCTGCCGTAGCTCAGTCGAACCAACCGAAGTCCGCCGGTCCGTGGGTGGGGACATGGGCCGCTTCGCCCTTTGATGGTGACCCATGGCATCAGATTCCTACGCTGGTCGACTCTACGCTGCGGGAGATTGTCCACACGTCTATTGGCGGCAACGCGGTCCGGGTCCATCTGACAAATGAGTTCGGGAAAGAGCCGCTCCGCGTCGACGCAGTGACGGTCGCGGTGAGCGCAGGAACAAGCAGCGTGGATGCGGCCACGCTGCATAACCTGACGTTCGGTAATTCGCCTTCGATCGTGATTCCCGCAGGGGCAGAGGCAGTGAGCGATGCTGTGGTCATGCCGATTCCAGAGGCAGCGAACCTGGCTGTGAGTATTTATTTGCCACTTCAGCAAGTGAGCGATGTTTCGGTGCACTCGAGCGCGCAGCAGGATAATTTCATCACGACCGGCAACCACGTTCGGGATGCTTCGTTCACGGAGCCGGTAGTGACGCCGTCCTGGTTCTTTTTAAAGGGAGTGGATGTTCAGGCAAGCAATGCGAACGCCGCGGCCGTTGTTGCGTTTGGTGATTCGATAACAGACGGAGCGTTGTCGACAGAGAATGCAAACCACCGCTGGCCTGACTATCTTGCGGCCCGGTTGAAAGCGAATTCCGCGACGGCGCATCTCTCTGTCCTCGATCAGGGTATCGGCGGCAACTGCATCCTGATTCATTGTGTGGGGCAGAATGCTTTGGCCCGCTTCGATAGAGACGTTCTGGCGCAGGCAGGAGTGAAGTACCTGATTGTGCTGGAGGGGATCAACGATATTGGCCATCTGCACAGCCCGAATCAGCCTGATTACAAGCTGACGGCACAGGATCTGGAGCAGGGGTTGATGCAACTGGTGGCCCGGGCGCACGTACACGGCATCAAAGTGTTCGGCGCAACGCTGACGCCGTATAAGGGCGCGGGATACTTCACGGAGAACGGCGAGCAGATTCGCGAGGCTCTGAACCAGTGGATTCTGACGTCGGGCGTCTTCGATGGGACGGTTGACTTCGACAAGGCGACGCGCGATCCGGCGAATCCTCAGGTGTTTTCGACGCAGGCGGATGGGGGAGACCATCTGCACCCGAAGGATCCGGGATACCAGATCATGGCGGATTCGATTGATCTGGGGTTGTTCCGGTAGAGGCTTGGGGGCCTTTTTGCGAAAGGGCCTGGGTGCTATCACGTGTGTTTTGCTGGTTGCACTCATCCCTGCGACTCGAGCGGAAACATCCCTCAGGGGCTAAAGCCCGCAACTTTTTTGGGCACGTTTTCGGCACGACTAAAGTCGTGCCCTTTCAAAACACGTTCATGCATCAGTTCATTGATGCAAGAAGTTCGTTCGAGCATGCATTTTGTTCGAGCAACCAGTTCGTTGGAGCAACCAGTTCTAAAGCGATTCCGGGTTTGGGGCGACTGCGGCTTCTTCGGCGACTTCGCTTTCCTGCGTGACCTTGCGGAGGCTGATGTTTTCGAATTGCGCCCATATCAGGCCGATGGGGATTACGCAGAGGAAGGTGACGATCATGAGCATCGCTGCACAGGCCATGGAGGCTTCCGCGTCTACCTCGAAGACTTTGGCAAGGACGGCAGCGACGGCAAAGATCTGCGTGAACCAGCCGATCACGGGAAGCTGAAGAACGCTAGCGCCACCGCTGATCATCATCAGGACCACGGCTTTCGAGAAGCTGATGCCAGCGAGGGCGGGACTGCCCGTGAAGCCGCGGAGCGTGAAGTAGTAGGCACAGGCAATGAGCGTCCACATGGCGAAAGATGTGCCGGCGGCGATGGCAAAGTCCGACAGGCTGCGGATGGTGTCGAGGCCGGCCTGGAAGCTGCGGATCTTTTCGCCGACGACTCTGCCAACGTTTTTAGAGACGAGGCCGAGGGTTTTCTCCATGAGCGTGGCGACGGCGGTTCCGGAGATGCGCACGAGGACGAGGAAGATGACGCCGAAGAGAGTGAGGACGAGTCCGCCGAATTGAGCGACGCGCGGGCCGGCAAATTTTGACAGGAAGCCGGAGTGGGTGGACTGGACAATCAAACTCGAACTCGCGCTCTGGTCCTGAAAGATGATGATCATGGCGACGGAGAAGAATACGGCCATGGTTCCGAAGTCGAAGAGCCGCTCGACAATGTAGACGGCCAGTTGGTTGGCGACCGTGAGGCCGGTCTTTTTCGCGGTGAGATAAGGACGGACCGGATCGGCTACGCGGCCGATGAGGGCGACTGCAGTAAAACCGATGACCTGGGATGGGACGAGTGAGAGCGGGCTGACCTTTTTATGGTGGCGCAGCAGGTAAGCCCACCGGGTGGCGCGGAGAATATAAGCGAGGTAAATACCGAGTACGCCCAGGCCGAAATAGCTCCAGCGGGATTCGGCGAACTGCTGGACGACTTCGTGCCAGTTGATGGGGTGGCGGTGCTGAGCGTAGAAGCCGAGGGCGACGAGAGCGGCAAGCACTACAAGTCCCAGGATCAGTTGTCGTTTATTCAAGCGAACTCCGATGGGGATGCTGCTGTTTATTGTATGGTCCCGCAAGTCGGCAAAACCGCGACTGCGGGTAAGTAACTGTGCACCTGAATAGGAAGCGCGTTATCGCGAAGAGGAAGCCTGAAGTCTGTCTGAGACGGGGATTTGTTTTGCCTGCTGGAGCTGGCGTGCCGCCCGGCCGCGACGAACTGCTTCGCGCTGGCGGGCGAGGACGCGGCGATTGAACTCGTGGATCACGCGAGCCACGTAGACCCGAGTCTCGTGATAGGGCGGCATGCCGTGGTATTTGTCGACGGCGGTCGGGCCAGCGTTATAAGCCGCGAGTGCCAGCGAGATGTTGTCGTGATAGCGGCGAAGCAGCGCGTCGAGGTAAGCGGAGCCGCCGCGGACGTTCTGATCAGGTGCGAAGCTGTCATCCACGCCCAGGTCGGCGGCGGTGCCCGGCATGAGCTGCATCAGGCCGCGGGCTCCGGCGTGGCTCACGGCGCGGGCGTTGCCGTTGCTCTCGGCTTTCACGATACTGGCGAGGAGGTCGGCGTCGACATTGTGCTGTTCTCCGGCGTTGGTCAGCATGAGGTGGAGGTCGGCGGGAGTGAGTTTCGCTTCGGCGTGGGGACGGGCGGTTGGAGTTGTCGGGGGAGCCGGCGGAGGATCAGGGACTAATTCAAAGCCGGTGATGTCGTCCGGCTTTCGTTCGATAAAGCTGGCGTCGCCCTTGCTGGTGTAGAGGCGGACCATGGAGCCGACTGTCGCGTGGTGGTCGCAGCGAAGGTCAAAACCGTTAGCGAGATAGACGCGTTCTGCGGCGTTTGCGGCGACGGGGGCGGCAAGAGCGGCGGCTGCGATGACGAGTTGGTAAGCCAGTTTCATAAATCCAATGGATCGGCTTTGAGAAATCCCTCAATGGTTAAAGCCCGGAATTTACGGCTCGCGTATTGGCACGACTAAAGTCGTGCCCTTTCAAAAAAGGTTATCGAACAAATACTGGTGTCGAAAGCAAATCAGGCGCAAAGGAACTGCTAGTTTCTCAGACTCTAGCAGAGGTGTGTCGGGTTAAGGCCCTCTCCAAAGTCACGGCCACTCCGTCTTCGTCGTTGGGCGGGGCCTGCTTCCATCCGTTGGTTTTGGCCATGGCGCGGAGGTCCTGAGCGGCGTTGCCCATCAGCACGGCCTGTCCGGCCCACTCCAGCATATTGACGTCGTTCCAGTTATCGCCGATAGCCATGGTTTCTTTGCGATCGACGCCTAGGCGGGCGGCGAGACGCTCGAGAGCCCAGCCCTTGGAGACTCCGGGAGGCAGCAGGTCGACGATCGAGAGGTCCCGGGCAGGGTATTCGGTTCGTACCGCGGTACAGAAGCTGGTCAAATTGCTGACTCTCAGAGCTTTTTCGGCCTGGCGCATCCTTTCCACTCCGCCGGTGACCATGCCTTGAATGGGGTCTTTTCCATCGGGGAGGGCGTCTTCGAGGGGCTGGACGATCTCGATTGCGTCGCGATTCGCCTCGACCCACAGGGATATCCGCTGATGGGCTTGTTTGAAGTCTTCGAGAATCAACTCGCCGCGGCCGACCATGTCGAAGGTAAAAACCAGCGTTCCGAAGGGTCTTAAGAGGCCGCAGAGTTCGCGAGCAACGGAGGCCTTCAAATGCGATCTATCGATAGGATCGCCGCCCAGCGTTCGGGTCACTGCTCCATTGGACGTGATGAGAGGCATATCCGCTCGGAGACCGAGACCCTGGAGGAGCGGCGCGGTATAGGCCGTGCGGCGTCCGGTGGCAATGGCGACGGTTACGCCTGCGCGCTGGGCGGCGCGTAGAGCCTCGGCGTTGCGGGGGCTGATGGTCTGGCTGAAGGACGGCAGGAGCGTGCCATCTATGTCGATCGCCACCAGGCGAACGGGGGGATGCATGGAGCTAGTTTAAAAGACTCAACTACGGGAACGAGGGAACAAGGGAAACGAAGGCTGCGACATGGGGCTGTGATGGCGAGCACGCCCAGTTGTGCCGAGGGGCGTGCAGAATTACCCGATCCGGAATGCGGGCTCCGGGAGATGCGTATGAAACCTGAAGTTTTGATTGCGTATTGCACGCGAAGCGGTGCGACTGCCGAGGTGGCTCAAGCGATTGGGCGGACCGTGAACGAAGCCGGCCTGGCTGCGCAGGTGAAAGCGATCGCCGACGTGCAGTCGATTGCTCCGGGCACAGAGGTCGTGCTGGGCGCGGCGATCTACATCGGGCATTTTCCCAGGGAGTTTCATCGATTCCTGAGTCGATTTGAGGTGGAACTCGCGAAAGTGCGGCCGTGGATCTTCGTGCTGGGGCCGACGGAAAAAGAGCGCAAACAGTTCGCCGCTGCGGAGGAGCAGGCGCGCAAGGAACTGGGAAGGCATCCGTCCCTTCATGCCGGGGACATGCGCGTTCTGGGCGGAAAGTTCGATCCAGCGCACCTGAATCTCCCATTCCCGATGAGTCTGATTCAAAAGCTCCCCGCCAATCCCATGAATAAGATGCCGGTGTCGGATATTCGTGACTGGGAGTGGATCCGCCGCTGGGCAGAGGCAATTGCCGAGGAGATCGCGGCGCGCATGTCAGTGAGCCCGATGATTCGGTAGACTGACTGTATGGAACGGATTTGCACGAACTGCCATCCGGTGCTGGCTGCGAACACCAAGGCTGACTGGTGTCCGGCCTGTGGCGGCGCGATGACGGATCGGCCGGAGATTGCTGAGGCCGGATCAAATGTGGCGCCGGCGGAAGTGGATCATCGCGGGATTGTTTTGCCGCGACGCCACGCGGTGGGCGGCATCATCACGCCGCAGTAAGACGAATCATAAAAGCAGATGATTGAGATCAAGCGCATCACGCCTGAGACGGCGTTCGTGTTCAAGCGGGTACGGCTACGCGCGCTGGCGGAGGCGCCGACCGCCTTCTCGAGTACCTACGCGAGAGAGTCGCAATTTCCCGATGAGGAGTGGCGAAGGCGCGCGGAACGATGCAGTGGCGATGGCAAAGACGCAATGTTCCTTGCCTTCGAAGACTATGTGTTGTGTGGAATTGCCGGCACTCTCAGGGACACGGAGAACGAAGGGCGGGCGCAGTTGGTGTCGATGTGGGTGGATCCGGCATATCGGCGCCTGGGCGTGGGCAAGGCGCTGATCGATGCTGCGGTCGAGTGGAACCTCGCTCGCGCGGTGAGTGAGCTGGCTCTGATGGTGACGAGCGTGAACGTGGCAGCGATCTCGTTCTACGAGCGGCTGGGATTCGCGAGAACCGGCGTGACTGAACAGTATCCGAATGACCCGTCGATCATCGAGTACGAGATGACCCTTCGCCTGCTTTGAGTTCCCAATCGTTTTTCAATATCGAGCAGTTAAGATGTTGCGATGAAACTTCGGGTCTTTCATGGCTGTGCTTGCCTGTTCGCGCTTTGTCTATCTCTTTTCCTCGCAGCTTCGGTTGTGGCGCAGGAGCCTTCTACGGCTCCTGATCTTTTGCGGCCCGATGCACGCTTCAAGGCGGACGTTTTGGTTGTGGTGGCGCATGAGGACGACGAGGTGATGATTGCCGGGTACCTCGCGAAGCTTGCGCAGGATGAACACAAGCGTATTGCCGTCGTCTACGTGACGAATGGGGATGGCGGAGGCAATGCGGTTGGGAATGAAGCGGGAGCGGCGCTGGGGCAGGAACGGCAGATGGAAGCGCGGCGGGCGCTGGCATCGATCGGAATTGAGAATGTCTGGTTCTTGAACCAGCACGATACGCCGAATCAGAATGTGCTCTTCTCGCTCGGCCACTGGGATCACGGGCATGTGCTGGGTGCGCTGGTGCGACTGGTGCGCATCACGCGGCCGGATGTGGTGCTGACGTGGTTTCCCGATCCGGTGTCAGGCGAGAATCATGCGGACCATCAGGCGTCGAGCGTCGTGGCTGTCGAGGCGTTCGATGCCGCAGGGGATGAGACAAAATTTCCGGAACAGCTGTCACCGGCAAAGAATCGCACCGGCATGTCGAATCTGACGGAGGGGCTGCTGCCGTGGCAGCCGCAGAAACTCTATTTCTTCACAGATGCGTATGAAGTGTTCACGCCGTACTGGTACGACGCAAAGAAGCAGTCGCCCTTTCGGAAAAATCTCGGAGAGGGAACTGGGCCGAGCTTTGATATGACGGCAGTCTCGCCGACGCAGCATAAGGCGTATGCGCAGATAGAGGCGGATGAGCAGACCTATTACATGACGCAGGAGGGGCAGCTCGGGGTTGAAGCCGTGAAAGCGAGGAACTTCAAGACGTTTGAGTTTCCGGTGAGGCTGATTCTTGGGAAGTCAGTGGTTGGTGGATCGGTGACTGGAGATGTGTTTGAAGGAGTGAAGGCGAGGAGCGTTTCGTTCAAACCGGTGCATGGGTTTACGGCAGAGGAAAAGCGAGGCGTGACGCTCGAGATTGGCGACCCGTGGCACTTCTACTCGATGTTCTGGAAGGCGCATGATCTGGATCGGATCTCAGGATTGATTCCGGTTCCGGAGATGGAGGCGGATTACGGAGAGTGGCTCAACATCGGGCTGCGTGCGTGCAACTACACGACTGCCGATGCAGTGGTTGAGTTGAATGCTGCGCTGCCGGCGGGGTGGGTTGATCATTCCGAGTACAAGCGCTATCCAGTGCGTGCAGGGGAGTGCTACCCGGTGGCGGCGACGGTTTCGGCAAGGAGTTCGGGGGATGAGAAGTGGGAGGAACTCAAGTGGAACGCGAGTGAGGGCGATCGCAAAGTTGGAACCGTGACGGTGCGGGTGTTTGTTGGGAAAGTGGGGAGTATGCCGCGGTAGGGCGATTCAAAGCATAATTCTTTGCCAAAGAAAGCAACTAGTCTCACGACTGCTCTTCGCATACGCTGAGAATGCGCGGTTTGATACGGGGGCGTTGACCCAAGCTCGGCGGTTTGAACCAGCGGCAAAGGAACGGTATGAAACAGTGGCGCCGGGTAAGGGTGGGGCTTATGGCAGTGACTATCTGGTCGCTGTCCCAAACATTATGCCTATCGCAGAGCGAGCTTCCCGCTGCCCCTTCCATCGAGGACCTCAACCTGCGCGGGGCCGACGCGTTCATGCCCCCTTTCGATGACAGCGTCATTGATAGCGCGTCAATGTTCCGTCGCGGCATGGCCGACCACGGGCTCGCAATTCGCACGATCGCGGGGGAGCAATACACGCAGAACACTCTGGCTTCGCCAGTTGCGCCCAGCGCGCAGGTCTATGTGGGCCAGCGCCCCTATGAAGTGACGACGCTCCAGACACTCTTGACGAGCGACCTGAGGCAACTGCATCTTCATAAAGCGCAATTCAATGCCAGCGGAGTCTGGGCCTGGAGTAGCTGGAATCAAGCATCTCCGAGGACAATCCAAATGTCGAGTGCGGGTCTATATAAGGAATTCGGCGAAGACCGCGTTGAGATCAAGGCGGGCTACAACGCGAACGACCTCGAATTTCTGGGGATGCAAGTTGGCGGATCAACCGCAACCGCGGCGCAAGGCGTTTATGCCGTGCTTCCCTTTGAAGTTGGCTTAGCCTACTATCCGCTGGTCGCGCCCACCATCAGCCTGCGTCTTCGAGGCCCTAAAGGCACGTACCTCAAGACAGCAGCGCAGCGCAGTATCGATCCGGCAGGTGGGCTTACTGAGGTTGCCCGCAACCACACTGGATTTCGATTTATTCCTCACGGCGACAGACTCCTCAGCATCAACGAGTTCGGCTTTCGAAGAGATGCTAGTTCAACAGTCCCTTCCCTGTGGTTTCGTGCCGGATACATGCACAACAGTTCTAAGTATTTGAACCTTGTCAATGGACAAAAGCAGTCAGGTAACTATACGGCTTACGTCTTGATGGACTACCAGCTGCGAAAGACAGGGTCGCAGAATCCAGGACACGGTCTGTACATCGGCGGAACAGCAATGACCGCGCCGTCGCAGTTCAATCCGTACGACAGGTACTATGAGGCTCGGCTGTACCAGGAAGCTCCGTTTCGCTCGCGACCCGATGATGTCGTATCCATAATTGCATCGCACACCGGATATAGCAGTGATGTAACTGCTGCTCTTGTCGCACAAGGGCAAAGCGTATGGCGCAGCTCGACAACAATTACCAGCACGTACTCTTTGCATGCTGCGCGTGGGAACTATCTGGGAGTTGGCCTCAGTTTCATTAACGGGCCGGCAATTACACCGCGGGTGCCAAATGCTCTTAACTTAGGTATCAGTTTGACGACCTTCTTTTAGGCCTGACACACGGCACAACCTGAAAAGTCTGAACCTGACAAAGTCTGAACAGTCACCCTTCGTAGCTGCCGAAGTCCCAAAGCCTAGAATCGTCCGACTGATCCCTTTGGCGGTCCGGAGGTGTTTCAAATCGAAGAAGCGCTCACGCAAAACCACAACACGGCGCAGTCCGTTTGCGGGTTGAGGCCGCGTGTGTGAATCGTTCATGGCAGGCCGGCGTGGGGGACTTCGACTCTCGTGGTGAGGATCGATGAGTTCATCAGCGTCTTGGCTTCGGCTTCGTGGAAAGTGGGCGCGACGCAGATGAAGAGTGTGCGACCGTCGTCGCCGCCGAGCATGCAGGCGAAAGGCGAGAGAGGCGTTGAAAGTTCCTGAAGAATCTGGCCGCCTTCGGCAACCCGGAGGAGGCGGTGGTGCATGAGATCGGCGACCCAGACTGCCCCTTCGGCGTCGAGGCAGATTCCGTCAGGGACAACTTCAGATTGGGCGAGGATATCGCTGACGCTGGTCGAGGTGGGTGCGTCGCCGAATACGGCCCATGTGCGGCGCGGGCCGAGTTTGCCGTTGTGAAGGTCGAAGGCACTGAGGCGGTTCATCAGGGTTTCCGCAACGATGAGGGTGCGGCCGTCGGGCGTGAGTACCATGCCGTTGGGGAAGCCGAGACCATCGGTTGCGATGTGGGCGGCGCCGTCCGGCTCGATGCAAATAAGGCCGGTACTGCAGCTTGGCGCACCGCCATGCAGATCGAATCCAAAATTTCCGACCCAGGCGCGGCCTGTGGGATCGACGAGCATATCGTTGATGTCTCCAGCGGCCAGCGCGGACAGGTCGGCGTGTAGCGTGAGCGCCCCGTCGTCTTCAAGACGGAAAATTTTGCGATCGCACATGGAGGCGATGAGTAGTCGTCCATCAGGCAGGAAGCCGAGACCGCCGGGGCGATTCGGAATGACGGCGATGTCATCGGTGAAGCCGTCGAGGGAGGACTGATAGACGCGATAGCCGTGCTGGTCAGAGAAGTAGAGATGGCCGTTGTGCCATCGCGGGCACTCAGTAAAGGCGAAGCCGCCTATGAGCTTTGTGAACTCCGGCATGACGGTTCACTTCCGTTAGCGGGATTGAAGATCGGTCCAATTGTAATCCCGTGCAGAAAAACCACTATTCGTAGCGGAGAGCTTCAGCGGGGCGAATCCGCGCAGCAGTTGAAGAGGGATACAGCGTGGCGAGAAGAGAAATGCCAATGGATACGACTGCCACCACAACGCCGTCGATGAGGCGCGGTGCGAAGGGGAGAGTATCGATTGCATAGACATCCGGTGTGAGACCGATGTGGTAGTGAGAGCCGGCCCATGAGCCGAGATAACCGAGGATGAGTCCACATATGGTTCCAACCAGGCTGATGAGAAAACCCTGGAGCAGGAATATGCGGCGGACCTGATTGGGAGCCACGCCGAAGCTCATGAGGACTGCGATGTCGCGGGTCTTCTCCATCACCATCATGGTGAGAGCGATAAGTATGTTTAGTGCTGCGACGATGACGATGAGGGTGATGACGATGAAGGTAACGATCTGCTCAAGGTGCAGGGCGCGGAAGAGCTCCTTGTTCTGCTCCTTCCAGTTTGTGGTCTGAAAGCCGGGGCCGGCGGCAGCTTCAATCTGCTTCGCGATTTCGGGCGCGTGGTTCAGATCGTCGACGCGGAAGCTGATGACGGTTATGATGTCAGGCTCGTCGTAGAGCCGCTGCGCGTCGCCGAGGCGGATGAATCCCCAGTTCGAGTCGTACTGATAGAAGCCCGTGTGGTAAATGCCGACGATCTTGAAACGAACTGTCTGAGGGATCATCCCCATCGGTGTGAGTTCGCCCTGCGGGCTGATGAGCTTCACGGTGTCGCCCACGCCAGCGCCGATCGTGTCCGCCAGTTCCTTGCCGATAATGAGCGGAGGAATCTGGTTCGTGGAAGACGAATCTTCAGGCTCGTTGGAGGGTTCAAGTGCTTTCACGGCGGCTGCGGGCGCCTTGGTGAGCACCTTGCTCACGGCCTTTTCGTGTTCTGGGATGACTCCTTCAATCAGTGCGTAGCCCTCGCGCGCGCCGTACGCCACGACCACCTGCTCGTCGAGTTCGGGAGCGGCGGCGACAACGTGCGGCAGCTTCGAGAGCCGTTCGAGGAGTGGGCGCCAGTTGTGAATGCCCTGACTCTGGTCGGTTCGCATGAGCTGCACGTGGGCGCTGGAGTCGATCAGACGATCCTGCATGTCGCGGCGCATGCCATTCGTGATGGCGAGCGCGATGATGAGCGCGGCGACTCCGGCTGTAACTCCCCCGATGGAAATGGCGGTGACCACACCAACGACGGCCTGCCGCCGCTTGGCTCTCAGGTATCGCGCCGCCACAAAGAGTTCAAATCGCATCTTGCCTGATTCTTAGCCCGATTCTATTTTGAAGCCGAGCCGGTGACTACTGACTTGGCCAGTCCGACGTTTTCATGCCTGTCGTATACGCGGACCGTGATGAGGTGCTCGCCGGTTTTGCCTTCCAGAGATTTGGCTGGAACCTGAAAGTCGTAGTGCTCGCGTTTGGAGTCGGATAGCTTCCCGACAGGATCGATGTATTGCCATGTGCCCGCATCGATTGCGTATTCAGCATGGCCGATCGGCGAAGCCGCATCCTCGGCGTCGAACGTGACGTGCAACGGAGAGATGCAGGGGGCGCGTACGCACTGGATCGACTGCTCCTCGGCTTTGAGCGCGCTTACGACCGGAGGCGTAGTGTCGATTTCGAAACGGTCGCTTTCCATAAAATCGGTGAGCGCTTCGCCGGGATTGTGAGACGGTGCGTCGGATGCGATGACCTTGATTCGATAGCCGCCATCGGGAACAAGCGCGGCATCGAAGCTGTACGCCTTGTCGGTGATGTTCTCTTTCAGCAGATGCCAGTCACGCTCGCCGTCGCCGCGAAGGAAGAGCGAGTAGACAAGGTCGTCGCCATTGTCGTCGTGTGCGGCCCAGCGGACTGTGACGGCCGCACGGTCCTTTACGCCCTGAATGGGTTGGTTCGCGCTACTGTTGTCCACTGGGACAACCGCAGGCTGGTTAGTGGATGGGAAACTAATGTTGACGTTCTGCTGGCTCGGATTGGAAGGCTGCGGATTGAGACGCGCGCCGGGTGCGACAACAAGATCATCCACATTGGGAGCGGCGTTGACGGGGAGGTAGTTCACACCGACTTCGCCAAGCTGCCCCGCATCACGGAGAACGGCCTTCCACTGCAGGAAGCGTCCGGGAGGAGACTGCACCGCGCCTTCCTTGAGAGGCTGCCACTCGGACCAGCCCCAGTCGCCGCGGCCGCGAATCGGCTGCTCGACATTGCCGGTGCGCGTCAGTAATTCGTAGTTGGCGGAGTCAGGCTCGATTTCGACGCGGCCGAAACGGGCGAAGGCGCCTGCGTCGAGAACGTCGCTGGCGTACTCGTGCGTTTGCGTCTTGCCGAGCGAGTAGAGCTTGCCGGTGTTGCCTGAGCCGATAAGGACAGCACCGCCTGGAGCATTGGTGAGGCTGAGACCCTGCTGAGCTTCGACGTGTGCGATGTCGGCGTAGTCGCCGTTTTTCTGAATGCGGAAGATGCGGCCGCGATTGCCGCTGATGGCGAGGATGCCGTCAGCCTGGGCGTCGAGCGCGTAGACGATGTCGTCTTTGCTCGACCAGATTTTGCGCGGTGCCTGGTCTTCGGCGAGCGCGTATACGTCAGTGCCGTCCGGCGTCGAGGAGCTCGCGTTCGCCGCCTGCAGCGAGCCGGGCTGAACGATGGTGAAGGTGATGGTCCCTACGCCCTGCACGGGAAGAGGAGGAAGAGGATTGTGGCTCTTGTCGCCTACGCTCGAGGCGTAAATGGTGCCATCCGATCCAACAGCGACGGAGGTGATCTCGCGGCGCGGCGCTTCGAAGAGCACATAGCCTTTGCCCTGAGGACTGATGCGGTAAACAAGACCTGAGCCGTCGGAGCCGGCGATGAGATTTCCTTTTGCGTCCCATGCGAGGGCGCGGATGTGCTGCTCGTCGGTCTTGAAAAACACATCAGGCTTGGCGTCGGGCGTTGCGGGATTGACGCGGTAGATTACGCCGGGGCCGCCGACCGCGATGTACAGTTTGCCGGCGGAGTCGAAGGTCATGTCCCAGATGTAGTGGGATTTAGATTCGCGGTTTGGCTTGGCTTCGCTGTCGTCACCGGACGGGGCGGCTTCTGCTTTCGCGGCGTCAAAGATGAGCTTGGCTGAGGACTCGTCCTGCTTGGTGGAGGAGCTCGCGCTGAGTTTGAAGACCTTGCCGCCTGGGACGGTGGCCGCATAAATGGAGCCGTCTGGACCGACGCGAACTACCTGCACGCTGACATCACGCGTTTCGAAGATGGTGACAGGCTTGCCGTCTTTTTGAGCGCTGCCGCGAAGAACGGTTGCAGGAGAACCAGTACCGAGATAAGGTGTGCCGCTCTTGTCGACCGCCACGGACCAGATGAAGGTAGAGGGCGTTGTGAGCAGGTCGGTCAGCCCCGGGCCTTCTCTAAGCTGTCCATTGCTGTTGATGGCGACACCTTGTGGTGTGCCTTTCTCAAACTCCTCGATGCGGGATTGCGTCCAGAGATGGGTGCCCTGAGCATTCAGAGGCTGAGTGCCTAGGACGACAGAGAATACCGGTGCAGCGAGTAACAGGGCCAGTGAGGCGCGGGGGGTCTGAGACATTCTGAAGTTGAGTCTACTAAAGACAGGGACCGAGGGAACAAGGGGCCAGAGAGACCGTTGTCTAGGTATTTTGGCGAAATTGGATGATGCGGCGGCGGTCGCGCTTGGTGGGGCGACGCTCCGGAAGTGGTGCGTACTGTTGCATTGCCTTACGCTCTGCGGCTTCGCGCATACGTCGTTCTTTGCTTTCGTCGCTCTCCCGATAGAGTGTCTGCGCGACGGCTGAAGGGCCGCGCATGTCGGAGACCGCGAGCACTTCAATGTGGAATTCGCCGGCCTCATTCTTGATGCGGAGCATGTCGCCGGCGTGAACGTCGCGAGCAGGCTTGGCCTCGATTTCGTTGGAGCGGATGCGCCCGAGGTCGCAGGCCTTCGACGCCAGCGCACGCGTCTTGAAGAAGCGTGCCGCCCAGAGCCATTTGTCGATGCGGACGGACTGCCTGTGGCTGTCAGTTGTCACGTGATCAGGCGGGATTCCCAACGGCGGGTTTGACGGTCTTCCAGATATAGAGGAATTCAGAATCGCTCGATGTGGAGATCTCAATACCGAGCTGTCGAGTAGCGCGATTGAGCGCTGATCGTATATTCTCCTTGCTGTCGGGTAATTCCGTCAGCGGAACTTTGAGCGCATGGTCTGGCTCTAGCTGGCCGATGTCGTTCAGGAGCTGGGTGACTATTTTCTTGTGCTTCCCATCGCGGCCTTTAGGAACGTCCGCCTGATTGATGGTCTCGTAATGCATCGTGTTCGAACTGGGCTCAGAGTTAGTAGACATTTTGCTTATCTCGCCGAAGGGCGGAATTCTCACCAGCCAGCGAACGGTGTGAGCTTAACGTAGGACTAAAGTAGCCTACGTATGGTTATCGTACGCTTATTTTGATGCCAAACGTCAAGAAGGAATTTACGAAAGCTAAAAATAATTTTTGCCGCGGCGCAGAACCGTATAAGTAGCGTAATCTAATAGCCTTAGTGCGTAGAATGAAAGAAATTCCCCGTACGTTTGGAAACCTGTTAGGGTGAACGAAGGAGATCATGTTGTGAGCAAGGACAAGACTTTCCCCACCGTTCCTCTCAAGGAAGTGCCTTCGCGCGCTGATGGGCATAAGGCTGATGGGCATCGACCTGTTGTACTCGTCGTCGACGATGAGAGCGTGATTGCGGATACGCTCGCGGAGATCCTTTCGCGGAGTGGGTATCAAGCTGTCCCGGTGTACGACGGCGACAGTGCGCTGGAGACGGCATTGCTTACGCCACCTGAGATGCTGATCACGGACGTGGTTCTGCCGGGAATGACGGGCATTGAGCTGGCGATCACGGTGAGACGCATCTATCCCGATTGCAAAATCATTCTCTTCTCAGGGCAGGCGTCCACGGCAGATCTGCTGGCAAGTGCGCGCGCCGAAGGACACCACTTCACTTTGCTCAACAAGCCGCTGCATCCGCAGGACCTGTTGCAGCGCGTCTCCGATAACCTGGCTCCGCGCAAAGCAGCGCCTGTCGAGACGAAGTAGAGTTCATCACAGCAGTAATAAGTTGGGCGCCCTCCGCGGGCGCCCGAATGTTTTTTGGCTTACGCGGCTTCAGTTGGCCAGGACTGCGCGATAGCGGACCTTGTTCTTTTTTACTTTGTCGATGGCTTCGTTGGCCTTCGACATGTGGAATGCTTCTGTCGTAGCCATCACGTTGTGGCGGGCGGCGACATCGAGCATTTCGCGAATGCGCTGCGGCGCTCCAATCGGGCTTCCGGTGATGGTGCGGATGCCGGCGATAAGCGGAAACGCATGGACCGAAACCGGAGAAGGTGGGACTCCTACGAAGCAGAGAGTTCCGTTAGGACGTAGTGCCTGGATGTAGGTATTCCAGTCCTGGTCCGCGTTGGCGGTGTTGAGGATGAAGTCGAGCGATCCGGCCACATCTTTCATTGCCTTTGATTCGCGGGAATTCACGAAGTGGTGAGCGCCGAGGGAACGAGCTTCCTCTTCTTTGCCGGCTGACGTGGAGAATGCGATCACTTCCGCTCCGAAGACCCTGGCAAACTGGATCGCGATGTGTCCGAGCCCGCCGATGCCAATGACGCCCACGCGTGAGCTTGGGTTCACGGCGTGATCGCGCAGAGGACTGTAGACGGTGATGCCGCCGCAAAGGAGCGGGGCTGCCTGCAGGCTGGGCAGTGCATCTGGAATTGGTGAGACGAATCGAGCGTTGGCCCGAACGCCACTCGCATAGCCGCCGTGGCGATGGACGCAGGTAGCTTCCTGAAACGGGCAGAGGTTCTCGAGCCCGCGGCTGCACCACTCGCACTCGCCGCAGGAGTTCGACTGCCAGCCGAGTCCGACACGCTGTCCGGCTTTGAGGGAGCGCACCTGGGAACCAATTTCAGTGACGGTGCCGATGATCTCGTGACCGGGAATGAACGGGTACTGGCTGATGCCCCAGTCGTTGGAAATGAGATGAAGATCGCTATGACAAATTCCGCAGTGGGTGATGCCGATTTCGACTTCCTGCGCGCCCAGTTCCCCTGGGTCGTAGCGAAAAGACAAAAGTTCGGCGCCCGCCGCGTGAGCTGCTAAACCGTGGATCTGAGCCATGACGTTACGCAGTCCTCGCTTGGGTCGCTGGAAGGCCCAAAACATCTGAGCCGTAAGGATACGACGAATTTCGTTCTGCAGTGCAGGTTGAGGGTTAGTTTAAACCGCCGCCCGGCTCGATGTGCAGAGAGAGAAGCTGGAATCCGCTGAGCACGCCGCCCGCTGGAGCCTGGCCGGCCACTACTGCGGATTCGCCGCTGAGGGTTACGTCCTGTGCGGTGCGAAGAGGCTCGAGAGCATTGGCCATGGAAAGCGGCAATGCCGAAAGCGTCTGTCCGTTGATGCCTGCCTGCGCATCGGGCAGAAGCAGGCTGACGAAGATGCGGTCTGCGGGGTGCTGGCTCTGCGCCTGCGCGAGGGCGGTTTCAAGGTCAACGTTGCGGTTGGTAATGCGGGGCGGATTGAGAGCGCGGTCGAGCGTACCCGCGTCGGATACGAGCAGTCGAACGTTGCCGGATGCAATGCCGTGCGGAAGGCGGATGGGGATGCGAACGTTGCGAGCGGGTTGCTGCCAGGGGCGCAACGTCGCTTCAATAACGATGGCGTCGCCTGCGTGGACGATGTTTCCCGTGTCGAGGCGCGCGTTCTCGAGTTGAACCTGGGCGCGGCGCGGGATAGATTCAACATCGAGGTCGACGGCCTTGATCGCACCCTGTCGTGCGCCATTGGCGTAGAGCAGCGCAAAGCTCTGGTCGGCCTGGAGCGCGGCAGAGAGCTGGGCAGAACCCTGATCGCCCGCAGGCGCCCAGAGGTCGAGCGGCGACGGCGGATAGCCTTCGATATTTACAGCGCCGGTGACGTGATAGCTGGTTTCAGCGCTGCTCTGGTTGTTCTGAAGCAGCGAGTCATACAGCGAGACCAGGATGGCCTGGGGCGTTAGAGCTGGCAGGTCGACTACTTCGATGTTGAGTTTGCGATCGGCACCTTCACCATGGACGGTGATGTGCACGGGAATCATGTGGGGCTTCACGCCGAGAACGCCGCGGATGGCGGAGTCGCGATCTTCCGTAAACGTTCCGATGGCGTCGCCGGTATTGACGATCTTGAAGGCGTTGAGAGGCGAAGCAAGAGTCTCGACAACGTCGGCGGTGGTCATGGGGAGCGAGACGGTTCCGGCCTGCATGATCGGATGACCGCACGCGAGCAGCTGCCTGGGATCGACGTAGGTGACCGTGCAGGTGGCGGAGACTTCGAGATCGCCGCGCACAAGCTGAGCGCTGACGGCGGAGCCGGGAACGACGCTGGCAATTGCGGCAGGAGAGATTGCGCCGAAGCGGCCGTCGGAGTCGGGCTTCGAGGATCCGCTGCCTCCGCCCGCGGCTATCTGGTCAAGGCCGGTTCCCGCCATCTGTTTTTGCCAGAGTCGAACTGCCTCAGGATGGAAACCGCTCATCACCAGCGGAGTCTCCATGGCCTGGAAGTTCATGTTGCCGACAGAGACAGCAGATTGGTTGGTGGGCTGGTCGGTGCCGGAAGTTTGAACCCTGGACGGCGATGTGGATGCCCACTTCGTTGTAACGGGGAGGTTTTTGACCTCGAGCATTTGAGCGATAGGCGTGATCCCCGCGATGGGATCTTTCGAGAACTGGCCGATGCGATAAGAGAGGGCGCCCAGGAGCTTGTTGCCGATGTAGACGGGGCTTCCGCTCATGCCCGCGACGACGCCCGTGTACTCGGGTTTGGTGCCTTTGAGCTTGGCGAGGATCATGTCCTGCCCTGGGCCGCGGGCTCCGCGAAGGACGCCGAGAATTTCAACCTGCATTGGCTCCGGCTTCGTGCCGGTGAATACGGTCCAGGCAGTGGCCATTTGTCCGCGATGAACTTCGCTGACAGGGAAGAAGCCCCCATCGGAAGACGGTGGGCCGGCCGTTGCAGAGTCGCTCTGAGCGCGGGCAACAGGGAGCAGCGCCATGGCAACGAGAGGCAAGGCGAGCATTCGGAACAGCGGGTGGAATGCCTTAAAGCAGGGTTTCACGTCTATAAGATTAAACCGATGTTGCATCGCCCCGGGAACTCTATGGCAATCAATTCCGAGGTTACGATGCACTAAGGTTTTGACGCCCGAGGATGCAGGTTGTTTCAGTGTTGTAAATGTTCGATTTGCCGGTTCCCCCGGGCAATCCCTATGCTGTGAACACAGAGGTCGTCATGTCAACGATTCGTCTGAACGAATGTTTTCGGTTCCGCGCTGAAGTTCTTACGCTTATTGCTGCTTTGGCGTTAGTCCCAACAGGGATTGCACAGAGCACGCCCCAGCAGTCCCCTCCGGCGCAAGAGCCCGCCCAACAGCCGGTGCAGCAACCTGCCCAACCGCCGGACCAGACCTCGCCGGATGCGGGTGGTCCTGGTGGGGAAAACGGGCCAATCGCATTGCCGAAAAAGAAGGACAAGCCGGAAGAGGCACCGCCTCCCGCACCGGCCCAGCCCAAGTTCAAGAATCCGGAGGGTGCCGGAGACTACTCTCTGCGGGTCGATATTCCTGAGGTAACGGTGGATGTCGGCGTGCTACTGGAAAAGACCGGGCAGTTTGTTCCGGGCCTGAAGCCGTCGAACTTCAAGGTCTACGAAGATGGATCGGAGCAGAAGGTCATCGGCTTCAAGCGGGTTGAAGCGCCTATCACTGCCTTGATGCTTTGCGAGTTTGCAAACAGCAACTACACCTACCGGTTCATCTACGACATGCGCAATGCGGCATGGGCTTTCGCGCAGCAGTTGAGGCCGCAGGACTACGTAGCGCTGATGACCTTCGACATGAAGACGCAGATCTGGCTCGATTTCACGCAGGACAAGCGTCAACTGCTCAATGCGATTCAGTCGCTCGTGATTCCGGGATTCAGCGAGCGGAACCTGTTCGACGCTCTCTACGAGGCGGAAGACCGGCTGACCAGGATCGAGGGCAGGAAATACATCATCCTGATCGCTTCGGGGCGCGATACATTCTCAAAACTGACGCTCGACAAGATCTATCAGAAGGTGAAGAGCACGCCGGACATCACGATCTTCGCGATCTCCACTGGCGGCGCGCTTCGCGCCATGACGGAAGGTGGTCCAGGTTTCAATCAGCAACTGCGGGATATCGACAATCTGCAGGCGGACAACGAGATGAAGACCTTCGCGAAGATGACCGGCGGCATGTGGTTCAATCCTCGGTTTGAAGGCGAGATGCCGGAGATCTTTGGCTCGATCAATGCGGCTATCCGGTCGAAGTATGAGCTTGTCTATCACCCCAGCAACCGCAAGCAAGACGGGAGCTATCGCAAACTGCGCGTGGAACTGGTGGATGACGAGGGCAAGCCGCTGAAGATGCAGGATGAGAAGAAAAAGCAGCTGAAGTACGATATCATCGCGCGCGACGGATATCGGGCGAAACAGGAAGTTGAATAGGCGCAGCTAAGTTCCAAAGACAAACGGCAGCCGATTGGCTGCCGTTTGTCTTTCTGAGGGAGGGACGGGCAACTAGATACTGAACAGGTTTTTGTACATGTCGATGGCGAAATAGACGATAACGAAAAGCGTGGCGGCGCCGGCGATGAGTTCGGAGCCCTTCACAAGAGGTTGTACTTTCTCAACCCTGGCTGCGATGGCGGCCTGGGCCGCTTTCTGCTCGTTAAACGAGTCATCCAGAAAGAGCTGATCTTCCTCGTCGCGGCCAAGGCGGGAGCGATAGAGAAGCATGATTGTCATGAAGACGATTGTCAGAATCCAGACTGACAACATAATCGGAAAGAATGTCATTGCTGCACCTCCAGCGAGCTTTCTCCACTCGTCGCCGGTACATCAGCCCATTGCTCTGAGTGGTTTACGGGTGAATCATAGCCCCGAAGGAGCTTGCACTTTCGTGACACCAGTCACAGGGTTTCAGCAAGAACCGGGAAAGGGCCTCCCGCCGTCGATTCGGTTGAGGGCGCTAGGGTTACGAGGTCAATCTTGCGGCATATCGGGGTGAGATTGTGCGCGACCAATTGGCTGGCGTAATCATCCAATGGAGTGATAGCGTCCGGAAGGCCTTGTAGCTCCGGTCACATGGAAGTAAAGTAAGAGTAAGAGCGGTACCCGGCAACCTCAACTCAGGAGAAGACATGGCAACCACCACAGCAACACCAGTGCAGGAAACCGAAAAGAAAGCCCCTCTCACGCTGACCGACACGGCCATCACCAAGGTGCGCGAGATCATGGCTACTCAGGACCCGCTTCCTGCCGGCCTGCGAATTGGCGTTGTGGGTGGCGGCTGCTCAGGATTCCAGTATTCGATGGCCTTCGAGAATCAGGCCGGGATGATGGACAAGGTCTTCAAGTTCGACGACCTGAAGGTGTTTGTCGATGCGACGTCCCTGATGTACCTGAATGGCTGCATCGTCGACTACGTGGAAACGCTCGAGGCGGCTGGGTTCAAGTTTGAAAATCCCCAGGTGAAGAGCACCTGCGGCTGCGGTTCTTCCTTTAGCGTGTAACGGCAGAGTCAGCAGAGTCAAAGGAACGAGAAAAGCCCGTCCGGATGGACGGGCTTTTTGTGTCTGGAGAAGGGAAGCTACTGGGGTGGGGTTTGCGTGGTTCCCGCGCTGCCGCCCGTGCCGAAGCTACTGGATCCCGTACCAGTGTCAGGCGCCCCAGGGTTGGGGCTTCCGGGGCTGTTCGTTCCCGGGCCGCCTGATGCCGGCTGACCGTTAAGGCCGGTGCCGGCAGCCATCTGCTGCTGATCGGCCGCCGGGCTGTAGAGGAACTCCCAGTCGATATAGTGGTTCTTCTTCTTGTAGACCAGGATGGACTGCTTCGGGCTTTGTGGAGAGAAGCCGATGATTCCGGCACCGCCGAAGCTCTGCCCGGTTCCGGTGGGATTGCTGGTTCCGATGGTTGATCCGGGTGCAGTGGGTGTCCCTGGCTGACCGGGGGCTCCTGGAGCCCCGGAACTTGATCCGGTTTGGGTGCCGGGATCGGTGCCGCTGGCGGGTGTTGTTGTGGCCCCGGTTGACGGACTGGAACTGAGGAAGCCGCCGCCAGTGGGTGAGCCCTGGCCGGTTAAGTTGCCGCCGCTCGGTCCGATGCCGCCGCTGCAACCTCCCGCTCCAACTGCCGCCAGCGGCTGGCCGAAGAATCCCATCGCGCAAGGCGTTTTGTTCTGACCGTACATGATGGGCTTCCACTCTTCTTTTCCGGTGGTGGGGTCGACGTACTTTTTCCGGAGGAAGCGAATCTCGTTGGTCTTTACGAGTGCGTCGACGTTAGGCGGGTAGGCGTGGAATTTGCGGTAGTAGAGCTGGATGGCGCGCGTGTATTGCTTGCCGCGCTGGAAAGTCTCAACTTCGCGGTCGCGCTGGATGCTCTGGCGGACCTTAGGAATTGCGACAGCCAGCGAAAGAACGAGAATCGCCATCATGAAGATGACGGCAACGAGCATGTAGCCTTCTTCGGATTGCTTCTTGCGGCGGATTTGAAGACGTTTGATCATGTGGTGGTGATGACTGGTTGTTGCAGGGCTAAAGCCCCCGGATCAAACCGCGTTCTGTTGCGGCACGACTAAAGTCGTGCCCTTTCAAAGCAATCTTCCATTCTCCGGTTTGCGTCTAGTTCGCGGTCAGGGGAAGGCTCTGGGTGTTGTTGTAGCCGAGATCGGTGATCTGGACGGCGCCGGGCATGATGGAGTCGACTTTGTAGCGATGGTCTACGATGTCTCCCGGGCGCGCCATGAAGATGTCTTCGCCGCGGACCAGAAATGCTCGAAGTTGTTTGTCAGAGCTTTGCGAGTAGCCGAAGTATTTGAGGTCGATGGCTGGGGGACGAGGCGGCTGAGGAGCCGATGCAATCTGCGTCTGCGGGTTCGGTCGGGGTGGTGCGGCCGCCGTTGGAATAACGTCCGGTGCTGACTCGGCCGAGAAGATGTTACGGCCAGTCCCGGCGTAGACCACATCTTCGCTCTGTGCCAGCTTATCGAGGTGGAGCGCGGGGTCAATATTGTTGGTGGTGATGCGCTGCGCCTGCGGTCCAGCAGCCGGGCCAGCGGCACCCGATCCGGTGGCTCGACGGGCAGGCGAATTCGCGATGGCTGGCGGCGTCGTCGGCGTGGAGGACGAGCCGAAGCTGTTGTAGAGCTCGTATCCGCCGGCAGCCACGATAACCGCTGCGAGAGCGATGACAGTGTAGACCTGTTTTTTGTTTTCTGTTCCGAGAGCGATTGCCATGTTATTCGCCCTCCTGCGATGCGGGCAGAGCGCTGGGTTGCGGCTCGGTTGGAGTCGGCGGGAGACCGCTGGGAACGTCGGATGGCCGGAGCCATGTGGAGAGACGCAGGCGAAGATTGACCATGCCGCCCTGCTGGCCGGTGAAGGCCATGGCGCGAATCACAAAGAAGATGTGGCTGCGCTCAAGTCCATTCACAAAGTGCATGATCTGCTGGTATTCGCCGCCGATGCGAGTATCGAGGGAAATCTCGGTGAGGTTGCCGGCAGTGGCTCCCTGCGTGTACTGCATGCCGGAGATGTGGACACCGGATTTCACGGCGAGGTCGCCGACCTGTACTGAGATGGAAGAGTAATTAGCGGGAATGCGCTCGGCGTAGAAGCTCTGAATCTGGTTACGGGAGTCGACGACGCGCTGGTCGATCCCGCGCAGCGGGGAGGTCTGCACTTCCAGGGTCTTGAGTTCGATCTGGCGGTTGATCAACGCATCATTCGAGCCTGATGAGGTGGCGGACCAATCAAGCACGAGCCGGACGGCAAGGAAGAGAACGATCAGCGCAAGAACGCCGACGCCAACGTAGTGCAGGGTGAGCGGCGAGGAGAGCTGTTCGCGAGTCGTGGGAGCCTTTTGCGGCGTCATTGCGCGACTCCTCTATGCGGTTGGAGTGGCGCGTGGGGTCTCGCCATGCCCTTGTGAGGAGCGCCTTCTGCGCCTTCCGTACCCTTCGATATCGTCTTGTCTTTTACACCCCGGCGTTGATCCGCGGGACCGGGGTTGTAGTCGGCCAGGACATCGTAGTCGAAGCGGTTCGAAGCACTGACCGGCTGAGTCTGCACGTTCGGGCCGCCGCTGGACTCGGCGGTTTCGCCGACGATGCGAGGCACGACGAAGTGGCGGGAGTGCTCCAGATTCTGTACGAGCTGCACATCGCGGTCGCGTGGTCCGATCACGCGCAGGTGAACGGTAATCAGTCCGTTCTTGATGGTCGGCTCCAAAGTGGTGACTTGAACGCCGGCAGGGAGAACGGTTTCGAGATCTTCCATCGCCAGGGTCCAGGAGAAGGCCTTCTCGTCGAAGAGCTGATTGAGGCTCTCCGATTGCTGGAGCGTCCGGGCGTTATCGGGCTGATGCATCGTGGCCTGGTAGCGCTGCTGCTCCTGGCGCAACTGCGAGATCTTGCCGTCGAGCGAGTGTTCCCGTTCGCGCGCGGCTTCGGCTTTTCCGTGAACGAAGTAGAGCCCGATCAGGAGAAGGGCGGCTACTCCAGCCAGCGCTGCCATCGCGGTCCGGAGGTTCTTAAGGGCCGGAGCGATGTCGGCGAACTGCCGGGAGGCAAGATTGATGGTTACGCGCAAGCTATACCGCTCCTGCCAATGCGCCGGTAAGCCCGGCGATGCTCATGTTCGACAAGCTTGTTGCCACGCCGGTTGAAGGGCGGGGCGCCAGATCGATAATTCTCAGTTCCGACGTGCCAAACCAGCGTTCAAACTCTGAGGCGGTGCCGTTGCCCGCGAAGTACAACTCGCGGGGGAGCACTGAAACCTTGTCCTCATAATAAGCTGCGGCAACGGCAACACTACGCTGAACTTCAAGGAGACGCTGCGATGGATCTTCAGGAAGGTCCAGGGTTCGATAAAGGAGCAGGTCGTCGCCGCGGGTAATGGACGTGGTGATGGCCACCTTGCTGAGACAGGCAGCCAGCAGCGGCTCGTCCGACTCCAGGGTGGCAAGGGCTGCAAGAGCGGAAGGCATCACGGAACCGGGTTCATAGCCGGCGCCGCGGACAACCGTCTCGTACTCATCCAGAATATTGCTGGGCAGAACCGCCACGAGAACGCGTGCTTCGGTTTTGGTCTGGGTGAGGATCTGATAACTCAAGCCGGCATGTTCGACGTCGAAGGGAACCATCTTGCGCAGGCGGAAGCGAAGGACGGGGATTGCCTCGGACGCGCGGGCAGGGAGCGTGTCGAAATCGAGGACGAAGACGCGGACTGCGGTGTCGGGAATGACGACCGTGACGTATCGCGTGCTTGGGTTGACTGCACCGAGAGCATTGCGGATGGCGAGCGAGACCGCTTCCGGCGAGGTCATATTCAGCTCGCTGATGCCGGGAACGAGGATTCCGGGACGGAGCGCCTCGTAGGCGAAGACGGGGTCCTCGTGCTTGCCGGCAATAGAGGCGGCCATTACTCCTTCGGAGGTCAGCTCGATGGCTGCCGGAGGCCGCTTGCCGTAGGATGCTGCCGGACTGCTCAGGATAGAACTCACTATCGCGACGCCTCGATGAATGTGACTTTGTTAATTTCCTTCAGCGTTGTGAGCCCGCGACGAACGCGATCGAGGGCGGATTCACGGAGAAACGACATGCCTTCGCGCTGAGCCAGCTTGCGGATCTCAGAGGTAGGCTTCTTTTCAAGAATCAGCTCACGGATAGGGTCGGTCAAGTCCAAAAGCTCATGGATCGCGGTACGTCCGCGATACCCCGTGCCGCCGCATTCGATACATCCTATGCCTTCGCGGAAGGCGAAACCGCGCCATTCGGCGGGATCCATGCCACTGGCAATGAGGACTTCGTCCGGGTAGCTGACGTTGCGCACGCAGTGCTCGCAGACGGTACGAACCAGTCGCTGGGCGAGGATGCAGTTCAATGCGGAGACGAAGTTGTAGGCTTCGACACCCATATTCAGGAAGCGGCCGAGCACATCGACAACATTGTTGGCGTGGACGGTGGTGAAAACAAGGTGGCCGGTGAGCGCAGAGTTGATAGCGATCTGCGCGGTCTCCTGGTCGCGGATTTCGCCGACGAGAATCTTGTCCGGGTCGTGACGCAGAATGGAGCGCAGACCGCGCGCGAAGGTCAGTCCCTTTTTCTCGTTGACCGGGATCTGCGTGATGCCGCGAATCTGGTATTCGACCGGGTCTTCGATGGTGATGATCTTGTCTTCGTCGCTCTTGATCTCGTTCAGGGCGGCGTACAGTGTCGTCGTCTTACCGGAGCCGGTGGGGCCGGTGACGAGCACCATCCCGTAAGGCTCGCGGATGTAACGGCGGAAGCGGCGAAGATCTTCTTCGGCGAAGCCCACCACGTCGAGCGTGAGGTGGCGGAACTTCTCGCTCATCGACTCTTTGTCGAGTACGCGAAGCACGGCGTTCTCGCCATGCACCGTGGGCATGATGGAAACGCGGAAGTCGATGAGGCGGCTCTTGTAGCGGACGCGGAAACGGCCGTCCTGCGGGACACGGCGCTCGGCGATGTCGAGCTCGCTCATAATTTTGATACGGCTCAGAATCGTGGTGTGGTGCTCGCGCGCGATGGGCGCCATGGCTTCCTGAAGCACGCCATCAATGCGGTACTTCACGTGAAGCGAATCGTCGTAGGTCTCGATGTGGATGTCGGAGGCGCGGCGCTCGAGAGCGGTGAAGATGGTGGTGTCGACCAGGCGGATGATGGGACTGATGTCCTCATCGCTGGTGAGCTTCTCGATAGAGATGCTCTCGTCTTCGGCCGCGTCTTCTGCTCCGACAACGTCGAAGGTGAGGCCTTCGCTGGCTTCATCGAGTACGCGCTGCGACTGCTCGGTCTTCTTCAGGAGGTCCGTGATCTGCGAGAGCGTCGCTACGCGGGCGATGATGCCATGGCCGAGGAGGCCGGCGATCTCGTCGAGCACCATCAGCCGCGAAGGATCGCTGACGGCGATCACCATCTTGTCTGCCAGTTGCTCGATGGGCACGAAATTGTAACGGAACATCAGTTCCACAGGAACCGTGCGGAGCAGGTCGTGCTGGATCTTGAAGTTCTTTAGATCGACGAACTCGGCTCGGTAACGCGCCGCAAGCGCTTCGGCCTGCGCACGTTCATCGAGCCCATTGACTGCCTGCCCGATCGGTACCGAGATTGTGGTATCAGCCATATATAAGGATTAACCCTGTCCTCCGCTGGCAGCCGATCCGAGCGAGAAGATCGGCAGGTAAAGCGAGATAAGAATAAAAACGACAACCACGCCCATCACGATGAGGATGGCGGGTTCGATCAGTGAAAGCGCTGCAGTGAGCGCGGTGGCGACGTCCTCTTCGAAGAACTCGGCGACGGAGTTGAGCATCTGCGGGAGCGCGCCGGTTTGTTCGCCGACGGAGATCATCTCCGTGGAGAGATCGGGGAAGACGCCGGTGTTGGTGAGGGAATCGGCAAGAGTCTTGCCTTCGCGAACTGTAGTGATGGCGCTGCCAACTGCCTTCGAGACTCTGCGCGATGAGATGGACCGCGCGGCGGTTTCGAGAGAGGGAACGAGGGGCAAGCCGCCCGAGAGCAGCGTGGAAAGGGTGCGCGAGAAAAGGGCGACCTGATACTTGAGCCAGATTTTGCCGAAGATGGGCATACCTACGCGAACAGCGTCGACGGTGTCGCGGCCCTTGTCGGTGATCGAAAATCGCCAAAGCCCGACGACTGTGGCAACAAATGCGAGTGCGATCCAAAGGAAGTTATGCTGCGTCCACTTTCCAAAGGTTAGAAGCCCGACAGTGAGTTCCGGCAGCTTGGAGCCCATCTGATCGTAGAGCTGGGCGAACTGCGGGATCACGACCGTGAACATGAAGACGAGCAGGCCACTGACGATGGCGAGCAGCAGGCCGGGATAGATCAGGGATGCAGTCAGCTTTTTGCGGAAGGTGAGCGAGACGCGCTGGAAGCTGACATAGCGTTCGAGGACTTCCTGAAGATTGCCGGAGCGCTCGCCGGCGAGCAGCGTGGTCGTGTACATCACTGGAACGCCGGACTGGGCCTCGAATGCCCCGGAAAGCGGCTCCCCGGTCTTTACGCGGTTGGCGACATCGTCGAGCTGGGAGCGGAAATAGGCGCTCTTCTGGATCTTTGTGAGCATCTGAAGCGAGCCCAGAATGGGTAGCCCGGCACGGATGAGCGTCAGAAACTGCTGGTTAAATATAAGAAAGGGTTCGAGCTTAACCTTGCGCCGGCCCATTCCGCCAAGGCCCGACCGCGCCTTTACGGAAAAGACGTGGTATCCGGCATGTGCGAAGCGCGCACGCAGCTCTTCAGCGGTGGACGCAGTCTGCACCTGCTCCTGAACGCGACCGCGTTCATCGGCTAACTTGATTACGAACTCTGCCATGGGACCGGTTGCCCTGTCTGATCGCTTTCCTGTTCAAGGTTAACAGTTTCGCTCATATCATAGACGCAGTTTCCCCCAGAAGCGCTCACGGCAGGTAGGGCCCGAACAGGGGGTGGCATGGCTTCCGGGGTACTTAAGTTATTTTTCAATTTAAATGACCCGTTTTGTCGGGCGTATCCTGAGGGTGGCCAATGGCCTAACCCGGAACCTCCCCCAATGGATCGCAGTGCGAAATGGTTGAAACCGAGCCGCGAGGGTATCCCTCCCGTCCCGGAAAGCAAGGCTACGGCGTGGCTGGGACTTAGTCCCCAGGCAGCGGCTCTTGCTGTCATCATTCTGCTCGGGCTCGTGATGACCGGCGCTTATGTCAGCCGGGTTACCGAGCATCTTCGGGGCGCCGCTGCTGCGCCCACACCTTATCCGCATGAACTTGCAAAGGTAAGCTTCGCCGTCGCCGGAGATGTCATTCCCCACGAACCTGTGCGGGCGTCGGCGGAGGCGGCGGGTGGAGGGGTGCAGGGGTGGGTTTCGCTATTTTCAGGCGTCGATGACCTTTTCAAAGGTGCTGATTTCGGTTTTGTGAACCTGGAGACGCCGGTCGCTCCGGCGCACTCGAAGGGTTCCAAGCCCTTCATGTTCGACGCCCCTCCGGCATTACCTGAGGCCTTGAAGTCCAGCGGGGTCAAGATCGTCTCGTTTGCGAATAACCACGTCATGGATCAGGGCTGGGCGGGTTTCGCGGAGACGCGCGACCACCTGAAGGAGATTGGCCTTCAATTCGTGGGGTCGGGACATTCGGCGGCGCAGACCTGGCAGCCACTGTTCGTAGAGGCTAACGGGATCAAGGTGGGCTGGCTGGGGATGACCCGCTGGCTGAACGGAAATCGCAACCCGGACAAGGATGACCAGCCGCACGTGAACTTCTTCCCCTACCCGGGGGAGGGGGGTGGTGCGCCGGGCGCGGACGAGGCGAAGGTTCTGGACGCATTGAAGGCGGCGAAAGGGCAGTGCGACCTGCTGGTGGTCTCTTTGCACTGGGGAACGGAGTACGCGACAGCGCCGCGTCCGGAAGACGTTGAGCTTGCGCACAAGATGCTGGATGCCGGAGCTTCGGTGATCGTGGGACATCATCCGCATGTGCTGCAGCCGATCGAGACGTACACGACGGCGGACGGACGGATGGGCGTCATTTTTTACTCGCTGGGAAATTTTCTGTCGAATCAATCGCGGAACTATGTGGACGGATTGATGCCGGATAAGGATGGCGATCCGCGGGATTCCATGATCGGGTTGTTCTCAGCGGTGAAGAATGACTACGGGCCTGCAGGCGTGAAGGTTGAACTCGGCCATGTGGGGATGCTGCCCGCATGGGGCGAGAACAATCGCAATGCGATTGCGGCGGGAAAGACCAAGACGCCCAGCATTCATCCGGTGTTGATTGATCGCGAGATTCCGAAGGTGCAGGCGAAGCTGGAAGAGCTGAAGAAAGCTGTGGGCAGTGGCGAGATGACGGCGGAGCAGAAACAGCAATTTATCGAGCTCAATAAGGAACTGAAGGTACTGATGGACCGACGGTCGCAGATTCTCGCGCGGACGGGGGATGAGTACGTGATGGATCCGCCCAAGTCGGCGGCGAAGTAGCGATCTGACTTAAGTCTCCGATGACGCTCCAGGAATCACAACTTTCGCATCCAGATGCGGCAGCAGCACGACGCTTTCCTGCTCGTTAGGGTCGGTGCGCGCGATGAGGGCTACGCAGCTCTCCGTAGTGCTGGGATTGTAGGGCAGATGCGGCATGTCGGCGGGGATGTAGAGAAAGTCTCCGGGATTGATCTCCATGTGCTGATCCAGATTCTCTCCGTAATACATGCATGAAGTTCCACTGAGCGCATAGATGGCCGTCTCGTGCGAGGCATGTTTGTGAGCTTTGGCCTTTCCGCCCGGCGGAATGGTGACGAGCTGCATGTGAAGGCCGAGCGCACCGACGGACTCCGCGGAGATGGCGGGCGAGTAGGTGAGTCCCTGTTTGCCTGTGAAGTCCTTGCCGGCGCGAACCAGGCGGCAGTTGGGAGTGGTGATTGTCATGCAGGTCGACTCCTGAGGGGATCTGGAACAGGGTAGCGCAAAATCCTGTTCTGTTCAGGGCCAAAGCCCCGTGCCCGATGCGGGCAGTTGCGGCATGAATAAGTCATGCCCTGACGCTCGAGACGGGCGATAAGCTCTTCGAGCTTGCTGAGGTTCCCAGGTGCTTCCCTCAGCGGCTGAAGCCGGGTTCGTTACGTTGCTTCTGGTGGCACGGATAAATCCGTGCCCTTTCAAAACATAGTGAATTCGCTCGTAGGTGCGCTTCAAGCAGTGCGAGTCGATATTCCGCGTGCATTTGCAGATAGAGCGAACGCACGAAAACGGCGCGATCGAAATGATCGCGCCGCTCGTGTTTTCCAGTCCAGAGTAAGTTGTGTTTAGAAGAGGTTCCAGAGCGACTGGTTGTAGACCTCGTGGTGGAACTGCACTTCGGGAGCCTTGACGAATGTTCCAAGCTCGCGAGCGCAACGGTTTGCGGCAGCCTGTTTGAGGTCGGCGAAGCGGCCCTGGACATCAGAACCGAGGATCTCGGCGATCCACTTCGACGACTTGAAGTCATCGATTGCGGCCTGGATGTGGTCGGGCAGATACCGCTCGGCCTGGCGAAGGTTGTCGATCTTCGCAGTAGTGCCGTCAACACCAGTCTTGAAGATGGAGTAGAGGGCGAGGTAGGGATTGGCGTCGGGACCGACCGAACGGACTTCGACACGCATCGAGCGCGAGTTGCCGATCGGAACACGGACCATGGAACCGCGATCGGTCGCCGAAGCCTTGATCTGGTTCGGCGCTTCGAAGTGCGGATCGAGGCGACGATACGCATTCACGCTCGAGTTCAGGATGAGGCAGATGTCGAGTGCGTGAGTCAAGATGCGGTCGATGAACTCCCATCCGAAGCCGGAGAGTTTCTCCTGTCCTTTTTCATCCCAGAAGAGATTGGTTTTGTCCTTCGAGATGGAGACGTTGGTGTGCATGCCGCTGCCGTTTACGCCCACGACAGGCTTGGGCAGGAAGCTCGCGGTATATCCCATGTTGTTGGCGATCTGGCGAGCGAGGAGCTTGTAGAGCTGAATCTGGTCGGCGGCCGCGACTACTTCGCCGTAGCCGTAGTTGATTTCGAACTGGCTGGGCGCGACTTCCGGGTGATCCTTTTCGTTCTGGAAGCCCATGGCGCGCTGCACTTCGGCGGCGGTGTCGATGAACTGGCGAAGAGGATCCAGAGGCAGGGAGTGATAGTAGCCACCGGTGTTGATGAATTCGAATTTGGTGGTCTCGTGGTATTTGCGCTCGGCGTCTTTGCCGGCGAAGAGGAATCCTTCGATTTCGTTTGCCGCGTTGAGGGTGTATCCCTTTTCCTTATGGAGCTTGTCGGCGTAGGTTTTCAGAACACCGCGGAGGTCGCCGGAGTAGGGCGTGCCGTCCTTGTCGATGACCGTACCGAAGACGAGGCACTTGCCGTTGCCGAATACGTCAGAGGGAACCCAGTAAAACGCGCTCCAGTCGATGCCCAGGCGAAGGTCGCTTTCCTTCTGTGCAGTGAAGCCGCGGATGGAGGAGCCGTCGAAGGTGAGGTTCTCGTAGGAGCCAAGGAGAAACTTCTTGTCGTAGTCGAGGAGATGCAGACGGCCTTCAAGGTCAGTGAAGAGAACCGTAATTGCCTTGATCCGTTTTTCGTCCTTCAAGTACTTCAACCGCTTCTCGCGGATGTCATCGATGGCGACGCGGCTCAGCCGGTCAGCCTTGGCTTGCAGATTCAGCTCCTCAAGCTCATCGTAAGGGAGCGCGAGAAAATTGCGGTACTCAGTCGACATGGTTCTCCTTCCAGACAGGAAAATGGTTGTGAGGCATTCAGAGCAAGTTTAGAGTTCTGGACATAAAGAACTCGTGAAGATTTGGCCGGCGTAAGGGCAGGTAAGCGACGGCTCGCGACCGGGAGAGACAGCAACAGAATAACAATAAGAATCAGTGCAAGTGCCGCCTCTTTAGCAGGATGAGTGCCGCATCCTGGCTCTCTGCGCGCAATTTCCACCGAGTCTTCCACAGCCGGCATTTCAAGATGCTGCATCTCGTGTGCAAAGTCACAGAAGAGTCACAAGGATGAATGATGATGATTGCGGTCGCGGTAGGTGCCCATCTGCTCCACTGAGCGAATTTTGATCACCATCGCTGAGGTGTTGTCGCTGCCGTCGTTGTCGACTGCGCGTGCGACGAGCTCATCGGCGATCTGATCGATGGGCTTGTTCTGCGAAACGATATGGGCCATGGTGGCCTCAGGCAAGCCGCCGTGCACGCCGTCGGAACAAAGTACCAGCACATCACCGGAATGAATGGTGAGCGCGGTAGTATCCGGCGAGACGAAAGTCTCCAACCCCAGCGAGCGCAGCAGCACATGCCGGGCCTCGGATCTGGCCGCTTCCGCCGGAGTGATCACACCCTGCCTGAGCTGTTCGTTAACCCATGTGTGGTCGTGAGTAATCTGCTTTGCGTGGCCGTTGCGAACCAGATAGCATCGCGAGTCGCCAACATGGGAGACCACGGCCTGATCATGTCGGAGAGCGCAAGCGACGACCGTTGTGGCCATCTTCTTTCCGCGGAATTCCGAAGCGAGGGTGCAATCGTGGACCGCGGCGTTGGCTTGCTGCACCAGGGTGGGGAGCAGGCTGATCAGCATGGCTCCGCCGGCCGAAGATTCAAATTCCCTGGTCAGCACTGAGACTGCGGTGGATGAGGCGATTTCGCCGAGGTCGAGTCCGCCTACGCCGTCAGCGACTGTGAAGAGATATCCATGAGAGCGGATTCGGTGCGGTGAGGCGGGGACAAAGGAACCTAACGCGTCTTCATTGTTGGTTCGGACTTTTCCCGGATCGCTTGCCTGACCAAACTCGACATCCAGCATGGGATTGTGCTCTCTGGTCTCCGGCGAACGGGTCTCGTTCGCAAATATCGCAGGGAACTACCGGGTGGGCAGGCGCAGAACTGCACTGCGAGGTGAACTCCACCCGGCGTTGATTCAGATTGCGGCGAGATCGCGCTCTTTGCTGCGAATGCGGACTGCACCGCCGACGGCGTAGAGAAAGATTTTCCCGTCGCCGATTTTGCCGGTGTAGGCTGCGGTGGAGATGGCGTCGATTGCCTTTTCGACGGTGTCATCGGAGATGACGAGCTCGACTTTGATCTTGGGAAGCAGATCCACGTCATACTCGCGCCCGCGGAAGACTTCGGTGTGGCCCTTCTGTCGGCCGTGTCCGCGAACTTCGGAGACGGTCATTCCTTCCACTCCCAATTCCATGAGCGCGCTTTTGACGGCTTCGAATTTATTGGGACGAACGATGGCTTCGATTTTTGTCATGACTTCCTCGCTCTCTGGTTATGGCAGCCCCGCGCGCTTAGGCCACGGGGCTGCTCTATCCAATACCAGTGGTCAATTACCGGGTGGTCAATCGCCAGTGGTGGTTGCGCTGCGCAACGGCGCCGCGTCGCGGGCTACAGAGTGTCCGGTGACTTCCTTGGCCATTCCTGCAGGTGCCGCCAGCGAAGAGATCACGTACTCGGGATAGGCCGAGATGCCGTGCTCGTGAAGATCGAGGCCGTAGGCTTCGCCTTCCGCCGATACCCGGAGCGTTCCAGTGAGATTGACAACGTACATCAGGATCAATGCCACGCAGAACGTCGAGGCGGTGACAATGGCGCTGCCGATAAACTGAGCCTTCAGCAAGGTAAATCCGCCGTGGTAGAAGAGGCCGGCAAGCGGAGCGGAGTTGTCGGGACCGGTCGGGCCCGTGGCGCCGTACTTGCCGCAGGCGAAGAGACCGAGCGAAAGAGTTCCCCAGATACCGCATATGCCGTGCACAGGAACCGCGCCGATAGGATCGTCGATGCGGAGCCACTCGAGAAGCTCTACGCCGAGGCAGACAACCACGCCTGCGATTCCGCCCAGGATGATGGAGCCGGTCGGGCTGACCCAGTAGCAGGGGCAGGTGATGGCAACGAGGCCGGCGAGGAATCCATTGACGGTGAAGCCGACGTCCCACTTCTTCGTGAGCATGTAGGCATACATCATCGCCGTGAGTCCGGCAGCGCAGGCAGCCAGCGTTGTGTTCGCGGATACGCGGCCGATGCCGGAGATGTCCATTGCGGAGAGCGTGGAGCCGGGATTGAATCCGTACCAGCCGAACCAGAGGAGCAGGCCTCCCGAGGCGGCGATGGTGAGATCGTGCGGCAGCATGGGAGCTCCGCCGTCGCGCTTGAACTTGCGACCGAGCCGTGGGCCCAGAACGATCGCTCCGGCAAGTGCGACGAATCCGCCGATCGTGTGAACGACGGTGGATCCGGCGAAGTCGTGGAAGCCGGTTCCAAGGGTGGGAAGGAAGTTGCCCGCCGATCCCATGGTGGCGAGGAAGCCATCCGGTCCCCATGCCCAGTGGCCGATGATGGGGTAAATGAATCCCGACACGCCGAGAGAGTAGAGCAAGTCACCTACGAATCCGGTACGGCCGATCATGGCGCCGGAGGTGATGGTGGAGCAGGTATCGGCGAAGGCGAACTGGAAGATCCAGACTGCGAGGAACGCTACGCCCGTGGACTCGTAGGTTTCGGGCACGTCCTGGAGGAAGAACCAGTGGTAGCCGATGAATCCGTTGCCGTGGCTGAACATGAAAGCGAAGCCGATGGCGTAGAAGAGAAGACCGCAGAGACAGGTGTCAACGATGCACTCCATGAGAACGTTGACCGTCTCGCGCGAGCGGCAGAAGCCCGCTTCCAGCATGGTGAAGCCAACCTGCATGCCGAAGACGAGGAATGCAGCGATGAGTGTCCATGCGGTGTTGATGGGATTGACCACATCCGCAGCCTTGAGCGGAGTGTCAGCTGCGTAGACCTTCGCGAAAAACACGGCCGTCATTCCAGCCATGATGAGCAGAGTTATTCCAACGCCGGCGAGCTTGCCGACGAACATGGTGGCGCCGTACTTCTGCCACTTCGGTTGACGAAGACGTTCTGCCAGTCTTGTCAGCTTTTGCGAGAAAGACAGAGTGCCTTCTCTCCGCAGAATGGATTTCATCGTGACGCTCCTTCAATTGGGTTGAATTTTGCGATACCGAACTGATCGAGAGATCCGACGGAACCTCCGCGGTCGGCGCCATGCGGAGTTCGTGGTTCGCCCAATTGGCGTCCGGGCTAAGGTGTGTTCCGGGTCTAGGGGAATGCTATGAAGAGAGCGATGAAGATGAAATGAAGAAACCAGAAATCTGTGAGTATGAGGAGGATTGTCTGGCCTAAATATCAACGGCCGAATGCTGATTTGCATTCGGCCGTTGATTGAGAAAAAGCGTGCTACCGTTTGGGTCCGAAGAAGGCGATGAAACCGGCGGTGGCGGTGAACTGGCCTTTGACGAAAGCGCCGTCGCCCTTGTGGAAGAACTCCTGATCGGACCAATCCTTGCGAAGCTCGACGCGAGTGAGAAGCCCCTCAGCCCATTTGTACTCGTAGGTTCCGGTGAACTCCTGCAGTTCCTGGGCGGTGCCAGTTGAGTAGCCGTTGTAGTCCTTGAAGTAGTCGTAGCGGACAGCAAGAGCCTGCGTGCCTGTCATCTGCCCCTTGGCGGCAACGGCGACGCCCTGCCAATGGTTGAGAGACTTGTCGATGCCTTCTTCCGTGGGGAAGTTGTTGCGGTTCTGGCCGTAGTCGTAGTTGATGTAGGCGCTGAACTTGGAAGAAGGAGTCATGAGCAGGGTCGTGTCGATCAGATTGCGATAGCCCTTCTGAGTGTTCGCATTGGAGGGGCCGGTATAGTAGTTGACGAACCAGCTTGCCTTGGGCTTGACGAGCGCGTTGGTGAGGCCGAGGGTGATGCCGCCGTTGTTGGAGGTCACGTTATTCCAGCCGTTCACAACCTGGACTCCGAAGGTGTCCGTCTTGGTGACCGGCATCGAGCTGCGAAGCCCGAAGTGGAAGTAGGGAATGGCCCAGGCAAACAAAATGGAGCGAGAATAGTTCCAGTTGTCCTTGGCCTCGATCACCTCAGCGCCTGCGGAGGTCACGAACTTGCCGAAATCCAGTTCCAGTCCCTTGGCTTTGGGTGGCTTAAGGCTGACGAAAGCCTGTTCGATGTAGTCGCCCTGATCGTGTGAGCTGCCATTGATCAGCGTGTTGGTGCGGCCGTAGAAGATGTCGACGTGAGCACCGACCGGATCAGGATCATGGTTGAGCGTGAGCCGCGCTTCGCTGAGGTTGAATTGGTCGGTTTTGTCATTGAAGTTGTACAGGTCGTTGACCTGTCCGTTGGCCAGAGAGCTGGGGCGATTGTAGTTGTAGCTGTAATAGCCGTCGATTAAACCGCTGATATCCATCGGGCCGACGCTCCATGTTGGGGCAGCAGGAGCAGCAGCGGCCGGTGCCTGTTCGGCGGGTGCCGCGGGCGGGGGTGTTGCAGGCGCCTGAGCTCCGGCCATGACTGCGAAAGTGAGCGCAGCCGCGCCCAGCGATTGGGAAATACGATGATTGAAGCTAACCGATAACGCCACAATTCCTCCTGATAGAAGATTGAATAAGAACCGAAGGGATCTCCGGGGAAAGAAGCTGACTCGCCGATGGCTCAACATAGCGAGGTGCTTCGGTGGAATTTGCACAAGCACACGAGTACAGGCTCCTTGCGAAGGCAAAGACTTCAAAAAGTTGTGCAGGCTGTGCTGCTCAGTTCGTTGTCGAGTGCTGCGGCTACGATCAGTAACGCAAACAGTTCATAAAGAACAGATGAGGATTGGGAAAAGAATTCCTAAGGCGCGGAGAGTGTTTTGTTTTCAACCTGATCGCGACAGCAGGCAGGTTCAGCCTGTGCGACATCGGCGCCGATAGACATAAAGACGAAATAAGGAACTGCTAGAATCAGAGAACATCTCCCGCGCACGAAACCCACCAGTAATGCGCACGCGGGAGCACTCTCCGATGCCGGCGATTGCCAGAGTGGCTGCGGTTCAAGGAGAGAAGGCATTTCGTTTCAGCCGCTCAATTCCAGCCAAATTCTGAAGCCTCCGACTTTTCGGAGGCGGGTCTCGAGATTCCGATTTGAGCGCATCATCGCAACCAACGGAAAGGCAGGCGAAACAGTTGGCAGGGACGTCCATCCCAATACGTGCAGCCCTGGGAGAAAGCCGTCTGCGCGGGTCAGGCACACGCTCAAGCACTCGCGTCCTTCTCTTCGTGATGGAGTGCGCGCTCGGGATTATCTCTGTTTTGCTGGCTGGATTTCTCTCGCACTGGCTGCAGTGGCTGCTACCGGTTGTGGTTCTGCTTTACCTGCTGATCATCGTGCCGGTTGCTCTCTGGTGCGGATTCTGGCAGGCGGCGGTTGTTTCGTTGTCGGCTGTCGGAGTGCAGAGTTACTTTACGGGGCGGATGGCGAGTAAGAATCCGGCGGCGGATCCGGCGAATCCGATCGAGCTGTTTGCATTTATTCTGACCGCGCTGGTGATCAGCAGGCTGTCAGCCCGGGTGACGGAGCACGCGCGTTCCTCGGACTCGTGGGGCGGGCAGATGCAAGACCTCTACGAGTTCACGCGCCGCACCCTGCAGATGAATTTGCATGTGGAGCCGGGTCTCCAACTGGTCGAGCTGGTGCATGAAATCTTTGCGCTCGAGGCGGTCGTGATCTTCGACGCCGATCTGCAAGAAATTTACCAGGCTGGCTATTGGAACGTCGATCCGCAGGAGCTTGCGCAGAACGTCTACTACTTCGAAAGCTCTGACGATGACCCAGAGACAGGAATTGCGCGGCGGGTGCTGCGGCTTGGTAACGTGCCGATCGGCTCGATCGTGGTGCGTGGAGAAACTAGCCCACTGACAAACAACGCTATCGCTTCGCTCATCGCGGTTACATTCGACCGATACCGCGCTTTCGCCAATGAAAGCCGCATCGAAACGGAGCGGCAGACTGAGCAGCTTCGTTCGACAGTGCTGGATGCGCTGGCGCACGAGTACAAGACACCGCTTACCGCAATTCGCGCCGCGTCCACGGGGCTTTCGGAGATGGGCAAGCTTTCTGCCGGGCAGGCGGACCTCGTGTCGCTGATCAGCGAGCAGACAGATCTGTTGAGCGAGCTGACGACAAAGCTGCTCACCACCGCGCGTCTCGACGCCGATGAGGTCACCGTTCATGCCATTCCAATCGGCGTCGCCTCCCTGATCGACGAACTGGTGGCCAGCATGAGCGACCGGCTTTCCACGATGAAGGTGGCAATCGATGTGCCGGACGAAGAACTCGTCCTCTGTTGCGATCGCCGGCTGATGACGATGCTGCTGACGCAGTACATCGACAATGCATGTAAATATGCAATCTACGGAACGACGATTACTATTCGCGCCGTTCAGTCGAAGAGCGAAGTGATCTTCTCCGTACACAGTTTCGGCCCCGTGATTCCGATGGCCGACCGCGAACGCATTTTCGACCGGTATTATCGATCTTCTAATTCTTCAAATCGTGCGGCGGGTACCGGGATCGGTCTTTCCGTTGCCAAGCGCGCGGCTACGATCCACAACGGGTATGTCTGGGTGACAAGCGACCAGGATGAGGGAAATACATTCTTCGCAGCGATACCGGCCCAGACACGCAAGAGGGAGTTGCAATGAATCAATCCGCTATTCGTATCCTTGCTGTCGATGATGAGCCTGCCATCCGGCGCGCCCTGCGCGCGCCACTGCTCGAGCTCGGTTTTCAGTTCACGGAAGCATCGCGCGGCGAGGAGGCCCTGCAGCTTTTGCACTCGGGCGGATATGACGTCGTGCTGCTCGACATCAATATGCCCGGAATCGGCGGGATTGAGACGCTGCGGCGCATCCGCGCGTTCTCGCCGCGGCTGCCTGTGCTGATGCTCACGGTTCGGGACGGCGAGGAAGAAAAGGTTGAGGCGCTGGAGCTTGGTGCCGACGATTATGTAACCAAACCCTTCAGCACGAGAGAGCTGATTGCCCGCATCCGCACAGCCGTGCGGCGCGTTCATGCTCCTGCGCGTGCGGAGGATGCTCCGATTGAGATCGGCGAAATCAAGCTGATCCCGTCGAAGAGGAGCGTGACCAAGCGCGGGCAGGCGGTGCATCTGACGCGCAAGGAGTTCGACATTCTCTACTGCCTGATGAGCCGGGCGGGCCGCGTTATTTCCTATGCGAAGCTGCTCACCGCGGTGTGGGGAGCCGACTGCCGCGAGGAAGTGGAGTATCTACGGACGTTCGTTCGCCAGCTCAGGAAGAAGATCGAGGACGATCCGTCGAAGCCGATATACCTCCTTACCGACGTGTATGTCGGCTACCGGTTCGCTGATGCGCAAATGCTGCAGGACGCCGGAGATGCCGCGGCCGCAGTCAGCCAGAATGACGAACAGCCAGAGAATGTCAGCTAAGGGCGCCGCCGTTTCACTTTGAGCAACACTACTTCCAGCAGCTCAGGCGTTCGGCGCGCGGCTGGAAAGCAGATGCGAGTGATCGGGTTCGCGCGCGCAGCAGGATGCGCCTGCCGTCAGCTTCGCGGGTGTATACGAGTTGCACTGGTCCAACCTGGCGTCGCCACTTGGTCGCGAAGAACTGAGCCACATTCTTTTTGCGGCCAAGGACTTCCGGCACCGCGAAGTAGTCTTCTCCGAAGAGGCGCCAGAACCTGCCTTTCGCAAGCAGATAGCGAGGATTTTCGATGGGCCTGAGTACTTCGCGTAATGTGCGAATGAAGATTGCCTGGTCGCGTCCAGTGCCGCCCTTGAGCCAGCAATATATCGATCCGTCCGGAAGGTGTTCGGCTTGAATACTAAGCTCTGCGGACGCAGTGCTGATCGACCCTTCGTACAAAAGCGAATCGAGCACCGTGTAGCCAATCTTCTCCATGCTTCGCTCTGGAGTTCCATGGCGCATCATCCGCCAGAGTGCCACGACAATCCAGGGCAATCCGGCGACGGTCGCAAGCCCGAGGACCACTGTGGGCACCAGCAGCGGATCGTCGGCACGAAATCGGCCAAGCGTTCTCGCCATCGCGGAGAAGGTGGTGGAGAAAAACAGCATGCCCTGGACCATGAGGGCTGCGATGGTATTGCGAAAAACGAATTTGCGGGGAAGGCTATCTTCGTCCGTCTTCAGGCCATGAATAATCTGCTTGAGCTGACCTGAGGCGAGCGCTTCAGTCCAATCCCTGCGCAGAGCATCGCGATCCAGGGCACGGCGGGTGGTTTGGCCATTCAAATCGAGAATCTGCTGTTCGCTGTAGGGAGGTTGTGGGAATCCGAGTCTTTCGATTCCGTTTTCGATGGCAAGCGAAGTGGGATTGACTCCGACGAATGCAGCGAACCTTCGCGACAGCAGCAGATAGTCGTTACCGGGACCGAATGGACCGGGTTCGATGCAAACGAGATGCCAGACGTTCGCTGTTTTTTCAGGAATCGCCGGATCGATGCGGATGGAGCGGCCGCGCATCTGGTTGGATAGTACGAACGATCCAACGAAGGTAGCGAGGATCAGTGTGTTAATGGTCGGTGCGTCCCATCCCTCGCCCAGGAGCGATTTTGTTCCGATCAGGACGGTGATCTGGCCCCGCTCGAAGAGCGAGGTGATGAGACGCACGGAGTTCTGGCGGTTCTCCCCGGCGATTTGCACCCGCAGGTAGTCGGAATCATGAGGCATCGGATCGAAGACGAGGTCAGACAATTCCAGTCCCTGTTCCTCAGCAGCGCTCATGGCAAGATCCTTCACGGATGCGGGGATGATGACGAGCGAGCCGCAGAGAACACCGAGTCTCACGGTAGGGATAGCTGCGCAACGAAGCGTCTCGAAGATTGGAACTGCGCCGATGTCTTCGAAAGCGGCTGGATCTTCGCTTGTCTTTGGCAGATCGGACTTGCGGATATAGTCGGTGAGGATCGCGCATCGGAGCTTCGACTGCAAAGAGCCAGATTCGAGACGTACAATTTCTTCGATGGAGTGGAGTTTGGCCTTCGAGGTCGTCAGTAATTTCGAATGATCAGACGGTTGGCGTAGAACAACCCTGCGACGCTCGACGGCGCCAATCGCGACGAGATCGCGCCTTAGAGATTTGAGCATTGCATCGATGGTTTGAAAACTGCCAGCGTCGGCGTAGAGCGCTTCGGTGAGCAGAATCTCAAGCCATTCGAGACTGAGGTCGGGAACCGATTTGGATTCGGCTCCGAGTGCCTTCAGGACAGGTTTCGGGATCTCGTGGCCGGCAGACTTCAGGAACGCGACCATGCTCGACAGGTACTCGGGATTGTCGAGAATCTCCTCAAGACGACAGTCTGGGTCGATGATCCATGGGTGACGTGTGACGGCAGCAGCAAAATCGTGGTTCGCTTTGATCTGTTCTACAAATGCTTCGACCGACGCTCGAAAATCGAGGAACTTCTTCAGTTCGGCGGGACCTGGGGTACTGAAGAAGACGTAGTCCTGGTGAGGACAGAGGTCGCCCTGCAGTACGAGTTCTGGAACCGCTACTTCCGCGTCGACCGGTCCACACAGGTCTTCGTAGCGTTGCCACTCTAAGGGCGAAACGTCGTACGGAGGTGTCGCTGTCAGGGCAACAAGAGTCGGCTTCATTTGTTCGACGACTGAGTTCAGGGTTCTCCACCACTCGGAGCGCAGATGGTGCGCTTCGTCCAGCACGAGAGTCTTGAATCCGCGGAGGCGATCGGGTAGTTCATTGCCGATGGCGGAGTTCGCATTCTCTTTTTCGTTCGAAGTGCTCGTTGCAGCACGGACCTCGTCCTCGACCACGGCATCTTCCGTTTCCTCGGGATCACCGGAGCACAGAGCATGGAGAGCTTGATAGGTGGCGATTGTCAGGAACTGCGGATCGCGAAGGTCCGTTGAAGCCCACTGAGGCTCGGACGATCCGTCCGCAAAGAACTGCTGGGACATTCTCTCAAGCCACTGATTGCGAATTGTGATGGTGGGGGCCAGGATGAGCGTGGGCTGATTCAGCCTGCGGACGACTTCCAGGCCGAAGATGGTCTTGCCGGATCCGGGTGCGGCGACGATGTGCAGCCGCCTGTCTTCCAGATAGAAATCGAGCCGGGCAAGAAGGCGAGCCTGATGAGTGCGCCAGTTCTTGCGGAATGCCATTTCCTGGGGAAAGGTGGTCCTTCCTGGAGCGGTCGGAGCGGAAGACATGGCAGATGTGGATTATATCCGCGACGGGAGACAGCAGCAGACAGTATCGCCGGTTATCGGAGTTTCGGGATCCGAGACGATCTGTCGGGGCGTATACCCGGTGGCATACATGGGTGACTCCAGTCACTTTGCACCTGACCTGCAGCCAATAGGATTGGCTCAGGCACATGTGTCAGTGTGCGCGGGAGGACAGGAATGAATCTCGGGTTCATCGAAAGTAAAACGTACGACGAGATCGCGATTGGCGATACTGCGTCGACGGAGCATGTATTAACGACAGACGACGCGATGGCCTTTGCTTCAATCTCCGGCTTCCATGCTGTCCTGAACTCGGATGAGCAGACGCAGCGTGGCGGGGGAGTTCCTCCTACAGGGCCGAACATGTGGTGCGCGTCGCTGATTTCGGGTTTGTTCAGCATGAACACACCGGGCCCGGGATGCACGTTGACCAACGTGTCGCTGTCGTTCAAGAACCGGATCCGCGTTGGCGATCGAATTCTCGTCAATGTGAAGGTAGTGGCAAAAGACGAAGCAACCAAGAAGATCATCTTCGACTGCGACGCGAAGAATGGTGCGGGTACGGCTATTTTTACCGGGACTGCAGACCTGCTGGCGCCCACGGAGAAGACGCGCTGGACTACTTTACCCGTTCCTGAGCTCATCGTTAACAACCAGTATCGGCACTACCTGGGTTTGATCGAACGCGCCAATCAGAAGCCCCCGGTGAGAACCGCGATTGTCTGGCCGTGTGATGAGGTTTCTCTCGGGGGTGCGTATCAGGCGTTCAGAGACAACCTGATCGCTCCTGTTCTTGTCGGTCCAGAGCGCGTGATTCGCGAACTTGCGGAGAAGATGAACATCGATCTCGGCAGCATCACCGTTGAGAACGTAGAGCAGAGCCGTATGGCCGCAGTCCGCGGTGTTGAACTGGCACGCAAGAACGAAGTGCAGATGCTGATGAAGGGCTCGCTGCATACGGATGAGTTGATGGGCGCCGTGGTGTCGCGCGACGGCGGCATGCGCATTGGCAGACGCATCAGTCACGTGTTTGCGCTGGACGTGCCGTCGTACCACAAGACGTTGTTTGTTACAGACGCGGCAGTGAATATTCAGCCGGACTTCGAGACAAAGGTCGATATCCTTCAGAACGCGATCGACATGATGCACGTGATCGATATCCCAAATCCGAAGGTGGCCATCCTCTCGGCTGTGGAGTCGGTGAATCCGGCAATTCCTTCGACGCTCGATGCTGCGGCCCTCTGCAAGATGGTGGACCGCGGGCAGATTACGGGTGCGATCGTGGACGGTCCGCTCGCGTTTGATAATGCGATCTCCAGCGATGCGGCGCGGATCAAGAAGATCAAGTCGGAAGTCGCAGGCGATGCGGATCTGCTGATGGTTCCGAACCTGGAAGCAGGGAACATTCTGTTCAAGGAACTGCAGTATCTGGCCGGCGCACTTGCGGCCGGCGTTGTGGTGGGAGCGAAGGTTCCTGTGGTGCTGACCAGCCGCGCGGACGGGGAACTTGCGCGTATGGCAAGCTGCGCACTGGGTGTTCTGCTGGCAAAGCCTGCGCCGGATCGGGCCTGATCGACCCGGGCGGCCAATATTCAGAGAACGGCGTGTTAGAACAGATTCGTGCCTAACGACTCTGGTTTTACTCGCCGTTCTTTTGTTGGTGGAGCGATCGCTGCCGGTGCTGCGGCTGCTGCCGGCGCGGCGCATGGGCAATCTGCGCCTGCTCACATTGCAGCTACGCGAAAGACCGCCTTGTTGGATGTCCTTCGCCTTCCCGATCATGCGACTGCGTTTGCCGGTCTCAGTCATTCCATTCCGCTCTCGAATGCAGGGCAAACCTTGCACGCGGCTGGCGTCGAAATTCGCTTTCAGATCCTGGCCAGCCAGATGGCTGTGTCCATCGATTGTCCCGGGCACGAGCTGACGCACGTCCACTTGCGGTGGAATGCGGATGTAGCTCCCGGGATTCGCTGTCTTGGAGATCACTGGGAGCGGAGCTACGGTGACCTGGCATGGCGCGGAATTGTCCCGGAGCGGGTGATGCCGTGGTATTTCCTGACGTGGGATGGCAGCGCATGCAACGGCTACGGCGTTAAGACGGGCGCTGCATCTCTATGTTTCTGGCAGGTGGACGGAGAAGGTGTCTCGCTTTGGCTGAATGTCTCGAACGGCGGCGAGGGCGTGCAACTCGGATCGCGAGTGCTGCACGCGGCGACGATCGTGAGCCGTGCAGGAAAGCGCGATGAAGACGCGATCGATTCGGCGCGGGCATTCTGCAGGATGATGTGCGAGAAGCCTCTCCTGCCTGAGGGACCTCTGTACGGATCGAATGACTGGTACTACGCCTACGGGAAGAATTCGGCAAAGCTGACATTTCGCGACGCGGATTTGATGGCAGAGCTTAGCTCAGGTCTGACGCCTCGGCCGTTCACGGTGGTCGACGACGGATGGCGCGATACTTCGCGGTTTCCGGATATGCGAGCCGTCGCAGCGGGGATCAGGGAGCGCAAGGTTCGGCCGGGAATATGGATTCGTCCGCTGATTGCGCCTGCGGAAACTCGGGCCGAGCTGTTGCTGCCCGGCGGGCGGTTTGGGAGGCAGGAGCAGAGGGCCTCAGATCTGGCTTACGATCCGACGGTGCCTGCGGCGTTCGAGTTGATCACGGCCAAGGCGAAAGAAGTCGTCGAGTTTGGATTCGAACTCGTGAAGCATGACTACTCCACCTATGACCTGCTGGGGCGCTGGGGCTCGGAGATGGGAGCCAGTCCGACGACTTCGGGGTGGCATCTGCACGACAGGACGCGGACGAACGCCGAAGTGATTCAGGATCTGTATTCGGCGCTTCGCAAGGCGGTGGGAGACAGGACGCTTCTGCTGGGCTGCAACACCGTAGGACACCTCGGCGCCGGAATCTTCGAATCGCAACGTACAGGGGACGACACCAGCGGACAGCATTGGGAGCGGACCCGAAAGATGGGTGTCAACACGCTGTCATTCCGTCTGGCGCAGGACGGCACATTCTTTGCGCTCGATCCTGATTGCGTGGGGATCACACCTGAAATTCCCTGGGAGCAGAACCGGCAATGGCTCGACGTGATCGCCCGGAGCGGGGCGGCGCTGTTTGTCTCGCCCGATGCGGCGGCGACCGGGCCGGAGCAGAAGAAGGCGATCGAAGAGGCGTTCCGAATCGCGGCGAAGGGAGGGGCAGGGCTCCGTCCGGCTGACTGGCTCGACACGACTTCGCCCGAACGGTGGTCCGGCGCAGGCGGCGAAGTCCGGTATCGGTGGTGCGAAACCGAAGGATCAGATCCATTTGCAACTTAGCGCTCAAGTGGAGCATAGGCAGGCGGAAACAAAGCATCAAGCGAAGGCGCAACCCACGCCGTAAAAGTAGCGATCGTACGCTGACAAAAAGTCAGCGACTCATTCTCGCAATCGCCGTCTTTTTGGCAATCATCGGAATCCTATGGTGGCAACTGGCATTTGGGCGAAGCTATAAAACGCTTTCCAGCACATTGAAAAACCGCCCTGCCTGCGATCCCGGTTGATTCTTCCGAGGAGCGGTTTCCCTCGCAAACACAATAAATCTTTCCAGGAGGCAGCCTTTTCAAGTGTATTAGTGTTCTAATACAAAGATAGATGAGGAGGGGCTGAAATGAGGATTCTACGTTCGGTGAATCGGAGGGGATTCAGTGTCGGCACAGCGGGCTGGTTCACGGTCCTTAAACCGAACACCTGGTTTCCGGCGTCGCGGCTTCCGAACACGCTCCGACCTGTGATGCGAACTTCGGAAACAGCGTCGCATCTGGCCGGGCCACAACCTTCCGCGAGGGCTGTGCGCTGGTCGGCAGTGGAGCAAAGACCCCAAACCCAACATCGCGTGCGCGCGGCGTCGGCGATCTTTGGTGGGATTGCAATCACCACGTTTATGCTCTGGTGGATCATGCACCCTTAGTTTTAGCCGCGTTTTGCACAGCCCTGTTGACTTTTGCCGATCCTGAGGCTGGCTGCGGGCTTAGTAAAGCGATCAATCCACTTAAGTAAGTGGGTGAGCGGTTACCGAATGGCGATTGCCCTGTTTTTGAGGCCGGGCTATAAGTCTGTTAAGCGATCAACACAGCTGACAAGACCAATGACGAACAAAGGAAAGTTTTCTCATCGCCTCAACTCGGACGGCACAGTCGATTCGATCTGCCACGAATGTTTCGTGACTGTCGCCAAGGTGCAACGTGAAACCGACCTGATTCCCAGGGAGCATCTTCACGCCTGCAATCAAGCAGCAATCGAGTGGTACCGCATGCCCGCTCGCCAGTTGAGGCTCGCATAAAAGTTCGCGGGCGCGCGTGCAGTCAGTTCCTCCGCGCCTGCCGCTCCGCTCGTGCGAGGTCACGATCGGCAGCTTAAGCATGGGGTGACAAGATCGCCGCCCCTGAAAACGCCCGTTTCTGGCCCGTTACGGGTGTTGCCGAACTGTCCGCCATTGAAAGTAATCAGGGGCAATGGCGGACAGTATCGGATTCTTTTCTGGCACATCTACGATTCAAAACTGAATAGAATGTGGCCATGGAGAAGGCTGTTCCCATCATTCCTGCCGAAAACCTCGCTGTTGCGAAGGCGTTCTACGTTGAGCGACTCGGCTTCGACGTTTCATTCGAGATAACGGACGACGGCCATTCCGGGCTGCTGGGAATCAAGCGGGGAACGATCGAGATAACGCTGGATTGCCCAATGGCCGGGCACGGCAGAAATGCCTGTGTCGCACTCCAGGTCGATGACGCCGATCGTTATTACAACGAGTGGAAAGACAAGGTCGATCTGTTGAGAACCCCAAAGGACGAAGAGTGGGGCGCTCGAACATTCGATCTGCTCGATCCATCCGGCAATACCCTTTTCATCATGGGTCCCGGTCGTTCGAAGTAGCGCCATTCAGCAAGTCAGAAAAGCGGATTCGCTATGGGCCAGATTCGGGTCCTGCACCCTTGACTGGCGAGCGGCCCCTCACGCTGATCCGAACTCCTTGAGCGCTGTGCCCGCTGCGCGCAGGTTCTCCAGCTTCATCTCAGAATATTTCCGCGAGAGAATGACTCCGTCCGCCTCACCGCGTAGAGCTGCGAGCACGACTGCTTTCGTTCCGTCGGGTGTGCATTTGGAATTGCCTGCCGCGGTTGGAATATCGATGTCGATGCCGGGCCACAGCTTGGTCTTCTGGTCCTTCAAGGCTTCTTTCGCCCGCTTCGTTTCGCGATAGACATAGTCTGCCGAGAAGCCTGCTGTGGGCAGATCCTTCAAGCCGGCCTCTTTCCCGTAGTCCAGCACGCGATAGTGAAACTCGAGGAGCTCCTGCTTCGGGACGTCGGAGAAGTACGTGCTTCCCACACTGTTGACGTAGTCCGCCATGCGCTCGCCGGCGCAGTTCTGATACATCACCACTTTCAGGAAGTCGGAGTAGGGAGCCATTTCCGCCAGGTCCTGCTCCGCGCGGTAAATGGGATTGAAGGAGTTGTTATGCCAGATGTGCCAGCCGACGCCGAGTTTTGGATTGACCGATTTCACCCGATCGTAGATTGCTTTCTGAGCCTCGCGCAGGCTGGAGGTCCATAGGTTTTCCCACGCCAGCATCTCGGGATAGCGCAGCATGAGCCGCCAGAGTTCGACATAGCTGCCGTCTACGGGCCGGACACCTTTGCGGCTCGCCTCGACAAACTTCTCCAGGGCCAGGAAGCCCTGCTTAGCCCGCTCCGGGTTGATGCCCTGGCGACGCGCCTTCGCATAACAGAACTCGCAGAAGCAGGTGGCTGTTGATGGTTGCGGGTGACCGTGGCTCGCCCCCAGCACGTTCGACAGCGCTCCCTGCCGCTCGGAGCCCCACATGATGCCGTCGATCTCGTATGAGCGGGACCAGTCTTCCGCGATCTCCTGAAGCCAGGAGAGGTAGTCAGGATTGTTGAAGCAGAGTGTCCCGGCCTTGTTGCCTGAGAGCTCCACCTCCTGAAGCTTCTCGATGTTGGGCAGGTTGCGGCGGAAGACGTCCTCGTACCAGCAGATGGTTTTCATGCCGCGCTTTTTCGCTTCCGGGATCACCTGCTCCAGCACATCGAATGCGCCAAGATCAGGCGCGCGAAAGTCCTTGAAGGCGGTGTTGGCGTAATACTTCGCATTGATGTTTGTGTACGCGCCGCCGAAGAAGGTGTCGCTGTCGTATTTCTGGCTGCCGTGATCGGGAAGCGGCTGTCCTGGAACCTGGCGTCCGGCGATGCCGCGGCCGTAGGTGAATGTGGCAACGAAAAGCGTGTTGATGGAAGCGCTCTTCTGAAATTCGTCGAGAACCGGAGCAACGCCCTCGTCGGCGAAGGAGACGGCCCCGACTTGAATCCCGATCATCTTCTCTTGCTTTTCTGGCTCCGCCGCCGCGTGAACGCCTTGAAGAGAAGCGGCGGCGAGTGTTCCCGCAACATTCTGTAGAAATGACCTGCGATTCATCAATGGCTCCCGTCGAAATCATTCGACAACTTCGCCATCTTAACCTGCGTCTCGCCTTAAAACCGAAATGCGGCGTGCCTGAGTCCGTGGATCTCCGAGCGGCGGGAGTTCGATGCTCCGCCGTCATTTCGCAGCTGCAGAGGAAGGGTTGGGGAACCGCTGCGGGCGTTAGACTGATCTCTATTCATCAAGACATGCGGGAAAGAGGGCGGGATGCGTCGAGGGATAATGCTTGCGATTTTGCTGGCGGGGATTGCGCCGGCGTTGCGGACTCAATCAGTGCCTGCAGCGGTCTATACCGATCCGCCTGCCGATGCCGCGCATCCGGCTCGGATGGAAGTGCTGCACATTCCGAGTCATGGGGTTTCAATCAACGGAGTGCTGTATGCCCCATCGGGTGCTGGGACTCATCCCACGATTGTCATTTGCCACGGATTGCCCGGAAATGAGAAGAATCTCGACCTGGCGCAGGCAGTGCGCCGTGCGGGCTGGAACGCCGTTACATTCAACTACCGCGGATCGTGGGGCAGTCCCGGGTCGTTCCGGTTTGCGCAGAACCTGGAGGACGCCGATGCGGTTCTAGCATTTCTGCGCGAACCGGCAAATGCGACAAACCTCGGAATTGATACGAGGAGAGTCGTGCTCGCGGGCCACAGCATGGGCGGATGGGTCACAGCGCTGACTGCGGCACACCACCACGATCTTGCAGGCGCGATCCTGATCAGCGCGGCGGACATGGGCCGGATAGGAGAGCTGCCGCGTGACAAGCGCGTTCCATTAATGGCCGACGATATGGAATCGCTTGCCGGCGTGACAGCCGCGTCGATGGCGGAAGAAGTCGGACGCAATGCCAAAGCGTGGGAATTCGACAACGCAGTGGACGGTTTAAAAGGCCTGCCGCTCCTGGTGCTTTCATCGAATGATGGCCTGGCGCCGCAGACGGATGCACTGGTCAGCGCAATTCAAGCAAAGGGCGGGCATGACGTCAAAGCTATACATCAGCCGACCGACCATGGGTGGTCCGACCACCGCATTTTTCTGGAAGGTGCGGTGATCGAATGGCTAGGGCAGCTGAAGTAAGCACTTGGGAGCCCTGGAAGGACTTCGTCGATCCTGACTTTCCATGCTCAACTGTGCCCGGGTTGGTTGTTTGCTTGATGAAAAGAGACTGAGCACACCATCTGCGGCTGCAAAAGACTTGAACTACGCTTAAGCAGCACGATGTCATTATTTCTGCGGATTGAAGATCAGAAGCGCGAGCTGCTTGAAGAACTCGGCGGGTGGAAGCCGGAGCGGCTTCGATTCCAGCCCGGAGCAAACGAGTGGTCAGCTCTTCAGATGGTCGATCACATCATGCGCACCGAGCGAGAAATCCTGCTCGTCGTCTACAGCAATGAAGGTTCCAACCACTCTGTCGGTATCGTCGACCGGCTTCGCACTCGTTTCGTTCACTCAGTGTTTCGAAGCAAGCGACGGGTTAAAGTCCCCTCGTCTGCTCGCATTGTCCTTCCCGGATCGGTCACCGACCTGGACGTCTTGGCAATGCAATGGAACGAAGTTCGAGCCACTCTGGCTCAAAACATCGAGCGGCTTGTTGCTCAACCGCTCGGTAGGGGGATTTTCAGGCACCCGGTCGGCGGATGGATGGATATGCAGGCGGTGCTCGAATTCTTCTCGGTTCACATGTTGCATCACGGATTTCAACTTGAGCGGCTGCACGCAGCTTCCGATCGCTTGAAGTAGATGTCAGGCTGCGGTCATTGCGAGACAGTTTTCTGGATCTATTCCCGGTGACGCAACGCCTGAACTACTCGTCGTAGTGAAGAAGGCTGAAGACGTCGTACTCTTTGAATCGGTCCCGGCCTTTGAGGAAGTCGAGTTCCACGGCGAAGGCCAGGCCGGCAATTTTTCCGCCTAGCTGATTGACGAGTTTCACGGTTGCTTCCATGGTTCCGCCGGTGGCCAGGAGGTCGTCGACGAGGACCACGCGCTGGCCTGGCTCGATGGCGTCCGTGTGAATCTCGAGTGTGTCCGAACCGTATTCGAGATCGTAGGTGACACGGGCTACAGCCGAGGGGAGTTTGCGCGGCTTGCGGACTGGAACAAACCCGGCGTTGAGCCGATAGGCGAGGGCCGGGCCGAAGATGAATCCGCGGGCCTCGATGCCGAGGACGAGGTCGATGCGCTGCTCGAGATAGTGAGCGGCAAGGGCGTCGATCATTTTGGCGAAGCCGGTCTTGTCTTTAAGCAGCGTGGTGATGTCGTAGAAGAGGATGCCGGGCTTGGGAAAGTCGGGTACGGTGCGCACGAGGGCTTTGAGCTCTTCTACGTTGATCGGCTTGGATTTGGGCATGAAGAAATTATAAGAGGCTGGCCACGCGGGCTACCAGGCGCCCTCGATCTGGAAAGAGCCCAGGTTCTTTGCTTCTTTTTCGTCGAGATGATGTTCGAGCAGGCGGTCGACGCGGCTGCCGCGGGGGCCGCGCCGAAGGCTCTGGCGAAGTTCGTCGAGATCTTCAGCGGAGCCGGAAGCAACGATTTCCACGTCGCCGTCCTCCGTGTTGCGCACCCAGCCGCGCAGGTCGAGTTCGCTGGCTTCCCGGTGAACAAACCAGCGGAAGCCTACACCCTGCACGCGACCCTGAACGAGGAAATGAAGAACCATGGCGACCATGGCCAGTGTTTCAGAGGGCGGACTGGGCGCGCAACTGCCGGCGCGCTACACTGAAGCTACTCATGGTTTTTGTTCTCGATAACTACGATTCGTTCACCTACAACCTTGTCCAGTATCTCGGAGAGCTGGGCGCGGATGTTCAGGTCCGGCGCAACGACGAGGTGACAGTGGACGAGGTGGAAGCGCTGAAGCCGGAGCGGATTCTGCTTTCTCCGGGACCCTGCACTCCGAGCGAGGCGGGAATCCTGGTACCGCTGATCCGTAAGATGGCCGGGAAGGCCCCGATCCTCGGAGTTTGCCTGGGTCATCAGGCCATCGGTGAGGCCTTCGGCGGCGAGGTGGTGCGCGCGCACAGCCTGATGCATGGGAAGACGAGCAAGGTGGACCATGACGGAAAGGGCGTATTTTCCGGGCTTCCGACGCCCTTGACTTGCACGCGATATCATTCGCTGATTGTGGCTGAGGGATCGTTGCCGAAGGTGCTTGAGATCACGGCGCGGACCCCGGAGGCAAATGGTGCAGGGAAGAAGGGCGAGACGGTGATTATGGGCGTGCGGCATCGCAGCCTGCCAATCGAAGGAGTGCAGTTCCATCCCGAATCCGTGCTGACGGAAGGCGGGCATCAGATGATTCGCAACTTCCTGGAAATGTAGGGCGATGCAAGCTCCCCTGAACACAATGAAAATCGGACTGAGTTTGATTGCGGTGGGGGTCGTTGCGTGCGCGTTACGCGGCCACGGACAGGAACCCTCTCAGCCAGTTCAGCCGCAGCCTGCGCCCGCGCAGCCAGCGGCGACCAGCCCGACACAGATCCAGCAGCCGCTTCCACCGCCGTCAACTCAGCAGATGCCGCTGGCCTCGACGCAGACAGGGCCAACAGCGTCCGGACCGATTGCAATTGTTCCTCTGGACAGTAAGGACCCAGGAAGCGCGGCAATTGTCACAGGCGCCCTGCAGGTTGCCAACGGCCGTGCGATGATCGCGACGAATGGCGCCATCACCGCCGGAGCAACTACGACGGAGGTGACGCTGCCGCATCGCGGGGTGCTGCGGGTGTGCTCCTCGACGACGGTGAAGCTGGCGTCGGACGCGAGCGTGCCGAAGGGCGAAGTGGCCGGACTGATGATGGTGATGGACCACGGCGCGATGGAGGCGAGCTTTGCGACGGGGCGAAATTCGGACGTGCTGCTGACGCCGGATTTCCGGATCTTGATTGGCGGCCCCGGAGCCGCCGATGTAAAGGTGCGGCTGGCGCAGCACGGCGACACATGCGTCGACAACGCTGGAGTGAATGCGCCGTATGTGCTGGTGACGAGCGTGTTCGATGGCGGAATCTATCGCGTGCAGGCGGGGCAGCGCGTGATGTTCCAGCATGGCAGCGTGTACGCGGTTGTCGATCAGGAGAAGGAGTCATGCGGCTGCCCTGAATCCGCGCGGCCCAACAGCAACGATTTTCCTGAGGCGCAGAGTGCAGGATTTTCGCCGCTCGCGCCAGCGGGGCCTTCCGGTGCGATTCCGCAGAATACGCCGACCGAGGCGACGGACACGTTCGTTCACAAGAGCGGAGAGCCCGCGTCAGAGACAGCTACTGTAGTAGCGAAACACAATACGCCTTTACCGCCAACCGAGCCGGTGGCGAAGCAGCCCAAGCCGCACAAGGCAAAGAGCAATAAAGGGCCGGGATTCATGAGGCGCATGGGACACTTCTTCCGCCGGCTGTTTGGCGCGGAATAGTCTCAGTCAACGCGGTCGCCAGGTCTACCTCTGCTTCTATGCGGAGTCGCTGCCGTAGATGGCCTGTCCGTACTCGAGGATTGTGACAAGAAAGACACCTCCGACGATGTTGCCGAGGACCGCAGGACCGAACCACTGAAAAAAGGCAAGCCATGGCGCGTGATGGCTGAGGATTGTGGTCATGATTTCGCAGGAGCTTGCGATGCAGTGTGCGAAATCGCCAAGGCCCACCACGTAGGTGAGCATCCAGATGACCATTACTGATCCGGTCACGGAGTGGGACGCAGAGACGAGCCACGCGGCAAGGGCAATCATCCAGCCGGCGATGACTCCTGACCAGAAGACTGTCGAAGCGGGATGCGAGATGGCCTTTGCACCCAGCTCTGACATGGCACTGACAAACGTGGGTTCGATGGCGGAGGTGCGCGTAGCGAGTATGGCGAATGCGAACGCGCCTAGAACGTTGCAGGGCAGAACAACTGCCCAAAGGCGCATGGTGTTCCAGAACTGGCGCTTCTCTTTCAAAACCAGAGCAACGGGATAGAGTGTGTTCTCAGTGAAGAGCTGCGATCGGCCGATGATCACAACGATGAAGCCGAGCGGATAAAACATGCGCGAGAGGATCCGCGCGTGCGGCGAGTCGCTGACCAGTGAAAAGGCGATAGCCGTGCCGAGAGCGGAAAGTCCCATGAAGGCCCCGGCACCGAAGCCGGAAAGAGCGAGGGCAAGGCTTGATCGGTCGAGCTCCTGCCTCGCGTTTGTCGCAACCTGTTCGTAAATGTCCTCAGCAGAGGGGCGCTGGAGGTCCTTTTGCTTACTTTCTGTGGGAGGTTTTTGTTCTTCGTTGTCGGTGATATTGGTTTCTGGCATGCCATCCCACATCTCTGCACGCCTGCTCGGGCAAGAGGCTCGAGTCGCGCGGCGTGTTCAGGGATAGATGCCGTTTCCCGCGGCGGGGTCTTAAGGGATTGCGGACCCTATTCAGTCGGCAGGCAACGTGACGGCTGGTTCGGCAGACCAGATTGGAGGCGCTGCCGCGACAGGCTCGCGCTTTGGCGCCGGCGCCAGCACATAGTGGAAGAACGAAGAGATGGCGATCGTGACTGCTGCGCTCGCAACGCTGAGCGAAAGCTGCATCGTCGGTGTGTGCGCGAAATAGAGGAAGGGAACCCGGACGATCCCATTCAGAAGGAAAATGGCGAGAGAAATGTTTCCGATTTTCTCGAGCGCCTTGGATTCTCTCAGAACCGGGCGAAGCTTGCTGTAGACCCAGAGGCTGGCGATCAGTGCTGAGAGCGAACTGAAATGGGCGAAGCTGGAATATTTGCCGCCAAGAATGAGAATGGCGAAGGCCGGCACGGCCATATAGAACCTGATGCGGAGCGGGTAGCGCGCAGCAATGATTCCGAGGCAGAGTATGCGCATGCGCCCGATAGGAGTCATGGAGAGGTTGATCAAGAGGTCGGCGAGATGTGGATTCGCCCAATGTGTGATGTAGTAGCAGGCGAACGAAAGAACGACGAGACTTGGCCATCCGAAACGCCGCATGATTCCGCGCAATAACGGAAACAGGGCGTAGGCCTGCATGATGAAGGGAATAAACCACCACGGTCCGACGGGTGGGAGGCCAAGACCCGGCAAAAGGGTTGAGACCCCTGCAAGCATGAGGAAAAGCTCAGGAGCTGCATCGCTGACCACCCACGGAAACCCTACCTTGATAGCGGTGAGAAAAACCCAGAAAAACATCGCGAGGATGAACATCGGGTAGAGCTTTCTCACGCGGGACCACATGAAGCTCCGCCACGAAGATGGGTCGTCCCAATGTGTTTTGGCGAGGCCGTAGGCGGAGAGGAAGATGAAGATCTGTACGCCGTAGTGACCGTAGAAAGCGAAGAGCGCCTGAATTGCTAAAGAAGGCTGAGAGACGGTCTGAAGAAAGACTCCCCATCTTGCAGGATCGAAGTCGAACTCGTTCTCGTGAACCTTTACGGCGATATGGAAGAAATTGTGAAAGACGATTGCCAGGATGGCGAGAGCTTTCAGTACGGTGGTGTCTTTTTGGTCCAGTTCGTTGAGCCGAACGTGTGACGAGAAAAGCTTCTGCGCAAATGAAAGCGGGCGGCGAAGCGGCGAATTCGAGCTATCTGTGATCACGAACGTCCCTGAAAATCTTTTTCCCGGGAATTTAGCCCTGTTTACTGTCGCCTGTGCCACAGGCGTACGCCTGAGGGACAACCTACTGTGTTTCAGGAGACCTCTTCGACGTCAGCTCTGCACGAGACGGCAGCGAGAAAAGGGTCGCCTTTTGGGGATACAAATCAATGAAGCAATTCCTTGGAGAGTAGCAATGAAGTTACCGAAGGGCAAGTAGCGGAGGTAATCAAGGTAATGTACCCGTGACTCAAGTGTGTAAAGAAAATCCCAACTAGAGTTCGCGGGCGCGCTCGATGGCCCGAATTACCGCCTGGGCCTTGTTAAGAGACTCCTGGTGTTCGAGTTCCGGGACGGAGTCGGCTACGATGCCGGCCCCAGCCTGGACGTAGCCCTTGCCTCCAGTGGTGAGCAGCGAGCGGATTGCGATGCAGGAATCGAGATTTCCGGAGAAATCGGCATACAGGACCGCGCCGCCGTATGTCCCCCTGCGGGACGGCTCGAGTTCCTCGATGATCTCCATGGCGCGAACCTTGGGAGCACCCGAAAGGGTTCCGGCAGGGAAACAGGCGCGCAGTGCGTCGACCGCCGTGAGCTCCGGACGGAGTTTGCCTTCGATGGTGCTGACGATGTGCATGACGTGGCTGTAGCGCTCGACGAACATCAGGCGGTCGACTTTCACCGAGCCGAATTCGCTTACGCGGCCCACGTCATTGCGGCCGAGGTCGACAAGCATCACGTGCTCGGCGCGCTCTTTGTCGTCGCTCATCATTTCGTTTTCAAGCCGTTGATCTTCCTCCTCATTGTTGCCACGGGGACGCGTGCCGGCGATCGGACGGTATTCGACTTTGCTGTTGTGCACGCGGACCAGGAGCTCCGGTGAAGAGCCCGCGAGTTCCAGCGCTGGGGACGTTTTTGTCTTTCGCCCCGTCGTCTTAGCTGAAGACCCAAGCGGCCCGTCGGGAGTGATGCGGAGAAAGTACATGTACGGGCTGGGATTGACAGTTCGCAGGGAACGGTAAATCTGAAAGGCATCCATTCCCGTGGAGAGATCGAGACGCTGAGAAAGGACGGCCTGGAAGATGTCCCCTGCGGCGATGTATTGCTTGATACGCAGAACGGCGTCGCAGTATTTTTTCTTGCTGGTGCGGCGATTCACCTTAACTGGCTTCCCAGGTTTGGCAGCTGGGAGCTTGGGGAGAGGACGCGAAAGTCGCTTTTCGAGCGCTGCGAGACGTTTGACGGCGTTGTCGTAAGCGGCGTCGGGACTTGTGAGAGTGACGTCGGCGGTGATGATCATCCAGATCTGCTTGCGGACGTGGTCAAAGGCGAGAACCTCGTCAAAGAAGAGGAGGCATGCGTCGGGAACGCCCAGCTCATCTTTGGCGTGGTTGGGAAGACGCTCTATCTGGCGAACAGCATCGTAAGCGAAGAACCCGACTGCTCCGGCCGTGAAGGGAGGAAGGCCCGCTATGCGCGCAGGCTTGTGGCCACCGAGGGCATCGCGAAGAATGTGAAAGATATCGCCATCCATGTGCGTGGTGCGGCCCGCTTCGGTGATGTCGATCTGACGTCCTCGGGCGACGATGCGCTTGTACGGATTGATACCTATAAAGGTGTAGCGGCCAACCTGCTCGCCATTTTCGACAGATTCAAGAAGAAAACACTCGCGCTCCTGCCAGGCCGCCCGTAGAAAGGCCGAAACCGGGGTTTCGAGATCGGCGGTGAGCGTGTGGCAGACGGGAACCAGGGTGTGCTTCTTCGCGAGTGCGATGAAGTCCTTGCGACTGGGCTGGATGGAACTGGATGAGGGCTTCACTGGTCCAGTGTAGCTGGTGAACTGGGGTGAAATGTCAGAGGTCAGGCTCTCCAGACTCAGCCTTCAGAAGCTGCTAACTAAGCATCGGATTGCGCCGCGAAAGAGCGGCACAATCCGACTAGATCAATCTTATTTGCAATTCGGCGGAGCCACGAGGTAGATCCCTCCGGATTTGAACTCAGGGTTGAATCGTACGAAACCGTCCTTTTTCGGGAAGATTGTCGTCCACGAGATGACGGCTTCATCCTGGCCCGTGTTGGTAACGTTGTGAACCTGACCGGGGGACTCGACGAAGGCGCTTCCGGCTGTCAACTCCTCTGATTGACACTTGGCGGGAGCCACCAGGTGCTGCTCGGTGAGAGTGCCGCGCGAGAGGACAACATAACTTAGTCCCTTATGGAAATGCCATGGGATTGTTTCGCCAGGTTTCAGAGTGAATTTCTGTATCTGCATCGTGGCAGGAATGGGGAAGCCGGGGCCGAAGCCGCCGAAGTCATAACTCGGGATGGATCCGGTAGTGAAGGAAATGCTCGATAGGGCCAGGGCCGTACCGGTAAGGACGGTTATCAGAGCCCAGCAAAATGCCGATTGAGACTTTTCTTTTGCGCGTCATTCAGTCAAATCCTCTTCGATGAAGTATTTGGTTCCTTGGAAAAGGAAGCCGAGAGATCCCAGGAACGCGCCGGCGCAAAGCCGGCTCGCCATGGTGAGATTCGCTTGTTTTTGCGAGACAACGACGTGCGCCGGCAAAGTGCCATAGCCGTGGGCGTCGTCGCCAGAAGACCATCCGTCCGGAGCCGCTGTCCTGCGTCGAACGGCAGGGGGAAGACTACTTCTTGCTCGGGTCGTCCGCAGGGTTGACGTAGTTGAACTGCAGGGGAGCGCTTCCGTGAACTTGAACAACGACTTCGCCCGAGGCCATAGCATAGTGGTGCATGTCAGGATCAAGAAAGGCGAAGCTGCCAGCGGGGAATGGCGCCATCTTCCCCGTGTCGAAGGTATCTCCCATTCCAACCTTGAACGTCCCGGAGATGACCGTGACGTTTTCGCGCGATGGATGCCAATGAGGCGAAATCCGGTAACCGTCCGGCATTTTCAAACGCACGGTATAGTCGCCGCTTGAGGCACTCGGATTTCCTTCTATCACAGCGAGTTGCGCTCCGGGAGCAATGAAGGGAGGGGGAGGGCCCCAGAGAATTGTCTCAGGGGTGAAGGCATTGTTCTCGTGAGAGGCGGGATGTGCGGCAGTCATGGAGAGTTGGCCTGCGAGACACAGCACTCCAGCGGTTACTACGGCGATCAGCATGATTCGTTTCATTAAGTGTCTTCCTTTGCTGCTCTTGATGAGGAATGATCGCGTGAACAAAGGGGCTTTACAATGCAGCTCACATAGCTTTTGGATATCTTTTATATATCGTCGTAGATCCTTGACTTCTATCGGATCGTGACCCTTAACTAGAGTCTCCATGCGCAATTTAAGACGGATCGCAGGCGAAGTGGAACTCGACCTGGGTCGATACGAGCTTCGGCGGTCCGGACGGCGGATCAAGCTCGAGAAAAAACCAATGGAGCTCTTGATCTTTCTGCTCGCGCGGCGCGAGCAGATGGTACCGCGCGAAGAGATTGTCCAAAAACTCTGGCGATCGGACCTGTTCATCGACACTGAAAAGAACCTCAACAACGTAGTGCGTAAGCTTCGCACAGCTCTTGGGGATAGCGCTGACTCGCCGCGCTTCCTTGAAACGATAGTTGGAAAAGGATATCGATTCGTCGGCCCGGTAAAGGTTATCGATGCGAGATATCCGGAATCTCTGGATCGGTACGCGCCCCACCCTGCAAGCCGGAACGACGCGAGCAACTGGAGCGAGCGGACTTCGATCGCCGTGCTGCCGTTGCTGCTGCTCGGGAAAGCTGTGGATGACAACGGTCTATGTCTCGGCTTTGCTGATGCGCTCGTATCGCGTCTTGGCAATCTGCCCGGCGTTGACGTACTGCCAACTTCGACAGTCGTGAATTCGTCTCTGGACGGAAGCCCTTCAGACATCGCTCGTCGCCTTGGTATCCGATTTGTCGTCCACGGTGCTGTTCAGGTCACAAAGGGACAATGGCGAATCTCGCTGGAGATGCTGGATACGCACCTGCAAGTCTCGTGCTTCACCAGGAAGTGTGACCTCGAAATTGATCGTCTCTCGAGTCTGGAGGACGATATTTCCAGGCAAGTCAGCGTCGCATTGAATCGGCTGCCAACTCCGCCGAGAGCAGAAAAGCGCCCAAGGTATAGCAGAGACCCCGTGGCTTATGCGGAATTCATCCGTGGATTTCGCATTACGACATCGGGCGATGCTTCCATGCTGGGTCAAGCAAGTCATCATTTGACCAACGCTGTGACGCGTGATCCTGCATTCGCTCTTGCCCACGCTACTCTCTCGCTTGCGTGCGCGACCCGCCATTTCGAATTCGACCCTTCCAACCGGTGGCTGGAGAAAGCAGAATTTCACTGCCAGCGCGCACTTGAGATTGACTCGGATCTGCCCGAAGGCCATGTGGCCCGCGCCTTTCTTCTTTGGGGGCCGTCGAAAAACTTCCAACATCTTGAAGCGATTGCGGAGCTGAAGCACGCTCTTGCCCTACAGAGCAACCTGCCCCATGCATACAATCGCCTAGGCACGATTTTTGCTCATATCGGATTGCTAGATCACGCGCGAGAGATGTTTCAGAGAGGTCGTCCTTATCAACCTAGAATGGCTGTGAGTCCAAGCATCGTGCAGGTCTACGTCTGGGGTCAGGAATACGATCTGGCACGCGAGCAGATTCGGGTTTGGAAAGCGGAGAGCCCCGGCAACAAGTATGCAATCTACTTTGCGCCCCAGATAGCGATGATGACCGGGGAAGTGGAAGAAGCCAGGAGTCTGCTGGATCACGCGATAGGAATGCTGCCCGACGAACCGCTCATTGTCAGCCTGGAAGGCCTGTTTCATGCGCTGACTGGGAACGATAGCAAAGCTCTGGATTGTGTAACCAGGGCATGTGCAAGCCCGAAAACTTTTGGCCATGCCCATCACAGCTACTATCAGATCGCTTGCATTCTCGCCTTGTTGGGCCGGCGAGAAACGGGGTTCGATTGGCTGGAGCGAAGCGTCAGCGGCGGATTTGCGTGCTGGCCCTTTTTCTTGAAAGACCCTTGCCTCAAGAATCTGCGCCAGCTTCCGAGCTTCGAGGTTCTGGTGAACTCGCTGCAAGCCAAGTATCCCAACCACATCGGATTGCTCTAGCCCCAGCCGCACTAAAATCGTCGACGGATGTTGGTCGATTGGACCTGCTTCTGTGATGCGGTCAAAGATTTTGGCTCGATTGTAAGTGGGCTTGAATTTATTTCGGAAAAAGCTTTAAGCCGGGAATCCATGTGGAGATTTACCGCGTTCCTCTCTTGATCGAGGAGCACTGCGTTCGAAAGTGCCCATCGGCAAAGGAGGCCTCACACGTGAAAAAGCTCCCTAAGCTCTTCACGGAAGATCTTTCGCGGCGCAAGTTTCTCGCGGGAGCAGGTATGACGGCTGCTGTCGCAGCGACCGCAGGTTGCGGCGGTAGTCACACTAAAACGAATCCAACACCGACCCCAACCCCGACAATCACAGACGCGGACATTCTGAATTTTGCGCTGAACCTCGAATATCTCGAGGCTGAGTTCTATCTGCGCGCGGTCACAGGTTCAGGCCTGTCGAGCGCGGACACCGGAGCGAGCGCAGGAGATGTGACAGGCGGAATGGCTGTCTCATTCACGACTCCAGCGATTCAGCAGTACGCGCAGGAGATCGCAAATCATGAGCAGGAACACGTTCGGTTTCTGCGCAAGGCACTGGGGTCTGCTGCAGTGAGCCGCCCGACTATCGACCTGACTGGCAGTTTCAACGCAGCGGCAATGGCGGCGGGAATTGGCCCGTCCTTTAATCCATTCGCAGATGAGAACAGCTTCCTGGTGGGCGCGTTTGTATTTGAAGATGTTGGCGTAACGGCGTACCACGGTGCGGCAGGCCTGCTGAGCGACAAGAACAACCTTGCCGCAGCAGCGGGAATACTCGCGACCGAGGCATACCACGCAGGCACGATCCGCACTTTGATTTCCCAACTGGGCGATCCGTACCTGGGTTATGCAAACAAGATATCGGCACTCAGGGCTACGGCGGGTGGTGGAGCGGAGACCACGCTGGACGGCTCGCACATTGTTGCTGCTGACTCCAACTCGATCTCCTACGACCGCACGACCGACCAGGTTCTGCACATCGTGTATCTCAACCCGACAGCAGGCGTAGCCAGCAAAGGCGGGTTCTTCCCCAACGGTCTCAACGGCACAATCAAAGCTTCGGCTTCCTAGAAGGAGGAAGATTCATGGAACACTTCGATGAGAAGAACACTGGAATCGAGGAATCCCGGGAAAGTCGATCGCGGAGGTCTGCACTTCTATTTGGAGGAGCAGCCCTGGCGGGACTGGCAATGGGATCGCGGGCGTTCGGGCAGTCGTCCGCGCCAAACGACAACGACATTCTTAACTTCGCTTTGAATCTGGAGTTCCTTGAAGCCCAGTTCTACACACTGGCTACAACGGGAATGACTCTGGATCAGGCGGGGTTTTCAACCAAGAGCGGCAGCGGAACTGCAGGCGGTGCGGTGACAGTGAAAGCGAATGCCAAGGTCACCTTCACCACGCCTTCACTGCAACAGTTTGCATCAGAGGTTGCGCTGGATGAGCAGAACCACGTGAAATTCCTGCAAACTGCTCTCGGGGCAAATGCTGTGGCGATGCCTGACATCGACCTGATGAATAGCTTCAACGCACTGGCAACGGCGGCCGGCCTTGGTGCTACATTCGATCCGTTTGCGAATGAGACCAATTTCCTGCTGGGGGCCTTCATCTTCGAGGATGTCGGCGTGACCGCTTATCAGGGAGCAGCAGGTCTCATCAGCAGCAAGACCTACCTGGACAAAGCGGTTGGTATCCACAACGTGGAGGCCTACCACGCGGCGGGAATTCGCACCCGAATCTTCCAGGCGGGAGCGGCAGCGCAGTCAGCCTCCCAGGCGATCGCGGCGACGCGAGCCAAGCTCGACGGGACGAACACGGACGACATAGGAGTGAGTGTGAGCGGCAATGCGTCAACCATCGTTGATTGCGACAGCAACGGGTTGACCTTCGCCCGCGACACGACTCAGGTGTTGAGCATCGTGTACGGAGGCGGTGCGGCAGGGAAGGGTGGAGCATTCTTTCCGGCTGCGATGAATGGAACGATTAAGTAAACCTACCTAAAGAGACCTGGGCCTGGCTGAGAATCGATTCAGCCAGGCCCAGTTTTTCTTTAGCCGCTTGAACCCTAGAAGTTCTTGCCAATGATCAGGCGAAGAACAGGGGCGGGCTGCGAATAGAGGCTGGTCTTGACTTCAAAGAACGTGCCGCGCCGGTTTTCAAAGCCCATAAGAATGTTGAAGCCCGTCTCGTAGTCGAAGTTGCCGAACGAGATGTCGCGCTCCTCGCTTGCCGCAGTCTTAAAGCTCTGGTGAATGAAGTTCAACGCCGGGCCGCCACCCAAGTAGGGGGACCATGCGCCTCGACGCGCGTGTTGAAACCTGTAGACCGCTTCGAGATTCAGCGCGACCATGTCGGTGATCTCGCCCCATGCGAACTCCGCATTTGGACGGAAATAGACATTGCGCGAAAAGACCGGGCCCATCTGGGAGTGGACGCCGAACATGACCAGCTCCGGATCAAGCGCAATTCCCGCGCGTGCTCCCAAGCGCCATCTGCGCGCTTCGTGCTTGATGTCGTTCTCCACATTGCGGACCTGCGGCGGAAGGGGCGCTGAATTCCGATTCGGAGAGGTTGCGGTTCCTGAAGAGGCAGAGGTCCCGGCCTGCTCGGTGACGGTGACGTTGGTCGCGTGACGTGCGCCTGTGTCGTCAGCTTGATCGGACTCTACACGTACCTGGGATCCAACAGCGATTGAGGGCGGCTTGTTCGTGTCGCGGTCAAATGTAAACACTTGGAACTGGTTGTTATCGCCTTTGACGACGAAAGAAGTACGGCTTGAGGCGACTACCGTGCCCTCGATTGTCGCGTTGTCCTGGGATTGGGACGACGAGCTGTCTTGCTGAGAGAAAGACGGAGATGAAAGCAGCGTGGAGGCGACAAGCAAAGAGCAAAGGATGGAGAGTTTTCGCAGAAACAGCATACGGGGGAGTCCTTCGGAAGTAGTTTGCGGACGAAGGCTGACGCTTTCGCCCGGGTAGGAAGTGAAAATCGATTTCGAGCAGAATTCTGTCTTCGGCCTTAAGTGAGACGCTGATTCTGATGGGCTTTTGATGACTGAGGTTGGTTCAGAATGACAGTCCTGCTACGGATTGTTTCGATGCATTTGAAAACGGGGATTTGATGCTCTGGCGGCCTCGAGCCGACGCTGGCGAAGCAACCGGCTTACCGGGTAAGAACTCCAAGCGTATTGTGTCGCTGGGCCATTTGGTATTGCAGCAGCCAAACGCAGGAACCCAACTGCGGGATCACGGTGCTGCATCAGACAACGCCAAATGCGTGGGTGATCGGACAGTACTCCGACGTCGACGCTGTACCAGCTCCGCAAGATGGAGATGTGGGCGGATGGAGTGAAGAAGAGCGAAACGTACCATTGCGTCCGGGCAGCAGGGCTTCGCGGATGTACCGCTCACGCTTGCATCAGGCACAGACAAGATCGATCTGCTCGCGGTCACTATAGATGGGAAGCCGGAATTGAAGACGAGCTACACCCTGGTAGTGCAGTAAATTTAACGGGCCCGCGCTGGCGATCTCGAACTCCTAACGCGGGCATAAGGCTGCCAATGCTTTGTGAGGATTTGCGCTAATTCTTCCCTCTGAAAAGTCGGCGTATTACCTTCCGAACGCTCGAGGTGTCAGCAGGTGCAGAGGTGGAGGAAACGCTAGCCTCCCAATGACGGATGTCTGGCTGCGGAGAGTGGGGTGCTTTTCGGATACAATCTGCTCGGTATATGTTTTGGGGGTCACCAGGTGAGGAGAGCAGGCTTAACAACTGCTCAGGAGAAACCGGTATAGGCATGATTTCGAATTCGTAGCCCCGGTCTCTCGCATTCTCCAGCAATTCGGCCGCGCCGGCCCATCCGCAGTTCAGGAAGATCCTTGCGGAGGGCAGGATGTCGTGAAGGCGGATGGCTGCCTCGATTCCATTCAGGTCGGCCATGACGATGTCGCACATCAATATGTCGGGCTTGAACGAGGGTGCAAGTTCTAGAGCACCTTCACCTGAATACGCTGCGCGCGCGTCATAACCATTTCGGTTGAGGATCATAACTGCCGTGTCGGCGATGGTTTTCTCGTCGTCAACGAAGAGGACACGCGTCTTTGCCGGAGCGCAGGCAGGCATGGATTCTCTCGACAGTGGCTAGAGAATAGCAGGGCTGATGATTCGTTTCGGAATCATTCGGGTGGGATGGATGTTGAGTTGACCTGAGGAAGAATCAGGAAATGTGCAGCGCAACTTCTAGTGAAGTTTGTGCGCGCGGTAATTCTGGAGCCAAGTGACCAGTTCGGCGGGAGGAAGGGCGCGGCTGAAGAGATATCCCTGAACGCCGTCGCAGCCGCGTTCGCGCAGCATCGAAAGCTGTTCTTCGGTCTCGACGCCCTCGGCCGTAACTTCCATTTCGAGCTCGTGCCCCATCTCGATGATCTTCTCCACCATGACGAGATCGGCATGGTTGACGTGCATGTGTTGCACAAAAGTCTTGTCGATCTTCAGCTCGATGGCGGGAACGTTCTGCAGCTGCTTCAGCATCGAGTAGCCGGTACCGAAATCATCGATCGACAGCTGGAAGTTGCGCATGCGCAGCCGCGTCAGCACATCGAGCGCGAGGGAGAACTCCATCAGGCCGGACTCGGTGATCTCGAGAACGATGCGCTCAGCAGGGAAGTCGTACTTGCGCGCCAGATTCATGAAGATGTCAGGGAACTTGAGATCGCGCAGGGAACTGACTGAAACGTTGATAGCGAGACGAGGGAGGTGGCCGTTAACGAGAGAAAACTGCTTCACCTCGTCGAGTGCCCGCTCGGCGGTTGCCCAGCAGAAGTTGTCCATCAAGCCGAGTGACTCGATGCGTGAGATGAAGTTGTCGGGGAACACGAGGCCGAGCTTGGGGTGGTTCCAGCGGGACAGCGCTTCGACTCCCGTTACTACGCCGGTAGCGATGTTGATTTGCGGCTGGTAGTAGAGGACGAACTCTTTGCGCTCAAGGGCGCCGTAGAGGTCTTCGTCGGGGATCTCAAGCTGCTGTTCTTTCTCCGCGGCGGCGGGTTTATCCGCGGCGAAGTTCGCTGTGAGCATTTGCATCAGTTGCGGAATAGGAAAGGGCTTCTGCAGGTGGCCGATTACGGTGAGGCCGTGCGACTGAGCCAGCTTTTTCGCGGTCTCAATTACGCGGATGTTGATGCCGCTCATCAGGATAATGTGGGCCTTGCAGTGACGCTCGCCGAGGAGCCGCAGAATCTCAATGCCGTCCATTTCCGGCATGACGAGATCGAGAATGATCACATTGGTTTCCGGGCCGATGTGTTTGAAGAATTCGTCGGGGGTGCGGGTCACCGAGCACGGAATGCCCATGGACGTGGCCAGGCCGGAGACGATCTCGCCGACGACGCGGTCATCGTCGATGAGCACAATGCGATCAGCAGTCGGCATCGGGTCTCCAGTTGCAAGGACGGCGAGATTCTCCGAGGCAGTGGCAACGGAACAGGCTGGTCTGGCTAGGGGCATTGGGCTCAGGTTGAGTGTAGCCCAGCCTTCCAACGACCATGGTTACTTCCTCCAGCTGCTCGGTTACCAATGTTGTAGGTAATAACCATCTTAACGTCAGCGGATTACATCGAAATGCCTGTATGCGGGACAGAAGATTCGTTCGTACCCAGAGAATCACCCGCAGTGACAAATCCCGGGCGCCTGTCCTGATTCACCTTCCCTCAGGACCCACCTGACAGCGCGGCTGATGCGAACCGGAGAGAATGCGCGGATTCCCACGGCAGTACCTGGGGTTCTAATCGTGGTTCGCAGCGGCTTGACGACCCCAGGTTGTGGGCCTAGACTCACAAAGGTTTGGGCTAAGGCCGATATTTTTCAAGCCCGAAAGAGCGCCTCAGGGTCAACCTGCAGCGACAAGAAATGAAGTTCCCTCAGTGACCGGGAAAATCCTGCTGCGTCTATGAATTGGCGGCGGGGAAAGAATTGGAGATTGTATGGCACCAGCAACACCCACCATGTCTTTAGACCAGGAGATAAATCCCTGGGAGGCGCAAAGCGCGCGGTTTGATTTTGCAGCACGCAAGCTGAATCTGGATGACGGACTCTGGAAGCTGCTGCGCACACCGACGCGCGAAATTATCGTTCATTTTCCGGTAGCTATGGATGACGGCCGGATCGAGATATTCACCGGGTTTCGAGTTCAGCACAACATCGCGCGCGGCCCCGGGAAGGGCGGAATCCGCTACTCGCCCGAAGTGACGCTCGACGAGGTTCGCGCGCTGGCGGCATGGATGACCTGGAAGTGCGCGGTGGTAAATATTCCGTTTGGCGGCGCCAAGGGCGGAGTGATCTGCGATCCAAAGAAAATGAGCCAGGGGGAATTGGAGAGGCTGACGCGCAGGTATACCGCTGAGATTGTGGACTTCATCGGACCGGAAAAGGATGTGCCTGCTCCCGATGTGAACACCAACGAGCAGACCATGGCGTGGATCATGGATACCTATTCCATGCACATGGGCCGCACCGTGACGAGCGTCGTCACAGGCAAGCCGCTGAACATCGGCGGTTCGCGTGGCCGGACCGAGGCTACTGGCCGCGGCGTGATGATCGTTTGCGACGAGAGCCTGCGCTACCTCAATATGCCGATCGATGGATGCCGCGTCATCATTCAGGGATTTGGCAATGTGGGTTCAAATGCCGCGCGGCTCATGATGGAGCACGGCTACAAGATTGTTGGAATCGCTGAGAAGGATGGCGGGTTGTCGAATCCGAATGGAATCGATATCCACGCGCTCGTCGAATACAAGTACCGCAACAACACGCTGCTCGGGTTCCGCGGTGCGGAAGCGATGCCGAGCGAAGAGCTGATTGTCTCCGATTGCGATGTGTTGATTCCGGCGGCAACTGAGAACGTGATCACCAGCCGCAACGCGGAGAAGATCAAGGCGAAGGTTGTCATTGAAGGCGCAAATGGACCGACCACCGCGGTTGCGGATGAGATTCTGGCGGACAAGCGCATCTTTGTGGTGCCCGATATTCTGGCGAACGCAGGCGGCGTGACGGCAAGCTACTTCGAATGGGTCCAGGATCGCCAAGGCTACTTCTGGAAGGAAGCCATCGTGAACGAGCAGCTGGAGCAGATTCTCCACGACAGCTTCGACGACGTCGTCCGGTATGCCGAAGCCCACAACGTGAACAACAGGATCGCGGCATATATGCTGGCGATCGATCGGGTTGCGTTCACCATCAAGCAGCGGGGAATCTACGCGTAGCAGTTTGATTGAAATCAGCATCGAGAACGGGTCGCTTCGGCGGCCCGTTTTTGTGTCACAGTAGCTCACTCATCGTATGTGCTCCATTCATCGCTTCGTGTTTTGTTGCGACAAGTGGGTTATGCCAACGACTCGCTTGCTCCGACGTAATCGCAGATAAGAACAGTCAGGTCGTCGTCCTGCGACTTGGCCCAGCGCTGCACGGTAGCCAGAAGATGATCGACGGCATCTTTCGGCGAGAGATGCTTCGAGTCCCTGAGAGCCGTGGAGAGGGACTGATCGCCGAAGAGCTGGCCTGCATCGTTACGTGCTTCAACAATGCCGTCTGTGTAGAGCAGGAGACGGTCGCCCGACTTGATCGGCAGAGATTTGCTTTCATATAAAGCGCTGTCAACGGCGGCTAGAAGCATTCCATTTTCCGCGACCTCGGTAACAATGCCCTCGCGCAGCAGAAGCATGGCGGGATGTCCCGCAGCGGAGTAGTGAAGCGCCTTCGACTCCGCATCGAGATAGACGTAGGCGGCAGTGACGTACTGGCCTTGCGTATTCCCACAGAGCGCGGAATTCATCCCATGCAGCAGCGCAGCGGGATCGGCTGCGTGACTGCGCTGCGCTGTTGCCGCCATCTTCACCATGGAAGCGATGAGTGCGGCCGGTACTCCGTGGCCCGAGACGTCGGCGATCAGCAGCCCGGCCTGCTTGTCGTCGGCAATGAGAAAGTCGTAGAGATCGCCGGCCACGGAAGTCATAGGGACGTACTTCGCGGCGACACGGAACGATTGCGATGGCGGAAATGCAGACGGCAGGATGGAGAGCTGGATGCGGCGAGCAAGATCCAGTTCCTGCTGAAGTTCACTGTACTCTCGGTCGCGCTGCAGCGTCCGATGGGCGGCGACATACCCGAGGCAGGCGAGCAGGATGGCGAAACCGTAAGGCTCGACTCTCCCTACGTGGCTGAGGTTGTCGACAAGAGCCAGAAGGATGAAGCTGAGCAGGCCGATACCGATGATGCGGGAGTCGCGATCGTGAATGATTCGGCGCGCCCATCGAAACGCCATGATGACCAAAGAAGCGATGACGACAGTGTTGTTGATGTGGTGGAAGACGGGCCGTGGACCGACGGCCAGGGCTGCGATGGCAAGCCCGATAAAGATGGAAAGGAAGAGGAGGAGATTTTTGCTCAACCTTCCGAGAAAGCCTGCGTAGTTAAAGAAGATCCATGCGGGCACGGGTACCAGGTAATCGACGGCTGCACGAATCCGGTGCACTGCCTCGCTGGGCGACTCAGAAATGCTCAGGAGCTCCGAGTTCATCCACAACCGGATCCCGTAAAGGTGCGCGAACCATGCCAGGGAGAGCAAGAGTCCGTCTGGCTTGCGGCGAACGACGCAGAGTCCCACGAGGATGATGGTGACGGTGTTGAATGCGGCGCCCAGAAAAAGGTATGGCTCGTCGTGATGGAACGCTCGCAGCACTTCAGCAGCCGTGATGGGGGCATCGAGCGCGAGCATTGCACCTCATCTTAACTGACGGAACTTATACTGGCTGCCATGGCGAAGCGAAGCGCGGGGCTGCTGATGTTCAGAAGGAACGGCGGTGAATTGCAGGTTTTCCTGGTGCATCCGGGAGGGCCGTTCTGGGCCGGAAAAGATGCCGGGTCGTGGACGGTTCCGAAAGGCGAGTACGTGGACGGCGAAGAGCCGCTGGATGCGGCGAGGCGGGAGTTCACCGAGGAGACGGGTTTTGTGGCAGAGGGCGAGTTCATCGACATTGGGAACGTGAGGCAGACAAGCGGCAAGATTGTGAATGCCTGGGCGTTTGAGGGCGATTGCGATCCGAGGAAGCTCAAGAGCAATTTCTGCGAGATCGAGTGGCCGCCGCGGTCGGGGAAGAAGATGGAAATCCCGGAGGTGGACCGGGGCGCATGGTTCTCATTGGAAGAGGCTCGGGAAAAAATATTGAAAAGCCAGGAAGGGTTTCTGGATGTGCTGGGGCAGAAGATTCCTACCTGAACTCTCCGCTCGACAACCAGGTCTTGAAACGGCGCGCCTTACAGCGAACTAAAACGCGCTGCTCACCCTTCGCTTCGTGGGCGCGCTTTCACTCCCCCCATTAAAGGATCCCTAATCACAAGGTTCTGAAAGGGCACGGCTTCAGCCGTACCGCGCAATGCCGCTAAACTAGCGCGGGCTTAGCTGTTGCGGGGTGGTTTCGAGATTTTGAGCACAAATAGCCAGCATTTTCCCGCATCCATCCAACCCGCCAATGTTAGCGGATCAGATGGCCATCCCCAGTCCCGAACCCAAGGCGACACCCGCCGTCCTGCCATATTCATACACTGTTGGTTTGAGGGGCTATAGCGATGAGGGCTATAGTTATAGAGGTACCGGTTCCCCGGGGTGCCGGACGCGCCAGCCGATTACGGTAGTTCGGAAACGGAAGGGCGCGGGGTGCTGCAGAGCGACTCGAAAGACCTAGAGTATAGACGTGAATCTTCCGAACTCCATCACGTTGAGCAGGATCGCGATGATTCCGCTTTTCCTGTGGATCCTGTCGCCGCACTTTCCGCTGCGGGGATTCCATGGGGAGCAGGAAGTTCTGGCCGCGGTGCTGTTTGTTCTGGCCTCGATCACCGATGGGCTCGACGGATACCTGGCCCGCAAACGGGCCCAGATCACGACGATGGGGATGCTGCTCGACCCTATTGCCGACAAGATCATGGTGACAGCGGCGCTGATCCAGCTGGTGGCCTATGTGCCGCAGGTGGTGAAGGTATGGATCGTCGTGGCGATCATCGCGCGGGAGTTCCTGATCTCTGGCCTGCGGTCGATTGCTTCGGCTGAGGGATTCACAATTCAGGCGAGCGACCTTGGAAAGCTGAAAACCGTGGTCCAGATCGTGTCGGTCGTTTCGGCCATCCTGGCGCACGGTTGGTACCAGTGGCAATTTGGCGTGCTGGTGATTCCGGTGCAGTGGATCGCAATTGCCGCGATCTACTTCACGGTGCTGGTGTCGTCCATCTCCGCCGTGGATTACTTCGTGGCGTTCTGGAAGCAGATCGATGGCGCATCGAAGAACCGGCGGCAAGGCTATATTCTGTCGCGGCAAAAGGGTGTGTCGACAACGCGGTAGTGTTGGCGAGAGGCCAATTCACGGCACCTGTAGCGGCGAAAAGCAGATCCTTCGCTTACCACCCCCAAGCCTAAGAAGGCGCTTGGGGCCCCGTGCGCTCAGGATGACGGCCTCCAATGAAATGCGAATATTCTCATTCACCTAGTGAGCGCGGCGGGGTCGAGTTTGCCGATGCGGCCCTTCGGGCCTACGACGTAGGGGAGGGAGAGGGCATTCCAGTTGCGGTCGGCGTCCGGGGTTTCGTGCAGGGCGAGGTTGGGGTGGACGGGACGCCAGTTGCGGCCGTCGTCTGTGGAGACGTCAGTGCCGTTAGGGCCTACGGTGATCCAGGTTTTGGTGGAGGCGTCGTAGGCTACGGAGGAGCGGTAGCCGTGGGGTTGACCCTTCGAAGGTTTCCACTCTTTCATAACGTTTGAATTGTAGGCAGCGACGGCATCAGATGAGTTCGGTTGCAGGTAATCGCCACCTACGACAATGCAGATCTGTTTTGGTCGAAAAGACGGCCTGTCGGAACAAGCGAGTGAAAACGCTCCGGCAGATTTGCCCTTTGCGAGGGGCACAGCAATCTTGGCGGAGCCGAACGTCGGGTATCCGAGCGCTCCGTGCTCGCTCCAAACCTCATAAACAAAGAAGGCGCCTTTTGGGCCACCGGTTACGAAGAACAACCCCATCGCGGGCGATCCAATCAAATTGGAGTTACTTGCCGCAAATAGTCCTTCGCCATCGTACGGTGAGATATCGAATCTGAAGTGGTTGACGTCCGACTTCTCGCCAATTCGATCCCACGTTTCTAGATTTCTATCTTTCGATCCGTAGATAGCAAACCGACCGTTGACCGGATCTCCTACGATCAGGCCCCCTTTTTGTTTTGCGACGATTGCATCCCAGAATCCGTCCTTGTCTGGATTCGTGAATACGAGTTTCCACGTATGGCACCCATCCGTTGTCTTGTACAGCCGGGATTGGTCGCCGGGGCCGGAAGACATGACGATCGCGGTGTTCGCGTCGAAGGCTTGGATGCCGCGGAAGTCGAGCTTCTCTGCGCCGGGCGGAATCGAGCAGGTCTGCCAGACGTATCCGCCGTCCTCGGTGCGGAGGACGGTGCCGTTGGTGCCGCTGGCCCATGCGACTCCATCGCCGACGTTGTGGATGCCGCGGAGGTCGGCGGTGGTGTTGCTGGTCTGGAGTGTGAACTGGGCGGAGGCGGGGATGGTGACGGCGAGGAAGGCGAGGAGGAGCGCGGGGCGCATGAGGTTAGTTTAGCGTTCGAGGGAACAGGGAAAGGGCTCGTGCGGCTGGCTTCAGGTTTCACAGGCGGTCGCGGTGTTGCGCAGTTCAGGAAGACAACTGCGGGTCCTTCGACTGCGCCGGTTTCAGATGCAACCGGCTCCGCTCAGGATGGCAGTCATTCTTGTTGGATTCGGATGATAGTGATTCTTGTTGACTGCGGACATTTTCACTGGGGTTCGGGTTTGTGGCGGAGTTTTCGGATGGCCTGGGGAAGGAACTCGCGGAGAGTGTTGGAGAGGGCGCGGACTCCGAAGCCTTCTGCGGTGCGGACGAGGGCGTGTTGCCAGTCGGCTTCGCTGCGGGCGCGCCAGTCGTTGGAGAGAAAGTTGTTGCCGAAGTTGCCGGAGTAGCGGGCGTAGGCGAGGTGGCGCTGTCCGTCGGCGCGGTAGGAGCGAAAGGTGAGGTCAACGATATTGTTGACGCGCGAGCCGAAGGGCCGCTGGTTGACGGAGAAGTAGCGAGGATCCTCCTGCCATGCGGCTCCCGCGGTGGCCTCGATTGCATTTCCGGTGGAGATGCCGGTGAGGCGCATGCCGTAGCGTTTGGCGAATCCGTCCCAATGAGGGCCGTATTCGGAGGGCGTGTCGACTGCGGTTCCAAGGGCTGAGGAGAAGAGTCCGCCGACGAGGCTTGTCGGGCCGATGGTGGAGTCTGCGAACCACTTGAGGCGCTCTTGCGAAGTGATGGGGTGGTAATCGACGCCGTAGCTGTCGTGAAGAAGATCAGGGTTGCGCGTTTGTGCGGCCGCGGAGATGGACGCGAGCAGCAGTGAGCACAAAAGTGCGCAGGCAAAGCTTCGCGGGAGGTGGTTGATTGATTTCAGCAATGGCCTGCGATCTCGAGCGAAAGTTCTAGCCTTTACTCTTCGATGCGCGTTTACGGGCTTTGGCGGCGGCAGAAGTATTTTTGACGAACTGCTTGCCTCGCCGCGAGCCTTTCACCTTCTTGCGGTCTGTGGCTTTCCGCTCGCTGGGGGAGAGATCCTTCCAGGCCTTGTCGGGAAGATAGCGGTGCGTGGTTTTGCCGCGGGTCGCCCTCTTGCCATTGGACGTGTGCCACTTCTCCTCTCCCCAGGACTTGAGCGACTTCTGCGCTGGGTTGCGGGAGGTTTTGAAGCCGCCGCCCTCGGCCTTGTATTCATTCGTCACCAGCTGGGCTTTGCGGGCGCTCCACTGGCCGGGACGACCACCCTTACTGCCTGCGACAACCTTCTTCTTGATCTTTTCGCGGAGCTCAGGCTTGGTGTAGTTGGCTGAGCTGGATTTCTTTTTTGCTGCCTTTCTGGTCGATTTCTTTGCTGGGGATTTGCGCGTCGTCACAGTCTAAGCCTCCGTTGACAGTAGAGATGCAGGCTCGATAGCCGAAGCGGTTTCGAGGATTGATGGCATTGAATTTCCTCCACTTTTTCTTTCGCAAATTCGAGATCAGGGCGAATTCAACGGGTTGAAGGAAGTTCGGTTCCCAGGCATTCTGACTTTCGACTATCAGGCCTCGATCCGCCCCACCAAAATCCTGCCATTGGCTCAACTTCAAGGAACGAAAGCCGGGCCGGACGCGTACTCATTGCAGGGCTCAACCAAAGACCATTGTGATTCGGCGGCTCGTCACAGACCGATCGCCGGATCGAACAGGGAAGAGTCGAACCACTATGCAGACCTTCAGCGATACGCTTTTCGAGGTGTTTCGAGCGATTGCGGCGAACAAGCTGCGCAGTTTCCTGACCATGTTCGGAATTGCATGGGGTGTTGGATCGCTGCTGGTGCTGGTGGGTCTTGGTGAGGGATTTCGTTCAGGGCAGCACCGAAACCTGGCGCGGCTTGGGAACGATGTGGTGATGGTGTTCAACGGGACCATCCCTGCTGTCGCAAACCAGCACACGGGGATGCGTCCCTACCAGCTGACCGTCGGCGATCTGGAGGAGCTGAAGAAGCTGCCGGAATTGCGTGGGGTGACAGCGGAGCTTACGCGCAATGATCTCTACGAAGTGAGCCCGTATGCCAACACGTCAAGCCACGTCGTCGGTATCTATCCGAATTACCCGATCGTGCGATTCATCCCCATGGGGCAGGGCAGATTCATCAGCGAAGCCGACGTAAGCGAGCGGCGGCGCGTTGCCGTGCTGGGATCGAAAGCTGCCACGCTGCTGTTCAACGGACGACCGATGCTTGGCGAGACCATCACGATCAACGGAACGGCGTTCCGAATCGTCGGCTCGGTCGAGAAGATCTCCATGGGCGGCAACAACGACTACGACGACCAGAAGGTCTACATGCCGGTCTCGACCATGTCGGAGCTTTATCCGCTGAAGGGTGAAAACATCGCCCAGGATGCCTTGAGTTCAATTCAATATCAGCCGGCGAAGAAGGGCGATACCGCCGAAGCATCCGCTGCCGTCCATCGCGTGATCGCGAAGCGGCATGGATTCGATCCGGCGATGAAGGATGCCTTCAACGAGTGGGACACCGTGCGCATGCAGAAGATGATCGGCGCAATCTTCACGGCGATGGATATCTTTCTGGGCGGCGTAGGAATTGTGACGCTGGGTCTGGGTGCTGTCGGCATCATCAACATCATGCTTGTGTCGGTTTCCGAGCGGACCAGTGAAATAGGATTGCGCAAGGCGCTGGGCGCAACCAAGAAGAGCATACTGGGCCAATTTTTCTGGGAGGGACTGCTGTTGACAGGCGTGAGCGGAGGGCTCGGGATTCTGGCGTCGGCCGGATTGATGAAGGTGCTGGATGCTCTGCTGACGGGGAAAATGCCTGGATGGGATCCTCCGCGGCTGGTGCCGTGGTCCGCCGCGCTTGCGATGGTGTGCCTCATGCTGAGCGGCATCGCAGCAGGTCTGTACCCGGCCAGCAAGGCCGCAGCCCTCGATCCGGTGGAGGCATTGAGAAGGGAATAGGAACGGAGCGGTGCTAGCCGCGCTCCGCTTTACGTTGGAGACGCACATGCTGAGAGACATATTCGGCCAGGCCTGGGAAGCGATGCTGTACAACCGCCGCCGCACGTCGATCACGATGATCGGAATGGCGTGGGGCATTGCGACGGTCGTGCTTTTGCTCGCCTACGGCGCGGGATTCAGCAGAGCTGTCCAGGCGATCTTTGCCCAGTGGGGCACGAACATCATCGGCACGTTTCCAGGGCGGACCAGCGAGCAGGCCGGCGGCGAGAAATCGGGCGTGAAGGTCCGGTTCACCATCGACGATGTAGACCGGCTGAGCGCGGCGGTGCCCGGCATCAATCACATTTCGCCGATTGCCATGAAAGACGTCACGGTGCAGAACGACCTGCACTCCTACACGTGGTCCATCAACGGCGTGCGCTCGGTGTTCCAGGACATCTGGAAGCTGGACACGGATTCGGGCCGCTTCTTCAACGGGCAGGAAGAGCAGCAGCGCGCGCATGTATGCGTGATCGGCTCCGAGGCCAAGACAAAACTGTTCTCTGGCGGGTGGGCAATCGGCGAGACGATCCGGCTTAATGGTGTGCTGTTCACGATCGTCGGCGTGCTGAGTCCGAAGATGCAGGAGGGCGGCGACGACAACGACCGCAACCGCCAAATCTATATCCCGTTCAGCACCATGAGCGATCTGACCGACACCAAATACCTGGGCGGAATCTGGTTCAACTACACAGGAAACTATCAGCTCGCGGAGCAGAATGTGCGCGCCACGCTCGGCGCAGCGCATAAATTCAGGCCCACGGATCACAACGCGATCTACGTCGCAAACCTGATGACGCAGCTTCACCAGTTCAGCATCCTTTCTCTGGCGCTGCAGGTGCTACTGTCGCTTGTCGGCGCGCTCACGCTGGGAATCGCAGGCATCGGCCTGATGAACATCATGCTCGTCGCAGTGCAGCAGCGCACGCGCGAAATCGGCGTAGAGAAAGCGCTCGGCGCGCAGCGGAAGCACATCCTTACACAGTTCCTGGCCGAGGCGATGGTCATCACCAGCGTCGGCGGTGTCAGCGGCATCGCGCTGGCGTATCTGATCTCCGTGCTGGTCGGAAGAATACCCTTTTATAGCGAGATCGCCCTTCACGCCGAGGACGCCGATATCCGTCTGTTGATCTCGCCATCGTCGGTGATTGTGGCGACAGGCATTCTGATTGTCACTGGACTGGTAAGCGGAATGATCCCCGCGATTCGCGCCGCAAATCTTGACCCGATCGAAGCGCTGCGATACGAATAGACCCGATTGTGCTGTCACCAGGAATAAACATCCAGACTCCGGATTGACGCCGAATCTCCTTCGAACGAAATGTCTGCAACTCCGTTGGGCAAGATGAGGCCGACGGCTCCGCTCTCCGATCCCGAAGTAGGCGGAAGGGCAACAGCAGTTGACAGTCCCGATGTACTCTTCATTCTCACTACGACCGTCTGACCAGATGTGTTCGCGTAGTGTAGCCGCGCAAATTGTGGTCCGCGGGTCGCCTGCATACCAGTAATGCTGCTTTCTTTCGCGTTGTATTCTGCCGGCGCTTTGTCTTCGCCATCAACGATCAGCAGCGCCAGATCATGCGCGGGAACAGAAATCGCTCCGTCGGCTGCTGTCTCTCGTCCGTTCCATACATCTCGCGAGGACTTCGGAAGGCCCTTAAGCCCAAGCTTCTCCCAGTTGACCTTGACCTGCGTCGAGGCATCGCTGCGATTCAGCACGGCAACTGCTCGCCTCCCCGCGACCGCCATGGGCTTGGCCCAGATTTGTACCCCGGTAGTCGGCTCATCGACCCTGATCGGCTGCAATCCATACGAGTCGCTGTGAATCGCGAGAGCGTCCTTGTTGGTCAACAGCGACAGCGTTGCCGGCGAGAGCCGCGTCATGTCCGAGCCAACCATGAGCGGTGCGCTCGAAATGGCCCACAGCCCCATGTGAATGCGGTCGAGAGCGTCGGTCATGCCGCGCATGCCCATCACCATCATGTCGAGATCGTTGAAGTACCCCGTGTGTTGCGCTTCGGGGTGCAGTCCGGCATCAAATGACTCGAGCACGTTTTTCAAAGCGATGACGCGCTTATCGTGTTCGGCATCATGCAGACTTTCCACCACCGGAGGAATGATGTCGCCGCCTGTGCGCCAGATGGTGCTCTTGATCTGCCCGACTCCAGGTGCCCAGAACCACGGATTCTGGCTGCCCCATTCGCAAATGGACAAATACAGTTTTCGCCCCGTCGATTTCTCTGCCTTCTGAATCGCCCGGGCAATCTGCGCATACTGGATCGCGCCCGACTTTCCCTCCTTCGCTCCGCCGCACCAGTCAACCTTGACGTAGTCGAAGCCCCATTTGGAGAACTGCAAAAAGTCCTGCTCATAATGGCCTTCGCTGCCGGTCTTCATCAGCTTGGGGCCGGAGTCCGGGTACATGCTGCATCCATCGAGGCCCGCATCGGTGTAGATTCCAGCCTTGAGGCCGAGGCTATGAATGTATGCGGCGATGTTCGCCATGTCGCCGTCTTTCTGACCAGGCTGTATGGCGGGCCATTGCTTTTTGTTGACTACGATATTGCCGCCCGCATCGCGTTCTCCCAGCCACCATCCTTCGTCGATCACCACATACTCAAAGCCGGCTTCCTTCATGCCGTTCGTGGCCATAGTCTTTGCCTGTTGCTGCACGATTTTCGAATCGACGATGTTGGCGAAACTATTCCACGAATTCCATCCCATCGGCGCAGCGCCGAAGCACGCGGTTGCACAGAGCAAAAACACCCATGAGGAACGCATTCCAACAACATATCAGGACCGCTGTGTCGCCGACGTAAAGCCCTTGAGACCTGAATCCTGGTAGCGCACGGATGGAATGAGCCTGGATTGACCTTACGCAAAACGGAACGTGTCGGTAAATAATCCTTCAATTCCAAGGCTCGAACAGTCTCTCGATCCCGAAGCTTGGCCACCAGCGCGTGGGCGAGCTATGTTACCGCTTTCGATTTTGCGTAAGAGTTTCTAAGTAACAGCGGTGATCCCTCCGCGCCATGCCGATTTGTGTCAGGGCACGACTCAAGCCTTCCCTGAGCAGAGCCGAAGGGTAGCCGAAGACCGCGCAAAAATGGCGTCCGCTTGCCCTGCGGGAATTACGTCCGGCTAGACGGTGATAATGCCAGAACGCCTCAAAAGGTCTGTCATCCTGAGCGAGCGGGGCCCCGAACGTTTTCTTCAGTTCGGGGGTGGTGAATCGAAGGATCTGCAGTTGTATGACATATTTCCCGAGCGGTCATACGACCGGCACGCACCACGTCCGAATTGGGATCTTACAATTTCGGTTCAATGAACAGCGTGGAATGTCCGCTTCCAGCGCGTGTCTGGGAAGAAATGCATCAGAACGTGGCCAATCCACGCGAGCTGCTGACCGAATCCTGTTTGTTCAAGCTGTCCCTCTGCGGCCTCGAACGACCAGTAGTTGAACAACGGACGGCCAATGATGTTGGCGCGCGGCACGAAGCCCCAGAAGCGCGAGTCCAGGCTGCTGTGCCGGTTGTCGCCCATCATGAAGTACATGCCGGGTGGAACGACCAGGTCGCCCTCCTGGATATAGCTTGAGAAGCTCACGGCCCACGACTCGGTCGATCCAGATGCTGCGGCCGGGGGTACTGCGGGAAAATCATCAAGAAACTCGTTGAAGTTATCCGTCGTCGTTGGCTGCGCAAATCCCACCGGCTGTGCGACGCCATTAAGAATCACAATGCCGTTGCGTAGACGAATATGATCTCCCGGTATGCCAATCAACCTCTTCACCAGGGGAGTGTATTGAGGTGTTCCGTCGGCGTCGGTGGCATCAATACCAGGCTGATTGACGGGCTTATGGAAGACCGCGATATCGCCGCGCCTCGGCTCACGATACCGGATGAGCGGCATCCACCGCGACGGCGGCGATAGCGTGATCTGGTCGACCACCAGGTGATCGCCTATTAGCAGCGTGTTTTTCATCGACCCTGACGGAATAAGGTAGTTCTGAGCCAGGAAGGTAAGAATGAACAGGCCCACCACCAGAACTGAGCAGATGCCCGACAGCGCCTCGAAAGGAGTCTCTTCCCGATTAATGTTGGCGGAAGCTGCGCGCTTCGTTGAACCAGGGGAAATCTTCGTCGATGGACTCAACCTAAGGCTCCTCAGGGAAATCTGCGAGCCTAGGGCGTTCGCAGCGATCACTCTCCGAAGAATGATTTCATGCGCGGTTGACTACGTCGAGTGTGCGTCGCGACCGGAGTCCATCAATTGCTGTGCTCGCAGAATCCGGATGATCCGGCGTGCGAGCGAGTTGCGAGAGAGTTGTCGACTACCCTACGTTACCGAACGGTTAAGTACACTTGCTATGCGGGCTGAATCCTGCGATTCACCGTCCTGCGCTGTGCTTCTCGTTCGGGCCAGTATTATTTTCTGGTTTTGCAGATTAATTCGCGAATTTCATCACAATGGAGACATGCTGAATCGCCAACGTCCCGCCTGCCATTTCGCGGACAGAACTTCCAGTCAACCTCTTCGCTGGCTAAGTCCTTTGCTGAGATACACTCACATCTAAGTCCAATGGAGATAGATATTTGCCGAGCCCGCTGTCTGTATGCCTATGAAAGCACAGGTACATGGTCATGGTGTATAGGGGGGGAGGGGGTACATGTCCGTAACGGACAGCTAACACCTCAGCCGCCTCGAAGAGACCTTCCAGTCAGGATCCCGGAGAGCCATAGCCGGCTCCCTCAGTGAATCGTCTTCGACTTGTGGTTCATGTAGTCCATCAGCAGATATTCGCCCAGCGTGTCGGGAGTGGTGAAGTAGGCTTTCCCGCGGCACATCTCCGACACTTTGTGCACGAACTGCACGAGGCCGTAGTCCGACGCGAGCATGAAGGTGTTGATCATGATGTTCGATCGCTTGCATCGCGCGACTTCTTCGAGCGTCTCGCTGACCACCAGCGGGTCGAGGCCGTAGGCGTTTTTGTAGATGCGGCCGTCGGGAAGTGTAAGCGCCGAAGGCTTGCCGTCCGTGATCATCACGATCTGCTTCATGTCCTTGCGCTGGCGAGCGAGGATGCGCTGCGCGACGCGAAGGCCCTCGCGGGTGTTGGTGTAGTAGGGGCCGACCTTGACGCGCGCGAGCTGCGATACGGGAAGCTCCTCTGCGGAGTCATGGAAGAGCACGAGAGAGAGCGAGTCGCCGGGGTACTGCGTTCGAATGAGATGCGAGAGCGCCATCGCAACTTTTTTCGCCGGCGTGAAGCGGTCTTCGCCGTAAAGAATCATGGAGTGCGAGCAGTCGAGCATCACGACCGTGGCGCAGGAGCTCTGATACTCGCACTGATGCACGTGAAGATCGTCGTACTCCAGATTGAGCGGAAGACCGATGCCTTCACGAGCAATGGCAGACTTGAGCGTCGTGACGGTGTCGAGGTTCAGCGTGTCTCCGAACTCGTAGTGCTGCGATGCGCCATGGGCTTCCACTCCCGTAGCCCAGTGTCGAGTCTCGTAGCGTCCGAAATTTGATTTGCCGAGTGAACCGAGTAGATCGCGCAGCGTTTTGTATCCAAGAAAGTCGAGACTCTTGTCAGTCACTTCAAAGCGGACCTCACCTTTGACGTCGCCTGCCTTTCCCATCGCGTCTGTGATCTGCGACTGGCCGGAATCCTGCGTCCACGAGATGTAGTTCTCCTGCTGCATCCTCTGGATGAGCTTGTCGACGAGCTCATCCATCTTCCCCTCCTGCATCGCCTGTTCCAGTTGTTCGCGGATACGGTCGTCGAACATGTCGCCCGACTCGAGCATCTGGCGCAGTGCTTCGCGAAGGTCGTCCAGGGTGTGGTCGAGATCCTGGAAACGCAAGTAAGGATCGCGGAAGCCGGAGTCCAGCAGGTAGTCAGAGAGGGCTTTGAGAAGGTCTTCAATGTCCATCTCGGAGGCAAGATCGCCGTTGAATTTGGTGTAGCGAACGCGCTTCATGCGATCCTCCTGTGCCCTACTGATGAACCAAGAATTCGGGTGCCCCAGAGCCTGCCCTGAGCGAAGTCGAAGGGTCCTCGCACTTGGGAACCTGGGGCTACATTTAGTTCAACCCGCCACTTCGACCGGAGCGACGAGTCCGTTGCCAGTCGTCGAATTCAATCTCAACATCGCGTTCCTGTTTGCGTGACTGTTTTTCGGGTGCTGCGAATCCGCGCTCTTCACTGCGGCTGAGTTTGCGATGCGCTACGAGGCCCTCGAGGAGGAACTCTGCCGCGGCAACGGCACGAGGCGGCTCGTCTGAGACCTTTACCTGAAGCGGCGAAAGCTTCTCGAAGAGGCCCTGTATTTTCTTGAGGTCGGCAAGCGCTGCTGAACTCGGCTGGTTGTCGTCGAGCTTGACGGTTCCGCCTATGTTGAACCACTGCTCGATCTGCTGAGTGTTCGTCTCGCTGAAGTAGCGGTCGTAGATCTTGCCCACCGCGGTACGTATGAGCTCGCGAACCACTGTGTCTGCGCCGCGCATTTCGCCCTCGTACTCGAGTTCGAGCTTGCCTGTGATGCCGGGAAGTGCGGCGTAGATGTCGCTGATACGCGGAACCGCCGGCGACTCGCCATTGACCAGCGCACGGCGCTCGGCGTTGGAGATAACGAGCTCCATAGTCGAGATTGGAAGCCGTTGACTCACGCCGCTGCGCTTGTCTACGCGTTTGTCTTCCCGAGCCGTAAAGGCGATCTGCTCAACGACGGCTCGAACGTAGGGCGGGATTTCGATAGACGCCGAGCCACGCTCCGACCATGCCTCCTGCGCGGTGATAGTGATGCCTTCCTCGAGGCTTTCGGGATAGTGCGTGCGGATCTCCGAGCCGATGCGATCCTTGAGTGGAGTGACGATCTTGCCGCGAGCCGTGTAGTCCTCGGGATTGGCGCTGAAGACAAGCGCGACATCCAGCGCCAGCCGGACCGGGTATCCCTTAATCTGCACATCGCCTTCCTGCATGATGTTGAAGAGCGCAACCTGAATTTTTCCGGCGAGGTCTGGAAGTTCGTTGATGGCGAAGATGCCGCGATTGGCGCGGGGCAAGAGGCCGTAGTGCATGGTGAGCTCGCTGGAGAGATCCTGGCCGCCGCGAGCCGCCTTGATGGGATCGAGATCGCCGACAAGGTCGGCAACCGTGACGTCAGGCGTGGCCAACTTCTCGACGTAGCGTGATTCGCGGTCCAGCCATGCTATGGGCGTCTCTTCCTTACGCTCAGCGATAAGATCGCGGCAGCGCTTGCAGAGAGGCCGATAGGGATTGTCGCGAATCTCGCACCCGGCGATGTACGGGAGCTGTTCGTCAAGGAGAGAAGTGAGTGCGCGGAGAATGCGGCTTTTCGCCTGCCCTCGAAGACCGAGCAGAATGAAGTTCTGCTTGGAGAGAACAGCGTTAACGATCTGCGGAACGACCGTGTCTTCAAAGCCGACGATGCCGGGGAAGAGCGTCTCGTGCGCGCGGAGCCGGCGAATGAGGTTTGAGCGCAGTTCATCCTTCACGCTGCGGGTATTGAGGCAGGCTTCTGCAAACTGATTGCTTCTGTGCAGTTCCCCTAGGGTCTGGGGAAGAGAGTGAGCAGCTGGCATCGAATAGGCTCCTGTTCCGGTCCGACCAACCGGTGTGCATATAGTAGACGCGCCACGGGGTACATACGGCGCAGCGAAGATCAAGCCGTTTTCATCGCCTGAAGCAAATGATTATGAACGATCGGAGCCGAGAATGCGAGCAAAGGAAAGTGCATGCAAGGTGAGTTGCCCAATGGCGCTGTGAAGTGGCTTGGATGCAGGTCAGTAGCCGTTGGCAACGAGCCAGTCTTCGGTGATGTCGAACTCGGGTTTCTTTGCGGCCTGCATCTGCTGCCAGGCGAGCTTGACCAGGACGTCAGCTTCGAGGTTGACCGGAGTGCCGATCGTGAGCGCGTGGAGATTGGTGCGCCAATAGGTGAGGGGAAGGATAGCGATGGATATCGTCTGCGATCCTGCCGCTTCCGTTTCCACCGCAGCGATCGTGAGGCTGATTCCCTCGATGGCGACTGAGCCTTTGGGGACCATCCAGTGGCGAATGCTGTCGGGAACGCGAACCTTGAGCGTCCAGTCGGTGGTTTCGCGATTGAAGTCCGGGCTGGACTCCGGGATAACTGGATCAAGAGCGATGAGAGTGCCCGTCCCATCGACGTGGCCCTGAACGATATGTCCGCCGAGGGGACTGCCCGCAGCTGTGGGGAGTTCGAGGTTCACCTTTGCACCGGGCTTGAGGAAGCCGAGCGAGGTGCGGTCGAGGGTTTCCTGCGCCAGATCGGCATGGAAAAGTGTCGGATCGAGATCAAGTGCAGTGAGGCAGACGCCGGAGACGCCCAGCGAATCGCCTTCGCGAAGTCGGCTGGCGATTCCTGGAGCTTCAACGGTGATGCGGCGGACCCCTCCGCGGTCGGTAAGGGATACGAGAGTGCCGGTCTGCTCAATGATGCCGGTGAACATGGATTAATTCTAGGGAACGAGGGAACGAGGGGACAAGGGACGGTACAGCAGGGGGCAAGAGGACTGGGGTACGAAGGAGCAGGCAGGAGTGAGTCATGGCAGGATGCCCAGTGAGAGCCTGGGCCGCCAGAGGCGCGGCGACAGGCTCCGCCGGGGGATTCCGTGGTGTTCGATCAGGCGAAGGATGCGAGGGCCTTTTTCTCGTCATCGTAGACGTCGAAGACGGTGTAGAGCTTGGTGATCTGCATGAGGTCGTTGACACGCTTGGTGAGACTGAGGAGCTTCAGCTGGCCACCGCGGTTTTTGACGGAAGTGAAGGAACCCGTGAGTTCGCCGAGGCCGGCGCTGTCGATGTAAGTGACTTCGGCAAGGTTCAGCAGGATCTTCTTGAATCCGTTATTGACCTGATCAAGGACTTCCGTGCGAAGAGCGGCGCTTGCGTCGCCTAAAGTGATCTGGCCGCTGAGGTCGACGATAGTGATTCCGTTCACTTGCCGCGTACCCATTTTCAAACTCATAACATTCTCCTACTGGGATCAGCCCATATATTACGCGCGTGAGTTGGGAGGCAGGGGAGGCAGGGGTCACAGCGGCCGGTGATGATCGGGCAGGGAAGAGTGAGGGGTAGACTGTCGAGGTGATTCCCATGGGGTACATGGCGAAGAGCAGCGTCAAGAAGCCTCGGGGCTTTGAGTTGGCCTGCGTTGAAGACGTCTTCTCGTTGGGCAGCTGCGTTAACGACGACTTTGCAGACTACATCGATTGCTGGAAGCACAACGGGTATTGGCTGTTCGACACGCCGGAACGCATTCAGCAGGTTGCGCAGGAGAAGTCGGTGTCCCTGGATGGCGCGAAGCTGTTCTATTACGAAGCGTACGAGATGGAGTTCGACGAGAAGAAGGTGGAGTGGTCCGCTTTTGGGCCGGACCCCAGCTTGACGACGAATGTTGCGGTTCCAGAGGAGAAGCGGCTGGAGGGCTTTGATCTCGTGACGTTTTCGGTAGGGAACGCGCCGGAATGTTCACCACTGTCGTGCAATCACATGGCTGAGGAAGTTCCGGTGAACGAGCATTGCCTGATGCGTAGCTTCCATGAGGCGAAGGCGGCATTGGAAGAGAGAAGGTTCAGCGGTGCGGAACCGGGACCCTATCGGATCTTCGCCGTGTACTCTGTCGACTGGCCAAGCCGATCAGAAATCCGCTAGGAACGGGATCTGCTGTCGGTAATCGAGGTGGTCTTGTTGGACGAAGGCTGATTGAGTTCCAGGGCCGTGATCGGTGCATCGAACCCGGTGGGTTCCTGATCAAGACGGACACGAACTTCGGGGGTTCCAGCGAAGAAGGCTGCGAAGATGAAGCCGATGAGGGCTGCGGAGGCGGCGATTCCGCGGAAGAGCCACTGCGTGGTGCCGTTTTCTACCATGAAACTGAATGCAAGGAAGGCGAAGGCAAACCAGAGTCCAAAGAACTCAGCGATAAGAGCGCGAGGGCCATCGACCGCCGGATCCTTATCGAGGCGCATGGCGGTACCAATGATGGTCGCCACGGCAAAGAGCCCGGTTAGAAGTCCGATTCCGAGGAAGCTGAGTAGATCCTTAGACATGGCCCGAAGAGCCTCCTGCGTGATGAGAGCGAGTCCCTCAAGACGTTCAAAGGGTCACAAGTTCATGAAAGATTAATACAACTGTAATTTGACGTTTGTAAAGTGCGCAGGGTTGTAAGAGCATGTTCAAGCTTTGTGATAAATCGGGTCTAGGGGAGGGATCCCACTGTCGAATCAGGAGCTTCGCCAGGGATCGTGGAGCAGGGAGGTAAGTGCAAAATCACCTCCAACTTTCTCAATTTCCACTTCGGAGAATGACATTGGGCTGAGAAGTTCGCCGAATGCGGCGATGGCGTCGGCACCCATGACCTGAGGAGAGACAAAGAATTGTACGCGGTCGACGAGATTCTCCATGAGCAGGGCTGCATTGAGCCGGGAGCCGGTTTCTGTGAGGAGAGCCAATATGCCTTCGGAACCCAGGTGGTCGAGGACTGCTGGAAGCGGGACCTTGTTCTCCTCCCCCAGCGACGAAGATTTATCGCCAAGGACTCCGCCGCTTTCATCTGCCGGAAGGACCTCGACCCGTGCGCCGCGGTCGCGTAGCTCGTTGGCGCGGGATCGGTCTTCGCAAATGGTGTAGATGATCAGGTCGTTCTGGGCCGAGCTGACGATCTTCGAATCAAGAGGGATCCGGAGAGTTGAGTCGAGCACCACACGAAGCAGAGGACGGCGCCGGCGGAGTCCGGAGCGGTCGGTGAGTAGAGGGTCGTCGGCCAGGACCGTCCCGACGCCAGTGAGGACTGCGTCGGCCTGGTGGCGGAGCTTCTGGACGGCATCCCGAGATTCCTGACTGGTAATCCAGTATGGTTCCCGATTGGTGCGCGAGTCAGCCCGTGGGGCGATCCGGCCGTCGAGGCTCATGGCGACCTTCATGAGCACAAAGGGGCGCTTGTGCTGTATCCACTTGGCGAAGCCTTCGTTCAGCCGGCGGGCTTCGTTTTGGCAAATCCCAGTTTCAGTCTTAATTCCTGCGGCGGCAAGCGTTTGTATGCCTCGGCCGGCGACGTTGGGATTGGGGTCGGCGGTGGCCGCCAGGACACGGGAAACGCCAGCGGCAATGAGGGCCTGGGTGCAGGGGCCGGTGCGGCCCGTATGGTTGCAGGGTTCCAGGGTGACGTATGCGGTGGCGCCCTTCAGGTGGTCTTCATTTGCGTCCTGTCGAGCTCTTTTGAGAGCGGCTACCTCAGCGTGGTCGAGGCGATCGTATTCGTGCCATCCTTCGCCGAGGAGTTCGCCGTTGCGGTCGAGGATGACGCAGCCGACGGCGGGGTTGGGGGATACGAGGCCGGTGCCGCGACGGGCGAGGTCGAGGGCGCGGTGCATCCAGTGGGTGTCTTGGTCCGAGGTGGTCATGGAATGAATGATCGAATCCAGTGTAAAGGGACCAGATTGGATCAATGACACGGGCGGCGCGGCTATTCGGTTGAAGCTGAAGCAAACCAGAAGAGCATCGCGCCGATCGCAGCCAGCAGCGCCGGATATCTCAGAGGACTCGTTCGCCAAGCGCCAACGATCGCGAGAAGCAGGCCGACCGAAGACAGTATCAATCCGACTCTGTAAATCTTTAGCAGCGTGGGATCCCAGAATCGAAACCACCGATCTTGTCTGCGGCGAGGACCGACCCGATGGCAAAGACGAATGAGAAGGTAGCAAAAGCATGCCCTGCCAATGAAAGATTCGGGAGTAGCGATATCTCACGTCTGGTCCGTGTCCATCGGAACCATCCGTAAACAACTGCGATGGGCCAAACGACAAATGCGTAAATCAGGAATAGGAGGCTGTAGACAAAGACCAACGATTACCTCCTACTTTGCCGATTCGCGACTCAGCTCAGCAGCGCGTCGACGAAAGCTTCGGGGGAAAACTCCAGCAGGTCGCTCATTTTTTCACCTACGCCAACAAAACGAACGGGAAGGTTGAGTTCGCGAGCGATGGCTACGGCGATGCCACCTTTGGCGGTACCGTCGAGCTTGGTGAGGACGATGCCTGTGGCACCTGCGGATTGCGTAAACTGGCGGGCCTGCTGGAGGCCGTTCTGGCCGGTGGTGGCGTCCATGACGAGGAGGACCTCGTGGGGCGCGCCTGGCACGAGCTTGGACGCAGTGCGGCGCATTTTATCCAACTCGTCCATGAGGCCCGACTTGGTGTGGAGGCGGCCTGCAGTGTCCACGATGAGCTCGTTTATGTTGCGAGCCTTGGCGGCAGACGCCGCGTCGTAGAGAACGGCTGCTGGGTCGCCACCCTGCCGGGTCTTGATCATCTCGACGCCGCTGCGGCCCGCCCACACTTCGAGCTGTTCAATCGCAGCCGCGCGAAATGTGTCTGCAGCGCAGAGCAGTACGGACTTGTCCTGGGCGCGGTACCAGGATGCCAGCTTACCGCTGGTAGTGGTTTTGCCGGTGCCGTTAACTCCGACGAGGAAAGTGACCTTTGGCGGCGTAGAGGGTGTGTCTACAGGGCGGATTGGCGCGCGGAGGATCTCCACCATTTGAAGCTTCAGCAAGTCGCCAAGCTCCGCTCCGCCGGCGATGGCCTGCTTGCGGGCGCGTTCGCGGAGGGCGTCGATGATTTCCGTCGTGGTCTGGACGCCGATGTCGCTCATAATGAGCGCTGTCTCGAGCTCCTCCAGAGAGGCTTCGTCGACTTCGCGGGTGAGTGCGACGATGTCGTTGATGCGGGAGTTGAAGTTCTCGCGGGTGCGCGAGACGGCGTCGCGCATTCGGGAAAAGAATCCTGATCCCGAGGGCGTGGAGCTGTTGTCCGAAACTCCAGATTCCTTTGCGCGTTCAGCCGCTTCGTCCGCGGCACGGGCTGCGTCCGCTTTCTTCTTGTCTTCTTCGTCGTAGCCGGTAAATAACGTGATCATTGCAAGATGTGTCCAGTATTTTAGTTTATAGGGAGAGCGGAGCTAGCGGAGTCAGCGGGGTTAGCGTCGCTTCGCGACGTCCGCGGGCTTAGCAGAACTGGGAAAGGGCCTAGAGAATCGCCGGACCCGTTCTTCAAGTGAAAGGATCCTTTCGGCAGGCGGGGGCAGGCACGGAGGCACCCACAGTGAAGGGCCGGGTGAGTGGCGCGGGTTTCCGCTTCGTCACTTTTGCACAGAGTTGAGTTGATGGGGTGGGAGGAGATGGGGAAGAATCTCTGGGTGCCCGCGAAATCCTCCATGTACTCAATAAGCGGGCGGAGGTCTGGGGTCGATGAGCAAGGTTCGTGTACTGGTCGGAACGCGCAAGGGCGCGTTTATTTTGACGTCGGATGGGAAACGGGACAATTGGGATGTGAGTGGGCCCTTCTTTGCCGGGTGGGAGATCTACCACATGAAGGGATCTCCGGTTAATCCCGAGCGAGTTTACGTCTCGCAGACGAGTTCCTGGTTCGGCCAGCTCTTCCAGGCCTCCGATGACGGCGGGAAGACCTGGTATCAACCGGGAGTAAAGCCGGAGGATGCCGGAGCTCCGCAATGGCCGCCGGTAAAGAGCAATCGCTTTGCCTATGACGCATCGGACGAGACGGGGAAGCCGCTGACCACGCACCAGTGGTATGACGGGACTCAGCGGTCGTGGGAGTTCAAGAGGGTGTGGCACGTGGAGCCGTCGCTGGCCGATCCCAACACGGTGTACGCAGGCGTGGAAGATGCGGCAATCTTCAAGTCGACGGATGGCGGAGCGAACTGGAAAGAGATGCCGGGGCTGCGCGGACACGGCACCGGCCCGCAGTGGCAACCGGGCGCGGGAGGAATGTGTCTGCACACAATCATCCTGGACCCTAGCAATCCTGACCGGATGTTCATTGCGATCTCAGCTGCGGGGGCATTCCGCACAGACGATGGCGGGAAGACGTGGAAGCCCATCAACAAGGGGTTGATCTCGCAGTTTATCCCTGACCCGAATGCGGAGGTGGGCCACTGCGTCCATCATGTCGCGATGAATCCTGACAGGCCGAACACGCTGTTCATGCAGAAGCATTGGGACGTGATGCGGTCAGACGACGCGGGCGACAGCTGGAGAGAGATCAGCGGCAACCTGCCAACGGATTTCGGATTTGTGATCGATGTGAACTCGAATGAACCCGAGACCGTTTACGTGGTGCCGATCAAGAGCGACTCGGAACATTTTCCGCTGGACGGAAAACTGCGCGTGTACCGAAGCAAGAGCGGCGGCAACGAATGGGAGGAGCTTGCGAAAGGATTGCCGGAGAAGGACTGCTACGTGAACGTGCTGCGTGATGCGATGGCCGTGGACAGGCTGGACTCATGCGGCGTGTACTTCGGCACGACGGGCGGACAGGTGTATGTGTCGCCGGACGGCGGGGACAACTGGAAGGCAATTGTGCATGATCTGCCGGCAGTGCTGTCGGTTGAGGTACAGACGATAGCCTAGCCACGTTGGCCGATCCCAGGTCCCCAAAAGCGAGGGACCTGGGGCACCCATTCCTGATTCATACAGCGGACAGGTTCATGTCGAATTCAGTTCATCACGTGCGTGTACAGATTCCTTACCACTTGCGCAACCTGGCGCGGGTGGAGGGGGAGTTTTTGCTTGCGGTTGAGGGACCGGTGACGATCAAGTCTGTACTGGATGCAGTGGAACAGCGGTATCCGATGCTGTGCGGGACGATCCGCGAACACGACACGCTAAAGCGTCGGGCATTTCTGCGCTTCTTTGCGTGCGAGGAAGATCTGTCGCACCAGTCGTCCGATGTGGAGTTGCCGGAGGCGGTCGCTTCGGGGAAAGAACCGTTTCTAATCATCGGAGCGATTGCGGGTGGTTGACGGCTCTCTTGAGTGATCCTCCCGGTCCCCAAATGCGAGAGACCGTGGGCACCCGGCGATTGGAGAACGAGCAAGGCTCAGTTTTCCAAATTCGGCATGTGCTCTAGTGTTCGCCTTTGCCGGGTCGAAGCATCAGCTCGCGGATGGCTTCCCGTGGATCCTTACCCTGTTCGAGAATCTGTTCCATTTGCGAGGTGATCGGCATCTCAATGCCCCGCTCGCGAGCCAGTTCGAGGGCGGCGCGTGTAGTTAGGACGCCTTCGGCGACCTTGCCGCCGAGGCTCTCGAGAATTTCGGGGAGCTTGCGACCCTCTCCCAGTGCCTGGCCGACGGTGCGGTTGCGGGAGAGCGAACCAGTGCAGGTAAGAACCAGGTCGCCGACTCCGCTGAGCCCGGCAAGTGTCTGGGGATTACCGCCGCAAGCCACGGCAAGGCGAGTCATCTCCGCTATACCGCGGGTGATGAGCGCGGCGGTGGAGTTGTGGCCGAGTCCCACGCCGACCGCAATGCCGGCTGCGATGGCGATGACGTTTTTGAGCGCGCCGCCCAGTTCGACACCGATTACATCGCTGGAGGTGTAGAGGCGGAGCGTCTGAGAACTGAATTCCTGCTGAATGAAATGAGCAACCTGGAAGTCGCTGAAGGCGACGGTGACGGCTGTAGGCTGGCCCTGCGCGACCTCGATGGCGAAACTGGGACCGGAAAACGCGCCGATCGATACCAGCGTGCCTGCGGGTTCGAGCACGTTTGAGATGACCTGCGTCATGCGCGAATGCGTGCCCTTTTCCACGCCCTTTGTGGCGCTGACGATGAATTGACCATTGTGGAACTGGTTTTTGATGCGGCTCAGTGTAGGGCGTAGAAATTCGGAAGGGATGACGGAAACAACGATCTCTGCCCCGGCGACGGCATCCGTATCGGCCGTGACTCTGAGATCGGACGGAAGGGGAAAACCGGGCAGGAAAAGGGTGTTCTCGCGCGCGTTGTCGATTGTGCGCGCTTCACTCTCGCTGTGCGCCCAGAGCGAAACACTATGGCCTCCGCGGCGGCAAAGTGAAAGTGCGATGGCAGTGCCCCAGGCCCCCGCTCCAAGAACGACGATGCGGCTCATGCAGGCTTTCTCTCCTGGCTACGCGATCCGAATCGGTTCTCTGTTCCGGTGAGCAGGCGGTGAATGTTTGCGTGGTGCTTGAGGATGATGAGTGCTGCAACGATGAACTGCGCAGCGATGAAGAAGGCAGGCTTATCTCCGTGGACGAGGAAGTATGCAAAGAAGGGGAAACTGCCTGCACCAAGGATGGAAGCGAGCGAAACGTAGCGGCTAAGCTTGAGCACGATCAAAAACAATACGATGGAAGCCAGGGCGCCCAGGGGAGCAGCGACGAGGAAGACGCCAAATCCGGTGGCCACGCCTTTGCCTCCGCGAAAGCGAAGCCAGACGGGAAACATGTGTCCAATAACGGCGACTACGGCCGCAAGAGCTTCGATGTTGCGGGGGGCGAAGGTGCCGGCAAACATGGGAGCGACAAGTACGGCGAGAGCGACGGCCGCCGCACCCTTGATTACATCAAGAGCGAATGTTGCGGCCCCCAGAACTTTTCCCCCGGAGCGAAGCACGTTGGTCGCGCCGATATTGCCGCTGCCAACGGAGCGAATGTCTTGGTTGCGAAAAAGTCTGACCAGCAGGTATCCGACAGGGATTGACCCGAGCAGATACGAAGCCAGGACGAGCAGACTGATTGCCAGGAGCATGGTCAAACAGAGTTTAGCAGGAATTATGGACGAGGAATGAGACGCGGCAGTGGGGAAGTGGGAGTGAGCCGCGCTCCCTGCGTGTCAGCGCATCCGGCGCGGCTGCCTGCTCTAGAAACGCTCGTCGGCGGAAGGACCAAAGATAGCCGGAACCTTGGCTTCGAGGAGGCGGAGGTAGACGGTAAGCTGTCCGCGGTGGTGGGCCAGGTGGCTGAAGACCGAGTCGGCGATCATAATGCTTCGCGGGTTCTGTGATACAACGTTTCCGCCCATCTTGAAGGCCCACGGCGTGGCGAGGTGCTCGTCGTTGGTCGCTGCGAGCGCGCGGCGGGCATCGGCAACTGCGGCATCGTGGCTGGCAAGCAGTTCAGCCTTGGTTGCGACGACCTTAGGCCGGAACTGACCGGAATCAGGAGCATCGAGGTTCAACTCATCGCGATCGACCATCGTGGCGATCCAACCAACGATGCTGGCGACCAGAGCTGCTAGGTAGCCGAACTCCATCGATCGGGCATGAGGCTTGAAGTCATTGTGCCCCTCGGGAAAGCGCTCGATGGTTTTGCGGGTGAAGACGGCTTCGCGGTCGAGCTGGGCGATGAAGTAGTCCTTGAGGGTCATTCGAAGTCTCCTTTACGTCTTGGTGTGAAGCGATCAGGCAGCACAGTTCGCGAGTTCCTGATAGCGGTTTGCATTGCCGAACTTGAAGAGCGAGTACCAGGCCTCAAGAGCGGCCGGCGTGTACAGGTCGAGAGCCTTGAAGATCTCGCGGGCGAACTCGAGAGGCGCGAGCCCAGAAGCGGTGATCACGCCTTCATCTGAAACCGAGGGAACATCGCAGTAGAACTTCTCTCCGCGGTAGCCGGAGGCGACGAGATAGTCGCGACAGTTGCTGGTGTGGTGGAAGTCGTCGAGCATTCCGGCGCGGGCTAGCGCGAAGGTGGCTCCGCAGATGGCGGCGATAGGGACGCCCTCAAAGAAGAAGTGACGGGCAGAATCGATGGCCGACATGTTGCTGCAGTCTTCCCAGGTTTCTCCGCCCGGGAGGATGAGCATAGCTGCGTTTTTCGGATTAATTTCGCTGAGCGTCGTGTCGGGAATGATGCGCAGGCCACCCATGGTCGTGATCGGCTTGCGGGTGTTGCCGACGGTGACGACCCGGTAATCGCCGGGACGCTGCTGATAGCGGGGATTGTGAATACCGGCAATGGCAAATGAGGTTTCCCAGTCTGCCATGGTGTCAAAGACGAAGAGGAAGACGTTGCGAGCGAGCATTGCTGGATGACCTCCGGCTGCAAAACAATCTTTGCTCGGCAAATATGACAATGAGTGTCATATTTGTTCTGAGAAAGTAAAAATGTGACGAGAAGGCTTGGACGATGAAAGCGGATCGATTGATGTCGGTGCTGTTGCTGCTCCAGGCGCGCGGGCAGATAACGGAGCGTGAACTGGCAGAGCAATTGGAGGTCTCGCAGCGAACGATCCATCGCGATCTGGAAGCGCTGAGCGCGGCACGGATTCCCGTTTCAGCTGTTCGAGGCGCGCAGGGAGGGTGGCAGCTTGAAAAGGGCTGGCGGACCCATGTACCGAGCTTGGATGAAGCCGAACTGCGCGCTCTGCTGATGGCACAACCGCGAACGCTGGGGAATCCGCGGATGGCTGCGGCGGCGCAGAGCGCACTGAACAAGCTGATGGCGGCGATGCCGGAATCGATGAAAGCCCAGGCGGCGCACATGCAGCAGCGGTTGCACGTCGATCCCACGGGATGGCGCGACACGGGAGAAGACATTTCCATGCTTACCCTTGTGCAGGAAGCCGTGTCGAAGGATCGCAAGCTGACATTTGAATACACGAAAGTGGATGGGGAGCGATCGAGTAGAACGGTGGATCCACTGGGGCTGGTTTCGAAGGGGCTGAGCTGGTACCTGGTGGCCCGGACAGCGAAAGGGATGCGGACATTTCGCGTGTCGCGGATGCGGAAGGTGACGGTGCTGGCGGTGCAGTTTGAGCGGCCTGCACGATTTGATCTGGCGGACCACTGGAAAGCTTCGACGGCGGAGCTGGATCGGAAGAGGGTGGGTTTCAAAACGGTGCTGTCGGTGCGAGCGGAGGCGGTGCGGCGGCTTCAGTCGTGGTGCGTGACGCGGGAGGCTTCTCGCGAGTGGATGAGGAGGGCTGGAGAGAAGAGAGTTGCGCTGGAAGTTGATTTCGATGATGAGGGGATGGCGCGATTCTTTGTTTTGGGAATGGGAGCGGCTGTGCGGGTGATGGAGCCGGAGGGTTTGAAGGAGTGGGTGGGGCAGCAGGTTAAAGAAGTAGCGGCTGCGATTGCCGAAGCCTGAAGAGATTTCGGCGCGGAGAGCAGGACCGTCGGCGTATACTTCGTTGCGCTCCCCCTGATTCCAGGAACTAGTTCCCGAAAGGATGGGTGACTATGCCCAGTTATCTCGTACAGGTTTCGTACAGCTCAGAGGCGGTTGCAGCGCTGGCGAAGAAGCCGCAGGATCGGACGGTGGTGGTCGGCAAGGTGGTGGAGAAGCTTGGCGGCACGCTGAAAGGCGCGTGGCTGTGTTTTGGCGACTACGACACGGTAGTGGTGGTGGATCTACCGGATAACGTAAGCGCGGCGGCGTTTGCCATGGCGATCAGCGCAGGCGGGTCATGCAAGACGGTGAAGACTACGCCGCTGATGTCGGTTGAAGAAGGTCAGGCGGCGATGAAGAAGGCGGGCGGGGCGGGGTATAAGGCGGTGAAGTAGTTTGTTTCATGACCGCCGGCGTTCGCCGGTGGCGGCTTCTCGTCGGTATGCAATCACTCATCTTCCGATTCAGGTCGAACTGCCTCAAATCTTGTTTGGGGCTTAGGGCCGCTCGGCTTGTTTGCTGTCACACCCGATCCGTTCTCGCCAGGGAGGCCGTCGCCACCGACTGATTCGTAACCAGCAAACTCCATTGGGCATGTAGCGATTCCCGAAGACGACGCGAGTAGTTCAGACAGTGGCACCATGGCTCTCAATCCCATGAAGCCTCTTGCAATCACGCTGCTCTCTATGCGGCCACGGTGCGCGTAGATCTCACTTTGTGTTGCAGGTGCCAGTTCTTCGGGCACCTCGATATCGATGGCCATCACCGGCTCCAGCAGGACCGGGCTCGCCTTTCTCGCCGCTTCCATGAACGCGATCGAACCGGCGAACTTGAACGCCATTTCATTCGAGTCGACATCGTGATAGCTGCCGCCGATCAACGTCACCTTGATATCGACCATTTGGAGGCCCGCCAGAATGCCAAGTTCCATGGCGCCTTGAACGCCCTGATCGATCGGCTTGATGTATTCCTTGGGAACCACGCCGCCCTTGATGTCGTTGATGAACTCGTAGCCCTTGCCCGGCTCGTTTGGCTCGACGCGCAGTTTGCAGTGCCCGTAGTTGCCCGAACCGCCGGTCTGACGAATGTACTTACCTTCGGCTTCGGCGTCCTTTCGAATCGTTTCAAGCAAGATTGCTGTCGGTGCGCCGACGTTGATCTCGAGATGAAATTCATCCCGAATGCGATCACAGACAGAGTCGAGATCCGATTCAGTTCTTCCTTCGAGTTTGTAGGAGCCGTCTTGTGCCTTGATGTTGACACTGGACTGGTGGCTTGCGATTTGACCGAGCGCAGTTTCCATACGCGCGTGGTCTGAAGAGTTCACGGGGCTAATTAAGAGACGCAGGATTGCACGGCCTTTGTTCGACTCGCTCATCAAAACGGATGCTTAAGCGCCTTATGTCCCTACGGGACTGGGGTTGTTGTTCGATGTTTTCCCAGGATTTCGCTGCGCTTCATCCTGGGCTATTTTCGAGCGTTCCCTTCGGGAACTGTTGATGGGCAATCTATCTCCGATTCAATGCGAAAGTGAATCTAGGTTGTGCTCCTCCTGATGTCGCGACTTCGTCAGTCCACCATGAGTTCGCCGGGGAGGATGGGGCGGGTTCTCGGGAGTGCGCCGTTGTATGCGAAGGAGCCCATGAGGAAGAGCATGCCGGCGTAGATGACAAGCTTGATGAGGCTGCCGGTGCGGGTGAGCGGGAGCGTCTTCCAGAGGACGAGGAGGATGGTCTGCGAGATGGTGACGGCCCAGACGGAGCCGTAGAAGTAGCGGCGCTCGATGCCTTCGCGTTTAGTGGATTTGCCTACGCGGGGGAGCTTGCCGAATGCGCCGAGAAGCAGGATCAGGATGGCGAGAGGGAAGTAGACGTACTGATACAGCTGCTTCATGGTCCATACGCCGGTGATGACGGCGATGACGAGCCCGAGGAGATTCAGAAACGCGAAATTGATAACCGCATTCCACGCGAAGGTGTAGCAGACCTTGCGGTAGAGCGGGTTGGGGCGGTCTTCGTCGAAGCGGAGGATGTAGGGTGCGGGCTCGCAGCCGGGAAGCTGGCCTTTCAGTCCGGCGATGCCTGTGCCGATGAGGACGAGCGCGAGCCATGCGCCATTGGCCTTGCTGAAGCCGTGAGCGAAGAGGCTGAAGACGAGCGGACCGGGCGCGAGAAAGAAAACCCAGATCCAGATGGGCCAGTGAAGAACGCGGTAGTAGCCCTTGTTGCGGGTGCGCATTTTGCGGGCGTCCGCATATTCAATCCTGCCGCTGTATCGCATATAGCGCGAGTCTTTCAAAGAGGATGGGGGGACGTCAAAATCTCAGGGATCAGGGACGTGAGCGTTCTTGTTTCCCACCCATCGCGCGAAATGCTGCGCGATGGATGGGGCACAGTCGTCCCGTTAAAAGGAATGAGGGTTCGGATCAGGCTTTCGCGGCACGGCGTTCTCTTCCGCTCAGCAGGTAAATCGCAGCGCGCAGTTCCAGTAGCGGATCAGCGGATGGCTCAATTCCATCGACGCGAGGGATGGGATCAAAGATGATGTGCTTCTGCTGAACGAGGCTATCGGGGAGGATGCTGTTCAGTTCTAGAGTTCCAAGCTCGACAAGCTCGCGATCTTCGGGCCAGTTAATGGTGGCGTCGTCAGTGACGTCGCCTGGTGCGGCGACCTGTACGAAGATCCCGAATCGCACGGGTGATTGCTTGATGCGGTGTTCGAGCTCTTCGTAGTGGTGGTTTTCGCGGATCTTGTCGTCGGCGAGGTAGTCGTTGCCGGCTTCGGGGATGATGCGATACCGGCCATGGCGCGTCTCACCGTCTGCGTTGGTGAACTTGAAAGCGGTGACGCCGAAGTAGGTGTCGCGAGCGAGGCTTGACGGGAACGGCTTGGGTGTCTGTACGAAACGGAGCGCGGCAGGATGCGTGCCGAGAAATTGCTCGATTGGTTTGGGCGAGGGAACTTCCGGGCCGCTGGCGGCGGCAGCACGAAGAAATTCAAGGAACTCATAACCGTCGCGCGCGGGGAAGCCGTCGGTTGAGTGGCTGACGATGTCGGTATGGACGTGGTCGGCGAGGTTGAAGCGGATGGCGAGGCCTCGCGGGTTGGCTTCAGGTTTGCTGTCGGGGATTTCCGGGAGGCCGGTGGAGTTGGAAAAGCGCGCGGTGACGGGAGTCGATTCGCGCTGAATGTGGGGGGCCTTGGTCAGGGATGCAGCACTGGGCGCGGGCTTGAAGGTTCCGCTGAGCATGATGCCTTTGGCATGTGCAGGGCGGAATCCGGGGTGCGGCCCGAAGATTTTGTGGAACTGAGCGAGAAGATCATTAGCGAGAGCAACTACACGGTCATCATTGGGCAGAGGCATAGGGGAAGTCTCCGTTTGAGTCGGCTTGGGAATGCTAGAGCCGTATAGGAAAGATAAATGGCGGGGAGATAAAGGCTGGTGAAAATCTGGTTTTGAAAGGGCACGTATTTACCAGTGCCGCTGGACTGCTAAAAGCCGCTGCTCCTCCTGCTGCGGTTGCTAAATAAGCTTGCGACGGATGAGGTCAAGTGCCTGCTGGCTGGCCCACTCGCGGACGCGGTTGCGGTCGCCGCGGAAGTTGCGCTCGAAGTATTCGTTGGTTGTCGCATCACTGACGGCGATGTAGACGCGGCCTACAGGTTTTGACTCAGTGCCCCCGCCGGGTCCCGCGACGCCTGTGATTCCGAGACCAAGCGTGGCGCCAGTCTTCTTGCGAATGCCTTCAGCGAGCGCCTGAGCGACTTCACTCGATACAGCTCCGTGCTTTTCAATGAGCTCGGCGGGCACGTCGGCGAACTGCGTTTTGAGTTCGTTGGAGTACACGATGACGCTGCCCAGAAAAGAACGCGAGCTGCCGGGAACGGATGTGATTCGTTGCGCGATCATTCCGCCGGTACAGCTTTCGGCGACGGCGAGCGTTGCCTGGCGCAGGCCGAGATAGTAGAGCACGATCTGCTCCAGAGATTCACCTTCGGCGGAGTACATCCAGTCGTCGAGAGCTTCTTCGAGCTTTGTGGCGAGTTCTTCAACTCGCTTTTCGGCCAGCTCTTTGTTGCGGTGAGTGCAGATGAGCGTGAGCTGGATGTCGCCGGCGTGGGCGAGGATCGTGGTTTCGACGTCGGTGTAGGTGGTGTAGATGGGCGCTAGTAGCTTGTCGGCCTGCGACTCCGGGATCATCGCGGCCTTGAGCGTGCGTTTGGCCAGATGACGCACAGGCAGGATCTCACGGAGGCGCGGAATGCATTCAGTCTCAAATAATGGCTTGCACTCGTGCGGCGGCCCAGGCACGAGCATGATGATCTTGCGGAAGCCGGAGTAGGTGGTCTCGAGCCATTGGCCGGGAGCGCTGCCATTAGGGTTTGTGAGAAATGCCGCGCCTTCGATGAGGTCGGCCTGCTTGAGATTGTTTTCAGGCATCGAGATTCGCCATGCCGCCGCGCGGGTGTGGAGCGACGCTACCTGTTGCGCGTCGCGCTTCAACCGGAGCGAGAGAGCCTCGCCAACCGACTCGCGGGTAAGGTCGTCTTCTGTGGGGCCCAGCCCGCCCATGAGAATAAGGATGTCGGTGCGGCTGAGCGCCGTCTTGATGACGCCGACCAGATCTTTTCTGCGATCGCCAACGATGGTCTTGAAGGCGACGGTGACGCCAAGCTCATTGAGCTTTTCGGTGATGTACAGAGAATTCGTGTCCTGGCGGAACGGCGTCAGCATCTCGGATCCGACAGCTATGATTTCGGATTTCATATGAACAGGGATCAGGGGTCAGCGATCAGAGATCATTGACACAACTGACGAGCAACTCCTACAGATCATGCGAAGGTGGATTAGAAAGCGATCATGCCTTCCACTCCCAATTCCACATCATAAACTGCGTCGCTGTCGGCGAGGATTGTGGAACCGAGGGGCGAAAACGCTACGCCCACAAGATTGGGTGCTGCGACCACGAGCGTTGCATCACCCGATGGCGTAACGCGCACAAGACCCCGCTGGCCGTGCAGGCTTGCGGTGACGTAGACGTCGCCGTTGTTGGCGAGTGCGAGTCCCTGGGGTCGTCCAAGACCGCGATACCACTGGCGGGCTTCTCCATGAGTGTTGATGGCCCAGATGGCGTCGTTCGAAGAGAGCGTTGGCCCGGAGACGTAGAGCGTGCCCTCGGTATCGACGGCAAGGTGGTAGGCGGAAACGCTGGGCTCGAGCGTCGCGTAGACAAAGATCTTGCGGTCTTTGTCGATCTTGAAGATAGTACCGCTGCGATCGCCTACGAACAGATTGCCGTGTGTGTCGAAGACTGCACCCGTGGCGACGCCCATGCCTTCGGAGTAGAGCGTGGATTCTCCGGCGCCGTCGATCCGGTAGACGTTGCCCTCAGCGCGCGAAGTGACGAAGAGATCTCCTTCGGGGCTGAAGGCGAGACCGGTGGCGTTGAGGATGCCGGTGACGAAGGGGGTTCCGCGGCCATCGGGGCTTACGCGGACTACGGAAACGGGAGTCTGCTTCCCTCGCTGGCCCGAGATCGTGGCGTAGATCATGCCGGACCGGCTTACGGCAGGGCTGGTTACAGGATGCAGCCCGCTGGACAGCTCGCGGGCGATCTTAAGGGACGCTCCGTTGCTGACGCCGGAAGGGGTACGGACCTCGACGAGTCCTGTGGTCGCTGCGTCCGGGACGCGGAAGGTGACGCGGCTGGGCCGACTCATGAGGACCATGGCGTGATGAGTACCGAGGACGACGACTGGCTGACCGTTGGGAGTGGGTCCCAGACTCTCTCCGTGGAGTTCAACTTCACCTTTGGGAAGAGCCGCAGCGGGCACAATTTCGTCGATGCGCGGTGTCATCTTTTCCCGGTCGGATTGGATGCGAATTCGCGGCATGTCCAGTCTCAGTGAATCCAGATGCGCAGCAGCGATGCTACACACAAAGCATACAGCCCTGCCGCAACGTCGTCGAAGACGATGCCCCAGCCTGCAGGCAGGCGCTCCAGGCGGCGAACGGGGAAGGGTTTGGTGATGTCGAAGAGGCGGAAGAGGATGAGCGCAATGACGCCATGGCGCCAGTCTGCCGGACTGAAAAGCAGCGTAATCCACTGACCCGCCACTTCATCGATAACCACGAAGCCGGGGTCGTGACGGCCGCTCTCGCGGGCGGCGATGGAGGCGGCTGGGACGCCTAAAGCGACGGAGAGGAAGATTCCGCTAACGAGCAGAATCAGCAAGAGTTGGTGTGAAACGTGAAGTCCTATTGCGGCCAGCGCCCAGAGAAGCATTGCAGCGACAGAGCCATAAGTGCCAGGGCCGGGTTTGCCGAAGCCCGCGCCAAAGAAGGTGGCGACTGCCCATGCCCACAGGGTGCGGGTTTGACGTTCATGCGCAGGGACCGTGGCGGAGCTATTCGTCGTCACGATTGCCGCCTCGCCGGCTTACTTCCCCAAGATCTTCAAGCACCTCGGGGTCGAGTACGGGGGAGCTGATCTTGTATACCCCCATCGCCCATTTGCCGAGATCGATTTTGCGGCAGCGATCGCTGCAGAACGGGAAGTCCTCATCTTTTGCGGTGACGATCATGCCGCAGGTAGGGCACTTAAGAACCTTTGCGGATTTTTTCTTCGGGGCCATGGATATTCTTGTTTCCCACCCATCCGGCAAAAAACCGTCGGATGGATGGGGCACCCGCCAGTGTTGAAAGTTAGGTTTTCTATTCGTAGATATCGTAACGCTGTTGACGACGGGGTTGGTTGAGCGCGTCAGGATCTTCGTACTAGAAGAATGATTCCGCTGGACCAGGAGAGCGGGGCAACTTGAAATTCAGTTTCTGTTGAGAGCCGCTCAACGAGAGCGGCTGCCTTCACGTCGTGGCCCTCGGGCCAGTTGGGCTGCGGGAGCATGTCATCGATGATGTAGAAGCCGCCGGGCCTGACCAGCGCAAGGGCTTCCTCTAGAGACTCGTATTTACCGGGCATGGCGTCCGCGAAGATGAGGTCGAAAGATCTTGGCTCCTGCCTGCTGAGGAACTGGATGCCATCTTCGACAACGAGTGTCAGGCGTGAATCATGACCGTGCACCTCGCGGGCTACCGCCTGAAATTCGGGCCGGATATCGACACTGATGAGTCTTGATGTGGCGTCCATTCCGGACAGAAGCCACGCTGTCGCTATCCCGGTGCCGGTCCCAAGTTCGAGAAGATGACCTCCGGGCTTCGAGGCGGCGAGTGTGGCGAGCAGGGCCCCGGTGCGCGGTTCTGAAGCCATCCCGAAGTCGAGGTTCTTGCTGAGGGCTTCGATTTGCTGGAGAGATGCGGGCGGCTTTATCAGGCAGGATTCGTTCATGGCCAATTCAGGGAGGGTCAGAGAGGCCCCGAGGTGATGCGGGCAACAAGGTCATAGTCGTGCGCTTCGGTGATCTGGGCGCGATAGAATTTTCCGGCTTCGAGGTTGGATAGCTCTCCGAAGTCGTTGATGTAAACCTTGCCGTCGATTTCTGGCGCGTGGAACTCTGTGCGCCCTTCCCAGAGGAGTTCGGTTTCCGAGCTTTCGCCTTCTGCGAGGAGGACCAGTTCACGCCCGACCCACTGCTGCTTGGCCTGCTTTGAGATTTTCTGCTGAAGCTTCATGAGGCGGCGCTTGCGGGTCTCGATGGTGCGCTTCGGGAGTTTAGCGTCGAGATCGTGGGCCTTTGAGCCTTCTTCATCGGAGTAGTTAAAGACCCCGAGCCAGTCGAACTTCGCTTTGCCAATAAAGTCTTCCAAAAGTTCAAAGTCCGAGGAGGACTCGCCGGGGAAGCCGACGATGAACGAGGTGCGCAGCGCGATACCAGGAACTGCGGCGCGAACCTTCTCGACTGTTTTGAGGAATATGTCGGCGCCAGCACCTCGCTTCATGCGCTTGAGGACTTCCGGCGACGCGTGCTGGAGGGGGACGTCGAGGTACTTGCAGATGTTGTCGTGCTTCGCGATGGTTTCGAGAAGCTTGCCGGTGATCCGGTTGGGATAGGCATAGAGAAAGCGGAGCCAGCGGACTCCGTCGATGCGGGCGATGGCATCGAGGAGCATGGCGAGACCGTCTTTGAGGCCGAGGTCTTCGCCGTAGCAGGTGGTGTCCTGGCCGATCAGGGTGATTTCCTGAACGCCGGAAGAGACGAGACGCTGGGCTTCGGCGACCACAGACTCGAAGCGGCGAGAGCGGAATTTGCCCCGGAGATTGGGGATGACGCAGAAAGTGCAGGGATGATCGCAGCCCTCAGCAATTTTGATGTAGGCGGAAGTGCGGCCAGTGGAGATGAGGCGCGGCGTCTCTTCGGTGTAGAGGTACGTGGGAAGAGAGTGCGTTGCGCCGTCCCAGTCTTCGCGGCTGAATCGGCCCTGGCGCTCGCGGTGGTCGCCTTCGGGGCGGAAGGTGGCCGCGTCCTGCGCAACTTTGTGAGTACCTGATTCGGCTTCCCGGCCTGATCGAACCTCAGCGCGTTCGCTCCCGCTCAGAATGGTAAAGGGCGAGGGCGATGGATTCACTGGCCGGGCGATACCTGCAGCCTCAAGGATAGATTCGAGCTCTCCGGTGCCGACAACCGCATCCACTTCGGGAATGCTTTTGCGGATCTCGTCGCGGTAGCGCTCGACGAGGCAGCCGGCAACGATCAGCTTTTTGGCGCGACCCTCGGTTTTGTAGCGGGCCATCTCGAGGATGGTGTCGACTGATTCCTGCTTGGCGGTATCGATGAAGGAGCAGGTGTTGACGACCAGGATCTCGGCCTCTTCGGGCCGGGAGGTCAGGCGCGCTCCGCCACGGTCGAGGAGGCCCATCATGACCTCGGAGTCGACCAGGTTTTTCGGGCAGCCCAACGAAACAAAGCCCACGGTGGGAGCCGTGGGTTGGGAAGATTTGCTCACAGCTCTATTGTACCGGGAAGTGGATTGCACTGTGGAGTTATGACGCACTTGGGAGGGAGTCTGAAGCCAGAGCCGCCTTCGCCCAGAGGTGTTAAAATCAATCAGTGCCGGGTCCTACGCGACGTAATCCCGCCAAACCCGCCAGGTCCGGAAGGAAGCAACGGTAACGGGCTAGTACGGGCGCAGTAGGTCACCCGGTACTTTTTTGCGAGCTTCAGGGTCAGGGATCAGGGGTTAAGGGTCAGCGACCAACCGGCTTGCGTTTTGCAAGGAGAACATCATTGAGCCTCGCCGTGCGTCCCGTGGTGGGCAGGCGCGCCAAAATCAGCGCCCTTGGAACTTACGTCCCTCCGAAAGTCCTGACAAACAAAGATCTCGAAAAAATGGTGGACACGAACGACCAGTGGATCATGGAGCGCACGGGTATCCGCGAGCGCCATGTGCTGGAGCAGGGCAAGGGCGTTAGTGACATCTGCGTTGAAGCCGCGAAGAAGTGCCTGGCTGCGCGCGGGATCGCTCCGACGGAGGTTGAAGCGATCGTGATCGGCACGGTGACGCCGGACATGATGTTTCCCTCGACGGCATGCCTGGTGCAAAACAAGCTGGGCGCGAAAGGGGCATGGGGCTTCGACGTCTCCGGCGGATGTTGCGGATTTGTTTATGCGTTGCAGGCTGGTGTGAAGCTGGTCGAGAGTGGCGCGCACAAGATGGTGCTCGTCTGCGGCGCGGATGCGAATACGCGTATGACGGACTACTCGGATCGCACAACCTGCGTGCTGTTTGGCGACGGTGGCGGAGCCGTTCTGATTGAGCCAGCAGAAGAAGGCGAAATCGGGATGATCGACTTTGTCCACGAAGTGGATGGCTCCGGCGGAGTCTCGCTGAATATGCCTGCGGGCGGAAGCTTGAATCCGTCTACCCATGAAACTGTCGATAAGAAGATGCACTACATCCATCAGGATGGGCAGGCCGTCTATAAGTTTGCAGTGAGGAAGATGGCGGAGTCGACGACGAAGATTCTGGAACGAAACGGCCTGACAGGTTCCGATCTGGGGTGTTTCATCCCGCACCAGGCTAACAAGCGAATCATCACGTCGACAGCCGACAGGCTGGGAATGCCCGCAGATCGCGTAATCATCAATATCGAGAAGTACGGGAACACCTCCGCCGGTACGATTCCGCTGGCGATGGAAACCGCGGTGGAAGAAGGGAAGCTCAAGAAGGGCGACCTGGTTTTGCTGGCAGCAGTTGGCGCGGGGTTCACGGTTGGAGCGGCGCTGCTGAGGTGGGAGATATGAAATGCATCTTCTAGTTATTAGCTTGTGAATTAGTGACTGATTAGATTTGGAAACGCCTGGCAGAGCTGCCAGGCGTTTTCATTTGGTGACGAGATCGGCAGTGGGAAGTTCGTAAGCGGGCAGGACACGAGCTTCGGAGGCCATGCGAAAGAAGCCACGCATGCCCTCGATGCATTCCTCGTCGAGTACGTAATGGATGTTGTTGGTCAGGTAGGAGCGGATAGTCTGCTCGGAGAGCGGAAGCTGGCGGGACCAATGCTTCACAAGAGCGTCAATGTTTTCGAGACCATGATCGCGGGAGCGGATCATGTCTTGTGCAACGCTGTCGCCCACAGGGCTGCCCCAGGCGACAGTGGTGCCCCAGACGGCGGAGACGAAGGGAAGGCCGGTCAGATTGCGCCATTCTTCGGCAAGGTCCAGGTAAACGAGCTGCTCGCCTGTGCGTTCGAACCTGTTTGCGCGCTCTTCGAGAGCCATCAGAGCAGGATCGCCGATGAGGATGGCCGCGTCCGCTCGTTCGAGCATGGAGTCAAGTTCGGCGGCCATGGGTATGAAAGGCACGTTCGCGTTCCTCCATTTGTGAAAGAGGATGCGCGTGTAAGCGATGGTGGTTCGGCTTGCGGTATCGGCTGCGACGCTGCGGATTTTGGCAATCGGCTGTGAGGCGGGATGCACGAGCAAAAGCGAGCGGACGCTTTGCTTGGATGCAATAGTGCAGCCAGGCAGGATACGGAGACCGGGTATCACCGCGAGAGCAGCGATGGGAACCAGGCCGATGTCGGCATCGCCCGATGCAAGCTGATCGGCGCATTGCGAAGGAAGCATCCAGCTGAGTTCGTAACGCTCCGCCAGTTCTGGCGCGATGGGCGGATACTCGAAGTCCCACATAAGCGGTGCGGGATTGAGGAAGCGGATGGCGGCGACGCGAAGCTTGCGGTGCGAAATTGAACTCACTCTACTCTTTAGACTATCAACCGCAGATTAGGGATTGCTGCCTTGAGCAGTGCCGGCGGTCACAGCGGTTTCCTTGACTTCGGAATGATGCAAGCTTAATGTGAGCGACAATACAAATTTTTCTTTCTACTTTGAAGGACGGCGCAGTCGTGCGCGTACAAGAGTGCGTAATTGAAGATGGCAATAGAGGATAGAGGGTCTGCGGTAACAAGCAGCAATCGTGAGGTGGATGAGAACGGTCTGGCTTTGCTGGCACTCGCTCTTACACCCAATCTCGGCCCCAGGCGGATCGTGGATGCAATGCGCGAGATGCGGTATCCCGCGCAGCTGTTTGCGTTGACACTGACCGAGCTGGAGGGGCTCAGATTTCCGGCTGATGCGGCGCAGTTCATCTTTGACGGCAAAGCTCGCCGCGCGGCTGAACAGGAATCAGAGCAATTCGCGAAGAGCGGCGTAACGCTGATAACGCTGGCATCGCCGGAGTATCCAGAGCGCTTAAAGGAGATCTACGATCCACCACCGGTGCTGTGGGTGCGGGGCGACGTGGGTTTGCTGTCGCGGCCGTCAATAGCGATCGTGGGCACGAGGCATCCTTCTCCTTACGGGATGCAGGTTTCCGAGATGCTCGCGCGGGACCTCGCTGCGCGGCGCCTGGTGATTGTGAGCGGAATGGCTCGTGGAATCGATACGTGTGCGCACAAAGGGGCGCTGGCCGCGCGAATGCCAAACGTCGCTGTCTGGGGAACAGGCATTGATGTCGTATACCCCAAGGAGAACAGAAAGATTGCGGAAGAGATTCTCGCCGCCGGCGGAGCGATTGTGAGCGAGGTCCCGATGGGAACCTTTCCGGCACCGCAGAATTTTCCGCGACGCAACAGGATCATCAGTGGGTTGAGCATTGGTGTGCTGGTGGTGGAGGCGAGCGAGAATTCTGGAACGCGGGTTACGGCGCGGTGTGCGGCAGAGCAGGATCGCGACCTGTACGCGGTGCCCGGGAACGTGACGGCGAAGAACTCGTGGACACCTAATACGTTGATAAAGCAGGGCGCAAAGCTGGTGGCGAGCTGGGAGGATGTCTGGGAAGATCTGCCCTCGCAAGTGCGGCTCGAGCTCGAGCAAGAGGCCGGCGGTGAATCCAAACCGGAAGTAGCTGCATCTCTTCTGCCGGACCCGGTGATGAGGCCGGAGGAGTCGATCGTGTTGAAGACGCTGAGGACTGACGAGTCCCTGCAGATCGATGAATTGTTGGAGAAGCTGGAGACGCAACTGACATCCTCTGAAGTTTTTACGGCTCTATTTGAGCTTGAAATGAGCGGTCGGGTTCGATGTCTGCCGGGAAAGAATTATGTGCGCACCTTGTGAGATATGCATTTTGTCTCACACAATTTCGCGTGCTGTACTCGGTGGGATGAGTCGCACATTCAATAGAGTTTGTGCGCAAGCCTGGTTGCGATTCGGCAGGCAGCAGAGTCGAAGGGAGTGGAAACGGAGGCGGGTTCCATGTTAGCTTGCAAATCTTGCAACCATTAATGTGGAGCGGAACTTGGATGGATGCTCCAGAGATTCTCCATTGTTCATGCAGAATGCGATGAAAGAGACTGCAGGAGGATGCGACGGAAACGCTCCGCCTGAGTCAAATGGCCAGCTTCGAGTATCGAATGTGACGAGTGGCCGGGCACGATAGGGTACAGTAATACGGAATCAGGGATGGCAATGAGTAGATCACTTGTGATCGTTGAGTCGCCGGCGAAGGCGAAGACGATCGAGAAATATTTAGGTAAGGGCTTCGAAGTGCTGGCGTCAGTTGGGCACATCATGGACCTGCCGAAGAACGACATCGGAGTGGAGTTGCAGAACCGCACCTTCATGCCGACGCTGATTGTGTCTCCGGGCAAGGAGAAAGTTGTCGCGCAACTCAAGAGGGCCGCAGCCGGCGCGGACGAAATTTTCCTGGCACCTGACCCTGACCGGGAAGGCGAGGCGATTGCATATCATCTTGCGCTTCAACTGGGAACGTCGGCCAAGGAAAAGAGAAAGATCCGGCGAGTGACCTTCAATGAGATCACGAAGAAGGCGGTGCAGGAAGCTTTCAATCATGCCCGCGACGTAGATCAGAATCTCGTGGATGCCCAGCAGACGCGCCGGGTGCTGGATCGGCTGGTTGGGTATCAGATATCTCCTCTGCTTTGGGACAAGGTGCGGCGAGGACTTTCGGCGGGACGCGTGCAAACCGTGGCGGTGCGGTTGATTGTGGAGCGCGAGGCCGAGATCAATGCCTTTCAGCCCGTGGAGTATTGGACGTTGGATGCGTTCCTGCATCCGGAGAGACAGGCGGACAAGAGCATCAAGGCACGGTTTGTGGGTATTGATGGCGAACCTGCACGTGTTGCAAACGGCAAGGATAAGGACGGAAGAGACCAATATCTATCGAACGCGTTGCCGGACCAAAAGGCGACGCAGGAAGTGCTTGCAGCGCTGGAGAAGGCGAAGTGGTCGCTGGCTTCGATACAAAGCCAGGAGCGGCAGAGAAAGCCGTTGGCTCCATTCATCACCAGCCAGTTGCAGAGAGACGCATCGAGCAAACTCGGATTCAATGTGCGGCGCACGATGGGCGTGGCGCAGCGGCTGTATGAAGGCATTGACATTGGCGCCGATGGAACTACCGGACTGATCACCTACATGCGTACGGATTCCCCGCGTGTTTCGCCGGAGGCAGTGCAAGGCGCACGCGAGTGGATCAAGAAGCAGTTGGGAGCGCAGTATCTACCTGCGTCGCCAAACGACTACAAGGGCAAGAAGGATGCGCAGGACGCACACGAAGCGATCCGTCCATCGGATGCATCGCGAACTCCTGAGTCTATTGCGCGCTACTTAAGCGACGAGCAGTTGAAACTGTACACGCTGATTTGGAGACGGTTTATCGCATCGCAGATGGTGCCTGCCATTTTCGATGTGACGACCGCGAAGATTGCAGCGGTGTCAGAGAAAAGCGGCAAGACTTATGACTTCAGAGTCAGCGGGTCTGTGGTCCGCTTCGACGGCTTCCTGAAGGTGTATGAAGTCGCAGAAGATAAGAAGGACGACAACGATGATGAGTCGTCCAACAAGCTTCCGAACCTGGATAACGTGAAGACACTCGAACTGGAGAAGCTTGCGGACGAGCAGCATTTCACGTCTCCGCCACCGCGCTACAACGAAGCCTCGCTGGTGAAGGTGCTGGAAGAGAAGGGAATTGGCAGGCCTTCAACCTACGCATCGATCATCAACACAATCCAAGACCGCGAATATGTGAAGAAGGTACAGGCGAAGTTTGTGCCCACAGAGATCGGCACCGTTGTGACCAAGCTGCTGGTGGACAATTTTCCCTACATCTTCGACATGCAATACACGGCGAAGTTAGAAACCGAACTGGATGCAGTGGAAGATGGCGAGGAGCGCTGGACCGACCTTTTGAACGGCTTCTATGACCACTTCGAAGAAGAGCTTGCCGTTGCCGGCGAGAACATGGAAGACATCAAGCGGATGGAAGAGCCAACCAACCAGGTTTGCGACAAGTGCGGAAGCCCGCTAGTTCTGAAGTGGGGCAAGTTCGGAAGCTTCTATTCTTGCTCGAACTTTAGCCGTAAGAAGCCGGTCACTGTTGCAATGGGCTCTTGGAAGAAAGATTCAAAGGCGATTACAAAGAAAATCACTGCCGGGCTACATTTTCCGATGACGGTTCGCGCGACGGTTGAGGATAGTGTCGTGTTCTCGAAAGAAGTAGCGGACACGAAGGCCCTGGTTGCGGCGATCGGAGAGGCGGCAGAAGACTCGGCTACAAAAGGCAAGAGGATTTCCGTCGAGCAAGTGAGTTGTGATTTTACGAAGGAGAATTTTGCGGCCAAGCCTGATCTAAGCGCGCCGGGCGCGGACGATGTTCCGGAAAAGGAATTCTGCGATAACTGCGGCAAGGAGATGGTGCTGAAGAACGGACAATGGGGGCCGTTCATGAGCTGCCCGGACTATTCCGCCGATCCGCCGTGCAAGACGATTCGCAAGCTGAGCCAGAAGCAGCAGCAAAAGCAGAATCAGGCTCAGCCGACAGGCGAAGATTGCCCGGCGTGCGGAAAGCCGCTGGTGCTTCGGCAGGGCGCCTACGGCGAATTTGTTTCATGCTCGGGATATCCGAAATGCAAGTACGTGAAGCAGAATCTCATTGAAGGCATGAAGTGCCCCAAGTGCGGCGTGGGCGACATCGCCGAACGCAAGTCGCGGCGCGGCAATATCTTCTGGGGATGCACGAACTATCCAAAATGTGACTTCACGTCGAACAATAAGCCCGTACCGCAGAGATGTCCGGAGTGCGGATCACAGCCGGGTGGCAGCACGTATCTAGTCGAAAAGACGCTGAAGAGCGGAATCTACCTTGAGTGCCCCAACAAGAAGAGGGGTGCGGAGGAAGAGAAGCCGAAGAAAGGCAAGAAGGCTGCTCAACCGGAGCCGGGTGCGGAGATCGTGTGCACCTACTCCAAGAGAATTGGGGATGCGCCGCCACCTCCGACTGCGGAGACGCATGGGCCCGTGATTGAGAAGCCGGAGAAGAAGGAACTGCAGCCGGCGTAAACGAAGAAATCGAGGCAATCAGGAAGCGGGGCCGATTGGTCCCGCTTTCTGTTTGGAAATTGCCGCACAGCGAGTTCGAAGGTGAATCCGTTAGTATGGGCATTCGGAGACGTGCTCATGGAACGGATGCTTGCAACGCCGGCGGATGCTGAAATCATTTTGAAGTTATACGAGCTGCGCACCGAGACTGTGCTTCGGCAGGCGCGTGCGTGGATGACCGGGGAATTCTGGCCGAACACGGCAGAAGAGTTCTTCGCGGTTGCGCAGAATCCCAAAGATCCGCACAACGCATATTTCCGCCAAGTGCTGACGTACTGGGAGATGGCGGCGGCGATGGTGCTGCACGGGGCGGTTTCCGTGGAGCTTTTTGTCGACTGCAATGCGGAGGGGTTCTTCCTGCTCGCGAAGTTTTCGCACATCCTGGAACAAATTCGGGAAAAGATGCCGACATTCATGAACAAGACGTCGGAACTGGTGAACCGCTTTCCCGCCGCGGCAGCCCGATATGAGGTGACATTGAAGAACGTGACGGCCAGGCGGCAGGCTTCGCAGCAGGCAGAAGTGAAGTAAGTTGATGCCCTGAAAAACGGAAAAGGCTGGACTTGTCGACTGCCGGGACAAAGGAGCATGATTAAGGGCGTTCGTAGACTATGACTTCCCCGGAGGTTTACCAGTGAAGCGTATCGCAGCAATGACTCTTGCGGTTGTGGCGTTTTCAGGCGTGGCGGCGAGTGCGGCCGACTCGAAAGCAATGAACGGTTGGATTTCGGACTCGATGTGTGGCGCCAAGCACGCGGGCAGCGGCGCGGAGTGCGTGAAGAAGTGTATGGAAGGCGGCATGACGGCCGTCTTTGTAGACGAGGGCAAGAAACAGGTCTGGACAATCGACAATCCTGACTCCGTGAAGAAGTTCTACGGCGATCATGTGGCGGTGAAGGCCACAGCAGATGCAAGCAAGAAGTCGGTGCACATCGATTCGATCGAAGCCGCGAAGTAACAGGCTAGTTTTCCAGAGGGAGCCCGGCCGAAACCCGGCCGGGCTTCTTATTGTTTGCAGCAGCCGCAAGAAGCTCTGCAATGATGGACTTGCGAGCGGGATTCCGTTCAGGATTCGATTCTGCAGCCCAGCCCGATGGAATCCCTCAGCCTCGATTGTGCGTCAAATGTCTGTTACTGTTCTAAAGACTTCGGTTCGCCGATTTGAGTCCGGCGGAAGGCGCGGTGTGAAAGAAAATGGCAAAAGCGATCTGGAACGGCAAGGTCATAGCGGAGAGCGAAACAACTGAGATTGTCGAAGGAAACGTATATTTTCCGGAAGGCAGTTTGAAGCGAGAGTACTTCCGGTCCAGCAGCACGACCTCAACGTGCCCATGGAAAGGGCAGGCGAAGTACCTGAGTCTGTACATCGACGGGCAGGACAATCCGGATGCGGCCTGGTACTATCCCGACCCAAAGCCGGCGGCGCGTAAGATCAAAGGATTCGTTGCTTTCTGGCGCGGAGTTGAAGTAGAAAAGTAACTACTTAGCTGAGGCTCACATTGCAAGTTCGACCCGTCTTGGGAGTGCTGGTCCTCGCGCTCTCATTAAGTGGCTGTGTACGTAAGCCCGCTCGCCCCGCGGGACTCCCGACAGCGCCAATTCTGCAAGGCGATCCGGCCCATCCCGGAGTGACGAAGGGTTGGGTTGATACCAGGCTCTATTTCGGGCTGGGATCCGCGGATCAACCTGATAAGGGCGTGAGCGAGACGGAGTGGCGGGCATTTCTGGATCGAGAAATTACGCCGCGATTTCCGAGCGGGCTTAGCGTCGTCGATGCGTACGGGCAGTGGCAGGGGAAGAGTCAGACCCGTCCCGAGCACCTTCGAAGCAAGTGCGTCATTGTCGACTACCCAGACACCGAGGAGAACCGGGCCAAGGTGGAAGCCATCCGCGCAGCCTGGAAGCAGAAGACGGGCGATCAATCGGTGATGCGGGTGACTTTGCCGGCGGATGTGTCGTTCTGAGATTTGAGTCGAGAGTGTTCTGGACCACTCCCTGCCGACATGATTCAGTTTCTACTTCTGCTGTGCAACTCGAAGCCCGTCGGTGCCGCTCTTTCTGTTTGGAGAATTCACGAGTGACGCTTTGAATGCTTCTGCAGCTTCGGCGGGGCGATGCTGCTGTAGAAGAAGTTCGCCCAGCTGCTCGCGGGCTGGAACGATGGGGCCCGGGGTGACCGGGAGTTTTTCCATGGCGTCTTCCTGATCGGCAGCGGTCCGCATCTGAGATTCAGCTTCTGCAGGTTTGCTGTTTACCTGAGAAGACCAGGCGAGAATCTCCTGTCGGAGCACACTGGTCTGCGCAGCCCAGTATTCGTTGCCGAGCCGATGCAGCTGATCTTCATATCCGGCGAGTGCCGCGAGTTCAGCGCTGGCGTCCGCGGGGTGCCGGCCGCGGACGAGGCCGAGAGCATGGGCCCAGACGGCGATTGCTGCGACGTGTGGCGGGGAACTGGGATCGGGCTTGATGCCGGCAGTTTCTCCCCACTGGTGACGTTCGACAGCGTATCGGACTGGCATCGCTGTCGCAGCATACCCCACTTTGAAATCCGACATGCCGAGGCCCTGCATTTCCTTGAGCTGATCGAGAATGTGGTGTGCGTCGTCATATCGGCCGAGTTGGAGATAGGCGTAGACGAGGTAGTCCATCGCGTGGAGTTGTTCGCCCACGTCGTGCTGATCGTGCGCTGCCTGGGACGCAGCAAGATTCGAAGAGATGGAATCCTGCCACAAGCCCAGTCGCGTAAAGATGTGCGAAGGCATGTGAAGCGCGTGCGGCGCCGATGGAGCAACCTTCGCGTACTTGCGTGCTGCGGCGAGACCGCGCGGGGCGAGTTCGGTGCTGTCAGAGGCGTGAATGATGTAGTGGGTGATGCCCGGGTGGTCGGGATAGGCAAGATCTAGGGGCTCAAGGATCGTGAGCGCCTCTTTTTGACGGGAATGGGTCTTGTCCGTGGGGGGAGCGTTCGAAAGCAGGGCTAGCGCAAAGAAGACCTGCGCCTCGACGTCGGACTTGTTTTGTTGCGCAAGCTCTCGCATCGCCTGTTCGTATTGGTGATTGCGAACGGCAAAGGGCGTCCCAGGGTTCTCGAAGAGCAGAGAGAACGCGTGGATGTAGCCTTGCTCTCGTGTATTGGAAGTGCCGATGCGTTGCGCGGTCGCGATCTCGCTGCCGGCAGTGGCGGAGGAGCTTGCAGGAAGGAGATCCCACAACTGGTGGAAGAGGGTCATGGCGATAGCCCAGTGAGCCATGGCGCATTTGGGATCCTGCGTCGCGACCTTCTGGAACGCTGCATTTGCAGGCGCATATGCGAAGGAGTGCAGAAGCGCGATGCCGCGATTGAAGTCGGCCTGCACTGCCGGCGAGCAGGAAATGGGAAAAGAGACCTTGCCGAGCTTTTCCGGGATGCCGTGATCGTGAGTTTCCTGCGCTGCGATTGCACCAGAGGTGAGAGTGAGAATCAGCGCTATTTTGCAGAGATGCGGCACGGTGGACCTCCGGGAGGGCTACAGGAAATTTGTAGCAGAGTCGGAGGGGCACAGCTTCTTACTTGCCTGAGGAGATTAGCTATCAAGAAGGTCTGCGGATTTGATTGCGCTGCTCGGCGAGACGCCAGGTCGCGGGCTGGGTGGGCATGAGCGCCTTGGCGAGTAGGAAGAGCAGGTAGCACGAGAATGAGATGGCGAGATGCATTTGAAACTCCAGCGGCGAATTGACCCCCGATGTTGCGAGGTATGCACCGAGAGGTTGCACGGCGCGTGCCAATGTCCGCTTGCGACGATTTACTTTCGCAGTTGACTGCTGGGAGTCAGGTTAGCGGAATTCGAGCGGAAGGGATGGTGTGGCCGAGAAGTAAGAGTGACGAAGGTGACGTGACCGTATTTCGTCGCGATGACGGCGGGTCGTCAGTTCATCTGCGAGGAACAAAGATGGTGATCTGGTCTGTAGCGGGCGGGGTAATTGGTTTCAGCCAGACTTGTTCGCGGAGAGTGAGAGTACCTGGTCCGAAGATGCAGATGCGGATTGGGCGGAGCGAGGATTGATTGCGGAGGGATTCAAGGACGGCTGAGAGAGTAGAGCCTGTGAACGGCGTGTACAAGTAGAAGACGTTGCCGGAGGATAGGTCGGCCTGGCGTGCATCCTGGGCGTGGAAGGTGACGTTTCGCTGGTTGAGTGCTTCGGAGCATTTTGCGGCGCAGGCGGCCAAGGTGGGGTCGAGTTCGATGCCGATTGAGGAAGCGCCGGTGCAGATGGAAACGAGCAAGGGAACGTGGCCGAGACCGGAGCCGAGATCGATAAGAGTGTCGGTGTTTCTGAGGGCAGCAGCTGTGATCAAGTGGAAGATGTGACGGGCCGGAGTGGGCTGGTAGAAGACGGAGTCGGAGCTGAGGGCACGAGGTTCTTCGGCTGGTGGGTTGAATTGGAAGACACCGGCAACTAGGTCGTCGAGGTAGTCGTAGGCAAGGCCGCGCGGCGGGGTGGTGAGGTTGTGCAAGATCGAGGTGAATTGCGGCGGGCAGGCGCCCTTCTGGATCTGGCGGCGGATTGAGGCGAAAAGGTCGCTGTTAATGGATTCGAATTTGAGGTTAAGCGCACGGGCGCGTTGCCTGAGATCCGAACTATCGAGATGCTGGGTTGAGTCTGGATGTAGGGCAGGTTCAATGAATAGGCGATCAAGGTCATCCTGGATTTCGAGGCGGCGAGCGAATTGGTCTGCCTCGAGCAGGGCGGGGTCTGATTCCCACAGGGAGAGCTTCGACTCGAGTTGTGCGGGCAGAGCAGTCATTGTATGGGAGGCTAGAGTGGCTTGCCGATTTCCCAATGGTGGCCGAAGGGATCAACCACACGTCCGACTCGCCAGCCATAATCTTCATCACGCACTGGGCAGACGGAAGAGGCTCCGGCGGCAATAGCGCGATCGAAAGCGGCGTGCGGATCGTCTGTGATGAGGACCATTCTCGTTGTCGAGCCACCAAGGGATTCGGGGCTGAAGTTCTGGTGGGGAGCGGATTCGTCGGCGACCCAGAAGTTGCTCTGACCGATGGAGAGCTGAGCTACGATGCTTCCGTCGGGGGCATCGATGCGGGAGATAGTTGTGGCTCCGAAGGCTCGGGTGTAGAAGTCGATGGCCTCTGCACCTCGGCGGACGTTGAGCAGAAAGGTGAGGGAGGTTTCGAGTTTCTTGTCAGAAGGTGCGGATGCCATTGGGATCCTCTTTTGGATTGTCAGAAAACTGCAATGCGGTGAAGGATGGTGGGAGTGAGTGGCAGCGATCGAGGGGCTAAAAGAGGGCTGACTGTTCGCTCGGAAGTAGGGAAAATCATCCCTCGGCGGCTAAATCCGCGCTCGTTTCTGCACCACTTACCGGCACGGATAAATCCGTGCCCTTTCAAAACCACGAGATCAGTAGGCCTGGAGCTGGTCCAGAGGCAGGCGGACGCGGAAGCAGGTAGAGCCCGGGTCGGAGCGAACGCTCAGGTGGCCGCGATGCTTGCGAACGATGCGCATGGCGTTGTCGAGTCCGAGGCCGAGACCCTGTCCGGGAGCCTTCGTTGTGAAAAATGGCTCGAAGATGCGGTCCTGAAGCTCGGGCGGGATTCCGGGACCCGTGTCCCAGATCTCAACAAGCATCATCTCCCCTTCGAGTCTGCAGGTTAGCTTGAGCTTGCCGCCATGACTCGTCTCACCCAGTGCATCAAGGGCGTTCTCGATGAGCGCCGTCCAGACCTGGTTGAGTTCGCTGCCATATGCGGAGATGCGAGGCAGGTCCGCATCGTAGTGGCGCTCGATTTCGACGTTCTTCATCCGCGATTGCAGCATCTGGATGGTGGCATCAAGCCCGGCAGGCACGTCGACCTCAAGGATCGGAGCACGATCCATATAGGAGTACGCCTTCACGGCACTGATGAGGTCGAAGATGCGAGCGGTGGAATTCAGCAGCGTATCCACGGATCGGGTAGACCTCAAGTAACGCGCGAAGAATTGCAGCGAAATGCCTGCTTCGCTTGGGCCCATAAGGCCGCGCAGTTCTTCAAGATCGGCAACGGTTGTGCGCTGTTCGGCGAGCTGGGCAGCGACCTCCCACGCAGTCTCGCAGGGGAGCTTGACCAGCCAGTTCCGCAGATCCTCCTCGAGCTGAATCTGCTCAACGGCGTTCCGCGAGTCGTAACGTGTAGAGCGGCCGAGTATCTTCTGTTCCCAGGCCTCTACGCCGCGGATCTGCTCTTCGGTGAGGCAGAGGTTTACGAGCCTGAATCGATTCTCGCGATTCGCCCTCAGCTCCATCACCAGGCTTGCGGCGGCGCGTTGCGCGGCGGATGCCGGATTGTTGAGTTCGTGGGCAAGGTTGCCGGCTAGCTTGCCGAGAGCGCTGAGCTTTTCAGCCTGCTGCTCGATGCGGGTAACCTCTCGAACGCGATCGAGAAGCGTGGAGACTACGCGCTGCGCCATCGACGGAATGGCGGCGAGCATAGCGGGGAATTTGTCCTTATGAACCAGCAGAGCCCAGACGGGGCTGATCGCGAACCCCTGACCGCCAGAGGCCTTCATGCGCGAGAACGGGAGCAGGCCAGTCATCTGGCCGGTTCGGCCGATAAACAGCTCCATGGGGCCGCCGCGCTGACGGCGGACGTGAATCTCCCCTTTGAGGATCAGGATCATCCGGTCGGCTGGCTGGCCTTCTTCGAAGAGGATGTCTCCCGGCTGTGCAACGACTTCTTCGCCATGCTGCGCAAGCCAGAGGCGGTCTTCGAAGGGGAGCCCCTGGAGCGGCGTGATGCGCTCAAGCGCGGCCGCGATATTCTCAGCGGGCGTGGGACAGGCAGGCGTGGATAACGTAGGGGAGAACATCCAGTGCCTCCGTTCGAGCCGTTTCAGGAAACTTAATGGAGCTGCTCATGAGTTTTCAGGGTTGCCGCTTCCTGAGGGTCGCGTCAACTCAGCAGAAAGGCTCCGTACTCACTCGGTTTCCTGAACGGCTTGAGTCAGCTTCAGGATAGACGATGTCCCCTCCGGAAGCTGTTAAGAAGTGTTGTGAAACGGCTGTATTCGCGGCTGAACTGCAAGGATGCCGCAGCCGATTGTGACAGGTGCGGGAGAGCCGATGCTATGATGGGCGCTTTGAAAGACAACTGAAGGGGAAACGACAAATGCGACGTGCGGTGTTGATCGTCCTTTGTGCGCTTGCGGCTGGTAGCGGTGCCGTGGCGCAAGGTTCGGCAGGCGGCTTTGACGGAGCGGCGAAGGTGTTCCGGCTGGACGGCGGGAATGTCACATATGCCTTCGGGGTCAACTCGCGCGGCGAACTGCAGCAGCTGTACTGGGGCGGGCGGCTGGCGACGACGGATAAGATTCCAGCGGCGGTGCCAAAGCGCGAGGCGGCATCCTTTGACTCGTCCTACACGACGACTCCGCAGGAGTATGCCGGATGGGGTTCGGGACTCTTTGTAGAGCCGGCATTGAAGGTGAGTTTCGCCGACGGGAACCGCGATCTGGTGCTGCACTACGATCACCATGAGAGCGCAACAGATGGTTTCAATGTCGTCCTTAAAGACATCAAAAGACAGGTTATTGTGACGCTGCACTATGCGATCGATCCCACCTCGGGAATTCTCTCGCGCTCCGCGACGATCGAGAATAAGGAAGAACAGCCGATCACGATTGAGCAGGCCGCTGCCGCAGCATGGTCCGTGCCTGCCGGCCACTTCACCCTGGACTATTTGACTGGTCGTTGGGGTGGCGAGTGGACGCTGACACAGGAGACGCTGAAGCCGGGAGAACGCGTGATTGAGAGCCGGCGCGGAAGTACGGGCCATCAGGCCAATCCCTGGTTCGCACTTCAGGCGGGAGACGTGCCGGATGAGAATGCCGGAGAGGTGTGGTTTGGAGCCCTGGCATGGAGCGGATCATGGCGGTTTACGGTTGAGCAGGATCAACTGGACGCCGTGCGTGTGACAGGCGGATTTAATCCGTTTGATTTCGGATACGTGCTGAAGCCGGGAGAGAAGCTGGAGACGCCGGTGTTCTACGGCGGGTACAGCGCGCATGGGTTGGGCGGAGCGTCGCGCCTGCTGCATCACTATGAGATTGCGCACGTGCTGCCGCGGAGATTAGGGGATGGAGAGGAAGCTGCGCCGAAACCACGGCCGGTGATCTACAACTCGTGGGAAGCGACCGAGATGAACGTGAGCGAGGAGGGGCAGGTTGCGCTGGCGGAGAAGGCGGCGGCTCTAGGGGTAGATCGGTTTGTTATGGACGATGGGTGGTTCGGGCAGAGGAAGACAGATCATGCGGGGCTTGGCGACTGGTATGTGAATCCGCAGAAGTTTCCGCACGGGCTGAAGCCGCTGATCGACAAGGTCCACGCGCTGAAGATGGATTTCGGATTGTGGGTTGAGCCGGAGATGGTGAACCCGGATTCGGATTTGTATCGGGCGCATCCGGACTGGGTGCTGAACTTTCCGGGAAGGCCGCGGTCCGAATCGCGGAATCAGCTGGTGCTGAACCTGGCGCGACAGGATGTTCGGGACTATGTGCTGGGGTTCCTGGACAAGCTGCTGAACGAGAACGATATTGCGTTTCTGAAGTGGGACTACAACCGCAACTGGAGCGAGCCGGGATGGGATCAGCTGCCGCCAGCGGAACAGAAGAAGGTGTATGTCGCGTTCATTCAGAACTTGTATTGGGTGCTGGGAGAGCTGAAGAAGCGGCATCCGAAGGTGGAGATTGAATCGTGCTCCGGCGGCGGCGGGCGTGTGGATCTGGGGATTCTCGAGTACACGGACGAGGTGTGGCCGTCGGACAACACCGATCCGTTCGACCGCATTTCGCAACAGGATGGGTTCACCTATGCGTACACGCCACAGGTGATGATGGCGTGGGTGACGGACTCGCCGCATTGGGGCAACAAGCGATCGACGTCATTGCAGTACCGGATGTTGAGCTCGATGCAAGGCTCGCTCGGAATCGGCGCGAACATCACAAAGTTTACTGATCAGGAGATGGCCACGGCTAAAAGGCTCATTGCCTCGTATCACCAGGTGCAGAAGACAATTGTCCAGGGCGACTTATACAGGCTGATCTCGCCGCGCAATGGAAGCGAGTTCTCGGCGACGCAGACAGTGAACAAGGACCATAGCCAGTCAGTCGTGTTTGCGTTCATCCATTCAACGCAGGAGGGAAGAGGGTTTCCGATCCTGAAGCTGAAGGGGCTTGATCCGAAGGCGAATTATGCGCTGACGTCGATCGAGGGGGCGGTGCTGAAGGGAAGTCCGACAACTGCGAGCGGGGCGTGGTGGATGAATCACGGGCTGGTGTTCGGCGATGATTTCAGAGGAGACTTTCAGGCGGCGGCGTTCAGGCTGGATAAGAAGTAGCACTCCGGTTTGTCGAATTGAAGGTTTCTTCAGCACGGTGGGTTTCATCCCCGGTCCCAAAAGCGAGGGCCCCGGGGGCACCCACGAAATTCTTTCGCTGGTATGATGCTGGTGCGGTGGAGCACGCCAAGCCGGGCTTGCATCGGGCCTTCATGGTCGGGTGCGGACCTCTCCGGGGTTACCCCAGGGAAACGTGAATAGCTGGAGATTCATCGGGTGATCTTAAATACGCGATGCGTATGACTGATCACGCAAGGCCAGACTCGTTGGCGTGCTTTGCCGCATTTCTTCTATGCGCGGACCCGGCTTCTACGCAGCGCTGGCGAATTCGGTAGTGGCAGGCGATGCGAACGAGGATGCGATTGCCTCGCGGCTGGCGCAGACACTTGGACATAGGTGGCGGTGGATTCGACCGATGGCCCGGCGCTACGTGGCGAGATTCGGGAATGCGGTACGGCCGCGGCGACGCACCGTCGTCCAGTTCCTAAAGACCGATGAAGGGCTTGCGAGAGCGCTGCGGATACATCGCAAGGAAGTTCGCATCAATGAGTGGCTTGTGCCTGCGGCGACGATGGAGCCGGCTAGCCCTGCGCGGAAGTGGGCTGTGCCTGCGATTGAAACGACCGGAGCGCTGGCGGATTGGCTGCAAGTAACGCCAAGCGAGCTTGAGTGGTTTGCGGATCTAAAGCGGATGATCGCGCGGCGCGAGGATGGGTTTGAGGGGCCTCTCAGCCACTATCACTACAGGATTCTTGCCAAACCGGGTGCCGATGTACGGCTGATCGAGGCGCCGAAACAGCGGCTGAAGCAAATGCAGCGGCAGATCCTGGCGGAGATTCTGGAGAAGATTCCGGTGCATCCGGCGGCGCATGGATTTCGGCGTGGGCGGTCAATCCGGAGCTTTGCCGCGCCTCACGTTAGACAGCGGGTCGTAGTAAGGATGGACCTGAGAGACTTTTTCCCCTCAATTTCTGCTTCACGCGTGCAGGCGATGTTTCGGACGGCGGGGTATCCGGAGCGGGTTGCAAATCTGCTGGGTGGATTGTGTACGAACGCGGTGCCGCGTGCGTTGTGGACGCAGAAGGGAAGAGGACTCGATCCCTTGCGAATGGCGGATGCGCGGCAGCTTTATGCGTGGCCGCATCTGCCACAGGGCGCGCCGACTTCGCCTGCGCTGGCGAACATCTGCGCATACCGAGTGGACTGCCGATTGACGGGGCTGGCGGAAGCGAGTGGCGCGGTTTACACGCGCTATGCGGATGACCTGGCGTTCTCTGGTGGTGAGGACTTCGAGCGAGGTGTGGAGCGTTTTGCGATTCATGCTGCTGCGATCCTGCTGGAGGAGGGATTTGCGGTTCATCATCGCAAGACGCGGATCATGCGGCAGGGCGTTCGTCAGTACCTGGCGGGGATTGTCACGAACGAGCATCTGAATGTGATTCGACGTGACTACGATCTGCTGAAGGCGACGCTGACGAACTGCCTGCGGCATGGGTGGGAGTCGCAGAACCGGGAAGGGCGTGCCGATTTTCGCGCGCATCTCGCGGGCAGGGTTTCGTTTGTGGAGATGGTGAACGCGACGAGGGGAGCGCGGCTGAGGGAGTTGCTGGACGAGATCCAATGGTGAGCCTTGGAGAAGACAAGAGCAGCAGGTTAGCGTCGCTGCGCGACGTAGCGAGTTAGCAAGTCAGCGGGCTCTTGCGAACGAGAGAGTGTCAGTTACTTGCCGGCTTTTGGTTTGTAGCCTTGCCAGACGTATTCGAGGGCTTCGGGGAGGGTTTGCATTTTGACGGCACGGTCGACGTGGAAGGCGTTCTGCGCGAAGACGTACTGGTAGTGGTACTTCTTTGCGGCGAGGACGCGGGCCATGCGCTCGTTGGCTTCGACCCAGTCGTGCATGTTATCGCGCATGATGTTGGGGTTGTAGAGATCCTTATCGCCCACTTCCATCCAGATGCGGATTGGTTTGCGCGGGCTCTGGGGGATGAGGTGTTCGTGAAACTCCCACGCGCCGTGCGGAGTTTTGGGGTCATACGGCCATTGCTGGTTGACCCAGGTGCCGGAGTAGGCAAGGACGCGATGGTATAGCTCAGGGTGGTACCACGCCATGATGAGCGCGCAGGCTGCTCCGGAGCTTCCGCCGGTGGCGGCGCGGCCATCGGGATCGTGCGTGAGCTTTACGTGCGCTTTGGATTCGACAAGCGGGAGTACTTCGTTCTCAACCCACTCGGCGTATTTTCCTGACATGGTGTCGTATTCCAGACCACGCTCGCTGCCCTGTGCGTCGCCGGTCCCGTTGGCGATGGAGATGGCGACCATGAGGGGAACTTTGTGTTCGGGGATGAGGCTGTCAAGTGCGGTGAATAGCATGCGGTCAGGGCCATCGGCTCCGACGATGAAGGGGGCTGCAGTGCCGGATACGTATTGCTTCGGAACATATACGGCGACCTTGCGGGTGTAAGGCGCGGGGTGACTCGTGGTGATGATGAGCTTCGCAGGGTCGTCGGGATCGGGAGTGCCGAAGGTTCCTTTGTCGCGGGCGATGCCGGGGTAGTACTTGCTGTCGGCGGAGTTCATCGTGAACTCAATGACGTCGCCATGGGCTAGGTCTGGCGAAGTCATTTCTGGTGCTGCGGGGTGAGTTGCGCCGATGATGAAGTTTCCGTCCGCAGTTGGTGGGGGGATGGTGCCGTCGGGAAGCTCTTTGGCCTTCACGTAGCCGGATGTGTGCGGATTGCGGGTCGGCGGCGTGGGCCTGGCCTGTGGCGGCTGTGCCGCTGGTGCGGGCGGAGCTTGCGCAGAAGCGATGTCAAACACAGCAAAAGAAAAGGCAACTGCTCCAAGGATCACGGCTCGGCACAAGGTCATCTCATTGTCACCTGATTTTAGGATCTCATTTCGACCACGGCGGTGTGATGCCGCTCATGCGAGCGTAAGCGATAAGCTGCCCCATGTGTTCGTTGTCGTGAACAATGATGCGGAGATACATGCCATCCACGGTTGCGTCGCGGCCCTCGACCTTGAGCTTGCGGGACATGTCTTTTGGATCGACGGCGAGATGCGCCTGCTTCACCGCTTCCAGGGAGCGTTTGAGCCAAGCGATAACTTCGGGCTTGGAGGTCACGGTTTTCTCGGCATTCATCTTCAGGTCAGGCGGCATCTTGGGTCCGGTCACGCTGAGGAGCCAGAAGTTGGCGATAGCGATGTGCATGTAGACCTCGCTGGTGGAGCGGACTCCGGGTGCGGGTCGCCATGCAAATTTGTCGGCGGGTGTGGCTTCGGCGAGAGCGATGAGCTGGTTGGAGACGTGACGCCATTCACCATCGTAGCCCTGCCAGAGGCCGTCGAGGGGATCCTGTGCGAAGAGCCTGGGAGTATTGAGCAACGCGACGAATACGGCGAGCGCAAAAAGCTTTTTCACGAACGTTCCCTTTCCGGAGGAGGTCAAAGTTCGCCCTCAAGCTTATGCTGCGAGCCGGCGGTAGCAACAGGGGATTGTGACGACGAATTGGATTGTTCTGACCGGGCGATCGGAAAAAGCAGGTAAACTTCACCTGACTTCGTATGATCGCGGAATTGTTGAACAAGTTCGAGCCGGATGGCGATGCGCTGCTGCGAGCGATCTCGGCGCACGTGACGGACGAGATGCTGGAGTGCATCGCGCGGGCAGACTATGGAGATGGTCGCGATGAGCATTATGCGGCGCTCCTGCAAGTGCGAGATGCCGCAACCTTTCCCGACGAATTCGGTTGGGTCCCGATGGAGGTGCTGCAGCTGATTCGATGGTCGGAACCGGAGAATCCAGAGTGGAAGCCGGGGAGGACGGGCGAGTTCGGGCACTGGATGCGGGCCTTTTCGTGCGCGGCGATATTGCGGGCAGAGCACGAGCCGTGGGGTTACCACTATAACGACAGCAGCACGGATTCAACGGCGATTCAACTGGTGTTGAGTCTGGAGGCGCTTGCGTTTGATTTGAAGCGTGAAGCGGCGCGGGATTTTGCCTGGCTGATCTTGAAGACAGATCCAGAAGGGACGAATTGTTCCATTCGCGAATACGGCGTGGCGCTGCTGTGGTTTGCGCTTCACTTGGAACCCGCGATCGCCGATGATTCTCTGATTTCACTGGCCGAGTGGATAGCGAGAAGGGCGGATGAGTTGAAATGGGATCCGAGATTCGCAGAGTTTTCAGGACTGAAGGGGATGGTCATCGGCTGCCAGAAGCGGGCTTCGTGGGAGGCGTTCGGTGTGAAGCTGGCGCAGTTTGACTTGAGCGGACGATCCCCAGATTTGCAGACATGGGTCGAGCTTATTTCGGAACAACTGGTGGACTAAGAAAAGCCCTGCGAAAGAGAAACATTTCGCAGGGCAGATCTTTTTGCTGCCTGCCAGTGGCAGAAAGCAGCACTATCTATTCTTCGCGACTTCCTCAACAGTGACCGGGTCGAGGAAGGGCATGCTGGCGCGGAGCTGTTTGCCGACGATTTCGATGGGGTGTTTGGCTTCGGCTTCGCGGAAGGCGAGGAATTCTTTGCGCCCGGAGTTCTGGTCGGCGAGGAAGCGCTTGGCGAATTCACCATTCTGAATTTCGGTGAGGATGGCTTTCATGGCCTTGCGGCTTTCGTCGTTGATGACACGCGGACCGCTGACGTAGTCGCCCCACTCGGCGGTGTCGGAGATGGAGTAGCGCATGTAGGCGAGGCCGCCGCGATAGATGAGATCGACGATGAGCTTGAGCTCGTGCAGAACTTCGAAGTAGGCGCTCTCCGGTTGGTAGCCAGCATCAACGAGAGTTTCGTATCCGGCCTTGATGAGCGCGCTGACTCCGCCGCAGAGAACCGCCTGCTCGCCAAAGAGATCGGTCTCGGTTTCTTCTTTGAAGGTGGTTTCGAGAACGCCTGCACGGGTGCAGCCAATGCCTTTGAGATAGCTGAGATTGAGGTCGTGCGCCTTGCCGGTTGCGTCCTGGTGGATGGCGATGAGGCCCGGGACGCCACCGCCTTCGGTGAAGACTTCGCGCACACGATGGCCGGGGGCCTTGGGCGCGGCCATGCCTACGTCGATGCCGGCGGCGGGAGTGATGGTCTTGAAGTGGATGTTGAATCCGTGAGCAAAGAGGAGAAGCGTGCCGGGCTTGATGTTAGGCGCGATCTCGTCGGCGTAGAGCTTGGCTGCGGTCTGATCGGGGACCAGGACCATGACGACGTCTGCCCACTTGACGACGTTGGGAACGGTATCGACTTCGAGGCCGGCTTTCTGAGCCTTGGCGATGGACTTGGAGTTGGCGGCGAGGCCGACCTTCACTTGTACGCCGGAGTCCTTGAGGTTGAGCGAGTGCGCATGACCCTGCGAGCCGTAGCCGATGATGGCGACTTTCTTTGCCTGGATAAGGGAAAGGTCGGCGTCGTGATCGTAATAAGTCTTAGCCATGATGTCTTTTCTTTTTCCTTTGCGTTCGTTGGTGAGTCAGGAAGACACGCTTTGGATTATGCCTTCACGAATGTGGTGAGACTTCGGCGAGTGCGTTCGCGAAGCTGGCAGTCGCGGAGCTGGTCAGCGAGAGCCGAGAGATTGGGGATGCCATAGATGGCGAAGTTGTCGAGTTCGGCGTCGGAAGAGAAAAGGTGCAGGGAGCAGTGGCCGAGGAGGCGGGCACCGAATGGCTGGCGCAACTCGAAGTGGTCGATGCGGAAGAGCTCGAGCGACTCCTGCACCTTGGAGAGCAGGCCGCGCTCGTATTTGATTCGCTGAGTGGTGATGATGTAATGAGTGCCGCGACTGCTCATCCACAAGCGCAGGAACATCAGGGCGAGGATGAGGACGGCGCCCACGATGACGTAGGTGGTGTAGCCGGTGTAGCTCTGCCACTCAAGCGCATAGATTGCAACAGCTGCGAGAATTACGACAGCGAGAAAGGGCACGAACTGGCCGATGCTGTAGATCAGGGCGGGATGGCCGTTGTAAAGAGTCTTCTCGGTTTCGAGTTCCTTGGTTGCGGCGTAGGCGGCCAGGTCGGTGTTGCAGAAGCGGCACTTGAGCGCCACGGCTTTGATGGTTTCGCCGCAGATGGGACAGGGTTTTGTATCTTCGTCCATGAAGCGCTCCTTTCCGCGTAAGAATACCGCAAGTAGATCCAAGTGACTGCCGCTATTGTGAGACTTGCCTCGTGTCCCGGCTCCCGAAAGCGAGGGATCCGGGGCACCCAGGTCCAGGAGTATTGACGCGACTCTATGCGGGTTCAATGTCCACTGTGGCGTTCGACGCCTCTTCTGGCTCGTCTTCTGGCAGAGGCGTTTCATCTGGCCCCTTGCCCATTGCCCTCAGAACGCTGGAAGTGTGGTGGCCGCGGCGCATGGTCATTTTGCCGCTGCGGCAGATCTCGAGAATTCGGCCTTCGTCTTCGCGCAGGATTTCGATGAGGCCCTCGATCTTGCTCTCTACGCCGGTCATCTCGATCATCAGCGACTCTGAGGTGAGGTCGACAATGCGGGCGCGGAAAACCTCAACGAGATCGAAGATCTGGGCGCGATTGCGCGGATTAGCGGCTACCTTGATGAGCGCGAGTTCGCGGGTAACATTAGGGGCTTTCGCGATGTCGTCGACGTCGACGATGTTTTCGAGCTTGTAGAGGCTGGCGCGAATGCGGTCGCCGGCTTCAGAAGATGCCTCGCATACAAGAGTTAGGCGCGAGAGCCCGACCCGTTCACTGCGGCCGACGGTGAGCGAGCTGATATTGATGTTCAGACGGCGAAACAGCGATGCCACGCGCGTGAGCACGCCGGGAATGTCTTCAACGTAGGCGACGAAAGTATGAGTCATGATGAGGTCCTTGCAGATGCAGAGGGTCGGGAGTTTTCAGTCCACAGTCATCAGTGTTTTCAAAGCACGAGAGCGATTCGGCGAATGGAATTGAGAACTGACAACTGACAACTGACAACTTGCCTTTCTACTTGTCGTCCGGCGACTCGACGATCGGGTTCTTGCCGGGACGGCGGATCATTTCGTGCAGGGCGCTGCCTGCGGGAATCATTGGATAGACGGAGTCTTCCTTCTCGACCATGAAATTGAGCAGAAAAGGGCCGTTGCTAGTGCGCGCTTCTTTGACGGCTTCGGCGAGTTCGGAGCGCTTGGTTACGGCGCGGCCGCGAATTCCGTGGGCGTCGGCGAGTTTGACGAAGTCGGGGCTGACGAGCGGCGTGGCTTCGTAGTTGCTGTCATAGAAGAACTGCTGCCACTGGCGGACCATGCCGAGATAGCCGTTGTTGATGATGGCGATGTTGATCTTGAGTTTTTCCTGAACGATGGTGGAGAGCTCGGCGGCGGTCATCTGGAATCCGCCATCGCCAGCGACAACCCACACTTCTTTGTCAGGGCAGGCCATCTTGGCTCCGATCGCTGAGGGCAGTGCGAAGCCCATTGTTCCGAGGCCGCCGGAGGTGACGAGAGAGCGAGGCTTCTCGTGATGGAAATATTGCGCCTCCCACATCTGGTGCTGGCCCACGTCTGTTGCGACGATGGCTTCACCGTTGGTGATGCGCCAGAGGTCATGCATCACATGCGCCGCGTAGAGGTGCCCGGAGTCGGGAATGTTTTTGATGTCGTGTACGGAGACGTCTCCCTTGCTGGATTCGATGGTCTTGATCCATGCTGAGCCGTCGCGGCCGGAGATGCGCGGAAGAAGCTCTTCGAGCACGGCGCGGAGATCGCCGACCAGCGCCACGTCGACCTTTACGTTCTTGTTAATCTCAGCGGGATCGATCTCGATGTGAATCTTCTTCGCCTTGGTTGCATAGGTCGAGAGCGAGCCGGTGACGCGGTCGTCGAAGCGCATGCCGCAGGCGATGAGCAGGTCGGCATCCTGAATGGCGTGGTTAACCCACGACTCGCCATGCATGCCCATCATGCCGAGGTTGAGGGGATGCGAGGCAGGGAAGCCACCGAGGCCCAGCAGCGTAAGCGCGACGGGAATCTGTGCGCGCTCGGCAAGCGTGCGGACCTGCTCCATTGCGCCGGATTCCATAACACCGTGTCCGGAGAGGATGACGGGCTTCTTCGCATTTCGGATGAGTTCGGCAGCTTGTGCAAGGCCGGAGTCCTCAACCTTCAACATGGGGTGCGGACGATAGGGGCGAGGCTTGGCGGCTTCGAAGTCGAAGATCGCCGTGCCCTGCTGCGCGTCCTTGGTGATGTCGACGAGGACGGGGCCGGGGCGGCCGCTTTGTGCGATCTGGAATGCATAGCGGATCGCGTGGGCGATGTCTTCGGTCTTGCTGATGAGGAAGTTGTGCTTGGTGATCGGCAGCGTGATGCCGGTGATGTCGACTTCCTGGAAGGCGTCGCTGCCGAGCAGCTTGCTGGAGACGTTGCCGGTGATGCAGACGACCGGAATGGAGTCGAGCATTGCGGTGGCGATGCCGGTCACGAGGTTGGTTGCACCCGGGCCGCTGGTGGCCATGCAGACGCCGACCTTGCCGGATGCGCGCGCGAAGCCGTCGGCCATGTGCGCGGCGCCCTGCTCGTGGCGGACGAGGACGTGGTGGATGGGAAACTTGCGCAACGCGTCGTATACCGGCAGGATTGCTCCCCCGGGATAGCCGAAGACGGTGGACACGCCCTCACCAACCAATGTTGCCCATACGATCTCGGCTCCGGTGAGGCGAGTGGGCGTGGTGAGGTGGCTCTCTGCGGATTGCGTGTTCTGCTTGTTTCCCATGATTTTCTCCTTTGGCCAGATCCGCTGTTCTGATCTCTGACCTCTGATCCCTGCTTCTACGTTGTTGCGCCGTGCGAGGCGCTGGTGACGCGGTCGACATATTTACGGAATACGCCTTGTGGCCAGCGAAGCGCGGGCGGCGTGAAGTTCTTGAGGCGTGCCGACATCTCTTCTGGGCTGATTTCGACGTTGAGCGTGCGGTTCTTGATGTCGAACGATATGATGTCGCCCTCGCGAACCGCTGCGATCGGTCCACCGACGAAGGCCTCAGGTGCTACGTGCCCGGCCGTGAATCCGCGCGTTGCGCCGCTGAAGCGGCCGTCCGTGAGGAGCGCGACGGTGTGAGTGAGATCGGGATGGCCGCTGACGGCTGCGGTGACCTGCAGCATCTCGCGCATGCCGGGGCCGCCCTTTGGGCCTTCGTAGCGAATGACGAGGACGTCGCCGGGCTTGATCTTGTTACCCTGGACGGCGGCGAAGCAGTCTTCTTCGCAGTCGAAGACGCGCGCAGGACCGCGGTGTTCGTAGCGATCGGCAGCGGCGATCTTCATCACGCAACCTTCAGGGGCGAGATTGCCCTTTAGGATGACGAGGCCGCCTGTTGACTTGATCGGGTTCTCGAAGGTCTTGATGACGACCTGGCCTTTTGTTTCCTCCGCGAGTGCCGCCTCTTCGGCGAGGGTTCGGCCACTGATAGTAAGCGTGGACCCGTCGGCGTGTCCCGCGTCGATGAGGCGCTTGGCGAGAAGGCGCGAGCCGCCTGCGGCCTGAAAGTGCGAGGCCATGTATTTGCCGGCCGGAACGAGGTCGCAGATGAAAGGTGTCTTCTTCGAGATCGCGTCGAAGTCGTCGACGGAGAGATCAACGCCGATTTCGCGGGCGATGGCGATGAGGTGAAGCACGGCGTTGGTGGAACCGCCGCTGGCTGCAACGCTGGCGATGGTGTTCTCAAGAGATTTGCGGGTAATGATCTGCGAAGGACGTCGATTGGCGCGGACGGCATCCATGACCATGCGGCCGGCCTCGCGAGAAGCGGCGTACTTGTCTTTGTCGGTTGCAGGAACGCCGGAGAGATGCAGCGGCGAGATGCCGAGCATCTCACCAGACATTGCCATGGTGTTGGCTGTGAACTGGCCTCCGCATGCTCCGGCGCCAGGACAGGCGTTGGCTTCCAGAGTTTCCAGACCAGCGTCGTCAATCTTGCCGGCAGCATGCGCGCCGATACCTTCGAAGACGGCTTGGATCGTGATGTCAATCTTGTCGCCATTGGGTCCGGTTACTTTGCCGGGTGCGATCGAACCGCCGTAAAGCATCATGCCGGGAATGTCGAGACGGCAAAGGGCCATGATGATTCCGGGCATGTTCTTGTCGCAGCCGCCGATGCCAATGAGTCCGTCGAATAGATTGCCGCGCGCCACCAGTTCAATGGAGTCGGCGATGACCTCGCGCGAGACCAGCGAGGCCTTCATGCCCTGCGTTCCCATGGTGATGCCGTCGGAGATGGTTACGGTATTGAACTCCATCGGCGTGCCGCCGGCTTCGCGAATGCCTTCTTTCACGGCTTCGGCGATATCGCGTAGGTGGACGTTGCAGGTGCCAATCTCGGTCCAGGTATTGGCGATTCCGATGATGGGCTTGTGAAGATCGTCTTTGGAAAATCCAGACCCGCGTAAGTAGGAACGCGCAGCTGCGCGGCTCGGGCCCTCAGTCAATGGAATGCTTTGGCGTTTGCCTGGTGCTGTCATTTGCTCGCTTTGCTCGCAGTTTTCAGTGATCAGTTGTCAGTTAACAGTTACTTGGCGTGGAGCCAGGTTGCGTTGTCGTGCAGCGTTTCGTACTTGTCAAGTTCGGCAGCGTGGCGCAGGGTGAGGCCGATGTCGTCGAGTCCCTCAAGGAGGCAGTACTTGCGAAAGGCATCGACTTCGAATGTCGCCTTGAATCCCCGATCATCGGTTACGGTCTGTTCCTGGAGAGACACAGTGAGTGTGTAGCCGGGTATCGTCTGTGCGTTGCGGAGGAGCGTCTCGACTTCGCTCTCGCTGAGGCGGGCGAGGACGATGCCATTCTTGCCTGCGTTGGAGAAGAAGATGTCGGCGAAGGTGGGAGCGATGACGACGCGAAAGCCGAAGTCGCTGAGTGCCCATGCGGCATGCTCGCGGCTCGACCCGCAGCCGAAGTTTTTACCGGCAATGAGGATCTTTGCGTCCTTGTAGCGCGGATCGTTGAGAACGAACTCGGGCACGGGCTTTCCTTCCGGCGTCTGCCGCCAGTCGAAGAAGAGGAAGTCGCCGTAGCCGGTGCGCTCGATGCGCTTGAGGAACTGCTTGGGGATGATCTGGTCCGTATCGACGTTGGTGCGGTCGAGAGGAGCGACGGTCGATGTCAAGGTCTTGAAGGCTTCCATTAGGCTTTTACCTCCTCACGCACTTCCCAGTTTCGTATGTCGACGAAGTGGCCGGCGATGGCTGCGGCTGCTGCCATTTCCGGAGAGACAAGGTGGGTGCGACCGCCGCGTCCCTGGCGACCTTCGAAGTTGCGGTTGCTAGTGGAGGCGCAGCGCTCGCCAGGCGAGAGAATGTCGGGGTTCATCCCGAGGCACATCGAGCAGCCGGGCTCGCGCCAATCGAATCCTGCTTCCTTAAAGATCTGATCGAGGCCTTCTTTTTCGGCTTGCGCTTTCACCAGTTGCGAGCCGGGAACAACCATCGCATGCACATGCGTCGAGACTTTGTGGCCGGCGGCAATTTTTGCTGCCGCGCGTAGATCTTCGATGCGGCCGTTGGTGCAGGAGCCGATGAAGACGCGATCGACGGCGATCTTGTCGAGTGGCGTGCCGGGCTTGAGCGCCATGTATTCGAGAGCGCGCTCGAACGATTTGCGATCCAGTTCGTTGCCTGCGGCTGCGGGGTCTGGCACAGATGAGGTGACGGGTGCGACCATGCCGGGGCTTGTTCCCCAGCTGACATAGGGGACGAGAGTGGCGGCGTCGATGACCAGTTCGCGATCGAACTTCGCGCCGGGATCGGTAGGAAGTTTGGACCACTCTTCGACGGCCTTGTCCCACGCTGCGCCCTGCGGAGAGAAGCGGCGACCATTTAGGTAAGCAAAAGTGGTTTCGTCGGGAGCGATCATGCCGGCGCGGGCACCGGCTTCGATGCTCATGTTGCAGATCGTCATGCGGCCTTCCATCGAGAGCGAGCGAATCGCAGCGCCTGCGTACTCGATGACGCAGCCCGTTGCGCCGTCGGTGCCGATTTTGCCAATGATGGCGAGGATGATGTCCTTCGCGGTGACGCCCTGCGGCAGCTTACCTTCGACGGAGATGCGGAAGGTTTGCGGGTTCGACTGGGGCAGTGTTTGCGTGGCAAGGACGTGCTCCACTTCGCTCGTGCCAATGCCGAAAGCGAGCGCGCCAAATGCGCCGTGTGTTGAGGTATGCGAGTCGCCGCATACGATCGTCATTCCCGGCTTGGTGATGCCGAGTTCGGGGCCGATGACGTGGACGATGCCTTGCTCACGCGAGTTGACATCGTAGAGTTCGACGCCGAAGTCGGCGCAGTTCTGGCGCAGCGTCGAGATCTGCTTCGCGGCGATCTGGTCGACGATGTTGAGGCGGCCTTCGATCGTCGTCGGCACGTTGTGGTCGACGGTAGCGATGGTCCGATCGGGACGGCGCACCTTGCGGCCAGCGAGACGGAGGCCCTCGAACGCCTGCGGGGAAGTGACCTCGTGAACCAACTGCAGATCGATGTAGAGCAGGGTCGGTTCGCCTTTGGGTTCGACGACGACGTGCTGCTCCCAGACCTTTTCGAAGAGTGTTTTGGGTGTGGTACTCATATGCTCAGTTCTCGGTCTTCAGTTTTCAGTTGAGTTTTGCTGGTGGTCCGTTCCAGTGTTGGAAAGCGTCGTGACTAGGCACTGACCAGAAGCGTCTTGACTGTTTCGCGGACCTTCGCGCCCATATCCTTTGTCGACAGAACTGTGAAGCCCTGCGGATTGGAGCGCGCCAGATCAGGCGTGCGGAAGCCCTGTTCGAGGACTTTGCGCACGGAGTTTTCGATTGCGACGGCTTCGGCTTCGAGGCCGGCGGAGTGGCGCAGGATCAACGCGCCAGTCAGAATTGCACCGAGCGGATTGGCTAGTCCTTTGCCGGCGATGTCTGGAGCGGAGCCATGGACCGGTTCGTAGAGATTCACCTTGCCGCCGATTGTTGCCGAGGGCAGCATCCCAAGCGAGCCGGTGATGACCGCTGATTCGTCGCTGAGGATGTCGCCGAAGAGATTCTCAGTGAGAACAACGTCGTAGCTGCGCGGCTGGTTCATCAGGTGCATGGCCATCGCATCGACATATTGATGTTCGACCGTCACGTCGGGGAACTCGGCGGCGACCTGGTTCACGGTGTCGCGCCAGAGCTGCGAGACTTCGAGGACGTTTGCCTTGTCGACGCTGGTGAGTTTCTTGCGGCGTTTCTGCGCGAGTTGGAAGGCGATGTGGGCTACGCGGGCGACTTCGCTCCGGGTGTAGCGCATGGTGTTCCATGCTTCGCCGCTCTGCCGGTTCCACTCGCGGGGCTGGCCGAAGTAAAGACCGCCGAGGAGTTCGCGCACAAATAGAATGTCGGCGCCTTCGACGATCTCGGGGCGCAGCGGGCTGTTGACGGTGAGTTCCTTGAAAGCGAATGCGGGACGGAGATTTGCGAAGCCGCCAAGAGCCGCGCGGATCTGCAGGAGCCCAGCTTCCGGACGCTTGTCCGGCGGAAGGGAATTAAATTCGTTTCCACCAACGGCGCCGAGAAGTACCGCATCGCTGGAGAGAGCTGCGTCCAGAGTCTCTTTCGGCAGAGGCGTTCCGTCTTTCACAATGGCTACGCCGCCGATGCGTTTCTCGTCGATCTGGATCGTGTGACCGCCGAGTTCTGCGACGTCGCGCAATACCGAGACTGCTTCATTCGTTACTTCTGGGCCGATGCCGTCGCCGGCGGTGACTAGTATCTTGAGCTTCAAGCTGACACTCTTCCTTTTGAAGTTAGCCGCATAATGAGTCCGACAATCGAAGCCATTAGCGTCCACGAAATAAGAAAGTTAACTGCGTATCCTAATAGGATGATGCTAAATTCCGGGACTCGGTTCGGAGCGCCGGGCGTTAAAGCAATCTCAAGTTGGGAACCAACCCAAAAAAGCGGCTGTGTTATTGGTGCTGCCCACGCTGGGCTATGAAACGCGATCACCCAGACGAGTAAAGTGAGTGCAAATCCCGAGAGAACCGCGATACCAACACGGTTCATGATTCGATTTCTTTTCAATCCAGTTCCGCAACAGCCGGTTCGCTGCGGCGATCGCGAATGGGATCGGGCAGAATTCCGATCAGATCCTGGTCGTAGATGTTCTTCTTGCGATCGGCGAGCGCTACGAAACGGTAATAGGTCTGCTGCAACTCTTCGCGCGAGAGGGTGTAGCCCAGCTGCTCGAGACGATGACGGAGTGCGGCGCGCCCCGAGTGCTTTCCCAGAACAAGATTCGTCCGCGAAACGCCGACAAGAGACGGCGTCATGATCTCGTAGCAGAGTGGATTTGCCAGCATGCCATGCTGATGAATGCCGGACTCGTGCGCGAAAGCGTTGGCGCCCACAATCGCTTTGTTGGGCGAGGGGCGGAAGGTGATGATCTGCCCGAGCACCTGGCTGGCCGGGTAGAGCTGGTCCAGTTTGATGCTGGTGTCTACGCCGTAACGCTCTGCGCGGACGTGAAGCGCGGCAGCAACCTCTTCAAGGGCGGCGTTGCCGGCGCGTTCGCCGATGCCGTTGATGGTGCACTCGACCTGGCGGGCTCCGGCCTGAATTGCCGCCAAAGAATTTGCGGCAGCAAGGCCGAGATCGTCGTGGCAGTGAGAGGAGAGGATGATGCCTTCGGCATCGACGGCGGGGATCCGCTCACGAACCTCACGGAACATCTGGCCGTACTCTTCGGGCGTGGTGTAGCCGACCGTGTCAGGCATGTTGATAGTGGTGGCGCCCGCTTCGATAGCAGTGCGTACGATCTCGATGAGGAATTCGCGGTCGGAGCGGGTGGCGTCTTCGGGCGAGAATTCGACGTCGTCCACGAAGGTGCGCGCAAGGCGAACGGATTCGGCGGCCTGATCCAAGGCCTGTTGGCGGCTCATCTTCAGCTTGTATTCGAGGTGCAGGTCACTCGAAGCTAGGAAGACATGGATGCGCGGGCGCTGGGCAAACTGGAGCGCTCGAGCTGCGATCTCAATGTCTTCGGTCTTGGCGCGGGCGAGGGAAGCGATCTTCGGCCTGCGCACGGCTTGCGTGATGGTAGCAATGGCTGCGAAGTCGCCTTCGGAGGCCATGGCAAAACCGGCCTCGATGATGTCGACGCCCAGGTCCTCCAGGGCGTGCGCCATGGTCAGCTTTTCCTGCGTCGTCATGCTGCAGCCCGGCGACTGCTCGCCATCGCGCAGAGTGGTGTCGAAGAATGCAACGTGATTGGAGTTATTTGTCATATGTCACGCCTGCCAGGGGAAGACGTCGCCAGCATCTTTAGTTTCGCCCATCGATCCTGTATAAGGCAAAGTTATTCTTTTTGGGTAAGCGATTACAATTGCTTATACAGCAGGGTCAGAGATCAGAGTCCGAGGTCTGGGATCAGAGGTCGAGGCGGAATAGCGTGAACACTGGGCAATGATCCCTTGAACTCCGGAGGCTGCGATGGAACTCTCACAACTGGAGACATTTCTGGCTGTCGCCGAAGAGCGGAGTTTTTCGAAGGCAGCGGTACGTTTGCACAGGACGCAACCGGCAATCAGCCAGGTAATCCGCAAGCTTGAGGCGTCAATTGGAGAGCCGCTTTTCGACAGGGCCGCGCGGGATGGATCGCTGACCGCATCGGGAGAGTTGCTGCGAGATTACGCGCAGCGGCTGCTGGCGTTGAGGCGCGAGGCTTCGAGTGCGCTTGATGAGCTGAAGAGCCTGGAGCGTGGCCGATTGCAGCTCGCGGCAAACGAGTACACCTGCATGTACCTGTTGGAGGTTGTGGGTGAGTTCCGGCGAGAGCACCCTGAAATTGGAGTCTCCGTGCATCGCATGCTCGCGAGCAGGATTGCCGAGGAACTGAGCCTCAGGACCTTCGAGATTGGCGTGACCTCCTTCCGTCTTGACCCGGAACGGTTCAAGACCGTCGCTGTCTACAACGACAGCCTGGCCTTCATCGTGAGCCCGAAGCACCGGCTGGCGCGATCGTCGAGGGTATCCATTACGGATCTGGGTAAAGAGAACTTTATCGCGCACAATGTGGCTTCGCCGCTGCGCAGGAAGGTGATTGAAGCGTTTCAGCGGCACCGGACACAGTTGAACATGGGAATTGATCTACCGACGATCGAAGCGATCAAGCGGTTCGTGGCGATGGGGAACGGGGTAGCCCTGGTCCCGCACCTGACCATTGCTCATGAGCTGGCCGCTGGCGAACTGGTTCGTGTTGCCGTGGACGAACTTGAGTTCAAGCGGGTGCTTCGGCTGGTTCACCGCCGGCAGTCCACGATGTCGCATGCGGCTCGCGCCTTTCTGCGAACGGTGCGGGGAATGGCGGAGAAGCTTGGTCCGCCCTACTACTACCACGTGGAGCGGACAGGCTGACGGCCGAACGCTTTGTCAGCGGGTGCCCATTTGCGGGCTGTTGCGTCTATTGATTCAGATCATTCAGCTACACCCGGAACCAGGGCTAAGCCGTTCTGGCCATTTACAATGCATAGAGCGGTGCCTGGCGACGACCGGAGCACCGGAATCAACAACCTGGTTGCCAGCCGGATGGTTGAGCAGTCAAGAGGTTCAAGACCGAATGAAGAAGATCGCCGTTATTGCCTTTCTGCTGGCAGTGTGTGTGGCAGCGGGCCGGGCTCAAGAGAGCCGGCAGGACATCAGTGTGAGTGGGACAGCCCTGGTTGAGCCCTTCGTTGCTTCATCCACAGACGTGCAGGTGCATTCCAATACAGCATTTGGCGGATTATTGAGCTATCGGTTCATGCTTACGCCGAACAGCGCCATCGAAGCGAACTACGGTATCACATACCAAAACTCGATGCGATTCATCTCCGGGAACACCAACACGGTAAAGGTGCTGGTTCGGACGCAGGAGATCTCCGGAGCCTATGTTCGGAGCTTCACGTTCAAAAAGTTCAATCCATTTGTCGAGGGTGGGCCGGGCGCACTGATCTTCCTTCCTATCCGCAACTCCGGAACCACGTCGCTGGATGTTAAGCAGCAGACCTCGGTTGGAGGGCTGTACGGTGCCGGTATTGCATACGAACTCAGTCCCAGCTTCGACATTCGTGCGGAGTTCCGAGGATTCGTGACGAAGGTCCCGAATTTTGGCCAGGGGTCGGGTACGAACCAGATCAATCTTTCCACCAACAAGTGGTACAACATCTACTACCCGGCAATCGGCGTGGCGTACCACTTTTAAAAAGTCGGGGCCGAGCCACCGAGGGAACACGGTCCAAGGAAATCGGGGATGGCGTGAGCCATCCCCGGTTTGCGTTTGCTGAAGGATTAGATCCCTGGATCTAGTCCGTGTTCTGGGGCTTGGTAGCCTCGCGGTAGGTGCCCAATTCCTTAACCATGGCGCAATGAGGCCGCAGAGCCTCAATTGCCTTCGCGCCTTCCTCGATAGAGCGGAGTTGGCAGTCGACGTAGAAGACGTACTCCCAAGGCTTCCCGTGCACGGGGCGTGACTCGATTTTTGTCAGGTTGGTGGGAATCGCCGAGAGCTCATTCAGGGCCGCTACCAGCGAACCAGGGCGATTTTCCACGGAGAAGGCGATGCTGATCTTGTTGGAGTCGGCCGGGGAGATGGCGTCAGCCGTCCGCCGAACCAGGAAAAAGCGCGTGTAGTTTTCAGGATTGTCTTCGATTCCGGAGCGAAGTATCTCTGCCCCGTAGTAATGGGCGGCGGCCTCGCTGGCGATCGCCCCGGCATGCTTGTCGCGCAACTCGACGAGCTGCTTCACGCTTCCGGCTGTGTCGTAGAAGGCGTAGGACTCCATCTTGGGATGTTCCGCGAGGAAGCGGCGGCACTGTGCAAGGGCTACCGGATGAGAGAACACGCGATCGATGTCGCCGATAGTGGCGCCGGAGATGGCGATGAGGTTGTGCCGGATGCGGAGAAGCGATTCGCCGACGACTTTTACGTTGTGCTGAAGAAGAAGGTCGAAGTGCTCGAGTACGGAACCCGCAAGACTATTTTCGATAGGAATAACAGCGGCATCAACGGACTCCTCAACGAGTTCTTTGAAGACATCGGCAGAGAGGGCGCAGGGCACGATGACGCCTTCAGCAACGAGACCGAGCGCCGCCTCATGGCTGAAGGAACCCGGCTCTCCCTGAATAGCAATTCTCATTGGCAGGACTTTCTCCGCGGATTCGCGGGCAGAATCGTTTATTTTCTGAGCCAGATATCGGCAGCTACAAAAACCAGAAACACAGTGGCGATGACGCCGTTCATGGTAAAAAAGGCCGCATTGAGCCGCCGCAGGTCTTGAGGCGAGATGATGGCGTGTTCGTACGCGAGCAGTAATCCGGCCGCTGCGATGCCCAGCCATCCCGCAATGCCGAAGTGAAATAGATATCCGAAGGCGATGAGCAGGCAGAACATCAACACGTGCATGGCGCGGGCTATGCGAAAGGCATTAAGAATTCCCAGAGACTGAGGAATGCTGTGGAGCCCAACTTGACGATCGTGCTCGAAGTCCTGGCAGGCGTACAGTACGTCGAAGCCGCCAACCCACAGCATTACGGCGATCGTAAGAACGACAATGCGGGGATCCAGGCTGCCACGCACGGCTATCCAGGCAGCCGAGGGTGCGAGGCCCAGGGCCAGACCGAGCACAAGGTGAGACCAGCGGGTCAGTCGTTTCATGTAGCTGTAGCTGAGAAGGACAACGAGAACAACCGGGGCGAGATAGAGGGTGAGGCGATTGAGTTGAGAGGCAGCTACTACAAAGCCAAGACCCGTGAGTATCGTGAAGCCGAGTACGAATTCCCGGGATAGAAGGCCGGCGGGGATAGCTCGAGTGCTCGTTCTGGGATTGGCGGCATCCAGGTCGGCGTCAGCCCAGCGGTTGAAAGCCATAGCACACGAGCGGGCGGTGATCATTGCCACAAGGATCCAGCCGAGGGTCTTCCAGCCCGGATTTCCATGGCTTGCCAGAAGCACGGCGGTCAGGGCGAAAGGCAGGGCGAAGATCGAGTGTTCCCACTTGATCATCTCCAGCGTTGTGCGGGTTTTGCCGAAAAGCCCCATCGCTCGGTTCCATGAACCAGTGTAAAGGACTACTGGAGAAGGGAAGCCTGCAGAAGCGGTAGGAGGCGACCTGGAAGCTAGGCTTCGGCGGCCTCAATGGTCGAGGCGAGCGGCAGAACGGTGTCAACCTTCGTGACTTTGAACAGGTCCATCACCCGGCTGTTCGCGCCGGAGACCACCAGCTTCGTGCCATTTGTCTGGCATCGGACGTAGTGATTCATCATCAGGCCCATGCCTGCGGAGTCCATGTAGGGTACATCGCTGAGATCGATGACCGTGAGGGGAGGCAACGCCGCCCTTCGCAACTCGCTCTGCAACTCGAAAAGATTCCGCAGAGTCAGCGGGCCCTTCAGGCGGAATATCCGTGTGCCTGGGTTTTTGCCATTAGCGCGATCGATCGTAAGGGGGCCGTCGTTCAACATAGCGAAGTCAAGTGTATGAAATGGGGAACTCTGGATGATTACAGTTCTGTAAATGTCGCACAGGCGGGAGACGGGCGTCCAATAATTTCAGAACAGGGAGAGGAGAACTTCTCAGCAGGAGTGATGAAGGGGGAGACAAAACAAAACTCCAGCCGCGGGTGAGGTGAGCTGAACCTGACCCACGGCTGGAGCGGACTGCTTACTTGCTCTCGGATTCGCTCGTTTGGCCGGCTACCTGGAGGTAGTTTTTTACGCTGAATACTCCGGGCACGCTGTTGGCTCGAAGATAGGCAGCGTCTTTATCCGCCTTGGAATCGACTAAGCCATAGAGTTCCACATGTCCGCTCTGCACCGAGATGCGGATCGGCTTGGCGGGATCGATAGCGTACTTGTTCAGAGACGGATAGCCGTATACAGATCGTGCGACGGCGAGGCGAGTCTGATCATCCATGATGGAAGTCGGATCCACTTCAATGTCGTCGACGACGTCTTTGACTCCGGGATAAGTGGAGGCAAGGGCCACGGCGGAATCCTTGTCGACGTCAGTGCGTGCGTGTCCGCCGAGGGTTACTACGCCGTTTTCGACGTTCATGGTGATTGCGTTAAATGCATTGCCGTAACCCACGCGATCGTACGTGAGCTTCTCACCAAGCTTCTTCTTTAGCTCCTCGTCGGAAACAGTTTGTCCCGAGACCTGAATTTGGTTGCGCACACCGTTTACGCCCTTGGCTTTGCGAATTCGGTCTGCTGCGCTCTTCTTGTACTCGTACAGACTCACCGTTCCCGACAGAGTAGCGATACCGTCCTTATCCAGTGATACTTTTACGTCTTTGAACTGAGACTTGCTCAGCTTTCCCTGAAGTTCACTGCTGTTGTCCTGCTGACCGATTCCAACGGTGGTGGAAGAGGCCGCAAAAGATGCGGGAGCAAAAGCAACGGAGCCTACGACAAGCGCTGCCGCTAACGCGGCCGGGGTAATGTACTTTGTTGCTGCCATAAAAGTTCCTTTCTTAATTCAACTTCGTAGATTGAGAATTTTGGGTGCTCGCCCGTTCATGTGCCGGGTACCCTCTCGAGCGTCCAGAACCTCGTCCGATCCAGCAACCTGGATTCGCGGAAGTTACTCAGCCACATAGACACAGATTCATGAGAAAGGTTTTGGGGTTGTCAAAGTCGATGAGAGTTGATGCGCGAAATGGCAAGTTTCTTTACGTTGCAGGGTCCGGATCGTGGAAAGTTAGGGTTTCAGGGTATTTGAGAGCGACACGGAGCATGTAAACGTACAACTGCCATTTCTAGCCCGGCATCACAGCCTCAGGGTTTGGCATCCCAGCAGAAAGATGCCACTGGAGCCGAGCGGGGAGGCATCTTGTCTTTAAGTCGTTTCAGTTCCGGCCACGGTAGTTCCGGCCACGGCACTGAGCGCCCATTCCACGCGGACGTCACGGGGCCTACAGCCGTTTCGGCGCATGCTGTTCAGTTCTACGAAAACGAAGCAGCCTTTTCCGACAGCTTGTGCGAATTTGTGGGAGCTGCATTGGGCACTGGCGGTGCGTGCGTTGTAATCTCCACTCGCGACCATCACACAAAACTCATTGGAAACCTCGAGGGGAACAGCTTCAACATGGCCCGGATCGTCGAGGAGGGCAGATACGTTCATCTCGATGCTCATCGATCGCTGGAAAAGTTCATGGTCGATGGGCGCCCGGACAGGCACCGGTTCTGGAATGAAATGGAACCAATGATCCTGCGATTGCAGTCGAGGCTCCGACCCGGCGTGAAGACGGTCTCAGCATTCGGAGAGATGGTGGCGATTCTCTGGGCGGATGGAAGGCATCAGGCCGCCATTGAGCTGGAGCATCTATGGGACGAGCTTACGCAGCGTCACAAGTTGCAATTCCTCTGTGCATACCCGATCGTTGGTTTTGGACGCCAGGCGTACTCAGAGATGTTTGACGAGATTTGCTCTCAGCATTCAGCGGTGATGCCCGCTGAAAGCTATACCGCAATCGGCGATGTTGACGAGCGAGATCGGCTTGTCAGCACATTGCAGCAAAAAGCATCAGTTGTCGATGCAGCGGTGGGCGAACGCGATAAGGAAGTCGCCCATCGCAAGGTCGTGGAAGAGAAGTTGCGGCGCACCGAAGAGTTCACCCGCAACATTATTGAAAGTAGCGCCGACTGCGTTAAGGTTCTGGATCTGGATGGACGGATCCAATACATGAGTCCGTCCGGGCAACGCGCGCTCGAAATTACAGATTCAAGCCAATTTCTGAACAAGAAGTGGTCCGAGCTCTGGAAGGAAGAGGACTGGTCTCGAGCAGAAGAATCTTTGTCTGCCGCTCGTGATGGACGCGTAGGGTGCTTTCAGGGCGATTCGCTCACGATGGGCGGCTCGAGAAAAAGCTGGGACGTGCGGATCACGCCAGCATTGGACCGCCAAGGCAAGATCGAGCGCCTTGTCGCGGTGTCTCGGGACATTACCGAGCTGAAAAGCGCGCAACAGCTCGCCATTCAATCCGAGAAGCTGGCCGCAACGGGGCGGCTTGCCGCAACGATAGCTCATGAGATCAACAATCCTCTGGAAGCGGTCACGAACTTTATCTATCTTGCGATGACAGCCAAGGGGCTGCCGGAAGAAGTTTGCCGCCACCTCGAAATCGCCGATCGGGAGCTGGCGCGCGTGTCACAGATCGCGCAGCAGACGCTTGGGTTCTACCGGGGCTCTTCCAAAGACCGCTGGATCACGGTCGCCGACCTTGTGCGCGATGTGTTCATCGTCTACGAGCGCAAACTCGCGTATAAAAGGATCGAAACGCTTGTTTCTGTCGCGCCGGACCTGAGGCTATACGGGCGGCAGGGAGAGCTCAGACAGGCTCTGTCGAACCTTGTCACGAATGCAATCGATGCTTCGAAGATGGGCGGCAAGATCTGGTTGCGGGCTCGGGCATCACGTCGTTGGGAAAAAGAGTGTGTGCAGGGTGTTCGCATCACGATTGCCGACAATGGCAGCGGCATGTCCCGAGAGGTACAGAAGAAGGTCTTTGTTCCGTTCTTCACGACCAAGGCCGACGTTGGCACCGGAATTGGGCTGTGGGCAACGAAAGCCCTGATCGAACAGCAAGAGGGTTTGCTCAGCTTCCATAGTCGGCAGGGTGAAAAAGCGGGAACGGCAATGAGCATATTCCTGCCGAACGCCCATACCGAAAAGGCTCCCGCCGGAGCTTGATTCAATCCAGATCGATCAGCGGAATCTGCGGGTCGCTTTTACCACCATTGAGAAGACTCCCGATTCGTCGCGTGCAATGAGAAGCGAGACGTGTCGGTTGATAGCGACCTCTGCCTGAAGCAGTTGCTGCGCCGTCGTGTCCACGTCGGTAGCGTAGGTGAGAGTGAGATTTTTCCCTAGCTGCTCCTCAACGGTAATGCGCGTCGTGGAGTTCCCGAGGACACCCAGGTAGTTCGGGTCCACCTTCACTGAGCCTGCTCCAAACAGCTTTTGTACACGGCTGCTGACCGTCGCATTGAGCGCGCCGCCGAGGAGCGCGTCGGTCGCTGGATTCGCAGCGAGTTGTTCCTGCTGACGCGTGTAGAGGCGCTGCTGGTCTTGAGTACGCCCGAGAGCGAGCAACGCGACGACGTCAGCTTCAGGGAGTGGAGGATCGCTGCGGTAGGTGACGGCCAACTGATCGACTGAACCGTGGAGGCCAAGGGTGATGTCGTAGTCTTCCACGCGTGCGGTTGCGTTCAGGTCTATATTGGGCTGAATTCGAACCGGATTCGTGAAATTGATTTCGCCGCGCTGCAGTTCATAGCGAGTGCCCGCTATGGTGGCACTTCCTTCCGTGATCGAAATGCGGCCTAGCAGGGAAGGGGATGCGAGCGTGCCACGCAGGCGGAGATCAACGTCACCCGCGAGCTTTGCGTATGCATTCTGAAAATTGAGCTGCGGAGAGGACTGGATGCGCACATCGAGTCGGATGTGATTCGAAGGGGCATTCGCCGGCGCTATGGGCGCAGACTTTGCGCTTTGCGAAGCCAGAGCGACGAAATCCAGCTCGGGGCTTACGGTGAAGCGCGTGATCATGACGTTTCCGCTGAGAAGCAGGTTGCTCTGCGGACCCTGCAGTTGAAGGTTGATGTCGGCGGCGGAACTGACGCCCTGCGGATAGCGGATTCGTATGGACTTGCCTTTGAGAGCCAGGTCGGCATAGAGGCCGTGCTGGTAAGAGAGATAGCCAGTGACGCTCAGCTGGCCGCCGCCGCTCATCGCGGTAAGGGATTTCACCTCAAGTCGATTCTGATTGAACTCGAGCGTGCCGTGAAGCTGGCTGAGGCTGTTAGGCAGGTCTTCCAGAGCGAGCGATGCATTTTCAAAATCGATGCGGCCGGTCAGATTCGGATCGCTTAAGGGGCCGTGGGCCTCAACACGGAAAGTCGTTGTGCCGCTGGCGGTGAGATCGGGATCTATAGTCTCGGCGAGTTTCAGGTTGATGGATCCGTTCGCCGCTAGATCGAGTCTTCGCTTCTCCGCGAGATTCAATGAGGCTTGAACGTGCACGTCAGTCTGCTCGCCGGTGACATGCAATGGATCAAGCTTGATCTGGGAGTTGCCCATGGTGGCGTGCAGGCCACCCTCGCTGTGCAAGTGCACGCCGGAGACTGTAATGGCAAGGTCCTTGATGCGCGCTTCACCATGCATCTTATCTGGGTGCGCGAGAGGGCCCTCGAGATTTACGGCCCCCTCGAGGTTGGACTGGCCATTGAGACCATTTACGTGAGCCGCGGCCAGCAGATGCCCGATGTCAAACCTCGAGAAGTTCAGCGATGCTTTCGTTTCGTAGTCGCCGCTCAAAGAAGTCTGGCCGTGAGCCGAGAGCTCCGCACCTTCGAGTTGCGACGTCAGGTCGTAGGTAGAGGAGTGGTTGGCTGTGTGGGCCGTCAGTTCGATGGCTCCGAACTTCTCCCCGCTCACGTTGAGGTTGGAGAGCGTGGCGCGAGCCTCCAGGCGGGGATCGTCCATGGTGCCGGATCCGGTAAGCGTGAAGCCCAGGTTGCCTTCCACGCTGCTGGTGCGCTGCCGGACGTGATCGAGCTGTGCGATGTCCAGGCCGGTGGCATGCGCGTTCACTGTGAAATGTTCCGAATTCAGATCGTAAGTGCCCGAAGCACTGATGGTGCCTGAAGGCCCGGTAAGTGTCGCGGAGGAGAGCTGTACAACCTTACCTGCCAGATTGCCGTCGACCCGGGCACGGCTCAGGGGTTCGCCGTAAATGGTTCCGTTCTCAAGTTGAATCCAGCCATTTCCATTCAGCGCCGAGTAGGGGCCATCGACAAAAAGCCTGGCGCTCATCGTTCCAGTAAGAGGAAAGTCTTTGCCGAGCATGGAAGCGACTTCGTCTGCGCTGACTTTATCTGCGTGAACATTGGCGTGCAGCAGGGAATTCGAATCGAAGCCTGGGTAGCCGGACTTCTTTCCAGGCGCCAGTACAGCGGTCAGTGTGCCATCAAGCGCGATGGACGAATCGCCATGATGAAGCTGGCCCTGATCGATGGCGATCTTCTCAGCAGAATAGCTGCCGGTCAGATCGATGGAGTCGAGATGAACGGATCGGGCCTGCGCTCCGTTTGAGGAGGCCGGGATCTCGAGCGAGAAGTTTGTCGCTGCGAAATTTCCCTTCAGGTGAGGATCGACAAGGGAGCCCGCCCATGTTCCATGGAAGTCAGCCACGCCGCCCAGCGACAGCGGCAGGGCAGCAGTGCCGGTGTTGCCGTTACGGCTGAGCCCAAGATCGCGGAAGATGGTATCGAATTCGCCGAGATTGCGGGATTGGAGATCGACATTGATGCCGGTTGGGCTCGTCATCGGGTATGCGCCGAGTCTGCCGTGCGCGGTCAAGTGACTGGATGGAAGGACCACGTCCAGATTTCTCAGGTCTACCGCACCCGTTCTCTGCAGGTATGTCCCGTCAATTGAGCCTGTCGCCGGCACTTCTCCCGCAGGCGGATTGGAGGGCGCATTGAGCTTGAAATTGGCGGAGATGGCTAACGTACCAACATCGCCGTTGCTCCACTCGGCAGTAGATGGCCCACCGATGAGCGCGCTGAGTCCGAGGCGTTTGAACGGCGGCAAACTCACGAGGTCCAAAACGGTATCGAGAGCCACGCCGCGGAAAAAAGCGTGAACCTTGCCATTGGTGTGTAGAAGATTGTCGGATTTGGGGCGGACAACCTGCGCGACGGCGGGTTCGTGGGAACGCCCCTTCTTTTCGCGTTTCAGCGGCGCGGCAGCTTCCATGACTGAAGTGTTCGACAACGGGGCGATCCAGTGATCAAGAAGAACATCCCCTTCCAGCTGACCTCCGGTCTTCAGCCGTGCCGTGACATTTGTAATTTGAAGGTGAAGCGGGTCGGCGTGTACGCGGGCATCGAGAAACACTCCGCGGGCGACCACACCGGTGCCGATGTAAGAGGCATTGTCCGCGTGGACTGTGCCGTCGATTCGGAACCCACCCTGCTGTCCCTGCGCGGCGAGGTTTAGACGGGCGATACCTTCGGGGGTGTTGGGATATCCGGTTGCAGGCTCCATCAGCTTCAAATCCAGTTCGCCCTCTGCTGTCGCTTTCCAGCGCGGGTGGGAAAAGTCTTGCAGGTCTCCGGCTATGTTCAGCTGGCGGTCTTTCGAGCCCTTGCTATGTGCGGTGATCTGCATGGACCGGATGTAAATCGCGTTGCGCATTAAATCGAGCGATGCCTGGATCTGTCCCTCCACTGGCGGCGCTTCAGGGTGGATCGCTTGCCCACGCGATAGGTGAAGGTTATGCACACTTGCGTCGAGATGGTATTTTTCCGCGTCCGCGCCGCTGGCGTGAAGATACTGCATCACGAGCGATACATCGTTGGCGCCGAAGTCCAGCGGGATATGGCGATCCTGGAAGTCGTCTACCTCATCGGACCGGTCATCGAAGTCGAGCAATCCGTGTTTCACCTCGACGTGACCGGCCTGCAGATCGAAAAGAGTATCGATTGGATGCGAATTGGATTTGGCTCTTGGCTGGGGCTGGTTGGTGGTGCCGTCCGCATAGCGGATGATGTGCAACTCCGGCTTGACGACTTCAAGATCGCGCAAGAGGATGCGATGGCTCCAGACATTCAGGATGCTGACCGCCACGTGGACAGAGGAGACCCTGACGTACGGAATCTCGCCCTGTGCTTCCCGTCCGTGGAGCACGAGTCCGTCGACATCGGCTTCGAGATTCGACAGGCTCCAGCGAAGTGAGCTGATCTCGGCTCGTCCCCCGGTAGCGCTCTCGATGCCCGCGATCACGCGTTTGCGCAGCATATTTTCAAAGCTGGATGAACTGGCCCACAAGTAGAGGCCAAGGAAAATAAGGATAATCAGAACCGTCAGACCCGATCCAGCCCAGAGAAGACGCCGAAGGAAACGACGTCGCGGTGCACGCGAGGGCTGCTCACTCTTCTCAGGGAGTGACTGGCCCGACGGGATCTGACCTGTCTCGCTCATTCTTTTGAAGCCCCATCATCGGCTGAGGCTCGCTCGAGTGCGGAATCAACTACCTGAATCTGGCCCTGGCTTCGGAGGTTGGATAGCCACGTGTCAAACAGAGAATTGACACGTTGCTGAAGAAGAATCTCTTCAATGCGCGCGGAGACCTGCTGCAGAGGTGGAGGAGTTTGTCCGGAAGGATATTGCGGAAGAAGAGTGTCGCGATAGTACGTCTCGATCTCTTCAGGAGTAATGCGGATGCCCTGACGGAAGCGTAACTCGATAAAGCTCAGGATCTGCAAGCGATTGCGCAGATATTTATCCACACGCGCAAAGGACAGCTCGTGACGTGCCAGGAATTCGTCCCACCCAGCATCCGTGGCGCAGTCTGCGCGCACGCAGGCCGGAAGATCCGTACGAATCTCTCGCAGTCGCGACGCGATCTGAGCAGGAGTCGGTTCAGCTGCAGGGATACTTTCCTGCTGAATCTGTTGCTGAATAAGAGTGCGGCTGATCAGACGATCGAGTGCCTGTTGCCTTGTGTCTTTCACGTTTCCGTTAGTGCTCGGATCGAGGACGGAGAGTTGCATCTCGTCTTCGAGATCGCTCTGGAGAATCACCTGCCGGTTGACGACGGCAACAACACGATCGAGAGTGATGCTGTTTGCTGGTCCAGCCGCGGGAGCTTCAGCCGAAGATGCGGGCAGCGGATTCTGAGTTAGCCCAGGAAGTGTGCAACAGAACATGGCAGCAATCGCCACGCTTTGGAGCGTGCTGATGGCGATCCGCACTTTGCGCACTCGTGAAGTCAAAATGTCTGTCCCAGACTGAAGAAAAAGTTGAAGCGCTGCGCCTCGCCGACATGCGGATTCGAGTACGGGTCAGGCAGAGCATAGTCGACGTTGACGGGGTAGATCGGCGGGTTCACGTTGTAGCTGAAGTCGAGCCGAATGGGCCCAACCGGCGTGTGGTAGCGCATGCCAAGACCGGCTGCATGCGAAAAGTAGTTAAAGCTGCATTGTCCCTGCGGGCCGGTCGAAGTGTCCTGTCCAGTTGGCACAGGAGGATTCTGCGCAGTTCCAGGAGTCAATACTTTGCAGGAGTCCCGGTTGGGCTGCTCGACGCGCAGAATGCTCTCCCATGCGTCTCCCGCATTCGTGAAGACATTGCCCATGTCGTGGAAGAGGACGAAACTGAGCGCGTCACCAAAAAAGGGGAGGATGGGCGGAGGAAGGCGAAGTTCAGTACTGTTGACGAGGGCCCCGGCGCCGCCGATCGGGAAGCCTGTTTCCGGATCGCGCGGCCCTGCTCCGTTGATGCCAAATCCGCGGTGCGAGGTGGGGCCTCCGGCATAGAGTCGCTCGGGCAGTGGGAGCAGGAGAGCCGAAGGCGGCCCGTAGGCGCGCTCCTGGCCGTAGCGCGTGTTGCGTGCGATGACGAAACGATTTTTGTCGATGCCGTAGTAGCTCGAATTAGATAGATCTAGACGGTTGAATTCTGCTTCTGAGCCAAGCTTCTGGTTCGAGAGAAAATCCTGGAAAGTTGTGTAGGTCCCGCGCCGTGAATCGAGCGCGGAGTCGCGTGTGTCACGAATCCAGGTGATGGCAGGGCCTGCCACGCGAACGGCGGCAGCGAGAGCGGGGATCTCAGCAGGAAATACCTGGAGGCTGTCCTCCGAAACCTTCACGCGGCGAAAATCATACGCGTAGACAAAGGTGTTGGCGCGAGAAAGAAACGGATTCGGTTGGGAGAAGTGTTCGGTCCACCGAAAGCCAGCTTCAAGTTTGGATGCTACGTACGTAGAGACATCCTGGCTGCTCGCATAACCGCCTGAGAAGGTGAAACCGAAGTCGCGATTGCCGCGGAAGTGAGGATTCTGAAAGAGCAGGTTCACGTTCTGCTCGAGTAGTCCGTAGGTCCCGCGAATGGATGCCGACTGATCGCGTCCGAACAGGTTGTTGCGAGTGATATCGAGAAGCACGCGAGGGCTGACGCCCGGGCGGCCGTTGGGCGAGCATGTTTCTCCGCGCCTCTGCAGGCCCGCGCAATTGTTCTGGGGAGTTCCGGTCTGTGCTTCGAATCCGAGACCGTAAGTGAGTGTCCAGCGCCGCGCTTCCGTGGTCTGAACGAGCACAGTCTTGTACGGCTCGTCGCCGTTCGGATTCTGAACAGCGGTATTTACCTCGTTGAAAAGTGCGAATTCGTACATGTTCCGCTGAATATCGGCGAGCGCAGTCTGGCTGAGCGGATCGCCCGGATGAAGCGTGATTGCCTTGGCTACCGTGTCGGGGCGCGTGTAGTGAAGACCCGACAGGAGCACTTTTCGAACGAAAATTTGCTGACCTTCATGAATATGAAAAATGACGTCGACCTTCGTGGCGTCAGCATCTTCAGTTTGGTTTTCAACGTCGATCTGCACCTGGTCGAACCCCTTGCCCAGGTAGTCGGTTAGGAGAGCATCCCGGTCGCCGGCGAGATTCTGTGGAGAGAACAATTGCCCGGGTGATGTGTTCATCAGTCCCTGCAGCTTGTTGCTATCGCCTTTAACGACCCCATCGAGGCGCAATACCGCGACATGCTGCTGCTGGCCCTCATCGATGTGGTAGATCACGGAGAGCGGCTCGGTCTTGCGAGGAGATCCTTTCCCATTGATTGCGGTCGAGTCTTTGCCGCTAAGGGTTTCGGGAGAGATCTTCACCTTCGAGAAACCGTTGTTGTTGTAGACGGTCACGAGCGCTGCAATATCAGCCGCGACCAGGGCCTGGCTATAGGTGCCGTGCCGATCGAGGTAGTCAGCTGCCCGAACGCTGAGGAGCTGTCTGAGGGTGTCGGAATCGAAGTAGTGATTCCCGGAAACCGTTACACTGTCGACTCGTCGTCTCGAGCCAAGCGAAACGGTGTACGTGATGTTCACCGTAGGTGCGCCTTCAGGATTGCGCACGATGTGATCGACTTTTACATCGAAATATCCGAGCCGCTGAAAATAGTCCCGGAGCCTCCGGTTGCCTTCGTTGAGCAGGTCTTCATCAACCGTTCCTTCCTCAAAGACAGGAACCAGGCGCTTGAGACGTTCGGAGCTCAGCTTCGCGCCCTCGATCCCAACGTGCACCACCGGTCCTCGAGAAGCGGCGAAACCATAGTCGGTTTTCTTCGCGTCCGCGGAGTACTTCTGCGATTGAAGTTTGACGTCAGCTTCCAGCCGACCCTGTTTCTGATAGTGCTTCAGAACGCCGGAGAGAGCGCGGTTGTTGGTGTCGTGGGTGATCTTGGTTCCGGCGTGAAGGTGCGCTGAGTGCCGGAACTGCTCCAGCGACATCCCGGAATCTCCCTCGACGGCCACGGCCCCCACACGCGCCTGAATGCCCGAGACAACTTCGAAAGCTATATCGACCAGTTGTTCCTCGCTGTGACGCTTGAGGGTATAAGTTATCTTCGGTTCGTTGTAGCCGTTGTCGGCGAGAGCCTGTCGCATGCGTCCCTGGGCGGAGCCGAGACGTGTCTCGGAGAAGCGGGTTCCCGGATTCAGGCGGCTGGCAGCGACAAGTTGCGCGTTCATGGTTGCGCCTTTGGCGCCATTCACCGTAACTACGCCAATGAACTCCCGGGGTGAGGCGTTGAACACGAGCTTCACGCCGTCGCCTTCTTCTGAAACGTCGGCCTGGATCGTCTCGAAAAGTCCAGAGGCATAGAGTTGTCGCAAAGATTGGGCAATCTTCTCGCGGTCGAGTGCGGCGCCGACTTGCTGCGGAAGATGATCCTGCAACTGCTGGAGTCGTTCCGTCGCGACACCCTTGAAGGCGATCTCGCGCACGGGACGGCCCAGCCACCCCGCATAGCGATCGGCTTCGAGGTTTCCCAATCCTGCAGGGATCGTTGCAGCCAGGATCACGTTTGAGACGGCTTCCTGTGGCTGCGAAAATGGAGAGATCTGAAGCGCTTGAGATGAGGCTGTGAACAGAGTAGCGAGCAGGAAAAAAGATAAGAACTGCACCTCCTGCCTTAGCCTCCAGCCGAGCTGCCATGCCGGCATAGTCTTACGCACTCTATCTCCCAGAATTTTAGCTGTATAGACCCGCACCAAGGCATTTGGTTGCATCTAATGAAACAACTTGAGAGCCTAATCGGTTTCTTCTCGCCGCAGCTCAAAGTTTTTCAACCGCTGCACCTTATACTAACGAGGAAAGAAGCTTGGCGCAGCAACAGACCGTTCTCACCGCTACCACCGACAATTATCCCCAAAGGAAGCGCATGCCACGTACCAGGTTTCCAAAGCAGGCCAGCGAAGGGTCCGCTGCTCAGACCGTCCAGGAGGACAGCGCGGCCGAACCGCAAGATGCTGCACCCGAAGCCGCAAAGCCTCAAGCTCCCTTATCGCCCGATGCGGAGATGCTGGCACGTGCCCAGGCCGGCGACCATCACGCGTTCGCTCATCTTTACTCGCTCCACAAGCGGAGAATTTATTCGCTCTGCCTTCGCATGGTCGGCAATGTCGCCGAGGCCGAGGATCTGACGCAGGAGGCCTTCCTCCAGCTTCATCGTAAGATCGCAACCTTCCGCGGCGACTCGGCATTCTCGACATGGCTGCATCGTCTGTCGATCAACGTTGTCCTCATGCATCTGCGCAAAAAGGGTCTTCCGCTGATGTCCCTGGACGAGGCAATGGAGCCTTCGTATGACGACGGTCCGGGCCGCAGTTTTGGAGCTCCCGATCTTTCGCTCACGGGCTCTATCGACAGGCTTGCACTGGAACGCGCTGTCGCCGCTCTACCCGCCGGCTACCGGTTGATCTTTGTCCTTCACGACGTCGAGGGCTTTGAGCATAATGAAATTGCTGCCATGCTCGATTGCTCCGTAGGTAACAGCAAATCTCAGCTCCACAAAGCCCGGCTCAAATTGCGCGATGCTCTTCGTCAGTCACTCCGCAAAGGGGGAAAGCGATGACTGGAAAAACGATGAGCTGCGAGGAGTTTCAGAGCCAGCTTGCGGAACTCGTGGGTTCTGGTGCAGACGTCTTGAATCACCCGCACATCCGGGATTGCAAGAACAACTGCCGCCAGCTCTATGGCGATCTGCAGACGATCGCCCAGGCGGCGAAGCAGCTCTTCCCGGACGAGCAGCCTGAAGACAATCTCTGGGAACGCATCGAGTCCGCCATAAAAAAAGGCGACGGGTAGGCGCGGCCAGATCAACCTGGCTGTAGACTTGGCGATCGAAGGAACAGTTCACGATGCGGAAGTCTCAGTCTTTCCCGCAAAATGCCGATACATCAGTTGAGCCGCGACTTGCTCGAAGCGCGGCTCAAGCTTTTTTAGAGCTGCCGGAACTCGAGCAGGGCTGAACTCGTAAAACCGAACACAGGGAAGTGGTAGAATCTTGAAACTTTCGAAGCTCTGTGTTGTCTAATAAGGAAAGTTGATAAGAGGACACTCAATGCCAAATCAGCCTTCCATCTTACCGCCTGAAAACCCGCAAAAACGCCTCTCTGGACCGAGGCGGATTCCGGTTTTGCCGGTACGTGATACCGTCTTATTCCCGCATGCCGTTCTGCCGCTTACAGTTGGCCGCGAGAGTTCCATTCAGCTGATCGAGTCGCTTGGGGACGAACGCTCAATTGTTGTAGCGGCCCAGCTCGATCCCCGCCTGGACTCACCCAAACCGACTGACCTGCACAATGTAGGCACTTTAGCCACCGTTCACAAGGTGGTGAGGATGCCAAACCAGAGCCGGTTCGTCTTCACGGAGGGCGTGGAGCGCGTCCGCCTGGTCCGCTATGTCCAGACCGAGCCATTCATGATCGCCGAGGTGGAAACCGTCCAGGACGTCGAGGGGGAGACCACATCTGCGATCGAGGCTCTCGTTCGGAACGTCGTAGGCCAGTTCCAGCAGATCGTCTCGGAATCGGCCACCTTGTCGGATGAACTGAGGACGATTGCCGGGAATATCGAAGATCCCAGCCGCCTCGTAGACTTTGTCGCTTCCTCCCTCCCATTCCTGACGACCGACGACAAGCAGGCTTTGCTCGATAACCCGAGCGTTCCCGCGCGGCTGGAATTGCTCACCAAGCACCTCGCCAAAGAGATCGAGGTTCAGCAGCTCCGTACGAAGATTCAGAGCGAGGTCCAGGACCAGGTACAGCAATCGCAGCGCGACTACTATCTGCGCGAGCAGATGAAGGCCATCCAGAAGGAATTGGGAGAGCAGGATGAGGGCCAGCGCGAAGTTGAGGACCTGAGGAAGAAGATTGAAGAAGCCGGCATGCCGGAGGACGTGAAGAAAGAGGCGATGAAGGAACTGTCTCGCCTCGGACGCATGTCCCCGATGGCGGCTGACTACTCACTCACGCGGAACTACATCGAGTGGCTGGCCGTTCTTCCCTGGGCCAAAAGCTCGGGCTCTAAGGTCGATATCGGTAAGGCACGCGAAATCCTTGACGAGGACCACTACGGCCTCAAGAAGGTGAAAGACCGCATCCTCGACTATCTGTCGGTGCTGGAACTCAAGCCCGACATGAAGGGTCCGATTCTCTGCTTTGTCGGGCCTCCGGGAGTTGGCAAAACCAGCCTTGGCAAATCCATCGCGCGCGCGCTTGGACGCAAGTTCCAGCGGGTATCACTCGGCGGCATGCACGATGAGGCAGAAATTCGCGGGAACTTGCGTCCAAGCATAGGCGCATTGCCAGGCCAGATCATCCAAAGCATTCGCAGGGCGGAAACCAACGACCCTGTGATCATGCTGGACGAGGTCGACAAGCTCGGCCGCGATTTCCGCGGCGATCCCGCCTCAGCGCTACTCGAAACCCTCGATCCCGCGCAGAACAACGCATTCCGGGATAACTACCTGGATGTGCCCTTCGACCTGTCGAAGGTGCTCTTTATCTGCACGGCGAACATGCTGGATCCGATTCCTCCGCCGCTGCTCGACCGCATGGAGATCATCCCCCTGCAGGGCTACAGCGAGGAGGAAAAGCTCCACATCGCCAACCGGTACCTTGTTCCCCGACAGATCAAGGAAAACGGAATCACGACGGAGCAGATCGAGTTTCCTGAGCCATCGGTCCGGCACCTGATTCGGCATTACACCCGCGAAGCAGGCGTGCGCAAACTGGAGCAGGTGATCGGGACGGTCTGCCGTAAGGAAGCTCGTCGGGTGGTCGAAGGGAAGAACGAGAAGATAACCGTCGATAAGGACCTGCTGAAGGAGTTCCTGGGCAACATACAGGTTCGCGTCGACACCGAGATTGCCGAGCGCGTTAAGCGACCCGGCGTTGCGGTGGGACTGGCCTGGACTCCGGCTGGAGGCGACATTCTCTTCATCGAGGCCAACAAGATGAAGGGGAAGGGCGGCTTCACCATGACCGGCCAGATCGGCGAGGTGATGCAGGAGTCGATGCAGGCAGCGCTCACGTGGGTACGGTCGAACTCGGCGCTGCTGAATCTTTCGGAGGACTTCAACAAGGAACTGGATCTCCACATCCACGTTCCGGCTGGGGCAATTCCGAAGGACGGTCCTTCGGCAGGCGTGACAATGGCAACGGTGCTCGCGTCGCTGCTCACCGACATTCCGGTTCGTCCTTTGACCGCGATGACAGGCGAGATCACGCTTAGCGGGAATGTACTGCCGGTGGGCGGCATCAAGGAGAAGTTTCTGGCGGCAAGGCGGGCGGGAGTGCAGAACATCATTCTTCCGGCCGACAACAGGCAGGACGTTGAAGAAGATCTGACTCCCGACATGATCGAAGGCGTGTCAATCCACTACGCCAGCCGGATAGAGGATGTTCTTGCCGTGGCGTTGCCTCTGCTGAATGCCAAGCCTGAGGTGGCGCCTCTTGCAACGGGAGCGGGGGCTTCAGCCGCCGCATAAACACGAGCTCATATCATGAAGGAAAAGCCGGCAAACCTGCCGGCTTTCTTTTTTGTGGCTCCCAGAGGGCAGGCGCTGAAGCCTGGGTCCCGACACCTCCGGGACAGTTGTAACGTCTAACTCCCGAGGCGGTATTCTTTGTTCAAGATGCACGTGCGAATTCTTCCTTTCGGCGTACTTAAGGAATCCCTCGGCTCAGACCCTTTTGGTCTCGATCTGCCGGGCGGGTCGACAGTCGCCGATCTTCTCGTCCGTCTCGGAGTGCATTCACCGATAGTTGAATCGCTGGGCATCGCGGTGAGCGTGAACGCGGAGTATGCCGAGCGCAACCGTGTATTGAGCGACAACGATGAGGTTGGATTGCTGCCACCAGTATCGGGTGGTGCTGTTTCGAATGCACAGCAGGGCGCGAATCTGGTGCGACTCACGCGGGAAGTCATCGACGCTGACCGTCTGGTGCGAGCCGCGAAGCAGGGCGAGGACGGGGCCGTCGTAGTGTTCGACGGAATCGTGCGCAACCACACACGCGGACGACAGACTCTCTATCTCGACTACGAAGCGTACGAAGAAATGGCAATGAAGCAGATGGGTGAACTCGCAGCCGACGCGGCAACGAAGTTCGGGGTGCGCCACGTAAGCATCGTTCATCGCCTGGGTCGACTGCAGGTTGGCGAAACCAGCGTTCTCATCATCGTTTCGTCGGCCCACCGGGCACAAGCATACGAAGCGAGCCGGTGGCTCATCGACACGCTGAAGAAGACGGTGCCGATCTGGAAGAAGGAGACCTTTGTGGATGGCGCGGTCTGGGCCGATGGCGAACCCTTTCCCCCGGGTTATGCCCTGGAGGGCGCCGATGGGCCGGCTGCATAGATTAGCCGTACCCAGTGCGATGCTTGCTGTGCTCTGCGTTTTGAGTCTGAAGCTGTTTGCGCAGGACGACAAGCCCCTCCGGCTCGATGTGAAACTCGTCAGCATCTTTGTGAATGTCACCGACAAGTCGGGAGCGATTGTCGGGGGGCTCACGCAAGATAATTTCAAAGTCTTGGAGGACGGGCGGCCGCAGAAGATCACTCACTTCGAGCGGCAATCGGAGCTCCCGCTGAACCTGACGCTGGCGATTGATACCAGTTCGAGCACCTTTAAAGACCGCGGAATCGAGCAGCAGGCGGCCAAGAAGTTCATTCACGCATTGATGCGGACACAAGACCGCATGAGTGTGATCCAGTTCAATACCTACGTGGACGAGTTGTGGGGATTTACCAACAACGTCACGCAGCTCGACCGCGGCCTGGATCACATGCGGGGCGCCGGCGGAACGGCTCTATACGATGCGATCTACGTGGGCTCCAAGGGATTGGGCAAGCGGGAAGGGCGAAAGGTCCTGGTGCTCGTTTCGGATGGGGGCGATACAGTGCGGGGTTCAACCTATGAGGACGCGCTGGAGCAGGCTCTTCGCAATGAGGTCATGATCTACTCCATCATCGATGTTCCGATCGAGGCGAGTGCGGGCCGCGATTTAGGCGGAGAGCACGCGATGATCACGCTCTCGCAAGAGACAGGCGGAAAGAGCTTCTATGCCTTTGAAGGTGGGCTGGACAAGGCATTCCAGCGCGTAAGCGAGGATTTGCGGACGCAATACATGATCGGCTACTACCCTCGAAACCAGGAGCCCGGGCGCTCTTTCCATCGCATTGAGGTCACGGTTCCACGAGCCGCGCCAGATGAGTTCAACATCCGCCACAAGACCGGATATTACGGCGACTCACAAAAGGGTAGCGACGATTAATTTCACGGGCCGGAGCGCCTGCTGACTGTCGAAAACCGCGCATCGTCGAAATGTGTCGATCCTGACCGGACTGCACACGTGCAGCCACTGACCGCAGCCTCGCCGGTGCTCATGCATTTCGGCGGCCGGAAAAGAGCTGGATGCACAGCACGATCAATGCCAGAACCAGCACGATGTGAATAAAGGCTCCGAGGGCGTGAAAGCCAATCCAGCCCAGCAGCCAGAGCACCAACAAAATTACGAAAATCGTCCAGAGCATTCGCAGAATCTCCCATCGCGGGTACGTTAGCGATGCCCGTGAGATGTTCTTTGAATTTGACGGGTTGCATATCTGGTTCGCATGCGGGTTCCTGAGACAACTTGCCTTTCTCTGACCCGCATCAACTGGCACACACTGGAAGAACACTTGAGGTTTCAATTCATGAAGTCAACTTGGTTAGCGCTCTCGGTGGGCGCATTGATCGTATCGCTCATGACGACGGTCCGGATCGCCATCGCCCAGGACACGACGGACGCGAGTTCATCGGACAGAAAGTTTATTCACCAGGCCCTGCAAGGCGGGAACGCCGAGGTGAAGTTCGGGCAGCTCGCAGCGCAGAAAGGGAATAGCGAAGACGTCAAGCAGTTCGGCCAGAAGATTGTGGACGATCACACCAGGCTCGGCGGCCAGATAAAGCTGATTGCACAGCAGGAGAGCATCGAGATACCGGACGGGATCGCAGGAAAGGACAAGGCTCTCGAAGAGAAACTGAGCGGACTTTCAGGGGACGAGTTCGACAGGGCTTTCATCCAGGCCATGGTGCGGGACCACCGGAAAGACTTGTTCGAGTTCCAGAAAGAGGCCGATTCCGGAAACGATACGAGCGTCAGGCACGCGGCAAGTCAAGGTGCCCAGGTTATCGGCGAACACCTGCAGATTGCCGAACAGATGGCGCAGCTGCACGGCGTACAGACCAGCAAAACCTCAAACAACGACTGATCTGGGTACCGAAGACCCTGCGGATTTGTGCACCGTCACGATTTTGCCGTTCTGATGGCCTTCGCAGTGAGGCGCTGTTTCACCTCAGACATTTCGGCCCAGGGGTCTGTTGCCAGCCGCTTCTTCCATGTATCGAAGTTCATCACATGAAACGAGGGCCGCGTCTTGGCGCTCAGTTCCTTCCACTCAAGCGGCAGCGAAACGGGCATACCGGCGCGCGCCCGGGTTGAATATGGGGCGATGGCAGTCGATCCGCGATCGTTGCGAAGGTAGTCGAGGTAAATACGATTCTTGCGGATGGCCTTGGTCATCTTCGTCACGTAGAGAGACGGGTTCTTGCGCTCCATCCCCAGAACCACGTTGTGCGTAAATTCTTTCACTTCGGGCCATTCGAATTCCGGCTTGATGGGTGCTACAACGTGAAGTCCCTTGCCTCCGGTCGTTTTCAGAAAGCTTTGCAGGCCCAGCTGCTCTAGGCGGGCGCGGAACTCTTTTGCCGTCTCTGCGAGCGTCTTCCAATCGATGGATTCATCCGGATCCATGTCGAAGATGATGCGGTCTGGTTTTTCGAGAGATTCATTCTTTGAACCCCATGGATGTATCTCCAGCACGCCCATCTGAGCCATCCCAACAAGGCCTTCGACGGAATTGAGCGTGAGGTATTTTTCGGCCGAGCCGTTCTTCTTGTTAGGGACCGGAACATTGCTGATGCCTTTGGGAACCCCCATGCCAATGTGCTTTTGAAAAAAGCATTGCTTGCCCGTGCCCTCCGGGCAACGCACGACGCTCAGTGGACGATCCGCGATATGAGGAAGCATTCGCTCGGAAACAGCAATCAAGTAGTTGGCGAGATCGCGCTTGGTCATGCCCGATTCGGCATCGAGCACTTTTTCCGGGTGAGTGATGGGCAGGTCAGTCTTCCCGACGGTCGCGCTGGCGGTCGATTTTGAGTTCTTCGAAGATGCCTGTCGATGAGTGCCGGAACTAGTCGATGACTCAGCAGACACTGCTTTCTCCTTTACGACCTCCTTCGCGGGCTTGTCTTCGCGGAGGCCTTTGAACGAGGCCTGGCGGACCAGGTTATCGCGTGTCCATGCGGCGAAGGATATCTGGGCGACCAGTTCCGGTTTCACCCAGTGCACGCCCCGTGAGACACCCTTCGGTATGTCAGAGAACGGAGTCGTAGACTGGACGAGCTTGTCGAGCTGTTTGCGAATTGTCTGCTGAGACTTTTGTGTGAAGCCGGTTCCAGAGCGGCCGGCGTAGCGCAGCTTGCCGTTTTCGTAGTAGCCAACGATGACCGCGCCAATGCCGTAGCTTCCGTTGGATGGATCCGTGAAGCCGCCGATAACGAATTCCTGCTCGAGGAAGCACTTCGACTTGAGCCATGTGTTGCCGCGAGTCGACAAATAAGGAGCAGAGGCAGATTTGGAAATAATCCCTTCCGCGCCGAGTCCGCAGGCCTTGCTGAAGATCTGTGAGCCGTCGCCTTCGAAGTGCTCGCTGAGGTGAATTGGCGAATTCTCGGGCAGAGCCGAAACAGCACTCTCGAGAAACTCTTTTCTCTTCAGAAGTGGTAAGTCGCGGAGTTTGTGTCCGTCAAGGTGAAGCAGGTCAAATGCAAAGTAGGTCAGGTCGACCTTTGCCCCCTCCTGGAACGCAGCCTGCAAGTCGGAGAAACTGGTCCCGCCCTTCGCATCGATGACGACCACCTCGCCGTCAACAACGGCGCTTTCTACCGGCAGTTGCTCGGCCGCGCGGGCGAGATCGGGCATCCTGTGGGTCCAGTCGAGGCCTTTGCGCGTTAGCAGCGCGACTTTTTTCTTGCCGGGGTGAATCTGCATCTGGATGCGGTAGCCGTCCAGCTTGAGTTCGTGAATCCAGTCATCTCCAGTGGGAGGCTTGGTGCAAGCCTTGGCAAGCTGCGGCGCGATGAAAGATGGAAACTTTTCTACGGGAACCGACTTCAGAGCTGAGGTAAATAAAGGTTTTGACTTGCGAGATTTTGCGGTGCTCTTATTGGGCTTTCGTTCCTGCGAATCCTCCTGCTCATCTGCTCCTCGATTGCTGTGCCAGACGCGGTCTTTGTCTTCGCCAATCTGCTCAATGTTCCGTTTGGTTACCGCGCTATCGGGGAGCCGATCGGTAATGGGTTTCTCATCTTCGGTTCGAGCGTATTCGTCGCGGTCTTTGATGAGCAGCCAGTTGGGCTTGCCGGGCCGGGCATCGCGCGTGTGCATGCGAACCAGGGCCCACCGGCCATGGAGCTTCTGACCGTTGAGATTGAATTTAAGATGGCCGTCAGCCAGGCCTTTGTCGGCGTCCTCAAGAGGCTCCCACGTGCCGAAATCCCACACCATCACGGAGCCCCCGCCATACTGACCTTTCGGGATGGTGCCCTCGAAATTGCCGTATTCGATTGGATGATCTTCGACTTGAACGGCAAGCCGCTTGTCCGCAGGCAGGTCGCTCGGTCCTTTCGCTACCGCCCAGCTTTTAAGAACTCCGTTCCACGCGAGCCGGAAGTCATAGTGAAGGTGTGTGGCTGCGTGCTTCTGAATGACAAATGGCAGATCGCCTGTCTTAGCGGTCTTGTCGATTGCGGCTGCGGAGCCGCGCGGTTCGGCAGTGATGTTGAAGTCCCGCATCTCGCGGTACTTCGCAAGCTGGTCTTCAAAAGTCTTCGCGGGGTCTTTGCGTCGGGTCGAGGATCTTGCCATGGTTATGCGGCTCTACGGGAGCGCTTTCCTGTTTTTACCAGCCGCGGTCCCTTCGTGGAAGAACGTCTTGAAGCGGGCTTTGACTTGGCGCCATCCACGCTTTGGCGGAGAGCGTCCATAAGGTTGACCACCTCAGGCCTTGGCTTCTCCTCGCTGATGGGGAGTGGCTTTTCATTCCGCTTGGCATTGATCAGCTCGCGAAGTGCTGCTTCGTAGTCGTCTTTATAGTCGTCAAGTTGAAACGGGGCTGACTGACTTTTGATGAGCTGACTAGCGAGCTCCAGCTGCTTCTTGTCAATCGACTGCTCGTGGATGCCGCCAAAGTAGTCTTTCGCTTTTCGCAACTCCTCCGCGTAGCGAAGAGTGTAGGCCATGAGACCGCGGATCTTCCGGTCAGGGTGCGGCGCGATGGCAATGAGGTGTTCGCGGCCGGCGAATGCCACTTCGCCGATAGCAACCTTATCGGACTGGATCATCGCTTCACGCACGACTGCAAAAGCTTCGGCCGACCCTTTCTGGTCGGGGACTACGAAGTATGGCTTCTCGAACAAATAAGGTGGCAGGTCACTCGAGTCGATGAACTGAGCTACATTGATAGCCTTTTGCGTTTCGAGGCGGAGATTCTTGATTTCATCAGGTTCGACGATGATGTATTTGCCTTTGCTGTACTCGTAGCCTTTCACGATGTCGTCATTGCTGACCGGCTTGTCCCCGCTTACGACATTGAGATGGTGAATGCGCTGGTGCGACTTGCGGTCAATCTGGTGAAACGAAACTTCCGATGTGGCGCTGGTAGCTGGAAAAAGTTGAACGCCGAATGCAACGAGCGAAATCCTTAATTGTCCTGACCAATAGGGCCGTCCAGCCATTTGTCATCTCCTCGGGCGTCTACTGCGGATTACGTGATTGCCGGCACGCCCAAGTCGTTTCGATGTGGCGGTTAAGGAGCAAGTTGTCTCTACGCGAGCGCAGTGCACGCCAGGCTGAAAACAAGCATCCGATCGAATATGATTCGCAAACTCAAATCCGGTGAGTTCCGCTTGTATTCGCGCAAGAAGGACGCGTCAACGGGGAAGCGGCGCAATCTCGGCACATTCTCTACGCTTGAGAAAGCCAAGCAGCACGAGCGCGAAGTGCAGTATTTCAAGAAGCACTAGTCACGAATCCCGCAGCGGGCAGATGGCTCCGAAGCAAACCGGCTTCGTGTGCCCGGCATCCTATTCGCAATTCTGGGGCACGTAGCCCTCAAAATGGAGGATCAGGGAATGGCGGAGCGGGGCAGTGCGCATCTGGCAAGTGGGATCGTCGCGGGAATTGCAGGCGGGCTAGTGGCATCCTGGATCATGAATGAGTTCATGGAGAACCTAGGTCCGTCGCTTCAAAAGGCCGTGCAGGGCGAAGACGAAGCAAAGCGTCAGCAGGGCAGTAGTGCGGAGAAGCCCGACGACGCAACGATGAAGACAGCGGACGCTGTCGTCTCAACGGTCACCGGCGGACGTCATCTATCGCACGAGGAAAGGGAAAAGGGAGGCCCGATCGTGCACTACGCTTTCGGTGCGCTCATGGGCGCCACGTATGGGGCCATTGCCGAGGGCATGCCACAGGCGACGTTCGGATTTGGAACCGCCTTCGGGGCAGCGCTTTTTGCGGGTGCCGATCTGATGGCGGTGCCTGCGCTGAATCTGTCGGGATCACCTGCCGAAGAGCCGGTTGCATCCCTGACCACGCCGTTTGCGGCCCATCTGGTTTACGGGGCGGCAACCGAAGCTGTGCGGCGGCTTGTGCGGGCCATACTGTGATCTAGCGATGGAAGCGGAACCGTCCGCTTATCCAGAAAGTCCAGCCGACAAGATATCCTGTGTGCGTACGGCTTCTTCGCTCGATGACCTTGTCTATATTCACCGCTCTTCTATTCTTTGGATCACTTACTGCAGGGCTTCTGGGCGCACTCACAGGCCTTGGCGGCGGAGTGGTATTGGTGCCGCTCCTCACTGTCTTTTTTCATGTGGACATACGATATGCGATTGGCGTCTCGCTCATTTCAGTGATAGCGACGTCATCTGGTGCGGCTGCTGCCTACGTGCGCGAGGGATTTTCGAGCGTGCGGATCGGGATGTTTCTCGAAGTTGCAACCACACTGGGTGCGATTCTCGGCGCATTCCTCGCGACCGTAGTTCACACTCAGGCTCTTGCGATCATTTTTGGACTGGTTCTGATTTACTCTGCAGTGGTCTCGTGGCAGCAGAGGAAAGACGCTGCGCCTGAGATGAAGGGGCACAGCCGGTGGTCGGACAAGTTGGAGCTGTCAGGCAGCTATCCGGGCCGCGACGGAAAACTGGTTAAGTACGAGGTGGAGAACATTCCGGGGGGCTTCGGCCTGATGTTTGTCGCCGGAACTCTCTCCGGCCTGCTGGGAATTGGGTCGGGGGCCGTGAAGGTTCTGGCCATGGATCGCGTCATGAAGGTCCCGTTCAAGGTCTCGACAACTACCAGTAATTTCATGATCGGCGTAACGGCTGCGGCTAGCGCCGGAATCTATTTGCATCGAGGACTGGTCGCGCCGGGACTGGCCTTTCCGGTGATGCTTGGCGTGCTGAGCGGCTCGCTGATGGGGGCGCGATATCTTGTGCGGGCTCGAACTGCCGTGCTGCGCAGCGTGTTTACAGTGGTAGTTCTGGCTCTGGGAGTGGAGATGATCGTGGATGGGGTGACGAAATGGTTCTAGAGAGCCAGACAACGCCCGAACGCGATCATGGTCATTTCGATGACCGCCGCATGGAGACGGTCATGGGACGGCTTTTGCAGGTTGGGGTGCTCCTTGCGTCCTTCGTGATGGTGATTGGCGGGTTCTTGTACATGCGGGCTCACCATGGCGAGACGCCGAACTATCGCGTGTTTTCGAGCGAGCCCCTTAAACTGCGTCATTTCGGCGGAGTGGCAGAAGGCATCAAGGTCGGCGATCCGGCGGCGATCATTCAGCTGGCTGTTCTCCTTCTGATCGCAACGCCGGTGGCGCGGGTGATATTTGCGCTGGTGGCATTCCTCATAGAGAACGACAAGCTGTTCGTGCTGATCAGTTCGATTGTCCTCGCAGTGCTCCTGTATGGATTCCTTCGGCCGCAATAGCTGAAGCTGCCGCCATAGCGCCCTTCCTTTGTTCAGTCCCTGAAAATAAGTCACTTCAGACCCTTCTCCCAGCCGATTTCACCTCACTGGTCAGCACCTCGCGCATCCAAGCTGATGTGCGCAGGCGTCTCGCGCGCCTGGAGGAAAGCTATGCGTCGTTTTCAGGAAAAGGTCGCCATCGTAACCGGGGCAGGCTCGGGGATCGGGCAGGGGATCGCGAAACGCCTCGGCTGCGAGGGTGCGAAAGTCATCGTCGACTACGTGGGCAGCCCTGACGGAGCCCGGGAGACAGAAGAGGCGATCGAGAAGGCCGGTGGCGAGGGAAAGATCGTTCAGGCAGACGTGACGCGGATCAATGATGTCGAGTGTCTGGTGGACACCGCATGGACGCAATTCGGATCAGCGGACATCCTGATCAACAATGCCGGAGTAGAGAAGAAGTCGGAGTTCTGGGACACCACGGAAGCCGACTACGACCTCGTGATGTCGGTTAATCTCCGCGGGCCATTCTTTCTCACCCAGGCATTCGTACGGCGACTCCGCGATGCAAAAAAGCCCGGGCGCATCATCAACATCAGCTCGGTGCACGAAGACATGGTGTTTCCTGGCTTTGCCTCCTATTGCTGCAGCAAAGGTGGCCTGCGCATGCTGATGCGGGACCTCGCCGTTGAACTCGGGCCGCTCGGGATCACGATCAACAACGTCGCGCCTGGCGCGATATCCACACCCATAAATAAGTCCCTTCTAGAAGACAAGCCAAAGCTCAACGCTCTCCTCGGTAACATTCCGCTAGGGAGGCTGGGAACGCCGGAGGATGTGGCAGGAATGGTCTCATATCTTGCCTCGGACGACGCAAGCTACGTTACGGGCTCGACGTTCGTGATCGACGGCGGACTAATGCGAAATTACAAAGAGCAGTAGACGAGGGGCCCATGTCAGCAAGGATCGAGGATTACTCACTGATCGGAGACTGCGAGACAGCAGCTCTAGTCGATAAAACCGGCTCGATCGATTGGCTGTGCTGGCCGACGTTCTCGTCTGAGGCTTGCTTTGCCAGACTCCTCGGCACCGATGACAACGGATTTTGGCGCATCGCTCCGAGCGAAGGCGAGTGGACGACGTCGCGAAAGTATCGCGATCACACTTTGATTGTCGAGACGCTATTTGAGACCAGAGATTGGGCGGTAAGACTCGTCGACTTCATGCCGGTGCGGGGCAAGAACTCCGACGTCGTCAGAATCGTTGAAGGGATTCGGGGCGAGACACGGATGTGCATGGAGTTGTGTCTCCGCTTTGACTATGGCCGATCGGTGCCCTGGGTCAATCGGATTGAGGGCGGAGTCAGGGCGATTGCAGGGCCGAACCTATGCGTGTTGCGAGCCTCCGTCCCCACGCACGGCGAGAACCTGAAAACGATCGCTGAGTTCCCGGTTACAGAGGGGAAACGAGTCTGGTTCACGCTCACCTATGGACGGTCGCACGAGGAAGATCCGGAGGAGATCGACATCGACGAGGCATTCAAGGATACGGTCGCGTTCTGGGAGGAGTGGGCGGGACAACTGCAATTTGACGGCGAGCACCGCGAAATAGTGGAGCGATCCCTGATCACGCTGAAAGCCATGACATATCTCCCGACCGGCGGCGTGGTTGCAGCAGTCACGACTTCTTTGCCGGAGTCATTAGGTGGCGTAAGGAATTGGGACTACCGCTACTGCTGGCTGCGCGACACGACCTTCACGCTGTTGGCGCTGGCCAATGGTGGTTACACCGACGAAGCCGCTGCGTGGCAAGACTGGCTGCTCCGCGCTCTCGGAGGAAGTCCTGACCAGGTGCAGATCATGTACGGCTTGAGCGGCGAACGCCAGCTGCAGGAGTGGACTGTCGATTGGCTGGCCGGATACGAAAACTCCCAGCCAGTGCGCATCGGCAATGCCGCAGCGTCGCAAGTGCAGCTCGATATCTACGGCGAAATGCTGGACTCCTTCTATCACGCGCAGCACAAAGTGGGCCGGCATACAGAGCAGGACTTTCGAATTCTCGTGCTGCTCCTGAAGCATCTGGAAGAAATCTGGGAGCAGCCGGACCAGGGAATCTGGGAAACTCGCGGCGGTCCGCAGCAATTCACCTATTCAAAGCTGATGGCATGGGTCGCGTTCGATCGGGCTGTGCTGATTGCAGAGCAACTGAAGTGCGAGGCTCCCGTCGAGCGCTGGAAAGAGCTTCGAGAAATCGCACATCAGCAGATTTGTGAGCAGGGCTTCAATGAGAAGAAGAACAGCTTTGTGCAGGTTTACGGCGGAGAGCAACTCGACGCGTCCCTGCTGCTGATGCCTCTGGTCGGCTTCTTACCGGGCACAGACGATCGAATCAAAGGCACCGTCGATGCAATAAAGCGCGAGCTGATGCAGGATGGTCTGGTGTTGCGCTACAACACCACACGAGTACAGGATGGCCTGCCACCGGGCGAGGGCGTCTTTCTCGCTTGCAGCTTCTGGATGGTAAGCAGTCTCAAGGCTGTCGGGCGTGAAGACGAGGCTCGAGAGCTCTTCAAGCAGCTTCTGCAGCTCCCGAATGAAATGGGCCTTCTCTCGGAGGAGTACGACCCGAAGGCGAAGCGCATGGTTGGCAATTTTCCGCAGGCGTTCTCGCACATTGCGCTCGTCAACGCTGTGTTCGATCTGGAGGACGGCGCAGGCGTGCGTGAGCGCACGCGGCGTCAGAGTCACCGTTGAGCCTTAAGGAGACAACACTTGCGAGCGCAGGGCAGACGGTTTGGAGTGTGCTGCATGGCGCGTCGCTAAACGTATTCGCCCCCACCGGGGAGAGTTCTGCACGTTTCCTTGCATGGCTCATGCACCTAGGGGGCGTGGGTCTTTTCGCGCTCGCCGTAGTCGATTCATCCATGGTTCCCATCCCGCTGCCAGGCAGCACTGATCTTGTTCTCTTGCTGCTGACGGCTTTTCGATCTTCCTCCGTGGCATCGCCGTTTGTGTTTGCGTCATGTGCCTTAGCTGGATCGATCATTGGCGGCTATCTGGCGTGGGCTGCGGGAAAGAAAGGCGGAGAGGCCGCACTGGAGAAGCTAGGCAAGGGACGCTTTGTGCGGCGCGTGCAGGGATGGGTGAAAAGGAACGGCATCCTTTCGGTGTGGCTGGCAGCAGTTCAGCCACCGCCCATCCCGCTCATGCCGTTCACGCTGGCCGCAGGAGCGTTAGGTCTCTCCCTGCCGCGATTCATGATTGCGTACTGCACAGGGCGCGCGGCCAGGTATGGGTTGATCGCATGGCTTGGGTACAAGTACGGCAGGCAGATGCTCGTCTGGTGGCAACGAGACCTGAAAGGGTGGACTACGCCGATCCTGAGCGTGTACATCGCTCTGCTTTTGCTCGCCTCCGCTTACGGATTCTGGAAGTACCGCAGAGAGAATACTGCGAGCAGCACGGGTGCAAAAGGTTAAGGCCGCCAGAAGATCCGGCGGCCCAATAAGAGTGGATATCTGTCTACGCGTGTACGTGTCTCAGTGAGGCCGCGACATTGGCCTGCTTCTCAGCGAGATAACGGTCGACTGAAGCTGCCGCCTTGCGCCCTTCTGAGATAGCCCAGACGACGAGAGACTGCCCACGCCGCATATCGCCCGCGGCAAAGATGCCGTCAACCGAAGTCATGTAGTCGGCGTTGGTGGACACATTGCCGCGCTGATCAAGTGCAACGCCGAGCTGCTCGATCATGCCGCTCTTTACTGGTCCGAGGAAACCCATGGCGAGAAGAACGAGATCTACATCAAGCGTAAACTCGGTGTCACAGATAGCTTCGAACTTCGGCGGAGGTCCCACGCGGCAGGCATGGACCTGCTTGACATTGCCGTCTTCGTCGCCGGTGAACTTGAGGCTATTGATCGCCCAGTCACGGATGCCACCCTCTTCATGTGCGCTCTCCGTGCGGAGCTGTAGCGGCCAGAGAGGCCACGGGGTCGAGCCCGCGCGCGTCTCAGGCGGCTTGGGCATGATCTCGATCTGATGCACGCTCTTTGCGCCCTGACGATGGCTGGTGCCGAGGCAGTCTGCGCCGGTGTCACCTCCTCCGATGATGAGAACGCGCTTGCCCGTGGCGAGAATTGCGGTTGCCGGATCGACGACGTCGCCTTCGTTGCGGCGATTCTGCTGAGGCAGGAACTCCATGGCGTAGTGGACGCCTTTAAGTTCGCGACCGGGAATCTTGAGATCGCGTGGCTGTTCAGCTCCACCGGTGAGAAGGATGGCATCGTAGTGGTCGGTGAGTGTGTCCACTGGAACGTTGCCGCCCACGTGGGCGTTGGTGAGGAAAGTCACGCCCTCAGCGCGCATCTGATTTAAGCGACGGTCGAGGACGTGCTTCTCCAGCTTGAAATTCGGTATGCCATAGCGAAGAAGTCCGCCGATGCGGTCATTCTTCTCATAAACAGTAACGGAGTGGCCGGCGCGACGAAGCTGCTGTGCGGCGGCGAGGCCTGCAGGACCGCTGCCAATCACCGCAACGCGCTTGCCGGTGTTGTGCTCGGGCGGCTCGGGGTTGATCCAGCCTTCGTCCCATGCGCGCTCGACGATGCTGCGCTCGATGACCTTGATGGATACTGCAGGCGCGTTGATGCCGAGAACGCATGCAGCTTCACACGGAGCAGGGCAGATGCGGCCGGTAAACTCCGGGAAATTGTTCGTCGCATGCAGGCGGCGAATCGCACTCTGCCAGCGCCCGTTATAGGCGAGGTCGTTCCAGTCGGGGATCAGATTATTGACCGGACATCCTGTATGACAGAAAGGAACGCCGCAATCCATGCAGCGTGCGCTCTGCTCTCGCTGCTTTTCTTCCGGAAAGGTCTGATAGATTTCGAACCAGTCCTTGATGCGCTCTGACGCATCGCGGCGCGTGGGCTGCTCGCGATCGATCTCGAGAAATCCTGTGACTTTACCCATGCTGCACCTCGGCTGCTGCCTCGACCTGAGGCGCGGTAGTGATTGGCGGTGAGTAGACAGTTTCAACGCGTTCCACGCCGAGAACGCGTTTGTACTCGTGCGGGAAAACCTTGATGAACTTCGGTTGTGCTTCAGCCCAGTGCTCGAGCACCCATGCCGCACGCGGGCTGCCGGTGAAGTCACGATGCCGCTCGAGGAGAGCTCGCACTTCAGCAACATCCGCATCCGTGTCGAGCGGCTCCAGGTCGACGCTGGCTTTGTTGCAGCGCCGCGAAGAGAAATCGCCCTGATCATCAAACACAAACGCCCGTCCGCCGCTCATGCCTGCCGCGAAGTTGCGGCCCGTGGTTCCGAGCACGATTACGGTGCCGTTCGTCATGTATTCGCAGCCGTGATCGCCGACGCCCTCAACCACTGCGGTGGCTCCGGAGTTGCGAACAGCGAAGCGCTCGCCACCGATGCCGTTCAGGAAGACCTCACCACTGGTTGCGCCGTAGAGAACGACGTTGCCGACGAGGATGCTTTCTTCAGGCAAGAAGAAGGATGTCTTGGGCGGGTACGCGATGATGCGTCCGCCGGAGAGTCCCTTTCCGAGGTAATCGTTGCTGTCGCCTTCGAGTTCAAGGGTGACGCCCGTGGGGACAAACGCCCCGAAGCTTTGCCCGGCGGAACCTTCAAACTTGAAGTGGATGGTATTGTCAGGCAGGCCGGCCGAGCCATGACGCATTGCAATCTGGCCTCCCAGCATGGCGCCCACCGTGCGGTGGACGTTGCGGATCGCGAAGCTTCCTGTCACGGGAGTCTTCGACTCGAGTGCGGGCTTGGCCTTCGCGATCAGCTGATGATCGAGAGCCTGGTCAAGTCCGTGATCCTGTGCCTGCACCTTCCGCCGCGCAACACGAGAAGGAACTGTCGGCGCGTAGAGAATCGACGAGAGATCGATGCCCTTCGCCTTCCAGTGCGCGTCGGCGATCGAGGCGTCGATCTTGTCTACGCGTCCCACCATGTCGTCGAACTTGCGGAAGCCGAGCTTGGCCATGTGCTGCCGGATCTGCTCGGCGATAAAGAAGAAGAAGTTGATTACGTGCTCGGGCTGTCCGGTGAAACGTGCACGAAGAACCGGGTCCTGCGTCGCGATGCCAACCGAACATGTGTTCAGATGGCACTTGCGCATCATGATGCAGCCCATTGCGATGAGCGGCGTGGTGGCGAAGCCGAACTCCTCAGCCCCTAGAAGCGCGGCGATGACGACGTCGCGGCCAGTCTGCAGCTTGCCGTCAGTCTGCACCTTGATGCGTCCGCGCAGGTCATTGAGCAGCAGCACCTGCTGCGTCTCGGCAAGGCCGAGTTCCCATGGCAGCCCGGCGTGCTTGATTGAGCTCAGCGGGGAGGCGCCCGTACCACCGGTATCGCCGGAGATGAGTACGACATCAGCGTGAGCCTTCGACACGCCTGCGGCGACAGTGCCTACGCCAACTTCAGAGACAAGCTTGACGGCGATGCGCGCCTGCGGGTTGACGTTCTTGAGGTCGTAGATGAGCTGCGCAAGATCTTCGATCGAGTAGATATCGTGATGGGGAGGCGGAGAGATCAGGCCAACACCCGGAATGGAGTGGCGGGTCCTGGCAATGACATCGTCGACCTTGTGACCGGGCAGCTGACCGCCTTCGCCAGGCTTTGCGCCCTGCGCCATCTTGATCTGAAGTTCATCGGCGTTTACGAGATAGTTGGTCGTTACGCCGAACCGTCCGCTGGCGATCTGCTTCACCGCGCTGCGGCGGCTGTCGCCGTTCGCGTCCCGCTTGAAGCGCTCTTCGTCTTCGCCGCCTTCGCCGGTGTTGGACATTCCACCAAGCCGGTTCATCGCGATGGCAAGGGTCTCGTGCGCTTCCTTGCTGATCGAGCCGTAGCTCATTGCGCCCGTGGTGAAGCGCTTGACGATCTCCTTCGCCGGCTCGACTTCTTCGATCGGAATTGCCGTATCGTTGTACTTGAGCTTCAGCAGGCCGCGCAACGTGCACAGATTGCGGTTCTGCTCGTCAAGCAGGTCTGTGTACTCCTGGAAAGTGGTCGCATTGTTAGCGCGCACCGAGTGTTGAAGCTTGCTGATGGTCGCGGGATTGAGAAGGTGATACTCGCCGCCCTCACGGTACTGATAGTGGCCGCCGACCACGAGCTCCGTTTCAGAATCCGTAAGAGGCTGGAAAGCGAACGAGTGCTTCATCTGCGCTTCGCGAGCGAGCACGTCGAGACCAACGCCTTCAATGCGCGACGCCGTACCCGGGAAATAAGTCTCGACGACGTGCTGGTTGAGGCCAACAGCTTCAAATACCTGCGCACCGCGATAGCTTTGCAGAGTGCTGATACCCATCTTGGAGAAGGTCTTGAGCAGGCCCTTGTTGATCCCCTTGATGAAGTTCTTCTCCGCGTGATTGGCAGAGACACTATGCGGCAAGAGCCCGCGGCGCTTCAGGTCGTGCAGCGTTTCAATGGCCAGGTAAGGATTGATCGCGCTTGCGCCGTATCCGATGAGAAGTGCAAAGTGCATGACCTCACGAGGCTCGCCGCTTTCAATGATTAGCGCGACCTGGGTGCGTGTCTTTTCCTTCACCAGCCGGTTGTGCACCGCTGCCATCGCCAGCAGGCTCGGTATCGGTGCATACGTGGAGTCAACGCCACGATCGGAGATGATGAGCAGCGTGTACCCCGATGCTACCGCGTGTGCGGAGCGGGCACTGAGCTCGTCAAGCGCTGACCGAAGTCCGGCTTCTCCATCGGCAGCGCGGAAGAGTGCAGGCAGCGTCGTCGCGAGGAGGTCGCCCGAAGAGACGCGGCGAAGCTTCTCGAGGTCCCTGTTCGACAGAATCGGATGCGGCAGCTTCAGCGTATGGCAGTTCTCCGGATTCTCGTCGAGAATATTGCGCTCGGTTCCGATGTAGCTGATGAGCGACATGACGAGTTCTTCGCGGATAGGATCGATCGGCGGGTTGGTGACCTGCGCGAACAACTGCTTGAAGTAGTTGAAGAGCGGCTGCGGACGATCCGAAAGACAGGCAAGCGGAGTATCGGTCCCCATCGAGCCAACCGGCTCCTCACCGCGCGACCCCATTGGCCCGAGCAGGATCCGAAGATCTTCTTCGCTATACCCATAAGCACGCTGCCGGCGGAGAAGTGTCTCAGGATTCGATGCGATCACGCGCGAAGGCTCCGGGAGGGTATCCAAGATGACCTGCTGCTCTTTGAGCCAGTCACCGTAGGGCTGGCGCGCGGCGAGAGTCTTTTTGATTTCGGCGTCGGAGATAATGCGCTTCTCAACCGTGTCCACCAGGAACATGCGCCCCGGCTGCAGACGGCCCTTCTTGCGAATGTCTTCGGCAGGAACGTCGAGAACGCCTGCCTCCGAGGCAAGCACCACGAGGTCGTCCTTCGTAACGATGTAGCGTCCCGGACGGAGTCCGTTACGGTCGAGGGTGGCGCCGACCACTCTGCCGTCCGTGAAAGCAATCGCCGCAGGACCATCCCACGGCTCCATCAACGAAGCGTGGTACTCGTAGAAGGCGCGCTTGTCCTCATCCATGTCCGGATTGCCGGCCCATGCCTCGGGAATCAGCATGGCCATTACGTGCGGAAGGGAGCGGCCCGACTGGAAGAGAAACTCTACGGCGTTGTCGAGGCCGGCGGAGTCGCTCCCTTCGGGCGTGATGATGGGATAGAGATCGTTGATCTTGTCGCCGAAGTGCTCGGTCTCGCAGACCGACTGGCGCGCATTCATCCAGCTCACGTTGCCGCGGATGGTATTGATCTCCCCGTTGTGCGCAACATAGCGGTAAGGGTGTGCGAGTTTCCAACTCGGAAATGTATTGGTTGAGAAGCGCTGGTGAACCAGGCAGAGAGCGCTGGTGACGAGCGGGTTTGCGAGCTCGAAATAGAACTTCTCGATCTGCGGGGCCAGCATCAGTCCCTTGTAAATGATGGTTCGACACGAGAACGAAGGGACATAGAAAAACTCCTTCTCTTCAATCTCCGAGTCTGCGATCTCGTTTTCAGTACGGCGCCGAACGAGATACAGGCACCGCTCGAAATCGTCCTCGCTCATGCCGTCCGGACGCCCGACAAAAAATTGCTCGATGTATGGCTGAGAAGCGCGCGCCTCGCGCCCGATGGCATCGCCATTCACCGGCGTGTCGCGCCAGCCGAGGACCTTCAGGCCTGCGTTGGCCGCCATTCGCTCGAATACACCCTCGCACTGCAGCCGGCTGTGCTTGTCGACCGGGAGGAAGACCATGGCGACGCCGTACTCGCCGGGACCAGGAAGCTGAATTCCGAGCTCGCCGCATTCGCGCGCGAAGAAGACATGCGGAATCTGGATAAGAATGCCGGCGCCGTCGCCCGTCTCGGGATCGCAACCAGCCGCTCCGCGATGAGTGAGGTTGATCAAAACCTCAAGTCCCTTGCGGATAATGTCATGGCTTTTATCGCCGCGAATGCTGGCGACGAGGCCCATCCCGCACGCATCGTGTTCATTGCGTGGGTGATAGAGACCTTGTGGATCGGGGATACGAAGACGATGATCCGATGTCTGCATTGGTACCTTCTCTTATGGAATAAGGTCGTTCTGCAATTTCAGTTGTGGTGAAACGGCAAAGACACAATCAGCGAGGCGTCACCAAAGTGGGAGCAGCCAGTTAGGTCCAGTTGGCCTGTCGTGGCAGGCCTTTACACACGGGGTTAGTGCTGAACTTTTAATGATAGCTGAAATTCGCTCCACTACATCCCGAATCGCAGGATTAGTGAATTTGGACCCTGTTTTTCACATTTCCGCGCACGTTTTCCGCAGAAACCCATTAAAAACAGATCAGAGTTTGCAAATCAACAGTTCGCGCTCGTAGATCATCTCCGGCGGCAAATGGTCGTGAAGTTCAATGAAAAGTTCCTCGTGCGCAATCACCTCTTTGCGCCAGGCAGCGCGGTCCACTTTCATCAGCTCTTCGAAGTCTTCCCGGGAAAATTCCAGCCCGGACCAGTCGATATCTTCGTAGCGCGGAACCCAGCCAACCGGGGTTTCGCGGCCGCGACCGTGCCCTTGGACCCGCTCGACGATCCAGCGGAGTACACGCATGTTCTCGGTGAATCCCGGCCAGAGAAATTTGCCGTCTTCGTCTTTGCGGAACCAGTTCACCTGGAAAATGCGAGGCGTAACGTCCAGGCCGCGCTGCATCTTGATCCAGTGCCGGAAGTAGTCGCCCATGTGATAGCCGCAGAAAGGCAGCATGGCCATGGGATCCCGGCGGATCTTCCCGACTGCCCCGGCTGCTGCGGCGGTCGTCTCAGACCCCATTGTCGCGCCGATGTAGACTCCGCTCGACCAGTTGAATGCCTGGTAGATGAGCGGCAAGGTATGCGAGCGCCGCCCACCGAAAATGATGGCGCTGATCGGCACACCTTCCGGCGACTCCCAGTCCGGGTCCATCGTCGGACACTGCGACGCCGGCGCGGTGAAACGCCCATTCGGATGCGCGGCGGTGGCGCCGGTCTTCTTTCCGATCGCGGGCGTCCACTTGTCTCCACGCCAGTCGATGCATTCAGCAGGAGGCTTCTCCGTCATTCCTTCCCACCAGACGCCCCCATCCGGAGTGAGCGCGACATTGGTGAAAATGGAATTGCGCGAGAGCGCAGCCATGGCGGCAGGATTTGTTTTAGCGCTGGTACCGGGGGCCACTCCAAAAAAGCCTGCCTCAGGATTGATAGCGCGGATCTGACCCTTCGCGTCGGGCTTGAGCCATGCAATGTCGTCTCCAACGGTCGAGACTTTCCAGCCAGGCATAGCCTTCGGCGGAATCAGCATAGCCAGGTTGGTTTTCCCGCAGGCGGAGGGAAATGCAGCAGCGACGTAGGTCTTTTCGCCTTCGGGGCTCTCGACTCCCAGGATGAGCATGTGCTCAGCCATCCAGCCTTCGTCGCGGGCGATATTCGACGCGATGCGTAGAGCGAAGCACTTCTTGCTGAGAAGGGCATTGCCGCCATAGCCCGAGCCGTACGACCAAATCTCGCGTGTTTCGGGGAAATGCACGATGTACTTGGTGTCGTTGCAGGGCCACGGAACATCCTGCTGGCCGGGCTTCAGGGGAACCCCAACCGTGTGCATGCAAGGCACGACGCGCTTCTCATCCTTGTCGATCTCGGCGAAGACCGGTGCACCGATCCGCGCCATAATGCGCATGTTTACGACAACGTACGGTGAATCGGTCAGTTGCACACCGATGCCGGACATGGGAGATCCAACAGGGCCCATGCTGAAAGGAAGTACGTACATGGTGCGGCCCTGCATGCAGCCTTTGAAAAGCTGCTTGAGGCGGCGGCGCATGACATAGGGGTCTTCCCAGTTGTTGGTCGGCCCGGCGGCGTCTCGGGAAAGGGAACAAATAAAAGTACGGTCTTCGACCCGGGCCACATCGTTGGGAGCAGAACGAGCGTAGAAGCAACCGGGCCATTTCTTCTGGTCCAGCCGGGTAAAAGTTCCCGTAGCAACAAGGCGATCGCAGAGGAAGTCGTACTCAGCCTTCGATCCGTCGACCCAGTGGATGGAGTCGGGGCGGCAAAGCTCTGCCATCTTTTCCACCCATCGAATCAGGTGTTTATTGGTCGTCGGGGGCGTCTGGGTAGAACTGGCCTCGTAATTCAAGACAGAGTGCTTCATATGGGTAGTCGTGCTCCGGCCTATGGCTTATAGGCTACCGAATCAGCCAATAGTGATGGAAGGGTCAGGGCTATCGTACATTGCGGTTTGGATGCATGGGTGTGATGGCGGGTACAGCCCGCGTTGCCGAGGCATCCTGATAAGCAAAGTTTAGAACTCGTGGTGCTGGTCGATAACCTCGGCGAGGTTGTGGGGCTCGATAGGAGTGCCTGCCGATTCGGCCTGGCTTCGAACTTTGGCGACTGCGAGCCAATTGTCCTTATGAGGCTGTTCTGCGATCCACGGCGGAAGCGGCATGCAGAGGTAGTCGCTGAGGGAGGTTGCATAGCCCTCATAAAGAAGCCTCAGATTGCGCAGGCGCTCGTACGATTTCCCATCCCGGCACACGCTCACACCGCTCCGGCACAAAAGACCGTACAGCTCTTCGTATCGCTCCGGAGAAAGCCGGTCCGGCACATTCTTTGCAGGGGGGAGTGAGAAGACCTGTGCGAGATCAACAAGAGCGTGGCGAGCCATGGCGAAAGTCAGTTGGGCCTGCCGCGCTTCGTGTCCCTTCACCCCCGCGATGAGCAGAGCTGAGGTGTCGAGCATGGTCGTGAGCGCTCCCACCCAGCTCTGGTTGGTGTGCTGGGAGCGGTAATAGCAAAGCAGCGTGTAGGAGATGTGGCTCTCCAGTAGTTCAGCCGACCAGCGCTCCCATTCCGTGAGAAGTGTGGATAATTCGTCCTCAGCCCCTTCAAAGGAGTGGCGTCGCATCAGCTCGGCGGCTGTCGGAGGCGACCCGGCCCGCGCATCGAGAAGGGAGATACTGACCTCGCGCCGCGAGAATGCGCCATAGAGCACCGGAAAATATCCCATCACCACGGCGAGAAAGCCGAATCCCGTTCCAGCCTCAAGCGTGGAGAGAACCCGCGCGATCTGTCCGTGCGGAGTTACATCGCCCAGGCCCAGGGTGAAGAAATTCGTTCCGCTCACGTACAGATCGGAGAAGTAGGTTAGCTGCCGCGACGAGTCATTGAACGGGCTTCCCAGCGAAAAATAGATCAGCGAAAAACCGAAGACCATTCCGCAAGCCCAAACGATGAGCAGAAAAATCAGCGACAGCGGGCCGTAGAAACTGAGCATGGTTTCGCGCTTGCGGGGATGGTGAATGCGCGTAGCAACGGCACGCCAGGGCATCCACGTAACGACGTAGAAGAGCCGTGTGAGGCGGAGACGTCCGGCTGCCCGGCGCGGCAGAATCACAGTCTGAAAGGCATCGAGGAGAACGATAAGTATGCAGAAGATGCCGGCGACGGCGGTCAGGGTTCGCATCGACCTCTCCGGGGCAGCGAAGCCTGCAAAGCCACCCTTCGTGAGATCACTGTATCCTATGCCGATGAACTGCCGGAGTATGCATGGCGGAGTTTGGTAAAGCGCTTCTCGGTCTCGGTGTCCTCCTTGTGATTGCGGGAGCAGGTCTGCTGTTGGCCTCACGTTTCGGGGTGCCTCTGGGACGATTGCCCGGCGACGTCTCGTATCGCGGAAAGAATGTCTCAGTATTCTTCCCTCTGGGCACTTCGATTCTGCTGAGCGTCGTGCTCTCCGCAATCTTCTACTTGATCTCACGCTTTCGAAAGTGACCGTCGTACATCAGACAACGCCTGCTTCGATGTTCCGCAGGCCTGCAAGTCGCGTCTGTTCGAGTTCCCCGCGGTAAAACATGTTGAAAGTGTCGAAGGGGATGAGGCGTTTGCCGTCAGGATGAGCAATGTGGATACAGCTCTTCTTGACGCTGCGGACATCAAACGCCTCGGCATCGATGAACTGCACGATAAGAACGCGGAAAAGATTTCTATAACCAAGATTCTTCGGCATAAGAATCTTGGGAAGACAGCACAGCAACTCGCGCAGTGTAGAGGCCTGCGAGGCCGGCGAATGGTTCGTCGCGAAAAGCTTGAACAGATGATCGCGCAGCCCCGCCTCCTGTTCGTACACAATCGTGTTGCGTGCTCCGTCTATAAGCACATCCGGAGGGACCATGCCTGTCAGCGGAACCACCTTCGAGTCGAGCTTCAGCGCATAGGCCATGGCAAGAGCATCCGGGTGACAGGGAACAGGGATGAGGTCTTCAGGCCGGAAGACTTCAGTCTGCTCGAGGATGCGCCGACGAACTTCAGTGAGAGTCAGCCGGTGGGCCGCTGACTGAAAGCCTTGCACGCGCCCTGCTTGTTGCACGGGTTGGATCGTAACTCCTCGGACTGCAGGCTGTTTGAGTGCGAAATCGATGATCGAGCCAAGCTCGTCGTCGTTTACGCCTCGCTCGACCGTAACCACCAGGGTGGTCGAGATCCCCAGATCATTCAGGCGTTCGAGAGCCTTCTCGCGAATGCTTCGTAGATCGGCGCCTCTCAGCTGCATCAGGGGCTCGCGCCGCAAAGAGTCAAATTGCAGATAAACCTCGAACTGCGGCATGAAGTCTGCAAGCCGCTTGGCGAAGTCAGCGTCTTGCGCAATTCGGATGCCGTTGGTGTTCACCATCAGATGCCGAATCGGACGCTCCTTGCACATCTCCAGAACACGGAAGAAGTCAGGATGCAGTGTCGGCTCGCCGCCCGAGATCTGCACCACGTCGGGCTCTTTCTCGTTGCGCACCACGCAGTCCAGCATGGCTTCGATCTGCTCAAGCGAGCGGAACTCGGTCCGGTGCTGGCCGCTTCCCGCATAGCAGATCGGACAGGTCAGATTGCAGGCATCGCAGATCTCGACCAGCGTCAGGCAACTATGCTGCTCATGATCTGGACAGAGACCGCAGTCGTAAGGACAGCCGTACTTGACCGGCGTGTTGTAGACCATCGGCTGCTCGGGCGTCTTGATGAAGACCTCGCGCGACCGGCGATAGTAATCGACATCATCGGCGACGAGAACTCGCTGGTGTCCGTGTTCGGGACAGCGCTTGAGCATCCAGACCTTGCTATCTTCGAAGACGATTTTGGCATCAACACGCCGATAGCAGGTGGAGCAGATGGAGATCGCGACATCGTAGAAGAGGTAGGGGCGCAGCTTGTCAGTCATGGGGAACGACCTCAGCGAGCATCGAGTTGCACATCATCGACCAGCTTCATTCGCAGCATGTCGAAATCTTAGGGAATGGAATACCCGCTCGGGATTGAAATGTGACTCTTCGCAAAGTGACCCTTCCTCGCCAAGGCTAGTGCTCGCCTCGATCCGCATCGTCTTCAGATTGCTGCACCGACGAGATGCTCAACGTACCGGTGGCATCTTCTGACGGGCGGTAGAAAATCAGAAACCCGATGAGAATCAGAAACACAATGCACGCTAGCAGGGCCTCGACCATCATGTATCCCAGCGCGTCGTATTCATGGTTCAGGTGTGTGCCCAGCGCCTGGTCCGACCATGACACCGTAGCCGGAGTTCCAAAACACAAGCCGATCTGAAGAATCAGCCCCGTCGCGATGATCGTGATCGCTTTTGCTCGCTTGCTCTTGTGTTGCCACCAGCTTTGAAAACCCATAGAGACCTCGATCTGGCTAAGGTGCGGAGTCACTGCTGTCATTGTCGAAGCAACGTAGGATTTCTCATCCTTCAACGCCCAGGACGAGCGCGATCACCCACAGAATGAAGGTAACAATCAAGGCCAACGCGGAAAGCACGATAGCGGCAATCTCGATGATGATGAAAAGCCCGTTTCCAGCGATCGATCTCGAAGGGGCGAAAGCCGTCACTCCACATGCGCCGAACCCGACGACAAGCGTGACCGCAAGAACTACAAAAGTTTTCGGAAAATTGATTCGACTAAGCAATTGCCGCATCGTTCGAGGCCCTTCCGCGTGAACTTCGCAGATCATTTGCAAATAAGACGGCCAGCGCAGCCAGGCCGCTTGCGCATGCCCATTGAATCACGTTCATCCCCGCAACCAGCGGCTGAGGTTTGAAGAAATCGATCAAGATGCGCCACCCGAGATACGCAGTCATAAAAAGACGGAACTGCAGTCCATTGACGAGAGAAGCAGGACGGCTAAGCCCGAAGGCCAGAGCCGCCAGAAAAGCGATCTCATAAAGTTGCGTAGGATGACGTCCGATCCCGTCGCCAAAATCCACGGCCCAGGGCAGCCGAGTCGCCTTCCCAAAGGTGTCATCGGCCAGCCCCGCTGCAAAGCACCCAACCCGGCCCACCGCAATCCCCACGCAGAGCGGAAGCACAAATAGATCGCCCGTGCGTGATCGAATTCCGCTTACCCGCTTCACCGTCTCGACGCCGATCCAGCCCCCCAGCAAACCGCCGACAATTGTCTTGCCCCCCGGCGTGAACAGCAGCGTAAGAAAGTGCCCGCTTCTCGCTGCCGTAAGCGCCATCGGCCATTGCTCCGCAATCCCCAGAATGCGGCTGCCCAGAAGTGCTCCCACCGCGGCTGCAGCAATCACTGTCCACCGCTGCGACTTGGGAATGATATCGCCCTGCCTGTCGCGGAGGCGCCGAAATGTGGCGTACCCCGCCGCATAAGCCAGGGTTTCGAATACAGGGTGCCAGAGTGGATGCGAACCTGTAGATATCATTCCGGGCCAGTATACGAATAAATCTCCCGGGCCGAACCGTCTCAGTTCGCTGGCCCGTTCACAACCTCGCTTTCGAGCCCCAAAAGACAACACGCCCCGCTGTGACGAGTCGCAGCGGGGCGTGATTGTGCAGCGGGGCAGGTTGAGTTACCGCTTCACAATCTTTTCGAGGCGAGGATCGGTCCAGAGTAGTGCGAACTCCTGGTCCTTATAGACACGGCTCATCTCTGCGAACCGCCCGTCATGCGCGCGCCTCAAGTATTCGAGGGCGCCATCGATATTCCCGCGCTTGGCATAGGCCTTCGCGATCAGGAAGTTGACGCGTGCCCGCTGTTCAGGCGTGCTGACGCGGGCCGATACTCCGTTCGTACTCTCGCTGAGGATGTCGGCATCCAGTTCGAGAGCGCGAGCGTATTCGGTCATGGCGCGATCAATCTGGCCCATGCCCATCCAGGCTTCAGCCAGGTTGAGGTGGGCAGGGGCGCTCGACTCATCGAGTTCCAGAGCCTGCTTCAGATACTTGACAGAGCTCTTGTACTTCTTGTCCAGGTAGGAAACAGCCCCAAGGTTATTCAGCGCTGAGATGTTCCGCGGATCGTACTTGAGGGCCTGGTTGAAATGCTTACGTGCCGGGCCGCGATCGCCGATTTTCAACTCCGCGATTCCCATCTTGTTCAGCACGGTTGGATTCCGCGGATCAGCGCGAAGCGCCTGCTGGTAGTAGGAGATTGCCATCAGAAAGTTGTTATGAACGCGCTCGAGGTCGCCCTTCATCTCGGCGGACTTCGCGATTTGAAGCGCATCGGGCTTCGGCAGGTCAAAGGCAGATTCGGCTCTGAGAGCCGGCGCCGCGAGGAATGCCAGGCTGGTTACAGCAATCAAAGCGAACAGAGTACGCATTGTCTTACTCCCTTCCACGAAGCACTTCGTTCGAGCCTGCCCGAATCGATATCACGAACTGCTCAATGTCGATCTCCAGTAAAGGCCAGAGGGCAGAGGAGAACAACGCTATACCTGCTACCTGGCGGTTTCGCGACGTTACATACGTTGTTGCAGGACCGTATGCCGTTCTTGGCGCGTAGCTTGCGTGGATAGACCCCCAGCGGTAGCAACGAGTGCTGGGCTCGAACGCGGAGGGGTTAAACGCCGTTACATGGACTATGTGGCCCTCTCACTACACGGTTAATACCGTCTGGGAACCGAAGAGTGGAACTAATATGGGTGCGACCGCGAATATGTAGAGTAGGACCCAAGGTGGAAAGCGGAAACGAGATGGCTGCGGCACGGGCAGAAACGGTCGAGACGGCGTCACATCGGGCTGAGCTTGAATCCGTGCTCAGTTCGCAGGAGTTCGTGCGCGCGCCCAGGCTGGCTCATCTGCTTTCCTACCTTTGCGAAAAGACGTTCGCTGGAGAGACAAACCAGATCAAGGAGTACTCGGTTGCTCTGGAGGTCTTTAACCGGGGAGCCTCCTTCGACCAGGATTCAGACTCCATCGTGCGCGTCGAGGCGAACCGCCTGCGAAAGCGGCTAGCCGAGTACTACGCCAGCGATGGAGCATCCCATGCGATTCAAATCACAATTCCGGTAGGCCAATACGTTCCGCGATTCGAGGTACGGCACAAGGTTCCGGATCAGAACGAACAGGTACCGTCGCCACCACAGACCCTCTCGCGTGAGAGGAAATGGTCGACGGGTCCACGAAGGATCATCGCGATCGGCGGCGGCAGTGTAGTTCTCTTAGTCGCGACGGTGTGGATTACCTATGAAGTAGCGAAACACCGCACGAACCCTCAGGCGGTCGTGCAACCGGAGGAAGCCCGCGTTCAAAGTGAGATTGCCGGTGGCCAATTCGGGCCGCCTGGTGGCGAGGAGATCAGGATCCTGGCCGGAGCGACACGCAGTCTGGTCGATCATGCGGGGAAGCTATGGAACGCTGATAAAGGATTCAGTGGAGGATCATCGGTAAGGAGCACGGTCCAGCATATTGGCAGAACGCTGGAGCCCGGATTTTATCGAACTAGCAGACAAGGGCAGTTTCGCTACGACATTCCCCTGAAGAGCGGAATTTATGAGATGCGGCTGCATTTTGCCGAGACCGTATACGGCCCCGACACCACGGGCGCGGGCGGAGAAGGCAGCCGTCTGATGACAGTGAAGGCGAATGGGCAGCCCCTGCTCACCCTCTTCGACGTTGTGGGCGATTCCGGCGCCAGCAATACCGCCGACGTAAAGGTGTTCGCAGGATTGCAGCCCGGCAAGGATGGCGCGCTTCACCTGGAGTTTGCCGGCGAAGAAGGAAAGCCTGCAATGGTTTCTGCAATTGAGATCCTGCCGGGGGTGAAGGGGCGCATTCGTCCAGTGCGAGTCCTTGCGCGACCGTCGCCGTATTACTCGAATGACAGCCACTGGTGGAGCCCGGACAACTACTTCGAAGGCGGCCAGCTGGCTTCGTACGCCCAGGAAGTCTCAGGTACGGACGATCCGGAGTTGTACGAGACGGAGCGATGGGGAAACTTCTCCTATGCCGTTCCCGTGACACCGGGGCGCTACTCGGTCACTCTTCATTTTGCTGCTCGCCGTGGCAAACCCGGAGAGCCGGTAAGCCAAGGTGCGGACCACGTGGCTAACGCTTTCAACGTGTTCTGCAATGGACGGGCGCTCCTTGAGAACTTTCATCTTGCTGCTGAAGCCGGTAAGACGGACGTCGTGATCCGGCGGTTTAGCGGGCTGGAACCGAACGCCCAGGGAAAGCTGTCACTCAGCTTCGTGCCAGTCGTGGGGCATGCCACACTGACCGGCCTGGAGATATTGCCCGAAGGCAAAGAGCAATGAGTCGGAATGATATTGAATACGGCGTGTCCCAGTCACGAGCGCGAACCCGCGTATGACTTTGGAAGCATGGGCCTCCCCGAAGGGTGCAGGGCAGAGGTTCGAAGGGTGTATTGGGTTTATTTGCCGACAGACTAACCTTTAAGGTAAGCAAGTGCGTGTGTAGTTGGGCCTTGAGCGGCTTCAAAGCTTGGAGCCGTCTGCAAGAGTGTTGTGCTCGTGCCTCCTTGGCATCTGGGCCCGCCCATCCGGCGGGCTCTTTTATGAAAGCTCACGATCGCACCAGCTCATTCCTCGGCACGAAAGGCCATCACCAGACAGTCCATTCCGCGACAAGTCGTGCAGCGCTCAGTCCAAAAGTAAGGGGTGATGCACAATTTTTGTTGCGATCAGATTGAAAGCGGGATTATTGTTGATTTTTCCACAAGGCAAATAGTTTCTGGAGAGTCAAATGGTCTGTCCCAAATGCAAGTCGGGAGCCCTCTCGACCGTCCCTGCCGAAATCCGGCTCTATCGCAACGCCACCCGCACCATGAGCCATCCGCCGTTTTCCCCTCAACCGGATGTCCAGATTTGTCTGGATTGTGGCAATGCTGAATTTGTAATACCCGAGAAGTGGCTTTCGGCCGGCTGGATGCCTGGCCAGAAAAAGGCGCCGGTCGCCGTGAGCGCTCCCACGCTCATTACCGATGCTCGCCGCCACATCGCGTAGCCATCGGGAAGACTCAAGGGGTCGGCTGGGAGCATCGGCCGTCATAGCAAGTGGTTGTATTGAAGGCCTTCAGCGCGAGCTGGAGGCCTTTGGTTTTGACGTGAAAAAGGCCCCCAGCCGAAGCTGGAGGCCTTAGTTTTTGCGCCGAAGGCGCGGTTCGCTAGACGCGCAGTCTTAGTACATGCCGTCCATGCCGCCGCCGTGACCGCCGCCGGCCGGGGCCGCCTTGGGCTCCGGAATCTCGACGATGAGTGCTTCGGTGGTGAGCAGCAGACCAGCGATTGAGGCCGCGTTCTGCAGAGCAGTGCGGGTCACCTTGGTCGGGTCGATGACGCCGGCCTTGACCAGGTCCTCGAACTCGCCGGTTGCAGCGTTGTAGCCGAAGTGCTGTTCCTTGGACTCGAGCACCTTGGCGACGACGACCGCACCCTCTTCGCCGGCATTGGCGACGATCTGGCGGAGAGGCTCTTCCAGAGCGCGGAGCACGATCTGTGCACCGATCTTCTCGTCACCCTGAAGGGTTCCGATGAGCTCTTTCACAGCCGCGGCAGTGCGGACCAGAGCGACGCCGCCGCCCGGGACGATGCCTTCTTCGACTGCTGCACGGGTCGCATGCAAAGCGTCCTCAACACGAGCCTTCTTCTCCTTCAGCTCGGTCTCGGTGGCTGCTCCAACCTTGATGATGGCAACGCCGCCAACCAGCTTGGCGAGGCGCTCCTGGAGCTTTTCCTTGTCGTAGTCCGAGGTGGTCTTCTCGATCTGCGAACGGATCTCCTTCACGCGGCCTTCGATGTCGGCGGACTTGCCGGCGCCGTCAACGACAGTGGTGTTGTCCTTGTCGATGGTGATGCGCTTTGCACGGCCAAGATCTTCGAGCTTCACGCCCTCGAGCTTGATGCCGAGATCTTCAGTGATGGCCTTGCCGCCGGTGAGGATGGCAATATCACCCAGAATTGCCTTGCGGCGATCGCCGAAGCCGGGAGCCTTGACAGCCGCGACATTCAGGGTGCCACGCAGCTTGTTGACGACCAGGGTGGCAAGAGCCTCGCCCTCTACGTCTTCCGCAATGATCAGGAGGGGCTTGCCGCCGCGCGCAACCTGCTCGAGCAACGGAAGCAGATCCTTCATCGCGCTGATTTTCTTCTCGTAGATCAGGATGTACGGATCGTCGAGAACCGCCTCGAGGCGCTCAGCATCGGTCACGAAGTAGGGGCTGAGATAGCCGCGATCGAACTGCATGCCGTCGACCGTCTCGAGACCGGTGTGCATGGTCTTGGACTCTTCGATCGTGATGACGCCGTCCTTGCCAACCACCTTCACTGCGTGGGCAATGATGTCGCCGATTTCCTGATCTCCATTTGCGGAGATGGCGCCGACCTGGGCAACGGAGCCCTCGTCAACGGGCTTGGAGAGCTTTCCAAGCGCGCCGGTATCGGTGAACTTGCCGTCCTTGTCGCGGGTTCCGATCACGGCGGTGACAGCCTTGTCGATTCCGCGCTTCAGAGCGGTCGGATTCGCGCCGGCGGCAACGGTCTTCACGCCTTCGCGGAAGATTGCCTGGGCCAGTACGGTCGCGGTGGTGGTGCCGTCGCCGGCAACGTCGGAGGTCTTGGAAGCAACTTCCTTCACGAGCTGCGCGCCAACATTCTCCAGCGCGTCCTTGAGCTCGATCTCCTTGGCTACGGTCACGCCGTCCTTGGTGATGGTGGGTGAGCCAAACTTCTTCTCGATTACGACGTTGCGGCCCTTGGGACCCAACGTCGCCTTTACGGCGTCTGCGAGCACATTCACGCCGCGCAGTACCGCCTGACGGGAATCTTCACCGTGCAAAATCTGCTTTGCCATTCTCGAATCTCCTTAGTGCTTGTTTCCCAGCTCCGCTAACATCGCGAAGCCCGCTAACTTTGGCTTTACCGCTTGATGATGCCGAGGACTTCTTCCTCGCGCATGATCAGGAACTCTTCACCGTCAATTTTGATCTCGGTGCCGGAGTACTTGCCGAAGAGGATCTTGTCGCCTGCCTTGACGTCGAGAGGGAATACTTTGCCCTCATCGTTCGACTTGCCCTTACCGACGGAAACGACTTCGCCTTCCTGCGGCTTCTCTTTGGCGCTATCGGGGATGATGATGCCGCCACGGATCGTTTCGCCCTCTTCCAGACGACGGACGAGGATACGATCGTGGAGCGGCGTGAAGGTCGTGGTCACAGAGGTTGCTGCCATTGCTTCGCTTCTCCTTCACACGCGACCGGTCACGGCCGCGGAGTTGGTTTGAGTTGGATTTATCGCGGAACCCGCCCCTCAGATGGGGCCGAATCTGCCGGTGGTGAGCAGTCCAGGTACTCAGGTGCTAGCACTCGGCGCTTCCAATTGCTAAAGATAGGTGCCAAAGTGCGTTTTGTCAATACCTGAACGTTAAATGTGAGTGAAGAACGCTCAAGTCCAAATCTGGCTTCCTGGCTTTGCATACGATTTGCTCGGTTTGGGCCAGAATGGAGCCTGAGAATGCGATCTAGCAATTTCCGAACAATTACTACAAGCCGTTACGCTTCAATATTTTAGATCTCAACTCCAATGAGCAGAGGAAGTTGCAAAATAGGGTGAGGCACCAGGTCTATGACCCACGGACACTGGCGGGACAGAAACCCTAACTCCAGCATTATGGGATTATGGACGCATTCTCTTTGTAATGAATAACATAGTGGAAATCAGTACTTAATGTCTTCAGAAGGGTTGCCAGAATGGCAAGGGGCGAAGGGATAGATCTACCGACAAATGCTGCATTATGAGGAATTTGGAAAATCCCGTGAACTGCCTGAGCAGATGGAGGCGTCAACATCCGAGATTGAATCACTATAGACCTAGCACGATTGCGGTCATGATTATCCAGAGATCCGCTCCTATCGGATGAATAGGGAGGCGAGCAGTGCAAACCCGAGACCGGCGAATGAAATGATCGTCTCGCAAATCGACCACGACTTCATGGTCTCCGTCACGCTGAGGTTCAGGTACTCTTTGACCAGCCAGAAGCCGCCATCATTCACGTGAGAAAAGATGAGTGAACCCGACCCCGTGGCGATTGCCAGAAGTTCCGGCGAAGTCCCCGGGCTCTGAAGTGCAATCGGCGCGACGATTCCCGCTGCAGTGGTCATGGCCACAGTAGCGGAGCCGGTTGCAAGCCGCATTAGGGCAGCGAGAAGCCATGCAAGAACCAGCAGCGGTAGATGGTGCTGCATGGCGATCTTGATCATGGCGTTCGATACACCACTGTCCATAAGGACGCGGCCGAAGCCTCCGCCAGCGCCAACGAGGAGAGTGATAGTAGCAGTGGGTGCGAGGCACTCGTTTGTGAAGCGGAGAATCGTGTCGCGGGAGACTCCGCGCATGGTGCCGAGCGTGACAAAGCTGATCAGCACACCGATCAGCAGTGCAATATCGTCATTGCCGAGGAAGCGGATAGATTCGTTGGCCAGTGTGCCGCGTGGCGCGAAGGTATCTGCCCAACTTCCAACCAGCATCAGCACCACGGGAAGCAGGATGCTGCCGATCGTCAGCCAAAAGCCCGGAAGCGCGCGATCCGGGTTGTGATCCTCAAAGTCGTCGGCCATCGGATTCTCGGCGGGGACCTTGATCCACGGTGTAATGACCTTTGCGAACAGTGGACCCGAGAGGGCCGCAGTGGGGATTCCGATGAGCAGTGCGTAGAAGATCGTGCGTCCCACGTCGGCATGATAGGTATTCACCGCGAGGAGCGCAGCAGGATGCGGAGGAACAAGTCCGTGATCGACTGAGAGAGCGGCGACCAGTGGCAGAGCAACGCTGATGAGGGGAGCCCCGGTCCGGCGCGCCACGGTGAATGCGATGGGGATGAGCAGGACGAAGCCGACCTCAAAGAATGCAGGAAGACCAACGATAAGGCCGATGCACATCATGGCCCACGGCAGCCGCTTCTCTCCAAAGACCCGGATGAGGGTGAGGGCGATAGTGTCGGCACCCCCTGACTCGGCCATCATTTTGCCGAGCATCGTCCCGAGGGCAACCACAACCGCGATATGACCGAGCACGTTTCCGACGCCGACTTCAAAAGAGTGGACGGAATCCGCCATCGGCATTCCGGAGATGATTGCGAGGGCGAGAGATGCGAGCAGGAGGCTCAGGAATGGGTTGAGTTTGAGCCATGTGACGAGCAGAATGATTCCGATGACAGCGCCGAGTGCACTCAGGAGAAGGAAAACGCTATGCGGATCGATCATCGGTGGCCAGGCTCGTGGATAGGATGTGAATGACTGCAGCTGCTATTGAACCCACTCTGTTCGTGCGCGAGGAAGAAAGCGTCCCGCGCGACTCCCTGTGACTCCCTGAGCAGTGTACGACAGCGTCCCGTTGACCCAGACAGAGTGAATTCCAGTTGCGCTACGGATGGGATCTGCGAACGTGGCAGTGTCCTGGATTGTGTCGGGATCGAAGAGGACAAGATCGGCCGCATACCCTTCGGCTATCTGGCCGCGACGTGCCAGGCCGAAGCGCTTCGCAGGCATCGAGGTCATTTTGCGTATGGCTTCCGGCAGGGAGAAGAGCTTCTCTTCCCGGCAGTAGCGGCCCAGCACGCGCGGATAAGTTCCCCACAGCCGGGGATGAGGGTGCTTGTCCCACGGCAGGCCATCGGAGCCGATCATCGTCGCAGGATGTGCGAGGATCTGTCGCATGTCTTGCTCGTCGATGCTGTGGTAAATCGCGCCGGCCGGCTGTAGACGGCGCGCAGCATCGAGGTGCGAAAGCCCCCAGTCGGAAGCAACATCGGCAAGGGTGCGTCCAGTGGCCTCAGGGTGAGGAGTACTCCAGGTGATGTCGATACGAACACGTGGATCAACCTGCTTGAGATCGAGTGTGCTGGAGCCGGCAGAGTAGGGGTAGCAATCACAGCCGATCTGCTGGGTAGCGCGGGATCGATCTAGCGCGGAGAGAACTTCGGGGCTGCGGCCCCAGTTTGCGATGCCGGCGCACTTGAGATGCGAGATGACTACCGGCGATTGCGCGTAGCTGCCGATGCGAAATGCTTCGTCCATGGCGTCGAGGATGGCATCGGTCTCGGAACGCATATGGGTGGTGTAGACCGCGTTTGCCCCGATGAGAGCCTCGGCGAGGGATAGAACTTCTTCGGTCGTGGCGGCGCTGGCGTTGGTATAAGCAAGACCAGTACTCAGCCCCAGCGCTCCCGCAGAAAGCGCGTCGGCAAGTTCGGCGCGCATTGCGCCTATCTCAACGCTTGACGCGGTACGGTCGAGACGATCGAGGTGATTGTTGCGAAGCGAAGTGTGCCCGATCAATGCGGCGACGTTGATCGAAGGACGCGCCGATTCGAGAGCTTTCAGGTAGTCGGAAAAAGCGGGATAACGGAAGGTTTCGCGCGTACCGAGAAGGCTCATCGGGTCTGGCAGTTCGCCTCTAAGCCGGACTGGCGAGGCGCTGATACCGCAATTGCCAACGATGACGGTGGTGACGCCCTGAGAGATTTTGGGAAGCATCTCCGGAACGTCAATGACGCTGGTGTCGTCGTGGGTGTGGACGTCTATAAACCCGGGCGAAAGCGAGAGGCCGTCTGCTTCGACGATGTTCTCGGCTTTGGCACTAAGCGAATGCTTGATCGCGGCGATATGGCCGTCGAGGACGGCAACATCGACGAGTTGCGCGTCGTTGCCGAGGCCGTCAAGCACGTTTGCATTGCGGATGAGGGTGTCGCAATTCATGCGGGCTGATTCAGACTATAGACTATGGATTCGCGCGACGAGGTGCGGGATGCGAGTGGAATCGAAGCACGTGCAGCATGCGGTGTCAATTGAGCCGCTGAATAAAGGAATAGGCATTCTTCAGCAGAATGCGACTGCAAAAGAAATTGTGCAGCTGGGATGGAATCTGCTTCGCGAAGATCTAAGTCTTCCAGCGGCGGTGCTGTATCAAGACAAGATTGAGCACAACCTGAGATGGATGCAGCGGTTCATTGACGCTTATGGTGTGAAGCTCGCTCCGCACGGCAAGACCACGATGGCGCCCAGTCTCTTCGACCGCCAATTAAAGGGAGGGGCATGGGGGATCACGCTGGCCACCGCTCAGCAGGTGAGGGTCGCGCATACGCACGGCGTGAGGCGCGTCTTGATGGCGAACCAGCTCGTAGGCAGACGGAACATGGAAATGATCGCGGAGTCGGTCCAAGATCCGCAGTTCGAGTTCTACTGCCTCGTTGATTCGGCAGCAAACGTGAATCAGTTGAATGAGTATTTCCGCGGGCGCGGGTTGCGGGTCCAGGTTCTCGTCGAACTTGGAGTTGCTGGCGGACGGTGTGGTGTACGGGACAACGCGCAACTGCAGCAGGTTCTCGATGCGCTGGAGCGGGCGCGGGGAGTCGTCGAACTGTGCGGAATCGAAATGTATGAGGGCATTCTCAAGGACGAGGAGAGTATCAGGAGTTACCTAAGGCGAGGCTGTGAGGTCTTGAAGCGCCTTTTACGAGAGAAGCGCGTCGCACGCCAACCTGCTTTGATATCGGGTGCGGGTTCCGCCTGGTACGACGTGGTGGCGGAAGAGTTTGCCGCCGCCGGATTTGGAGATGCGGTTGAGATCGTGCTGCGGCCAGGATGCTATGTGACGCACGATGTGGGGACCTACGAGACGCAGCAACATCGAATCCTGGAGTCCAATCCGGTTGCACGCGAGATGCGCTCGGGTCTGGTGCCGGCGCTGCACGTCTGGACGTATGTGCAGTCGATCCCGGAACCAGAGCTTGCAGTTGTGGCGATGGGAAGGCGGGACGCAGCCTTCGATTCAGGCCTTCCCACTCCGGCATTGCACTACCGACCTGGCAGCAAAGAGCCCCACGCAACACCGCCGCACTGGGAGACAACGAAGCTGATGGATCAGCACGGGTATATGAAGATTGCGCCGGGGGATGATGTTCGCGTTGGCGACATGATCGGATTCAACATCTCCCATCCGTGCCTGACGTTCGACAAATGGCGAGTCCTGTCCATTCTGGACGGAAACTACAACGTAGTGGATGTCGTTAAGACGTATTTTTAGAAGACAGCCTCAGGCTTGATGGCGAGTCTTTGCCATTCTGTTTCCGATTCGGTCGCGGCTGGGACCGGATCGTATCATTGAGCTTGAGACCGCGGCTGCCGTTGCTCCATCTTGGCATCGACGGCGGCTCTTCTTGAAACAGGGAAGCGCTTGGGATCCGGTGATCCTCCCGGTCTTCAAAACCGGCGGTCGTCCTTACGGGCAACGGTGTGTTCGACTCGCACGCGCTTCCGCCAATCTCGATCAAATTCAATGAGCGAGTTTCGCAACCCTATCAAGAGATGGCGCGCAGATTTTCGCGGAGAGCATTCCAATCGATCGACGGAGACTTGTTTTCGATATCCTCGTGAGTTTTCAGCCAGACAGGAAGGGCGCGGGCAAGCAGATCGCGTCCTTTGTCCGTGAGAATGAGGATGCGGCTGCGGCCGTCTTTCGGGTCGCTTTTGATTCTGAGCAGGCCGCGGCGCTCCAATGGCTTCAATGCTGCGGTGAGCGTGGTCCGATCCATGGCAAGCAGGGAAGCGACTGGTCCCATGGGCGGAGGTTCAGGCCGATTAAGCGACATCAGCAGAGAGAACTGTCCGTTGGTCAGATCGAATGGGCGCAGTTCTTCGTCAAAGCGGCGACCGAGAGCTCGCGCCGCGCGCTGCACGTGAAGGCAAAGACAACGGTCTTTGACCATCAACGTTGTGACGAATGGCAGCGGGTTCGCGCTTGACACAGGCCAAGAATAGTTGATATCAACATATCTGTCAATTGGACCGGAATATTCCCGCCGGTTTATCGTTTGAGCGATTCCCCCCGGAGGTCTCCTGATGTCGTTTCTCCATGATCTGAAGATTGCTGTACGCTCACTGTCCCGTGTACGCGCGTTGTGGTTCACAGTAGCGCTAACCCTTGCGCTCGGCATCGGCGCAAACGCGGCGATCTTCAGCGTTGTGCGCGCCGTGCTGCTGCGGCCACTGGCGAACCGGGATGAGGATCGCCTGCTTTATCTGAGGCAGAGCGCGCAGGGGCTGGGAGTAACGAACGCGACGTTCTCTGTGCCAGAGATTCACGATCTGGACGGCAATCTGAAGTCGATCACAGAGCTGGGCACCTTCTCGGAAACCGACTTCACGGTGATCGGGCTTGGGACGCCACGGGAGATTCCTGCGGGCGTGGTCGATGGGCATTACTTCGAGGTGATGGGACTCAAGCCGGTGCTGGGCCGACTGCTGGGACCGGGCGATGATGGACAGAATGCGGCTGGCGCAGTGGTGCTGACGAACAACTTCTGGAAATCCCAGATGCACTCGGATCCAGGCGTGCTGGGCAAGCAAGTCCGTCTCGAAGGGTTGCAGGGTGCGCGGTCGGCGACCGTGGTTGGCGTGCTGGAGCCCGCGGTCCCATATCCGGTGGCAACAGAAATCATCGCAAACGTTGTCACAAGTCCGCATCACCTGTCGGCCACGATGGTGCAGGGGCGTGAGCACCGCATGACAGAGGTGTTCGGACGCCTCGCTCCCGGCGCAACGGTGGACCAGGCACGGACAGAGCTGAGAACTGTGTACGGCGGAATGATCTCGTCACACCCAGAGGTTTATAAGCCGGGAGATCACTACGCAATTGATGTGACTCGAATGCATGACCAGATCAACGCGCGGGCGAATGCAATTCTCTGGATTTTGTTCGCGGCGGCAGGGCTTCTGTTTGTGATCGCGAGCTCGAATGTAGCAAATCTGGTTCTGGCGCGAACTGTAAGACGAGAGTCAGAGCTTGCGGTGCGAATGGCCCTCGGAGCGAGTGTGTCAGCTATCCGCCGCTCTTTGCTGGCTGAGGGCCTGGTGCTCTGCGGGAGTGGAGCGATCGCGGCGATTCTTCTGGCGATTCCGATGGTGTATGAGTTGGGCCGGTATGCTGCGCGATTCTCAGTGCGGGCCAAAGACCTGACGCTGGACTTCAATCTTGTGTGGTTTGGTGTTGCACTGGCGCTGGTGGCGGCTGTGTTTCTGGCCTACATCCCGCGGCTGCCTTCGCCCAACAACACGCAGGGTGGGTTGTCGGCTCGAGGAGTTCGATCGGGAGGCGGTGGAAGCAGCAAGCGGCTGCGTGTGTTTGCGGTTACGCAGATCACGGCTTCGTTCCTGCTGCTGGCCGGGGCATGCGTGCTGATGAAGACGCTGTTCACGCTTGAACAGACTCGCCCGCCGTTCGACGCCGCAAAGGTGATGGCGATCAATCTGCCTGTGATGTCCTACGGTAAGACAGACGAGCAGGTGAGGCAGTTCTACCGCGAGGTTTCGAGGCGTATTGGCGCATTGCCTGGAGTCGAACATGTTTCGTCAGGATTCAGCGCGCCCTGGAGAGATGATCGCGGCCTGAACATCAGCTTTGCGTTTGCAGCGCAGGGCGCGAGGCGCCCTGACGGACAAGATTTCCGTGCAAGCTTTCGCTCGGTATCGCCTGGGTTTTTTGCGACGTTCGGCGTGCCGATCGCAGCAGGACGTGATTTCAACGACGGCGACAAGGATGGCGCCGAGCGGGTGGTGATCATCAGCCAGAGCCTGGCGAACCAGCTCTATCCGGGGCAGAACGCCTTGAACAGGAAACTGCAGTGGACGGATGGGGTGATGAAGTTCATCGGCATCAGCATGGAGCCTCGGCGGATCGTTGCCGTGGTGCCCGACTTTGACGATGAAAACATCATTCCTTCACCGGCGATGACGATCTATCAACCGGTTGAGCAGGAAGGATGGGGCGGAAGGTTGTTCATCCGTGCGCACCAGGATCCATACGCACTGGTTCCCGCGATCAGCAAAACGATTCATGAGATGTCGAACGATCAGCCTGTTGAGAAGGCGAGCACGCTGGGCGATGTCCGCGCGGAAGTGCTGACGCCGGACAAGTTGAATGCTGTTGTGTTCGGCGGGTTCGCAGCAGTAGCGCTTTTGATCTCAGTCGTCGGTGTGGCTGGAGTATTGGCGTTCTCGGTGAGCAGCAGGACGCGGGAGTTCGGCATCCGGATGGCGCTGGGGGCGCAGCGGCACGACATTCTCAAAGACGTGCTGGTGGATGGGCTGGCCATGGCGCTCATTGGAGTAGGCGTGGGCGCGTTGCTTGGCTTCGGGCTGGATCAGGCAGCGTCTTCGTATCTCACCGCGCTGGGCAAGCCAGGTGTATTGGCCTTTGTTGCGTCGGCGTTTGCAATTCTGGCGGCGGCGGTCGTCGCGGCAGCAGTGCCTGCGACAAAGGCTGCGAACGTGAATGCGGTGGAGGCCCTGAGGGCGGAATAGGGCAAGAACGAGTAAGGGAGCAATCTGCCCGAGGAGTTTGATCTCTGATCAAACTCCTCGAGATCTGCCTCGGCGTCGTTGACGATCAAAGCTCTTCCACGTACTCTGCATCTATCGTGAAGCGATTTCCCTATATTCTGCTGACGTCTGCGCTCTTTCTGTGCCTGCCGATGTGCCGTGGCAGCAAGAGCATCAAGGTCCAGGTGCCACATGGCTTCAGCGGGACTGTGCTCATCGACTGCAAGGCACACACCGGGCTGCCGAGCGAGACGGTGGAGGTGGATTCCACCGGACGCGGCGCCGCCAGTACCTGCCCGGAAAACGGGGCCAACGTGACCGTCTACAGGGACGGAGCCCCGCTGGATCACTCAGCGGTGAAATGGAATCGGACCGGCGATCAAATTCTGGTCGGATTCCAATTCGCGATCCAGTAAATGTGTTCGCGGCTGCGTGAGTTCCTGGTGCATTCCTGAACATTCATGCAGGCCATTGACGACGACCCCGCCCCTTATCCAGAGGCCACAATTCGGGCGTCCGCAGACCTCGGTCGGCGCGTATTCCGGTGAGTTGCGAGAATCCGCGAAGAGTTATATGGTTTGGGCGTTCCGTCTGTGAGCGATCCCAGGGGTCTGAGCTATGCGACGTGCAGTCGACTTATTGCTTGCTGTTCTGGTGGTGCTTTCGAGTGTGTCGATTCCGGCTCAGCCCTCAGCGCCTCCGGTCATCAGCAGAATTGATCCGCCGAACTGGTGGCCTTCTTTACCGGATCCGATGCTCCTGATTTCTGGGCAGAATCTGGGCAATGCGCGGTTTGTTGTTGCGGGACACGGCGTGCAGATCGTGAAGACGCAGACTTCGGCGAACGGACACTATGCGTTTGTCTGGCTCGCCACGAAGACCGCAGGAGCGCAGCGGCTGCGGCTTAAGGCGACGAATGGCGCGGGGTCGGCTGACGCTGACTGGGAGTTGAAGGCGCGAGAGCCGGAGACTGGTCGACATCAGGGATTCAGCGCAGCGGACGTGATGTACCTGATCATGACGGATCGTTTCGCGGACGGGAATGCAGCGAACAACCAGCCAGGATTCGATCCGGCAGCTTCGCGCGGCTGGCATGGCGGTGATTTACGAGGAGTCGATGAGCATCTGGACTATCTGAAGGCACTCGGAGTGACGACGCTATGGCTGACGCCGATTCTGTCAAATGGGACGGAGAAGGATTCGTACCACGGATATGCGGCGGCTGACCTCTATGCAGTGGATTCGCACTTCGGAAGCCTCGATGACTATTTGAAGCTCTCGCGGGATCTGCATGCGCGAGGAATGAAGCTCGTGTTCGACATTGTGCCGAATCACATCGGCCTGGAAAGTCCGTGGGTGCATGATCCGCCTGCACCAGACTGGCTGCATGGCAGCGCGGAGAGCCACTCGCAGACGCGATACAACATCGAGGAACTGGCGGATCCACACGCGACCGCGGCGGATTGGTGGGAGATCACACATGGATGGTTTGTGGACTCGATGCCGGATCTGAACCAGGAGAGTCCACTGGTTGCGAAGTACCTGATCGAGAACGCCATGTGGTGGACCGAGACCGCGGGGCTCGATGGCTTCAGGATTGACACCTTCCCTTACGTGGGGAGGGAATTTTGGGCGCAGCTCCATCGCGAACTGAAGGCGGCCTATCCGAAATTGACGGCGGTTGGTGAGGTGTTCAATGGCGATCCTCAGCTGACGTCGTTTTTTGCAGGAGGCGTGCCGCATCAGGGGATTGATACCGGGCTCTATACGCCGTTCGATTTTCCTATGTTTTACGCGATCAGGGATGTCCTGCTGCACGATAAGCCCATGACGGCACTCAAAGGCTTGCTGGGGCAGGACCATTTGTATCCGCATGCGGAGCGGCTGGTCACGTTCTTCGGGAATCACGACACGAAGCGGTTCATGTCGGAGCAAGGGGCGAGCACCGAGAAATTGAAGCTGGCCTTCGTGCTGCTGGCGACGCTGCGCGGTATGCCGGCGATCTATTCAGGCGACGAAATCGCGATGGAAGGTGGCGACGATCCGGATAACCGAAGAGATTTTCCGGGAGGGTTCCCTTCGAGCAGTCACAATGCGTTTACCGAGGCGGGACGGACACCTGCAGAGCAGGAGGTGTTTGCCTGGGCCTCGGAACTGTTTCGGTTGCGTGCGCAACACGAGGCATTTGCAGAGGGCGATCAACAAGACGTGATGGCAGATGCGGCGGCGATCGCGTATCTGCGCGGGAGAAACCTGGGCGCTGGGTGCAGGGCCGGCGGGGCGGAAAAGATTCTTGTAGTCGTGATCAAGGACGCAGCAGCGCGGGATGTGGAGTTGAGTTCAGCGCGAACGGCGTTGGAGGGTTGCACTTCGTTCAAAGCGTTGTTCCCGGCGACAGCAGGTGAGGTGAAAGTGGGGGATAGGAAGGTGACGGTGCCGGTCGGGGCGAATGGGGCGGGTGTCTATTCGGTGCAGTGAAAACGACGACAAGCAACTGCAGGTCCTTTGGCTCCGCTCCTCTGCGCTCGAGATGACAGTCGCGACCGTGAGGGGCGAGGGGTTGAAGTAGAGTGCGGCACTGCGACCGGATCTTATTTCGTTATTTGATTGAGTTCGGATGCGGCGAGGAGAAATGCGCCTACGCCGTAGACGTAGCTGGAAGATGGCTTGAATTTGCCGGGCTCTCCGCCGATGGGCTGGATGGAGCCTAGACGGCCGTCGGCATAAACGTGGGTGAGAAGTCCCTGCCAGCTCTTCACAACGATAGGGAGATATTTTTGGCGGTCGAGCAGGCCGTGATGGATCCCCCATGCGAGGCCATAAGTAAAAAAGGCGGTTCCAGACATTTCAGGATTGGGGTAAGAGCCGGGGTCGAGAAGGCTGGCGCGCCACACGCCGTCCGCGGGTTGGAGTGAGGCGATGCGTTCGGCCATCTGCTTGTACTGCTCGATGTATTTTGCGCGCGAGGGATAGTCGGCGGGCATGCGGTCGAGGACCATGGCGAGTCCGGCGAGGACCCATCCGTTGCCGCGCGACCAGAAGATTTTCTGGCCGTTGGCTTCGCGCTGGGTGAGGAAGCGATCGTCGCGATAGTAGAGGTGTTCGGCGGGATCGTAGAGCGCGGATGAAGTGATCCACCACTCGTGATCCATGAAGTCAAGATAGCGATTGTTCTTCGTTGTAACGGAGAGCTGGGCGAGGACCTTTGGCGCCATATAGAGGGCGTCGCACCACCACCAGAGATTTTTGGCGGGGTCGTCGGGACGGGCAATGAGCTTGTCCATACCTTCGCGGGTTGGGGCGAGTTGTTCGGAATTGTGAGTTTCGTCGTAGAAGGCGAGGTAGGTAAGGCCGATGGCTTCGTCGTCGGCGTGGGCGAAGCGCGGGGCGAGTTGCCACTTGTAGTCGCGAGCAACCTTGAGAACCCAGTCGCGGTATTTGCGATCGCCGGTTGTACGCGAGGCGGCAAGGAGGCCGTCGTAGAGGGCGGCGTAGGTCCAGTCGATGTTGTAGCGGTCGTCAGAGTGCTTGATCTGCCAGTCGGCGACGAGCTTCATGGCCTTTACGATGTCGCGGTGCCTGAGTTTTGGTGAGAGTCCCGTGGCGAGTGGGCCAGGGTCGTCGGGCTGATCGCCCGCGGCCTCGAGCTCGCTCATGGGAGAGCGTGCGGTGGTCTGGGATTGCGTGCAGGGAGCGATGACAAAGAGCGCAGTTAGAAACAGAGCCAGACGAGTGTTTTTCATCTCGGAGATGAGATTACATTCCCCGGTCCCCAAATGCGAGGGACCGGGGCACCCGACAAATGACGTTCCGTCAGTAGCCGATGGTAAAGCGTTGGCGGATGTTTGCGGGATTCTCCAGCTCGTCGACGAGAGCGATGGCGTAGTCTTCGAAAGAAATGCGGCTGTTGCCTGTGGCGTCGGTGATGAGCTGGTCTTTGCCGAGGCGGAACTTGCCGGTGCGCTCGCCGGGCTCGAAGAAGCCGGCGGGACTGAAATAGGTCCAGGGGACGTCGGATTTCTTGAGCAGCTCAAGCGTCTTTGCGTGCGATGTGGCGATGGGGAGCCATGCGGCGGGGATGTGCCCGGAGGCGAGGAGCGTGATGCCGGGGGCGACTTCAAGCGATGCGGCTCCTCCGACGACGATGAGTCGCGGATTGTCGGCCTTGCGGACCGCGTCGATAAGGCGGCCTGTGACGGGCAGCAACTGGTCGGTGTCTTCGGGTGGGGGCATGTAGGCGCTGATGACGGCGTCGGACCCAGTGATGATTTCGAGGATGCGATCGACGTTGCTGAGGTCGTCGCGAACGGATGTGGTTCCGGCGGGGAGTCTCTCGGGGTTGCGGACTGCGGCGGTCACCTGGTGGCCTCGGGACTGGAGTTCGCGGAGGATGCGGCTGCCGGAGTTGCCGGATGCGCCGTAGAGGACGACTTTCATAGGGATACTCCTGAGGAGAGATTGTGCTTTAGTTTTCTAGATGCGCGGGATTTAAATGCGTCACAAAAAAAGTTACAATAGTTGAGTTGTCCTTGCAAATGAAGTAGCGAGCGGCGGCTGGGTGCGTTGTTGAGCTTATGAACTCACGGTTTTCTACCGCAGTGCACATTTTGACGCTTCTGGCTTCGGCCGGAGAAGAGCGGATGACGTCGGAGTTCATTGCGCTGAGCATCGGAACGAATTCGGTTGTTGTTCGGCGGCAACTGGCGTTGCTGCGCGAGGCCAGGCTGGTGGATTCGAAAGGCGCGCGCGGTGGCGGGTGGGAACTGGCTCGGGATCCTGCGAAGATTTCGCTTCGTCAGATAAGGCAGGCGCTCGGCGTCGAGGCCGCATTTCGCATGCACAAGAATGAGCCGCATCCGAAGTGCATGGTTGGACAGAACGTGAGAGCGGTGCTGGAAGATGTCTACGAGAACGCGGAACGGGCGGTGATGAAGAGCCTGGACGAGTGGACAGTGGGGGATGTTTTGAGGCGGGTAGCAGGGATCAGGGACAAAGGAACAAGGTGACGAAGAACGGAACCCAGGGCCAGGGAATAGTCAGTGTTTAGTGAGTAGGGGCAGCGAGTAAAGTGCACTACATTTTGTCGAGGTGTTTGAAGCCGCCGGTGCCGAGGAGCATGAAAGAGAAGAGCATGAAGTTGTAAGAGGCGTGGACGAATGTGCTCGCAGCAAGAGACCGCGTCGACAGGCGAACCCAGCAGAGTACAAGGCTCACGAATATGAGCAGCAGAAACGGGCCGAGGGACCATGCGGTCTGAAATCCATGCATCAGCGCGAAGGGAAGGCTGGTGATGAGGGAGCCGACGATCATTGCTGTCAGTGACCAGTTGGGATCGCCATTTTGATCTAGGGGACGGCGAGGCGCTCCGGTGATGTTCTCGATGCTCCAGTCCCATGCCGTGCAAAGCGCGGGGAGCAGGAAACCGCGAAAGGCCATCTCTTCGAAAAATGGGGCTAGCGTCACTCCGAAGCCAAAGAGCACCCACGCAGCTCCGGGAGCTTTGAACAACTGATCAATCGGCGCGTCCGTCGGGCCCGGCAGCAACATGCCGTTGATCATGGCGACGAAAAAGCAGAGAATTGCCGCGCTTATCAGCAACCGGAGCCTCCGGATGGCGAAACTGTAGTGCCACTGAATGCCATCGAAAAATGGTTTGCGCCAGATGAGCGGGAAGGCGATGAGGCATCCGCCGAAAGTGATAAGGTACAGCGCAGCCTGCGTGATCAGAGCGTAGTGAAAATCGGTTTGCGCCTCGGCGGCCGTGCCGACTCCCCAGAGCTTCATGTGCAGGGCGACCGCGACGAGGACGTTAACACCGATGAACCCGCAAAGAGCCATCAGAAACAAAATCCCAAGATGTCCCATGTGAGGGATTCGCTCATCGCGTATGACTGGAGGCGGCGGTTGAAGGTAGGAGGCGAAGAGCGGCTGATCGTCGGGCGGGGCAAGCGGAGCGGTGAGGAGCGAGTCGGGCTGAAGGGTTGGTTCTTCGGGTTCGCCGGTCCATTCGGCGGGCGGCATGGGAGTGTTATCGGGCGCCAGAGGATCTGAGGCGGGTGCTTCGTTCGGTTCGCCTGATGGCTGAGCTTCGGGATTCTGTGGCACCTGTTCGGGAAAGGTGCTCATGTGCGCACCGACTTTTTGCCGTTGACCGGCTTTTTCGAGCGGCCCTCAGGGGCGCTTGAGTCTTTCTGGTTCCGGTTCCCAGGGCTGCCCCTTCGCTTTGCTCCGGGTTGCCCTGGGCTATTTTCGGCTGCTCCCTCCGGGAGCTTTCTGAGCTTGCTGTTTTCCGGGAGCTTCTTGAGATTGCCGTTCTCTGGGAGGTGCGAGACCTCGGCGTGTGCTCCTGCGGCTTGGGCCGGAGCGACGATCTCAGCGAGTCTGCCGTTGTGGGAGGCGTAGTAACGAGCGAGAAAGTGGCCTGTATAGGATTCCGGAGTTGCCGCAATCTCTTCTGGCCGTCCAGCGCCGACGATGCGGCCACCGTCTTCTCCACCCTCAGGCCCGAGGTCGATGATCCAGTCGGCGTTGCGAATCACGTCGAGATTGTGCTCGATGATGATGACGGAGTTTCCAAGGTCAGCGAGTCGGTGGAGAACTTCAAGAAGCTTCCGAACGTCGTCGAAATGCAATCCGGTCGTCGGTTCGTCGAGAAGGTAGAGAGTGCGGCCGGTCTGGCGCTTGGAGAGTTCGCGGGCGAGTTTCATGCGCTGCGCCTCGCCGCCAGAGAGGGTGGTCGCGCTCTGGCCGAGGTGGACGTAGCCGAGACCGACGTCGACCAGGGTCTGAAGCTTTTGCCGGACGTTGGGCACGTCAGCTAGAACCGTCAAAGCATCTTCGATCGTGAGGTCGAGGATGTCGGCGATAGAGTATCCGTGAAACTTTACCGCGAGTGTTTCCTGGTTATACCGGCGTCCATTGCACACTTCGCACTGTACGTAGACGTCGGGCATGAAGTTCATCTCGATGCGCCGCTGGCCATCTCCCTGGCAGGCCTCGCAGCGGCCTCCGGCAACGTTGAAACTGAAGCGGCCCGGCTTGTAGCCACGTTCGCGAGCCTCGGGGAGCATTGCAAAGAGATCGCGGATCGGCGAGAAGACCTGCGTGTAGGTCGCGGGATTGGAGCGAGGAGTGCGCCCGATCGGATCCTGGTCGATGCGGATGACCTTGTCGATCTGCTCAGTGCCTTCCAGCGTTTCGTGCACGCCGGGCTCTTCGCGGGAGCCGTAGAGCGACTTGGCGAGTGATCGATAGAGGATATCGTTGATCAGGGTGCTTTTCCCGCTGCCGCTGACGCCTGTCACTACGGTCATGACACCCAAGGGGACCTTGATCGTCACGTCTTGCAGATTGTGTTCGCGAGCGCCGGTCACGGTGAGCCACTTGTTTGTGAGAGGGCGCGGCTCAGCACGGTGCACGATGCCTTCTGCCCCGGAAAGATACTTCCCGGTCAGCGACTGCGGGCAGGCCATGATGTCGCCGGGAGTGCCCTGTGCGACGACGTGTCCACCGAGCCGGCCGGCGCCGGGGCCGAGATCGACGACGTAGTCGGCATGGCGGATGGTGTCCTCATCGTGCTCAACCACGAGGACTGTATTGCCGAGATCCCGCAGCCTTACCAGTGCTTCGATGAGGCGGGTGTTGTCGCGCTGATGCAGCCCAATTGAAGGCTCGTCCAGAACATAGAGAACTCCGCGCAGGCGCGACCCGATCTGGGTGGCGAGACGAATGCGCTGGCCTTCTCCGCCGGAAAGTGTCGCGGCATTCCGATCGAGGGAGAGATACTTCAGGCCGACCGCGCAAAGAAACTCGAGGCGTTCGATGATCTCCCGGCGAATGCGGTCGGCAACGAGGGCTTCCCGGGCAGTGAAGTGCAATTCGTATGCTGCGGAGAGCGCTTTGTTCAGAGGGAGGGCGGTGAAGTCGGCGATGGACATCCCGTTGATCTTCACCGCCAGGGATTCGGGGCGCAGGCGCTTGCCGCGGCAAACAGGGCAGGGAGTCGCCGACATGAAGCTCATCATGTACTCGCGGTAGCCGTCGCTGCGGGCTTCGTCGATGGTGTCGCGGAGGTAGCTGAGGATTCCGTGGAAGCCGGTGCGGGGCGCCTCGCCTTTGGGAGGTCCATACACGAGAATGTGCTGTTGCTTCGGCGGCAGATCCTCGAATGGTTTCTTGAGATCGATGCCGTACTTCTGTGCGGCAAGATTGATGAGGCGCAGAAGGTACTGGGATGCCGATCCGGGTCCGAGGCCGCCGTCGAGCAGGGGCTTTGACCAGTCAGTTATGACTTTGGCTGGGTCGAGGTCGTAGAGGGAGCCAAGGCCATGGCACTCGGGGCAAGCGCCGAAGGTCGAGTTGAAGCTGAAGCTGCGGGGCTCCAGTTTCGGAACGTCGAGACCACAGTCGGGGCAGGCCATCGAAGACGAGAAGATCTGTTCTTCGCCGTTCGCGAGACCGACAAGGACCAGTCCATTTGCGAGTTGAAGTGCCTTCGAGACTGCTGCCTCCAAGCGCTTCTCAACAGAAGGCTTACTTAATGCAGTCTGGGTTCCGATCGTCTTGGGAGCCGAGTCCTCTCCTGCGGGCTTGAGCAGGATGCGGTCGATGATGGCTTCAATCGCGTGGTTCTTCCGCTTGTCGAGTGCGGGAGGCTCAGCCAGATCGACAATTTCTCCATCAACGCGGGCGCGAAACCCTTGCTGGTCAAGCTGATCCAACAGATCCTTGAATTCACCCTTACGCCCGCGAACTACCGGAGCCATTACTGTGACTCGCTCGCCTGAGCCTAGCTGCATGATGCGCTGAACGATTTGTTCAGCGGTCTGGCGTGCAATGGGCCGTCCGCAGTTCGGGCAGTGCGGGGTGCCGACTGACGCATAGAGCAGGCGGAGGTAGTCGTAGATCTCGGTGATGGTTCCGACGGTGGAGCGGGGACTCCGGCTGGTGGTCTTTTGCTCGATGGAGATGGCTGGCGAGAGGCCCTCGATGGAGTCGACATCCGGGCGCTCGATCTGGTCGAGGAACTGGCGCGCGTAGGCCGAGAGAGTCTCGACATAACGGCGCTGGCCTTCGGCGTAGATGGTGTCGAAGGCGAGGGAACTCTTGCCTGATCCGGACAAGCCGGTGACGACCGTCAGCGTATTGCGCGGAATGCGAACGTTGATGTCGCGCAGGTTGTGCTGGCGCGCCCCACGCACCGAGATGTGAGTGATGGACATGTTTGTGTGAAGCGGGAGACGGTGGGTGCGGCAGAAGTCCGACCAAAGTCGGAACTCCATGATGGACCTTAGTTACACGGCTGGTCCGCAGGATTACGGACGTACCTGGGGGTATTCTATTTGGCAACAGAAACGAGGGTCAACGCGGCCCGAATTCTGCGACAATCCTTCAAGACAAAGCCGCGACGCAGCATCCAAATAGCCGAGGCAGAAGCAGAAATCAAATGAGGAACTTTCCCCAGCAACTTCAACGGGGGTCTTAAAAAAATGGCTGACTTAATTATGTTATTCTGCGCCGCTATCGGTTCCATGGCTTTTGGAGTTTTGACAGCTTATGGGATCTTCCGAATTGGCTTCGCTATGATGCGTCCTCGACAAGCTGATATTCCGGTCAAGGTGACCGCGCGGCTCGCAGCGGATTAGGTTCCGATCGCTATTTCTCTCTGAGGCTTCCCTACCCAGCCCAGGCATCCAAACCCGGCGGAGGATAGTTTGCCTCCGCGGTCTCAATCGCCAGAATCCAATCGGGCCCATAGGGCGGGGTCAGAAACTCATCCTGCTTTCTGTCGAGAATTCCAATCAATGTGCCGACTCCCGTGCGGGGGTCGAACCACCACGCGCGCATCTTGTCGGATTTCAGCGAAGTGAGATCGAGCCGCACTGTCATGTCGTTCATTGGAAGGTAGACGAAAGCATAGGTCCCCTCTTTGTCGCGAGTGGCCTGGATGTGATTCCCACCGACGCCTGCATCTGAGGCAATCAGCTTCTCATCGGGTATGCGGCTGAAGTACGGCCGCGATTCAATGAGCCGGCGGAGATACTGCATCTGACGGCCCGCGGGACGTTGCAGAGCGTCAATCCAGTCGCGGTCAGCATGATTGATCGCGTCATTGCGATGGCCTGCAAATCCCCACATTGCGTGATGCCCATATGTCACTCCGCAGGCGCCGGCAAAGACCGAACGGTAGACCTGCTTGCGAACATCGTGATCGCGAAAATAGCCGGTCGCCGGATCCCAGCGCGGCCACGGGTTGTAGGGATGATCCTCATAGTTCGGCTCCAGATCGAGTGTGGGCTTGGCCGGCGAGAGCGCGTAATCTCCCGCAACCCAATCCCAGACGGGTACGTCGTGCCCACTGCCGTGGCCGCTTTGCATTCCATTGATCGAGAGCCACTGCTCCTGATGCAACGTGCTTGAAGACCGGGCGCCGCCGTTGGGATGGTATGCAATCACCGGCTCGCGGCCTAAGCCTTCAGCAAGGCCCGCTGCGAGCTCGCGCCAGATCGGCGTCCAATCCTGATCGACGCTGAAGCCGGTCGATTTGGCAATTCTGGCTCGCTCTTCGTCGCTCATGGTGGATAGGCGAGGAGGCCGGTCGCCACCGAGAATCCAGATCACATTGCTGCGATCTTTCAATCGCGAAGCGAGGTATCGCGCGTAAGCACGGGCGTCGGGCAGGTTGTCGTTTCGGAAGATTCTCGGCCCGTCTCCCCAGGGCGCGGTGAGTTTGTCTCCCCAGGTTGGAAGCAGACCAACGTACAGGTTTCTAGTTGCAGCTTCATCGACGATTTCGACGACACGATCAAAGTACGCGGGGTCAGGCCTGCGCGGGTCGTTGTCGATGAGCGGCCGCAGTCCAAGAGCATTGCGTTCGTTTACGCCGTTGAATTCGGCTAACGCAACGGTCTGGATTACTGTGAAGCCTTGCTGACTGCGAGTCTGGAGGTAGTAGCTAGCCTCCTCGCGGGTCGTGCGATGGATTAGCTCCCACGCAGTGTCACCGAGCCAGAAGAAAGGCCGGCCATCTTCAGTTTGAAGGAAGTGGCCGGCGGGATGAACTTGGATGCGCGTAAGGGGATTGGTTTCGTGTTTGGTTGGCCGAGCAGGCCGGACTCCGTTTATTGGGTTGACGGCCATCGCTGCCAGGCTTGTTCCAAGAAACGCACGACGATCCATGAGCAGAAATCTCCCGTTGCTGTATTGGTGGGAGATTAGCTGATCAGGGCTCCGGTGCGCAGGTGATGATGCGCACGATTACCCGCAATCGAAATCAGACGGGGCTGGATCTGCGGACTTAACAGCGTGAGTGAGAAAGGTCAAATTTCCCCTCAGCGAAACCGCGGGGGTGGATCAATTGTCTTCGGGATTCTCAGGCTGCTGCGGAGCAGTGGGATTCCCTTGCTGTTGCTGTTGCATCTGCTGCTGCTGCATTTGCTGCTGCTGCAGAAGCTGGCGCTGCTGCATCTCCTGCATGATCTCCTGCGGAGTGCGCATTGGCCCGTTGGGGCCGCCGGGCTGGCCTTGCCCTCCCGGTGCATTTGGAGGCGGGATGGCAGGGACTGTGGTCTCCTCCTGCTGCTGCTCGGGAGGCTCCTGCTGCTCGACGGCCTCTCCCTCGTCCTGATCAGGCTGCGCCTGCTGCGGCTGGGGGTTGACGCCGTTCGCTGGGTTCGGCGCGCCTCCATGACGGGGAGTCAGCACGATCTGACTTGGGGCTCCGTGGCCCAGATCTCCGGCCAGCAAGACGTTGAAACCTGATCCCTGGAGCAGCTGCAAGAGCACGTCACTAGCCTGGCCGGGACCATAGCTTCCAAATACCCGCTGGTCGGGAACATTGCCGATGACCTTCGTTCCAGTGTCGGTCGAGACTTCATTAAGGATCTGCTGCAGGCTTGAGTTCGAAGCATTGATGCGAAGGCCGCTGGCATCCCAGATGACTGAGGGCGGGTTGGGCGAATCGTTCACCGGCCAGTGGGGCATTGGTGGCGGCGGAGGCGCCTGCTCAACTGCCGACATCTGAACAGGTTTTCTCGACGGCCGATGCGCGGGAGACTTGGCGGCTCCCCCAGGCGGTGTCACATTTGACGGAGCGGGAGCGACCTGGGCATTCACGGCACCGCAAGCGAGTACGCAGGCAGCGGCAAGCATCAGATTCTTAGGAACCGCGAGAGAAACGGCTTGCGCTTGCGTCTTTATATTCAAATGCATGGCAATCGCCTCGACGGCCCTGAGTGCGTGCGCCGGGTGACGGGTCAAGACACCCTACTGCATTAGACTATCAGTGGCCGTCGAACGCTCGTAAAGTTTTCCGAGAGAAGGTAGGAACCGCTCGTAATGCGCCTCTTCTGGAGTTGTTTAATCGCGCTGGTCCTTCTGGCCCCGGCCTCGGGATTCGCTGTAACCTGCACAACGCAGGCCGAACTCACAGCTCAGGATCGTGGCACACTGGCCTCGATCGGCGAGCAGCTATCCGATGCGGTGATCCGGCAGGACACGAGCGCCCTCCAGTCGGTGCTTCTTCCGTCGCTGGCAAATCAGTGGGAGGGCATTCGAGGAGCTATCGAACAGGCTGCCCCGATTGTGAAGGGCGGCAGGACACAGCTACGGAATATCTACCTGCTCGATGCAAGTTCGCTGACGACAGCCACGGATACCCAATTCTTCTGCTCCAACGGGAACGGATCGATGACGGTCGCAATCAGCATGCGGGGTCTCCCGCCGGGGAAATATGCGATTGTGCTTTCGGATGCCTCGGGCGCCCTGATGGCCGGGCAGATGGGTTTTGTGCTGGCGTGGGACCAGACGGGAGCTCCCGGGTGGAAGCTCGGCGGGTTCTCGGGGCGGGAAGGCAAGTTCAATGGACATGATGGCGTCTGGTATTGGACGCGAGCCCGCGAACTGGCGCGTGGCAATATGCCCTGGGCCGCATGGTATTGCTACGACGCAGCGCACTATCTCGAATTGCCGGTCGATTTCATCTCGTCACCGAACCTTGAAAAGCTGACCCAGGAACAGGGCAAGATCAGTGGTGCTCCCACAGAGGAATCGTTCCCGTCGTCGGTCACCGCCGGCGACCGCACGTGGAAGGTCACTTCTGTGCGGCTGGATGCTACTTTGCATGAGCCGGATCTCGGCGTGACTTATGAGTCGACGGGTATCAATGACCCGGCAGTGGCCCGGACCGAGGCGATCGCGGTACTGGGCGCGCTCCTGAAGGCCCACCCAGGGCTGCGAGAGAACTTCCATGGCATGTGGGCCTATGCGTCGAACGGCGGCAAGGTGACACCGGTGATGGAACTTCCTATGGCGCAAATTCCCTAGGAGCAGGGGACAAGGGGACGAGGAACGGGGGATTAGGGATTAGAGATGACTCGCATCATTGATCTGCGGTCGGACACGGTTACGCGGCCCACGCCGGAGATGCGCGCTGCGATGGCGGCGGCAGAGGTTGGCGATGACGTGTATGGCGAGGATCCGACCGTAAATCTGCTGGAAAAGAGAGCTGCCGAAATCTTCGGGCGCGAGGCTGGACTCTTTGTTCCCACAGGAACCATGGGGAACCAAATCGCAATTCGTCTGCTGACCAAGCCGGGCCAGGAAGTGATCTGCGAATCGCGGTCTCACATTCTCGATTGGGAGATGGCGACCGCCGCGGTGTTTTCCGGTTGCCTAATACGTGCGGTACCTACAGTGCGAGGCACGCTAACCTGGGCAGACATCGAGCCGGTCATTTTCAAGAAAGGTGCATTCCGCGCCGCGACGGGACTCATCGAGCTGGAGAACACGGCAAATCTCACCGGAGGTCGTTGCACAACTTTGCCGGTGATGGAGGAGATCTGGAGGAACGCCAGGGATCGAGGGCTACCGTTGCATCTCGATGGAGCGCGCATCTTCAATGCGGCGACCGCACTGGGCTCCGATGTGAAGACTCTGACCAGCGGCTTCGACACCGTGATGTTCTGTCTTTCGAAGGGACTCTGTGCGCCGGTCGGTTCAATGCTGGTTGGTTCGGCCGAACTGATGGATCAAGCACGAATTTATCGAAAGGCACTTGGCGGAGGAATGCGACAGGTCGGTGTGCTGGCAGCGGCGGGGCTGATTGCGCTTGAGAAGATGCCGGCGCGCCTGCACGAGGATCATGCCAATGCGCGTTTGCTTGCCGAAGCTCTTTCGCAGATTGAGTCGGTGGACATCGAGGTCGATACGGTCGAGACGAACATCGTGATCTTCAAACTCAGGGGAGAGTTGACTGCAACCGAACTCGTCAATCGGCTCAAGAGCCGAGGAATTCTGGCGAGCACCCTGGGGCCCAGCATGATTCGCCTCGTCACTCATCATGACGTAAGCCGCGATGATTGCGTGAAGGCATCTGAAGCGCTTACCGAGGAGCTTGCCGTCGCTGCGCAGACAAGGTAAGTTCGAGCCGATCAAACGAGGCTTCAGTCACTTTTGACGCCGATTTTGTCACAACTTTTTCACGAGTTTGATGTTGAAATGAGCAGAAAGCCGGACAGCTGTGAGCTCCGGCAATACTAACTGCTCAAGGAGTTGACACGTGAAGAAGATTGCACTGGCAGCTTTGCTGGCGATCACAACTTTGTTACCTGCGGCGGGTTATGCGCAGGTGTATGTCCGTGTGGGTCCCCCTGCTCCGATCGTGGAGAGGCGGCCACAGCCGCCCGAGCGCGGCTATGTCTGGGTGGGCGGGTATCAACGCTGGGACGGCGCGCGTTACGTATGGGTTCCTGGTCGCTGGGATCGTCCGCCACGCCGTCATGCAAGGTGGGTGCCTCATCACTGGGTGCATCGCCGCGGCGGATGGGTGCTGGTGGAAGGACACTGGCGTTAAGGTTGGCATCTGTAGGGAAGAGCGAGGCGGCGCGCGCCTCGCTTTTCTATTGGCCAACGGAATTCACCTCTGCTGCTTTGCCGCTCGTCACAAACTAATCAATATCTGCCTCCTGCCGCTCCAATTTCTGCGTAGTGTTCGATAACGGAGACGACTTTCTCGACTCCGTGTGGGAGGCTCGCATGAATTCTCTTGGCAGGGAACTGGCGCAGACTGCGCGGCGGCTGCTGCGCTCGCCGCTCTTTACGGTGGTGACGGTCCTAACGCTCGGAGCCGGAGTCGGAGCAAATGTCGCTGTGTTCAGCGTTGTGGAAGGCGTGCTGCTGAAGCCTTTGCCCTACCCTCATCCTGAATCTCTCGTTGGAGTCTGGCATAGTGCGCCTGGGTTGAACATCGACGACCTCAATATTTCTCCGGCGAATTATTTTATTTATCGCGAGCAGAGCCGTTCCTTCGAAGACGTTGGGATGTACCAGGGCGATTCGGTGAGCGTGACGGGACGAGGAAACCCCGAGCAAGTTCCGGCGCTCGACCTTACAGAGGGGGTGTTGCCCATTCTCGGCGTTACGCCGATGCTGGGACGCTGGTTCAGCCGCGCTGATGCGCAGCCCGGCAGCCCGGAAACGGTGATGCTGAGTTATGCCTATTGGCAAGCGCATTACGGATCCGACCGCGCGGTTGTAGGTCAATCGATCAAGGTGGATGGAAAGCCGCGCGAGATCATCGGCGTGATGCCGAAAGAGTTTCGATTTCTCGACTGGGAGCAGCCCGATCTTTTCCTTCCCTACCACTTCGATCGCAATAAGACGACTCTCGGGCAATTCAGCTACACGGGGATCGCTCGTTTGCGCCCTGGAGTCACGATTGAAGCCGCAAATGCAGATGTAGCGAGGATGCTCCCGGTCGTATTCAACAGTTTTCCCGCTCCTCCCGGATTCAGCATGGATCTTTTTCATCAGGCGCGCATTGCGCCTAAGATCAGGCAGCTCACACAGGATGTGATTGGCGATATCGGAAAGCTGCTCTGGGTGCTTATGGGGAGCATCGGGGTTGTACTTTTGATTGCGTGCGCAAACGTCGCGAACCTTCTGCTGGTGCGCGCAGAAGGGCGCCACCAGGAGCTTGCTGTACGCGCCGCACTCGGAGCAAGTCCGTGGCGGATCGCGAAACAGTTCTTGATCGAGAGCGCAATGATCGGGATCTGCGGCGGCGTGGCGGGACTCGCGCTGGCGTGGGCTGCGATACGCCTGCTGGTGCAACTGGCTCCCAGCGGACTCCCCAGGCTTCAGGACATCGGTGTGGATGGAAAGGTGCTTTTATTCACGTTGGTGGTTTCACAGGTTTGCGCGCTGCTGTTCGGATCGATCCCAGCGTTGCGCTACGCAGGCGCGCGGATTGGCACAGGCATGAGGGAAGGAGGCCGCACGCTGAGCCAGGGACGCGAACGCCATCGCACGAGAAATATTCTCGTGGTTGTGCAGGTCAGCCTCGCATTTGTGCTTCTCATCTGCTCGGGACTGATGATCCGAACGTTCAAGGCGCTGGTGGGAGTCGACCCCGGCTACGACGTGAAGGCGAAGATTCAGACCTTCCATATTTCAATCTCCGAGGCGGATATTCCGAAGCCGGACGACGTGCTGCGGGTGCAGGAAAACATCCTGCACAGCATCGCAGCCATCCCGGGTGTTTCTGGGGTGACGTTCGGATCCTCGGTGCCATTGGAGGGATTCCAATGGGGAGATCCTGTCTTCGCGCAAGACAGAGCTTATGCGAATGGAGCGATGCCCCCTCTGCGGCAGTTCCGCTTTATGACTCCGGGATACCTCGCGCTCATGGGAATACCTATTAAAGCCGGACGCGATTACACATGGGATGAAGCACACCAGAAGCTGCCGGTGGCTATCATCTCAGAGAACTTTGCGAAGGAGTATTGGGGAAGCTCGTCCAATGCGATCGGAAAGAAAATCCGCGTCAGCACAAAAGATGATTGGAGAGAAGTGGTCGGGGTTGTCGGGGATGTACACGAAAACGGAATGAATAAGGACGCCCCGCCGCTGATCTACTGGCCGACACTGATGAATCACTTTGAAAGCGATGACGTGAACGTGAGGCGCTATGTCGCATTCGCGATCCGCAGTCCGCGGGCAGGCTCGGAAAGCCTGATGAAGGATGTTCGACAGACAATCTGGTCCGTCGATGCGAACCTGCCTGTTTCCGGGGTCAGGACCGAGCAGTACTACTACAGCAAATCGGTTGCGCGGACTTCATTCACGCTGGCGATGCTCGGTATTGCCGCGGCGCTTGCGCTATTGCTGGGAATCGTAGGACTGTATGGCGTGATCGCCTATTCGGCTTCGCAACGGACGCGTGAGATTGGAATACGGCTTGCCCTGGGAGCACAACGGAACGCAATCACCGCGATGTTCATCAAACAGGGTATGGTTCTGGCGGTCTGCGGCATCGCATGTGGGATTCTGCTGGCGCTCGGCGTGACCCGGCTCCTTGCGTCACTCCTCTTCCACGTGAGTTCGACGGATCCACTTACCTATGCGGCTGCTGGACTGGCGCTTTGCATAGCAGCGGTCATGGCGTGTTATCTTCCTTCGCGGCGAACCGCCAGCGTGAATCCCGTGGAGGCACTGCGGTCGGAGTAGAGCGGACTAGTTGGTTTCGTGTTGCAGTTGCAGCCGGGGTCTGGCGAGGGTTGATGAAGAGCCAACGCTTTCCGGCTGCACTTCAACGCGATTGCGTCCGTAGATCTTGGCGCGGTACAGGGCCTTATCCGCTTCGGAGATGATCGCCTCGAGCGGCGTCTGACTGGCCGCTTGTACGGAAGCCAGGCCGATACTGAGACTGACCTGCGATTCCCACGCGCCGACAGTGACTTGCCCAAAAGCGGCGCGCAGATCCTCGGCGATTCCAAGTGCTTCGTTCTTCGAAATACCGGATAGCAGCAGCGCAAACTCGTCGCCGCCGAAGCGCGCGCTGTGACTGCCGGGAATCTCCGCGGCGATTTGATCAAGCTCCCTGGCTAAGCGAACCAGAATCTCATCGCCATAAAGATGACCGTGAGAATCGTTCGCCAGCTTGAAGTGATCGATGTCCATCAGCAGCAAAGAGAGAGTCACTGGTTCCAGTGAAGATTGTGTGTGTGCGTAGGCTCGCGCAAGAGAGCGCCGGTTTCCAATTCCCGTGAGAGGATCGCGTACCGCAAGGCCTTCGAGTTGTTCATTTCTGCTTTGCAGAACGGTGTTCTCATGGATCGCCTGCGATTGGAGCAGCACTGTGCGGACGACGTAGCAGATCAGTGAGACGCAAATGACCCCCGCTGCGAATTCGATCGATATGCGCAGCAGAAAAAGCGCGAGCATCAGATTGAGGACAGCCAGGAAGGAGGGCATCAGACTCCGCACAGCAACGCTTGGGGTGCGAAGAGGGGCGTCGGCATTCAGCAGCCTGACTGACCGGTCAGTGTAGAGGAGATAGAGCGCGAAGACGGAGAGGAACACGGTACCGGGCAGATCCCACAGGCTGGAATTCGTGTAATGCAGCCAGGTGTAGGAGACTTGATTCGAGAGGAAAAATGCAGCCAGACGGAAGCCGAAGAACCACGCTATCGTTCGCAGGAAAATCAGCTCGGCTCGCGATGCCGCGCCCAGGCAACCCACAGTAGCTACGACCAGAAGACATAATGCCACGAATTGTCCGACCAGCAGGTGGTTCACTGAGAAGTGATCGTATGTGACTGGCGAGTAGATCAGCTTGAAGCGTACTGCGACAAACAAGAGCGCCTGAAGAGTGTCGAGAATGACGATGGATCGAGACACCCCTGCAAAAAAGAGAACGACTGCGAGAAGGTAGAGTGCTTCACTCGCATTGAAAGCGGCAGTCTGAAATTGACGGGCGGGAGGCGTATCAAAAACAGCCTGCGCGAAAGACGGAAGGTAGCCGATGGCGGCAGCCACCGTGGCTGCGGAAATCATTGTCCACCGGGCATAGAGCGTACCCGTAGTTGAGCGAGCCCGCGTCCAGAAAGCGGAAGCGCATCCGAAGAGCACGAGGCTGAAAGCAAGATAGCCAATGCCTGATGCGCGGACGGTGTTCGTCCCAGCAGTTGCCGCATGAGAGAAACAAATGAGGATTGCGGCCGCGCCTGCGGTCGACAACAGCAGCATCCGCCGAAGCCGCTGTTTCGGCGCGCCTGCAAAGACAGGCGGCTCCCCCAGATGACGCTGCACCGCCTTCTCTTTCAAAGAATCTCTCATCATCCACGTGCCCAGTTGGAGAAACCGACCAGAAAGATATCCGCCAAACCGACTGCAGGGGAGGTTCGTCGTTATGGAGAATTTAACGCAAATGGGAGATTCGGCATCTAGCACGAAAGAACCAGAGGACAAAAGATTTAGGGCGTGGACAGATTCGTTATGTTGGATCCCGGGTGCCCGAATGCGAGGCGCCCGGGCGCCGGCCACCCCTCAGGGGTCTACGTCGTCGAGAACGCTCGCTCGTAGAGGCAGACCTGGTTCCGGCCGTTGTGTTTGGCGTCGTAGAGCGCGGAATCAGCATGCTGCAGGAGCTCGTCTGCCGTGGCTCCGTCACCAGGGAAGAAGGCAACTCCAATGGAGATGCTGAACCCGTCGAAGATCTGGTGCCCCGCTGTGATCCTGAGATCGGCAATGGCGCTCAGAATCGAATCGGCTCGATCGCAGGCACCCTTTACCGTGGTATCGGGCAGGATAATGGTGAACTCCTCGCCACCGTAGCGGCAGGCGATGTCCTCTGACCGGATGTTGGCACGGAAGATGTCAGCGAATGACTTGAGCACAGCATCTCCCGCGGCGTGGCCATGCGTATCGTTGAATCGCTTGAAATGGTCGGCATCGAGCATCAGCACCGCCATGATCTGCTTCCGGCGCCGCGCCCGCGTCATTTCGCGCTCCAGCGAGATCTGCATGAAATGGCGGTTGAAAAGCTCGGTGAGTGGGTCGCGGATCGACTGGTTTTCAAGCCTGGCTCTCAGGTTGAGAGTTGCGACGGCAAGAGCCGTGATCTGAATGAGCTGTCGAACGGCATCCATGTGACCGTTGACCTGCGCAACCATTGCTGCCGAGTCGCACTGCAAATAGAGCAGACCGATCGTATTTCCGTAAGCCACAATCGGCCGGCAGTGGTAGTGCTCCGGTGCGCTGGCGCTGAAGTGTCCGCAGTGAATCTCAGAGACGCCCGGTTGACGCCAACGAGGCTGCCCTGAACGTAAAGCGCAACACGACTCGGGCTGATTGAAATCGTCGTGATTGGGCTGACCCCATGACGAGACAAACTCAACGTGATTTCGCGAGTTGTTGATCATGTACAGGCTGCCCGAGGTTCCCGGCAAAAGGCGGGAGAAGCTCGTCGTTGCGGTTGTATATACCTGCTGCACCTCTACGCAAAGTTGCAGTTCATTGCGGGCCGCTGTCATCAGCTCCGACTCGCGCGCTGCGCTCTCCAAGGCGTCAACGCTTCGAGCGAGATCATCGTTCACGCGTTGCGCGACGGCGGTATTTCCCTGCAGAACGATGGCATCGCGAAGCAACAAGGCAAAAAGCACGATGAGGCAGAGAATTGATATCGGGATGAGAAAGAACTCGGTGCTGATGGAAGTGAGCAGCCGGTTTTTAGAGCTGGCGGTGCGATCTGTAAGCAGCAGCTGCTCGTGATCCGACATCAGGCTGATGGCCTTCTGGCAATCTTGAACCTGCTTGGCCGGCGGTTCCGAATGCTCAGAGAACTGCATCATGGTTTCCGACAGGTGAGAAGCACATGTGGAGAGGCTTTGCGAGTTTGCTGTCTGATTCGGATTGTCTGCAACGAGAGCGTGGACGTGCGCCGAGGAAGTGACCAGATTGTTCGCCGCGCTGCGCGCAAGGTTAAGGCTGTCGTCGTCCTTTTCGAGACTGTAGAGACGTGCGCGGTAAAGCACGCGCTCGGCAAGCAGCGACGCTCGCTGAAGAGAGCTGAGCACGTCTTGCGTGTGCTGGACGCGTTCGGCTGCGCTTGTCAATCTCTGGGTGTTGGAATACAGGAGCGCCCCGGCGCCCAACGTGAAGAGGACGGCACCGATAAATGCGGCAACGATGATTCGGACAGCATTGCCTGATGCCGACAGACCCTTATGAGAGCGAACGGCAGAATTTGAGGACCCAGAGGGCATGGGGAACTGAAATCGATGGTAACTGCAATTGCCGTGTTTTTCAGCACGCAACCAGGCTATGGGAATGCACTTTAGTTACGGAGCAAAGACGCGCATATCTGAAGGTCCGAGTAAATAAAGCCCTCGCGGTCTACGGAGGGTCCCACTTCGAGGGGAATGGGCTTCGAGAATATCGGTCCGTCCCATGTGCAGGTATGGAACTCGCCATTCTCCCCGCAGGGATCGAGTCCGGCCGGGAGTTCGCGAAGAAAATCGCGATCGAAGTCACGGCCTGCAAAAGCCGGATCGAGCTGACGAGAATCCACGCAGGCAATTTTGGCGCGGAGGCCGCCCGCGATCATTTCTTCCGCAAGATCTGCGGTAGGAATTCCCCAAAGCGGAAACAGAGGTTCAAGGCCTGTCGATTTCAGCTGGGCTTCGCGGTAAGTTCGAACATCGGCAAGGAAGAGATCGCCGAACGCAATTGCGCTGACGCCCTCAGATACCGCACGACCGCAAGCTTCGGACATTCGTTGCTCATAGATCTCGTTAGAACATGGCCAGGGCAGAGGAATCTGCCATAGCTTAAGGCCGGCTGACGCAGCCTGGGCTTCAAGAACTGAACGCCGTGTGCCGTGCATCGCAACGCGATCGAACGCGGAGTTGATGGTTGTCAGCAGCCCGACAATTTCTATGTCGGGCTGCTGACGAAGCCGGTGAAGAGCCCACGCACAATCCTTGCCGCTGCTCCAGGAGAGGAGTACTCGCTTCATGAGGATCCCCAGGTGGTCGTGGTAAGCGCTGGCTAGCTGATCTCGATGACATCGGAAGCGGAGGCCGCAGCAGCCTCGGCGCATTCCATCAGCTTTTGCGCAACATTGAAGAACTCGGTTGCCTGAGGACTCTTCGGACCGGCAAGCGCAACCGGCAGTCCCTTATCGCCGCCTTCGCGAATGGCCGGGATAAGTTCAATGGAACCAAGGAAAGGGAGTTTGAATTGAGCCGCGGTCCGTTCTGCTCCGCCTTTCGAAAAGATGTCGATTACTTCATGGCAATGCGGGCAGGTGAAGTGGCTCATGTTCTCGACGATGCCGAGAACTTCAACATTGACCTGGGCGAACATCTCGAGGGCCTTGCGAGCGTCCTGCAGGCTGACGTCGCTCGGAGTCGAAACCACGACGGCACCGGTAAGGGGAACTGTCTGCACGAGGGAGATGACCACGTCGCCTGTTCCGGGAGGAAGGTCTACGACGAGATAGTCGAGTTCGCCCCAGTTCACCTGCTGAAGGAACTGCCGGATGATCTGGTGCAGCATGGGCCCGCGCATCACCAGAGGTTTGTCTCCGGGCGAGATATAGCCGATGGAGATGGTCTTGATACCGTGCGTCAGATTCGGCTGGATCTGATTGTTCTGATCCACAGCCGGCGACTGCGATGAGCCCATCATCAACGGGACGTTTGGGCCGTAGATGTCGGCGTCGATGAGGCCGACGCGCTGACCGAGTTTGGACAAGGCGATGGCCAGGTTGACGGCGACTGTGGTCTTGCCGACTCCACCCTTACCGGAACCGACTGCGATGATTTTTGAAACGCCGGGTAAGGCGACTGGCTGCGGCATGGCATTCGAATGAGCCATTGTTCTTGGTGCTCCTTGACTTTCCTTCAGGGCCTTGAGCCCTGATTTCCTTATTAAGTTCGGCACGATTGAAGTCGCGCCCTGATACGGTGCTAAGAATAAAAGCAGATCCTTCGCTTACCACCCCCAGGCTGAAGACTACGCCTGGGGCCCCGTGCGCTTAGGATGACAGCGTCTTGATCACTGAAGTCCTGCCCCTTCAAAAACTACTAGACCCTCGTCAGGCCCGCGCTGCGCCGTTCCTGCTTTCGACGGGCTGCTTCTGATTCGCGATGTTCGCGTCGAAGCATCGCGTCGTTATACCGTCTTACTTCATTGGCGGTTTCGGGCTGCACAGCGGGGACCTTCTGCCTCCGGCCATGCTCGTCTACCGCTACAAATACCAGGTAGGCACTGGCCACGTGGAGATGGGATCCATTCTGAGGATCCTCAACCCAAACTTTTACACCGACTTCAAGCGAAGTATTAAAGGCGCGGTTGACGCTTGATTTGAGAATCAGCAAGTCGCCCACGTGCACCGGCTGGATGAAGTCGATATGGTCCATGGCTGCGGTGACAACATGGGTTCTGGAGTGGCGATAGGCAGCTATAGCGCCGGTCAGATCGATGAAATGCATGAGGCGACCGCCGAGCAGATTTCCGAGGGTGTTTGCGTCGTTCGGAAGGATGATCTCCGTCATCTCAGATTGCGTGCTGGCCACCGTACGCACAGGCGGATTGGCTTCTGTCGTGCTCATGATAGGTCGCTCCGTGTTTCTTGCGGTGAGACTCGGCAGGTCGTCCACTTCCGGCTACAATGAAAAAACCGTTGAACCTTTGCGTCGAAGCACCTATTCCAGTTTCGGCAATCAGAGGTCATTTACGCAAATCGCCTTGGTGCAGAGATTCCCAGACTATGAGTACAACCGACAAGATTGCAGGACTGAAAGAGATTCTCGCCCTTGACCCCAAGAACAGCTTTGCTCGATACGGCATTGCGATGGAGTTGGCGAACCGTGGTGACGTGGAAGCGGCCTTGAAAGAATTTGACATTCTCACGGAGCAGAATCCTGACTACGTGGCTGCCTATTTCATGTCGGCCCAAACGCTCGCGAAAGTCGGAAGAAATCCCGACGCGGTGGGGAGGCTCAAAGCGGGAATAGCCTGCGCAGCCCGGACGGGCAACCGTCATGCCCTCAGCGAGATGCAGACGATGCTTGATGAATTGGATCGCTGAATTCAGGGCGGTGAGATTGATGAGCTTTATTCGCCAGGGATGAGTGGCGAAGATTAGCGTCTTTCAGAATTACGTCGCGTCTATACTAAAGACATGCCGAAGTATTCAATTGTGGTTCCTTTTCACAATGAAGAGGACAACGTAACGGTTCTGTATGCCCGCCTGAAACAGGTGATGGAGCAGGTCGGCGACAACTTTGAACTCGTCCTCGTCGACGACGGCTCGAGCGACCGTACCTACAAGCTTCTTGAAGAGATTGCGGCGGTCGACAGCCGCGTTCTCGTTGTGAAGCTGCGCCGCAACTTCGGCCAGACCTCGGCGCTGGCTGCCGGGTTCGACAATGCCTCGGGCGAGTTCATTCTCGCCATGGATGGCGACCTGCAGCACGATCCCAACGAGATTCCGAACTTTCTTGAAAGGCTCGAAGAGGGCTACGACGTCGTTTCGGGCTGGCGCAAAGAGCGCATCGACAACTTCGTTATGCGCCGGATCCCGTCGCGGTGCGCCAACTGGCTGATGGCCAAGCTATCGGGTGTTGATATTCACGACTTCGGCACGACATTCAAGGCCTATCGCCATGAAGTCATCCAGAACATCCCACTCTACGGTGAGATGCACCGGTTCATTCCTGCGCTGGCGAGCTGGTATGGTGCTTCGATCTGCGAGATTCCGATCAAAAATGTGCAACGGGAACGCGGCAAGAGCCACTACGGCATCGGGCGAACATTCCGCGTGTTCTTCGATCTGCTCACGATTCGGTTTCTGCTGAAGTACATGAGCAGGCCGCTGCACTTCTTCGGCACGTTCGGGGCTCTGGGCATTCTGTTTGGCGGCATCGTTTCGACGCTGCTGCTGGGAATGAAAATCGTCAATCCGCATCAGAACGTGATGGATGCGCACGGGCCGCTGTTTGTTATCGCCGGCGTGCTGATCCTGGGTGGTATCCAGTTGCTGGCCATCGGGCTGCTTGGCGAGTTGCAGGTGCGCCATTACTACACAGGCCAGCAGCGCACCCCTTATGCTATCGACCGCATCGTGCGGTTGCGCACGCCCGAGGAGCCCAGCATCTTGTCGGACCGCAACGGAGACAGGTTTTAGGGATAGAGATCAGCGATTAGAAAACAAGACCCCGCGCGGAGATGATCCGGGCGGGGTTTTTGTTTTCGCGCGAAGCAGATCTGTTATGCGATCGCGGCGCGCAGATCGAAAAATACTCCGCTTGCAGTGACCCCGTCTCAGGGTGCATGCTTTCGCATGTATGAACGCGATTCAGATTCACAACACTGGCGGGCCTGAAGTCCTGCAGCTCGCCGAATTGCCGATACCTGTTCCCGGCCCCGGACAGGTGCTCATTCGCGTCGAAGCCATCGGCGTGAACTTCATCGAGATCTACTTCCGCAAGGGCCAGTACAAGGCAACGATGCCGCTCGTTCCCGGCAGCGAGGCGGCAGGTACGGTTGAAGACCTCGGCTCCGGCGTCTCGGGTTTCAAACCGGGAGACTTTGTAGCTTCTGTCGGCGTGCTTGGCAGCTATGCGGAGTACGCTCTGGTTCCGGCTGCGCAGCTCGTCAAGGTGCCGGACGGGTTGAGTCCAGAGCAGGCCGCGGCCGCAATGCTCCAGGGAATGACCGCGCATTATCTTGCGCATTCCACTTATCCGTTGAAAGCCGGCGATACCGCTTTGATTCATGCGGGAGCAGGCGGCGTCGGGCTTCTACTGACGCAGATGGCTGCGAAGATCGGGGCGCGCGTTATCACGACCGTCTCCACGAAGGAGAAGGCGGAACTGTCGCGCGAGGCTGGGGCAGCGGAGACGATTCTGTATGGAGAGCAGGACTTCGCAGTGGAAGTGAAACGCATGACGGGTGGCAAGGGCGTGGACGTTGTCTACGATTCCGTGGGCAAAACGACATTTGAGAACAGCCTGAATTGTCTTCGGCCTCGGGGACTGCTGGCATTGTTCGGCGGATCGAGCGGCCCTGTGCCGCCATTCGATCTGATTCAGCTGAGCAGCAAGGGTTCGCTGTTCATCACTCGTCCGACGTTGTGGCACTACGTCGGCACACGGCAGGAACTCGAAGGACGCGCAGGCGACGTGCTGAACGCCGTGAAGAGTGGGGAACTGAAGCTCCGTATGGAACATGTCTATCCGCTGTCGGACGCGGGCCGTGCACAGGCGGATATGGAAGGTAGGAAGACGACGGGGAAGATATTGCTTGAACCTTAACGGCAGGAATTAGGGACTAGGGAGAAACGACCAGGGGAGTTGTCGTTGGAGACGATCAGGGTTGCACCGTCGGACCGGGTGTTTGTGTTGACGGGGGCGGGAATTAGCGCGGAGAGCGGACTGGCAACGTTCCGCGCATCGGACGGGCTCTGGGCGGGGCATCGCGTTGAGGATGTGTGTACGCCGGAGGCGCTGGATCAGAATCCTGAGCTGGTGTGGCAGTTCTACTCCGAACGCCGCGAACAGGGAGCCAAAGCAGAACCGAATCCTGCGCATGTGGCGCTTGCAGATCTCGAAGCCAGCCTCGGCGAACGATTTTTTCTATGCACTCAGAACGTCGATGATCTGCACGAGCGTGCTGGGTCGAAAAGGCTGATACACATGCACGGCGAGCTTGCGAAGTCTCGCTGCGAGCACGAATGCGGTCAGCCTCCTATTGAAGATCGCCGCGTGTACAAGACACTGAACGAGGTGGGCCGATGCACGTGCGGGGCGCGGTTGCGTCCGCACATTGTGTTCTTCGGCGAGATCCCGCTGGAGATGGACCGAATCCAGAAAGAAATCGATCGAGCGACGATGATGGTCGTGGTTGGTACGTCGGGATCGGTCTATCCGGCCGCGAACTTCGTCCACTGGGCGCGGCAGAATGGTGCCCGCACTGTCTATGTCGGCCCCGAGGCGCCACTGAATGCGCACGCCTTCACGAGCGTGGTTGAGGGCAAGGCTGGCGAGGTGATGCCGGGGTTGTTTGAGGTGGAGTAAGGGGTGGAGAGGTGATCCCAGATGCCCAGATGCGAGGCGCCCTGGGGTACACCGGCGTTCGACTTTCGGTGGATGAGACGATCCCACTCATGTCGACGATGAGGCTGTCGACATGAATGGGGCACAAACTACAAGGTGATTCAAGCGGCTAGAACTTGAACCGGTAACGCATCTCCGCCGAGATCAGCCTTGGATCGTTGAAATGAAATCCGCCGACTGTGATGCTGTTGTCCTGAAGGACACGGTGATTGGTCACATTGACGGCGCTAACAGCGAATGACAGGCGCTCGCCAAAGCTATGACCGAGTGATGAATCGAACGTGGTGTGCGCCGGCAGGTACGGACCGTTGTATGGGCCGACATCCGCGCCTTCGAGGCCGTTAGCGAAACCACTTCCGTAATAAACGTTGCTGGCGAACCAGGTTCTCATCGGCAGCTTTGCCGTGAAGCCGGTGTTCAGCGTGTGGCGCTGGTCATGATCAACCGGGACATAGTCAGGGCCTTCCGTACAGGCATCCTCGTCTGGGTCTGTACATGTAAAGCCGCCAGTCACACTGCCGCGTTGCTCGGCGATTTGATTCGAGTAGGCAAGATGAAACTGACCGAAATGCGCGAGCTGCGGCGATCGAATCGCCAGTTCCCACGAGCGAATCAGCGCGCCATCGACGGCAATGGGGAAGTAGATGTTGGATTCGCCTACGTTGGCGTGATCGAGGAAATTGTTCACGCGATTCCGCGAGTTGTTGACATCCAGCGTCCAGCCTCGCCAGGGGATCGTCACTCCGAATTGATGCTCCTCATCGCGTTCTGAAGGAATGGGAACAAACGCGTTCTGCCCCGGCTGGCTATGAACGTAGTCCAGCAGAGCCGAAGAGACAGTCTGTACCGGAGCCGGCTGGAAGTAGCGTCCGTAATATCCACGGAAGACCCAGTGCAGATGCGGGATCTCGAAAGTCGCACCGATCCGCGGATCTGCTGCGTTCTCGGTCAGCGCCGCATGATAGCTCGAGATGCGCATCCCGCCATAAAGCGACAAATAGCGGCCAACCTTCAGCTGGTCGGAGAAATGGAATTCGGCAATGCCGGCGTTCTGCTTCGCCGTGGTGTTCGGAACAGAGGAATCGGGAAAGCTTTGATCATTGATCAGCAGGCCGAACAGATCGTTCTCGTGCTGATAGAACGAGTAGACACCCCCGGTGAAACTATTGGGGCCAACAGTCGCGTGCAGATCGGCTTGCGCACCGGCATAGTTCGAAGTCTGATGCCAGGTAGTCGCGACGGGGAAGTCGGTCGCAGGCGAATCGTATTTCGCCTGGTTGAAGTGGTAGAAAGGCGCAACTTCGAACGTTGCCCGCGGTGACAGGGTTCTTACCCAGTTAAAGATGAGGAAGGAGTCGCGCTCGCGCTGATCGTCGCGAAGTCCATAGGAGTTGTAGTAGTCCGACGATTGCTCCCAGTCGTTCGGATCCGGATCGTACGGGATTTGAAAGAAGTCATTGCGAAACTGCGCGTCGAGTCGAAGCTGGTCGCGCGAGGTCTGGTTGCGAAGCAGAGAGGCGAAGATGCTCTCGGAGTTGGTTGAATCGTGCCGAATCTCGGGCTGCGGAGTTTCCAGGCCGTAGTTGGATCGCGATCCAGTTCCGCTGACGTACCAGGCGGTTTTGGCTGTGTGATCGCCGAGCGATAGCTGCGCCTCGCCAGAGTAGAGATTGCCTCCCGACAAGAGCAGTTCCGCCTCGTGACTGCGCTCGAATCCGTTGCGGGGCAGGACGTTGAAGATGCCGTAGGTGCGGTCACCCACATCGGCCTGATAGCTCCCACGCTGGGTCTCTACTTCGTCGATATCTTTGGGGTCGATCTGCGGGCCGACGTTGGAGGAGATCTTCGTGTTCGGGATCGAGACGCCGTCGATCAGCCAGCTCGTCTGGTGACCGCCGCGGATGTGCAGCATGTTGTGATTCATGTAGGAACCGGGCACGAAATCGGTAATCATCTGCATGCCGAGAGTCCGAGTAGCTCCCGGGGTTTCATCGATGTCGGCGCGGGTAATGAGCGTCGTTGGCGATGTCGCGCTTGTTTCAGCAGCCGCATTGCCCGCAGCCGAGACCACCACGCTCTCCTCCGCTCCTGCGATCGCCAGCGGGATATGCAGCACGGGATTCGACGCAGAAGTGATTGTCAGAGGCTGCACATATTCTGCAAATCCAGCGGCAGAGATGGAAAGGCGATAGACGCCGATAGGCACCTGCGCGATCTCGAAGGTGCCATTTGCTGCAGTGCTGGCCTTGAGCGAGAAAGCGGATTGGGCGGCGCCGAGCGTCACCTGCGCATTTGAAATGGGGCGATGCTGGGCATCGTGGACGACACCATGAATTGTCGCGAACACCGTCGCGCGAGCTGAAATTGAACACAGTAACAGGACGAGAATTGCGTAGAAACGGGGAAGACGCATGGGCCAGTGACCTCACGACAACAGGGTGCGCGCCTTCAAGCAAGAGCGCGTGAATTTACCTGGGGGGAAGCGAAGAATGTCGTTAGCTGAGGTGAGCTGCAGGCGGGCCACGGAGAACGGGCGTCCTTAGGTGAATGCCCGTGACATCTGACTTAGGAAGGACTGAGCACTTGAGCTCATCCGACGTCTCGACTGATTTCTGACACGAGCTCGAAGCTGCCGTGAACGAGGAGGTTCTCGCGTTGGGATGCGAGGGAAATTGCTGGCAGCGCGAGCGGGCTTTCGCAGTTGTGCCTGGTGCATTCTGCGGCTGCTGGCTGTCCATTGCGCAATGGTGCGCACCGAGTCGCCGACAGCATGCGGGCAGCGATATGTCGTCGCTCAAGCTGAAAGCGAACGATAGAGGTCCTGCGCCGAAGAGGACCATCAGAAGGATGGATAGGGCGCGCCGCATCTTGACCTATGCTACATGATTCTCTGCGTTACCCCCGATTGGGGAAAGATGTTGCCTTCAGGTATCATCGATGCAATCCTGAATTCCGCGATTTCGATTGAAGGACTTAATGCCGTCTCCAGTGAAAACCTCTGCCTCGGAGCAATCCTCTGTTGCCGAATCAAATAGCCGGCTGCCTTTGCGCATCGCACTCTTTGGATTCGGGACGGTGGGGAGTTCGGTAGCTCGCATTTTGCTTGAGTCGAATCCTGAAGGCCTCGAGATCACGCACGTCTATAACCGCAAGGTGGCCCGTAAGAAAGCCGACTGGGTGCCTCCGAGTGTCACCTGGAGCGAGGACTGGGAAGCGGTTCTGGCTTCGGATGTGGATGTCATCGTCGAACTCGTAGGTGGATTGGATCCTGCAGGCACGTGGGTCAGGCGCGCGATCGAAGCCGGCAAGAGCGTGGTCACGGCGAACAAGAAATTAATCGCCTACCACGGAGTTGAATTGGAGCGCCTCGCCGCGGAGCGCGGAGGACACCTCAAGTACGGAGCAGCTGTCGCGGGCGGCATACCTGTTATCCCCGGGCTGGAGCAAGGGCTCGCGGGCGACCACATCCGTCGGATGGAAGGAATTCTCAATGGCACCTGTAACTTTATCCTGAGCCGGATGGAGGCGGGTGCGGAGTACGCAGCGGTACTTGCTGAAGCCCAGCAGAGGGGCTATGCAGAGGCTGATCCGACTGAGGACGTGGGCGGATTCGATGCTCGGTCGAAGCTCTCGATCCTGATGCGGCTGGCCATGCGCGTCGTTGTAGATCCTGATGAGATTGTGCCGCAGCCTATCGACAAACTCTCGGCAGTCGACTTCAGTTATGCTCGCGACCTGAACTGCACGATCCGCCAGGTATCGAGGGCCGAGGAGGTCGGCGGCGAAGTTGCTGCCACCGTCGGCCCGATGCTGGTCGACCGCAATTCGCCTATGGCCTGGTCGCGAGGGACCGAGAATATGGTGATTCTGAATGGCCAATATGGTGGAGATGTCGTCTTCTCCGGCCATGGGGCTGGAGGGCATCCAACGGCGGTCGCTGTGGTCAGTGACCTGCTAGCGCTGGCGCACGGATCGCGGAGAGTTCCAATTCCATCCGTTCCGGCGAAGATTGGCGCGGAGTTTGAAGTGCCCCATTACATCCGGTTCCTCGTGACCGACAGGCCGGGCATCGTGGCGGAAATTACTGCCGCGCTGGCTCGCGAGCGCATTAACATTCGCGCCATCGTGCAGAAGGCCGGCTATCCGGCCGAAGCACTACCGTTTGTCGTGACGGTAGAACCCTGCAAATCATCGGCTCTTCAGAGGGCGCTGACGGATATTGGAAAGATGAGCTGCCTGCTTCAGCCACCGCTCGACCTGCAGATTCTTGAGTAGCCGTATCGCCGATTCAGCACAGCACCAGAAACGCAGTCTGCAATCCCGGAGGTAGTAGTGATCGACACAGTGTATCGATGTGAAATCTGCGGCGAGGAGAGCGAGAAGCCAATTCGCTGGATCGTGATTCACTGCAGCGACGCCCAACTATCAATTTTCAAGTGGACGAAGGAAGCTGCAGACAAGCCCCAGGCGCGCCACTACTGCGGGGAAGCGCATGCGCAGGTTTACATCAGCCGGTGGTTCCAGTCGATGTGCGGGCAGATTTAGTGACTAGGCGATGTGACGGCCATTCGTACGGCCTGTGGACTCGCGAATCACGAGCTCCGGCGCCATAACAATTTCGGATGGATAGTCAGTCGTGCGGTTGCCGATGCGATCGAGCAGTATCTGCGCGCCTCTCTGACCCATTTCAAATAGAGGCTGCCGAACTGTCGTCAGCGATGGCGTTGAGTAAGCAGCAGACTGGATGTCATCGAATCCAACTACAGAGACATCTTCCGGCACGCGGAGACCGACGTCCTTCAATGCGCGAATCGCGCCGATCGCGGCGATGTCGTTAAAGCAGAAGACAGCCGTGAAGTCCTTCGTTTTTTCGAGCAATTCCTGCATGGGCTTGAAGCCGATCTCGGGCGCCATCGGATGCTGTCCGGTCTTGCTTGACCAGCCGGTTTCGTCAATGCGGACCACGAGTGACGGATCAATGCGCAGCCCGATCTCTGCGGCAACCACCTGAATGCTCTCCCAGCGGTAATCAGAGTCTGGAATCGCCTTCGGTCCCCGCATGAACGCGATACGACGGTGTCCTAAATCAAACAGGTGCTTAAGGGCGATCTCAACAGCCTTGTGATGATCGAGCACGATGTTGGTCACGTTCTGCATGGGACTGTGCGCTGAGATGGCGACCACCGGCACCGGAACGGAGATCTGCTCAGCGGGTGTGTTGAGCAGTAGAAATCCGTCTACCGCACGTTCAACCAGCATGCGCGGATACTGCTCGATCAAGTCCTTGTTCCAGTCGTGGCAGGCAGTGAAGTAGAAGTAGTGAGCGTTTGTGAGCTCTCGAACCACCCCGCTCATCACGCGCGTGAAATACCCTTCGCTGAGGTCGGGAGCAAGAACGCCGACCGACATCGATCGGCTTTGACGAAGTGAGCGCGCGAAGTAATTTGGCCTGTAGTTCAGCCGCGTCGCGGCTTCCATTACACGGTTCCGCGTCTCCTGCGGTATGGACTTCGCAGAGGGAGAATTATTCAGGACTAAGGAGACGGTAGTCTGGGAAAGCTCCAGGTGTTCGGCAAGCGTTCTTAGATTTACGTGTCCGGCTGGCTCTGTACTCTTGCTTCTCGCCATGTTGGATGTTGTAGCACGTTTCGATAGAAACGCGGAACCTCCCAATTAGGGTGATACATCGATTTGCTTAAGGAGTAACCACGGCAGTCAGGACTCATTTGGCCGCGATGTGATTTGCTCCCGGTTTCAGTTCCCACTTCTTGCCGCCATACTCAAAACTGCCCGTAAGGATGCCGGGCAACGTGACGGTCGCGTCCAAGCCCGGTCCAGTGCGGCGATATTGCACCTTGATGTCGCCCGCCGGGTGCGGATAGGTCGCATTGAGGTGGTCGAGCGGACCCAGATGCGGAGCGATCCGAACGCTGGCGAATCCTTCACTGGCCGGCTCAACACCGGCAGTGAGCGTGAGCAGGTCGTAGATTGGGTGAGCTGACCAGGCGTGAGAGTCAGACCGGGTCTCGCCGGGCTGCTCCGGCCAGGTGCTGAAGTGCAAGGGCAACAGCTCCCGCCACGGGTCGAGCGTCTTCAAATATTCGTCTGCCATGCCCGCGTGTTCAAGCGCGCGAGCGAGGTAGAAGCGGAAATAATGCGACGCGGACATCACGCCACCCGGAGTTTCGCCAGGCTTGATGTTCATGATGTGGCGCAGCACTTCCTGCTGTTTTTCTTTGGGGATGACGTCATAGAGGACGCCAAGGATGTTGGCCTGCTGGCTGAAGACCTTTTGATCGGGGTTCTCGGCGAGCAGCCCACGAGAGGGCACCCAGCACATACTCGCTATACCCGAACGAACATGATTGAGCCGCACGCGGTAACGGTCTGCAAGTACGGGGTCGCCGAGGTTTTTCTCAAGGTCTGCTGCGTCGATCAGCGCTCCCAGGTATTGGAGGGATGTCATGCACGACTCGTGATTGGAATCGTAGGAGGGTATATCGCCTTTTACAACCCAGTCGATAAAGCTCCACCAGGGGAGCTCGCCGAGCAGCCCATCGGTATGCTCGTATTTCGCAAACCAGGTGAGGACGTTACGCGTGCCGGGCAGGGAATCGCGAACGATCTGCGGGTCAGGCCGGTACATCCAGTAGTCGTGAAGCATGCCGACCCAGATGAGGGAGAAAGTTGGGATGTTCTGCGGCAGGGAACTGGGGTAGCGGCTGCGCGTGATGCCTTCCGGCAAGCGTGACTGATCGAACGCCCACAGAGCCTGCCTGCCGAGCCGATCGTCACCCGCGACTGCGTAGGAAATAAGCGCCTGGATTCGCGTGTCGCCGATGTATTGGAGCTGCTCGTAGTACGGCGTGTCCATGTAGGTTTCGTGGGCGTCGAGACGGGCGGTGCGCCAGCTGATCTCCCAGATTTTGTCAAGGTCAGGTTGGCCTGAGTCGAACTTGGCGCGCTCCTGGAAGGGGTAGGCGGTGAAGTGCGCCTTAAGGGATTCGAGGGTGAGAGGCTCGGAGCCGGTAGTGATGTCGAGGTCGAGGTAGCGCCAGGTGCGCCACCAAAGGGGCATGAAGACGCGATGCGGTCCGCCGTCGGGGATGAAGCTGTCTGCGAGGCCGCGCGCGGTGCGATCGCCTACTTCGTCGCGATCACCCTTGTGTTCCTGCTTATCGTAAAGAGCTTCGGAGTAGGTAAGAACGATCCGCGCACCCTTACCGCCGGAGACGGTGAGTTCGGGATAGGACGTTGTCAGGGTCTTGCGATCGAGAAGAATGTGGACACGGGTATTCGCGGGCACTGCAGCCGACTGATTCCCGAATGCTTTTAGAGCCGGCGAGTCCGCCCGCACAACGGAGCCTATCTCTGTGGGCGCATACTCCATATGCGGGAGCTCATCCGGAATCAGTCCCCAGGGATTGTCTCCAGTCGTTTCTGCCGAGTGCGCTCCGTTCACGGCAAAGACGCTGTCGCGCATTGGGCTGGCGACTGGAACCCAGTTCTTGCTTGCAGTCTCTGAATTCCAATCCCAGTCGTACTTGGAGGCGTCAAGTTCTTCGCCCGGACCTGATGCGAAGTAAGTCTGCAGGGATACCTTGTCCCGTCCGAGGGGATGAACGCCGGGCTCTTCTTCCACCAGCCAATCCTTTGGCGTGCTGATGCTCGCAACACCGGTGTCTTCGCTCTCCAGCAGAAAGGCAGTTCGATCACTGAACTGGGCGATGGGCGCGTACACGCCAAAATTCCAGACTGTGGCGGTGATCAGGTTGTGGCCGGCTTTCAGGTGGGGAGCGAGATCGAAGCGCTCGTACCGCCAGTGGGTGATATCTCCGCGAGCCGGGCCATCACCTACCCGGTTGCCGTTCACATAGAGGATGAATCGATTGTCGGCGGAGACCCGGACAATGTAGCTGGACGGCGCGGAACCAAGTTCCAGCGCCCGCCGGAAGTGCAAAACCAGAGGCTCACGGAGAGGGGCTGTCGGGTGCGTGACCCAGGAGGCGTGCCAGTCGCGACGGGCCGGATCGGGCTGAGAGGCCTGAGTGCCAGTCACCGGGGGTTGACCAATGAAAGTTGCTGGAGCAAGGGCAAGAGCAAGGAGAACCGCAATTGAGCGCATAAGTCAGCCTTAATGGTTTTCAGCACATAAGCTTACCGGATGCCCCCTGTGCGCATGTGCGGGGAGGAGGCGGAAAAACCTCGAGCCATTCAACCATGAACCAGCCGAAGCATCGAAGTACAAGAACCCGGACTCAGGCGAATCGGGTCGAATGCCTTGTATGCGCTGGATTTATCGGCGCTGTAACCTCATATTCATCTTTCCCCAGTAGCCTTACTATCGGTGACACTCCAAGTGCCAGAGATACGCGTCTCGCAACCGCCAACTCCAATACCCCCCAGGGTTTCGGGCCCGCAACGAGTGGCTGAGATTCAAAAAACGGAGATTTCCGCCGTCCGGCAGTTCCTGAACACGCGGGGAAACTCGGCCATTGCCGATCGGGTCTTTCGTTTTCTCATGGTGCTTTGCGCCCTGAGCATCTTCGGCATCGTGATATTGATTCTCTCCGAATTGATGTTGCGTTCCGGAGACGCCTGGCACCAATTCGGCCTGAAGTTTTTCTCACAGACGCCGGCACACGATCGCTATAGCGGCAAGCCAACCTACTGGGATCCGGTGAACGGATCTTTCAGCGCTTTGCCGTTTGTCTACGGAACGCTCGTGTCGTCACTGCTGTCGCTCGTGATCTCCGTGCCTCTGGCTATAGGGCTGGCAATTTTTTTGACGGAAATGTGTCCGCGATTTCTACGCGGGCCGTTGGCGTTCATCACAGAGTTGCTTGCTGCCATCCCAAGCATCATCTACGGACTCTGGGCCGTCTTCGTGCTGGTTCCGCTGCTGAGAGAGCATGTGAATCCAATGCTTGTGAAGTACCTGGGCTGGACGGGATTCTTCAAGCCGGACAACCCGACGGGGCTGGGCTATGTCGCAGCGGCCGTAATCCTGGCAATCATGATTCTGCCGATCATCTCCTCCCTGACTCGAGAAGTGATGACCGCGGTTCCGCACTCGCAGCGCGAGGCCGTGCTGGCACTGGGAGCGACGCGCTGGGAAATGATTCGAATGGGCGTGCTGCGCAATGCTCGCATCGGCATCGTGGGAGCGGTGATTCTTGGGCTGGGGCGCGCTCTCGGAGAGACCATGGCCGTCACCATGGTGATTGGAAACACCGCCGAGATCAGCAGGTCAATGCTGGCTAATGGCAGTTCGATGGCTTCTGTAATCGCGAATGAGTTTGCCGAAGCGGTGAGCGATCTTCATCGCAGTTCGCTGATTGAGATCGGTCTGGCTCTTTTTGTCGTGACGATTATCGTCAATGCGTTTGCTCGACTGCTGGTATGGATGGTCACGCGCGGCGCGCCGGCGAGAGCGCATTAACCCCAGGGATTAGGGATTAGGGAACAGCGATAGGGATCTAGGGACTAGGAAGACGATTCAGATGGCGGCAAATGCATTCAGCTTTCGATCGAAGTACAGGGCGACGATGGATTACGTCGTTACGGGCTTGGCGGTTCTGGCGACTGCGCTCGTTGTCGTCCCCTTGATTGCGATCTTTGTCTACTTGCTGCTCAAGGGCGCCAGCTCACTCAATCTTGATTTTTTCCTGAAGAATCCTGTTCCCGAAGGCGAGTCGGGCGGCGGAATGGCGAATGCCATTGTCGGTTCGGGAGTTCTGCTCGGAATCGCCAGCCTTATCGGAATTCCCATCGGTATCGGCGCCGGCATCTACCTTGCTGAATTCGGGCGCGGGACCAAACTGGCGAATGCCGTCCGCTTCACGGCCGATGTGCTCAACGGAGTGCCCTCGATCGTGATGGGCCTGGCCGCGTACTCCCTGATCGTTATTCCGCAAAAGCATTTCTCGGCGCTCTCAGGCGGTGTGGCGCTGGGCATCATGATGATTCCAACGGTGGCGCGAACGTCGGAAGAAATGCTGCTGATGGTCCCCAACATGATCCGCGAGGCCGCGCTGGGACTCGGGCTTTCGAACTGGCGATCGGTCCTTTCGATCACGGTCAGAACTGCTTCACCGGGCATCATCACCGGGTGCATGCTGGCGTTTGCCCGCGTTGCGGGCGAAACAGCTCCCCTGATCTTCACGGCTCTGGGTAATGCGTTTTTCAGTACGAATCCGAACCAGCCGATTGAAGCCCTTCCTCTTCAGATATGGGTGTATGCAACGGGGCCGTATGAAGACCAGCACCGTCTTGCGTGGGCCGGCGCTCTGGTGTTGATTGTTCTGATTGTGCTGGCAGTGTCACTGGTCCGTTATGTAACCAGTCGCGGCGTCTTGAAAGGGGCAAGCTAGGTGGGAGTTGGCATCGAGGTAACAGACCTGAATGCTTGGTATGGCACGAACCATACATTGCAGGACATCACTCTGAACATCCCCGCAAATCATGCCACGGCGCTGATCGGCCCATCAGGCTGCGGCAAGAGCACCTTTGTGCGTTGCCTCAATCGCATGCATGAAACCAATCCCATCGCGCGGGTGACAGGCACTGTGCGCATCGGCGACATCGACATCTACAACGACGCCAAGCCCGTTGAGATCAGACGCCGGGTTGGGATGGTTTTCCAGCGTCCCAATCCGTTTCCGACGATGTCCATCTATGACAATGTTGCTTCGGGATTGAAGCTGAATGGCTACAAAAACAAGCGGTCGCTGGATGAAATTGTTGAGCGTTCGCTGAAGAACTCGGCACTTTGGGACGAAGTGAAGGACGATCTGAAATCGAAGTCCGGCGCGAGTCTCTCCGGAGGCCAGCAGCAGCGTCTTTGCATTGCGCGCGCGCTTGCCGTCGATCCCGAGGTCCTGCTGATGGACGAGCCGGCATCGGCTCTTGACCCGGTATCCACTTCGAAAATAGAAGACCTCATCTTCCAGTTGAAATCGCAGTACACTATCGTGATTGTGACCCACAATATGCAGCAGGCGGCCCGAGTGGCGGAGAAGACGGGCTTCTTCCTGAATGGGCGCATGGTGGAGTTCGACTCGACGCACAAGATATTCACGAACCCCAGCGACAAGCGTACCGAGGATTACATTACGGGCAGGTTCGGATGACACGCATTCGCTTTCAACAAAGCCTCGACCAGTTGAAGGAAAACCTGCTGGTCATGGCAGGACTGGCCGAGCAGGCGATTCAACGCGCGATTGAAGCGTATCGCGTTCGAGATCTTTCTATCTGCGACCTTGTGAGCCGCAGCGAAGTCGCAATCAACCGCCTCGAGCGCGACATCGACCAAGAGGCCCTGGATCTGCTCGCCATGGAGCAGCCCATGGCCATCGATCTGCGCTTCATCCTAAGCGTCATAAAAATCAATGCCGATCTCGAACGGGTAGGCGACTCCGCGAAAAGCATCAGCGAGCGCGTTCGCAGCATGGAGCAGATGCCCGCTGTCACTGAACTGCCCGTAGATATTCCGCGCATGGCAACTCTCTCAGCGGAGATGGTGCGCAAGAGCCTGCAATCGTTTATCGACGCCGATACAGAAACTGCGCGCGCGGTGCTTACGATGGATGACGCCGTTGACACCATGAATCGCGCAGCGTACAAGTCGCTCACCAAGCTGATGGAGGAGCAAAGCCACATCGCTCCTCAGGCACTGAACGCGCTCATGATTTGCAGGGCGCTCGAACGCGTTGCCGATCACGCTACCAACATCGCTGAGGATGTCATCTTCTGGGTTGAAGGCTCCGACGTTCGCCATCACAAGAGCGTCCTGGCACAAAAGCGCGCTGCCGAAGCAGCAGGCTGAGCTGGCAGTTCCCACCGTTCAACTTCGCTGCGTTAGTCTTGATAGAGTAGCGGAGTTGATGGATGAGTCCGGGCGTCATAGTGAGCAATGCACGCGATCCTGAGGAACTGTATCAGCACCGGCTCCAGCAGCTAACCAATACTCAGACACTCGAAGAGGCAGCGGAAAAGCGGCTCGGCTATGCGAAGATCGCGGTTGCCTTTGTCACAGTCGCTGCAGCGCTGGTGTTTCTCTACTTCTCGAAGTTCCTCTGGCTGCTTCTGCTTCCCGCGGGCTTGTTCATCTATCTCGCCATCAAGCATGAGAGAAGCCTGCAGCGAATTCGGGAGCGGCGTCGATCGATCAGCTTCTTCGAGCGCGGCATAGCGCGCATTCAGGACCGGTGGGCCGGAAAGGGAGAGACAGGCGAACGGTTCCTTGAGCCAGCCCATCCTTATGCACGCGATCTCGACTTGTTTGGGCCGGCGTCGTTGTTTGAACTTTTGTGTACGGCGCGAACAAGAGCGGGAGAAGAAGCTCTGGCTCGATGGCTCCTCAGCGCGGCGCCGATTCCTGAGATTGAGGCACGGCACGGCGCCATTTCAGATCTCAAGGATCGTGTTGACCTTCGCGAGCAGCTTTTCTGCGTCGGTGAGACTGTGCGCGCTGGAGTCCATCCGGATGCGCTCGCAGAATGGGGGGCACGCCAGCCAATTTTGAGCAGCCTGTCCATTCGAATCACGAGCGCGGTGCTTGCATTGTTGTGGCTTGCGGGCCTGGCGATCTGGGGGGTGTGGGGTTTGGGCACGGTGGCGCTGGCGATTTCAGCATTGAACCTCGGATGGGCGCATCGCATTCACGCGCGCTGGGATGAAGCAGCGGACAAGATCGAAGAGGCAACGCGCGACCTTGATGTGCTCGCGGGCGTTCTCCGGTTGATCGATCATGGACAATTCTCAGCAGCGAAGTTGAAGACTATCCAGTCGCGATTGACACACGCGGATTTCGCACCGTCAGAGGCTATTCGCAGGCTCGATCGAATCGTTGGCTATCTCGAATCGCGTCGTAATCCTGGCATGCGGCTGCTCGACGTTCTGACATTTTGGAGCGCACAGTGCGTTTTTCGCGCGGAGAAATGGCAGCAGGAGTTCGGGCCGCATATCAGAACCTGGCTTGACGCGGTAGGCGAGTTCGAGGCCTTGACGGCAGTGGCGTCATACGCCTTTGAACATCCCGCCGACGTGCTGCCTGAATTCACAGAGGCTAGGCCGCTGTTCGAAGCAGTTCAAATGACGCACCCGCTCCTTCCCGCCGGTAAGGCTGTTCGTAATGACGTGAGACTCGGCGATGGACTGCAACTCATGGTCCTCAGCGGCCCGAACATGGCAGGGAAGAGCACGTTCATCCGAAGCATTGGGGTGAATGCTGTGCTTGCACAATGTGGTGCCCCCGTTCGGGCAAAAGCGTTGAAGATGTCGCCGCTCGCTGTTGCAGCCTCCATATGCGTGCTTGATTCACTTTCAGGTGGAACGTCCCGCTTCTACGCGGAAATTCAACGCCTGAAAGTTGCCGAGGATCTTGCCGCTGGCGAGCTACCGGTTTTGTTTCTCATGGATGAACTGCTATCCGGCACCAACTCCCACGATCGGCTCGAAGGAACTCGCCTCATCGTTCGCAGCCTGATGGATCGCGGAGCCATCGGCATCGTCAGCACTCACGACCTTGCGCTGGCTGAGATTCCGAACACCATGCCGGATCGCGCTTTGAATTGCCACTTCGAAGATCGCCTTGAAGACGGCAAGCTGATCTTCGATTACCAACTCAAGCCGGGAGTGGTGAAGAGCAGTAACGCACTGCAGTTGATGCGCTCGATTGGACTCGGCGCAGCAAGCGGCGCCCGCTAGGCTTCCCACCAGTCGAGATGTGCCAGGCGCGGGTAATAGAGGCCGGCGCGAATCTGAATCCCGGCGCCATGGAGATTGCGCAGAACAGACGCGTAGATTTCAAGCTGCGGCGCGAAAGTCTTGCGCAACTCAGCGACAGCGGCTGCACTCTCTGCCTGGGCTGTTTTGTAGTCGATTATCCAGAGCGCCTCGTTACCGGGCTCCAGGGGGACAAGTCCGCCACGAAACATCCTGTCCACGCGGATCTGGTGGAGTGAACCCGAAATAACACCAGCCCAACCGGACTCTGTCGCGGCATCCTCATGCGGCGAAAGAATCCACTGGCCGTTAAGCTCGCGCGATGCCCGCAAGGCGATATTATGCGCTTCGGTAGCGATCGTTTCTGCCTGCGGCGCTGAGATTCCGGAACTGCGAACGATCGACAACGTGCGCGGCCGCAGTGCCTCAAGAGCCGCGCGAGATGGATCCCACTCCATCGAGTTCCGAAGGCGACTTAGTTCTTCCAGCAACCTGTGAACCGCATTTCCGAGCGCGCGGGAAGCGAGGCCGCCCTCGTGACGCGTGTAGGCTTCCGGCTCTCCGAGCCCTACGATTGCGGCTGATTGCGTCCAATTGCTTTCAGTCGCGACTGCGTCTTTGAATTCTGGCGGCAGGCGGCGAATGATGGTGGGCTTGGCTGGTGACGGCATTACGAGCAGGTTGTCTCGACTTGCCGCGAGCGAATCCAGAGTTCCTTCAACGTTGACCTGGGCCGGTGGCTGCGCCGAATTCCGCCGTTCGTCGAAGCTGGCCTCTATTTCTTTGCGCAAAGCAGGCCACGCCGTTGCCAGGAGGCTCTCCGCAGGTTCGACGAGCCGCTCTGTTCCGTCGCTGTCTTCTTTGATCGCAGGCTGCGCAAAGAGATGCAGAGCCTCGCGCGCGCGCGTTGCCGCAACATAGAGAATGCGCCGCATCTCCTGCGACTCGCGATCGCGGCGCGCCCGGCTCACCCACCTCTTTGCTGCGCCAGGATCGTCGCCCTTGTACTGCACGGGTGCGATGAGGAATTCTGTCAGCGCGCCATCTTCGTCCGGCTCGGGTAAACCACGCTCCAACCAGGAAAGAAGCTCGACCGATCCGCGGCCACCTTGAGCCTGAAGATCGGGAACGATCACCACCTCAAACTCCAGGCCCTTCGACTTGTGGATTGTCATCAACTGCACGCCGACGTCACTGTTGCTGGCCGGGTCTGGCATCGCGCAAAGTTCTGCAAGGGCGGCATCGAGCGATGGACCAGCCAGATCCTGCTCTCCGTTCGGAAGCCGGTCCAGCAGCCGCCAGAAAACGGAGAGATTAGCTCTCGCAGCTTCATCAACGCATGCGTCCCCACCCAGGTCGCTCCAAATCTGATGGACAAACGTGCCCGGCGTGGCCGTTGGCAGAGCCTGACGCACGTGGCTGATGGACATGTGAGCCGAGAGAACCCGCTCGACTGCCTTGCGCGATTCACCCGGCAGCAGGTCAAGCTTCTCTTTCAACAACTGAGGAATCGGGCGCGCATTGCGCGAGCCTTCGTCGGTTCCGGCGATATTGTGCAGTTCCAGAAGGCTGAGGCCGCACCACGGAGCACGAAGGACACCGAGCCACGCGACGCGATCCTCAGAATTGAAAAGAGCGCGAGCGAGAGCAACTGCATCGAGAATCTCCGGACGGTCGCGAAGGTTTTCAAGTTCGACAGCGCGGAAGGGGATACGCGCCTCGCGGAGCGCCAACGCAATGGGAGCAAGCGCAGTTCGTGCTCGCCCGAGAATCGCAACCCTCCACTTTCCACCTGCAACTCGCGCCTGCTCGATGCGGTCGAGATGACTGCGAATGAGGCTTACTATTTCGGCGATTTGAGACTTGCGGATCGACTCGCGCTGCGCAGCATTCTCCTGTTTCCTTCGGAGATCTTCTACGCGTCCATAGCCTGAGCCTCTCCACTGCGGGACAAATGCGACGTGCAGATTCAGTCTCTTTTCAAGACTGTTTAATGGAGGCCGCGCTGCTTCGGCCCGGGCAAACTGGATTCCGCTGCCATCTACGACGTCAAAGATCTGTTCGAAAGCTTCGTTCAATTCCGATACGAGCGCTGGTTCCGTACGGAAATTCGCGGATAAGGCGACGGAATCGAGCGGGAACGATTGACCTTCAGTGAGTTCGAAGCCAAGATTCCTGACCCTGGTGAACAGTTCGGCCTCCGCATCGCGAAAGAAGTAGATAGACTGCATGGGGTCGCCGACGACGAAGACGGTTCGGTTGGCCGGGTCGGGCCATGCTTCGATCAAAGCTGTAACGAACTCGTGCTGGCGTCGACTTGTGTCCTGAAACTCGTCAATCAGCAGGTGGTGAATGTCGTCTGCCACTGCCTGTGCGGCATCGCTGGGCAGGTTGTCTTCGCCTCGCAATACACGTTTTGCAATTTGGGCGACCTCGACGAAATCCACCGCGCCGGCTTCTGCGAAGACGGTTTTGAGTTCTGCCGCGGCGTGGCGCAACAGCATGAAGCTGGCGCGAATGATCTGCCAATCTTCCTCGGTGTAGCGTGCGGGGGGAAGATTCTGCACGCGCGCAAGCTCTTCTTCAAGCCCGGGAACCTCTCCAAGCCGCACAAGGAGTTCTTCCATGCGAAGCTTTTCATCGAGGTGCTCCCTGGGAAAGCCGAGCAGTTTGTCGACTCTCCGCCTCACATTGCCGTCCTGCGTCAGCAGCAGCTTCGCCACGCACAGGTATGCGCCGCGCGCCTCTTCCAGAGCTTCGTGGTCGCTGTGGGGGCCTGTTGGGAATTCGGGCAGCTCTGCAAGGCCGAGATATTTGTCGACTGCTCCTTGAGAACACGCGAATTGAGCCAGCTGATGAGCTTCGAGGCGATCGCCTGGGGCGATCAGATGCTCAAGTGTTGCGAGTGTGTCACTCACCTCTTTTGCCATCGGACGCTCAAGACGCTGGCGAAGGGCGTCCCAATCCTGTTGATGCTGCAGGACAAAGTCGAGCATCCAACGGTCCCGCTGGCCCAGCATGTTGACCAGCAGAGTTTCCAGTTCCTTCCAGCTGTTATCGCGCCAAAGCAGCAGATCGCGTATGGCATCACTCAGTTCGGGGTAGTGGCTGTCACCGAGTTTCTGGAGCGTAGCCCGGGCTGCAATCCCGTACAGCTCCGCAGGTCTCTCGTTGATCTGGAGGTTGTTGCCGATTTCAGAGTGAATAGGCTGCTGGATGGCGAGATCACGGCAGAAGGAATCGATGGTTGAAATGCGAAGCTGCGAAGAGAGTTCTATCAGCCGCCAGTCGAGCTTGCGCGAGTGGTCGAGCGCCCGTGCGGCGAGAGCCTCCATCGACCATGAGGCTTGATCTTGAAGCTTATCTGCCGCGTCTCGTCGCTCAGCCTTCTCAAGCTCGTCCAGAATTCTATGCCGCATCTCGGCAGCAGCCGCCTTCGTAAAGGTAATTGCGACGATCTGCTTTGGATCGCTGACTTCGGCCAGCAGCCGGAGAAATCGCCGCGTGAGCAGGTCTGTTTTGCCTGAACCTGCGGGCGCCTGCACAAGCACCGACCGGCGAGGATCGAGGGCGAGGATTCGCTGGTCTTGATCCGGAGGCGGAGGGAAAGCAGAGCTACTCTTCGGCGGCATCGAATTGCTCCAGCTGGTCCTGTTCAAAGCGCATGCGGTTCTCAGGTTCTTGAATGCGGCATACAGGCTGCAGGCCACATCGTTCACACGTGCCCGGATAATCACGAGGATTGACTTCGGCCCGGCCATGCAGGAAGCCACTTGCCAAGTCTTCGATGTACTGCTTCCAGGCTGACTCTTCGGTTGCGGTAAGTTTCCGCTTTACCAGTGAACTATTGCCGCTGAGGTCCGGTTCTAGGGTTCCTCGTGCATTGGCAACGCGCCCTGCGAAACAGGTATCTCCTGTACGCACCCGTGCAAACACCAGGCCTCCGCTGGCGGGCCCTCCATAGCTTTCGAAGAGAGACGGCTGAAGAGGCGCCAGCCCGAAGAGCTTGTAGAGCGGCAGCTGTACGTCATCAGGACGCGGAAGATCCCAGGATTTTGGGTCGACGCTGCCAGTCTTGTAATCCACTACCAGCTGCGATCCGTCGTGAAGACGATCGACGCGATCCAGCCGCAGATTCATGCTCAGCCCGCTGATGTTCACGGGGCTCTGAGCCTCTACCGCTTCGACTGAGAACGGGACGCGTGCCAGTTCGAACCTCAGCCATTCTGTGATGAGACGAACCAGACGGGTCTCTTCAAGTTCCAGGTAAAGCGCAGGCATCTGTTCACGGATATGTGCGGGGACGCCTGATTGCATCACTGCATTGACGTGTTTCCTGACGAATGCCGGCAGGTTTTTCTCGGCGGTCGCGGCGAGATCGCGATGAGTCTTGATTCCTGGTTTGTGCCCCGACCAGACTGAATGCAGAACATCATGCAAAATCTGTCCGCGCTGCCTCGCGCTCAGACCGTTCTCCGCCGCGTCCCAGCTTTGAGCGCCCAGGCGAGCTGTAGCGAATGCCTTGAAAGGACACTGCGATTGAGACGATAGCACCGTAGAGCCGCCCTGAAGACGCCCCGCGCGATAGGGCACCGTGCTGAAATCCTCGATCGAGAATGCAACAGGAGCTTCTGGTGGTGGTGGGACTAGATCTATCGCCAGCGTATTTGGCGGGCTGGCGATCTGGGCGACCAAACGGGAAGGCCGAGACTCCACGTCGCCTCGCTGGGCGGCATAGCTGAAGTAGACACGCGGTGCGGAGCCGAGCAGGCGCCTGGTGATGGCCTCTGAAAATTCCCAGTCTCGAAGAGTCGATGAGTGCGGCATTCCAAACTCGCGTTGGACGTGAGAAGGAAGAAACGGATGCGTAGATCCGACGGCCGGCCACGATTCCTCTTCTGCGCCAAGGAACCAAATGGCATCGGCGCTGAGTCCGGCGGACTCCGCCGGGCCCGCGATCTGAATGGGTGCATCAACGGATTGAGGCGCAAACAGGATGTCTGTTACAGCGTGGCCCAACTCGTTCATAAATTCGTTCCATGAGAATCGGCTTCCATCAAATCCGAGCGAGGCCGTGGTATCGATCGCCTGCGTCCAGCGCCGCTGTATCTGAAAATCAATGCTGGACTGCGGCATTGAACCCTGCCAGCCTGCCGTTGCAAGGAGATTCGGAACTCTGCCAGCCCACTCGATAGGGCTCTGCAATGAAGGTTGTTCCTTCAGGCTGCGCTGAGCGGAGAGGATGCGGCGCACCCACTCCCGTGGCAGCAGGGATGAGATCGTCGGCTGATTCAGGAAGCTTTCCAGTTCCCATTGCGGTCGCTGCAAGTCCCGCCTGCGAAGCGTTCGCATCGAGAGTTGGAGCGCTGCTGTTTCTTGCGGCTGACCAATCAAGTCACAGGCAAAGAGCCAGTCCAGCTCAGTCTCGCTCACCGGAGCCTGCAGCCAGCGCAGAAGCAAAAGAGCTGAGCGCACAAAGCGAATCTGCGAAAGGGGAATGCCCAGCGAGAATTCAAATCTTGGACTTTCGTTTCGAGAACGGAAGCGCAGAAATGCCCGCTCGATTTCTCCGCGGCTTTTAGCCTGATCCTGCGTAATAACCAGAAGGCGAACGTCTGGATTGGCTTCGATCTGACGATGACACCAGTAGGCGCAGGTATCCAATTCAGCCTGACTGTCGCGAACAGGATGAAAACTGCTCTGCGCCTCAGTAGTCTCCTCTTTGAGAACTTTCCATTCGCCCCATGCGTCGAAAACTTCCTGCTGGACCGGAAGAATGCGATCGAAGCCGGCGAGCAGCAGTGGGGGACGAGATCTGGCATCGGCGCGAAGCCGGGATAACAGCTCGAGAGGGACACGGCTCATCGAGATCAGATCATCGTTGCGGCATTGTTCGCTGAACCGGGAGAGCCAATCGCTGAAGGCCTTCGCGTCCTGATCCCAGCCGGCACGAGAGTCATTGTGCAAAAAGCGCGGCGCATAGGAACAGATCAGATCGTGTGCTTCGATGGCCATCGTTGCCAGCCTTCGAATCGAAGCGGGAAGTGCGGTCGGGAGATGCCGATCACTGCGAATGATCTTTGACCAGAGGGACAACTCCTGAGCATTGTTCAGCAGGAGCAAACCATCGCTGTTTCGCTCTTCCCATTCCGTTCTGGCGAAGGCCTTCCAGTCAGCTACTTTGGGCGAGCGCCAGGCAGTTAGCCCTTCGGCTTGCCGGCGTCGATGAAAGTGGGTTCGGATGGCCCGAGCTGCGCGGTCACTGGAAGCAATCACAAGGCTGCCCTCGCGCAACCACGCGTCGATATTGGCCCCCGGTTGACTGCTCATATCTGCGTTATACGCTGTTCGACTGAAGCAATCTCTGTGGGAAACGGGGAGCATCTAAACCTCGCAGATTCAGAGAGGTTCGAGCCCCGCGGCAGTTGTAAACTGAGGGGTGATACGGAACTACTTGATTCTCGCAGTTGTCGCCACGACGGTGGTCGCAGGATGCCATCGGCAGTCGCCCGGTTCGCCGGAATCTTCGGCGAACAGCTCTTACAAGATTTACAAATTGCGCGGCAAAGTTGTCGCAACTAATCCCGCGTCCGGCGAAGTCACGCTCAATCATGAAGCGATTCCGGGGTTCATGGAAGCGATGACCATGCCTTACAAGCTCAAAGATGCGAACATCCTCAACGAGCTTCACCCGGGTGACGTAATCACCTCTGATCTTCTGGTCTCAGAAGGATCAGATGCGAGCGTGCTTCTCGATCACATCGTAGTTGTAGGACAGGGAAGGCCTGATTACAAGCCTCCCACCATCTACCATGTGCCGGCACCCGGCGACGCCGTCCCCGATTTCAGATTGCGCAATCAGGATGGGCGCAACATTCATCTGAACCAGTTTCGCGGCAAAGAGCTGCTGATTACTTTCATTTACACGCGGTGCCCGCTTCCGAATTTCTGTCCGCTCGTCACCCGGAACTTTGCCAGGATCGAGAAGCAGCTTGCGGCGGAACCAAAGCTGAAAGGCAAGACCCACCTTCTGTGCGTGAGTTTCGACCCGGAACACGACACGCCTGAACGCCTGAAGGCATACGGGGAAGAGTACATCGGAAACGACTCGAAGACTGCCTTCGCAAACTGGGATTTTGCAGTGCCCGACAGTGCAGTGTTGAAGGAGATGGCGAAGTTTTTCAACGTCGGGATCACAAACGAGTCGGACCAGACGATTACGCACACGCTGTCTACCACCCTGGTGGGCCGCGACGGCAAGGTGATCAAGTTCTATCCCGGCAACGAGTGGACGCCGGATCAGGTTTTTGGAGATGTCAAGCAGTCGCTTGGCGAGTGATTTATTGTGGCAGAGACATTACACATCCCCGCAGATAAGGATGAAGGAGCGGACGAAGAATGGCAGAGGGTCTGAAAATTCGCAAGGAAGCAGAAATTGATTTTCTTTCGCTTGGAGCTCTCGTACACCGGCTCGATCCCGGGATCATCCCTTTCCGGAAGGCAACCGAGTGTCACGTGCACGTGAGCGGCGGGGAATTCAACGTCGCTGCGAACCTCTCCAACTGCTTCGGGCTCAAGACGACCATCGTCTCAGCGATGTCGGATTATCCGATCGGCGACCTCATTGCGGAGCGGGTGCTCGCAATGGGGGTGAAACCTGTCTACAAGCACTTCAAGCACGATGGCGTCACCGGCCCCAACATGGCCACGGTCTACAGCGATCGCGGTTTCGGCGTGCGCGGCCCCGTCGTTTTTTACAACAGGGCAAATGAAGCAGCGGGTCGGCTGAAGCCGGGAGACTTCGACTGGAAGGCGATTTTCTCCGGAGGCGTGCGCTGGGTACATTGCGGCGGCATCTTCGCAGCGCTTTCCGCGACGACAGCTCAGCTGGCAGCCGAGATGATGCGCGAAGCCAAGGCAGCCGGCGCCGTCACCTCCTTCGACCTCAATTTCCGCGAGAAGCTCTGGAAGATTCACGGCGGTGACACTCACGCCGTCGAGACCATCAACAAGATCGTCGAAAATGTCGACGTTCTTGTCGGCAACGAAGAAGATCTGCAGAAAGGGCTGGGTATCCCGGGACCTGAAGTAGCCGCGAAGTCGAAACTGGATCCAAGCGTCTTCTTCGGCATGATGGACAGTGTCGCCAAAAAGCTGCCCAACGTTAAGGTAGTGGCGACAACGTTACGGGAAGTTCACTCCACAAGCCGGCACAGCTGGAGCGCCGTGGCCTGGATTGAGGGCAAGACTTACACCGCCCCTACCGCCGAGCTCGAGGTACTCGATCGCGTCGGCGGAGGAGATGGCTTTGCCGCGGGCTTCATCTATGGATTGCTGACGGGCGAGGCTCCGGACGCTGCACTCAAGCTCGGATGGGCACACGGCGCTCTATTGACGACCTTTCCCGGCGATACAACCATGGCCACGATCGATCAGGTGCGGGCTTTCGCAAAGGGCGGCTCTGCGCGTATTCAGCGGTAGAACAGCAATTCAGAGAATCGGGGACCTGCTCCGGCGCATCCATCAGGCTGATATCCTTTCGTCAGCCTCGAGGAGCGGCTCTGTTTGGCGAAGATTACGGTTGTCTTTGCAGTTCTTTTGATTGCTCTTGGCCTGATCGGATATTTCGGCACCGGCGCGCAGCACGCTACCGCGCTGATTCCCACGTGGTTCGGGGCGGCACTGGGCATGTGTGGTTTGCTGGCTATGAGCCCGGATGAGGGCCGGCGCAAGCTCTTCATGCACATCAACGTCACCCTAGGGCTGCTGGGTTTCATCGCCGTGGGAATCGAATCGATTCGCGGCTACGCTCACGCGAAGAGCGCCGGTACGCAGCCCGACATGATCGCGCTAGCCTCGAAACTCACGATGACAGGCCTGCTGCTGATTTACGTCATTCTCTGTGTACGATCATTCATTGCCGCGAGGAGATCAGGACGGGTTTAACCAAATATGGGAACAATGCGTGGCCACGGAATGGGTTTCAGCGGCGGAGCAGAACGATCTCCGCGAGGCGGTGCGCGCGCAAAAGCTGACCTTCCCAAACGCAAGCCCGACCTGAAAAAGCTGTGGCCTGAGATCAAGGCGCTGATTGCTCCACGCAAAGGCCTGCTGGCCGGCGGGATGGCCTTGATGGCCGTCAACCGTGTCGCGGGGCTGGTGTTGCCTTACACGTCGAAGACCTTGCTCGATAAGGTGCTTTCGCCGACAAATCCGCATCCCGAGCTGCTGGGCAAGATCATAGCTCTCGTCTTTTCAGCCATGATCGTGCAGGCTATTACGTCTTTCTCGTTGACGCAGCTGCTCTCGAAGGCCGGTCAGCGGTTGATTGCCGAGATGCGCCGCCAGGTTCAGAAGCACGTAGGTCTTCTGTCCGTGGCCTACTACGATGAGAATCGCACCGGCACGCTGGTAGCGCGCATCATGTCCGACGTTGAAGGCGTGCGCAACCTGGTCGGCACCGGCCTCGTGGAATTCGTAGGCGGCTTGCTCACCGCAGTGCTGGCTTTCGTTTTTCTACTTCATCGCAGCGCGCTGGTCACACTGACGGTGTTCGCGGTCGTGGGTCTGTTCGTCTTCGTTCTTCAATACGCGTTCAAGAAGATCCGCCCAATTTTCCGGGAAAGGGCCAAGATCAATTCAGAGGTCACCGGCAGGCTGACTGAATCGCTCGGCGGAGTGCGCGTGATCAAGGGCTACCACGCCGAAGAGCGCGAGGCCAGCGTGTTTGGCCTGGGCGTGGAGAGACTGCTGAGCAACGTGATGAAGTCGCTCACCCTGACCAGCGTTCTCGGGTCGGCTTCCACCACGGTGCTGGGTCTGGTTTCCGCGCTCGTGATGTGGCTGGGTGGCCACGCGGTCTTAAACAATACGTGGACGGTCGGGGACTACTTCAGCTACAACATGTTTCTCGCGATCATGGTGATGCCGATCTTCCAGATCGTAAACATTGGCACGCAGCTGACTGAGGCGTTTGCTGGGCTCGATCGAACCCGCGAAATCATGTCGGAGCTGGAAGAGAATCAGGATCCGAAGCGCAAAGTCAGCATGCCAACTATCGAAGGCAACGTTCGCTTCGAGAATGTAGAGTTCGCGTACGAAACCGACAAGCCCGTTTTGCATGGCATCAGCTTTGAAGCGGAGCAGGGAACCGTCACAGCTCTTGTGGGTTCGTCGGGTTCGGGCAAGTCAACCGTCATCAGCCTGGTGTGCGCATTCCACACCCCGACAAGCGGGCAGGTACTTGTGGACGGTATCGACCTGGCCAGCGTGAATCTGAATACGTATAGGTCCCAACTGGGTGTAGTGCTGCAGGATTCGTTCCTGTTCGACGGAACGATTCGCGAGAATATTCTGTTTTCGCGACCTGACGCGACCGAGGAACAATTCCTGTTTGCCTGTCGAACTGCACGTGTTGATGAGTTTGCCGAGCGCTTCCCCGAGAGTTACGACACCATCGTCGGCGAACGCGGGGTGAAGCTTTCCGGTGGGCAACGTCAGCGGCTTTCGATTGCGCGGGCATTGCTGGCGCAGCCGCGAATTTTGATTCTGGACGAGGCGACCAGCTCTCTCGACTCCGAATCGGAAGCGATGATCCAGGCCGGACTGAATCAGCTCATGGTCGGCCGGACGACCTTCGTGATCGCACACCGTCTCTCAACCATCCGGCGCGCCGATCAAATTCTTGTCGTCGAGCAGGGAAGAATCGTCGAGCGGGGAAATCATGCAGAGCTCTTCGCCCTGGGCGGCCGCTACTTTGACCTCTACACTCGCCAGCATGGCCTGGAGGAGAACCTCTTCCTTGCCCCAGGAGAGGGCGACGAGGTTCCTGCTTGAGCAAGTGGTCACGTTAGATTCGTTTGCTTCAGATCGCTTACACCCGTAACCGTCTCATTTCCAGCCACTTCCGTCCCATTTTCTTGACTTAGGTCCCATATCCTGAGAAACTACAACTGTACTTACTGACGGAATAAAGGACCATAATGCGAGACTCTGCCCCCCAAGGCACTTACAAAGTTCAGGCACTTGATCGGGCCTTTGCTGTACTTGATCTACTTGGCGAAAGCGAAGTCCCACTGGGACTGGCGCAGGTAGCATCGTCGCTGCAACTTCACAAGAGTACAGCCCATCGTTTCCTGATGGTACTGGAACGCCACCGCATGGTTGAGCGCACGCTCAATGGCAAATTCCGCCTTGGACTACGCCTCTTCGATTTTGGGAATCGCGCCATCGAGCAGTATGATCTGCGCGAACGGGCACAGCCTCACCTTCGTCGCCTTGTCTCCGAGACAGAAGAGACAGCGCACCTTTGCATTCTCGAACAGGCCCGGGTGATCTATATCGACAAGATCGAGCCGGCGCGTTCCGTCCGCATGATTACCCGAATTGGCTCCAGCAATCCCATTCATTGCACGTCCGTCGGGAAAGCGATGCTGGCCTTTCTCCCCGAAGACCGGATCAACGATATTATTCGCCGGACGCGATTCGAGAAATTCACCCATAGGACCATTTCCACTGCGGAGGCGCTGCGAACTGAGATCGAGAAGACTCGGCGCCGGGGGTATGCCGTGGATGACGAGGAACTGGAAGAGGGCCTTCGCTGCATTGCTGTGCCTCTGCTCGACGCTCAAAGACAGCCCGTTGCAGCCGTAAGCGTCTCGGGGCCATCGTTCCGGGTCACCGCACAGAAGCTTCCTTCTATCGCCAACCATCTGCTTCAGTGCGTGCGCGGCATCTCGATCGATATGGGCTTTACTGCGGCGCGGAACAGCCGACCAGCCGCAGCCTGGACCGCCTGATCAACCATACGAAGGTTAGTTCCTCCGGCGCAGATCGCATCCCGCGCTGGAGGGCGGAATCGCCTCGTAAACGCTGTTTCTCCCTTGGCCGGTTCTTAAAGTAGCGAGTAGTCGTGCGTTTGGTTCCAAACCTGCGGTTTCTGATACACTCAAAGGTGTTGCGCGACGGTTGCCGCCTTCAGTGGTGCTGCAGCCCGGGTTCACCAGAGACTGAGGCGCAACAGGTCTTCTCTGGGGACGTAGCTCAGTTGGTTAGAGCGCTGCCCTGTCACGGCAGAGGTCGCGGGTTCGAGCCCCGTCGTCCCCGCCATACGATCCACCTGGATTGATGGCCCAGCTCAGAAGGACCCCGAACTAATCCCTCCCTCCAAGCCGGACCTCCAACTGCCCTGTTTCAGTTACTGGTTTCGAATGCCAGGCTCGGTTGGGGCCGGCGATTCTTGTCCTAAGTAGCAAGTCCCAGGCGATTTTCTGACTTTTATTTTACTGGAAAAGACTTTGGTGCTATTACCAGCGTGTCTGAATACACAGACGTTGTATGTACCCCCGCATCCTACCCCGCCAAACTAGCAACGGTGTCGAAACAGGTCGGCCGCGGAAAAGTTGGCTATAAGCCAGCCTGATCCACAAAGTTTTCCCAGGCACCGATAAGAACTTACTGAGATCGACAGTTCACAAGGCTGATCTGGTCGCAGACTGCTTCACTTCTTTCCCGATCTGCTGTGCAGTTGTGCCGAGAGCGAAGAAGCTCCGCATTCCGAAAATTTGTTTAGGAGAGGTCGGCGGTATGAAGAAGATCGGAGTAGTCCTTTGCTCGCTTTTGATTTTGTGTGTAGCGTTTTCGGGTTGTGGCGGCGGCAGCAGCCACAAGAACTCCCAGGGTAGCGGAGAAACTCGCAAGCTTGTTTCGATCACCGTGTATGGCGCCAATGCCGCCAGATCGGTCTCAGCGGGTGCAACTCTCCAGTTGACCGCCCAGGGAAACTACAGTGACGGTACAACCGCGAACCTCACCTCGCAGGCCTCATGGACCTCCTCTGATTCGACGGTGGCCAATCTCAGTACCGCCGGCCTCCTCACGAGCTTCAAATCGGGCTCTGTGATTGCGACCGCAACGTCGGGATCGATCTCGGGAACTCTTGTTGTCACCGTTAATGGCGCGGCACTCTCCGCAATCTCGATTTCCGGCAATTCTTCCATCGCCGCCGGACAGAGCGAGCAGCTAACGGCTCAAGGTTCGTACACCGATACCACGACGCAGGTGTTGACGACTCAAGTCAGCTGGCAAAGTTCCGACTCCACGGTTGCCACGGTTTCCAGCGGCGGCGTGTTGCAGTCTTTCAAAGCAGGCGCTGTCACCATTACCGCAACGATGAATTCCGTGTCGGGTACAGCCGGAGTGACGGTGTCGTCCGCGGTTGTCGCCAGCATCAATGTTGGCGCGCCGAATCCTTCGCTTGCATCAGGAGCGACAGAGCAACTCACCGCAACTGCGGTCTACTCAGACAGCACAAGCCAATCCGTCACCAGCCAGGCAGCGTGGCAAAGCTCTGACCCGACGATTGCCGCCGTAAGCGCGAGCGGTATGCTCACGGCACTCAAAGCCGGAAACGTCACGATCACTGCTACGTGGAATTCCGCTTCCGGAACTGCCGGCATCTCGGTGTCCGCACCGACGCTTTCATCGATCGTTTTGTCTCCGACGGTCTTCTCGATTGCCTCTGGCCAGAGCAAACAGCTCTCCGCGCTCGGAACGTACTCCGACGGCACCTCGCAGGACGTGACGAGCCAGGCAACCTGGAACTCGAGCACCTCCGCGGCAACAGTCGATTCATCGGGACTCGTCAGCGGTTCGTCGACAGGCACCTCCACCATCACGGCTACGATCGGCTCCAAGAGCGGTTCAGCGCTGGCCACCGTGTCGGCTGCGCTCCTCCAGACGATCGGCGTCAACCCTCTGACAGCTTCGATTGCCACGGGCCAGACCCAGGCATTTACCGCCAACGGCAACTTCTCTGATGGAAGCCAGACGGACATCACAAATTCGGTCAGCTGGACATCCAGCGCGACGAACTTTGCTTCCGTCGACCAGACTGGTCTTGCAAGCGGCCTCAGCGCTGGAGTTTCTACAATTTCAGCTTCTTCGGGCAGCGCCACCCCCGGGGCAGCGGCACTGACGATCACACCTGCAGTCCTCACGGAGATCGACATTGCACCTGATGCTCAGTATGTCCCCGTTGGCGGTCAGCTACAGCTGAGCGTTACGGGAACATACAGCGATGGCTCCACGCAAGACATCACTGCGAATACTCTGTGGTCGTCGTCCGATCCAACACTTGCCTCAGTTGATCCGGGTACGGGCATCGTGACCGGTATTGCAAACAGCAACAACAATCCCGTTACGATCACCGCGACCTACGGCGGCATCTCCAGCACTACAACTGTCTACATCACGGATGCAGTTGCTGTGTCCGTCCAACTCACACCGTCGACGTCTTCGATTGCCAGCGGTACAACTCAGCAATATTCGGTCAACGTCGTGTACAGCGACGGAAGCCTGCAGCCGGTAACTGCCGGACTCTCGTGGCTGTCTTCTTCAGCATCTGTCGCCGGAGTTGACTCCAACGGCCTGGCAACAGGTCTGGCGCCGGGACAGACGACTATCACCGTCTTCTACAACTCGATGTCGGCGACCGCGTCTCTTACCGTAACGCCCGCGACTTTGACCAACATCGTCGTAACTCCGATCACCACCGTAGTCGGCGTCAACGGCAACGCCCAGTTCACCGCAACCGGGGTCTTCTCCGACAACAGCACCCAGGATATGTCGTCGCAAGTGGTCTGGACGTCATCCAACGGTACGTTCGCGACGATAAGCGCTACCGGTCTCGCGACTGGCCTGAGCACGGGTTCGCTCACAATCACGGCCATCTACGGAACGATCAGTGGCTCCGCAACTCTCAATGTCACAACGGCGACTCTCCAGTCCATCACAATCTCGCCAGACAACCCGATTCTGCCACCGCACTCGAGGACCAAACTGACCGCCATCGGCCACTTCAGCGATGGCTCGCAGCAGGTGCTCTTGGGAGTTTCATGGCACTCCAGTTCTCCGTCGGTTGCGATGGTGAACGGCAGCGGTGTCCTGCGCTCCAAGAACTCCAAGAACAAGTCGGTGACGATCACTGCAAAGCTGAACGGCATCACGGGCACGACCAGCGTAACGGTCACCTCGATGACGATCCAGACTGTTGCGATCCAGCCGGCGAATCCGACGATGGCTGCTGGAACCAAGCTGCAGCTGTCGCTGATCGGAACCTTCAGCGATGGAACTACGCAGGTTGACCTGACGGCTTCCGCCCGTTGGCAGACGTCGAACTACGCGGACGCAGTAGTCAATCGACAGGGCCTGGTGACGGGTGTTGCCGCCGGCAGCGTGAGCGTTACGGGAGGCGTCAATGGCCTGACTTCCGCAACCACAAACGTGACGGTGACTGGTGCAACCGTACAAAGCATTGCCGTTACGCCCACAAACCCGACCATAGCTTTGGGTTCATCGCAGCAATTTGCGGCGACCGGAACCTTCAGTGATGGATCGACTCAGGACGTCTCAAACGTGGTGACGTGGACATCTTCCACACCGACCGTCGCTGTCGTCGATCAAAGCGGCGCGGCGGCAAGCGCCACCCACGGAACCACCAACATTAACGCAACTCTGACCGGCATAACTGGATCCAGTCAGCTAACCGTCAACTAGTTCAAGCTTCAACGATCTCCAGTCCGCGTTGTAGTTGGAAGGCTCACTCCTTACTGGAGTGGGCCTTCTTCATTTTCACGGTCAAGTCAAATGACAGCGGGCAGTGCTTGCAATCGGCGACTCTCCCGCAATGAGCTTTGCCTGCGGCCACCGTCAGTGCGTGGAACTCATTGAAGAGCGCTCGCCGGTCTTCAGCTGCGTCAACCTGAAAGGCTTGAATAGTGAGCCGGACGAGTGCCGCATAGCCTTTGCGGTCCCTTGCCGGTTCAGGGCGAATAAGCTGATGACGCGCTACGATGCGTCGGAGGTATTCATCGGCAACCGGTACAGCGTGCCCCAGTGCATAGAGCAGGATTGCGTCCGCAGTTTCCGGCCCTACGCCCGGAAGCCTCAGCAATCTCTCGCGCACCTCCTCAGTTGCAACCTCAGCGAGGCGATCGAGAGATCCGCCAAACTCCGAATCCAGCATCGTGACAAACGCCTTCAGAGCAGGCGCTTTTCGAGTGTGGAAACCAGAGGGCCTGATGAGATCCTGCAACTCTTCCACCGATGTCCTGCGAAGGCCTTCAACGCTGAGCGCGTGCGATGCACGAAGGTTCGCAAGCGAGATCTCCACCGCTCTCCACGATGTGTTCTGTGTCAGGTACGCACCCACAATCACTTCAAATGGTGTTTGCGCAGGCCACCAGTACTGCGGGCCATAAGCTTTTACGAGCCGGTCATGCATTGCACGAAGCCGTTCGGCTTTGGATGGTGTGGACCGCGTGGTCATGGCTCTTTTCCTGAAGCAGGGAAGCGAAGCTGCATTTTCCACTCAAGGACGCGCGCACGGGCCGCGGCGGCCTCTGCTTCGGGAATGTGCCCCGCCTGCTGCAGGGAGATCGACAGCGCGGTATGCGCAAGCGGATCGTCAGGCGTCAGCGCAGTCAGCGCCAGAGCAGCTCCAATGGATTGCTCGAGGCGGCCGCAATCGCGGAGTGCCCTGATTAGCCCATGGTGTGCATCGAAATAATCTGGATCGGCCGCTATTGCCGCTCGAAAGCTATCAATCGCGCCGGCAGCGTTGCCCCCGGCGAGCTGATCCAAAGCTAGATGGCAAAATTGCTCGGCTGCTGTTTGTTTCTCTTCATTCACGACATTCTTTAGGATAAAGGCTGATGCTGAAATGTATGGAGGAGTTCCAGAGATGCCCACAGGTGAGATGAAAAGCCACACCGAATACCTGACGTTTGAGACGCGTAAGCGCAAAGAGATGGTTCACATCACCGACCAGGTAGAGCAGATCGTAAAGCGCAGCGGCGTGAAGGACGGCTTGTGCTTTGTTTCACCCATGCATATCACGGCAGCAATCTACGTGAACGATCACGAGAGCGGCTTGATAGAGGACATCGGCAAGTGGCTCGAGGAACTGGCCCCGGAGCGACCTGACTACAATCATCATCAGACCGGAGAAGACAACGGCGACGCGCATCTCAAGTCGTTGCTGCTGCACCATGAGTCGACGCTGCCGGTGACCAATGGAAGACTCGACCTCGGTACATGGCAGCGCATCTTCTATGCCGAGTTCGATGGCCAGCGTAGAAAACGCGTAATCGTCAAAGTCCTCGGAATAGCTTAGAGATTTATCTCCTCTCGTTTCGGTTTTGGTCCAGGCCGCCTCGACGCCACGCGGCGGGTGCCAGTTTGTCTGCTTGTTGTGCAAGCGTGATCCCGTCCTGTCGCGCCAGTGAGCCGATTGGAATGCAGATTGCTGCGCTCCTGCAAAAACTTTATAAAGTCCCCCCGATGGCCGCCGATGAAAGCAGTGGGAAATGTGATTCCTTCCACAAGGTGACCCGGACTGCTACGACGCAGATATCCGATCAGGCACCCGCAGCAGGAACTCACTGGATCAATTCAACCAGAACAAGGAGAAATTGCATGTCACTGGGTGTCCTGAATAACATCTCCGCAATTTATGCGCAGAACAACCTGGCAAATACCCAGGCTTCGTTGTCCAAAACTCTGCAACAGCTGTCCTCGGGATCGCGCATCAACTCCGGTGCCGACGATGCTGCCGGTTTGTCGCTGGCGAATGGCCTGCAGGCCTCAGCCACGGCTCTCTCTCAGTCTGCCAAGAACGCGTCTGAAGGTGTGGATTTTCTGCAGGTGGCGGATGGTGCGCTGTCGCAGGTGACGAGTTTGCTCAATCGCGCTGTGACGCTGGCGACCGAGGCCTCGAACGGAACACTGAATTCGAGCCAGATCGGTGCGGCTAATTCTGAGTACCAGAAGATCCTTACAGAGATCGATACGATTAACAACAACACGGAATACAACGGGATCGGTACATTTGCACACAACGCGACCTACTCCGCAGCGAGCTCCACGGACGCCCTCACAGTCGGGAAGGACTCTGGTGGCACGAATGCGGCCTATCTGACGTTCTCATACAAAGACGCAACGACAGGGCTGACTAATTCCGTTTCGCTCGTAGACAGTGGGGTTAGCTACAATGCCACTGCGGATGCGACCCATGTCAACGTCGCGGGCACAATCGCGGCTCTGAAAAGTGGTGCTTCATTGAGCGATGTTGCGACCGCTCTTAACTCGACCGCTGGCTATAATGTGGCCTCAGTCGTTAACAATCAGCTCGTGATGACCGCTGGGGCGACTCTTGCTGCCGGAACTTCTGTGGGTGTAAAGGAGAGTCTGGTCGGTGCAAGTTCAGGGCAACTTTCAAGCTTGAACCTGGGAACAGTTTCCGACCCAACAAAGGATCTAGTGATCGTTCCAACCGCAACGAGCGCTGCGGACCTGACCCATTTATCTGTAACGGTTGGCAACGCGGCAGCCGTAGGCGTGACGATCAGCACTCCTGCTGGGGAATCAGCGAGTCAACTCGTGGCAGATATCAACAAAGCCGCAGGTTCGAATGTAGCTTCCATTTCGGGCAACAAGCTCGTACTGACGGGAGCAACGATCTCGACTGGAACCGCCGGCAGTATCGCCATCCAATCGCCGGTGTCCGGCACAGCGACGAACACTTCAGTGAATATCTTCACCTCTGACGGGACCATCTCTCAGCAGTACAACAACACCGCGGCTGACATGGTGAAAGCAGACACCACCGCTCTCGGACTGGCAGGGACAAGCCTAGCATCCGCGTCAGCTTCTGCAAACGCATTGGCTGCCATCAACTCAGCGATCACCAATGTCGCGGGAAGCCGCGGTACGATCGGAGCCAACATCAACACGCTTACGGCCGTTGGCAATGTAATGACAACTCAGTCGACCAACACCCTGGCTGCGATGAACGATGTCACCGCGACGGACTACGGCCAGGCTACATCCGACATGTCCAAGTATCAGATCCTGAGCCAGACCGGCATTGCCGCTCTCTCCCAGGCGAACCAGGCACAGCAACTGATCACCAAGCTGCTCCAGTAGTGAGGGAGCGTTCACTTTAACCCTGGGAGCACGGCGGGGAAGGCTGCGGGTATCGGCCTTCTCCGTTGTGCTTCCCAGAATCTCGCCCTTCTTGGCCACCTCTAATCTTCACGTCCAATCCGTGGACTCTCAACTGATTAACAACACTCCCGGAGCGAACGCATGGGTGCAGTAGGACTGAACTTCGGATCCCCCACCAGCGGCCAGGGTTTTGACGTCGCCAGCACGGTCAACCAGATCGTCACCAACCTGCAGTCAGTCGAGAAGCCCTGGAAGGACCAGCTTTCCTCTCTGCAGAGCAAAGACAGCGCTCTTTCGAGCCTGGGAATCCAGCTCTCCACGCTCGCGTCGGACTTGCAGGCTCTCACCGACTTCAACGGCACCATGGCTTATAAAACGGGATCAAGCTCGAACACAGATGTCCTGAGCTTATCTTCAGCCAGTGCCAATGCGGTTGCTGGTACGCATACGGTCATCGTTCAGAACCTTGCCCAGGTATCGACGGCCGCAACGGACGCAATCAAAGCCACCGACGTTATCGCCGGCAGCATCACCTTCAAGATCGGAGCCGGAGAATGGAAAACGGTCAACGTAGGAGACGCCACTACGGACGCCACCATTGCTGGGCTTTCGGCTGCCATCAATAACGCAAGTCTCGGAGTGACCGCCAGCGTTCTCACGAACGCGGACGGCACTGCACGCTTGTCTCTCGTGAGCAAAACCCACGGCGTTGCCGGTCAGATCACGATCGCGGATTCGATCAACAACCCCTCCAGCCCGACCAATCTCTCTGACAAAACCGCAGCCGACACACACGCGAATCTCGGACTTGCCTTAATCCAGAACGGCATCGACGCCACCATCAAAGTCGATGGTGTCACCGTTACCAGCGCCTCCAACACTGTCACGAATGCGATACCGGGCGTTACGTTTCAACTCTTGTCAACCGGGACCTCTGATTCCAATGCAACGCCGCAAAGCATTCAGGTGGTCATCGCCAACGATACTTCGAGCATAGAGACGGCCATTTCAAAACTGGTTTCTGATTACAACGCCGTCGTCAAGGCGGTCAATGCTCAAGAGGGAAAAACTTCCTCAGGCAATCCTGCGCCTCTGTATGGCACAGCTATCGCCGCGCAACTTCAGCAAGGGCTCCTTACAGCAGTGAGTGCGTCCTTCGGATCGAATGCGATCAACTCCCTCATCGCGCTGGGAATCACTGCGACGGCTACGGCTGATGGAACTATCACGCTTGATGCAGACAAGCTTACAACTGCCCTGGACAGCAATTTCGATCAGGTTGTCTCGCTCTTTCAGGACTCCGGCAGTTTCGGCTCTGCATTCACAGAATTACTCGACAGCCTCGGCACCAACAGCGCCAAAGGAGGTGCGATTGCCCTCGCTCTTAAGGAGAACGGCAGCCAGGAGGCGACGCTCAACGGCAACATCGATCGGCAGGAAACCGTCATAGCTGATCAGAAGACGAGGCTCACGAAACAACTGAACCTTGCCAACCAGATCCTTCAGGCAATTCCTCAGCAGATCGACCAGGTGAACGAGATGTACAGCGCGATTACCGGCTACAACCGCAATCAGAACGGATAGGAAATGAATGCATACCAGGCAACTGTGCTAGAAGGAGCCAGTCCAGTCGAACTCACAATCGCACTCTACGATGGAATCGTTCGATTCATGAACCAGGCGATTGTGGCGGTAGAAGAGAACGACGCTGATCAGCGCCGGGCAGCTGTGAAGCGTGCAATGGATATCGTGATGTATTTGCAGGTAAGTCTTGATCGAAAGCAGGGTGGCAAGCCGTCCGAGGCGCTTACAGAGTTTTACACTGCGATGTTTGCGCTGATGCTCCAGGGATCGCAAGCCAACTCGCGACAGAAGTTTGAGCAGGTCATTGCCAACGTGAGAAACGTGCGTGAGGCATGGAAGCAGGCATTGGCCGAGACAAACCGCCACATCACCAGCGCCTCGGGGCCGACCGGCCACAGCTCGGAAAACGAGCTATCGCTGCCTTCGATCAGGCAGTGGAAAGGTTCCTGGACCGCCTAGGACTAGCTCGCAACGGTCAGTTCTTCTTCGAGCTGCTGTTTCTGATACAGACTGGCGTAATAACCGTCTTTGGCCAGCAGAGTTTCATGCGTGCCCACTTCCACGATGCGTCCATGATCAAGCACCGCGATCTGATCGGCGTTGCGCACCGTGGATACACGATGCGAGATCAAAATGGTTGTCGCCGTTTCCGTGTAGCTGCGAAGGCCGCCGAGAATGCGCTCTTCCGTGTAAGTATCGACGCTCGCCAGCGCATCATCCAGTATGAGAATCGCTGGTCGACGGAGCAGCGCACGCGCAATCGCAGATCGCTGCTTCTGGCCGCCCGATAGAGTCATGCCTCGCTCGCCGACCATGGTTTCAAAGCCTTGCGGAAACTCCTCGAACTCCCGCCGGATATGAGCGGCCTCGGCGGCTTGCAGCAGATCGTCAGCTGGTGCGTCCGGCACCCCGAAGGCCAGATTCTCTCGAATTGTTTCGCTGAATAAAAATGTTTCCTGGGGCACAATGCCCATGTTGCGTCTCAGGACTTCGAGAGGGTATTCACGGATCGGACGTCCATCAATCAAGAGTGTCCCCTCGGGCGCTTCGTACAACCGCGAGATGAGGTTTACCACTGTTGTTTTTCCGGACCCTGTCGGCCCTACGATGGCCAGGCTCGATCCAGCTGGAACTTTCAGCGAAACGTTCCGAAGAACAGGAGTGTCGGCATAGCTGAAATTGAGATCGCGAAACTCGATCTCGCCCTTAATCGTGGCATCCAGAGAAATCCGCGGATCGGCATTTCTGTCGTCGATTGCCGGGCTGGCATGCAGGAGTTCGTCGATTCTCTTAACGGAGGCGGTGCCACGCTGGAACAGGTTGACGACCCAGCCCACTGCAATGATCGGCCAGATCAGCAGGATCATGTAGGTATTGAATGCCACGAACTCGCCGGGGGTGATTCGATGCGCCACAACCTCATGGCCTCCCACGAGCAGCGTGATGATCATTGCGATGCCGAGGATGAACTCGAGGGTGGGCCACAACATACCCATCAGCTGCACCAGGCCCTGAGCGCGCGAAATGTACTGCCTGTTCAATTTCTCAAACAGGTTCACCTGAGATTGCTCACGCCCGAATGCCCGAACCAGGCGGGCGCCCGAGTAGTTTTCCTGCGCCTGAGAAGAAATCTCAGAGAAACTTTCCTGAATCTTTTCGAACTTGTCGTGAATCTTGCGCCCGAAATACTGAACAAGAATGCTCGCCAGGGGCATTGGAGCCCACGCCACCAGCGTTAGCCAGGGACTGATGCGAAGAAGGAAGAAGAGCGCTCCGACCGTAAAGAATACAGTGTTCGCGCTGTACATCAGCGCAGGGCCAAGCAGCATGCGCACCGCATTCAGATCATTTGTCATTCGGGCCATGATGTCGCCCGTGCGGTACTTCTGGTAGAAGTTCGCGTCCTGCCGTTCCAGCTGGAGGAACAGGTCGTTGCGCAAATCGAACTCGATTTCACGCGAGATTCCGATCAGAATCCAGCGCTGTGCGTATAGAAATACGCCCTTGATGAGGTAGATGCCGACGAAAATGCAGGCGAGAAAGACGATGCGCTCACGCGAGACCCCCCGCTCCAGCTCATCGATGGCTTTCTTGAGGATCTGCGGGCCTTGAACCGCGGCGATATTCGTGGCAATACACGCGAGCGTGCCCCAGATATATCCCCAGCGATAGCGGCGCATGTAGCCGAATAAGGGCCCCAGGTCGCGAAACATGCTTTTATTGTACGGGCTTCTGCGAGATAGAAGCCAACCAGCCGGATTCGATTCTTATGTCGGCGTCCGCAACAGTAAATATCCTCCGGTTAAAGCGAACAAGACGTCCGGAGACCATGCAGCCAGTGCTGCGGGAAGGTAGTTGACATTGCCCATAGCTCCGAAAAGTCCGTCGACCACCCAGTATGCCAGCGCGACAGAGATCGCGACTGCGATGCCCGTCAGAGACCCTCGCCGGCCCATGGATAGGGCAAACGGGATAGCGAGGATAGCCATGATCACCGCGATCACAGGATAGGCAAGCTTGTGCCACAACGCGACGCGCAGCCTCATGGTGTCGAACCCACTCTGCCGGAGGTCGCGAATGTAGGTCTTCAGTTGCTGGAAGTTCATCTCCTGCGACTGCAGATTTTCTTTTTTGAAGTAACCCGGATCTTCTTGAATCTCGGAGAAGGTGGTGTTCGTGAATTCCTTGTATTCGCGTTTGCTGCCCTCTATGTCGCGTACCCATCCGTTCAGAAAGTGCCAGTTTTCCGTTTTCTCGTCCCACACAGCACGCGATGCGAAGATCCTTCTTGAAAGAGCAAATGTGGAGGGGTCGAACTCAAACACTGAAAGGTTTGCGAACGCGTCGTCATCTCTGTCGAAGAATTGATAATAAAAAATGCGCGCAGGTTCGCCCTTGCCAGACTGGCCGAAAATCCATTTCTCTTCCGGATGCAGAAAGGTTTGCGGGGGACGACCCTTGATGGTGCTGCGCAGAGATTCCTGGCGGCGATTTGCACCTGGAAGATAGTAATCATCAAAGACAAAGAGTCCGACAGCCAGAACTGCCGAAATGGAAATCACCGGGACGACAAGACGGTACAAACTGATTCCTGTTGCCTTCATCGCAATGATTTCGCTGTTCCGATTGAAAACGCCAAAGGTCACCAGGACAGAAATCAACACCGCTAGCGGTGTGATGGTGTAGATCATGCTCGGCGCGAGATTGAACAGATAATCGCCGACCATTCCCAGCGGGATGTGATTGCGAATGATGTCCCCAACCAGCTCGAAAAAGGTGAAGACCAGCATCAGCATGACAAAGCTGCCCAGGACGAGCAGGAACATTCCGAAAAACTCTCGAACCACGTAGGCGTCCAGAAGGCGAGGGAACACGCCTCGCGACCCAATCCGAACCGCACGAGGCTGCAGTTTTTCAAGCAAGCCGGTCAGGTGATTTCCGTTACCCTTGACCGGCAAAGACGGCCCTCTGGTTCGAGAAAGAAGTCCCGAGATGGCGCCTAGAACGCGTCCTCCGCTCGCCATCTGCCAGAGTAGAAACACGCCCGCGGTTGCGAAGATGAGGTTGGCCATCCAGACGCCTACGAAAGGACTGAGTTTCCCCTGTTTGCTCAGCGCGATCCCTATATACGAAAGAACGTAGTAGACGAGCACCAGGAGAACGGTAAAGACCAGGCCTGAGCTTTTTCCGCCGCGCCGCGAGATGATTCCCAGAGGAACTCCGACCAGCATCAGCACCAGGCAGGCGGCGGGATAGGAAAATCTCGTATGTAATTCCAGCGAATACTTTCGCGCATCCGGTCCGTGAGTACGCGCGAGCAGGGCGTTCATTGGGAGCGCGTAGATTGCTGTGTCCAATCGGCCAAGGTGCGTTTCGCTTTGAGGGCTGAGCGTGAGCGGCAAGTCAGTCTGCGAAAAAGTCGAGACGTTGTATTGCTGCGGTTGTCCACTGATGGTTTCGTGGCGTGAGCCGTTTCGCAGCCTCATCAGCAACTCCTGTGTCGAATCGCTGACGACGGTTGCTGACTCTGCCGTCGTAATGATCGGGTTTCCCGGATCCGACAGGTCCGCCATGAAGACCTTGTCCCAGTTCGAAGCCCCTGTTCCGCCGCGCACCTGCTGGACGTACAGCACAGCGTTGCGGAAATCTTCATAGAAGACGTGCGGCTGGATTTCGAAGGATGCCTGTGAGGTCGCCAGTTCCTGCTCCATTTCGAGGATGGAGCGATTCGCCCGAGGTGTAACGAAGAGAGAGTTCGCGAGGCCGAGGAGCGTTCCGCCGACCGCCACGATCGATGCAACGCGAACGAAATACCACACTCCCAGTCCGGAGGCACGCATGGCGACGATCTCGCTGTCGGCGGCCAGCCGGCTAAGCCCGAGCAGGATCCCGACAAGTACCGCCATCGGGATGGTCACCTTGAATGTATTCGGCAGGCTGAAGACAAAGATCTCCGCGATGTTTCCGAACGTGGAGCTATTGCGCACCACGGCTTCCAGAATGTGGTTCAGATCGCGGATGAAAAGGATGAAGGTGAATACGGCGCAGCCGATCAGGGTGTACGAGAGAATCTCGCCGAGGATGTACCGAGTCAGAATGCGCACGTCTAGGGCTCTGACTTTTAGTTTAACGTCAACGGACAGGCTCCCATGCCCGAAGGCGCAAGCTGTTGCTGAGCACGCTGACAGAACTCAAAGCCATTGCGGCCGCGGCGATCCATGGACTGAGCAGAATGTGAAATGCGGGGTAGAGAGCCCCCGCTGCCAGGGGAATTCCCAGCAGGTTATAACCGGCCGCCCAGAAGAGGTTCTGCCGCATTACTTTTACGGTCGATTCTGCCAGGTCAATTGCCCACAGAATCGCATGGGGCTGCGCCCTGACCAACAGGACGTCGCCGGCCTCCTGCGCCAGGTCTGCCCCGGTTCCCATCGAAATGCCGGCATCCGCCTGCGCCAGCGCCGCTGCGTCGTTGATGCCGTCACCAACCATTGCGACGCGTACGCCCTCTTGTTGCAGGGAACGAATTCGCGCCAATTTGCCTGCCGGATCCAGCCCAGCCTCGACCTCTCCTATGCCGGCCTGGTTGGCAATCGGCGCCGACGCTGCCGCCGAATCTCCGGTCAGCATAATTACCCGGAGGCCCTTATCCCGCATCGCCGCCACCGCATTGGTGGCGTCCGACCGCAACGTGTCGCGGGCATCAAAGCAGCCGATAGCCTGATTGTCGAGCGCGATCCAGAGACGGGTTGTACCCGGCTTCACGGGAGGGATCGAGTCCGGAAAGCGAATTCCAGACTCCAGGAACAAGGCCTCATTGCCGATCAGGCAATCGTAGTCTTCCACGCGTGCGCTGAGCCCTCGTCCCGGGATCACCTGAACGTTTTGCGCTGGCTGCCATTTGACGGCCTGCGCCCGGGCGTAATCTACAACGGCATGCGCCAGGGGATGATTCGAACGCTCCTCCGCGGCTGCAGCGAGCCGGAGCAGGTCCTCTTCAAAGTAACCTTTTACCGGTCGAACTGCTTGCAGAACCGGCCTCCCGCTGGTCAGCGTCCCTGTCTTGTCGAGGACGATTACATTCAAATTCGTAGTGCGCTCGAGGGCTTCTCCACCTTTGAACAGCACGCCGATTTGAGCTCCGCGTCCCACCGCGACCGTCAGCGCCGCTGGTACTGCGAGGCCCATGGCACATGGACAGGCGATGACCAGAACGGAGACCGTCGCGGCGAGCGCCATCGACACGGAATTAGTCGAGAGATACCACACGCCGAAGGTAATGATCGCGAGCAGCAAAACGATCGGGACGAAGATTGAGCTTGCGCGGTCTGCGAGCCTCTGAGTTGGAGCACGGGATGACTGGGCCTGCTCAACGAGCCGGGAAATCTGCGCCAATACCGTGTCCTCGCCCAGCGATTCAGCCCGGCAGACGATGGCCCCATCGTAGTTGAGCGAGCCGGCTAGTACGCGATCTCCAGGTTCGCGCGATTGCGGAGTCGCTTCGCCTGTCAGCATGGATTCGTCAACCGTCGTGCGGCCCTCGACAATGCTTGCGTCAACCGGGAAGCGCTCGCCGGGAAGGACAAGCACCTGGTCACCGACTCTAATCTCCGCAAGAGGCACGAGAGTCTGCACGCCGTCGACAATCCGTCGTGCCGTCGACGGACGGAGGCGGCCCAAGGCATTCACGGCGGCCAGCGCATGCCGCTTGGCGCGTGCCTCCAGGGACTTTCCCAGCAGCAGGAATCCCAGGATCAAAAGAACAGCGTCGTAGTACATGTCGCGGCCCGGAGCGGGAGATATGGTGCCGTACGCTGAGTACAGAAACGCCACGCCAGTGCCGAGGCTTACCAGCGTGTTCATATTGGTGCTGCCATGCCTCAGCGCCTTGGCCGCAGCGAAGTATATGCCCCTTCCAGCCCACACCATCAGAATCACGGTGAGAACGAAGAGAGTCCACCGGAGTGCATCATGGGTGGCTTGAAAATATAAGCCGGGCAGCACATGCATGAGGAAATGATCTGCAGGTCCCATCTGGGTGGCGAGCGGCATCGCAAGCAACATGCAGACTGCGCCTCCGACCAGAGTCGCCACCGCCTTTGCGAGTGTGTCGTGTTCTTCAGATCCTGATCTGGAAGAAACCAGACTGCTATGCGGCAGAGCGGCATCGTAGCCAGCCTCACGGATAGCCTTCAGCAAATCCTCAGCCGATGCTTCTCCCGGGTTGAAGACTACCTTTGCCCGATTCGCCATCAAATCCACGTGCGCGGACTTGACGCCCACCGTCTCCTTGAGCGCGTTTTCAACATGGTGCTGACAGGCAGCACAAGTCATGCCGATGACCGGTAGGGTGAGCGATTCTGTCTCTTGCGAGGGCATGTTCGGCGTCAGTGTTCCAGGTGAGCCGAAAACCCGGCCTTGCTCAGGGCTGCGATAGCGGCGTCTACGGTCGGGCGGTCGTCTGACTTCAGGCGCGCCGCCCCGATTCGAACTTCCTCAACCTGAACGCCTGTCGTTGAATTCAACGCCTGTGTAACCCGCCGGACACAGGAACCGCAATGCATTCCATCAATGCGCAGCGTGAACTCTGCCATCCTGTTCTCCCCATTCAATTTGATGATACTCGGGTTCATTCGATGCAAGAACGGTGGACTTCCCCTGACTCGGTACGCAAGTGTTAGACGGGTAGCTATGCTAAAGCTTGATCAAGATGTCAGAACCCGTCCAGCGTGAGTACCCCAAGGCGCCGATTGTTGGCGTAGGGGCCGTAGTGGTCGATGAGGGACGGGTGCTGCTCGTCAGGCGCGGAAGTGAGCCCCTGAAGGGGAAGTGGTCCCTCCCGGGTGGCATGCTCGAGGTTGGCGAGTCCCTGCACCGGGGGGTGGTTCGCGAGGTAGAGGAAGAGACTGGGCTGCAAGTCGAGCCCATCGAACTCATCGAACTTCTCGATCGCATCGTTCGCGACAACGATCCCGGCGGTGACCGGGTCCGATACCACTACGTGATCGCAGACTATCTCTGCCGCGTTGTAGGAGGCTCTCTGAAAGCAGCATCCGATGCGGAAGCCGTGCGCTGGGTGGAGCGTTCCGAGTGGAACAGTCATAGCGCGCTGGCTCTTGACCCAATCACTGTCCGTGTTATTGAAGACGGATGGCAGCGAGCCGCGGTCCTCGACAAGGAGAAGAGCCGCTGACCATGCGAGGACGTCAATGGATAGCCCTGCTGATCATAATTCTGCTGCTGACTGCCTGCGTCGTCTTCTGGGCTCGCCCGGTGGGTGTCTTTCGCGTCTTCAACGAAGCCCAAATGTATTGGATCGGCGCTCGAAACCACCAGACCACCGTCAACGGCTTCCGCATTCACTACTACACGCTCGGGCCTGAGAACGGTTCGCCAGTCGTTCTCGTTCACGGGCTCGGCGGCCGAGCCGAAGACTGGGAAAAGCTTGCACCATATCTAGGCAAGGCCGGGTATCGGGTTTATCTGCCTGATCTACCGGGATTCGGTCAGAGTGAGCGGCCGACCAACTTCTCCTACTCTGTAACCGACCAGTCGAAGATCGTAACCGGTTTTCTCGATGCGTTAGGCCTTAAGCAAGTCGATCTCGGCGGCTGGTCGATGGGCGGATGGGTCGTTCAACTTGTGGCCGCAAACAATCCGGAACGTGTTTCGCGCCTGATGCTCTTCGATAGTGCCGGGCTTTACATGAGACCCGAATGGGATACGAAGCTCTTCACTCCCATTTCACCATCTGAGGTCGAAAAGCTCGATAAGCTTTTAATGCCGCATCCGCCAAGCCTGCCGGACTTTGTTGCCCGCGACATCATGCGGGTTTCGCAGGAGCATGCGTGGATCATGCACCGTTCGCTCGAAACCATGTTGCAGGGCAGGGAAACAACCGATGCGCTTCTGCCGAAGCTCAGAATGCGCGTGCTGATTGTCTGGGGAGAGCTCGACCAGATCACGCCTCTCGCCGAGGGTGCGAAGATTCACGCGCTCATTCCGCAATCCCAAATGGACGTCGTTGCCGGCTGCGGACACCTTGCGCCAAACGAATGCGCCAAAACAATAGGCCCCGAGGTTGTTCGCTTTCTGCAGCAACCGGCGCCTTAAAGGAAAGGGCGAGGTCAGAAGACCCCGCCCATCGAACGATAACGACGAAGCTAGAAGCTGATTCGTCCGCTCAACTGGATCTCTCGTCCGGGCGTTGCCACCTCAGTGATGCTGCCGAAGCTAGCCGTGTTCACGAATCGGTTGGGCGTGCCGAGGTTTGTGTGGTTGAGCGCGTTGAAGAACTCAGCGCGCGCTTCGAAGCGAGCCTTCTCCGCAATGCCGAACTCGCGGACAATACCGGCGTCGAGAGACTGCAAGCCAGGTCCATACACCATGTTCCGGCTGGAGTTTCCGTACGTATAGGCCGGTGGTGCCGCGAATGACTTGGGATTGATCCATGTCGTCGAATTGCGCGTGCCGGGTCCGAAGATCTTCTCTCCGGTCAGATTCGCGCGAATCGGATTCTCGCCCACCACCGTACCTGCATTGGCTGTATCGCCAAAGACAGAGACTGTGAATGGGAATCCCGTCTGCGCCTGGAATTGCAATGATGCTCGCCAGTCGCGGCTGAATGCCTGCATCAGCCGATTTGAGCCCATTGCATGGGAGGTGTAGACGGTGCTCAGAGAGAAGCGATGGCGAATGTCGCAGCCGGGGCCCTTCTCGGCATCCAGGTCGTCGTTGTTCTGCGGAATTGCGGCCTCAAACATTGGCGACCGAAAATCTGGCGCATTTTCAAGCGCCTTCGCGAAGGTGTAGTTCGCCAGGAAGCTCAATCCATTCGAATAGCGGCGACGGACGTTTACATATCCCGCGTCGTACCAGCTCTGTGAGGTGTTCTCCAGCAGGTTCATCGTGCTGACAGGGAAGGTCGAACTGGCGACCGTCACGTTCGACGGGAACACCGTATTGTCAACGAAACTGACTTTCGGATGGGGCCGCCGCGGCTGGATAAGCCCCGGCCCGGGTTGCGCATTGTTGATCAGGTGCGAACGCTGCAGGTGGAATCCTCCCGCGCCCAGGTATCCAACTTCTACGGTTGTCGAGCTTCCAATTTGTTTCTCCAGAGAAGCGCTCCATTGCTCGATGTACTGTGCCGGAGCATGAAGCTGCAGCCCTGTAAAGCTCACGACGGAGGTCCCGAGTACAGGAGCAGGGAAGTTCAGCGTCGGAATGCTCGGAATGAAGGGATCGCTCTGCGATGTCAGCGGGAATACATAGGGAACATTGTGGCGCTGGTTGCACCAGGTGTTCATGTCGACCGGCGTGTAGAAGACACCATAGGCAGCGTGAGCTACCAGCCCAAAGCGCGGCATGCTGTGCGCGATTCCAATGCGAGGCGCGAAGTTGGCGTGATTGGCATACATCAGGCCTCGCGGATAGCCGTTCTGGCCGCCAATGAAGACCTGCGGAGTTCCGCTGCTCAGATCGAGGTTGCTGTTCGTGTAGGTGATGTCCACCAGCGGGCTCATGAACTCGTAGCGAACGCCATAGGTCAGGGTTGTCGACGGGGTGACGCGCCATGCGTCCTGCGCGTATCCATCTGCATACCACTGCCGCAGATTCATTTGTGGAACTCCAGCTTGTCCTTGTCGCGCTGCCGGCAGTCCAAGCTCAAAGCTGGCGAGCGAGGATCCTGTTCCGTCGTTGATGGCACCCATGGTGGTAAAGCCGTTGGTGAACTGGTAGTAGCCGCGGTTCTGGAAGAAGCCCCACATCGGCCAGATGAACTTCTGATACGCTCCGCCAAACTTTGCGCTGTGGCGTCCGATCTGCCAGTTCAACGTGTCGCGGCCCTCAACGACCGTGTCCCATGCTTTCATCGGGGTCGCAAGGTAGCTGTCGCCCATCGGCGAAAAACCCTGCACGTTGAAGTAAGGCGCGCCCCATGCAGCAGGACCGCCGAACCCGGTGCCCGTGATACCCAGTTCCGTGACGATATCGTTCTTGTTCGCGCTTTCAGTAGAGTGCTGCATCACGAGCCGTGAGATCGCCGCTGAAGCCGAATTGACCATTCGCGACGAAAACACGTGGTTCCAGGCGAGGATCCCGTTCTGTGAGAAATCATCGTGGTAGAACCCGAAGCCCGGAAGACCCATCTGCGGGTGGAATCCATATTCCTTCGACGCGGAATAGCGGAAGTAAGCCAGATCGCCATTTGCGAAGTTGTGATCGACGCGAGCTGTGCCCTGGTCCTGGTTCATGCGCATCTTGCGCAGGTCGAGGTAGTTGTTTGCATCGTTTCCGGCGCCGACGACCGTGGGCTGACCCATCATCGTCATCCCGCCCATGTCCATGGCATTGGGCTGCGGCTCGTATTTGTTCAGCATGATCGACGCGGCCTGAGAAATTCGATCGGGCGGAATCACATTCTTCACGCCGTTGTATTCAAACTGCTGCCGGATGTACTGCGGATTCGATTTGCTGGGCGGGAGGGCCGGATTGAAAGCTGGATTTGGCTGCGTGGTAGTTGGATCGTAGATGTCGATGCCGCTCTGGCTGAAGTCGCCCCCTGCTTCCTCCGGCGTTGGGACGGTGTCGACCATCGCCATCGTCTCAACTGTCCGCAGGCCTTCGTAGTTCAGGAAGAAGAATGTTTTGCCCGAGTGCCAGACTGGTCCGCCAATTGAAGAGCCGAAATTGTTTTGCACAAGGAAATTCGACATTCCCATGTCGTTGAATGAGTGGGCGTCCATCGCGCCGTTGCGTAGGAACTCGTAGGCTGTGCCGTGAAATTTTGAGGTTCCGGATCGCGTAATGATGTTGATCTGTCCGCCGCCCGCGCCACCCATCTCAGCCGAGTAGCTTCCCGTCTGTACCTGAAACTCCTGCACTGCATCTGGAGATGCGCTCAGGTTCTGAGTGCTGAATGTCGGATCGGTGTTGGTCGCACCATCCAGCAGGAAGTAGTTTGCATTCGGTCTGCTGCCGCCGATGCTCACCGCCGAACGCTGCCCCGGCCGCCAGTAGAGGGGATTCATGTCGCCTCTCGCTGCGCCGTGGCTGGCGTGCGCGCCCGGCACCGTCAGCACCAGATCGATGAGCATTCGGCCGTTCAATGGGAGGGAATCGACGGATTTCTGGTCAACTACCGCGCCGACGCTGGCATCCTGGGTTTTCAGCAACTCCCCTGAAGCTTCAACGTTCACTGTCTGCTTATCGCTGTTTACGCGCAGTGGCAGATCGATCGTTGCCTGCTGCCCAACCTCGAGTTCGATCGTCTGCTGAGTCTGGGCAAAGCCTTGCCCATCGACAGTCAGGCTGTACGTTCCGGGCTGAAGCCCGGCAATCTCATACAACCCAGTCGCATTCGATACAGCTTCGCGCTTCGCTCCCGTAGCCGCATCGTTGACATGGATATGAGCTCCGGGAACAGCATGATGCTGCGGATCGAACACCGAACCGCGGACAACGGCATAGTTGCTCTGTGCGGACGTTGTGGCAATGCCTGCGATCAGGCATACGAATGCAGTGAGTAATCTGCGCAACTTGGCTCTCCTAAAAAACAAACGACGAGTTGATTGGTCCTCGATTGAGAAACGGGACCACAAAAGTACGGGAAGTTCGCGCGCTCTGGGACATTGCCTGACGGCTGGCAAATGTCAGGGAAATTGGCGCTTAGCTGTATTGAGAATGGGGCTTTCCAGAGCGTACCGGCATCGGAGTTTAGGTTGGGGCGCTGCTCAACCTTTTGGATGACCTGTAAAGAAAAAGGCCGCTCCGATTTGGAAGCGGCCTTGAACCGAGAAGCTCTTTAGATGGGGCTACACTCCGATCACTGCGCACAACTCCTTCACCGCGGCAGCGCTCTTCTTCAACGCAGCATCTTCCTCGGGAGTCAGCTTGATCTCGATGATCTTCTCCAGACCGCCTGCGCCCAGCTTGCACGGCACACCAATGTAGTATCCCTCGATGCCGTACTCGCCCTGCAGATATGCGGCGCAGGGAAGGATCTTTTTCTTGTCTTTCAGGATTGCCTCAACCATCTCCACCGTCGCGGCGCTTGGCGCGTAATAAGCGCTGCCCGTCTTCAAGTACTTGACGATCTCGGCGCCGCCGTCCCGCGTGCGCTGCACAAGCTGCTCAAGGCGACCAGCCTCGATCAGTTCCGTGATCGGGATTCCGGCTACGGTCGAATAGCGTGTCAGGGGAACCATGGTGTCGCCGTGTCCGCCGAGCACAAATGCCGTCACGTTTTCCACGCTTACATTCAGCTCCTCGGCAATAAATGTCCGGAAGCGCGCGGAATCGAGAACACCAGCCATGCCGATCACGCGCTCGCGATTGAAACCTGCCTGCCGGAACGCAGCCTGCGCCATGGCATCCAGCGGGTTCGAAACGATGATCAGGATGCACTCCGGCGACTGTGCAACCACCTTCGCCACCACATCCGACATGATCTTGAAATTCGTGTGCAGCAGGTCGTCGCGGCTCATCCCGGGCTTGCGGGGAATGCCCGCGGTGATGACCACAATGTCAGAATTTGCCGTAGCCGCGTAATCGTTTGAACCTACAACATGCACATCGCGCTTCTCGATGGGCATTGCTTCGAGCAGATCGAGCGCCTTGCCCTGGGGAACGCCCTCCACAACATCAATCAGCACCACGTCGGCAAGTTCCTTCGCCGCAATCCAGTGTGCTGCCGTAGCGCCCACGTTGCCGGCGCCCACAATCGAAACTTTCTTTCGCATGTTCCTCTCCAGTGATCCGTACTTAGTGATCAGTGATCAGTTGTTCGTATGCCGAACGGAATCAGGCTCAGTGCTTTGTTCTAGCTGACCACTGGCTTCTACATATTGCCGATGATGCGGCTCGCAAACTCGCTCGTGCCCACCTTTGTTGCGCCAGCTGTCTGGCGCTCGAAGTCGTACGTCACGAACTTCTGCTGGATAGTCTTCTCCATCGCGTCTTCGATCATCTTGGCCGCTTCTTTCCAGCCGATGAAGTCGAGCATCATCACGCCGGAGAGAATCACCGATCCAGGATTGATCACGTCTTTGTCCGCGTACTTGGGCGCTGTGCCGTGAGTCGCTTCGAAGACTGCATAACCATCCCCGATATTGGCGCCGGGAGCAATGCCGAGACCGCCGACCTGTGCTGCAGCAGCGTCGGAGATGTAGTCGCCGTTGAGGTTGGAGGTGGCCAGGATGCTGTAGTCCGATGGCCGGATAATGATCTGCTGGAAGATCGAATCAGCAATGCGATCGTTCACGAGGATCTTTGACTTCCAGGCGCCGTTGCCATGCGTCTTGCCGATAGAGTCCAGGACTCCCTTGATTTCGGCATACAAGGAATCACGAAATGCCTGATTGCCGAACTCGAGGCCGGGCTCGATCAACGCCGCATTTTGTTCGACGGTGATGTTCGGGTTGGCGTCGACGTTGCCGAGGATCCAGCTCTCGCGCTCGGTCACCGTTTGGTCGCGGAACTCTTCGATTGCGACTTCGTAGCCCCACTCGCGGAAAGCGCCTTCCGTAAATTTCTGAATGTTGCCTTTGTGTACCAGAGTGACAGTCTTACGCCCCGTTTCAATGGCATAGCGAATCGCATATCGCACCAGCCGCTTGGTGCCGAAGATGGATATTGGCTTGATGCCCACACCCGAGTCCTGCCGGATCTTCTTCTTGCCGCCCTTCAGCAGGTCGTCATTGATATAGCTGATGAGCCTAGCCGCATCTTCGCTGCCTTGCTTGAATTCAATGCCCGAGTACACGTCCTCCGTGTTCTCCCGGAAGATGACGATGTCTACCTTCTCGGGGTGCTTAACCGGGCTGGGCACACCCTGGTAGTAGCGAACGGGCCGAACACAGGAATACAGGTCCAGAATCTGCCGCAGCGCGACGTTCAATGAGCGGATACCGCCTCCGACTGGAGTGGTCAATGGTCCCTTGATCGAAACGCGCAGGTCGCGAGCCGCATTCACCGAGTCATCTGGCAGCCAATTGTTGAACTGGCGAAATGCCTTTTCGCCGGCAAAGATCTCGAACCACGCGATCTTCCGTTTGCCGCCATACGCCTTCTCCACAGCGGCGTCGAATACACGCTGCGAAGCCTTCCAGATGTCACGTCCGGTGCCGTCGCCTTCGATAAAAGGAATGATGGGATTGTCGGGAACCTGATATTGACCGTGGCTGTACTCGATGGGCTTGCCGTTTTGCGGCAAATCCAGCCCGTTGTAAGTCTTTTGCATTTGTCTTTTGGAGTTCCTTCCCGGGATAAGGGTGCAAGGGAAGGCTAACATCATGAATTTAGAGGTGGCAACGGATCACAACCCGGAGGGGGACGGAGGATCCCGGCAGCAGCGCGCAGAATTGAGTGGTCCGCCGCGTCAGCAGTGTTCTATTGAACGGGCGAGTTCCGGAAGTCGCGTTCGTCCAGCTTCGGAATACCGAAGTGCCCCCGCAAGTGCAGCAAGTCCACCGGGCTCAGGTCCCCCGCAACTGTGACCAGCGTTAAACTCCGCGGAGTCTCCGCCAGCACAACAGCCCCTCGAACGTTCAGGCCGTCGAGCACAAACCAAACGTCAGTCGTTCCGTTCTTCAAAGGCCCGCCATGATCGGCAGTCGTCACCACATGCTTCCAGCCGCGCAGATGATACGAAGCGCGGATCGCCTGCACTGCGCCTTCGTCAGGAATGCCCGCTTCGTTGAAGCGCATCAGGTGGACGCTGACGCCGTCGAGCTTGTGAATTGCCTGACGAACCGGAGCATCCGATTCCGGGACCACACCCGCCGCCACGCCCAGAAGCGTTCGATCTAGAGTGAAATTCTCCTTCATCGACGCCATCGAGCTCAGTTCCGCCAGCGGTGGGGGAACCCACTCGAGGGGAACCGGGCTCGCATCAGGCGGATACTCGCGCGCCGGAGGAGGATCGGGCTGCGCGCCGTATTCCTGAGCCACCGCAGTCGCACAGCCGAATGCCACACCAAACGCGCAGATCCCGAGAGCGAGACTAAGCTTCATAAACACTGAAACTCAGTTCGCGGTGGAAAGTTCCGTCTCCAGGGTCAAATACTCTGTTTTGCATTCTGTTCGTCCGAAACTTCGAGGTGGTGCCGGAACTTTTTCGGCCCTCGAATGTAAACCCCGGATTAAATCGCAACCCATTCTGTTTTCAGGCGCCAAGATGCGATAAACTCATGCGGGAACGTCCAAAAAATTCCTCACCGCCAACCTCACGGAGGGTACATAGAAATTGGGAAAGAGCATGGTCCCGAAGAAGCTTTTCTTCACCAAGGGTGTAGGCAAACACAAGGAGCGTCTAACCTCCTTTGAGCTGGCCCTTCGAGATGCCGGAATCGCTTCGCAGAACCTGGTCCGCGTCAGCTCCATCTTTCCGCCGCGCTGCAAGATCATCTCGCGCAAAGAAGGCCAGAAGTATCTGAATCATGGCGAGGTCGTCTTCGCCGTCATTGCTGAGAACTCCACCCGCGAACCGCACCGGCTCGTTGTTTCGAGCATCGGAGTAGCAATACCCGCTGACAAGGACACCTACGGCTACTTGAGCGAGCACCATAGCTTCGGTGAAACCGAGGACCAGGCTGGAGAATATGCCGAGGAACTCGCAGCCGAGATGCTCGCCACCACCCTTGACGTCGACTTCGATCCCGACAAGAGCTGGGACGAGAAGAAGGAAATCTACCGGATCTCCGGCCAGATTGTCCGCACCAGCAACGTCACGCAATCCGCGGTAGGCGACAAGCGCGGTCTCTGGACTACAACGATCGCCGCTGCTGTTCTGATCCTCGAAGAATAGCCGCTGCGGGGCACTCGAATTCAGGCCAATCCCGCAAATCGGGGTTGGCCTTGTCGTGTTAGGAAAAGTCGGCAACGTTGCCGGAGGCATCGGCTCTGAATGGAAAACTCACGCAAATACAAAGTCGGCCTGGTCCAGATGAGCATGGGCCCCGATCCAGACGCCAATCTTGAGTCCGCGATCGAACGCACTCGCGAAGCTGCACAGCGCGGAGCCAACATCGTCTGTCTCCCTGAGCTCTTCCGCGCTCAATACTTCTGCCAGCGCGAGGATATCAAGCTCTTCGACCTCGCTGAATCGATCCCCGGCCCGTCGACGGCGCGTCTCGGCGAGCTTGCCAAAGAATTGCGCATCGTCATCGTCGCTTCACTCTTCGAGCGTCGCGCTGCCGGACTCTATCACAACACCGCTGTAACGCTGGGGCAGGGCGGCAACATCATCAGCGTCTATCGCAAGATGCACATCCCCGACGATCCGCTTTACTACGAGAAGTTCTACTTCACCCCCGGCGATCTCGGCTTCAAGGCGGTCGACACACCACATGGGAGAGTCGGCACACTCGTCTGCTGGGACCAGTGGTATCCCGAAGGAGCTCGTCTTACCGCGTTGCAGGGAGCTGAAGTTCTCTTCTATCCGACTGCGATCGGCTGGCACCCTGCGGAGAAAGATGAATTCGGCGCGGCACAATACGATGCGTGGCAGACGATTCAGCGAGCGCATGCCATCGCCAATGGCGTTTACGTTGCGGCAGTCAACCGCGTCGGCCACGAGACGGGAGACATTCGAGGCAATCGGGCGAGTGGGCCGGGGTTGGAGTTCTGGGGAGGCAGTTTCCTCGCTGATCCTTTCGGGCGCATCATTGCCAAGGCCTCGCACAGCGACGAAGAGATTCTCATCGGCGACATCGACACCGCGCTTCTCGAAGACACGCGCCGCAACTGGCCGTTTCTACGCGACCGCCGCATCGACGCCTACTCTCCCATCACCAGCCGCTTCCTGGACCCCGGCTTCGGAGAAGGGAAATAGCGACAGGGAGTACCCTTCCACAGTGTTAGGTGCCCCATCCATCGCGCAGTAGTTTCGCGCGATGGGTGGGAGACCAAGATGCAGGTCGACATTGAAACGAACGAGATGAACGAGACTCCAAGACAGCTCGGCTACCGGATGCCCGCGGAATGGGATCGCCACGATGCCACATGGCTCGCATGGCCCCACAATCCCGAAGACTGGCCTGGCAAATTTCAGGCTATTCCCTGGCTCTACGCTGAAATCGTCCGCCTCCTTGCGGCCCATGAACGTGTTCACCTGCTCGTGCAGGACGAAAAAGAGCAGCGCAGGGCGACCGGCATTCTTCAGCGCGCCCACGCTAATCTCGACAAGGTCAGCATTCACCAGTGGCCTACGGATCGCGTCTGGACGCGGGATTCGGGTCCAATCTTTATCCGGAACGCAGAAGGACGAGTAGCCGTCACCAACTGGCGTTTCAACGCTTGGGCCAAATACTCCGACTGGCACCTCGACGACCAGATCCCCGCGCGAGCAGCGGAACTGTTGAGCCTTCGCGAGTGGCAGCCGACTGTAGAAGTGAACGGTCAGCAGCATCGTCTGGTTTTAGAAGGCGGCTCGATCGACACTAACGGGCAGGGCGTAATGCTGACAACCGAAGAGTGCCTTCTCAGTGAAGTTCAGCAGCGCAATCCCGGCGTTTCCCGCGAGCAGCTTGAGCAAGCTTTCAACGACTACCTTGGTATCGATCAGGTGATCTGGCTGGGGCGTGGCATTGCCGGTGACGATACCCACGGCCACGTCGACGACATCACACGCTTCGTCGGTCCGACCACCATCCTCACCGCCGTCGAGTCGAACACCAGCGATCCGAACCACGAACCGCTGGCCGAAAACTTCCAGCGTCTTAAGGCAGCTCGCACCAGTGACGGGAAACAGTTCACCATCGTCGAACTTCCCCTGCCGCGTCCCGTCGCCTTCCGTAACCAACGACTGCCTGCCAGCTACGCCAATTTCTATATCGCCAACGGCGTCGTACTGGTTCCCACTTTCCATGATCCGAACGACCGGATTGCGCTCGGAATCATCGCCGAAGCGTTCCCCCATCGTGACGTGATCGGCATCCATGCCGTCGATCTTGTCTGGGGGCTCGGGACACTGCACTGCATGACGCAGCAGCAACCGGCTTAGCGAGTTGCCGTACCATGTTGCCCATGATCTCTGACCTCGAAGCAATGAGCACGGCACTCTCTGAGGCGCGCAATGCCGCAGAAACTGGCGAAGTTCCCATCGGCGCAGTTATCGTTCACGATGGCGCGATCATCGCGCACGGTCAGAATTCGGTCATAAGAACGAGCGACCCCACCGCGCACGCCGAAATTGTTGCTATTCGGAATGCGGCTGCTGTTCTGGGCAACTACCGCCTCAACGGCTGCACCCTGTACGTCACGCTGGAGCCCTGCGCCATGTGTGCAGGAGCGATGATTCATGCCCGTATCGATCGGCTCGTCTACGGCACTGCCGATCCAAAAGCTGGTGCGTGTGGATCAGTCCTCTCCATCCTCAACCACCCGCAGCTAAACCATCAGATGCAGGTAGGGCAGGGAATTCTTGCCGAGCAATGCGGAGAACTGCTGCGGGCCTTCTTCCGAGATCGGCGGTAAAAGGGACAGTGTGACACATGCGCAAACGTGACCGCGGCTCAAAATCTTCCTGCAATCTCCCAAAGTCGCCCGAAAACTCGTAGGATGCCGAAGCTGAGAAATGTCAAGATCGGCCACGCAATAACGAATGATCCGTGTGCAATTCCCCACGAATGGAAAATGGGCCAGTTCATAGCATTGAAGATCCCCGCGAGAGGAAACATGAGGAGGAATCCAATGACCGCCGAGGCTAACCAGATTCGCTTCATCGACTCCTCAATGCCCTCAGCGAAATTGACAATCCGTTCTAAGACGGACTTTTATGAGCTCGACTTATTGAGACAATTCAACTCCGGGTCAGCGACCTGATCCGCTCTTTCTGCTCGGGCCACTTCGACGCTAGCTCTTCATAGCCTGCGTTGTGGTAATCGGCATAATCGAACCCCGGTGTGACTGTGCATCCGAGCAATGCGAGTTTGCCGTCTCCGATCAGCCGCGTACCCTGCCATACTCCAGCAGGCACGAGCACCTGGACCGCCTGACCCGCCAATAGATCTGGTCCAAGAGTTAACAGCGCCGAGCGCCCGTCGGGAAATAGCTGCAGCATCTCCACCGGATCACCCAGGTAAAAATGAAACATCTCATCCGACTCAAGCATGTGCATTTCTGAGAACTGTCCCTGCTCCAGCAGATAGTAGATCGCTGTGCCCTGGGAACGCTTGCCTCGCTGCAGATCAAGAGTCCCCGGCGCAGCCCAGGTCTGGCGAAAACTCCCTCCCTCGATGGGGTGCGGGTCAAGCCTTAGAAACGCCTTTATTTGGTCAGCCGTCACACGGCTATCCTAAACAACCCGATAGAATCACAACTATGAAGGTTCAGGTCTACACCGCCTCATGGTGCAGAGATTGCCGGGCGGCTAAACAGTTTCTAGAAACTCACGGGATCGAATACACCGAGATCAATGTAGATGCCGACCCAGCCGCTTCGGCCGAACTAATCCGTCACGTGGGCAAACGTGCCATCCCTCAGCTCGTCATCGACGGGGAATGGTTCCAGCCCTACAAGCCCGGCCGCGGCCTTCTATATGACGAGCTCCACCGCCGCTTCGGCATACCCAGGACATAGCCCTTTCTCACACCTAGTAGAATCAACAGTTGGTCCGAATTTGTCGCCACTTCGTCACCGCGGAAAGCTGTTGATTCAGAGCCTCGGCGACACACTTGCGGCCAGGAGCTAGAGCTATCTCATGATCAAGCGCTACACCCGCCCTGCCATGGGCCGCATCTGGACTGAGGACAGCAAATACCGTTGCTGGCTCCAGGTGGAGTCGGCAGCCAGTGCCGTCCTTGCCGAAGATGGCGTCATACCCCAATCCGCCGCCGATGCCATCGAGCATAAGGCTTCTGCCTCCGCAGATCGCATTCTCGAGATCGAGACCGAGGTGAAGCACGACGTAATCGCCTTCACCACCGCGGTTGCCGAAAGCCTGAAGGCGCAGGGTCTGAGTGAAGAGTCCCGCTGGCTGCACTACGGGCTTACCTCTAACGACATCGTGGACACTGCGCAGGCACTGCAGGTGAAGGAAGCCTCCGCTCTCATCCATAAAGGCATCGAAGCGTTACTCGCCGTCCTCAAGCGCCGTGCCCTCGAATTCAAGCACACGCCCACTATCGGTCGAACTCACGGCATCCATGCCGAACCAACCACCTTCGGCCTCAAGTTTCTTAACTGGTATGCCGAAATGCAGCGCAACCTCACCCGTTTCGTGGCGGCCGCGGAAGACATGCGCGTCGGCAAGCTTTCCGGTGCAGTCGGCACCTTCGGCCACCTCAAGCCTGAGCACGAGGAGCGCATCTGTCAGCGTCTCGGGCTCAGGCCTGCGCCCGTGGCTACGCAAGTCATCCAGCGCGACAGGCACGCCGCATATATCGGCACCCTCGCTGTCATTGGCAGCACTCTGGACAAGATTGCCGTCGAAGTCCGGCATCTGCAGCGCACTGAAGTTCGAGAGGCGCAGGAATATTTCAGCGAGAAACAGAAGGGCTCCTCGGCGATGCCGCACAAGAAGAACCCCATTACGAGCGAGCAGATCAGCGGGCTCGCCCGTGTTCTTCGAGGCAACTCGCAGGCCGCGCTGGAGAACGTCGCTCTCTGGCATGAGCGTGACATCTCGCATTCGTCAGTCGAGCGCGTTATCTTCCCGGACTCCACGATTCTTACGGACTATCTCCTCGCCAAGACGACAGATCTTCTCGATCGGCTGCTCGTTTACCCCGAGCGCATGAAGAAGAACCTGGAATCAACGGGCGGTCTCATCTTTTCGGGGCAGTTGCTGCTCGATCTCGCCGAAGCCGGCATGCTGCGCGAAGACGCTTACCGTCTCGTTCAGAGCCACGCCATGCGCGCCTGGAAGGACGACCTGGTCTTCCGCGAGGAGGTTGCCAGCGATGCGGGGATCACTAGTCTGTTGAGCCCCGAGAAGCTCACTCGCACCTTCGACTACAGCCGCCAGCTCGGGAACGTAGATGCCATTTTCAAGCGTGTGCTCGGAGAATAGCTGCGATGAATCAGATTCCCGATTACGCCGCTGAACGAGTGCTGGGAACGATTCAGGAAGTCATTGATTCGGCCGATGAGGAGCTCGAACAAGCCCACGAGTGGATGAAGGGGCTTGTGGACGAATTTCCGGGGGCATCCATCATCCACAGCTACTACAGCTGGGTGCTGTCGAGGCAGGCTAAACATCGAGAAGCTATCGAACACGGACGCGTAGCCATCAAGCTGTCGCCTGAATCCGAAATCTCCTCGATTATGTTCTTTCGCGTGCTCTGGAGCGCAGGCCAGCACAAGGAAGCTTTTGACGAGATGAAACGCCTCGAGCAATACGGCTCCTCAGAGGAGTACGCTCGCATGATGAAAGAATGGAACGAGGCCAAGCCAGAAGACTTCGATGATGTGTAACCTCGGCCGAATGACGAACTGCTAGTCAATGAATCTTACCGTTGCCATCACCGGAGCATCAGGCGCCATTCTCTGTCAGGAACTTCTGCGCGCCCTCGAGTCCGATGACCGCGTCGAGAGGGTTCACTTTGTAGCCTCGGAAAATTCTCTTCGCGTCATTGCAGAAGAACTGGGGGTCTCTGGCCGCACCAGCCTGCTCGACAAGCTCATCGACACGCCTGCAAAGAAATTGACGCAGCACTCCGACTCCGACATAGGCGCGCAAATTGCGAGCGGCAGCTATCCAGGCAATGGAATGATCATTCTCCCATGTTCCATGGGAACGCTCGCCACCATCGCCAACGGGCTCGCCAATTCTCTGATTACCCGTGCTGCTGACGTCACGCTCAAAGAACGCCGCCCGCTGCTTCTCTGCGTTCGCGAGACGCCGTTCAATCGCATCCATCTGCGCAACATGACTTTCGCGGCGGAAGCGGGTGCCGTCATTTTCCCCGTGATGCCAGCGTTCTACAACAAGCCAGTCGATTCGACGGAGATGGCACGCCAGTTCGCATTCCGAGTCCTTGCCCATATCGGGCTGCCGCAGTCCGGCGCGTATATCTGGAAAGCGGATGAGTAGGACTCTCCGTCCTCGATAGCCAAACGCGGATGGGCTTCGGGACATTGTTGCAAGGACGCGTTGGTCCGCTTCGAGGGTTGCAACTCAATCTCTTTTGCGATCCGGGTGTACGGCCAGGACCAGTTGTTGTTGGTCGTTGGCATCAACTTTTTGATAAAACGCGCGGAGGTCTGGGTACTGCTCGGGCTTGAGCAAAGTGAACGCCCGCACAAGGGAGCGCGCGATTGTTACTCCTCCTGCATCCTGAATGAGTTTCGTTCGCAGAATCCCCTGGTCTCCCCACGAAATGTTGGCCTCCGTCGGTATTCCTTCCACCGACAGGCTCGTGGGAAATTGGTAGATTACCTGATCGATAATCTGCTCTGGGTAGTGCATATCGACACGAGTCTGTCGCTGCGGTTGATCGATAAATGGTTGGTGGCCGCGAACTTCGAAGAAGAAACCAGGAAGTACCACTCGTTTGGACGTCGAAGCACCCAGCGTACCCTTGGCGCTAATGACTGCAATGAGATTCAGGTCCGGTTTGTCCAGATTAGTGAAATGTTCAATATGTCCTTCGACGCCTTCGGGCATCATCGTCAGCAGCGACTGATTGAAGGCCTTTTTCACTTCTTCTTCGTCGTTGAGAAGCGTCTTTTGGCGCCAATATAAAGCGAGTTGACCTGTCATGATGATCCGGAAAGATCCTGTCATGCCACCATGTTCATCCAGAAAGACAGTACCGATTCGCTTGACCTCATTGCTGGTGTAAACCTGGGACGGCGACTTCGCCACCGCGGCGCCCATAGCACTCTCGCGCACACCCTCCGCCCCAGAGTGACGCCAACTCGTCGTCTGAAAGGGGCACATTTTCTCGCCGGGATCTAGCATAACTTCTCTCCCGCCGGTCTCGAGAATGACAATATCGTCGTCAAGCTGGCCGAAGTTCAAATAGCCGGGGGCGAAAGCTGCGCGCTGTCGATCTACGACTTTCATAGCCCATGCTTTCATTCCTGCTGCCCTCAACATGGTGAGGTAGAGAAGCGTGATCTCCTGGCGAGATCCGCTCTTTTGACTCCAGGTATCTTCAGCATGCTTTGCTTCGCGAAGTCCGAGCCTTTTCCTTTCCGCGGTGCCTTTTTTTCGCGAAAAGTTCGTATTGTCCAAGGCTTGAACTGCAACGTAGAGCTTTCGAGCCTTATCGATATCGGAGTCGGAGGGGGAGATTAATCCATTTACCACATCACGGATTGATTTCGTCGGTTCTGCAAAATGGTCTACTTCATCTGCCCACTGCTTTGCCTCCGATGGCCAGAAATCTCCGAAGTGACTCCTATAGAAAAAGCGGGCCTCATAAGTCTCGTTACCCATTACTGGCGGCATCCAGTCCTCGTGAGGGAGGGGAGGGACATCAGAGATGTCCAAGGTGTACACACCAAGGGCCTTGTTCGTTTTGATTTGAACACCTGGCGGAAGCTGCTCGATCTTGTCGAGACGATATCCATACGGAACGAAGACGTAATGCGCTTTGTGGACGAAGTAACTTCTCTGAATTTCCCAACTCGGCGCCGCCACGTAGTCCTCATACGTAAGTTCGTAACGGTACTCGAGAATACTCCCGACCTCCACGCTTGGAAGGGTAAAAGTTTTCTCGTTGATCTGGAATCCTGAAGTCTTGAGCACAATAAGATCTTCCGGTTTTCCGGTAAGCGGTATGACTGTTCCATCCGAGTGAATCGTCCTGGCCCTTATTGCGGTGACCTGGAAGACGTCATTCAGGTGCGGGATGGTTACCGTTGCAAGTTCTTTGCCTTTCTCCTGAAGCACTTTGATACGTGCATAGAACATGCGGTAGTGCTTTGTATCGCTGGTGTAATCCTCGATGTTCAAGTACACAGCAGCAGCGCCCGGAGCTTTCGGATCCTCCGTCATTTGCAGTTCGACCTTGCTGGGTTCCTGAAATTGCGCGAGGAGCAGATTTGAAGTGCCACCCAAGAAGGCGCACGAGAGCACAATGGTCCAGAGCCGCATCGAGTGTCTCACATATAAAGGCGATAGTTTGTTGTCAGTGATTCTACCCTGAAAGAGCACGACTGGCTCCTCGCCTGTTCAGCCTCGATTCACTTTCGGGACTCTTCCGCAAGAGATCGGCCTGTCGGCTCGACTCACGGTGAGTATTGCAAGATTTGCCCGTGAGACATGGTCCCCAGACCAAACTAGTTTCATAGGCAATGACAATCCGCTTACATTTCTTGTTTGACACTGCCGGACGCGCTCCGAGATACTGCCATCAATGCTGAACTCAGACACACATCGGATCCAGCTAATATCCATGGGCATGTGTCGTCCATCCGGATCCGTTCGCTTGGATTCTGAGTCGCAAAAGCGCTAGGCGCAACCGATCAGAACCAGGCGGCCCGGATCCAACGGATTCGGGCCTTCGCATTTCCGGCTCGGGCGCTTCCCGCCGGACCTAAACCCGCAAAACACTTGAAGGAGATCACAGGATGTCAGACGAGAAGAAACAGCAACTTGCCACTATCGCCGTGCACGGCGGTCAATCGCCCGATCCCGCCACTGGCTCGCGTGCCGTTCCCATCTATCAGACGACGTCCTATCTCTTCCAGGATGCGGATCACGCCGGCCGCCTCTTCGCACTGAAAGAGTTCGGAAATATCTACACGCGCATCATGAATCCGACGACCGATGTCTTTGAGAAACGCGTTGCCGCTCTCGAAGGCGGGGCCGCCGCTCTCGCAACCGCATCCGGTCAGGCTGCGGAGACATTGGCGATTACCACCCTCGCCGCCGCCGGCGATGAGATCGTCTCCAGCAACTCTCTTTACGGCGGCACCTACAACCTCTTCCACTACACGCTTCCGCGTCTCGGTATCAACGTGCGCTTCGTAGATCCCGACGACTTCGATGCCGTTCGTGCGGCCATCAACCCGAAGACCCGCGCCATTTACGCCGAGTCTCTTGGCAACCCCAAACTCGACGTCATCGACATTGAGAAACTCGCTTCCATAGCGCACGAAAATGGCTTGCCGCTCGTCATCGATAACACTTGTGCCTCGCCGATTCTCCTGCGCCCCATCGAGTGGGGAGCCGACATCGTTGTCAACTCCGCCACCAAGTTCATTGGCGGGCATGGCACCACAATCGGCGGAGTCATTGTCGATGCCGGCCGCTTCGATTGGGCAGCATCCCCGCGCTTCAAAGAGTTCACTGAGCCGGATCCGTCGTATCACGGACTCTCCTACACGCAGGCCTTCGGACCGCTCTCCTTTATCCTCAAGGCGCGTATACAAGGTCTCCGCGATACCGGAGCCGCCCTCGCACCGCACAGCGCCTTTCTCCTTCTGCAGGGACTGGAAACACTCCATCTCCGCATGGAGCGGCACTCCCAGAATGCCCTTGCGGTTTCGAAGCATCTCGAGCAGCACCCTGGCGTGGAGTGGGTAAATTACCCCGGTCTTGAATCAAGCAAGTACTACTCACGGGCGAAGAAGTATCTGCCCAGCGGCCAGTCGTCTCTTCTCACCTTCGGCATCAAGGGCGGCTACGACGCCGGCAAGAAATTGATCGATTCTCTTCATCTATTCTCCCTGGTCGCCAACATTGGCGATTCCAAATCGCTCGTCATTCACCCGGCTTCAACAACCCATCAGCAACTCACCGTTGAGGAGCAGTCTGCTACGGGAGTTACTCCAGAACTCGTACGCCTCTCCATCGGCACCGAAGACATTCGCGACATCCTCGACGATCTCGATCAGGCAATCGAAGTTGCCAACGGACATGCATTTTCAAGCGCTGAACCCGCAGGGCGCGCGGCAAAATGAGCGTTTCTTCGGAGCCTGTCACGGGGCCGGATCCGGCGCCGGCCCGTGCGTCTTCTCTCGAACCTACGTATGAGGGAGACTTCGTACTGGAAGATGCCCTCAAACTGGAGAGCGGGCGCACGCTTGGGCGGCCAACTCTGCATTACGCTGTCTACGGCAAGCTCAATGCTTCCCGTGACAATGCCGTCCTTGTCTGCCACGCTCTCTCAGGTTCCGCCAGGGTAGGGGATTGGTGGCCGGAAGTCTTCGCTCCCGGCGCGCTGCTCTCGCTCGATCACGACTTTGTCATCTGCATCAACCTTCTGGGTTCCTGCTATGGCTCCACAGGCCCGGGCTCTGTCGATCCTGAAACAGGGCTGGTCTACGGTCCCGATTTTCCCCTTGTCTCTATTCGCGACAACGTCCGTGCCCAGGCGCTTCTTCTGGACTCGCTCGGCATTCGCAGTCTTCGCCTGGTGCTTGGAGGCTCGATTGGCGGGATGCAGGCGCTTGAGTGGGCCATTCACTACCCGCACCGCGTTCAGAAGGCCGGAGTCATCGGCGTAGCTCCTCTAACTGCGATGGGCCTTGCGCTCAATCATCTTCAACGGCAGGCAATCCAGAACGACCCGAATTGGGACGGCGGTTACTACCTGCCACAGCGCCCGCCAAGCCACGGCCTCTCCCTCGCCCGCCAGATCGGAATGCTTAGCTACAAATCTCCGTCGCTCTTCGACGAGCGCTTCTCCCGCAATCCCAACCGCAACGGCGAAGATCCCTGGCGGCATGACGATCATGGCGGCGGCCTCGTTGGCGGACGCTTCGACATCGCCGGCTACCTTGACCATCAGGGCGAGCGATTCAACGAGCGATTCGACGCCAACTCGTACCTGGCGATCATGCGCACCATGGACACCTGGCACCCTCTGCACGGATACGCGTCCGCACAGGAAGTCTACGGACGCATCCGCGCCGAACTGGTCTTCATCGGTATCAGTTCCGACTGGCTGTTTCCGCCGGAGTCTGTCCGCGCGCTGGCGTTATCCATTCAAGCCGCTGGTGTTGGGGCCGAATACCGCGAGATGACGAGCTCTCACGGCCATGACGCCTTCCTCGCCGAACAGCCGGAACTGGTTCGGTTGCTTCAGTAGCACGTTGGGGTTAGCGAAACCCACCTTTGGGCTTTAGGAAACACTTTTTCGTAATTCGGTGTCTAAGCACTTTAGCGACTGGCTCTGGGGTAAGCCTGTCGGCGCCCGCCAGGGAGGAAGAAAGATTCCCGACCAATTCTTGGTTAGACAGATGTCAGAATTCACGATGGCGCATCCATTCTCCGGTGAGCCTCGGAATGCCGGATTTGTTTGGCGTCCCGAGAGTGTATCCTCTTGTCAAATAACCTGCCTTGTCACTTTGGGCAGGGCTTTCTATAATCCTCCCAACACCGCATTGGACATCGTGGGAATGTCTAACCCTCGAAGAGTGTCAAATTTATGGTTAGAACAGTCCCCGAGCGAGTGCTTGAGAACCGATTCCACTTCCGCATCTCCCAGGAGCACTGAATGAAGAAGTTTGTCTTTGCATCTGTGATGGCGTTGGCGAGCTTGAGCCTCGTTCCCGCACCCACGCTGCGCGCGCAGGATCAAGCCGGCACGATCCAGATTAAGGATCCGGCTGAATTCAACGCCTATCAAATGGCCACCACCCAGTCCGACCCCAAGGCCAAGGCCGCGGCTCTGGAAGATTTCCTCACGAAATATGCGCAGAGCACAGCGAAGAACGCTGTACTCGACATGCTGCTCGGCACCTACCAGCAGCTTGGGGATCCCCAGAAGACCACCGACACGGCAAAGAAGATTCTCCAGGTCGATCCAAATTCGCTCAAGGCTCTCTACATTGCTGCCTTCAATCAGAAGACGCAGTGCGCCAAGACTTCCGATCAGGCTACGTGCGATGACGCAGGAGCGCTCGCGCAGAAGGGCCTCACCGCCCCCAAGCCCGCCGGCGTTCCCGACGATCAGTGGAAGCAGCAGACGGACGCAACGTATCCGTTCTTCCACTCGGTTCTCGCCGTTGTAGCCCTCGTTTCCAAGAAAGATCCGAAGACAGCAGTCGACGAGTACACGACCGAGTTGAAGATGTATCCTGTGCAGCAGACTTCGCAGGGTGCTGCTCTTGGCGATACCCTTCAGCTTGCTCTCGCGTATGTGAAGCTTCAGCTGCTGGATGCCCAGGCAGCGCGCGAGTTGCAGGACAAGTCAAAGGCCGCCGCCGGAGATGCGGCAGCTGCCCAGGCAGCCAAAGCGGCACTCGACAAAGCCAATGCCGACTATTTGACTGCAGCTTGGTTTTTTGCCCGAACGTGGGGTTTTGCACCGGCGAACTTCAAGACGCAGATCGAGCCACAGCTTGAGTACTACTTCAAGAAATACCACGGGGATACAACTGGCATCGATCAGTTAAAAACCCAGGCAGCCGCAAGCCTCTTCCCGCCAGCGGACCTGGCAACCAAGTTCACCGCGGCGAAGACTCCTGAAGAGCAGATTGACGAATTGATGGCCAATACGCCCGATCCGAACACTCTTGCGCTCGCGGACAAGGAAACTGTTCTGTCGGTCGGCAGAAAAGAAACTGCTGACAAGCTCTGGGCTCTGCTTCAGGGCAAGGACACACCGGTCCCAGGAACTGTGATCGAAGCCACCGCAAGCCAGGTGAAGGTCGCCGTTACTCAGGACGCCAAGGATGCCAAGACCGCGGACTTCATCGTCAACATGAAGGAACCGATCGCAGATAAGGACATCCCGGCCGTCGGCAGCGAACTCAAGCTGCTGAAGGATGGCGGACCCGAGCTGGATGGGACCTACGACACTTATACGCAGGTTCCTGCCTCGGCAACGGCTGCAGCAAGTGCGCAGATCGTTCTGAAGGACGGCATCCTGCAAAGCAAGAAGGCGCCTGCACGCAAACCCGCCGCCGGCCGTCGTCCCGCCGCTGGCGCAACCCGCAAGAAGCCGCAGTAATTCCAGTTTGTTTCTGGAGAGATGAAGGGCAGCCCGCGGGCTGCCCTATCTTTGTTCGTTCTGGCCATGCACAGACCAAGGTGTAAATCGCCAGGTCATCGTTCGCCAGGCGCGCGTAGCGACCAATGGGATCCATGCACGATAACTTGTGATCCATGCACGAGAACTGGCCTCTCAGCTCCCGGAGGGAGTATCGACAGTAGCCCAGGACAAGCGCAGCGCAGTCCTGGGAACGCTTCATCCGTGTCTTCTTGAGCCCCGTAGGGGCGATGCGATTCGCCGCAAATCGTGGACGGACAAACAGCGAAAGCGCAAGCTCTACTCGCCCAGCATGATCCTCTGGATCGACGTCGCTCTTCCCGTTGCTGGATCGCACCTGACCAAGGCCGCGCACATCTTGGGGTTCCCCTTTGCAGCCTCGAACTTTCCCGGCATTCCTGTCAGAAAGCGATGCAGCACGAGCTCTTTCTCCACGCCAATCACGCTGTCATACGGTCCGCTCATGCCGACGTCTGTCTGGTAGGCCGTGCCCCCTGGAAGCACTCGTTCATCCGCAGTCGGCACATGCGTGTGGGTTCCTAAAACTGCCGTCACGCGTCCATCGAGGTGCCAGCCCATCGCGACCTTCTCGCTCGTGGCTTCTCCGTGGAAATCCACCACGATGACCTTCGCCTTGATCCTTTTGAGAATTTCATCCGCCGCGAGGAAAGGATTATTCGTGCCGCTCATGAACACCTTGCCCATGAGATTCACGACCGCATAGTTCACTCCGGTTGTCGTCACACCCTCGAAGACGCCGAAGCCCGGCACGCCTCGCTCGAAGTTTGCTGGCCGCAAAACGCGCCGGGCCCGATCCTGGCTGTCGTCAGCAGCAGAATTCATGTATTCGATCAGCTCCCGTTTGTCCCACACGTGGTTGCCGGTGGTTAGAACGTCCGCACCCATGTCGAAGAACTCTTCAGCGATTTGAGGTGTCACTCCGAAGCCGCCTGCAGCATTTTCTGCGTTGATGATCAGCAGTTCGACATTGTTCGCCTCGCACACATGATCGATGTGCTCGCGGACGATGCGACGGCCCGCACTGCCAAAAATGTCCCCGACAAATAGGATATTCAATGTGCTACGGACTCCTTTGAGAAGGACTAGGGACTAGGGAATAGGGATGGCGCCTTGGACTGCAATGATCGCATCATGGTGCGAAGCAGTCGCCCGACTTCACTGCACAACGACTCAGCGAGGTCGAGGTTGTCTTTCGCGCCGAAGTTCAATGCCCTGGCGATTACAAGCTGAGTTTCCACTTCAGAGATTGATCCTCGCGGGTGTCCCAGGAACTGCAAATATTCGCCTTTGGTCGACCGGCCGTACCCTTCAGCGATGTTGCTGGCGACTGATACGGACGCTCGCCGAAGCTGATTTGTGAGCCCGAAGCGCTCCGAACTCGGGAAACCGTTCGTTAGCTTGTAAATCTCGATCGTTAGTTGAACAGCACGCTGCCAAACGGATAAGTCTTTGAATGATTGGCCCACGAACTTGCCTTTCTGGTCCCTACGTACCTAGTCCCTAGTCCCTTCGTCTGATCTCATCAGCGGAAAAAGAATGACATCCCGGATCGACCTTGAACCCGTCAGCAGCATGACCAGCCGGTCAATTCCGATGCCTTCTCCGCCGGTTGGAGGCAGTCCGTATGCGAGAGCCCGCACGTAGTCTTCGTCCATCTCGTGGGCTTCGGCATCGCCGCGCGCCCGCTCCTTGAGCTGGTCTTCGAAGCGTTTTTGTTGCTCTACAGGATCGTTCAACTCGCTGAAGGCATTCCCTAGCTCGAATCCGCCTGCGTAAATCTCAAACCGCTCTACCCACTCCGGATCGTCAGGCTTTTGCTTCGACAGCGGCGAAATCGCGGTAGGGAACTCGTAGATGACCGTGGGCTGCTGCAGATATCGTTCGGCAACAGCCTCGAAGATGCCTGCAATGGTCTTTCCGGCTGGCTCCGCTGTCTGATAGTCCAGATTCTTGCCAGAGCTTCGAAGGCGTTCAACAAGGGACTTGAGCCGGTGGTGATCAGAGCCGTCTCCGATGATGTCGAGGTCCTCAATTGCGGGCTTAGGCCCAGCGGTTTCTTCCGGCCACCATTTCACGATCGCCTCTCGCATCGTCAGCTTCTCGACCTTGCCGAAATCCAATTGCACGCCGTTGAACTCTGATACCGTTGTCCCGTTCACCTCCAGCGCCACGAACTTCAAGAGATCGATTGTCAGCTGAATCATGTCCTCGTAGTTCGCATAAGCCTGGTAGAACTCCAGCATCGTGAACTCGGGATTGTGCTGCGTGCTCACACCTTCATTGCGGAAGTTGCGATTTATCTCGTACACGCGATCGAGGCCGCCAACCACAAGCCGTTTCAGATATAGCTCCGGTGCGATGCGCAGATAGAGATCCATATCGAGCGCGTTGTGATGCGTCCGGAACGGCCGCGCAGCAGCTCCGCCCGCAATCGGCTGCATCATCGGCGTTTCCACTTCCAGATACCCACGTTCGTCGAAGAAACGCCGCAGAGCCCGCAGCACTTTTGCCCGCTTTACGAAGACCTCACGCGCATCCAGATTCGCAAACAGGTCTACGTAACGCTGCCGGTAGCGCAACTCCACATCTGCAAGGCCGTGATATTTCTCGGGAAGCGCCAGCATCGCCTTCGCCAGGAAGGTCAGCCTTTCGACGTGGATGCTCAACTCTCCGGTCTTTGTCCGGAACAGATAACCCGACACGCCTACGTGGTCGCCAAGATCCAGCAGCTTGTAGAGGGCCCAGCCCTGTTCGCCAACCGCATCCAGCCGGACGTAAATCTGCAGCCGCTCGCCGCCCTGTTGCAGCGTGGCGAATCCTGCCTTTCCCATCACCCGGATCGCCATGATCCTGCCCGCGGCCGTCACAATGGTCCGCTCGCCGTCCAGCACCTCCTGGGTCGCCTCTCCCCATTTCGCCCGAATCTCGGGAATGGTATGCGAGGCAGGGAACTGGTTGGGATAAGCGGCCTGTCCCAGCTTTTCAATTTCGGCGAGTTTCGACCTGCGCAACTCAAAAAGATTGCGCTCAAATTCCGAATCAAACACTTGTATTTCCTTCTGTGTGCAGCAAATGAGGCCTACCCGCCAGTATAGCGAAGGCGTGCATAAACGATTCGACTCCGATGCGAGAGTGAACCTGGCCTGGGCCTTGGCCGTCCTAGTTGAAGGAGATTCGATGAAAAGACTCTATGGAGTATTTGCGCTGATATTTCTGCCTGTCTTGCCTTGTCTCGGTTCAGCTCTGCCTGATTCCTGCGGAGCAGATCAGGTCAGGTTCGACGTTGACACGCAGAAGGCAAAACCGCCCTCCCTGGTTCCGCCCGACGGAAAAGCGCAGATTGTCCTCATCGAAAATGAAAACTACATGATTGGGGCTCTCCAATACGCCACAGTTCGCTTCGGGCTCGACGGCGGATGGCTTGGTGCCGATCGCGGTAGTTCCTATTTCTTCAAGTCGATCGAACCAGGCATTCATCACCTGTGTGCCAGTTGGCAGTCGGCAAGGAAGAGGCTCAAAAAGAACGTCGACCTCACATCTTTTACCGCAGAGGCCGGAAAGACCTACTTCTTCCAGGCTGAGGTGAACGTGGAATCAGAATATGTTGTCCATTTTGCGCTCTCGGAGCTGAATGAGGACAAAGGCAGGTTCCTCATCAACAGCTTCAAGACAAGCACCTTCAGGCAGAAGTAGCCCGAATCGACTAATCGCAGGCAGGTGCACCCTTCGTGTATAACCACCAAGGGATGCCCTTCAACCGCCCACTGCCGGATTCCGACTCGCGATCGAAACGCTCCAGCGGCATCGACGCAATTGTCAAAGCCGAAACCGGAATCCAGATCGCTCTGATTCTTCCCAGCTCAGTCGTAATCTGCTGGCTCATCGGGGCGTGGGCCGACCGGCACTTCCATCAGACCTGGATCGCTATCGTCGGCGTGGTCTTTGGAGCCATTTCCGGTCTCGTCTATATCATTCAGTATGTGATCCGCGCCGACCGCCAGGACCGGAGCGAAACCGCCGCTCGAAACGGAAAAGACTCAGGCGGCTCAGCGCAATGACGCAGGAAGCACATCCATTGCTTGAACTGCCCAATGACGCGGCTGAAGTTATGCTTCAGCGCGCCATGGTTAAAACACTGATTCTCGGGGCTATCGCTTCGATTGCTCTGCTTGTTGCTTCCGGCTGGCGAAACGCCGGGATGTTGATGGTGGGCGCTATTATCTCCGCTGCCAGCATATTCGAGTGGCGGCGCCTAGCCCAGGTCATCCGCGCTAAGCTCGAGGCCGAAAAGACTCCCAGAAGCGCTCCCGCTGTCGTGGTCTTCCTTATCCTCCGCCTCGTCCTCTACGCGGGGGCCATCTATGTTAGCCTGAAGTGTTTACAGGGCTCGGCTGTCGCGCTGCTCTGCGGATTGGGACTGGCAGCAATCACAATCCTCTGGCAGGCCCTCCGCATGCTCCTGGACTAAGGAATGGCGTCCCTCGCCGGGATGACCCTCCTCGTCGCATACCAAGAAGGAAAGTTCAACTTTTCATGCCCGAACATTATGCCTTGACCCGCCTGCTCAATCACCTCTTCGGCGGCATCGTTACCTCCATCATGGAGGCCATGGGAATTCATCCGGCACATCCGGGTGCCCCCATCAGCAACACCTTCACAGTCGAACTGCTCGTCGTTCTGGGACTGATTGCATTCTTCGCAATCGTTCGCGCGTCGCTATCACCCGACAAGCCGGGTGCATTTCAGCACGTGGCCGAAATGATCTCTGAGTTCACCGGCAACATGGGGGAACAGGTCATCGGTCACGACGCGCCGAAGTTTCAGGCCTACGTCACCTGCATCTTCCTCTTCGTTCTGATCAATAATCTCGTCGGCCTCATCCCGGGAGTTCCGGCCCCGACTGTTTCGCCCAGTGTGCCGCTGGGTCTGGCATTGCCCACATTTCTTTACTACAACTGGCAAGGCTTTCGCTCTCATGGCATCGGGTACTTGAAGCACTTCGCCGGACCGATCTGGTGGATGGCGTGGCTGCTCATCCCCATCGAACTCGTTTCGCACTTCGCCCGTATCATGTCGCTCACCATTCGTCTTTACGCGAACATGTACGCCAGCGATATGCTCACTCTCGGATTCTTCTCGCTGATTCCGATCGGCGTTCCAGCTGTCTTTCTCGGATTGCACGTATTCGTCTCGTGCATCCAGGCATTCATCTTCATGCTGCTCTCGATGATTTATCTGTCGCTGGCAGTCTCGCACGAGTCGCACTAAGCCTCGCGTGCATCTCGGCAGCCCCATGCAGCCTGCCCGAGACAAACAAACATTCCGCCGGAGAATTGCTCCCGCTCCGGAACAACGGCAGGCCGCAAGCGTGAGGGGACCAGCTCGGTGAGTCTCAACCACCCACTGGCGGCCAATTTCAAGGGATGCAGGAGAACTATGCGGAAGCTTCAATACGTATTCATGGCGCTGGCTACTCTCTGCTTTGCCGTTCCGGCATTTGCACAAAGCGGCGGTGCGTCAGCTGCCATCAACCTGGTGCCGATCGGTGCCGGCATCGGCATGGCCCTCGCGGCCGGCCTGTGCGGCCTCGGTCAGGGCAAAGCCACTGCTTCGGCTTGCGAAGCGCTGGCTCGCAACCCCGGCGCTCGTGGCGGCCTGATGATCTTCCTGATCCTTGGCCTCGCTCTCATCGAGTCCCTCACCCTCTTCACCCTGGTCATCATCCTCCTCAAGGTGAAGTAGAGCGTCAATCATTCCCTTAAAGCGGGTCCGTCGTTTCGGCGGGCCCGTCTTATTTTGCGGATAGTTCGCCTTTGCTGCGGGTACTGCTTGTTTTGCTGTCGCGCAGCATGGCAATCGCCTTTTGATATTTCAAACCCGCGGGCACGGGAACAAACTGGCTTTCATCCTCGGTTGTGTCGAAGACTTTTGTCTTGAAGACCACGCGAGCGCTCATCTTCATGTCGAAGTGCACGACCCGCCATTGATGATCGCCGACATCCGCCTGCTTGATGACTAGCGAACCGCCCTTGTAGAGCCGCCCCAGGATCCCCCAGCCGAAATCGACATCCTCCTGCAGTCGTCCCTCGAGCTTCGTAACCCGCTCCTCGTTGCGATCGATCCAAAGCTCTCCGGCCATCTGCGTAAGGACCTGCGTCTCAAGATCGGGCGGATCAAATTTCGGATTGGGCTTGTACGTGTACTTTTCAATCGTGCCACCCGATACCGCCCCTTCGTCCTCATACAAGAACGCGTTCGGCAGCGATCTCAAAACCTTCAGCGCCCTGGCGGTGTCCTGATCCTGCGATTGCTTTCGGTGCCGCTGCTTGCCCGGGTCGGCAAGGAGCTGGTCAAGCCGAGACTGCTCGCGTAGCTCATCTGCTGTGCTCAGAGGCGCGTCATTGACGGCTATCAGCCGTGCCACGGCTCCGTCCGCGGTCTCGCAAATCTCTTTCGTCGTGGTCAGCCGTGGACTCGACTTCCGCAGCCGGTAGCGCATGGGGTGCTGGTCGTCACTCGCGGCCCGCGCCTCGTTCGCGAGAGCTCGGTGCACAAGCCCGGTATCCTGCGACTGCGCGGCTACGCCGGTCAGCAGCAATACCAGAATGAGAGACTTGGCTCGGGGCAGTTTCAATACTCTATCGTCCTGCGTTTTCCCTTCTGATTTGGTTACTTATAGCGTTGGACGCTGCCAGGACGCATTGGATTCTTAAACTGCAGAGAACCGCCCCGATGCTATAGTTCGATAAGGGACTTTGGTCATTTTGAAAGCTGGCCCAACTGCGTGGCCAGGTGCTATCGAAAGCGGCTGTTCTCCCGATTCATCGGCGCACAGACCGGCGCCCTGATTTTGAGATTCTGGAAGGAAATTGATCCATGGCAACCGAAAATGGTTCTGCTCGGATTGGCAAATCCGTTGTAATTCGTGGCGAAGTCAAGGGCGGAGAAGACCTGATCGTTGACGGCCGCATCGAGGGAACCGTAACCCTCACTGAAAGCCGTCTGACCATCGGGCCAAACGCAAATATCGCCGCCGATCTTTCAGCCCGCGACGTGCTCATTCAGGGAAATGTGCAGGGCAATATTGTCGCGACTGGCCGTGTAGAACTTCGCGCTGGCAGCGTCGTCGAAGGCGACGTCAGAGCGCTCCGTCTGGCCATCGAAGACAATGCTGTCTTCCGGGGCAAGGTTGACCTGACGCAAGGCGCCAAGACTCCAGACGCAACGCCTGCGGGCGCCAAGGCCTGACAACGAGCGACGGGCGCCTTTTTCAACGCGCGCGCCCGCATCACAAGGGGAGACAGTGATTCGCCGTTGGTTCGACAAAGGAAAAGAAAGCGACTCTTCTACTAGCCAGGTGGCCAGTGGTCCGCGCCTTCCGCGCCATAGCGGCGCATGGACTGCACTGCGTAAACGCCTTCAGGCTGAGCCAGGGCTGCGCATCATTGATTCCGGCGCCACCTCGCCAACCAATATCAACTACCTGACCAACCTGGGCCAGAGCGTCTTTCTCTGCGATCTCGTCACCGAAGCCTGCACGGGCACCTGGCAGACCGGAACCGATGCCAACGATAAGCCTGTCTACGACACGGAAGGCTTTCTAAAGCACACCCTCGATTTTGCCGGCAAGATGTACGACATCGTCCTGTTGTGGACCTCGCTCGACTATCTTCCCGAGCCCTTCGTACCTGCGGTGGTGGCTCATCTGTATGCATCGATGAACCCTGGTGGCCAGGTACTTGCCTTCTTCCATACTCGCAAGCAGCCTGAAGAGTCGGCCTTCTGCCGGTTCCATGTAACCGAGGGCGATACCGTTGATATGCAGACTGCGCAGCCGTTTCCGATTCAGCGCGTCTTCACCAATCGCAGCATTCAGGATCTCTTCAATCAGTGGTCGGGGTTCCGCCAGTTCCTCGCCAAAGATAGCATCTCAGAAGTCCTCATCACGCGTTAGCTAACCGCAACAGCTCCCTCGCATCCAAACATCTGCGCTGTAAAGCCGCATCTTATCCCCTGATAACTCACTGTTGGAGCGAACATGATTTCCTTGAAAGGCACGCGCGTCACATGGCTTGGTCATGCCACGGTCCTTGTGCAGACTCCCAAAGGCACCAACATACTGATTGACCCCTTCATTGAGAACAACCCGAAATATCCGAAGGGCTTCAAGCTTCCAGAAACGATCAACTACATTCTGCTGACGCACGGACATGGTGACCACATATCCGACGCCGTACCGGTGGCGAAGAAGCACAAATCGAATGTTGTCGCGATCTATGAGCTAGCTGCGTTTGTCTCCAGCCAGGGAGCGGAGAACATTACGGGTTTTAATGTCGGCGGGACGGTGCAGCTGGATGATGTTGCGGTCACGATGGTGGACGCCAAGCATTCAGCCGGGGCAGAAGGGAAGAATGGAACTCAATATGCGGGAGTCGCCGTTGGCTTCGTTCTTACCGTAGCCGACGGTCCCGTGCTCTACCACGCCGGCGATACGACAGTCTTCACGGACATGAAACTAATCAAGGAACTTTATCATCCGGAACTGGCAATGCTTCCGATTGGTGGCTTTTACACGATGGGGCCAAGAGAAGCAGCGCTGGCAGCTCAATTTATCGAGCCCAAAGCGATCTTGCCTATCCACTTCGGGACCTTCCCGCCTCTCACCGGAACCCCCGACGAGTTAAGCAAGCATCTGAACGGATCGATCGAAGTGATTCGAATCGCGCCTGGCGAAACGATCCAATAGATATGAAACGGCTGGAGTCCCCCCAGCCGTTTCAGGTGTTAACTTCTTCAGTTTCCGGATGAAGCTTTGCGCTGTCTGGCCCAGCGACGCCTCACCGCTTCTGAGATGCGCCTCCGGCCCTCAGCCGTGAGATTGCGCTTCTTTCCTGAATGAGCTCTGGAACCATTTCCATTCGAGCCATTCGACCCGCTCTTGAGCAATGTTCGTGCCCGCTGTAACTGCGCGATCTCCCTATCGATCTGTGCAAGTATTTCCGCGACCCCCACGAGGCCTCCCTGTTTCCCGACGCAGAGATAAGGAGCCTGCATCCGGCGATCTGAATAACGTTTAGGAATGAGTTGCTGATTTGACAAGATACCTAACTGATCAGGCGATGACAAATAAAAAATGGCTTTCCAATGGAGAATAGTCACTAAGTTTTTGTCCATCTATGCTCGCTTTATTTAGTCAAGCCTGTCGGCTAACTTATCTCAGTTGTAACAAGCAAGTAGCTTTAAACCTATAAGTCGCAACTGCCTTATTCGACGGTTGAGAAAGCATGGCTCTTATTGTCCTTAGGTAACGTGACCAGTCGCACTTTCCCAGCTACGGGCGTTTGGCACACGAGTCCCGTCACCGCACTTGCAAAGCGGCAGGAAATGAGACTGCGTCTGGAAGCGGGTTTATAAGCCGCGCGGAACTTTTGCGGCCGGAGGTGCCTGGTCTTGATTAGCTGAAGGGCTCGCAACTCCTGTGAGCTCCTGCCCGCCCATTCGAAGGGTTGGGGCATCCGCAGCACGGTAGTTCCGTAAGTCGCGAAGAATCTCCTGCTTTTCGCGCGCATACTGGCCCGCAAGACGTGTTAGAGCGTAGGTAATGATGTCGCTGTGATGCAGATCCTGCATCATTGGATCGCGCCGCATGTTCAGCCACAAACGGTGTACAAGCTGGACGTCATCCGGGCCGAGAGTCGGGGCATGCGGTCCGATGTAGAAGACCTTTACATCACCGTTCTGGCCCACGACATAGAAATTGAATTGCCGTTTTGGCTCGGGGAGATTCTCCCAGGCTTGCCCCAGGTGGAAGGCCTGATCCTCCGCCGTCATCGACGTTGACTGTCCTGAACACACGGAGTCTACTTCGAGCGAGTTAGCGCTCTGCACCAGCGCGGCGAACACATCGCCGGCGGGAACGACGAGCAGCGAGATCTTTTTGCCGAAGCTCTCCGCGACAGACACCGCCTTCGTGAACAGCATTTGCTCATGCTCGCTGAAGCTCTGGTCCTCGGCACTCAGATATTCCGGACCGCCTGCGCCCATCATGCGGACGCTCATGACGACAACATCTCGGTCCTCGGTCTTCGTCCTTCCCAGTACCCACTTCAACGCAACAGGATTCGTCGCATCGCGCATAGTCACCATCACGCTGCCTGGACGAACCGCGACTGACTCCCGGTCAATGTTGTCCTGATGCTCGAGCTGGAAGTGGTCCTTCATCTGCCGCGCAGTTAAGGCGTGCTTTCGCAGGTTCGCCCTCTCCGAAATCGTGAAGATGACAAAGAACGATGCCGCAAACATCACGCCCGTCACAGTGGCAACGGACTTGGTAAACAGGTTCACCGTCGCCACGGAGAGCAGCACGAGGAAAACGCACATCAGGCCGATCGGGATTTCGGTCTTGCCGATCTTGATATTCGGCGGAACCTTCCAGCCGCGTTCGCCATGGTACTTCCAGCGCAGCACCAGCATTGCCAGGCTGTTGAACGTGAACGACCAGATCACGCCGAAGGCATATGCTTCGCCGATCGTGATTACGTTTCCACGGGAAGCAATAATTGTGAACATCTGAAGCGCAAACACCAGGTTCACAATTCTGTAGCTCGTTCCAAACCTCGGGTGCGGCTTACGGAACCAATCCGTGAGCACTCCATCCTCGGCCACGCGCATCAGCACGCCCGTGGATCCGATCATCGATGTGTTGATTGCACCGGAGAGGATGAGGAATCCGACGAACACCACGAAGACGCGGAACACCACTCGCCAGAACATCGGCCCGACCATGTACATCGCCAGTCCGGCAATCAGGTTGTTTTGGTAGATCTGCGTCCGCGGTCCATCCGGAATCAGCATCGACGCCAGCAGCGTCGCGCCTCCGGTAAATACGAGACTGTAGATGGCAATGACAATCGCCGCGCGCTTCAGGTTCTTCAGCTTGGGGTGCTGAATCTCGCGATTGACCTGCGCCAGGCTCTCCTCACCGCTCATCGCGAGGATGGAGTGCCCGAATGCCATGATGATGCCGAAGAGCCCCAGAATCGGCAGTCCCGAGTTCTTGAGGAACCCGAGCGCGTCAGGACTGAATCTCAGGTTCACAGGCGTCGGTGGTGGGGGCAGATGCACGCCTTTCACCATGACTGAATAGGCGCCCCAGCCAAAAAGAAAGACCACCATGACCGTGGTGATCTGCATAACCCGAAGAGCTTTGTCACTCGATTCTTCGATGCCTTTGACGTTCTCCCACCAGTAGTAGATCGTCACCGCCGCCGCGAAAACGGCCGACGTGTAGTTCATGTCGAACTGAAACGGCTGTCCGTGTGCGTTGATCAGCGCTGGAGGAAGCCAGTGGCTGTTATTCGCCACCACGAGCATCTCGTTCATCAGGCCGGTGATATATTGCCCGGCCGACACACCTGAGATCGGGCCCGTAAGGATGTAGTCGAACATCAGTGCCGAAACGCTCAGCTTTGCGAAACCCCCGCCCAGCGCTTCCTTCACCACCCGGTAAACGCCGCCACGGGTGAACATCGAACAGCTTTCCACGTACACAGCGCGTACGGCGAAGCTGAACAGCATGATGCCCAGGATGAACCAGGGAGCCGCGGCTCCAATCGCCTGCTCGGCGATGCCCCCGGCATAGAACGCCGAGGAACCCAGATCATTGAGGACGATGGCTGCGGCGCGCCAGAAGGAGATGAACGTCAGCATCACCGAGGATGCCACGATGAGCCGGACGCGGTCTGACGGAGGGGCTACGATCGTTCGTGTGGATGCCATTACAAATGTGTCGGCATGTCTCTGCCGCTCAAACTACGCAGGGCCCACTTCCTCGTGCGCCCTTGGCTGAGTTTAGTGCTGCTTGATACGCCAGTCAACAAAGAAACCCAAACCCTTTTAAATGTGATGGAAAAAGAAGTCACGTCCCGGTTTATTCACCGCTGGCCTGAAACTCTGATTCCACTCTTGAATCACGCCACGCAAGAAACCGAGGTCTTGCCAGATCGCAGTGAGAAAGGTAGCAAGACGCTTCGGAAGCCGAATTGGCCGTTGAATCCTGAGGGGAGTGTAAACATTTACATATAAGGATTTCCTAAAGGTGGCCCATATTGAGCGCGGGCGCGCGATTCCGCGTCAACAGAAACAGTACCGAGGCACCGCCTCGCTCCGATGTTTTACACTCCACCCTGTATGCGCTGGCAATCAATGAAGTTGTGGGGAGCGCCCGTTCTATCGGCGGCGCTGCTCGAGCTCCCGTTTCCCATTGCCGGCCCCATGCTGCCCTGGCGCAGCGTCTTTGCCTGGTTTGGCCTTGTACCGCTTCTTTGGGCGATTCTCTCTCCAGCTACTTTCGAGAGCAAACGTCCCTTCCGCCGGGCCTTCCTGCTTGGATACCTCTGCGGAGTGCTCTGGTACATGGGCAATTGTTACTGGGTGCGAGACACGATGCTTCGATATGGCGACATGCCCATAGGGGCACCGACCCTGTTGCTCATCGCCTTCAGCCTCGTCCTTGGGCTTTACTGCGGTCTGTTCGGACTGGGTCTCATGCTCGTCCGCAAGGCAACAAGGGCGCCGCTACCAGCTCTGCTTGCTGCACCCTTCCTCTGGGTTGCGCTCGACCTCATCGCGGCTCGCGTCACAAGTGTTCCGTGGGATCAGCTTGGCTACTCGCAGGTGGATAGCTCATTCGTCACGCAGCTTGCGCCTTGGAGTGGTGTCTATGGCATAACCTTCCTTCTCGTAGCGGTTAGTTCATTTTTGATATTTCCAACTCTCAGTGGAAAAGAAACGCCTTCCATCGGGTTGAGAGGGTGGAGGTGGATGGCATCGTCTGGAATTGTGGCTTATGCTCTCCTGTATTTGCTATTCGCTGGGCCAGTTCTCCTCAGCCCCAAGCCTTCCACTTCCGCCACCGCCGTCCTCATCCAGCCCAACCTCGATGTCGCCGGCGACAACGACTGGTCAAGCCTCGCTGATTGGCAGCAGCACATGGCCTGGCTGCAGAAGCTGGCTTCAGACCGGTGTAAGACCTATATCGTCGGAATTCCCCAGACAGGCGCACCAGATGCTCAGCTCACTTGTCCGCCGAACCCGACGCATCCCGACCTTGTGGTCTGGCCCGAGGCTCCCGCTCTATCCTTCATGGAGGCTGACCCGCGCTTCCAGCAGGGAATTGCATCACTCGCCAATGCAGAACAATCCCCAGTAATCGTCGGTGGCATCGGCAGTGACAACTCACAGGGTCAACAGTTCGACTACAACTCTGCCATGGTCTTCGCTCCTGACGGCCAGCCCGTAGGCCGCTACGACAAGATCCACCTCGTTCCCTTCGGCGAGTACATCCCCTTCCAGCAATACCTCACCTTCGCCCATAAACTCACCGGCAAAGTCTCCTCCTTCTCGCGAGGAACCCAGCGCTCTACGTTCCGCCTGAACGGCCATCGCTACGGCGTCTTCATCTGCTACGAAGCTGTTTTTGCCGACGAAGTCCGCCACTTCGCCCAGCTCGGCGCCGAGGTCCTGGTCAACATCAGCGACGATGCATGGTACGGCGACACCAGCGCCCCTTGGCAGCACCTGAACATGGTCCGAATGCGCGCCATCGAGAACCGCCGCTGGCTAATCCGCGCTACCAACAACGGGGTAACCGCGGCCATTGACCCTTACGGCCGCGTTCGCCAGAGCATCCCGCGGCACGTGGCAGACTCTCTCCCCGCGCAGTACGGCTTCCGCGACGACGTGACGTTCTACAGCAACCACGGAGACATCTTCGCCTGGCTCTGCGTCATGGCTTCGGTCGCCATTCTCCTATGGTCGGTGAAAAAGAAGATCAAGCAACTTGCAGAGCGGCCCTCTTGACCTCAAGGCCATCCAGCAGCGCTGACGCCGCTAGCTCCGCTATACTTACCCCAGTGCAGTCGGCGGTCTCAGCCAGCTGACTCGCCACCTTACCACCAAGTCAGGTCATCAGAGCAAAGTGGCATTAAGCGATCTCGAATACGCCTACGCTCCAGTCCGCGATCAAGTCCGCGACCTGCGGGAGTATCTTTGACCCTGCCCGCCTCCGCAGAGAACTAGCCGACATCGAAACCAGGCTTGCCGATCCGGCCATGTGGTCCAACCCCGCCGCGTCTCAGCCCCTGATGCGCGACCGCAAGCGACTTGAAGAGCTTGTCGCTCGCGACGAAGAACTTGTTCGCCGGACGAGTGATATTGAGGCCTATATTGAACTGGGCCGTGAAGGCGAAGACGTTCTCGCCGACCTTGAGCGCGACATAAAGTCGCTCGGCACATTTACGGAAGAGCTCGAAGCCCGAACCATGCTCTCCGGCGAAACCGATGCCCTCAACGCCATCGTCACGGTTCACCCCGGCGCCGGCGGCACTGAGAGCCAGGACTGGGCCGAGATGCTGATGCGCATGTATCTCCGCTGGGCAGAGCAGCAGGGCTTCAAGACGGAAATGAACGACTATCAGGACGGCGAAGAAGCCGGAATCAAGTCTGCGACGTTCACCATCACTGGCGAATACGCATTCGGGCAGCTTGCCGGCGAAAGCGGAGTTCATCGCCTCGTTCGCATCTCGCCCTTCGACTCTGCAAAGCGCCGCCACACGTCGTTTGCTTCCGTTTACGTCTCCCCCGAAATTGACGACACTATCCAGGTGGACATCAGGCAGGAAGATCTGCGCGTGGACACTTACCGCTCCGGCGGCAAGGGCGGCCAGCACGTCAACACCACAGACTCTGCCGTGCGTATCACGCATCTGCCTACCAACATTGTCGTTCAATGCCAGAACGAGCGTTCGCAGCACAAGAACCGGGAGAAGGCGATGAAGATGCTGCGCTCGCGCCTCTACGAATACGAACTCGACAAGAAGCGCGCAGAGAGTAAGAAGCTCGAAGATTCCAAGCTCGAAATCAACTTCGGCTCGCAAATTCGCTCCTACGTCCTGCAGCCTTACCGCATCGCCAAGGATCACCGCACCAAGGTAGAAGTCGGCGACGTCGATAAAGTACTCGATGGCTACCTCGAGCCATTCCTCCGCGGATTCCTGCTCGCAAAGCGTCGCGGCACCGCCGTAGCCACCAGCTCCGAAGACGAACTCGACGTATGAACCTAAGCTGGGTGCCCCGGGTGCCTCGCATTTGGGCACCTGGGCCTTGGCTATAAGCTAGCGTCTAGGAGCTAAAGGCTGCCTCTATGAACGATCCCGCCCTTATCGACGAAATGCTTCGCAAGGCTCAGACCATCGCCGTCGTCGGAATGAGCGACAAGCCCTGGCGCGCCAGCCACAACATCGGCCGCTACCTCGTCATGCAGGGCTATCGAGTGCTTCCTGTGAATCCCCGGCTCAAAGAAGTACACGGCCTCAAAGCCTACCCCGACCTCGAATCCGCACAGGCTGCAATCAAGGCGGAGGGTTCCGGGATCGATCTCGTCGATGTCTTCCGCGCGTCCGACAAGGTTCCGCCCATCGTCGAAGACGTAATCAAACTCGGAATCCCGTATCTCTGGCTTCAGGAAGACGTCATCAACGACAAGGCAATGTCGCGTGCAAGATCAGCCGGAGTGAAAGCGGTTCAGGACGTCTGCATCTTCCGCGAACATGCACAGAGAGTTGGCTGATCGTGATAGTGTGCAGCCCTGTCACTAGAATGACTGTCATTCCGACCGACCGGAACGCGGTGCAGGGAGTGGAGGAACCCGCAGTTGCTCTTAATCTATCCACGTCAATGAAGGGGCGGCACAACACAATCAACCTCGCGATTCCTGTAACCAACCCGGCCGCTGCCTCGTCGAATAAAGGGGTTTCCATCCAACAATAATGCGATTCCTGCGAACGATCGTCGCCCTTACCATCGCGCTTAGCGCGACCCTGCCCAGCTTCGCCGCTTCCAGCTCAGCCGACCTCCCGCACGTTCACGTGCAACTGATCGCGCCCGGCGCACAACTCCACCCCGGCTCTAACAACGCAGGCCTCTACTTCAAGCTCGAATCCGGCTGGCATGTCTACTGGAAGAACCCCGGCGATGCTGGCGAACCACCCCGTATCAAGTGGACTCTTCCGCAGGGAATCACGGTCAGCGCAATCCAGTACCCGATCCCGAAACGTCTTCCTCTTGGCCCGCTGATGGATTTTGGCTACGAAGACGAAGTCCTTTTCCCATTTCAGATCAACGTGGCAAGCGATGCGGCGAACGGTCCTACCAGCATTCATGCCAAAGCCAGCTGGCTCGTCTGCCGCGGCAGTTGCATTCCCGAGAAGACCGAACTCGAGATCACGCGCCCGATCGGGCAGGGAAGCGAAACCGTTAAGCCCGATCAGCAGACCTGGGCGCGCCTCGCCGGCAGACTTCCGCAAGCTCCGCCGGCAAATCTCAAAATCGGCTTCACACCCACAAGCACCGGGTTTCGCCTCACCGTCAACACTGGCAAGAAGGAAACGGAAGCATCATTCTTCCCGTCGAAGCCCGACATACTTTCCAACCCCGCTCCTCAGACCGCCACACCTACAGCCAGCGGTCTCACGCTCGACCTGAAAAAAGACGAGACTCTCACCGCCAATCCTAAAGAGCTAACCGGGCTTCTTCTTCTATCTGGGAATCGTGCGTATGAACTCGTAGTACTATCCGGCTCGCCAAAACCCGCTCAGGCTGCCCCCGCGGATTCTGCGCCCGCCGCCAGCACCACTCTTGCAGCAACGAGCCCATCTAGCGCCGCGAACCCCGCCAGCCCCGCTAAAACGGGCCTCCTTCAAGCTGCGGGCCTCGCGTTTATCGGCGGGCTCATTCTCAACCTCATGCCCTGTGTTTTTCCGGTGCTTTTCATCAAGGGCCTCTCGCTGGTTCAATCGGGAGCGGAAGAAAAGCACAAACTCCGCACGCATGGACTCGTTTACACGCTTGGCATTCTCGTCTCGTTCTGGGTTCTCGTCGGCGTGCTTCTCGGCCTCCGCTCGGCGGGCAGCCACCTTGGGTGGGGATTTCAATTCCAGTCGCCCATCTTCCTCTCGCTGATGGCCGCGCTCCTTTTCTTCCTCGGCCTTTCTCTGGCGGGCCAGTTTGAGATCGGATTGACCCTCACCAGCGCTGGCGGATCGCTCGCTGAAAAACAGGGCTACACAGGCAGCTTTTTCACCGGAGTCCTCGCCGTCATCGTCGCTACGCCTTGCACGGCACCCTTCATGGGAGTCGCCCTCGGCTACGCGCTCTCGCAGACAGCCATCGTAACGTTCGCTGTCTTCACTGCGCTTGCTCTCGGCCTCGCCGCACCCTACCTGGCTCTCACCCTTCAGCCGGCGTGGACGCGCATCCTCCCGCGCCCCGGTGTATGGATGGAGGTCCTGAAGCAAGCTGTCTCCGTGCCCATCTTCGGCACCGTCATCTGGCTCGCCTGGGTCATCGCCAATGCCTACGGAGCCGCAGTGCTCGCCGCTCTGCTTGCCAGCTTTCTCCTGCTTGCGATTGCTGGATGGTTCCTCGGCCGCTGGCCCGCGAAGGCGTGGTCCACCGCGGTTGCGGGAGTTATATTACTCATCGTCGTCATGTCGGCAGTCGTTGCCCCAAAGCAACTCGCCATCGCGAACGAGACACTGAACCAACCCGCAATTTCGAAGGGCTGGCAGCCCTGGTCCGCCGAAGCCGTATCACGGTTTCAATCGCAAGGCCGCCCCGTCTTCGTCGACTTCACGGCAAGCTGGTGCCTCTCGTGCCAGGTCAATGAGCGTGTTGCTCTCAGCAAGCCCGAGGTTCAAAAGGCATTCGCCGACGCCAATGTAGTTCTTATGCGTGCCGACTGGACCCGCTACGACGACAACATTACTCGCACTCTCAATGGCTTCGGCCGCAGCGGCGTTCCCACCTACGCGCTCTATGCGCCAGGAGATTCTCAGCCTCGACTGTTGCCTGAGGTGCTCACTCCAGGGATCGTGACGGATGCCATCGCTCAGCTGCCGCAGAGGTCGAGGCAGACCAACGCTTCAAACACCCGCTGACGCAAGTTCAATTGGTCGGAAGCTTCGGAACGATAGCCAGTCTGATTACCAAGTGAAGTAGTGTCTGCCCATCGCCCTCAGGCTCGGATGGAGAGGGAGCCCTTCGCGCGACTCGACTTCGTACCACGGCGCCCCCTGAGCTTCCTTCGCGTAGACCATCACCTCACGCGCTGTCGACTGATCCATCATTCGCAGGTTGGTCATCACCGGAACTGGGCGTGACTTCGGTCCACGTCGCAGACTGCTGTCGAACTGCCGCTCGTAGGTATTCTCGTTCCACTCCGGCTTCATGATGACCCCTCCGCTACCGCGCCGCTCTTACATCCGCCCGCGCCTGCCGATGGAAATGCACATCGCGTGCCAAAGCAGCCCAGACTACTGAACACGCCATGAGTGATGGAACGAAAACCACTTATCTAAAGTTCCACTGTTCCATACGATTCATCGGCATGCGAAGTGACGAAGTTCAGTGACGAAATCTCGTCGCCGGAGACTCTATTTAGTCATCACAACGATTCATTGCTGGTCCACTCCGCGACCGGCCCACTTACCAGTGCGAAGCTTTTGTATCTCCTCCATCCGCTGCGCCAGCTGCTTTTCACGCCCTTCCTGCGTCGGGTGGTAGTAGCTTCGTCCGCGCAACGAATCAGGCAGACACTCCATATCCGCCACTCTGTCTTCTTCGTCATGCGCGTACCGATACCCCTTGGCATACCCCAGTTCTTTCATCAGCCGGGTCGGCGCATTTCGCAGATGAAGCGGTACCGGCTCCTGGCGTGTCTCTTCCACCTCCTGCTGAACCGCTCCATAGGCCGTATACACCGCATTCGACTTGGGTGCGAGACACAAGTACACGACCGCCTCTGCCAGCGCCAGATCGCCTTCCGGAGATCCCAGAAAATCGATCGCCTCTTTCGCCGACAAACAGAGATTCAGCGCTTCGGGAGCCGCCAGCCCAATGTCCTCCACCGCCATCCGCACCACGCGCCGCGCCAGGTACAGCGGATCTTCTCCGGCCGCAAACATCCGTGCCAGCCAGTAGAGGGCCGCGTCCGGATCCGAGTTTCGCACGCTTTTGTGCAGCGCCGAAACCAGGTTGTAGTGCTCTTCGCCTGACTTGTCGTACATCAGAACGCGCTGCTGAACTGCTTCCTTCGCGATCTCCTTGTCGATGTGATTCGCACCCTCTGTTGCGAGCTGTGCCGCCACCTCCAGAGTGTTGTATGCGCTTCGGCAGTCGCCGCTCGAGTACGAAGCCATCAACTCCAGCGCGTCATCGTCAGCCGTCAATTCCAAAGCGCCCAATCCACGGTCTTTGTCTTCGAGAGCTTTTCGCAGCAAACCCGCAATTCGCTCCTCGCTCAGGGGCTGCAACACGTAGACGCGGCATCGCGACAGCAGCGCCGAGATAATTTCGAATGATGGATTCTCGGTCGTGGCGCCAATCAGCCGGATAGTTCCGCGTTCCACATAAGGCAAAAAGGCATCCTGCTGAGCCTTGTTGAAACGATGGATCTCATCCACAAACAGAATCGTCCGCGACTGCATCTCCGCTGCCTGGGCAGCCGCGGCCATCACTTGCTTGATCTCTTTGATCCCGCTCAGCACGGCCGAAAACTCGACGAAATTCGCTTTCGTCGTCTCGGCGATGATTTTCGCCAGGGTCGTCTTTCCCACCCCCGGCGGCCCCCAGAAGATCATCGATCCCAGACTCTGCAACTCCTGCGAGTCTCTTTCGATCTGCACTCTCAGCGGTTTCCCCGGTCCCAGCAGGTGTTCCTGCCCAACATATTCGTCCAATGTCCGGGGCCTCATCCGCTCAGCCAGGGGCGCTCCCGCCGAAACAGGGAGAGTTCCTTTCGCCGAGCCTGGAGGAGATTCGGGTACGCCATCAAAGAGACTCATCGCGCACCTGCAATCCGGTTAGTGTCCCTCATGTTTTAACCCTCGCTGCCGCGCAGCCTCGTACAGAAGCACACTCGCCGCCACGGCCGCATTCAGACTCTCCACCGGCCCGGGGCAGGGGATTGTCACGGCTCCATCAGTTTTCGATGCCAACTCTGGCGGCACGCCATTTCCCTCGTTTCCGATTACGACGGCCAGCGGTCCGGCCAAGTCAACCGCATTCGCCGCCTGTGCTCCGTTTACCGCAGTTGTCAGTAACTTCACTCCAGCCTTCCGCAGCTGTTCCAAGGTCTCCGCCTCACCCAGATTCAGCAACGGTACCCGGAACACGCTTCCAGCCGAAGCCCGAACCGCCTTCTGGTTCCATGCACTCACCGTCCCGGGAAGGCAAATGACACCGCTGGCACCGAAGGCTTCCGCCGACCGCACAATCGTCCCCAGATTTCCGGGGTCCTGGATCCCAGCCAGCACCAGAATCAGCGGCGCCGAGCCGGTCAAGACATCCGGCCATGTCCAATCAGGCGGTTCAACCAGCGCGGCGACAAGTTGGGGAGATTCCGTGGCAAGTATCGACCGGAGTTGATCGCCGTCTACCAGCAGAATGTCGTGCTTCTGCGCGGCTGCTCCTAGCGCAGACGCCGCATCTTCCCCGCCGGCGAAAATGCAGTCCACGCGAAGCCCCGCCCGCATCGCCTCTTCAACAAGGTTTGGCCCCTCAATTCCTGCCAGCCCGCGCTCGTTCCTTCCAGGATGCGCCAGCGCTTTCCGCAATTCCTTCAACCGCGCGTTCTGCTTACTCTGTACAATGCGTGTAGGCATCTTTGCGAACCGATATTGCTTAGCCGATTCTATGCTGTTCTGCGCGATCTAGCTGAATCGACGACACTAGCAGGTTGCGCCGCAGGCGATGCTATGGTAGCTTCCGTGATTGTGGCCTGGTTTCGATTTCCGCGTTGCGGAGCTCCAATCCATGCCACCAGGGCGATCAGCCAACGTTCTGCGATCAGTTCCGGGCTGAAGAGCCCGACCTAACCGAGGTAGACCTTCTTGTCCGCGGAAATCTTGCGCGTCCATCCCGACGAGCCCCAAACAGACCGGATCGATTACATCGTCTCGTGCCTGCGCCAGGGCGATGTCGTCGCGATGCCCACCGACACCTTTTATGGCCTCGCCGTCGACCCTGTAAACCTTCACGCCGTCGAGAATATCTACCGAATCAAGAGCCGCCAGAAGCAAAAGCCGCTCTCGCTTCTGATCGCCTCTCTGGCCCAGGCCTACGAGCTTGCCCGCGACAGCGACCCCATGCTCGACAAGCTTGCCGACCGCTTCTGGCCCGGTCCTCTCACGATCATTGTCCGCGCCGGCACCAAGCTGCCTCTACGCTCGACTGCGAACACCGGCAACGTTGCCTTGCGCATCCCCGACGCTGCCATCCCGCGCGCCGTGGTCGAGCGGTTCGGCCTGCCCATCACTGCGACAGCTGCGAACCTGCAGGGTGCGTCGGAGTGCACCCACGCCGCCTGCGTTCGCGACCAGATCGGCGATCGCATTCCCCTCATCGTCGATGGCGGTCCCACTGGCCGCGCTTTGCCCACTACCATCGTCGATCTCTCGCTCGGCGACGGTCGCTGGGAAGTCCTCCGCGAGGGCGCTATCCCGACTCACGAAATCGTCATGGTGCTGCAGCGGTAGGTGCCTGAATGAATCCGCATGCATCACCGGCAGCGGTTCAGACTCATAAACGCAAACATGTCCTTCTCTGGACCCTGATCACCCTTTTGCTGCTGGCGGTCGTGACCGTCGTCTGGGTGCGCTGGGTCTATGGACAGATCCAGTGGTACGCCAACCGCGACATGGCCGTTCCTTCCGACGCCATTGCGGTCTTTGGCGCTGCCGAATATGACGGCCGTCCTTCGCCCGTGTTCCGCGCGCGCCTCGATCACGCGGAGTCTCTCTACAGCCGAGGCATCGCCCCGCTGATCATCACACTGGGCGGCGACGGTGGCGATCAGTACTCCGAGGGCCGCGTCGGCGAAGAATATCTGGTCGGTGCAGGAGTGCCCGACTCCGACATCATCGCCGAAACCGAAAGCACCAGCACCGACGAGTCCGTTCACCGCCTCGCCATCATCGCCCGCACCAACAACCTTCAGCGCATCGTGGTCGTCAGCGATGGCACCCATCTTTTCCGGATTCACCAGATCTGCGCTGCAAACGGCCTGAATGTGCTTACTTCTCCGCGACCCCGTGTTCCCATTGAGAAATCGTCAAGTGACCGGCGAGAACGCATCCAGCACGAAATCCTGAGCTATACCCTCTGGCGACTCCATCTGGATTAACGGGCACCGCTTGGCAACGATGCGCACCAAGATTCTCAGGGACTCTCTTGCAAGGTGTCAGAGACATCGTTTTTGAGCTAAAATGACCGCAATTTCACTCTAGCTGCGTCACAGGATCTCCATGCGAAAGCTGTCGTGGATATGTCTTCTCATTTGTCTCGAACCGATCTCCCTCTCCCTCATTGCTTACGGGCAGAAATTTCAGGAACCCACCAAAGAAGAGCTGCAGATGACCGCGGATCCGAAATGGCCCGGAGCTGCCGCGATAGTTCTCAATCGCGAAGAGTCGACAGACAACTTCAATCATTTCGTCAGCGAATACGCACGTATTAAAGTGCTGACCGATGCCGGAAAAGAGTGGGCAAATGTTGAGGTGCCTTTCGCCGGCGGCTCCACCCCGCCTCGCATCGAAGGGCGCACGATTCACGCCGATGGCACTGTCGTTCCGCTCACCGGGTTGCCGGAAGACCTACTCGTCGTTAAGAATACGAGAAGACACGTCAACGCCAGAGTCTTCACCCTTCCCGCAGTGGAGGTGGGGAGCATCCTCGAATACCGTTGGACCCTGCCAAGCTCAGAGGTTTCCACCTACGGCGTCACCAACGACATTCAGGGCTTTTACGATTCGGCGCTCGCAGGTTCCATACCCTACTGGGAGGTTCAGATAAGCCTCCCGGTGCGCAAGGAGCGCTTCTACTACAACCCGCTCGGCGATCTGGAAAGAAACGTCCTTGGAAATCAGGGCATCACCCACTACACATCGAGAGGCGAAGTCGCTCACTATCTGCTTTTCTCCGCGCGCCTGCCGGCTGGTTCGCGCCTTCAGCCAAGTCCCAATCGCGACTACCTGCTTGAGCTGACTGATGTGCCACCGGTTCGTCATGAGCTAAACGCACCTCCTGACCAAAGCCGAATCTATGGCGTTCGTTTCTACTACAGCCCATTTCTAGCGGGTGATGTTTTCTGGTCCAGCGAAGGCAAGGTGTGGGCCAGGGAAATCGATCGAGCCGCTGAGACCACAAATGATCTGCGAGCAGCAGCGGCTCAGATCACGGCAGGCGCGACCACAGACGAAGAGAAGGCCCGCAAGATCTATGACGCTGTCCAGGCTCTCGACAATACGGATTTCTCGCGCAAGCGCTCGGAAGCGGAGCGCACGCGCCTTGGCCTCAGCCGCGAGGTACACACTTCAGGACAGGTGTGGAGTGAAAAGAGTGGCACTCGCAACGAGATAGCAACGCTGTATCTCGCGCTGGCGCGGGCCGCGGGACTCCAGGCGAAGGCGATGAGCATTGCCGATCGCAGGTACGAGATTTTTGATCCTGGATACCTTTCGCTCGACCAGCTATCCACGACGGTTGTCGTGCTTCACATGAACACCGCGGACGTGTTTGTCGATCCAGGCGAGAAGCTTCTGCCCTACGGCCAGCTGCATTGGTCGCATGCGCTCTGCGGCGGACTTCTCGAAACGGGGGACGGCGTCTCCATTACCGCTGTGACTCCGCCCAACCAGAGCAAGGACGCAATCACGGCACACACTGCGGATCTGGCTGTCGACCCGCAAGGCGCAGTCTCAGGGACAATGAAGGTGCTCATGAGTGGCCCCGACGCTTTGCGCTGGCGTCAGCTCAACGTCACTGCGGATACAGCAGAGGTGCGCCGTCAACTGAACGCCGTGTTGGTCGCATCGATGCCACAGGGTATTTCCACAGAAATCGGAGATGTTCAAGGTCTGGCAACTTCGGCGGGATATGTCTCCGTAACGGCCAAAGTCTCGGGTCAGCTCGGCACGGTCACTGGCAAGCGTGTTCTGCTGCCCGCTTTCTTCTTCTCGACGCATGGCATCGAGCAATTCGCCTCAGACGATAAGCGCGAGGCCACGGTCGACCTCCACTATGCCGAACAGGTCATCGACGACGTGGTATTTCACTTGCCCGCCGGATACTCTGTCGAGAGTGCGCCGCAACCCACCCAGCTCCCATGGCCCGAACACGCAGCACTCGTTATCAAAACGCAGCCCGGCTCGAACGTCATCGATATCAAGCATATCTTCGCCCGCGCATTTGTACTGCTTGAGGCGAAGGACTATCAAGCCCTGCGCGATTATTACCAGAAGGTGGCTATAGCAAATCAGCAGCAACTCGTGTTGACGCCGGCCGCCGCAACCGGCAACTAAGACGCTCCGTCTTGGCGTCTCTCAATACGTTGATTCGGCATCGGTCACTTGTACATCGAGCAGCTTTCGATCGAGTCGGGGTATGTCGCAGCTTTGATCGTTGGAGTCACCGTCGGCGGTTCGTACGACAGGCTTTCGCTGCGTCCGCATTGACACCTGAGAATTAGTTTTACGAAAATCTCAGCGCACAACCGGCAGGTCCGCCGGTATCTCGATCGTGACCGACGTCCCGCGGCCCGGATTACTCACCACCTTGAAGTCGGCCTGAGCACCGTACAAAACTTCAAGCCGCTCCTGAACGTTCTTCATGCCGATGCCGGCCCCATCCCGCCGGATGCCGGTATTCGGCCGGTCTCCCATCCCCACGCCGTCATCGGCAACTTCGATGAGGACGCGGTCGCCATCAAGCTTGCTGCGCAGGGTAACGGTGCCGCCGTGAATGCGAGGCTCCAGCCCATGCTTGATGGAGTTCTCGATCAGCGGCTGCAGCAGGATGCTGGGTACAAGCACATCCAGCGTGGCAGGATCGATCTGCTTCTCGACATGCAACTTGTCGGCGCCGAACCGAACGACCTCGATGTCGAGATAATCATCGGTAAAGCTCAGCTCATTGCGCAGCGGCACGTACGTATCGTGATCCTTGAGAAGCGCGCGAAGAATATTCGCCAGTTTGATCGTCATCTCACGAGCGAGCTCCGGTCTAGTTCGGACCAATGCGGAGATGGAATTGAGCGTATTAAAGAGAAAGTGAGGATTGATCTGCCTCTGCAGCGCATCGAGCCTTGCCTCGAGCAGAAGGTGCTTCTGCTCCTCCAGTTTCATTTCAATGCGGAGCGCATTCCAAACCTTGATGGCAATTCCCACCACGATCGGCGCGGTGATGCAGACCAGAACCTGAACCCACGGCGCTTTGGCGACGAGCGCAAACAGCTTGTGCGGAAAACGCGCTGCCAGCCAGTCCCGGCATGCCTCCGCCGCAACGATGAGAAACAACAGCAGAAACTGGCGATCCATGCGCGGCCGTCGCAGAATGCGTTTGACCCACCGGTACAGGCCAAGATCTACGAACGGCGTGAATGACCAGATTTCATCGGGCTCAACGAATAGGCCCAGGATGCCGGCCAGAACCGCGACAGCAACGTTGAAGGGAAGAGCGAGGTATTCGGCGTGGAGAACCGCAGGAATCGCCAGGATGGCCCCGCCAAGTGTGGCCCATTTCGGTCCGACAAGCAGTCCAAGAAGGACGATTGTCTCGAATGAAATATCCGCAGCCAGGAAGTTCGGTACGGATGTGCGGATCCACACGCCAAGGGTCAGCGGAACTAGAAAAAATGCAAGAAGCGTGAGCGTCTGCTCGGGGCGCCGTTTTTCCGCGAAAAAGAGTCGGCGGAATGTGGCTGCCCGCGCCAGCACGCTGGCTACGGATGCCACGACACCCAGTTTGACAAGCAGGGTGATCAGGATAAGCCGATCGGTCACGACACCAGTGTATGGTGCCGGGGCACGGGATCCGGCTCATTCAATCATCCCATCTCGTCACTTTCCTCTTGACCGTCGACTAGAGAGCCCTGTATTCATCTCGATAGTCGATATGAGGAAACGAAATGCCCGCTAAAGGCGATCTGGTCCAGGGAACACTGGAGATGTTGATTCTGAAAACGCTCGCTCTCCAGCCAATGCACGGCTTCGGAATCTCTGTCCGCATCGAGCAGATGAGCCAGGGAATCTTTCACGTGATCCCCGGCTCGCTTTTTCCGGCCTTGAACCGGCTCGAGCGCGAAGGGCGCATCAAGGGCGAATGGCGATCGACGGAAAACAACAGACGCGGGCGGTACTACATCCTTACGGACCTCGGCAGGAAGGCGCTGAAGGAAGAGATGCGCGCCTGGGGACGTCAGGTAGATGCGGTTGCAAGGATACTCGAGGCCTGAGGAGGCGACGATGCTCTGGTGGAATCGGCTGGTTGCAGGCTTCAGCGCACTTGTATCAAAGCGTCGCAAGCGAGCGGAACTTGACGAAGAACTGCACGCCTATATGCAAGTTGCTGCTGAAGAGAGAACGCGCGGCGGCATGTCCGAGGCCGAAGCATGGAAGCAGGTTCGAGCCGAAATGGGCAGCGTCGAGACCGTGAAGACTCAGGTGAATTCTGTAGGTTGGGATAGCTGGTTGGAATCAGCCTTCTGGGACATTCGCTATGGCATGCGGCAGCTATATCGCAGTCCTGGTTTCACGACAGTGGCCTTGCTCACTCTCGCCCTTGGCATAGGCGCAAACACCGCTGTATTCACACTCGTCTATGGAGTCGTTCTCAAGCAATTGCCCATCTCGCATCCGGAGAGCCTCTATCGCGTCGGCGAGGGCGAGTTCTACTGCTGCGAGTGGGGCGGCCTGCAAGGCTCCTGGGGCACATTTGACTATCAGTTTTACAAGCACATTCGCGACACGGACACCTCCTTTGAACAACTCGCCGCATTTTCCGGAAGTGCTCCGACATACAACACTCGCCGGGCCGATTCGCCGCAAGCCGCACAGACGATGAATGGCGAATATGTCTCAGGAAACTACTTCGCCACGCTTGGCATAAGTGCATCTCAAGGTCGGCTCATCTCACCTTTCGACGACAACGAGAACGCGCCGGCCGTCGCTGTCATGGGATACGAAGCCTGGCAGAACCACTATGGCGCCGACCTCTCGGTTATTGGATCAAAACTCCTCATCAACGAATTGCCGGTAACGATCGTAGGCATCACTCCTCCTGGCTTTGGTGGAGCCCGTCTTGCGCAGAACCCTCCTGAGTTGTGGATGCCCTTGAGCCAGCAGCCTGCGTTTGAAGGTAATGGCCGTAAATCGCTCCTCTACTCTTCGGGCGATGCATGGCTCTACGTGATCGGCCGTCTCGGAGCGGGACAGACTCCATCGGCCGTTCAAAGCAGGCTTACAAGTGAGTTGCAGCAATGGCTGCGCACCGAGCGGGAGCTTGGGCAAGATGATCTTGCCAAGCTCAATCAGCAACACATCCAGTTGACTCACGTCGGGAATGGAGTGTCGCCATTCCGCAGCAATTCCATGCGCGGCCTCGTTCTGCTGTCGTCCGCATCGGTCCTTGTCCTTCTCATCGCCTGCGCCAACCTCGCAAATCTGCTTTTAGTGAGAGCCGCGACGCGCCGGCATCAAACAGCGCTGTGCATTAGCCTGGGGGCGTCTCGTGCCCGGCTGATGCGCGCCATCTTCGCCGAATGCACCTTGCTATCACTGATGGGGGCAGCACTCGGAATCGCCGTGGCCTACGGTGTATCTAAAGGGGTATTACTGATCGTATTTCGCGGGGCGAATCTTATTCCGGTCAGCGCCGCACCGTCATTTCCGATATTGGCGTTCACGTTCCTTCTGTCTCTACTGACCTGCGTGGCGTTTTCACTTATGCCTGCATGGATCGGCACCCAGGCAGATCCTGCCAATGGATTGCACGGTGCGAACCGGGCGAGGGGCAGTCACACTTCGAGATCGCAGAAGGTTCTTGTCTCCATTCAGGCCGCAGTTTCGCTGGTGTTGCTGGCGATTGCAGGGCTGGTGACCGAGAGCCTGATGAATCTCGAAAAGGCTGACCTCGGATTCAGGCCACAAGGCCAGATTGTTGCATCCATCGACTTCAAAGCAGCGGGCTACACTCCTGATCGACTGCCTGCTCTGTATCAGCAGGTTCAGAATCGACTCGAACAAGTGCCGGGGGTTGTGAGCGCAAGCCTGTCGCTCAATGCTCCACAGAAGTTCTGTTGCGTGAGTATGAACATCTCCATCGCTGGAAACAGCGAAAAGTGGGTCGGAAATATAGACACGCTGATGGAACGCGCGACGCCCCACTACTTCGAGACCATCGGAACCTCAGTCGTGCGAGGCCGCGCGTTCAGCACCAGCGACACGCAGAGTACGCCGCACGTCGCAGTTGTGGACGAAACTTTTGCGCGACGCTTCTTCGGTGACGCAAATCCGATCGGTCAGCACTTCGGCCTCAGTCTCGAAGGGCATAGCTCCGACTATGAAATCGTCGGAGTCGCCAAAGACGCGAAGTATCGCAACCCTGCGAATGTGCAAGATCCGATGTTCTTTCTGCCTTTCTCGCAGACTACGGCCTACGCCCCATCCGGCTATCAACGCCTGGAATCGGGCACGCTCTACGCCCAGGTAATCGAGGTCAGAGTGAATGGCACGCCCGCCGCATACCAAGATACGCTGCGCAAGGTACTCGCTGAGATCGATCCAAAGCTTGCTCTGATCCACGTCGACACGTATACCGATCAAGTTGCTATGCAATTCAACCAGGAGCGGCTCATCGCACGGCTCACAAGCCTCTTCGGGGTGCTGGCTCTTCTTCTTGCCTCCGTTGGGCTCTACGGCGTCACTGCCTACAACGTTGCACGCCGCACCGGCGAGATTGGAATCCGCATGGCGCTGGGAGCCGATCGCGCCAACGTCATTCGCATGGTGCTCAAGAGCGCGATGGGACAGGCCATTGTCGGGCTCTGCGTCGGCCTACCCATCGCAATCTTCTGCGGCAGGCTTCTGCAGCACCAGCTTTACGAGGTAAGCCGTTTCGATCCGCTGGTACTCGGCGGAGCAACGCTTCTGCTGGCTTTCTTCGCCTTGATCGCCGCCATCATTCCGGCGCGTCGAGCGGCATCCGTGGATCCAAACCATGCATTGCGCATCGACTAGGAATGGCCGAAGCCTGTGACGGGTGCCGCTGGGCCACGGATTCACGCCAAGTAAAATGAGACTATGGCGTTTGAAAGTGTGAAAAAGGTAGCTGAGGCAGATTTCCCGACCCGCTGGGGTGCGTTTCGCATTCTGGGTTTCGAAGGGAAACTGCCGGCCAACGCTGGATCTCCGGCTCAAAATGGAAAGGTGGAAGGCCTGGTCGCCCTGGTCATGGGCGACGTGAAATCTGCCGCGCCTTTAGTCCGCATCCACTCCCAATGCCTTACGAGTGACGTGTTCGGCTCTTTGCGTTGCGATTGCCGCCTGCAGCTTGAGCTGGCTCTGACGAAGATTGCCGAGGAAGGCGCGGGGATCCTGCTGTATGAACAGCAGGAAGGGCGGGGAATCGGCCTGATGGCCAAGCTGAAGGCTTACGAGCTTCAGGATCAGGGACGCGACACCGTTGAAGCCAACGTAGAGCTCGGCTTTGAAGCGGACTACCGGGAGTACGAGCTCCCCGCGCGCGTACTGAAAATGCTGGGTGTGGGCAAGGTCAAATTAATGACCAACAATCCTGATAAAGTCGCGGCGCTGGAATCAGCTGGGATAGAAGTGACAGAGCGCGTGTCCGCGGAGGTCGAGCCGCAGGAGACGTTTGCTGCCTACCTCAAGACCAAACAGGAAAAAATGGGGCACATCGTCGAAACGTTGATTGACGAAGAGTGAGGACCCGATCTTCATAGCACATTTACGGCCCTGACCATGTTGCCTATTGCCTTTTCGAGGCCCAGGAAGAAAAAGAAGGATCTGCGGGTAGTTGAATCCGGTAATCTTCCCATGGAGAAGTCGGGATGATTTTGCAAGAACTGCTGGATGAGCTGGGCGGGCACCTCGCACAAGGCGACGTTGAATGGATCGTGGACGCAGTGAGTGCAGTGGAGACTGCCAGTGCTTTCGATCTCGCTTTTGCCGAATCTGAGACAGTCGCGCAGACAGCGCTGAAGAGTAACGCCGGTACCATCGTTCTCAAGCCTGGCCTAGTCAAGGAATATCCGCACGCCAAGTGCGTCGTTGAGACCGATCAGCCCAAACTCTGGTTCGCAAAAGCTGCAAAGTTGGTACGAAAGCCGCCGCTCAGTATTGGTATCGCACCCGGCGCGGTCGTCGCGCCCGATTCGAAAGTTGATCCTGCCGTCTTTATCGCATCCAACGCAGTTGTCGGATCGCATGCATGGATTGGCGCTGGAACGCGAATCGGCGCCGGCGCGATCGTCGGCGAGTTCGTGAAGATCGGCATGGAATGCGTCATCTACCCGCGTGTCGTTATCTATCCGGGTGTGACCCTAGGCGACCGTGTCGTAGTGCATGCGGGTGCGGTGCTCGGAGCGGATGGCTTCGGCTATGTGCGCGACACCGAGACGGGCGCATACACACACTTTCCGCAGCAGGGAACGCTGGTAATTGAGAATGACGTTGAGATCGGCGCAAACACCACAATCGATCGCGGAGCCCTCAAGGAAACTCGCATCCGCCGTGGGACCAAAATGGACAACCTCGTGCACATCGGCCACAATTGCGACGTCGGGCCAGATGCAATCTTGGTAGCGCTCACAGGCATCTCGGGATCAAGCACCATAGGCAAGGGCGCTGTGCTTGCGGGCCAGGTAGGGATTGGCGACCATGCGCATGTAGGCGAAGGGGTGATTCTCGGTGGCCAGTCGGGAGTCTTCAACGGCAAGACCATCACCAATGAAGGACACAAGCCGGGAACTGTGATGTTCGGTACTCCCGCCCGACCTTTGAAACAGGTACTCCGCGAGCAGGCCACACTGAGCAGATTGGCGAAGCGCAGGGAATCTGACACCAAGGCAACAAAAGCAGAAGACAGCGGCAATTAGGTTTCCGTTGGCGATTCTGGTTGTCGGTGGCAGCGCGAAAGACATTGGCAAGACCGGCCTGGTCTGCGCCATCATCTCAGCTCTTCGCGAGTTCGATTGGACTGCGATCAAGATTACGGCGCACAACTACGAGAAGCCTGAGACAGATAACACTCAACTAGATTGCAACATCCTTGAAGAGACCCGGGCCGGCCAGCAAACCGACACCGGTCGCTATCTCGCCGCGGGCGCGCGAAGATCACTTCTGATCACGCGGAGTGGCTCTACTGTGCCCATTGACACCATCCAAAGCGCGATCCGGTCAGATCGAAACGTCATCTTTGAGTCAAACCGGATCGTTGATGTACTCAAGCCCGATGTCTGTCTCGCTCTCATAGGTGGCGAGGAGAGAAAACCCAGCTTCGATCGGCTGCTGCGCATAGCAGACGCAATGGTGCACTTGCGGGGATCAAGCTCGGCGATATTGCCGCAAGGCCTGACGCGATTTGAAGTGGACGCAGTGGATCAAATCCCCATCGAACTAGTGGAGTGGCTGAGAAAAAGACTGGCGACCCAACGCTAGGTGCCCCCGTCGAGCGATGGTTTCCAAATAGGGTGCCTCTTTACCTCATACCCAGGTTCGAAGTCCGATGATTCCCCAGTAGGCCAGGTAGATTGTCGCGACGAGCAGCGCCGCCGAGACAATCATGGAGTAGATGCGCACGCTGCGCCTCACCCCGTCTGCACGGCTTCTCCACGCCGTCCATGCGGCGATCAACGATGTAAGGGCAAACAGTAAAGTCGATGCGAAGATGGCGAGCGACCACAGCGTGACATTGCCGAAGCGGGCAATAATGTCGCCGGAGCAAATGATGAAGATGGCGATGAAGGCAATCAGGCAGAGCATCGCAAGTAACGGCCACAGCCGCATCGGCCGCTCGGCTGGACGGCGGCGCGCCTTGATGAACCCGCCCACAATCCACACTGGCGCATAAAGCAAAATCGAGATCATCGCGAGAACAACGAGTGAGGTAAGCAAAATTTCGAAAAGCGCGAACAATGTTGGAATCCGCTTCATCGTAACGCCAGCCTGGATAAAACGCCCGTCTGCGTTCGGCCTTAGCAGCGCAGCGGAAGCAGCTGGCTCGGGCGGATCGTCTTTTCCTGCGTAACGAAACAAGTGGCCGGAAACCGGGAAAAACGTACTGGTTCCATTCAGGCTCGAGATGTGCATTTTTCCATCGTCGAAGTGAACGCGGGAGAGTCCGGCCACACGATCCAGAAATCGGATCACTTCCTGGCGCGGCGAGTCAGGCTGATAGAACCCGGCATAATCAGCCGCATCTGCTGGAAGCGCAGCGGCCGCCGGCACCGGCGGGCGTTGCAGATGAAGAGTGATGTAGCCTCGTATGGCCTTACCGATCTTTGAAAACGCATCGCTGTTGCCGGAGTTGATGGAATAGAAGTAGCCGACTCCGAACTCGGGCATGTAGGCCATCTCGGTCAGGCCGCCTTCCACTCCACCGTTGTGTCCGTGAAAGATAAAACCATCATTGAATGACCAATAGTTGGAGAGGCCATAACCAGCTTTGAGGCCTTCCTGCGCCGCCCAGGTACTCGCTGGATTCTCCATCCGATCGAATTCAGGCGCGGGGACGAGCTGAGCGCCGTTGACTACGCCGCGATTGAGGTAAAACTGCACATAAGCCGCCATGTCCTGCGCCGACGCGTTGATCGCACCGGCAGGGCGGTACGTGATGTTCCAGTAGCGATAGGGCGTTTTACCGTCGTCATGGTACAGGGTGGTGGCCTGGCTCGGGTCGGGCTTGAAGTAGGTCGCGGTTTTCATGCCGATCGGCGCAAAGAAGTTCTCCTCGACATAATCCTCAAAACGCTTGCCGGTGATTTTCTCTACGATGTAGGCGGCCACGGCGGGACCGGAATTGCAATAAGCCATGCGCGTTCCGGGACGCCATCGGGAATGGCGCGATGATCGGCCGAAATCGAGCGCCTCTCGCAGGCCCATGTTCGGTGCGTCTTTGGCGTATTCCCGAAGGTGAAGGTCATCCCAGCCCGTTGTGTGTTCCAGTAAGTGGACGACGCGAACCGGATCAGAGCCTTCCCAGCTGTTGCCGTATCCAACTTCCGGAACCAGTTTGTGGATTGGCTCATCGAGCGTGAGCTTGTTTTCGCGCACCAGCTTGAGTATCGAAAGAGAAGCGAAGGCCTTTGAAGTAGACCCAATCCTGAATAATGTCCATGCTGTGGCATCGCGATTCGACGCGACGTCGGCCTTACCGAGTGCCGTCACCCATTCAGGCCCGTCGCGATGCACGATAGCGATGGATACGCCGGGAGTGTGGCTGTCTGCGAGGATCTTCGTGAGCTGTTGCTGCAGTTCTGGAATTGATTGAGCAGGTTTCGGCTTTTCCGGAGTCTTGGCGCCGGCCGCGGCAAGAGTTGCGAGGAAGGGAAGAATGAAGGCGTAAACGAACCGCTTGCTCATGGTCGCCTCGATCGAGTGGAAAGCCCGGAGGGCACGCGCTTTGTGAACCGATCATCGTACACCGGGTGGCTGCCAGTGCCAAGAGTCGAACGGCCGTCAAGAGGTCCGCGCCGGTATAATCTTCTTGGTCTCGCACGACGAACACCATTAGCTAAAAATAGACCCTTCCGATCGTCTGCAAGCCTGCGATTAGAGAACTGAGACCGAGGTCACTGCAGACACCGACTTACCCTATTCGCTCTCTCTGAAAACTGTTCCAGCCTCATGCGACTTGCGTGGTGCACATCTGTGCGCGCTGAGGTTCGGCACTGCGCATTCGCGAAGGAAGAGGCAATGGGTCTGTTCAGAGAAGCCGGACGTCAACGTAAAAGGTCAGGGACAGCTCCTCGCAATCGAGTAATGGCCTTCCTTGCATCTGTGGCGTGGATCGGCGTTGCAGCTTCTGCTGCCCCGAAGGAAGAAGCAACACCGGTGCGAACTGCCGATGCTGCCTGTTCGCGTTGCCACGTTGCTATCTTCAAAAATTACCTCGCGACTCCGATGGCGAATGCCAGCGGCCTTGCGAAAGAAAATCTTCGTGACGGCAAGTTCCGTCATGTGGCTTCATCGATGGAATACACCATCGCCGCGCAGCAGGATCAGCCGACCCTTTCTTACCGGTCCCTCACGAGTCCTGATGTTGCGGGGCAGTTTCCGCTGGAATATTTCCTGGGTTCGGGACATCTCGGAACGACTTATCTCTACTCCGAGAACAATTTTCTCTTCGAATCTCCGGTTGCGTGGTACGGACCGACCAGGAACTTCGATATGAAGCCTGGACTGCAGGATATGAGCAGCATGCCGCCGCCCATTCCGATGGAGAGCGGATGCCTGCGCTGTCATATGAGCTCAGTGCAGGCAGCCGCTCCGGGCACAATCAACCGCTATCAAGGGCTGGCGTTCTTGCACACAGGCATCACGTGCGAGTCGTGCCACGGCGACTCCCAGGCCCATCTGCAAAGCGACGGCAAAGCTCGCATCGTGAATCCGAAAAAACTGACTGCCGAACAGCGTGACTCGGTTTGTATCAATTGCCATCTCGAGGGAGACGTGCTCGTGCAGCGTGCAGGTCGATCAGCCCTGGACTATCGGCCCGGCGAGTCGATCTCAACGTATCTGGCCTTCTTCGTCAGAGCCAGGGCCAATCTCACGCAGCGCGGGGTCAGCGAGGTCGAACAGCTGGCGCAGAGTACCTGCAAGCGGGTGAGCAGAGAACGGATGTCATGCACCAGCTGCCACGATCCTCACTACACGCCCCCGGCGGAGGAGAAGGCTGCGTTCTTCAGAGGGAAATGCCTCGCCTGCCACACGCAGCGCGGATTCGCACAGACTCACCATCCGGAGAACAAGGACTGCACGAGCTGCCACATGTCGCGGACCGGGGCAGAGAACATCCCTCATGTTGCGTGGACCGACCATCGGATTCTCAAGGTGCCTGACACCTCGGTCAACAAGACGGCGATGGAAAGCAGTAGCGGCGATCTCACGCCGATTTTCTCGCCCAACGCCGATGCGCGTGATCTTGCGATGGCAAACTACAAGGCGCTGCTTCTAGGCGACAAGTCGCGCGAGCCGATAGCGTGGGAGCAGCTCAACGCAATCGCGAAGATGAGAATCGATGATCCTGCCGCTCTTGATGCGCTCGGTACTCTCGCTGCAGAGCGCAGAAATTCTCAGACTGCGGAAGAGGAGTTCCGGCGCGCAATAGATTTCGCACCTGACGACCTGACCGCTCTGTCAGATCTCGGAGTCCTGCTCGCGCGCCAGGGCAAGCTCAACGAGTCCGTCGCGATGCTGCAAAAGGCGTTCTCGAAAAACCAGGATTTGCCAGGACTGTCGATGAATCTTGCGCGCGTTGAATGCATCAACGGCGACAGCGCAGCCGCGCAAGCTACCCTCAACACCACTCTCGCTTATGGCAGCAATCTCGAAGACGTGAGGCGGCTGATGGGTCAGCTGAAAAACTGCAAGTCGCTCGGCACGAGATAGCCGCGCTTACGCCATCTCTGCGGCCCGCTGATCCGCGAGAACCCGCTCAGGCGCTGGCGAGTTCCGCATCTCGAGCGCTGCGATTTCCAGCTAACTTCAGCCCAATCCAGCAGCTGATGGGCCACGTCAGCAGCCACGAGAGCCAGTACCAGTGCGGCCATCCCTTCGACCAGTTGGGGATGATCGCTCCAATCCCCATCACTTCGCCCAGAATAAAGAACCATAGAACGTGCCTGCCGGAACGATTCGGAGCGAATCGCGCGCACACCCACGCGCAGACGATGGAAACCACGACGAAGAAAGCCGTGCTGGCAATCAGCGCAGGATTGGACGGCACGCGGCCCTTGTCGAAATCTCCGGGAAAGATGCGGGCGAGCAGGGGGTCCGTGCATAGAACGAGCACGATGGAAAGCACATAGCTTCCCAGTACGATTCCGATGGACTTGAGCATCGGGAATGACCTCCGAAGTCACGGCCTGTGATCTGGAACGGTTGGCGCGTGGATTGTTTCAAAAGCCTACCGCGGGATCGGCCATAGAGGCCAGCGAAAAACCTGTCAATTTGGCCGATCAACCGGCGATGACGTAAATATTCGCTTCCAGAATCCCATCCCCGGTTTCGACGAGCGTCAAGACCCGGCGGTATTCAGAGCCTTCGAATTCATCCAGCCGCAGCCAATGCTCTGGCAGCTCCGAGGACTCGAATACATTGACGTTCACTTCAGGTCCTGTGGGATCGAGCGTCAATCCGGGAAAACCCATATTGCTCCCCCAGCCTGCGTCCATGAGAGCGCCGCGAACCTTACCTTTGCGCCAGAGGCCCTTGAGGCTCGACAACTGGTTGTGATTGACTTCGCCGGGAGAGAGGCTTCCGTACGTGGCGAGGCGTGTATCCGCATCACGATTCACGTGAGGCATCGGGGTCAGCTCTTCTTGTCGGTAGGGAATGGCTCCGTCCTGAAGGAGCCATCGCGCTGCTTAATCAGGACCTGAACCTTGCCTTCCGCTTCATCAAGTTCCTTTTTGCAGGCGGCCGAAAGAACAGTGCCTTCCTCGAACAGCTTGATGGAGTCTTCAAGAGACAGGTCGCCCTTCTCGAGCGACTCAACGATGGTTTCGAGTTTTTTCAGCGATTCTTCGAAGGATGGCATGGCCTCAGTCCAGAACTATTCTATGCCGCCGGTTCTCCAACATTGAGGCCGCCAGGCGGTAGCACGCTTGCAATCACCTCAGCTGCCGCTGTGTAGCGTCCGAACGGCGCGCTGACCTGGACGCCCTCCACCATGCCTCGGACTGACTCCAGCATCTCTTGCGCAATCCGGATGCCCTCCTTCCGAGCTGCATCGGGAGTCTCTGCCTGTGCCATCCGCAGCATGATTTCCTCCGGCATTGACACGCGCAGATCATTCTTCATGAACTCAGCGTTGCGCAGGCTCGTCAGCGGCCAGATCCCTGCGATGACCGGAATTCGGAAGGACTCGATCCGGTTCAGGAACTCTTCCAGCAGTCGAAGATCGAACACCGGCTGCGTGATCGCATATTCCGCCCCGGCTTCAACCTTGAACGCGAACCGGCGAAGCTCATGCTCGATGTCCGGCACACCGGGGTTTGCCGCAACCCCAATGGTGAAATTGGTCGAAGCCCCAATGGAGTTCGCGCCGATGTCCAGTCCATGATTGAGCCGCCGGACGATATTCACCAGTCCAATTGCGTCGACGTCGAACACCGCCGTCGCATCCGGGTAGTTGCCCAGCTTTGGCGGATCACCGGTGAGGCACAAAATATTCTTCAGCCCGATGGAAGACGCGCCGAGCAGATCCGACTGTATGCTGAGCACATTCCGATCCCGGCACGTGTAGTGCAGGATGGTCTCAATCCCCGTGTGCTGCTGGATCTGGATGCAAAGGCTTTGCGCGCTCATACGCGCCGACGCTCGAGGCGAGTCGGGCACATTGATCGCATGGACCCCGAGCTGAGCGAGAAGCCGCGCTCCCTCGATCTCCTTGGTGCAGTTGATCCCCTTGGGAGGAACGATTTCCACGAGCGTGACGAACTGGCCTTCTTGGATCAGGGATCCGATCCGCGACCGTTCGGCAAGAGGAGCAGGCGGGGTCTCCGTCGAAATCTCCGAGTGCTTGCCGCCGTCGGTTACGCGAGCCTGCGCGTCAATGGCGCGCATCGCAGAGCGCATCGCCCGGGTGTGGTTGGGCGTCGTCCCGCAGCACCCCCCGACGATCTGCGCGCCGGCCGCTATAGCTTTTCGCGCAAAGCTAGCCATGTATTCCGGCGAGCAGAGGTAGATGTTGCGTCCTTCAATCGCTCGCGGCATTCCCGCGTTGGGCATCGCGGCCAGAGGCAGATTTGTCGCGCTGCGCATGCACTCAAGCGCTGTAAGGACCGTCGCTGGCCCGGTCGAGCAATTTACGCCGATAGCTCCGGCGCCCCACTCGGTGAGCAAAGCAGCAGCCTGTTCGGGCTTTGATCCATCAAGGCAGTTGCTCTCGTCGTCCACCGTGACCATAACGAGCACTGGCAGATCCGGCGCCGTTTCTTCGGCAGCCAGCAAGGCTTCGCGGGCCTCGTTGAGCGCCGGCATGGTCTCAATGATGAGAAGGTCGACCCCAGCGTCAGCCAGAGCGCGAATCTGCTCCGCAAAAGCAGCGCGAGCTTCATCGAGCCCCGTCTTGCCCAGAGGCTCGAGCCGAACGCCGAGAGGGCCGATGGAACCCGCCACATATGCCGTTCCCGCCTGCTTCTCTTTCAGGTGATCAACAGCCTGGCGTGCCAGCCTGACCCCAGCGGCGTTGATTTCTGTCACCTTCGCCGCCAGCCCATGGCGGGTCAGGCGAAACCGGTTGGCCCCGAACGTATTTGTCTCAATAATTTCGGCGCCCGCCTGCAGGTAATCCTCGTGTATCGACAGGATCAGGTTCGGGTCAGAGAGATTCAGCTCGTCGTAGCAACGATTGATGAATACACCGCGGGCATACAGGACCGTGCCCATGGCTCCATCGGCAAGCACGGGGCGATTTGAGAAGAGATCGGCGAACTGAGGCATCCTGACCTAATGCTATCGCAAACGCCATGAAAACCAAGGCTCTTGCCGTCTGAAAGGGGGCCCAGAGCGGTTGAGTTGCACGGTCGGCACATTCAGCCGAATCAGTGGGTTGCTTTGTTATGATTGGAGAGTCAAAAAGCTAAGCAGAACCGGTCAGAAACGGTGGCCCGGGATGGCCCTGATCTTTGTCCGGAGTTGCGGCAATCGCCATTCATTTTAAAGGTCCGCAAGGCGCTGTCAGTATTCGAACTGCGCCGCTATTCGAGGGAAGCGATTTTGAAGAAGAGAAGTCTTTGGCTCTGCGCCGCCGCGGCAGTACTGGTATCCGTGGTATTAGCGGGATGTGGTTCGACGACGTACTTTGCCGGAAGAGTGCTGCCACCCAGTGGATTGACCAACCGGGTGATGATCGCCATCCAGAACCCGAGCGTATCGTCAACCGGAGCACTGACATTCGTCGACGCCTTCTACGACATCCGGTTCAGCTACAACCAGAAGATCGGCGGCTTTTCGATTTCCGGATACTCCGGGAACCTCCCAGCCACCATCCAGAACATGCCTGAAGAGCAGCTGGGCGCGGTTTATGGCGCGGGCGATGGTTCATTGCACCTTGTGAACTACCAGAAAGAAAGTGACAACGGAGCTCAGAAGGGTCCTAATGGCCTCTCCTCCAGCATTTTCATCAGCCGCAATGGCAGGTTCGTATTCGCAGCCAACCAGCAGGCCACCGTTCTCACAGTGGTAGACGCGGCAGCAGGGAGCGCATTCCCCCTCGGACTCCCCGGAGTCTACCGGGTTAGCTTGAATTCCGGAGGCACCGCTGCGATGGCCTTCGTTCAGAACTCGAACTACGCATATTACGTCCGCCAGCTTACATCCAGCGAGTCGCTCGCTTACTCCGGTGGATCGAGCACCTGGCCCAAGGCGGCAATGGACTGCGAGCCGCAGAATGCGCCCGGGTGGTGCCTTTTCCAGATGCAGAGCCCTGACGCGACAGACGCGACAGGCAATCCATACGGCGCACCACTAGTGTTCGATCGTCCTGTTAAAGCAATCTTTTCCGCCGATGGAAGCACTGCGTACGTTTTGAATTGCGGGCAGGAATGCGGCGGCGGTGCTTCATCGATCTCGGTTGTGCCGGTTTCTCCGGTGATCTACCCCTCAGGACAGCACTCCGGAAACCTGCCGACAAATGCGGCCCTCCATTCCGACTGCGCATCAACTCCGGGAGTAAGTTCTTGCACCCTGGCCATTCCGGGTGGCTCGAGCAATGCACTGCTTACGAATTCCACAATGTACGTGATGGGTCAGAAGCTGCTTCCTGACGGTTTGTTTACCGGCAACCTGACGATCGTGAGCCTTACAGGAAGCGCGACGGGCACGCTGTCCGCGGGAAGCCCCATATCGGTTAGCGACGGGGCACCGGGCGCTCCAAGCCGCATGATCATGGCGGATGACAACACATTGTGGATAGGCACCACCAAGTGCACCAATGGCGAGCGCTACGCGACTGCACAGCCGTACGGCTGCCTCACCATGTTCAACACCTCCACCAACACCGTCACGATGCTGGAGCCATACCATGGTGACCTCACGGGCATCGCGGCTGTTACCGGTTTGCATAAGGTCTACGTGGCACAGGGTGGACAGGTGTACATCTACCACACCACCGACGGGTCCTCGATCAACAATCAATACGTTACGGTGAATGGAACCGCCTCGGACGTCGCCTTCATGGACGGCCACTTCGACGACAACAACACCGTCTACTAAAACAATGTCTGAGCGAGAGACAGATGGCCGCGCCGATGTGTTGGCAATTGCCGCACACCGTGATGACGTTGAGCAGACTTGCGGAGGCACGCTCCTTCGCATGGCCGCACGCGGGCTGCGCACTGCCATTCTCGACCTCACCCGAGGCGAAGCCGGAACGCGCGGAACCGCAGACGACCGAGCGCGGGAAGCAGCGAATGCTGCAAAACTTCTCGGCGTAAGCCACCGTGAAGCCCTCGATATGCCTGACGGCGCCATCGAAAATACTTTGGAAAATCGGAAGAAGATTGCCCGTGTCCTGCGCGAAGTCAGGCCGCGCGTGGTGATCCTGCCATACTGGCAGGCCCGGCATCCTGACCATGCCATTGTCGCCACTCTTGGATACGAAGCGTGCTTTCTCTCTGGTCTGGCAAAGATCGATACAGGCGCCGCGCCGCATCGTCCCTTCAAGATCGTGTACGCAAGCCTCTACGCTGATGTTCGGCCAAGCTTCATCGTCGATATCACGCCATTCATCGAACAGCGCCACAATGCGCTGATGGCTTATAAATCGCAATACGCCAACCAGTCCGCCGGCAGTGCGCTCTTCGTCCCAGAGGAAGAAATACGTGAGCGTACCTTCGCCGAAGCCCGCCACTACGGGCTACTGGCCGGCGTCAAGTATGGTGAGCCATTCGTACAGAAGGAAGTCGGTCTGGTCGATGACCTGACGCTTCTCCCCGTGCAGTCGATATAGCTGCGCCCTCAACACACGCAACTTGTCATAACAAACGCTTATCGCAAGTCAAAATAGAATAACTTTGCCTTATGGCTCCTTCTGTCTGAAACTGGCTTTGGAGGTTGCGAATGGCGACGCAGACGTGGGACCCCCTTGCCTACGAGCGGAACGGCGCATTTGTGCATAAACTTGGTGGTGGAGTGCTGGAATGGCTCGACCCTCAGCCCGGCGAGTATGTCCTCGATCTCGGTTGCGGGGATGGCCAATTGACTCGTCGAATCGTGGGAAGCGGCGCCCACGTGCTTGGCGTTGACGCGTCGGCAGAAATGGTGGCCGCTACCCGCGAGCGAGGAATCGAAGCAGAGCACGCTAAAGCGGAGAACCTGCCTTTTCGAGCCGCAACCTTCGATGCGGTCTTTTCAAACGCAGTCCTGCACTGGGTACGGGATCAGGATGCAATGCTGGCGCAGGTGCATCGGGTTCTGAAGCCGGGCGGCCGTTTCGTGGCTGAAATGGGCGGCCACGGAAACGTTGCGGCGATTCACGTCGCGTTCACCGCAGTGCTCGACCGGCACGGATACGGCGATCGCGAGCGGGGAGTCAACTACTATCCATCGGCAGAGAGCTACGCCGAACGCCTCAAACGCCATGGCTTCGAAGTGGAACAGATCGCGCTTATTCCGCGACCGACCCAGCTACCGGAAAGCGGTATGGAGGGCTGGCTGCACACGTTCAGACGCGGCGTGCTCGAAGGGCTGCCCCCTGATGTTCGCGAGACCGTAGTCCGGCAAACAGTCGCGTTGCTCCAACCCGCCCTTCGAGACGAAGCAGGCAACTGGGTTGCGGATTACGTGCGGCTCCGATTCGTAGCCAGGACTTAGAGGGTCTTCGCGATCACAGACTGGCCGGCGGCCTGCAATTTCCCAGCGCCAGAAGTGCGCCGGTGACGCGATTGGCGGCGTGCCGGACGACATTGTCTTCGCTGGCGAAGTCGCCTGCGATGCAACGGACGCCAAGCCGCTCGATGCGCTCTATGTCCGCTTCGATCGGAGATGCATTTTCAGCGGCGTAGCGGGAAAGGGTCTCCGGCGAGAACTTCGCGGTGTTGACGATCGCGTAGTCGAAGATCGGCGCACGAGTGTGTTCGTAGATACGGTCGATGTGTTCTGAGGCGGTGAGCCCCAAGCTCTCGTTGGCCTGTGTCATGAGGTTGCAGACAAAAACCCGCACGCCCGTCGCCGATGCAAGGGCAGAGGGAATCCCCTGTACCAGAAGGTTTGTGATCAGCGAAGTGTAGAGCGAACCGGGCCCAACCGTGATGAGATCAGCACGATGAATCGCTTCGAGCGTCTCAGGCATTGCTGCAGCATTTGGCGGATCGAGCATCAGCTCGGCAATACGCTGTTTGCTCGCCGTGATGTTCGTTTCGCCCCGGACCACGGATCCATCTTCCATGTGCGCAACCACCGTCGCATAGGACGTTGTCGCCGGATAGATGCGTCCACGCGTGGCCAGAATCTTCGAAGCCAGCTGGACGGCGTGCGCGAAATCGCCAGTGATCTCGCTGAGAGCCGTGATGAACAGGTTCCCGAAACTGTGGCCGTCAAGCCCGGCGCCGCCCTTGAAGCGGTAGGCGAAAAGCTTCGAGAGAAGGTCCTCTTCCGCGCTCAGTGCGACCATGCAATTGCGGATGTCGCCCGGCGGCAGCATGTTGAAGTCCTGCCGAAGACGTCCCGAAGAGCCTCCATCGTCCGTGACCGTTACGACCGCAGCCAGATCGGAAATGTGAGATGGGTCCGATGTCGGCCAGTCTGGAATCGACACATGCTTTCGCAGCCCGCGCAGCAGAGTCGAGAGACCAGTGCCACCGCCAATTGCAACGACGCGTAGAGGAGCGGAGGGTACGCCGGGCGCCTGATCAATTTGGTCAGACGCATCGGCTAGAGTCGAGCTGCGATTGCTCAGCGAACCTGATCGCGGACTTGGTGTCACAGTAGGCCTGAGGGCACAATAAAAGCCCTACGGTAGCTCAGGATACAGCAACTCCGTGAAGCGAGGATCGTCGACCATGCTCTGAAAATCGTTGTCTGAGCGAGCCTGCAGCCGGTTTTTGGGATTCAGCTCAATCGCCTGGGTCAAGCTGTCGAGGCAATCCTGCGACTTGCCGGTGATGGCGCCAAGAAGCGCCAGTCCGTAAAACGCAAAGTCAGCGCCGGGGTCGTCAGCCAGAATGCCCTTCAGCTGGTTGGCAGCCTCTTCAAAATCGCCGGCATTGATTTGCGAAACCGCATAGTCGTAGCGCTCTTCCGGAGTGCCGAATGCGAGTCCTTTGTTGTCGAGCTGCTTCTTGCAGGTATTGATGTACATCCTGCAGCGCTCGCAGATTTCGGGCGGGGCCGTCGACAGCACCTTTTCAAATGCCGCGATAGCTTTGTCGAACTTGCCTTGCTGCACGAACTGAACGGCGGCCTGGTACTGCTGTGCGATGGCAGCCGACGCCGTGCTCGATTGGCTGCTGGGCCTGGCAGCCGGCGGGGGAGTTTTTTTGCGGCCTGCGGCCGTGGACTTTGCCTCTTGCGTCATGGGTAAGCTGAGATCCGTTTTCAGTAACAGATTGAATTGTAAAGGCTCGGTCTGGAGCCCCCTGGTTCAAGTTCTTGCACTCAGGCCATCTTTATACCGATAACCTCCCGCTACGTCAAATAGGGCAGTCAGCGACTGATCAGGAATCAGACCCCCGAATAGCGTTGCGGTAGATCGCCGGATTCAGAGTCGGATCGTTATACATCTTGAGCTGGCGATAAAGCTTGAAGCGCCTGGTTCCCTCGATGGTTTCGCGCCACAGAGCGTCCAGGCAGCCGGCCAGATCAGCACGTTGCTCCTCAAGTATGCCAAGTCGAATTCGATTGCGTTCGACGTGAGCCGGAGATGTATCAGATCGACCGGTTTCCTCACGCGTGTGGTAAATCTTCAGTGCCAGAATCGAAAGCCTGTCAATAATTAGTCCTGGCGATTCCGAGTGAAGCGGTGCTTTCTCCTCCGGTAGCTTTCGTGGTGCAAGCCAGTCCAGCAGCGTCCGGTCGATTTCCTCGGCGAGATCATTTCTCAACTGGTTGGTGCGATCCACGCGCCGCTTCACGTCCGCCAGCTGTCCATCGGTTGCGCCGGGGGTTCGAGCCTCATCTTCGATGTGCCACAGTTCAAAATTAGCTCGATGCTGTCGCGCAACCAAGGCGAGCCAGTTCTCCGATGGGAAATCCGCCGATCCTTCGGAGACATGCCAGCTGCGGGTCAGCTGGTCATGAAGGCTTGCGATTGCGTCGGCTGAGAGCATTCTGGCGGTCACTCGCGATTATCGCCCGTCAAACCCTTTACGCGCGAGTGCCAGGCAACTTTGACGACCAGATTACCTTTCACACCACTAGTCACTTGCGCTGATCCTTTCGTGCTCTGAGAGCATAAACAGAGGAGCTGGCGTCTATGGTAGAACTATCGTCACCCACGCTCCAAAAGCTCAGCGATGGAACGATAGCGGAGAGGAAAAATGGCGCACGTCATCGATCGTTTTCTTTGTATCGCCAGCTATGAAAAGGGGCAGGATTTCATGCGGCAGTGCGCCGAGATGGGTGTCAGGCCTTCTCTCCTGACCGTGCAGAAACTGCGCGATGCCGCGTGGCCACACGAGGTGCTCGAAGACGTCCATTTGATGCCGGATGAGTATTCCGTTGCCGATCTCATGAAGACCATATGCTGGATGTCCCGGGGCCGCCAGTTTGATCGAGTGATCGCCCTCGACGAGTTTGACCTCGATGCAGCCGCGCAGATCCGCGAGCACACTCGCATCCCCGGAATGGGCGTGACCTCCACCGCCTACTATCGGGACAAGCTCGCCATGCGGACCGGAGCAAGCGAGTCGGGATTTCTGGTTCCCCCATTCTGCCGCGTCCTGAATTATGACGAGCTGCGCGGGTACATGAAACAGGTGCATGGGCCTTGGCTGCTCAAGCCCCGCGCCGAGGCGTCCGCCCTCGGTATTCGCAAGATCTACGAGCCGGAGCAGCTCTGGCGTACGCTCGACGAACTCGGCGACTCCCAGACCAATTACCTGCTGGAGCAGTTCGTGCCTGGCGACATCTTCCACGTTGACTCCATCATCAGCGAGCACAAGGTTGTGTTTTCTGCTGTTCACCAGTACGGAAAACCTCCCATGCAGGTGATGCATGAGGGCGGTGTATTCACCACACGTACTGTCAACCGCCAGAGCCGAGAGTGGGCGGAGCTGACCGCGCTGAACGGACGCCTTGCCCCGGACTTGGGCATGGCTCGCGGCGTGACCCATGCGGAGTACATTCGCGCACACGACGACGGCCGCTTTTACTTTCTGGAAATCGCCGCGCGGGTCGGCGGCGCGTTCATCTCCGACTTGGTCGAAACTGCGACCGGAATCAATCTCTGGCGCGAGTGGGCCCGGCTCGAGGTATCACACCTGCGCCGTGAGCCATACCAGTTGCCGGAATTTACAGAGAAATATGCGGGAAGCGTTCTGTGCCTCGCGACGACGGAAGAGCCGGACACCAGCGCTTTCAACGCCCCCGAGATCGTAAAGCGAATGAAGAAGCACCACCATGCCGGGCTGATCGTCTGCTCCGAGAGCGTGAGCCGCGTGAGGGAACTGGTGGACCAGTACAGCACAGAGTTCGCTCAGCGATTCCTCGCGGCTCTGCCGCCACCCGACAAGCCAACTGCGTAGGCCATCGTCCAGTCGTCTCATCTTGCCAGCGTCCTGACCACGATCAACGTAATGTCACTGAACTGCCCAGACCTTGGCTTCCCCGTAAAATTGGGCTAACGATTCATCAACGGGAGGTCAGCACTTGGCAATCACATCGGAAAAGAATCAAACAGCCGAAGCCCCGCAGGTCAAAACACAATCGATGGCGCTTCAGTGGACGGGCCGTATCCTCACCGGGCTCACCGTTCTTTTTATGCTCTTCGACGCGTTCGGGAAATTTGCTAAGCCGGCACAGGTGACCGCCGCGTTCGCGAAACTTGGATTGCCGCTTAACACGTCCAACACGATTGGCATTCTTCTGCTGGTAAGCACGATCGTCTACGTGGTACCGCGAACGGCCGTGCTCGGAGCCGTTTTACTTACCGGTTTTCTTGGAGGGGCGGTGGCCATACATCTGCGTGCCGGGAGCTCGACGTTCGAGCAAGTGTTTCCGGTCATCTTCGGAGTCATCGCGTGGGGCGGAGTATATCTGCGCGATTGCGGATTGCGCCGCGTATTCCCGGTGCACCAGTAAACTTGCAATCCTCCCAGGCTAGTTCGCCTGTTTCGCGGCCGTCCATTGCACCTGCTCCTGCGGAGCCAGCGTTATTTGCGTTTGGGATCCGACGATCGCTTTGGCACTCCTCTTCAGTTGGTAGTGTCCGGCGCCTGAATCAAGGGCGGAAAGATCCACCTTGAATCGCCGTGGCTTCCCCGACAGATTCTTCAAGCTGAATCCATCCTTGTCATAGGAATATCTGAGCGCGTACACAGGCACGGTCAGCTCCACGCTACCGTAGCCCTGAATGCGAGGCGTAACGGATACATCAGCATCAGCGGGGGCGGTCACTCCCAGATACTTCGCAATGAGAACCGCCGAGAAGACGTTCGGGTACTCGTAGTACTTCTCCGCTCCGTGTGCATTCTTGCCGTCGATGTAGTAGACATGGTCCATGTCATAGCGCTCACCCATCAGATAGCCGCTCTTCTTTCCTTCGGCTGCTACTGCTGTGAGCTGCTTCAGCAAAAGCGCACTACCATTCTGCGACGCACGATACGCCGCATCCCAGTACCAGTACCTGCCCGCCGCGCTTAGATCGTAAGGCCCTCCGTCACCAATCTCCGCCTTGTTGTAGTCCGCGACGTGTGGAGAAAGGAAGCTCGGGAACCGCTCAAACTCTGCATCATTCTCGCGGATCAGTTGGCGAACTGCGTCAGCCTGCTTCGGAGTTGCGTATCCAAACAGCACCGGCAGGGCGTTTGCCAGAAGGGGAACGTGGTCGTGAATCCTGCTGTCACGGTCAACCCAGTCAACAAACCTTTGATTCTTCTCGTCCCAGAATCCTGTTGGAAGCGGTGCGATCAAAGCAGCCGCCAGTCGCCTGGAAGCAGTTGCATAATCCGCAGCTTTGGCCTGCCGTCCCAGCCTCTTCTCCATGCGCGAGAGCAAATCGAATGTATACGCCGCAAAGGCCTGAGCCTCAGTTTCCCGCCCGTCTTTCATTACCTGGTCTTCGTAGTAGACATCCGACCAGAGACGCCCGTACTGATCGATTCCTGACAGTGTCCAGCCGGCTGCATGTTCGAGGTTTTCAATATTCGCGCGCAGCCATGCGGAGTCCTTCGTAGCCTCAAACAGATGCCATGCCTCTTCGAGCACCTCGATGTTTCCCGTGTAAGGAAACATGGCGGCATTTTGATGATTGTCCTGGCTGTTTCTCCGGATGTGGTACTCCCTCTTTCCATCGGGCTGGACCGAGCACGGGCTCCGATAAAGATGTTCGGGATCGTCATTCATCAGCTTGAACTGAAGCCCGATCATCCTTCGCACGACGTCGAGATCAAGATCCGAGGCGATTGCCAGCCTCCCTTTGATTTGAAACTCGTGATCCACCGCCGGATACGACCCTGCATACGACTTCACATTCAGCGTGCTCAGCACGTATCCGCTGTTGTATGGGAAATGCGCAGCCATCGTCTTCTCCACAACCGATGGCAGCATCGTGCCCCAGTAGAAGCCGGCCAGAGCATCCTCTAACGCTGGCCCCTCGGCAATCTGCAGCGAGAATCGATGCCGGAACGCATCGCTGTGCGGCCGAGCCTCAGCCTGATGGACAATCGCGCGGTCCGCATCGACCGCAACGGTCAGGCCTTCCCCAGTCTTTTTCGCGACAATCTTGCCGCTGCCGGCTTCGATGTAGCAGGAATGATCCTTCGCCAAAGCATCTGCAGGCAGGACCCAGAGTCCGTGGTTCGCCTCGATCTGAGTGTCCGCGGGCTCGCTCGTCGCGTTGATCGGCAGAACCCACCACTGCTCCCTGTCGCGGCTGACGCCAAATCCCAGGCTCGCTTTGAAGGCAAAAGTGACAGGGGACTGCGGGTCCACCCGCGTCAGGATGGCCGTATGATCCGGCCCTGCGCTTAGCTTGCCGTTCTCTACCGATTGCAGGATGCCTTCTGGGTGTGTTCCAGCGGCTTCGCCTGTGGCGCTCTGCGAAAGAACCGGGGAAGACACACTTAGGAAGAGAACGAAAAGGAGGGTCTTCATGATCTATACGAAGAGTCTATAGAGGAGGCCGGTCCGAAAAAAGAAGCCGCATAATGACGGTACAGAGCAAGCGTATTCCTCAATGTCTGCCTGCAAGAGTTCGCAGAAACTGAGCTGAATCCATCCGGTACTTGAATGCTTTTCGTCCGTCAATGAAAACGACGGGCACCTCTTCGTTGTGTTTCTCCTTCAACGCCGGGTCAGCATCGATATCAACTTCATGCCACGCGAAATCGGCGTCAGCCTGCAGTGACGCGAGTTGCTCCTTCACCACGTCGCAGAGGTGACACCCTTTGCGCGAGTAAACCAGCACATCATGCATTCGGCCATTGTAGACGCCGAGGACTTTGGTCAATCTGCTTTCGTACAATGGGCTGCATGAGCTCGGCAGGCAAGGGTCAGTATCCGCACAGGCGGTGGAATCCCCTCAGAAAGGCGTGGGTGCTGGTTTCGCCGCATCGGACGCAGCGACCATGGCAGGGCGAAGTTGCGCAGAAGAGTGCTCCTTCCGCGCTGGCATACGATCCGGAGTGCTATCTATGCCCCGGCAACAAGCGCGCGGGCGGGGGTGTGAACCCGAAGTACGATTCCATCTTCACGTTTGTGAATGATTACGCCGCTCTGCTTCCCGACCCACCTGCCCAGCAGGATATGCCATCCTCGCCTCTGCTCATCTCCGAGTCTGCCCGGGGCTTGTGCAAGGTACTCTGCTTCCATCCCAACCACAGCCTGACTCTTGCGCGCATGACCCAGCCGGAGATCCGGCGCGTGGTAGACGCGTGGACGAAAGAGTATGAGGATCTCGGCGCAATCGGTTGGATCAAGTACGTTCAGATATTCGAAAACCGCGGCGCGATGATGGGGGCCAGCAATCCGCATCCGCACGGTCAGATCTGGACAACGGGCTTTGTCCCCGATGAGGCCGCTGCTGAAACCGCTGCGCAACGCGAATACTTCTCGAATAACAGCCGCTGCCTGCTTTGCGATTACGTGAAGGAGGAGCTGCGTGCCGCAGAACGAGTCGTTCTGGAGAATGAACACTTTGCCGCAATAGTGCCATGGTGGGCCACATGGCCCTTCGAGATTCTCCTGGTCAGCAAACAGCACGCCTCTGCAATGCCGGACTTCTCTGACTCTCAGCGCGACGCCCTCGCCGATGCGCTCAAGCGGCTCACTACCCGCTACGACAATCTTTTCGAGACGAGTTTTCCATACACCATGGGCCTTCATCAGGCCCCGACCGACGGCGAGAATCACGAAGAGTGGCACTTCCACGCCCACTTCTATCCGCCGCTGCTTCGCTCAGCCACAGTCCGAAAGTTCATGGTTGGCTTCGAAATGCTGGGGATGCCTCAGCGCGACATCACGCCGGAAAGCGCAGCCGAACGGCTGAGAGCGTGCTCAGACGAACACTTCTGGCCGCGATAACGGAAGCCGCGTGGTGATCGGATGTTGACGATACTAGGTATCTGCGGCTTAAAACACGTGCTTGTGCGTCAACTCGTGCTCGGTGGCCCGCGCTGACTTGCGCGTCCGCTTCATCTGATACATCGATCGGTCCGCAGCTTCAAGCAGGGAATCAACCTCCGTCCCATCATCGGGGTACCGGGCGTGGCCGATGCTCGCGGTAAGGTGCAGGGTTCGACCCTCGAACCGAAACGGCTGATCGGTTTCGATCGCAATACGCTCGACAATCGCGATCAAATCGGTGCGCGTTGAGATCTCGCTCAGAATCACTCCAAACTCATCTCCGCCAAGCCGGGCAACAATGTCCGTCCGTCTCGGAATCCGGCTGATCCTCAGCGCAACCTCTCGCAGAGCGGCGTCTCCGGCCCGATGCCCGAAACTGTCATTGATCTTTTTAAGCCCGTCGAGGTCGATGATCAGTATTCCAATCGGCTCCGGCTGCCGCCGGCCCGGGTAGGTGCGGTGCCGTAGCCGGTCGAAGAAGAGGGAGCGGTTTGCCAGACCGGTAAGCGCGTCATGCGTAGCCTGCTGGTAGAGCGCATTGGATTCGTTGCGCGCCGCGTGATACATCGCAGCGGCAATCAGCTCGCTCATCAGCTCCAGCACTTTCACATCCCGAACCGTGAATGCATACGTGGAGCTGGATACGATCTTCAGTACACCGACAATGGACCCCTCATGCTTGAGAGGCGCCACCACCATGGAACGGACACCGATATCGTGGAAAGGGCTCATGTCGACGCGTGGATCGACAAGAATATCGTCTGATCGGAGTATCTGCCCCAGTCGAACGCAGAGGCCTGAGAGGCTCGCCTCGCACTTGACTCGGGTACCCAGAAGAGGCCGGGCAAATCCGCTTGCGCCGCGATAAGCCATCTCATCGCCCTCGATGTATTCGACAAGGGCTCCTTCAGCGTTCGTAAACGTGGGAATGCGCTCCACGACGGCTTCCACCACGCCAGAGAGATCGAGTCCTTGCTTGGCGATCTCAGTCTGGAGCTTGATGATCTCCATCAGGATGTACGGATCGGTACTGGCACTCTGCACGTCAGTCATTAAGCCCTCAGCGCTGTGCGGGTGGACACATTAAGCCGGGCTCGTCATCCCTCTACAACCCAAACGCAATTCACCTGACGTTCAGGGCAGCGCGACGCTGGCCGGATTATCGCTTCTCATTTGGATGCGGATTGCAAATTTACGTGAGGTAGGAAGTTTACGCTTTAGTAACCAAAGTAGGCACTGGCTGAAGTCGAGATCAGCTTCAAGCCGAATGGTGAGCCCGCTGGGACTCGAACCCAGGACCCACGCCTTAAAAGGGCGTTGCTCTACCAACTGAGCTACGGGCTCGCAACCGCAGGGAGCTCTTGCGAAACCCGCTCCGCGACGCAAAGTACTCATTCAAAACTAACACAGAGCGAGGGCGCGCTCCAGAGGTCGAGCCCTCGAGCTGCTCGCTGCTCCTCAAAGCAGCCTGGGCTAAACATAAATTAAGAAAATTAAGAAAAAGTCTTGCAGGAATCATAAAACTTAATCATACTGGCTTTCGTAATGAGAGATGAGCACAAGCTCCCGATGGCTACTGACCCAAGAAGCTCTGCGGACTGGCAGGACCTGCTGCGGATCGCACAGGGAACTCCCCTGGTGATCGAACGAGTAGCTGTTCCAGAGAAGAACTTGTCTGTCGAAGGAGCTTTTACGCTTCCTGAGCTGGCGCGCCTGACTTTGGAAGACCAGGTCTTCGTCACCGCCTTCCTGCGGTCCCACGGATCGATCAAGGAGATGGAACAGATCTTCGGGGTCAGCTACCCGACCATCAAGGCCCGGCTCAACCGCATCTCCGGGCAGCTGCAGTTCATCGAGAACAATCCCGCTCCCGGAAAGGCCGACGTGCTCGACCGGCTCAAAAACGGAGAAATATCGGCTGAGCAGGCGATCAAGGAATTGGAGGCGCTGAAATGACACCGAACTTTGCAGTCGTTCACGTGAACTGGGAGCACGGACCCAATTTTCGGCTCTGGCTACCGTTATTCCTCTTGTGGATCCCCGCAGTCCTTCTTGCGCCGTTTATTCTGCTGGCGCTGCTGATTGCCTGCCTTATCTCGGGAGTGAGGTTCTGGCGGTGTGTCGCTTTAGGGTGGCAGCTGCTCTGCAGTCTTCCCGGCACGGATGTGCGGGTCACCACCGATGGCAACAACGTCTTCGTTCGAATTCTGTAGAGGTGCTTTATGAACACTGATCGACGGGCGATCCTCGCGCTGATTGCGATGGGACGCATTACGCCGGCCGAGGCAGAAAGGCTGTTGGCGGCGTGGAATGAAAGCCGGGAAACCGCATGGATCCTGGTAGCGAGCCTGGGCTTTGCTTTGCTTACCCAGTTGCACATGCACGAGTTTCTGCCGACGCTCAGGCACATGATCGGCACGCAACTTCCGGCCCTCGCCAACATGCTGGGCCCGGTTACTGGATGGATGGGAGGACTGCTATGAACGACAACAGAAAGCAAATTCTGGAGATGCTGGCGGCGGGAAAGATCACCGCCGATGAAGCCGAGCGGTTGCTTGCGGCGCTCGACCCCGAGTCCGCTGCGGTAAGTGGAAGCTCGCCAGGCAGCGCAAGCGGCGGCGCAAAAACCACCACAACTCGATCGACTCCGAAATACCTGCGCGTTCTTGTCGAAGCTGACGAGTCCATGACAGGAAACAAAGGACTGACGACCGTCAATGTGCGGGTGCCCATGCAACTGCTGCGTGCGGGCGTGAGGCTTGCCGCCCTGATTCCGCAGCAGGCGCACAATCAACTGGATGAGGCGCTCTCCAGCCACGGTGTTCCGTTGACTCTCTCGCAGATCAAGCCCGAGAACCTTGAAGAACTCATCGACCACCTGGAAGATCTCACCGTCGATGTGGACGGCAAGGAAGGGAACCAGACCAAAGTCCGAGTCTTCTGCGAGTAGAGCGGTGATTAGGAAGCCGTTCGACAGGGTATCCATCCAACGATGGATATCCCGCGGGGCACGGCAGCCATTACACTCGCGCGCATGGCGATCCCAACTGAACCGATTGGAAGTGTGCCCAGACCAGCAGAACTGTTGAAGGCGATGGAAGGCCACTCTGCAGGCAGAGCCTCAGCTGAAGAATTGGAGAGCGCCTACGAATCTGCCGTGTGCGATACCCTGCATCGCTTCGAAGCTACTGGATCACCAATCATCACGGACGGCGAACAGCGTAAGTCGAGCTTTGCTACATACCCTCTCGAAGGGCTGACGAACCTGTCGCCCGATGGCGTCGTCATCCCCTTCAAGGATGGGCATACGCGGCAGCTCCCCCGGCTTGCTGCCGGTCCATTTCGTTACGGCAAATATGCTGGCGAGTATGTTCGCCGCGCCAAGCCAATTGCCAACCGCCCTTTGAAGCAGGCTGTGATCTCTGCATCCGCGCTCAGCCTGCTCTATCCCGCGGATGGTATCGACGGCTATTCGAGCGAGCAGTTCATTGAGGATCTCATCGCCGAAGCGGTCGCCGACATCAGCTCTGCTCTGAACGCGGGAGCGGAATGCGTGCAGATCGATTTCACTGAAGGGCGCCTCTCCCTCAAGCTCGATCCGAGCGGTGCACTTCTGAAGAGCTTTGTAGACCTGAACAATCGAGTGCTGCAACGCTTTTCCGCTTCAGAGCGGGCGCGAATCGGCGTGCACGTCTGTCCCGGAGGCGACCACGATTCCACACACTCCGCCGATGTGGATTACGCAGGGTTGCTCCCGGCGCTGTTCGCAACAAACGCCGGCCGCTTCTACCTGCAGCTTTCCAGCGAAGCAGACCGGAAGACCGTTCTTCGTCGAATCGCCGAACTACTGGGACCCAGCCAGCGAGTTTTCGTTGGTGTCATCGATCCCATCTCACGCGAAATAGAAACCCCGGAACAGGTCTGCGATCGCGTGCTCGAAGCTGCCGCCATCCTGCCCCTGGATCGATTGGGCACTACGGACGATTGCGGCTTCTCGCCATTTGCCGACGACGTTTCGACCGCTCGAGATGTTGCGTTTGCGAAGATCAGTGCTCGCGTAGAAGGAACGGCTATGGCTGCGGCGAAGTTGGGAGTCTAGCCCTTCCGAAGAGGCTTGTGCATCGGTACTACCTGCACGGTCACGTCGCGCACTTCGGCAAGGAAGCGGTTCAGTACCGATCCGCGTAGGAGAATGTCGAGCCGCGACCGAACCGGTTGGCCGAAGATCACGTGCGAGATGCTTTCCTGCTGTGCGAAACGAATCAGAGCATCGGCGACATTCTTCTCGTTCAACGTGACGACCTGCGCGCCAAGGTCCTTCGCCATGCGCCGATATTCTTCGATCCGTTGAAATGCTTCAGGGTCTCCGTGCCCTTTGTCTTCATCGGGCCGGTTGACGTAAACGGCATACCAGTTCGTTGCCAGGCGTCCGGCAACGCGCGAGCCCACGCGAATCAGTCTCTCCGTTCCCGGACGTGTGCTCAGGCAGACCATCACCTTGTCCGGAATAGGCGCCTGTTCGAGGCCCTGCGTGCGGCGGTAATCAGCAGCGCGATGGCTCACCTGCTCAGCGGTGGCGCGAAGGGCCAGCTCCCGCAGCATGTTCAGGTTGCCTTTCCGGAAGAAGTTGGCTAGGGATTGCTCCACTTTTTCCGGCGCATAGATCTTGCCTTCACGCAGCCGGTTGCGAAGTTCCTCTACCGTCAGGTCGACGTTGACCACTTCATCCGCGCGCTTGAAGAAGCTGTCAGGCACCGTCTCGCGAATCAGAGTATTCGCTGAGCGATTGACGGCGTCATTCAGTGTCTCGAGATGCTGAATGTTGACGGCACTCCACACGTCGATTCCTGCATCGAGAAGTTCCAGCACATCTTCGTATCGTTTGCGATTCTTGCTGCCCGGCACGTTGGTGTGCGCCAGTTCATCGACAATGGCCACCTGCGGGTGGCGAGCGAGGATGGCATCGATGTCCATCTCCTTCAACTCGACGCCGCGGTAGGGAATCGTGCGCTCGGGAACAATTTCCAGATCGCGTATCTGATCGATTGTGTCTTGCCGGCGGTGCGGCTCAACCAGCCCGATCACAATATCGAGCCCCTGTTTGCGCTTCAGATGTGCGTCGTTGAGCATGTGGTAGGTTTTTCCCACGCCCGGAGCGGCCCCAAGATAGATGCGCAGCTTCGCCGGTTCCTGCTGGCGGTCGAGTTCAAGTTCAGGCATCGACTACCCCACCTCGACTGGATGCGGAGTGGCGGCAGCAACTGCCACTGGAAGGGTGAAGCGGAACGTCGTACCGTGGCCAAGCCGGCTCTCGACGGCAATCTGTCCCCCCAGAGACTCAACCAGCCTGCGGACCAGCGCCAGACCCATGCCGGTCCCGCGCTCCGAGAAAGGATTGAAGCGGTCGAAGATGTTGGTCAGGCGCTCCGCTTCAATGCCCCGGCCGCTGTCTCTCACCGAGAACTGCACATACTCCTTCATCTCCTCGGCGCCCAGCAGAATCTCTCCTTCCTCCTGGGTATAACGAAGCGCGTTGCCAATCAGATTGTCCAGTATGGTTCGCACCGCCCTGCGGTCGGCCAGTACGAAAGAAAGATCCGCAAAGGCCATCACCTCGATGCGCACTCCCTTTGTTCCTGCCTCGTCGACGTAACGGTTGCGCGCATCGTCCAGCAGAAGGCGCGGCCTCAGGCGCTCCAGTTTCAATTCGCGCTTGCCGCTGTCGAGTTCCGCCACCTCGATGAGGTCCGACATCAGGTCTTCGAGCTTTTCTGACTCATTGCCGGCTTCCACGACAAGCTCCGTCTGGAGGGGAGAAAGCTCGCCTGCAAACCCTTGTTGCAGTGCATAAAGTCCGCGGCGAACCTGCATCAGCGGGTCGCGAAGCTTCTTGCTTGCCACCGAGATGAATTGCGATTTGAAACGGTCCGTATCTTTCAACGTGGTGACGTCTTCGAGCGTCGTCACCGTACCTAGCAGCCGGCCCTCAGCGTCCCGCATAGGAGTTGTGCGCAGCCGATAGCTTCGCGACTGGCTTCCGATCCGCAACGGCAGCATTGCCGCATCGCCTTCCACAGCAACCGGCTTCTGCATCGAGATCGCATCCTTGATCGCGCTCAGAATCTTGTCCCCGCCCGGCGTGTTGGTCAGGCCCATCCGGTCCTTGGCTGCCTCACCCAGAATTTCAGACGCAGCCTGATTAAGCTTGAGGATGTGCCCTTTGGAATCCGTAACGATGATGGGCTCGAAAATCGACTGCAGCACAGCGTCCGATAGCTGATACTCCATTTGGCGGCGGCCGGCTTCCGTATCGCGTAGATCGCGAAGCCGCACGGCAATTCTGTTCAGTTCCGCCGCAATCACGCCGAAGTTGTCGCGGCTCCCCCACTCCACGCGATGCTCGAGGTTGCCGCCTGCGATCTTCTTGAAGTCGTCCGCCAGAACGCGAATGGGATGCAGCACCAGCATCACCATTGCGATCTCGACAACGATCATTGAAACCAGGATGCCGATGGCGAGATTCAATTCACCCGCAGCCGAAAGCGCACGATGGGTGGCGGCTACAAGGCCAATGCCGAGAGCGGCAACGAGGAAACAACCGAGAAACAATCGCTGCGATAGATTCAGCATCTGCCCGGCTCCAGGATGAAAAGGAGCCACACTGCCATTCTCAGCTATCCACCCTCAAGCCGCAAAACGCCCGCGTGACCCGGGCGAAAGTTCTGGATAGCCGAAGCAGACAGGTAAATCGAATGCTTCGGCTAAAGCCCAGAGACAAGGGCGACGGCTTATGCCAATCGCCCTTGCCAATGGAACGAGTTGTCTATTGACCGATTGCGGTCGAGAGGTAGTGGCTGCTGGAATTCTGGCTGAATATGTTGTAAAACTTGCCATTTGGACCAACAACCAAGGCTGGGGGACCACCCATCGTCGGCGTCGTTGATGCCCCATTTGTAAAATAGACGCCGTCCGTCGAGTATGCGTAGTAGAAGTGATTATCGCTGCTGTTCTGCCTGTACCCTAAGTAGAGAACGCCGTTGTAGGTAGCTAGTGACGGTTGTGAACTTGTGTGATTACCAGTTGCCGCATTGCTGAATGTCCACGACACTCCGTTTGTGCTTTCTCCAAGGTAGATAAAATTGCTTCCCGTGGTGTCTTTATAGGCGACGTAGAGCTTGCCGTTAAAGGCACCTAACCCTGGAGCCTCTCCCAAGGAGAATGAGGCTGGATAGTAAGCCGATGCGGTGTATGACTGAGTTGGGCTTTCAGTGACGAGGCATATCCCGAGACCCGATTTGGGAGTTCTGAATCCAATGAACAAATTGCCTCCGAAGACGGCCATGCTTGGCGAATCGTAGGCGCTCTCATACGGATTGCCAGAATTTGTGAACATGTTCGAACAGACACCGTGATTCGTGAACGAAACCCCATTGGTGCTGGTTTCGATATATAGCAGGCCGTTTGGATCCGTGAAGCTGATATACAACTTGTTGTTGTAAACCGCCACTTGCGGATTATTGTTGACTACGGCTCCCGGGACTTGGACCGGTGTGGCGTAGTTGAATTGATCGACCCGATAGGTGAGCCAGAGATTTCCGTTCGTACTGTGATCCGAATACACCACATATAGCTTGCCGTTGTAGGTTGCAGCACCAACCCCGCTGTGGCTGATTTGACCGCTGACGTGAATCGCAGTGTCGACAAGGTCCATCTGCCAGTTCAAAGCTTGCGCATTGGCTATTGTTCTACACGTCAACACTTGTGAAAGAACCGCCAGACACACGAAGAGTTTACGCATGACGCTCAACATACGTGATTCTCCTTTATTTTGTTTTGAACAACGTGGAACTGCTTTTCCTACAGCTACCGCAAGCTGTAAGAGCAGGTCCAAGCAGACGATCCCCGAATTCGCAGCTTGGTACAGAACATGGTCTATGAGGAGAGACCAAGTGAAATGCGATACAACAATTGCACAAACGTAACGAGCGACCTTAGATCACGGAGGTTCATCAGACTTTCGTAATCGAAGGGGTAGTTACGCTATTTGGTGATCCGGCAGACTGAGAGCGTTTGATTTTGCCATTTGCAGTCGAGGCCAGCAGGTTTTGGATTCTTAACTAATACCCAGTCAACTCCAAATTCCGCTCTAAGGCGTTGGAAGTCAGCTAGGTCGAAATTCTGCCACCCCGCTGTTGCTTCGGTTTGCCTCTTCCAATCGGAGGCTAGTTCAGGAACTTGAGTCACAACTGCCGTGTCCTTGATTAGATCCGCTAGCTGACTGCGCTCTGCGAGCGCACGGAAGCTGTGGTAGTCCTCCCCGGGAATCGATAGATACTTCGGGTCCAAGGCAAAATATGCGTCCGCGGGTGTATTGCTGCGGATCCATCCGAAAGCCTCAATCCACGGATTGCTGGGCGGAGTATCAGGAAACTCGAAGTGCGGAGTAGACGCGAAGAGCTCACGTTGGGATACAAACATCCCGAAACACGAAACCATTAGAAAAGCAGCCCAACGAAGTGTACTCCCTTTCAGAAGGTACTTCCCCAGCAGGCATCCGCCGATCAGCACCATGAAGAGGTACACCAAATGTAGAAATCGCATCGGCTGCATCGGCGTAATCCGGACCAGCGCCGGAGAAGCGAGGACGATCATCGACGCTACCTGATGAACGACGCCATAAGCGAAAATCGCAACCGCAAATCGTGCCAGCTTCTCCTCTCCGCGTTTCAATGACACGCGCCACAGAATCCAGAAAAGTACCAGAGGACCTATGGCGCCCAACCACTCGTACCAGGTCCAGCGATAGAGAAACATGTATGTGCGCGTTTCCAGGGCCCGATGCCAACTCGGTGTTGGAGACTCAAAGATCCAGCCCAGCGGCACGGCGGACGCCAGCGCATCTCGAAGAGAGCGCAGCCATGCGTGGACGGGATCCAGCTGGGCCATGGTCAGGAAGAAGCAGAACGAAATCCCCAGCAGCGCCATGATCGGATGCAGCACGAAAGACACGAGAAGCAGTGGAACGGCCTGCCAAAGTTTGTCTCGAAGAATGCGCGATACCGCGAGAAGCACCAGAGCACTCGCCATATTGCGTGGGTGCAGATGCTGATCGGCGAGGTAGATCGCTGTTCCAGACACGGGCAGCGTAAGCATCGCCGCGACCAGGGCGACTCCTGCCCATTGCACTCGCTCGTCGTCAAACAGAGCCTGTGCAATGCTCCAGCACGCGGCCAGTATTGCCACGATCGACGCGAACTGAAAAATCAGCTCGGTTGTGGCGAGTGGAATGTGCGTGAAGCGAACGAAGCCCGCGATCCATCGATCGAAGAGCGTCGCCTGCAGTTGCAGCCGGAAGAAGTCTGAATCATGAGGGTACAGAGTTGGGTTCAGATCACTCTTTACTGCCGTCAGGTACACCCCGTCGTCTTCCGTTCCGGGGTGGTAACCCATGACGAGGAATGCCAGTAAAGAGAAGGTCAACAGCAGAAGGAACTTGAACTTTCTGGAACATCTGAACTGCTTCAGGACAAACACTCCTACGCAAAGAAATACGTCCAGGCGGCAAAGTGGTGCAGGGGTGCAAATGGTCAGCAGAATTGACACAGAAAACGTCTGACCGTTGCGGCGGCCGTGGAGGAGTGTGAGAAGGCCGGCCACCCATGATATCGCGTCGTCGCCTGTTTAGACGGTGATGTAAGTATTTAGATGACTTCGAGATAAAGTATTTACAAATTGCGTAAAAGTTATCTGCCCCGCCGTGAAACTGTGTCAAAAAATTGCGGCCTCTCAAATGGGAACACAAAAGTACCGCGTAGGCGGTATATCCAATGTTTGAACAAACGTCTATACTCCCGTAGATATCCCCTCTATGGTCACTGCTGTGTTTAACCCGGTTCAACTAGCCTCGGCTGAAGCAGTGGACCCGGTTGGGATGCCCTTGCCGGCTTACAGCGGGCAAAAGACGGCTCTGATCATTCCGACTCTCCGCGAGGCCGCAAATATTCCAGTCCTGCTCGATCGCATTCGCGGAGTACTGGACCCCGCCGGCATCAATTACGAGATCCTGATCGTCGATGACGACAGCCGCGACGGCACAGAAGAGGCCGTAGCCGAAATCAGCAGCAAGGACCCCCGCGTCCGGTTGCTGATCCGCAAAGGGAAGCGGGGCCTCTCAGGCGCGGTTCTTCACGGCTGGATGCATACCGATGCGCCAATCATCGGGGTCATGGATGCCGACCTGCAGCATCCGCCGGAGTTGTTGCCCCAATTGATTTCGACCGTTGTGGGTGGTGGTGACCTGGTCATCGGCAGCCGCTACACCGAGGGCGGCGGCCTCGGCTCATGGAACCCCGTCCGCAAGCTGATCTCCGCGGCCGCAGTGTGGGTCACCTGGCCCATCCAGCACGCGGGCCTCAGGGCGAAAGACCCCATGTCCGGCTTCTTCTTTGTCCGCCGTGACTGCCTCAATGGCGTCGACTTTCAGGAAGAAGGATTCAAGCTGCTCCTCGACATCCTGGTGCGTGCCCGGCTGACATCAGTTCACGAAGTTCCCTTTGCCTTTGGACAGCGCTTCCGGGGAGCCAGCAAAGCCAATTTGAAGGTTGCCGTCGACTACGGCAAGCTCCTGGCCCGGCTCTACAGTTGGCGGTTCGGCTCCAGGCGCCCGGTGCCGGTCAGTTCTCTGAATCGCTAGTCTCAAAGCGCAGGAAGAGCCATTCGCAGGGCTAGAAAAGCTGCCACTCCCAGAAAGAAAACCAGCGCCATTCGAATGCCCGGCTCTCGATTGACCTCTGGCACCAGGTCGCTCGCCCCGACATACAGCGCAACCCCCGCTGAGACCGGCAGTCCATAAGGCAACCACCTCGGTGCCAACTCAATTACCAGGACGCCGGCGATCGTAGCAACCGCCAGTGCCACGGCAGCGGAAAAGGCCGCTTTCCGGCTGCGCCCGCTCGCAAGCATCACCGACGCCATCGTGAATCCCTCCGGCGCCTTGTGGAGAAACACCGCGAGAAAGATAAGCCATCCGAGCGCCTTGCTCACCACGAACCCTGAGCCGATCGCCACGCCATCGAAAAGCGCGTGCACGCTGAGACCGCCGAGAACGGAATAGCCAGTGCGCGCCGAGACGAACTCATCGTGGTGCGTCTCTTCGCCGTAATGGAAGTGAGAGATAATGGTGTGCTCAAGCAGGTGGACGATGCAGTATCCCGCCATTACAAGCACTGGCCCAGCCGTGGGATTGAGCTTCAGGCTCTCCGGCGTCATCTCCAGCAGCGCAACCGCCATCAGAAAACCAGCGCCGAGAGCAACGAAGTAGCGCAGGTATTTCTCGATGCCGCGTGCCCGTACGAGAACGAACCCGCCGGCCACTTCTGCCAGGGCCGCCAGCACGCCGAGCGCTACCGAGAGTTTGAGCATCCTTGCTTACCTTACCCGCGGTGCCTTAGCCGCTATGGCGAATGTGCACGACGTCCCCGTCCTGCACCACGTATTCCTTGCCTTCGAGGCGAAGCGTTCCCTGTGCCCGCGCCGCAGCTTCGCTTCCCGCTGAGAGCAGATTGTCCCAGCGAATCGTCTCGGCGCGAATGAAATGGTGTTCGAGGTCTGAGTGAATTGCTCCCGCTGCCTGGGGAGCCTTCGAACCTGCCGGCACCGTCCACGCGCGGCACTCGTCCTCGCCCGCTGTGAAGAAGCTGATGAGCCCAAGCAGTTCGTAGCTTTTCCGAATCAGCCGGACGAGACCGCTTTCGTGAAGCCCGTAGCTCGAGAGGAAGTCCGCAGCCTCCGCCTCGTCCATCTCGGCCAGTTCCGCTTCAACCTTCCCGCAGATTGCGGTAGCCCCGGCATTGGGTCGTTGGGCAACTTCCGCCAGCTTGTAGCGCTCCACTGCCGACGCCAGATCGTCACCTAGGGAACCACTCTCTCCGATGTTAACCGCATATAGCACAGGCTTTTGCGAGAGGAACATGAACCCCTTGATAAGCTTCCGCTCCTCCGGAGTCATCTCCAGTTCGCGCAGGGGCTGTTCCTTTTCAAGCGCCTCTTTGGAACGGAGCAGTAATGCATGCTCGCGCTCCAGTTCGGCGGAGCGCATCTTCTTTAAGTCTTTCTCGACGCGCTCGAGCCGCTTCTCCACCTGCGTCAGGTCGCTGATCATCAGGTCGAACTCGACGTTCTTCACGTCGCGAAGCGGGTCCACAGGTCCCACATGCGGAATGGAATCGTCTTCGAATGCGCGCAGCACGTGAATCAGCGCATCCACGTTTCGCAGGCTTGTAAGGAATGCGGTCTCCTTAAGCGCCTCTTGACCGATTGCCGCAACATCGACGTACTCGACCGTAGCGTGGGTCGTCTTTTTGGGACTGTAGAGAGCCGAAAGCTTGTCGAGCCTTTCGTCAGGAACCTTCGCAACGCCGATGTGAGCTTCCCGCGGATTGGAGTAGCCTTTGTCCTCGAGCTTTGCCTTGGTGAGGATTTTGAAGAGCGACGTCTTGCCCACCTGGGGTAGACCAATAATGCCAGTTTTCATGAAGTTCCAGACATGCCCCTGCACGATACTTGCGCGCTGAAGGGCCTCTTCGATGATACAAGACAGGGAACAAAGGTCTGAGGAGGCGCCCGCGGCAGTCAAAGTCGCATCTGAAAGCCGGTCAGGCCTTCTCGCGCGCCGACTCCGCCCATGCCACCAGCACAACAGTCGCAATCCCCAGCAGCAGCGTCGCTCCCTCGATGCGCTCGCTCCGGTTGTGCAACTTGTTGAAGTGGGCTGTGACAGGATTGCCGAGGTCGCTCGTATCGATCTGGCCACCTGCCGCCATGCGATCGCGCTCCATCGCAGGAATGATCCCGTACTGCGAGTAAGCAGTACAGGCGAGCATCAACACCACCAGCACCATCGGCGCCAGCACCGTTCTTGGCTTATAGATGTGCCACGCCGGCGCAAGTGCCAGCAACGCGAGCGCCACGAGCCCGCTGACGATTCCCATGCCATGAAGAATACGAAGCAGTTGGCCGACAATCGTGCCCGCAGTGTGCGTTGATCCCTGCAGAGTGCCAAACGTGATGGCAGCAACAACGGGAAAGAAAATCTCCGCGCCGAGCCACACGATCAGCGCGAGATAAAGTAAGGAACGCAGCAGGGTCTTCATAGAGTCAGTTCTCAGTTTTCAGTGGTCAAAGATCAGTCTGAAGGATCGTCGCAAAATCTAAGACCATGCTCTCACAGCCGATCTCAGAAATTAATAAGCGCAGACACGCATATGGCGGCTTCGATCACTGATCTCTGATTTGCGGATGCCTAACTCTTCTTCAACGCCCGCTTCAATACCACTTCAAGCGCTGCCTTCGTCTCCGCATACTCAGCCGGGGAGACTGCGCCCGTCAGCTTGTCGCTTTCCAGTGAGAACAATTCCTCTTTCAAGGCCGTCAGGAGAGAACCGTTCTTCCCAGCGACCGATGCGGGATGAGAGCTCAACGAGTGAGCGCCCGCAGTAGAAGGCTTGCCTGGATCGGGCACCGCGGCAACCGGTAATCCCGCACCCCCCGCAGGCTTCCTCAGCAGAAACGCCGCGGCCGCAACAAACACCAGCGCCAGGCCGCCGAGAATCCACCACTTGTATTTGCTCAGCGGGTCAGGAGTGTTGATCGGCTCGCCGATGCCGCCGCCGGGCTGTCCACCAGGTTGCGCCCCGGCTTGTCCTCCTGCCCCGGCACCCTGATCTTCCCGCGGCATGGACCCAGTGCCGGAGACCGTGAATTCAAGCGCCTTACCGGGCTGCGCATTTCTGGCTACGAAGGTCTGGATGTTCGGATCCTGGTTGATCGGCGCAAATGTCGATCCGGATCCGGAAGTAAACGTCATGCTCTTCGGCAGCAGCACACCGACGTTTTGAGCGTTAAGAGATTCCTGTGGATGAAAAGTGAAGCTGCCACTGCTGTAGGGAAGGGAATAGCTGATGTTGAACTGCGTGTCTTTCTCGCCCTCATCCGGCTGAATCGGAAAGTTGAAAGCGTAGTGTCCCTTGGGCCCATTCGGCTGCAGCTTCAAAGTTGTCGGCAGCGCTCCGGCTTTTGGCCGTTGTCCCTGCGCCAGCTCGATGACGGCTTCTTCCGGCAACACTACTTCGAAACTTTTCGCGCTCCACTGCGTGCGCGGCGGGTTGCTGGTGTTGTGAACGAAATAGCGCTCCAGAACATGCAGCTGACCATTGGCGGCCTCAAGCTCCATCACATCGGCTTCGATGAATACACCTTCAACCTTGGCGGCAACATCGAAGACCGAAACCTCAGGGACAGTACCGCTCTGCGGGGCATCCGCAAAATACTCCGCGCCTTGATGGATCACCTTGATCAGCGCTGGCGCATTGCTCGGCCGGTTAATGCTGTACTTGCCGCTTGAGTCGACGGTCGTGCGTGCGACTTCCGTCATCCCAGTCATCGGCTCAACTAAGACAACCGCATCACCGCTTGCAGGCTTACCCGTTGTCTTGTTCGTCACCGTACCGGAAAGCTGCGCCGCCTGCGCCATCGCGCCGGAAAAAAGTAAAGTCAAAGAAAAAACCGCAATCAGAACTCGCGTCAATTTCATCTCGTGTGTTCGAACCCAAGCTTTCGTTAAACTTTCCCCAAGTCCCTGGTCCCTAGCTTCTGACTTCTTCCAGCACATCTATTTCCGCCAGCAACTGCGCAGTCTCGTTCTCGAGCTGAGTCCGCTGCGCTACAAAATCCTCTTCTGGATATTTGCCGGCACGATATTCAAAATTCAGATCGCGCAGATTCTCGTAGAGCTGTTCTTTCCGTTCCTGCAGATAATCCAGGCGCGTCTTCTGCCGCTGGCTGGCGAAAGCGTTCTCCGGCCAGAAGGTATAGAGGAACAGGCCGATCGCCATCAGGCACCCAAGAGCAAGACCGAGCGTTTCAGACATCAGTAGCTCCCTTCGCTTCCGGTTTCGCGGCGGATCCGCTCACGCAGCGCGTCCATCCCAGGTGTGCTGGCAGGCTCGCCCAATTGTTTCCTTCCGATCGACCAGTGCCGCACAAGCAGTATGGTCCCGAGCAGCGCAGCAAGAAACACCGCAAACGGCGCGATCCACGCCACCAGATTGAACCCCGACGTCGTCGGAGCAGCCAGCACGGTAGCGCCATACTTCGCGGCGAAGCTGTCCATGATTTCTTTATCCCCCAGGCCATTCGTCATGTCGACTTTCAGTTCGGCCAGCTGAACTGGAGATGCGGGGCACCCCACGTGATTGCATTCGCCCAGCACCTGCCCGCAGCCGCAGCTGCACATGAACTGATGGCTCAGCTTTTCGTACCGCGCCGTCGCATCCGTCGCGCCTATGGAGAAGCAGACAGCGACAGCCAGCGCAGCAGCCTGCACGCCTTTGATCCACCTGCGATTTCGAACCGCGTATCTCATCTCAATCGCCGCCTTTTAGTACAGGTTCTGCATGAACTTTCGCCGGTGCGGTCACCTTGATCGCGGCAGTTGCCGGCGTGAGGCTCGGAACCAGAGCGATGAACGTGCCGCCCACGATCAGAACAACGCCCGCCCATATCCAGCTCACCAGGGGATTCAGAAACGCCTTGATGATCGGCTGATTTGTATCCGGGTTGATTCCTTCAAAGACCACGTAGAGGTCCCAGCTGAGCACCGAGTGAACCGCCACCATCGTCTGCGGCTGCTGGCTCGCGAGGTAGACGCGCTTCTCCGGCGCCATCTGGAATTGCTTTTTTCCATTCTGGTAAACATCGAGCAGCGCGTAGTCGGAGTTGTAATTCGCGTTCGAGTCCTGTGTGAAACCGACGCACTCCAGTGTGTACGGCCCGACGCTCATCGAGTCATGCAGCGCCAGTTCCTTCTCCGTGCTCTTGTTGAATGCCGCGCCGGCCAGCCCGACCACGATGATCACAACGCCGATATGAATCAGGTACCCGCCATACCTCCGGGTATTGCGGCGCGTTAGCAGGTACATCGCTACTGCCAGATTCTTTCCTGTCTGCCTTGCGATAACGCCTGCGCCGCGCAAAAACTCCGAAGCGATCGCTGTGAACACACTGGCCGACAACGAAAAAGCCACGAGCGCGTAGAAATATCCAGCCTCGCTGAACCATGTGCTCAGCGGGCGCGGCCCGAAGGCCAGACAAACCGCTACCGTTGCCCACAACGCAATCGAGGGGACGATGAAGTTGCGCTTCACCGCCTTCAGCGATGTCGCCCGCCACGGAAGCAGCGGGCCAACGCCCGTGAGAAACAGCAGGAACAATCCAATCGGAATCGCGACGCGGTTATAGAACGGCGCGCCCACGGTCACCTTGCTTCCCTGAACGTACTCGCTGAGGATCGGGAACAGCGTGCCCCACAGAATCACAAAGCATGCAGTCAGAAGCACCAGGTTGTTGAAGAGGAAGCTCGATTCGCGGCTCACCAGAGATTCCAGCTGATGATCTGCGCGCAGGTGATCGCGCTGCACAATGTACGTGAAGATGCAAATCGCGAGCACGACGCCCATCGCGACATAAAACCAGGTTGCGATGGAGGATTGTGCAAATGCATGCACGGAGCTGACGAGGCCGCCGCGGGTCAACGTGGTGCCGAGCAGCGTGAGCAGGAAGGTGGAGAAGATGAGCCACACATTCCAGCTCTTCATCATTCCTCGCTTTTCCTGCATCATCACGGAGTGCATAAATGCCGTGCCGGTAAGCCACGGCATGAAGCTGGCGTTTTCAACCGGGTCCCATCCCCAGTAGCCGCCCCACCCGAGAACTGCGTATGCCCAGTGCATCCCGAGAAATATGCCAAAGGTAAGAAACAACCAGGTCACCAGTGTCCATACCCGCGTGATCTTGATCCACTTCTCGCCGGGATACCGCATCATCAATGCACCCAGCGCGAATGCGAAGGGAACCGAGAAACCCACATATCCGAGATAAAGCATCGGCGGATGAATCACCATCTCCGGATACTGCAGCAGGGGATTGAGCCCGTTGCCGTCTGCTGGAACCGTGCCCCGCAGCAGCGAAAACGGCGGCGCCGCAAAATTCACGACGGCAAGGAAGAACACCTGAATCGCCGCGAAAATTGTTCCGGCATACGCGTACAGCTTTACGTCAGTTCGGTGCCGCAGCCGCAGCACGAACCCGTAAGCCGCCAGCAGCCAGCACCACAGCAGCAGCGAGCCTTCCTGCCCGCTCCACAAGGCGGCGAACTTGTACTTCACATCCAGCGCCCGGTTCGAGTGCTCCATGATGTACGTGATGGAGAAGTCATTCGTCAGCGCGGCATATACCAGCGCAAATGCTGCGGCGGTAACTGCGACGAAAATAGCGATCCCGGCGCGGCGCGCAGTGTCCGCCAGTCGCTCTGGCGAGATAGCCGCCTGCTGCCCGGTCGCGATCAGCCGCAGAGCCACGCCACCTGCAAACAAGTTGTAGGCCGCCAGCGCTAAACCGATGAGGAGTGCAAGACTTCCGAATGTTGCCATGGAGTTGTTTTCTCCAACTTACCGTGCTGCCAGAACTTACGTTGAGTTGATGGTCTATGACCCGAACTTCCCGCGACGGGACTCGTCGACGGGCTGTAGTCCATCTCTGATTCTCGCACTGAGGACGAACGCCTTAGGGGAATTCAGAGCGGCTTGCATCGTTTGACCACCGCCGCAACGAGTTCATTCTCAATTATTTTAGGCGTCTTCAATGTGATTTGCCTCACACCAGAGGTGGACCGGGCCACATGGGGAGACGCCGTGGCTCAGTTCATACCTGTCGCTGCAAGTTTGAGGCAAATTGCCTGCGAATCGCGCAGTTATTGGAGTAAAGTCGAGGTTACCCACCTGTCACTGGTACAAAGCAAAATTTCACAAGGCACAGGCGACGATGAGCCTTTCAGCTCCAAAGCGATAGTACGTGATTCCGATCACTTTTTCGTCTAGGGATTGTCATTACAGTTCTTATTAGAACTCGGACTCTTTTGATCGTAGTTTGAGCGGTCTCCACGGGGCGCTCACGTTCCTTCAAAAGTCCACCGATGACAGCGCTATCAACACAAAGGTACGTCTATGAGATCGGCAATCCTTATTTCGATACTTCTTCTTGCTTCTTTCGGCTGCCTCCGATCCCAACAATCCGTCACGTCCTCGGCCCAGGATGAGCACCCTATCCAGGACAATAGCTTTCTCGCCGAGGAGGCCTACAACCAGGAGCCCGGCGTGGTTCAGCACATCCAGGCATTCACCCGCCTCTGGAACTCTAAAACCTGGGCCTACACCTTCACCCAGGAGTGGCCCGTCCCCGAACACTGGCGTCATCAGCTCAGCTATACGCTCGCCGGAGCGAAAGCCGGTGAAAACCTCGATCGCTCTTTTGGCGATCTGCTGCTCAATTACCGCTATCAGCTCACCGGCAGTGGCGAGACTCGCCTTGCTTTGTCCCCACGCGCCACCCTCATCCTCCCCACCGGTTCCGTCAAGAAGGGGTCGGGCTATGGCGGCGTTGGCGTTCAGGCGGTGCTCCCGGCAAGCTACGTCCTTAGCCGCCACTTCGTAAGCCACTACGACGTGGGCGGAACCGTGGTCCCCCGCGCCCGTGACGCCTCCGATGATGTTGCCGCGTCCTACGGCTACAACGCCACCGGCAGCCTGATCTGGCTGGCCCATTCGCGCCTCAACGGGATGTTCGAGACCTCCTGGAGCTCTTCACACCTGGTCAGCCGTCCCAATGGCACCGACGTGCAGAACACTCTCTGGCTCGCTCCGGGGGTACGCGGTGCATTCAATTTCAAGAGCGGCCTGCAGATCGTTCCGGGATTCGCGTATGTCACAGGCGTTGGCCCCAGCTCCGGCGACCGCGGCGCCTTCTTCTACCTCAGCTTCGAACACCCGCTGTGGAGAGAGAGGGGAGAATAACCTTCAGGCTGCCTCCCTCATCCAAACAGAAATTCCTTCTCCCGCAGCTCCTTGATGCTGTCCCGCAGCTTCGCCGCCTTCTCGAATTCGAACTTGCGTGCGGCATCCCGCATCTCGGTCTCGAGCTTTCCGATAAACGCGTCGACATCCGCCTGGGACGTGAACTCCGGCAGCCCGACAGCCTCGGCCTCCTCAATCTCGCCATACTCGGTCTTCAGAATCTGTGCCAGCCCCATGTCAATCTTGCTGATCACCGACGTCGGCGTAATCCCGTGCTCCTCGTTGTACGCGCTCTGAACGGTGCGCCGCCGATCCGTCTCATTGATTGCCGCCTTCATCGACGCCGTCATTCTGTCCGCGTACAGAATCGCTCGTCCTTCGATGTGCCTGGCAGCACGCCCGATTGTCTGAATCAGCGATCCCGTCGACCGAAGGAACCCTTCCTTGTCCGCATCCAGAATTGCAACCAGCGATACCTCCGGCAGATCCAGCCCTTCGCGCAGCAGGTTGATGCCGATCAGCACATCAAACTCGCCCTTGCGCAATCCGGCCAGCAGCTTTACCCGCTCCAGCGTTTCGATCTCCGAATGCATATAACGGCACTTCACGCCCACTTCCGTGTAGTAGCCGGCCAGGTCCTCGGCCATCCGTTTTGTCAGCGTTGTCACCAGGACGCGCTCGCCGCGCTTTGCCCGGTCGCGAATTTCCGCGAGCAAGTCGTCGATCTGACCTTTGACAGGGCGAATCTCCACTTGCGGATCGACAAGCCCGGTCGGCCTGATCACCTGCTCCACCACCACGCCCGCCGACCGCGTCAGCTCATACGGCCCCGGCGTCGCCGAAACATAGATCGTCTGATGAATTCGGTTCTCGAACTCATCGAACTTCAGCGGCCGGTTATCCCGCGCCGAAGGCAGACGAAACCCATAGTCGACCAGGTTCTGCTTGCGGCTCTGGTCTCCATGCCACATCCCATGCACCTGAGGAATCGTTGCGTGGCTCTCATCGACAAACAGAACAAAGTCCCGCGGAAAATAATCCAGCAGCGTCGGCGGGGGCTCGCCCGGCAGCCGCCCGCTGAAGTGCCGCGAGTAGTTCTCGATCCCGTGGCAGTACCCCATCGACTTGATCATCTCCAGATCGAATCGCGTCCGCTGGTGTACGCGCTGCGCCTCAACCATGCGGCCCTCAGCCTCAAGCTGCCCCACCCACTCGTTCAGCTCAGCCACAATCGAGTCCACGGCCTGAGCCTTCCGCTCCGGCTGGACTACATAATGCGACTTCGGATAAATCGGCAGCCGCGAGTACTTCTGCTTGACCGTGCCGAACAGCGGATCGATCTGCGACAGCGACTCAATTTCATCCCCGAACAGCTCAATCCGATACGCCGTCTCGTCATAAGTAGGGAAGACCTCGATGATGTCCCCCCGCACGCGAAACGTCCCTCGCCGGAAATCAACGTCGTTCCTCTCATACAGAATTTCGACCAGCCGCCGCGTAATGTCCTTGCGGCTTATGTGTTGCCCCTTCTCCAGCAGCAGCAGCATCCCGTAGTAAGCCTCCGGCGACCCCAGGCCGTAGATACAGCTGACGGAGCTCACGATGATCGCATCTCTTCGCTCGAAGAGGCTCCGGGTAGCAGACAAACGGAGTTTGTCCAGCTCCTCGTTGATCGTTGCTTCCTTCTCGATATACAGATCGCCCGCCGGAATGTACGCCTCCGGCTGGTAGTAGTCGTAGTAGCTGACAAAATACTCGACCGCGTTGCCGGGGAAGAACTGCTTGAACTCGTGATAGAGCTGAGCGGCCAGCGTTTTGTTGTGCGCCAGGATCAGAGCCGGCCGGTTCGACCGCTCGATGATCTTGGCCATCGTAAACGTCTTGCCTGACCCCGTGACCCCCAGCAGCACCTGGTGCTTCTCACCCGCCGAAAGGCCGCCTACCAGCTCCTCAATCGCTCGGGGCTGATCCCCGCGAGGCCTATAGCTGCTCACCAACTGAAAATCCATCCTGAGATTATATCCGAATGGCGAACATTAGGCGAAAGTAGAAAACCATGTCGTCGGGTTATACCAGTCGTGATCCTGAGTGCCACCCGTCGGCGGAGCAGTGCTTAGCCGCAAGTTCCGACTCGCCAATAACGGCTGTCATCCCAATCGGAGCGGAGGGACCCCCAGTTGCTTTTCTGGTCGATTGCGATATAGCGTCGCCGAGTGTGAACCCTGCAAATCCAAAAGAAAAACCTCGCGGAACGTAATCGACGTCGACATTCTCACGTGCTCTACGGCGCTTGTCCATTCATCTTCAAAAACCATGCAATTCGGGACGCAGTTGATAACCAACACTGTGGAAGGGGGATACTTTTTCTCAGCTTTCCTGTCAAGACACCTCATTATTTGTTGAGCTAGGTCTGAAGCATTCTCCCCTCCACTAAACACGTGAGGCTCGGACACAGTTTCCTTCCCTTCACGACGGATTCCTTTCACCCCGAATGAGCCACCGTGCTCGTCCAAACGCTTGCGCAAGAGATGATCATTTGGATGAACGGCGGTAGTGATTTCCAAGAACACCTTCCTAGGTGCCACACCGCGATGAACAAGTGAGCCAGACGACCAGATGATGGCGTCATACGGTTGCGATCCTCCGAACCAACGAACCTTGATTCGCCTTCCTGCTTGGTACCGCGTTTGAACATAGCGTGCTAAAGGGAGGAGCTCCTCTACCAGCCGCTTTTCCGTTGTCGTTTTGCGCAGCCTGAGGCGCCGCTTCCCGTCTGGGAGCCCCAAGATTTGCTCGAAGAGATCGTACACTTTGCCGCAAAATTCCAAGCCGTCCAATAGGCGGTCATCAATCGCCGAGAAGTTCGCGCGCGTTCCCCGTGTGGTCATTTACAAAGCACTCTGCCCTCGATTGTCCACGTCGGATACCACATCTCGCTTGTAGATGCGAGTCCATATAGGTCCATCCGCACCGTCAATTCACCGCCGTCCCCTTCATCGGCAGCACTATCTCGCGACTCGCATCTCCCTGCCGCACCACAACGCGCGCTCCGCTGAAGAACGGATCGGACGAAAGCAAGGGGCTGAGAAATTCAAACACCCGCTCCGCATCTTCTCCCGTAAAGATCAAAGTTCGCGTCTCCGGCGACGTGATGTGTCCGCTGATCCGCCCGACTCCCGATTCGGCCAGCGCTCCCGCCAGTCCATAAACAAGGTTGCGAATCTCTTCGTTCGTACGTGGATCGCCATTGCCGGCCTTGGGAACCTCCATCAAGACGCTGCCTCCCGCAAACGCCGCGATATCCCCGCCACCCTGCGCTGCCTGAATCGAATCCCGTTGCTGCGTAACGTCCGCAAGCTCCTTTTCAACAGGCGACATCTCGCTCTCGCGCCCGAGCCGCTTCAAGGCATCCATCAGCCCCTGCAAATCGTCGAGATAAGCCTCGAAGCTCGGGCTTGCCTGTTTCTTCCGTTCCGCAATCGCATTCCGGAACCACGCAACCGCCTCATCGTCACGGCCTGCATCGCGCAGCGTCATCGCCTTCGTCGAATAGGCGTACGCACGCTGCGCATCGGAAGCAGCGAAGAGATCGATCGAACGATTCACCGACGCAAGTGCTTCATCGAACTTCTTCATCCGCCGGTAGCATCCTGCAATGTTGTTGTGCAGCAGTGCAATCTTGTCCGGGGGCGTCGCGGCGTTGTTTTCACGCACCCGCAATACCTTCCCGTAAAATTCGAGCGACTCATCGTAGCGGCCTTGCTCCGCGCAAAGAATTCCCAGATTCACCCACGCCGGCGCAGCCGACAGGTACTGCAGTTTGGCTGCGTGCATCTCCGCGGCCTCGCGAAAGCACACCTCCGCCTCAGCCGGCTGCGTCTTGCGCACTGCATTTCCAAGCGTCAGCAAGGTCGCCGGCCGCCAGGGATGCTCTGGAACCTTATTCAGAATCTTCAGCGCTGCCCGCAGCGGAATCGCCGCATATTCGCCAAGCCCCATCCTGCTGTAGCACTCACCGGTCTTCTGCAGCATTTCCGCAACCAGCATCGGGTCGGTCTCTGGCTTCGCGTGCTGCAGCGCGAGCTCCCAGAACGTCAGCGCATTGCGATAATCCTGCAGCCGATGAAATTCGAGCCCCATGAAGTAGTGAAAGTTTGCCAGGGGAATGTTCTTACAATCCTCGTCGATCGCCGCAACCGCCCGTTCGCGCAACGAACGCTCCTGTTCCTGATCGCCCTGCTTCGTGCGGACCAGAGCCAGACCGAGAAGAGCCAGCGGCTTCACATGCCTCAGCAGAGTCGCAGGCTCCGACTCGGCAATCCGGTCCAGGCTCGAGAAACCCTTCTCTGCCAACTCCAATTGCCCGCGCTGCGTCGCATCAACTGCCTGCGCCACCACTTTGATCAGGATTTCCAGCTTTAGGAGCGTCTTGATCTCGGCTGTATCCACATGCGTTCCCTGTCTCGATGAGAGTGATTTCAAAAGACAGCTTACCGCACACTCAACCTGATCCACGCACTGCGCGGCATCGAAGAGAAACCTTTGGGTCTACTTGTGTCCAGGCGCTCAGTTATCCCGCAGCACCGGCAATGGACTTGCCACCGGCGCCCCTCCAACCGGAAACGCCGCTGGCGCAAGATGCCACTGACGCTGGGGCAGTTCCGGCATTGGCGTGGCCTTAAAGAGCCGCTTGCACTGCCGAGCCGTCCATCGTGCCCACTTCTGCGATTTCTTGCGCCGTGCGCTGTCCGTGGAGATGCCGGTGCCCGCATACATCTGCCGATAGAGTTTCGACAGAAAGATAAACGCAACGCGCGCCCGCAACGTGGGCGTACACGCTGAACGCTCCCAGATGACTTTCCATCCATAGAAGCGGTCCCACACCTTCTGCGTACGATCGCGGATCTCGTCGGCGCTCATCGTCGGGTGCGGCGTGAACATCTTTGGCCGCACCGCGCTGGGAATGAGCCAGTACCGCGTAATCGGAACATCGCCTACCATAGCGGGATTCTCTGACTGCTGTTTTTCCCACCGTCCGAAATCAACCGTGCCCGGGAACGGAGTCATCATGACGAACTGCGCAAACGTCACTCCCGCCTTGATCGCCATCTCCACCGTTGCATCGAAGGTTGCGGGCCGGTCAGTGGGCAGGCCGAAGATGAACGACCCCAGCACGTGTACACCATGTTTCTTGAAGGTCTGCAGCTGCTTCGCCAGCGCCTCGCCGGAGTAGTTCCAGTCTTTATAGACCGCCTTCAGTCCTTCCGGAGTGACGGCCTCCACTCCAACCAGCGCACCCTTAATGTTCGCGCGCTTCATGGCGTCGAGATACTCGCCGTCTTCTCCCGCTTCCATCGTGATCTGCGTGAAGAACACCATGTCCTTCGGCAGCTTCGACAGTTCTTCCATCAGGTGGAACCGGTCCGCACGGATCGCGATCAGTTCCTCCACCTTGGCCTGGTTGTTTTGCGCGCGCGCCTGCCGCAGATCCGTCAGTGTCACAGGATAGAAATTGTCGTCGGCCAGCGCGATAAACCGGAAACCCATCCTTCGCAAATTCACGATCTCATCGATCACGCTCTGATACCGGCGCTGCCGCGGCTGCTGCCCATCAGTGCGCCACACGCTGCAAAACGAGCAGTGCTTCGGGCATCCGCGAATCGTTTGCACCGAGGCCCACATGTATTTATCCGGCTGCATCAGATCCCAGCGGGCTTGCAGAAATTCGGTTCCCGCGATTCGCCCACCGTCATAAACTCTCTCCAGGCGTCCTGCAACGCAGTCCTCTACCACGCGCGCCCACACCAGGTCTCCATCGCCCTTCACCACGGCGTGTCCTTCGCCGCGCTCCAGAACTTCCTCAGGGAAGAGCGTCGCGTGGATGCCTCCGTAGACAACCCAGGCGCCTCGCGCCCTCGCCATGCGCCCCACCTGGTACCCGCGCAGTGCGTTGCCCGTGTGAACGCTGATTCCCACGATGTCTCCGGCAGCAATCATCGCCGGGTCAATCGGCTCGAGAGATTCATCCGTCAGGATCGGATCTCCAACGCTTAGAGGAGTGGCTGCCGCGAGCACAAATAACCACCGCGGCGTTATCACCGCCGTGCCAAAGGAATGGTCACTGGGATTTACCAGGTGAACCTTCATCGGATACGACCTTTCTTGTTCCGTGGAAGAACCTACCGGCCCTTGAGTGAGTAACTGCTGAAGAGTGAAGGCGAGAGCGCGGCGGTCGGTATCGAGATTCACTCGCTGATGTGTAGGGTAATGATAGACCCCCTCTGCGCAACGACGTCAAGCAAAGAAGAGGTCTGGTCTCGGCTGGTTTCTTCCGATTGACTCTCGAAAGCCTTCCGCCTAGATCCCTTGCTCCAGATGCCCCACACGGCATCGGTGTTGCTTCCCGGCGTCCCTTTCCCGAAGATCTACAATGATTCGTTCACCGCAAAGCTCACCCGGAGACCCATGACTGAACTGACCCGCCGCGAAATCCTCGCCATGTTGCTCACCACACCAGCCGCTGCCTCAAGTTGGGCGCAAGATACCAGCGAGTCGACCGACTGGACACCTCTTTTCGACGGCAAATCCCTTGACGGCTGGAAGGCAAGCGAGCACGAAGGGTCCTTCAAAGTCGTCGGTGGCGAGATCCTCGTTCATGGCGAGCGCTCGCATCTCTTCTACACCGGAAAGGTCCACAACGCCGACTTCCGCAACTTCGAATTCTCCGCCGAAATCAAAACCTTGCCCGGTTCCAACTCCGGGGTCTACTTCCACACAGCATTTCAACCCTCGGGATTCCCATCCGCTGGCTTTGAAGTACAAGTCGAAAACAACCCTCCGGCGCCGCTCACCGGATACGTCGAACGCAAGAAGACCGGCTCGCTCTATGGCGTCCGCAACGTCTACAAGACCTTTGCGAAAAACGACGAGTGGTTCACACTGTCCATCACCGTCCGCGGCAAGCTAGTGCAGACGCGCGTCAATAACCTGCTCGTGGTTGACTACATCGAGCCGGAGCAGCCTTTCCAGGCCGACAAAAAATTCGGACGCGTCCTCAACCACGGAACCTTTGCTCTTCAGGGTCACGACCCCGGCAGCACCACCCGTTTCCGCAACATCCGGGTACGCCCGCTGCCCGACTCCGCCAGCTCCGAAGCATCCGATCGCCCCGAAGTCGATGATCTCTACCGAGAAGTGATCCGTCTCTCGACCGAAAACTACCCCATCGTCGACTACCACGTTCATCTCAAAGGTGGCCTCACCATCGAGCAGGCCCTCGAAAACTCCCGCCGCCTCGGCATCAACTACGGCGTCGCCATAAACTGCGGCCTTGGCTTCCCCGTACACAGCGACGAGAGCGTGCAGCAGTACCTCGACAGCATGAAGGGCCAACCCTGCTTCATCGCCCTCCAAGCCGAAGGACGCGAGTGGCGCACGCTCGTCTCGCCCGCCTCCATCGCGCGCTTCGACTACGTCTTCACCGATGCCATGACCTTCACCGACGATCACGGCAAGCGCATGCGCCTCTGGATCGACGAAGAAGTCGGCAACATTCCTGACCCTCAGGCCTTCATGGACATGCTGTTGGATCGCATCCTCGGCGTCATGCGCGAGCCCATCGACATCTATGCCAACCCCACGTTTCTCCCGGCTCAAATCGCGAAGGACTACGAAACCCTCTGGACTCCCGACCGCCGCCGAAAGGTCATCGCCGCGGCCATTGAAAACAATGTGGCCATCGAGATCAACAATCGCTACAAGATTCCCAGCGCATCGTTCATCAAGCAAGCCAAAGCCGCCGGCGCCAAATTCTCATTCGGCACCAACAATGCCGACGCAAATCTGGGCCGCCTCGAATACCCGCTCGCGATGGTGAAAGAGTGTGGCTTGGCGTGGCAGGACATCTTCGTTCCCAGATCCACGGGCCAGAAGAGAATCGAGACAGGGAACTGACAATCATTTCGCAACTACACATCAGCAAGAGTTCACGCGCCTCTCGTTGAAAATTCGGTCAAAATCGACCCCGGTCGTCCCGGAAACGCGTAAGCAGAGCAACCCGCGTTTTTCATGGCGTATCCAAGAGTGCTGGAGTTGATTAGATGCTCAGAGCAAACCTATGCACATCCCTGGTTATCGCCGGGATCGCCTCTTTTTCCTTGTTAGCCGGGGCCGACACGCCATTCACCCTCCAACCCCACACAATCGGCCAACCCCTGATAGATCAGATCCAGGTCGATCTCAACGGCGACGGCGTCCCCGATCTGCTGACGTCCTCCAGGTCAACTCTGACCAGTCTGCTGTCTGGCTCCGGCGGCAGCTTCACTCTTCACAACTACAGCTACCCTGAGAGTGCATCCACTCCGCTCGCTTCCGGCGACTTCAACGGAGACGGAAAAGCCGATGTGCTCTTCTACAATTCATCGGGAGGAAATCAGCTCTTCTACGTGGCCTATGGCGACGGTCAGGGCAACTTCAGCAGCACAAAGGCCGCACCGACTTTGCCCGGCGTAGTGACCGGCCAGATACGCACGGACATCCGTGCAGTGGCATTCGACGCCACCGGTGACGGACGAACTGATGCAGTGCTGTCGTTGAACTATAACGGCCAATTGATTGTGGAGTTGTGGAAGAACACTGGAAGCGCGTTGACTGATGGCGGCAAGCTCTACAGCACGACGTCACCGGGTACCGGTGCGAGAAATTCATCGGGAGTTCAGCTGCTTCTCGGCGACTATGACGCCGACGGCGTGGCCGATGTGGCGGTGAACTTTGTGTCGGGGCTCACGGTCCTGTACGGAAATGGGACGGGACAATTCGCAGCGGTGAAAGTCTTCGCGGGTCGATCCGTTGGTGGCGACATGAGCTCGGCCGACATGAACGAGGACGGTCGCACAGACCTGGTTTCCGACAATCAGGACGGAACGATCCATATCCTCTCCGGACAGGCAAATCGAACGCTCACCGACAAGACCTTCTCAAATGTAAATGCCATCGCGACTCAGACCTACCCACCGCAATTGGCTGACTTCAGCGGAAATGGATGGAAGGATATCGCTTTCGTCACGGAGAATCCTGCGGAAACCAACGCAAACCTAAATCCGAATGGCTATGACTTTGGCCTGGGTTTTCTGTATCAGTCATCGCCGGGAAACTACACGCTGGGATCGTACAAGCATGTGGATTATGCCATCATCGGCGGCCTTGCCCAGCATCCATTCAGCAGTCTGTTCACTGCCGACTACAACCACGACGGAAAACCGGATATCGACGTGTTGACCACGGACCTTGCCTATGCCAATCCTGAAAGCGCGGTGCTGGCGATCAATGCGGGTACACATCCTGTCGGTACATGCCCCACTACGAAGATCGGCATACATGTATGCTCGCCGTCATCTTCAACCACAACCTCGATGCCAGTCAGCTTCAGCGCCAGCGCGTTTTATCCTCTGCGCAAGATGGAAATCTGGGTAGACGGAGTAAAGCGCAGCGAGACGCGTCACGTCTTTGGCACGCAGGGCTACGCCAATGTCACCGTGAATGTTTCGGCGGGCACGCATCAGATTGGACTATATGCGGTGGGCTTCTCGCATAGCATGCTGTATCACACGTCGTTCTCAGTCACAGCACATTGATAGATGGTCAAAGCGAAAGTTCGACCTGAATCTGCCCTGACTTCGATCCCGAGGTCAGGGCAATTTAGTTACGTCGATCGGATAGCTGAAAGAAAAGGTCCGGGCAGCTTCCCTACCCGGACCGGTCCCAGCGAGGACAAACTAGAACTGTAATTTTGCCCCAAACTGAATCTGCCGCGATGTCGTTGCAGTTGCCGTAATGACTCCGCCTGTCGGGGAAATGTCTAGGGTGAACGGAGTGTCGGTCGGTGCGGTGGCATAAACCACAGGATTCGGCGTAGACAGGTTCGTTTGGTTCAGAACATTGAAGAACTCGGCTCTGAACTGCAACCCCAGTCGTTCGGTCAGGTGTGCCGTTTTTGCTGCGGAGATGTCGAGCTCCGAGCTGCCCGGTCCAACGAGAGAGTTACGGGACACATTCCCATACGTCCCCGTCGCCGGAGGAGCGAAGGCGGCAGGATCAAACCACTTTCCGGCAGTGCGTGGATAGAGCTTCCCGTGGAAGTCAGGATTCCAGTTGGGCCGCACAGGGTTGCGCGTGTCGCCGTTGCCTGTCGGGTTGTAACCGAGTTGAGGAGTGAATGGGAAACCGGTCATGGCGTTGAAAATGCCGCTGACTGCCCAGTTAGCCAGCAGGGCATTGGCAGCTCTCGGACCATTCTTCAGGAAGCGGCGCTTCGGTCCGAAGGGCAACTCCCAGGTTCCGTTGAATACGAACAGGTGGCGGATATCTGTTGCGGCTGGTCCCCAATCGAGCTTGGGCCGAAGCGGGAACATCACGAATCCCGGCGAATTAACACTGACGCTGGTGTTCCATGCAGTTCCGTTGTCGAGGTTCTTGGCAAAAGTATAGTTCGCACGGAACTGCACACCCTTGGCGAAGGACCGTCTCAGGTCCGCCGTGAAGGCGTTGTACATGCCGACTCCCGAGGACACCCAGGTGATGGTGTTCGCCAGATTTGGGTTCACGTTCGTGGAACCAGACGGATAGTATGCCGAGCCGTCTGTCAGGAATGTGGGTACGGGCTCATTGGCATCTTCGGAAAGGATCTGGTGGTAGCTGTGCGATCCAAGATAGCCGAGAGTGAGCGACGTCTGAGGAGCGATCTGTTGCTCGACTCGAAGGCTCCACTGTATGACCGTCGGAGTCTTTGCGTCTGGCTGAATATTGCTGGGCGAAACGCTTGCAGTCGCGCAAGAGGGAAACGCCTGACCGGGCGTAATCGTCAGGCACGACACCTTCGCGTTCTTAAGCGTGTAGATCGTGTTGTACGGCTCAGTGGAGTCGGTCCGGTAATCGATCGTGTCCAGAAGGCTGCGATAAATTCCGGCCCCGCCGCGCACGGCGGTTTTGCCATTGCCCCAGACATCCCACGCGAATCCAAGACGAGGCTCAGGGAGAAACTTAGCGTTGTTTGAAGTGAAAGGTGAGTCGCTCACGAACGGAGTGGTCTGAATTACGCCGTCGACAAACTTGTAGTTTGACGCCCTGCCAAGTGCTTCGTTCCAGCCGTTGGTAGATTCGAATCGAAAACCGGCCCGAAGTTCCAGCCTGGGAGTCACCTTGATGGTGTCATCGACGAATGCGGCGCCTTCGACTACGCGCCACGCCATCTCCGTAGCCTCCGGCACAACGGTAAAGGTCTTTATCTTGCCCTTAAGAAAAGACGGAAGGTCGCTGAACGAAGCCTGCCCGTTCTGATACTGAGCTAGCAAGCTGTTTGATTGAATCCGCTGCAGCCATCCGCCGATCTCAATCTGCTGCCGCCCGTGCGACCAATACACGTGATCGTCGAGAGTAAACAGGTTGCGCGCCTGTGAGTTGTTATTACCGACGTTGGCCCCGGCTTGAGTGAGTGTGGAGGCGCCGTTCGAGGCGGTGCTTCCGCCGATCACAACAGCACCGATGCCTCTGCCCGCTACCCATCCGGGGAGGTCGGCAGTTGGAAACCCGAAGAAGGAGAATTTCGCACGCGAGAAGCCAATCCGAGCAGTGTTCAACAAGGTCGAACTGAAGACGTGCTGTTCCTGAACGCTGGCCACCTGTGCGCGCAGGCTCTCATTGATCCGGCTGAGAGGATTCTGCGTGGGAGTATCCGCAGTGCTGTCGTCAACGGTGTACACCGCGAACAGAAGATCCTTCGCACCGAGGTTGTAGTCCAGGCGGGTAGTTCCAAAGTCTTCGCGGATATGCTGTTTCGGATTGCTGTATGCGAGCGCGATGCCGCCGCCGAGTTCAGGCCCGTTTGCTTCGGGCCACAGAGCCAGGAGCGGGACAACCGATGGATCGACGCCGACGAAATTCTCGTTACCCGAAGAATCAGGCAAATAGCCTTGGCGTGCCTGGGCATCAGGCACAAGTGTTACTGCGCTTAAACCCCATGCCTGGCGAAATCCTTCGTAGTTCCCAAAGAGCAACAGCTTGTTCTTCACCAGCGGCCCACCCAAAGATCCGCCAAACTGATTACGCTGAAACGGCGGAATTGAGCCATGATCGAAATAGTTACGCGCGTCGAGTGCGCTGTTGCGGACGAACTCAAAAGCGGTGCCATGGAGTTGATTGGTCCCGCTCGTCGTTACGATGCTCACTTGGGCGCCGGCGCGCTTTCCATAGGCTGCGCCGTAAGTGTCCGTGACTACGTTGAACTCGCGCACTGCATCAACGCCCAGTAACTGACCGCTCGTTCCGCCGGGAGTGACGTTAGTGAGCGAGGCTCCTGTGTATTCAATTCCATTGAGTAGGAAGAGATTGTCCTGCGGGCGACGGCCGGAGACAGAGAACATGTTGCCCACCGACGAGTTCGAGGTTCCTACGCCGCCGGCGCGCTGGCTCGTGTAGTTCACCGTTCCGGGATTCAGCGTCATCAGCCCGTCGTAGCTTCTGCCGTTGAGCGGAAGTTCCTTCACCTGGCGCTCGTCCACAAGGCCGGCAGTCTGTTGCGTAGTGGTGTTTACTGCCGCTGAATCCGCGGTGACTTCGACAACCTGCTGCACCGATGCGACGCCAAGTACGAGGTTGATTTGAAGACTCTGGCCGAGAACAAGAGTAGCGGATTGCTGAGTGGCCGCGAAGCCATCATGTTCGGCGGTGATTGTGTAGGGTCCAATCGGAACCGATGGAGCAAAGAACCGCCCCTCCGCGTCTGTAGTCAGCGTTCGAGTAGCTCCCGTCTCAGCCTGTCTCACCGTGATCTTGGCTGCGCTGACCGATGCGCCCGACGAGTCACGCACCGTGCCGGTAATGGTTGCGCCAACAACCTGCGCGTGACTGGATGCAACACCGAGCCCCAGTGCCAGCAGCAACGCGAAAGGTACCAGCTTATACATCGATTTCATCGAACGTCCTCCGAAATAAGGGGAGTAGCACCGACGAGGTGCACGAGTTCTATGGCGATCCGCGATGCGGATACAGTCAGACTTCGGTCACGAGCAGATTGGGCCCGAAAGGTGATCAGCGACAAAGATCAGCAAGGGAAGTGCGGTCCAAAATACGCGCCGTGGCGTCTCGGACGTCAAGAAGAACCCGGAAGAGCGCGCGATGTCTTTTGTCGGTCTTGACTCGGTAGCGTAGCGACTCAGCGTCTTCAAACGGGGCTAGCGGTCCGTCAACACTTCGGATCACTTCACCCAAAAAGATCTGCTCAGGCGGTCGTTTGAGCTGATAGCCGCCTCCAGCTCCGCGAATGCTGTTCACAAACCGTGCGCGTTTGAGGTCTCGCAGAATTGCCTCGAGGAACTTCTCGGGAAGGCTTTCCTCGCTGGCGATGTCGCGAATTTTGACAACATCGTCTGGATAGCGCCTTGCCAGGACGGTCAGAGCCTGCAGTGCGTAAAGGCCTTTTTGAGAGATCCTCATAGCGGTAAGGTACCAACTCGGGATCTGCCCTTTTGGTTCCAGTTCAGGGGAAAAGAGCCGATCTGGAAGAAAGTCTACCAGGTAAGTAGACTTTACGAAAAGCGATGTGGGGATGAACCCCTCTGTTGCATTTATTGAAAGCATCAATGTCTCGATTGGTTCAGAAATAAAAAAGCCGCTTCAGCGTTGCTGAGCGGCCGTTTGGGATCGGTTTAAGCCTGTTTTAGCTTACCCGCACGACCGGCTGACCGCGTGACAACACGCGACACAAACCGGAATGCGGCAGATACCCATGGGTGGAATATACCTTTGCTGCGCTTTTGAGTCAACAGGTTTACTACTTTGGGAGCAGTACGTTCTTGAGCCATGGTACCGGCAGCGCACCTTCATCGAGCGCCCGATCGTGGAAATCGGCAAGGGTAAACCCTTTGCCTTTAGCCTCTTCGTAGGCCTTCCGCAGATGCCACCATGCTTCGGTGCCAACGAAATAGGTAGGGAGTTGGGTCGAGCTGAGCTTTGCCCGCTGAAGCTTGCCTTCTGCCTCCGCCTGGGTTTGAAACGCGTCGTCCAACATGAAGTGCATTGCCTGCTCATCGGTCATTCCCATGGTCTGCATGCGGATGTCGAGAATCGCATTGCCGATGGCGCGCAGCCACACCTTGAGGTAACTGATCCGGTAGCGGGGGTCGTTGCCGGCGAAGCCTTGCTGCATCATGTTCTGCGCGATGTACTCTGCCCAGCCCTCAACATACGCGCCATTGCCGTAGAGAGCGCGCACGAGACGACGCGTCACCGGCTGCACATCATTCGCGTGTTCGGCCTGGACGTAATGGCCAGGCAGCGCTTCGTGAATGCATAGCCATTTGAGAACCCAGTTGTTGTACTCGCGCAAACGCGACTCGGCGCTCGCCTCAGGCGTGCTGGGGCTGATCGGCGTCACCCAGTATTGGGCTTCGGCATTCGGGTCAAGCGGAGGAGCAGAGTGGAATCCTCCTACGGAATAAATGCCGCGCTCGAATTCGGGAGTAGGAATTACCTTCAGGTTGTCGCGCGACTTCAGCGTCACGATTTTCTTGTCAATGATGAACTGGCGAATGCCGACTAGATCCTCCCTTGCCGTTTCGAGCAATGCGTTCCGATCGGGGTGATCCTCCGCTATCTTCTGCAGCACTTCGCCGATGATTTTGTTCTCGCGCTCCTGAGCAGCAAGAGCCGCGTGCTCATCGTGATCGGGATAGTACTGCTTGTGCAGCGGTAGCGCGAGTTGCAGCATCTCGGCGCGTGTCTTGCGAAACTCCGATTCTGCGTCAGAGAGAAGCTGCTCGGGAGTGAGATCGGTTTCCATCACCAGGCGGAATTTCTGGTCGTAGAATTCCTTGCCAAGTCGCCACGTGCGATCCGTCTTCCGTTTCGCCAGGTCGGACTCCAGCCACTGGCTGAAGGACTTGAGCGCCGCGATCGCCGGCGGTGCTACCTTGTCGAATCGGGGCTTCAGTGCCGGACTCTTTTCAGCCGCAGCCGACATGGTGTCCTTGATGAGGTTGATGTTTCCTTCGTTCTCTTCAATCGCCACCTTGATGAAGATCGGATCGGCGTCCGCCAATTCGCTGCGAGCCTGATCGAGAAACCGCGGAGTCGCGGCGACGCGGGAAACCACATCGCCAAGACGCACCTCTTGCGGCGCGTAGTCACCAGTCAGAGGCTGGAAGAGCGCGGCACCAAGCAGCTCAACGTAAACGGTGGGGTTGTGGCGATAGTTTTGGATCTTCTCAAGTTCCAGAAGATTCTGCGCGATCTGGTCGTCAATGAGATGCCAGTCCGCCGCATCTTCTGCACCCAGCGAAGCAACCGGCGTCTCCGCATGGAAACGCTCGCGCCATTTTGTATATAACTCTCGCTGCGCCGTGAACCCGGCAGAACTCACGTCATCGAGAAGGGAATCGAGAGCTACATCCTTGCCGGTCTTCGAATCACGATGGTGATGGTAACCGGCCTGGGATGCGCTCGAAGGAGACTGCGCCAGAGTCTCGTGTATAAACTGCTCGGCAAGGTTGGCGAACTTGTCATTGCTCCGCGCGGCAGCTGAGTTTCCCTGCGCAATCGCAATGCCTGAGCAGATTACCATCACGGTGAGAATCGACCGATACATCTGAAGGCCCTCCGGCAACAACGAATCGAATTTCCGGCAACCATCACGCGTGCGTTAATCGTCTCCGTCGGGTCCCCCACGAATAACCTTCATGGTCTCGGCATATGGCTTGGTCTGATACTCGTTCGGTGGAACGCCACCGGCGAGATAACGGACGAAGTAATCCCAGCGCCGCCGCATCATGTATTGCGAAGCGGCTCCGTATCCGTGCGCAGCATTAGGAATCAGAATCAGGTCGAAGTCCCGGTTTGCCTTGATGAGCGCATCAACCAGCAGCAGCGTGTTATTTGGCGGAACGTTGTCGTCCATGGTGCCATGCGCGAGGAGCAAATGGCCTTTCAAATTCTTCGCGAAGTTCTGGTTTGCCTGCGAGTCATAGTTGCTTGTTCCGTCCGGCTTTTTCACTTCGATTCCGGCCCACTTCTCCGCCCAGTCGTCCTCGTAGTCGCGCTGATCGTGATTCCCGCTCTCAGCAATACCCACCTTGAAGAACTCCGGATAGTGCAGCAGGGCAGCGCCGGTCGCATTGCCTCCGCCTGAGTGTCCCCAGATGCCGACGCGATCGAGATCGATGAAGGGATACTGCTTCGCGAGCTCCTTCATTCCCGCGATCTGATCGGGAATCGTATTGTCTCCAAGGTCCGCATAGTAGGCCTCATGAAACGCCTTCGACCGATACGGCGTGCCCATTCCGTCGATGCAGACCACCACAAACCCAAGCTCGGCGAGAGACTGCATGTCCCCATGAGATGCCCGGAATTCGCGGCCGCCACACGAACCAATCTGCGGACCAGGGTAGACGTAGTTGATGATCGGATACTTTTTCGAAGCATCAAAGTGCGTCGGCTTGAACAGGAAGCCGTAGAGGTCGGTCTTACCGTCACGTCCCTTCACCGTAATCGGTGTGAGGGGCTGCCAGCCGGCGGCGTTGAGCGGTGCGATGTCCTGCCTGCCTACCTCCATCACCGTTTTGCCCTGGTTATCGCGTACCACCGTGGCCTGTGGCTGTGTCGGCGTCGAGTAGGTATCGGTGAAGTAGCGCCCGTCGTGCGACACCTTGATGCGATGCGTCGCGTTCTCCGGCGTGAGAAGCTTCAGATCGGATCCATCGAACTTCACGCTATAGAAATGCTCGAAGTAAGGATCGCGATCCTTCTCGCGCCCAACACCGACGAAATAGATTGTTCGCGCCTTGTCATCGACATGGAGGACCTGCGTTACATTCCCCGGGCCCTTCGTGATCTGGTTCTTCAACTTCCCGCTGGTGAGATCGTAGAGGTACAGATTGCCCCAGTTATCGCGCTCGCTGAACCAGAGAATCTCATTTGACTCAGGAAGGTAGTGCCAGTTGATCTTGCCGTTTCCGCTCTCGTAAAACTTCGGAACGGTTTCGCCCATCACCTCTCGTACCTCGCCAGTCTCTGCGTCAGCCACACGGAGCCACTCCTGTTTGTGATCCCGCGAGGTTGAAACGAAAGCCAGGTGTTTCTCGTCCGGACTCCATTCTGCATCGGCCAGCGTGTCGCCGTCGCACGCGATGTCATCGCAAAGTGTGGACCGGTGCTGGTCCGGTGGCATCTTCAGTCGGACGACTTTGCGCGAGTCCACGTCGATGATGACGCGTTCGATCATGGTGACGTCTTTGTCGCCAACCAGCGGGTACTTCCATGCCTCGAGCTTCGGATGTGTGTTAGAAACGGGAACGAGATACATCTCGCCCGTCTTGCGCTGATCCTGCTGGAAGGTGGCGATCTTTTTCGAATCAGCCGACCACAGCAGAATGGCAGAGTCTGAGTGCTTCCATCCTGCATTGTCTGTCGCGTAGCCGAAGTTCTCGACCCCATCGGTGGTCAGTTGTGTCTCTGCGCCGCTCTCAAGGTTGCGAACCCAGAGGTTCCACTCGCGGATAAACGCGCCCAGTTTGTGGTCCGGCGAGAGCGTAAGAGGCGGATGAGCAGCCTCATCTTTAGCAGGCGGCCCGCCCGCAATCAGCTTGCACGAATATGTAGCCTCGATCGCGCATTGATAGGTTGCGCCGTGAGAAGTGAAAATGAGCGTCCGGCCACCATTTGTCAGGGATATATCTGAAAGCTGCAGATGCTTCGCATCAGAGGCGGTCTTCGAAACAGCCTTGAGCGCAGAGGCCATCTTCTCCTGATCAAACAGAGGCGCGCGCGAGCCCTTGCTTGGATCGACCACAATGTAGGACATTCCCGACCCGTCGACCTCGCGATACCAGAAGCGGTCGTCATCGAGCCACTGGGCATTGACCTGCCCCTTGTAGGCCAGCGGATTGACGTTATAGGCCATGAACTTCTCGGCATTGGCATAATCGGCGTCTGTGTATTGGCGCGGCTGTTGCGAAAGAAGGCAAACCGGCGCGATGGCGAGTGAGGTCAGAACAACTCTCAAACGAAGCGATGCATTCATCTCTAAGGGTTCCTCGGCGCGACCAACCGTCTCTTCCAGCCGGGTTGTGCGCAATGTGCGGGAATCTGCGATGCGTTACGACGGCAATTCTAAATGGCCGCGGCACTGACAAGTGCAGGCCTGCGCGGCTCGAATAGGACCACGCCGGCCTCCAGGCTCCCTGCTAGTCTCGCGATTGCTGGCGGACCATTGCGGGTTTGGCTTCCAGAAAGGGGTTTGCCGCAGTGCCCGACACCGTAAGAGTCACGGTCCTGGGCACGGGCTTCGCAGCGGCCTGGCTTCCCGCAGTCCCGCCCGGATTGCTGCCACCCAGCCGTGCCGTAAGACGGAAGTCGAGCGCGCCAGACATCGCTACCGTTCCTTCGCCGCTCGCGGTCCCCATCTGCGGAACCTCAGCGTAGATGTCGCTGATACGAGTCTCCTGCGGTGAAGAGTTTACCTTGGCTCTAAGAATCCGGATTCCGCTCCCGCCATCGCCACTCGCAGTGGGGTTGAGCCCATCAATCTTCGTGCCCAGGTCGAATCCCGCAAGCTTGCTGTTGCCGATTTCTATCGGCCCTGTAACGGTGGCAGCTGTCGCCGGCCCGCTGATCGCAAGGTTGGCATTCAGCGAGCCGCCCTGCAGCGTTGAGCCACTCGGCAGGCGGATGCCGACACTGGGGAGCAGCTGTTCAAGCTGGTCGACCGGCACCCCCTGGGCAGAGAGACGCAAATCCACCATCGTAGCTTCCGGAGAAAACTTGAAGCTTCCTTTAATGTGCACCGCACCCGACCCGGCGTGAACTGCAACATCGGAGACGATGCCGTCACGCGTGGCCAGGTTCTCGGAGATGGCATAGTCCATGCTCACCGGAGTTTGCGACGGCAGCCCCTTCGGAGCGAGCTGCAGCTGCGATGCCTGAATCTTTCCGTTGCTGGTGATGCTCACGCCATCGGATCTGATCTCGCCATCGACATCGCAGTTCATCGAGATTCCTTTGTCATTCTCAATCATGCCCGACACGACAGGATTGAATTCGCGAAGCTGAATCGTGCCGTGAAAAGGAGTCCTCGACGTGTCGTTTTGCGCGAGAGGCCCTGCCTCCCCCTTCAGGCTCAGGGTGCCACTCCCGGGCAGCTTTGCAGAAAGTTCGAACGGAAATGTGCCGAAGCCGGAAAAGTGCTTTAACGTGAGGTCCAGGCCGCCGTATTCGAAGGGCTTGGCCGTCTGGGGAATCGAAGACACCAGGGCGCTGCCATTCAGGAGTTTCAACTCCCCGATGCTGAGATTGGCGATCGGCGCGGGTTGGTCCCCGGTACCGGATTGGGCGTTTGATAATCCTAGCCCCGAATAGTTCCACTTGCCGTTCGCGTGTTCGATCAGCTGAATGGATGGGGTATCGATCGTGAGTTCGGTGATTCGAACTTCTTTATGCATCAAGAGTGGAAAGATCTCTACGCCCACATTGAGGCTCTTCGCCTGCAAGAAAGGTACATTGCTGAAGTCTGGGTCGTCCGATATGGCGAACTCGTCAGCCACTAAACTTCCGTGCACCAGCGAAAAAGTAAGCCTCCCCATTGTGACGGTACGTCCGAGAACGCTCGAGAGCTGGGCTTCAATCGTAGGCCTGAACGAGTCGGCATTCAGAAAGAAAGGTAGAAGGAAAATGACCATCAGAACGGTGCCGATCACCAACCCGCCTATAACGAGCCATACCTTGGCCATCAGGTCCGTTCCTCCAGTGAGATTGGAGTGATTGTATCTCCCCGCGCACAGAACTCTGCCGCTGCGGAGCAGGACAGTCACTCCAAAGTCTGTAACTGGGGCAAACTACCAGGGGAGAGTTTTGCCGTCGTGGAAGTAGCCGCCCGTAGGACCATCTGCTGCCAAAGTCGCAAGTTGAACGCTCGTTTTGCTTCCGTCGCTTAGTTCCATAGGGGCACTCGAGCCACCCATGTCGGTCTTTACCCAGCCGGGGTGCGCTGAGTTGACTTTTATATTCGTCTCGCGGAGTTCGTAAGCAAGGTGAACCGTAAATGCGTTCAGGGCGGTCTTCGAGGCGTCGTAAGCAAATGACTTCGCGCCGTAGATCGGAGATTTGGGATCAGCCTGCAGATTGAGAGATCCAAGAATGCTCGACAGATTAACGATGCGGCCCGCAGCACTCTTCCGGATGAGGGGCAGCAGGGTCTTAGTCAGAGCGACCTGCGCAAAAAAGTTGGTATCGAAGACTCTGCGAAGAAGATCGAGCGGCACGTCGCCTGCACGATGCTCCGGTCCTTCGCCGGGGAATGTCCCCCCAGCGATACCCGCATTGTTGACCAATATGTCTAGTCGACCATGCTTTGAATCGAAGTAGTCGTAGGCCGCTTGGTAATCCGAGGTTTTCGTGATGTCAAACTCTAGTACGTCGGCATCAACGCCCGCCGCTTGGAGTTCGGCAAGCGCTTCTTCTCCGGCTGATTTCTGTCGCGAGCCAATCACTACCTTGATACTGTCATTTTTGGTTTTCCCAAGATCGAGGGCAGTCTGTAGTCCGAGTCCGCGGTTTCCGCCCGTGATGAATGCAATTTTCTGAGCCATCGATGCAGTTTCTCCTGTCGAGCCTTGGATTCCCAAAAAAGCATGGAAGCTTCAGCATTTTGCTTTCTTCAGAGTTTGAGCCGCATCGAAGAGCGCAGGAGGTTCGCATGCCGGAAAAAGAAACTATGGAGCGCGCCAAAGAGGATCTCCGCGAAGGCAAGTCACCTTCAACAGCTGCAGGGGAGTTTGTCCGTGAGGAGATTGAGCACGTTCGCGAAGGTAAGCACGGCGCAAGATCACCGGAACAAGCAATTGCGATCGGCTTGAGTAAGGCCCGCCGCGCCGGGATTCCATTGAAACCTCCTTCCCGCGGCAAGACAAGCGAGGAAACGCGTCATCGGGCGGAGAAGGACTTAGAGAAAGGCAAAGTTGATCCGCAGTATGAGCCGGAAGGAAGTACGGATAGAGGCCAATCCGCATTGAAGGCTATGCAGAACGAGCCGAAAAGCACGGCGTCGCACGACGCACTTTCAAAGCACGCCAAGCGCTCCGCTGGCCGGGCCAAAAGATCGAACTCAAGATAATAGAAGAGCATCCCGGGGTGAATGCGGGATAATGACTGCAACGTCCCATTCGTTTGCAAAGTTGAAACCGAAGCGGCTATCTTTGCACGAACGAAGTTGGAGCCTGGATGCGGCCTTCTGATTCCCCGGAACAGGACGCAGCGGCTACGGCTGATAGTGATCGGGCCGAGTTCGCTCAATTTGCGCTGGAGAACCTGTTTGACATATCTCCCGACGCGATTGTGGTCACGGATGCCAGTGGCAAAATCCGCGCCGCAAATCCGCGTGCGGCCGAGTTGTTTGGTTACGCGCCCGACGAGCTGACCGGCAAAACCATTGAAGCCCTCGTTCCGGAACGGTTCCGCCACCACCACCCTTCACATCGCGAGAACTACCACGCGCATCCTCGTGCCCGTCAGATGGGCGCGGCCCTGAACCTGTTCGGATTGCGGAGTGATGGTTCGGAATTTCCGGTAGACATCATGCTCAAGCCCCTGACGACGCCGCAGGGCACTGCTGTCCTCAGCATCATTCGCGACGTTTCCGAGCAGCGCGAAGCACAAAACCTGGTCCGTAGAAAGGACCTTCAGTTTCGTTCTTTGTTGGATGGCGTGAGGGATTATGCCATTTACCTGCTTGATAAAGATGGATACGTAACGACGTGGAACCCGGGCGCGGAGCGCATCAAGCAATACACTCACGACGAAATTATAGGCAAACATTTCTCCCGCTTCTTTACACAAGAGGATATTGATCGCGAGCGCCCGGCTGAACTGATGAAACTCGCCGCGCAACGTGGGCGAGTCGAGCACGAAGGTTGGCGTGTCCGGAAAGATGGAACCCGCTTCTGGGCCAACGTCGTTCTGACGGCCGTTCTCGATCCCATTACCGGCGAAGTCACCGGCTATGCGAAAGTGACGCGAGACTTCACCGACCGCAAGCGCGCCGAAGAAGCCGTAATGTTGCAGCTGAGCCAGGCGCTGCTGGCGAACATGGATGTACGCAAGCTTCTCGGCGCAATTGCGGCAAGCTTGTCCGAGGTGGTTCCGTTGGATGCTGCGACCCTTGGGCTATATGACGAACACTCCGGCAATCTGATGGTGCAGTTCCTCGCGGTGGATCAAGCTCCCCAAAAGGCGGACGTTCGCGTTCCGCTGGGTGAATCTCCAGCAGGACGCGCGTTCCAGACTCGGGAGCCGGTTCTGCTTGATCGAATTCAGGATTCAAGTCTGGCGCCAGGCGCCGCCCATCTCACCTCCCTTGGGATGAATTCCGGCTGCTGGGTGCCGTTGATCCACCGGGACGTCGTCGTTGGTGTTTTGGCGGTCGCCAGCAGGCGTCCGAGTGCATTCGGGCAAAGTGAATTGGAGATGCTGGTTCAGGTTGCCGACCAGGTTGCGATGGCTGTCAGCAATGCAGTAGTTTTTCGGCAGATCGCAGAACTGCGAGACCGTCTGCGGCAGGAGAAGCTCTATCTCGAGGAAGAAATCAACCTCGAGAACCGCTTCGAGGATATCGTGGGCGAAAGCGGAGGCCTTCGGCAGGTTCTCAAACAGATTGAAACTGTAGCCCCCACAGATGCCACAGTGCTCATTCAGGGTGAGACCGGCACCGGCAAGGAGCTTCTGGCTCGTGCCATTCACAGGCTCAGCGGGCGCAGCGACCGAACCTTCGTGAAAGTGAACTGCGCGGCGATCCCGGCCGGCCTTTTGGAGAGCGAACTTTTCGGCCACGAGAAAGGCGCGTTCACGGGAGCAATCGCGCGCAAAATGGGCCGCGTCGAGCTTGCGCATGAAGGCACTCTTTTTCTGGACGAAGTCGGCGAACTTCCTTTTGACCTCCAGCCAAAGTTGTTGCGGGCTCTTCAGGAACGGGAGATCGAGCGCCTCGGCGGTAACAGACCCATCCCGGTCAATGTTCGCCTGATTGCCGCCACGAATCGCGACCTCGCCGAGATGGTTGCGGAAAAGCAATTCCGCAGCGATCTTTACTACCGGCTAAAGGTATTTCCCATCTTCTCTCCACCCTTGCGCGACAGGACCGGCGACATTCCCGTCCTGGTACGGCATTTTGTTTCAAGTCATAGCCGCCGCATGGGGAAGAACATCACCTCGATCCCCGGGCAGACGATGCAGGCCCTTTGCCGCTGGCCATGGCCCGGGAACATCCGCGAACTGGAGAACTTCCTGGAGAGATCCGTTATTCTCACGCGCGGATCAGAGTTGTACGTTCCTTTGGCCGAACTCGAGACCAAGGTTGCAGAGGAAGAGGAAGAGCTGGAGCGCACCCATCCCACACTGCAGGCGGCGGAGAGAGAGCACGTTCTCCGCGTGTTGCGGGAAACCAAGGGGCAGATCGGTGGGACGGATGGTGCAGCCGCTCGTCTGGGACTGAAACGCACAACCCTGAACTCCAAGCTGAAGAAGCTCGGAATAGAACGCGCCGACTATATGTAATGCACAGGCGTGCGATCTCCGCCGCCTGACAACTTCTGTACCCCTCTTCTACTGAACCAGTGACGACGCTGTTTGTGACGAGATCTCGTCTGGTGACGACATGTCGTCATCGTCACTTCGTCAGTTGAGCCTTCGTCACCTGTGATATCTCTCACTCAAAATAAAAACTAATCCCTTCAGAATGAGCCACTAACAACTCGGCGCTCGCTCGTCACACCAGTTTGGCACGCGACATGCCTTATAGGGGGCAGGCTGATGGGAGGCCTGAATACGTTGCGAATCACGATTCAAGATACGGCGGAGACACTCCAGATGAGATTGGAAGGACGAGTGGCGGGCCCCTGGGCAAGTGAACTCGACCGCGTATGGCTTGAAGCCGCGCCGCGGTTGCAGTCGAAGAAGCTCGTCATCGACCTGCACAACGTCACCTACGCAGATGCAAACGGAAAACAAGTTCTGAGAGACATCTACGCTCAGACACACGCCGAGTTTGTTGCTACTACACCATGGACACAATTCCTGGCCGAAGAAGTCACCGCCATCAAAGCAGCACTTTTGGAAGAGGGAGAATAACGATGCAAACGACACGCGAAATGATCAATGGCTCCAAAGTTCAGCGGCCTGGCGAATTCTTCAAGAATCTCTCACCCGCCGCTCTTCGCGATCTGGAGTCGATGGAGTTTCCCACGATGTATCAGCCGGGTCAGCTTCTCTTCTCAGAGAAGTCGATCCCTGCCGGCATCTTCATCGTCATCTCGGGCGAAGTGAAACTCTCCATCAATTCCAGTGACGGCAAGCGCCTGATACTCTCCATCGCTAAAGCTGGCGAAGTACTTGGCCTCTCGTCCGTGCTCTCCGGCATGCCGAGCGAGATGACCGCTGAGATCCTCTACCCCTCGCGCATTGCCGTCATCGAGCGCGATCAGTTCCTGCATTTCATGGCGCGGCATCCAGAGGTTTACCAGGTCGTCACGCAGGAGCTCAGCCTTCAGTACAAGGTGGCTTGCGCGCAGCTTCGCACCGTTGCGCTGGCCGGCTCGGCACCCGAAAAGCTTGCCCGGCTTCTGCTCGATTGGAGCGAAAACGGTCAGAAGACCGAAAACGGAATGCGTTTCCGCTTCTCTCTGACCCATGAAGAGATCGGCGAATTCATCGGCGCCTCGCGCGAGACCGTTACGCGCACCCTGTCGACCTTTAAGACCCGCCGCCTCGTAGCATTCCACGGTTCCATCCTCGAAATTCCCAGCAAGACCGCACTGCAGAACGTTGCTGGACTGTAACCATAGATAAAGTTCGACTATATAGATACGGATTTATACGCCGCGAGACAAGTAGTACGGGCCCGGGTTCGTGGCGACGCTTTTATAGAATTCCCGAGCAAGTGCGCATGGAAGCCTCAAGCGATCGCAATTTCTGAGTTGCTGTACTCCGAAGTTGTTGCATTCAAGTCGACGCGACCATCAGAGAGCGGCGACGACCTTGTGCAGAACTCGAAAGGACATGGTCCACTCAGAAATTGCCTTAGAATGGCAGTCAACCATCTGCCGTTCAACTCCTGGGAGGCTTCCATGCGCAGGGTTCTACCGCTCCTTCTCTTTGTCGCATTCGCGATCGCTTCTTCGACACATCTCATCGCTCAAGGCGCGCCTCCGCAGGGAGGAGCCGACCAGCCCTACACCGTCGAGTACTACTACAAGGTGCAATGGGGCCATCAGCAGGAGTTCCTCGACCTCTTCCTGAAGAATCACTATCCGCTGCTGAAGAAGATTCAATCCACGGGCCGCATGCTCGCCGTCAAAATCGAGACGCCCGCCTATCACACCACCGAAGATGGCCGCTGGGACTACCGCGTCACCATCACCTTCAAGAACTCAACCCTCGCCACCACGGCGAATCCGGATGAGGAAGCGGCGATCAAGCAGCTCTGGCCCGATCAGGATCGCTACAAGAAAGAAGAGCAGCGCCGCTTCGAGATCCTTCTCTCGCACTGGGATCTCCCAGTCACCAACATCACCCCGAAATAGATCGCCAGCCATATCTCCCGGAGGGAGAACCGAAGATAGCCCAGCGTGAAACGCTGGGACCATCGCGTCACGCGTCGCCTGCGCCCCGTAGGGCCGCGCGAGACCAGCTCCATCTCATGCGGCTTGCGACCGGGGCGGAGCCGTTCTCATCGAGCCGGAAGACCTTCACTCCCGCGCCCTCCACTTCGACACCAGATCGTCGGCAGCGTGAGCCCAGTACGGAAACTCGAATTTGAACCCCGCCTCCAGCAATCGCGCCGGAACAACGCGTCGGCTTTTGAGAACCAGTTCTGTTTCTGTCCGCATGATGAAAGCCGCCAGTTCGAGGATCGGCCAGGGTGCAGGAATCCCGTTCGGCATCTCCCATGCCTCGCGAAGCATCGCCATGAAATCCCGATTGTGCTCCGGATTGGGCGATGCGATATTCACCGCCCCATCGATGTCATCGCGCGCGATCAGGAACTCGACGGCGCGCGCGAAGTCCTCTTCGTGAACCCACGAGACCCATTGGCGGCCGTTGCCTTGCTTGCCGCCGAGGCCCACGCGGGCCAGGTTCGACAGCACCGCGAAGGCATTACCGGGGACGGGGCTGAACGTGATCGCCGATCGCATCGCGACCTTGCGCGTCCCGGGCGTCTGAGAGCTGAAGAAGGCGTTCTCCCAATCCTTGGCAACGCGGATCGAGAAGTTCCAGGTATCTGGCGCGCCTTTTTCGCCGCCGCCGAGCTCTCCGCCATGCTCGTCCATCGGCCGGTCGAGTGCATGCCGGTAGATCGTCGCCGTCGACGCATTCAGCCACACGCGCGGCGGATTCGCCAGGGAACCGATCACCTCGCCAAGCAGCCGCGTCGAGACGATGCGAGAGTCATAAATTTCGTTGCGGTTCTCAGTGGTGTAGCGGCAGTTCACGCTGCGGCCGGCCAGGTTGATGCACACGTCGGCTCCGTCGAGATACTGCGTCCAGATGCCGGGTGTCTGCGCGTCCCAGTGAACCGTCTGCCACTCCGCCGTATGCGGTCCGCGCGTCAATACAATCACATGATGTCCGCGCTGCGAGAAGTAGCGGGCAAGCACACGCCCCACCTGGCCGCTGCCTCCGGGAATGACGATGCGCAATGGCCGTTCTGCCAGATCCCTGATCTTCACCTGCTGGAAGTTTAGATCAGTGCCGGAACCCGGCTTCGTTCGCAACTTACTGCTGCTGAACCGGGCCCTGCGGCTGAGGCTGTGCCTGCGGTTGCGGCGGAGGCATTGGCGGCTGCACACCCGGATATCCATACGCGGCGTAGTATTGCCGGCGCCGGTACGAGCGCACTTCGCGGACTATGAGAGAAATGATCAGGCCGAGCACGATCAACGGCGTCCAGAAGACCCAGATCGGCTGCGAGACACGGCTGCCCGCAATGTTCACCGAGTCGGCTGCGCTCATCCCGCCAAACATCACCACCGCATCGCCGCCGACCGAGACGTTCTCGCCCAGATGGGTGGCGCCGAAGAAGTTGACCAGGTCGTGCCCGATCGCCGCATCGTCATCGGCGCGGACCGAGCCGAAGAAGACGACAACGTCATGCGAGGACTGGTGCGCGATGTGCACGTTGCCGAAGAAGACCACCACATCGTGGTCGATGTCGCCCTTGGCGTTCACGCTGCAGAAGAAGCAGACAGCGTCATGGATGCTGTGCCCTTCCGCCACGTTGATGTTGCTGCCGAACTGCACAGCATCCTTGTCAGCCCGCGCAGGCGTGCTGGCGATCAGCAGTGCCGAGGCGAGCAGGAAGGCAGAGAACAGACGCTGAGCCATAGAAATCCTCACGCGAAATTGTACGCGGGGCGGGGGAAATTAGTTCCCAGAAATAGGGACCAAGGGACGATCAAAAGCTGGGACTGGGGCTTTTTGACAAAGTGACGAATTATCTTGGGGCAGGGACCCGGCCGATTTCTGGTGATTTAGATGAGAACAGGCTCTCTTGCGCGGGTGGGCTCTACCTTAACGCCTACTTGAATCTAGTTTCTTCTGCACCTCAATTTGACTCATATTTCCTTGTTTTTCCGGCAATAGTATCGGTGACACACAAAATTGAAAGGCTCGTTTTCAGTTTCCGCAGAAGGGCAGAGCCGACCGAGAATGCTCTTGACTTTGCAAGCCAGTGAATTCCCTAGATAGGGTTGAAAGTGTGGGTGCGATTACTAAGGATTGCAGACAAGCCCAAGAGACATGAAAGCGGTAGCCTTCTCATAGAACTGGAATTTTTCACAGCCCCTATTTTCCTTTTCCCTCCAGCGGTAGGAGTAGCGAGCAATGACGACCAATGCCCTTCTACCGTCTTTCACGTCAGGGAAGTCGGTGGGCCGATCTGACCAGCCAGGATGGTCGTATCTCCGGGAAAGAGGGTCTTGGGCTGATCCGGAATCTTAGATACACTCTGCTCCACGCCGCCGACAAAGATTTGCCAGCTTGTCTCCACTTTCTCAGCGGGGATAGAGCCATAGTTCTTGAAGACGGCATTGAAGTCCAAGTTAGGAGCATGAGGGGGTTTCATATTTATCCCTGCTATGGCATTTACGCCTAAATAGGGGCGCACGGTGTTCTCGAAGGTATCTAGCGCAACCTTGGATTGATTGGTAGCAGCAGTAGTTGCAGAGACCATCTGCTGCAGTTGGCAATAGTATATGCACAACGCTGCGATCCCGATTACAGCAAGACCAACCTGACTCCAAAACGTTGCGTGTTGCAGCCAATGGACCTCCTGCACCAAGTCCTCTCGATCGTCATCGGAACTGGAAGTGGCGCCGTTGGATACCGTCTCGTCCTGCTTCGCAGGCACTGCCTTCTTGAAATTCTCTGATGGCTTCTTGGGGCCGCTTTCATTTGGCACCGCACTCTCCTTCTGTGTTCTGAGGTTTGGGTCAAGTATCTTATTTTCTTTACTCCACAGCAATAAGAACTGAAAATGGGCCATGCCCGAAAAAAGCGTGGGAGGGAAGCTTATAGAGGGAATCCTCCAGAATCTTGGAGCGGCCCTCGTGATTGCTATTGGTGCGGCAGGATGGCAGAAGGTGAAACATGGATCGGTAGACTGGTGGGCAATTGGTGCTCTCTTTGCTCTTGCGTGCGCCATGTTCGGTAGTCTCATTTACTTTCGCCGTAAGGAAACCATCTCTGCTCTTGAGCGCGAACGGGCCGGTAAGGCTCCAGGTACAGTTATTGTTCCCCATTGGTTTGGATATGAGAGCGAAGAGAAGTGGAAAAAGGCATTAGTGGAAGAGGGACGAAAGGAAAATGAAAAGTCTCATAGGGAGGAACTGAGACGATTATCTGAAGAATTGAACGGGAAGATTGCTTCATTACAAAAAGAACTGAAGCAAACTCAAGATGAGAGTGTCTCCATTGCAATCAATGGAGAGCTTATAGGTGGTCCCGCCTTCCATGCTCAAGAGAGAGCGCGAAAAGAAGCTGCTAGCAAGCCTCTCAGCACCTTATTCTCTCCGCTGCAGGTAGAGGCGTTCAGTATCGCTCGCGACCTGCGTAGTTTTTTGGCCAGTCAGCCGCCTTTTCCTGTTGAATCTCCACAGCGTGCCGAAGAGAGCACCGAAGACTATCTGGTCCGATTCCATAAAACCAAAGTCGAGGACCAGAGCCGCTGGAGAAACAAGCTGATGCATGGATACGCCACTGCAAAATTTGGGCAGCGCATCACCGCACTGATGCATCGAGCGGGGGCTGAGGTTGAATATCCAGCCTATGTGCCGAACTATGCAGAGAAGCCACCCATGACTCCTGATGACATTCAAAAGTTGGCGCAAGAGATGGAGATGGTTGCCATCTGGATCAGCCGCAGAGAGCAAAACGAGGTAAATTTGCTTGGCGAAACCAGAGCTCAATAGTGGTGTAGAAGCGCTAAGAAAAATTTGAGCAAACAACGCACAAGCTATCCCGTACTTAGCGACCAGAAACCGAAAATCACGTTATTCCGTCACCACTGATCACTGACCACTGCTTTTGCATATTATTTCCCCTTTTCTGCGCACAATAGAAGTGCAGTCCTAAACAAACCAAAATCGCCCATAAACCGCCCACTCACCTGATCCACAAGTGAGACAGGCAAAACCTCGTCAACTCGCCAACCCCCGCGGTAGCGAAGCAGCTATTGTCTCGGGTTGCGGGCTAACGTCGCGCAGCGACGCTAACTCCGCTAACCCCGCTAGCCTCGCTAGCCCCGCTTTCATCCACGACCAACAAAACGGAGAAAGATCATGCCTCAATGCCTTCAAGCCCAAATAAACGGCCAACGGTGCACTTTACCCTCAATCCCCGGCTCCAAATTCTGTCGTCAGCATGACCAGATGCGGCAAGTCGAAGAAGCCGAAGCAATGGGAAAAGTGCCCTTCCAGCGCCTGGTGGACAGACGCTCCATCCTCAACGCAGTGAATGATGTCCTCTGCGCTCTGGCCGATGACCGCATCAAGCGCACCGTAGCCGATACCTTCCTCAACGGCATCAGAATGGCCAGCCGCACCATCAAGGAAATGGAAGAAGCTGGCGAAACCGTCCCCGCAATGAACTACCCACAGCCGAAACCAGTAGCTCTCCCCGCACCCAGCGTTCGCCCTCGCGCCGCGGAGCCTTTTAATCCCGCACGTACGTATCGCGAACCCGTCTCACCGATTCCACCCTCGCTCGATCCTGCCACCTCCGTCATGATCAAATCGCTCGTAGCTCAAAGTCAGGAGATTGCGGCGCGGCAGACGGCAAGAAGCTAAACACCGCTGCGTAACTCCTGATCTTTGTATTAAGTAGAAAAATCAGGGAAAAATTAATTCAACAAAGGAACGGATAAAACCAGACTCAACCGGCCTCAAGGCAAGCACAACCCGCGCAAGCGAGCCAGACCCCACCCGGCAATCACCCCAACCCGGCGACAAAATTCCCCTCATCACCACTCCCCACACCCAATCCCTGCCCAAATAATCGCTGTCGTCCCCTCGTCCCCTCGTCCCCTCGTCCCCTCGTCCCCTCTTAAAACTATTTCCGCGAATCATGACATTCTTTGTCATATATGGTGCGTAGTCTTGTTCTGTGCTCAGATTTGGGCGGAGGAAT